>CEAI01008091.1_pt1 | contig 727768 bp, 553 predicted proteins | sample 557641 | NCBI WGS metagenome assembly CEAI01 (sample SAMEA3182100, study PRJEB8094) | gut metagenome | biome: human; feature: gut; material: Stool; isolation source: human stools | place: Canada | collected 2012-06-20
CTTTTTGCCTTCCGTGTATGGAGGTATATACGTTCAGCAATATATGGACACTTTACTTTTTTCTCATCATGTCTGCCTTATTCAGGTGACTACAGCACCGGGGTTCCACCTCTTCCCATTCCGAACAGAGAAGTTAAGCCCGGTCACGCCGATGGTACTGCGTAACAGTGGGAGAGTAGGTAGTCGCCGTTTTCAGAAGAAGCCTCCGTGTCTGATAAGGATACGGAGGCTTTGTTCGTTTTATATCTTTACATATACTTAGATGCCGGCATGGATTGTTCTTGTGTTTTAGGCCATGAGTTTTCTGCTGATTTGTAGTGATATCAGGGTGAAATGAACATAAAAAAATGAATATTTTACTCTAAATACTACATAATGAGGATAATTATTCGTATCTTTGTCGCCCGAATAAACAAAAGAAGCTTTGGGAAAGTTTGATAAATACAAAATAGACCTGAAAGGTATGCAAGCAGATTCATGCAAATATGAGTTTGTGCTAGACAACCTTTTCTTTGCCAATATTGATGGACCGGAAGTGCAGAAGGGTAAAGTCAATGTGGTGTTAGTTGTAAAGAAAACATCTCGTGCTTTCGAATTGAACTTCCAGACAGACGGAATGGTGTGGGTGCCATGTGACCGTTGTTTGGACGATATGGAACAGCTTGTCAGCTCGACAGATAAGCTGCTGGTTAAGTTCGGTCATGAATATGCCGAAGAAGGTGACAATCTCATTGTAATTCCCGAAGAGGAAGGTGAGATTAATGTAGCATGGTTTATGTACGAGTTTGTAGCTTTGGCCATCCCCATGAAGCATGTGCATGCTCCGGGTAAGTGTAACAAGGCAATGACCAGCAAATTGAGTAAGCATATGCGCACTACTCCGGATGATGATATGGCTGAGGACACATTTGCTCCGGAAGAAGAGGTGGAGCTGATGAATGAAGAAGAAACGCAGGTAGACCCGCGTTGGGACGAATTAAAGAAAATATTAGATAACAATTAAAGATTAAAGAAAATGGCACATCCTAAGAGAAGACAGTCAAAAACAAGAACTGCGAAGAGAAGAACTCATGATAAAGCAGTAGCTCCTACACTGGCTATTTGCCCGAATTGTGGTGAGTGGCATGTATATCACACTGTATGTGGTGCATGTGGTTACTATAGAGGTAAGCTTGCAGTTGAAAAGGAAGCTGCCGTATAATTACGGTCAGTTTGACTAAAACTTATACTTGAATATCGGGCGTCTAAAAAGATTTGTAATTTAATAAGCAAACCTTTTTAGACTACCGTTGTTTCAGTAGTTCTATAAGTAAACAAGATTTTAATGGAAAAAATAAATGCAGTAATTACAGGAGTCGGCGGTTATGTACCTGATTACGTCTTGACAAACGACGAAATCTCAAGAATGGTGGATACCAATGACGAATGGATTATGACTCGTATCGGAGTAAAGGAAAGACGTATCCTGAATGAAGAAGGGTTAGGTAGTTCCTATATGGCGCGTAAAGCTGCCAAACAGCTGATGCAACGTACTGGCGCGGATCCGGATGATATAGATCTGGTGATTGTAGCTACTTCCACTCCGGATTATCATTTCCCTTCTACAGCTTCTATTTTATGTGATAAGCTAAGGCTGAAAAATGCATATGCTTTTGACTTGCAGGCAGCCTGCAGCGGATTTCTCTATCTGATGGAGACGGCGGCCAATTTCATCCGTTCTGGAAGATATAAGAAGGTTATCATTGTGGGAGCCGACAAGATGTCGTCAATGGTTGATTATACAGACCGTGCTACTTGTCCTATCTTTGGAGACGGCGCTGCAGCTTTCATGCTCGAGCCGACAACAGAAGATGTAGGTATTATGGATGCTATTCTGAGAACCGACGGCAAAGGTTTGCCTTTCCTGCATATGAAAGCGGGTGGGTCGGTTTGTCCTCCCTCTTATTTTACTGTAGACAACCACATGCATTACATTTATCAGGAAGGACGTACTGTGTTTAAGTATGCCGTATCCAATATGTCGGATGTTAGCGCGGCCATTGCCGAGAAAAACGGTCTGACAAAGGATAGCATTGACTGGGTGATTCCGCACCAGGCCAATCTTCGTATCATTGATGCTGTGGCACATCGTCTGGAAGTTCCTCGTGAGAAAGTACTGATTAATATCGAACGTTACGGCAATACCAGTGCTGCTACGTTGCCTCTTTGCATCTGGGACTTTGAAGATAAGCTGAAGAAAGGCGACAACCTTATTTTCACTGCATTCGGCGCAGGATTTACCTGGGGAGCCGTGTATGTGAAGTGGGGATACGACGGAAAGAAGCAGTAACATACTATTGCTAAATATAATATGATAAAAACGCATCCTATTTCGATTCGATGCGTTTTTTTGTCTCAATTCAAATACTGAAGTCATGCACAAAGCAGGTTTTGTAAATATCGTGGGAAATCCGAATGTGGGCAAATCCACATTGATGAACGTTTTGGTAGGTGAGCGCATTTCTATCGCCACTTTCAAGGCGCAGACCACCCGTCATCGGATTATGGGCATCTATAATACGGATGACATGCAAATTGTGTTTTCGGACACTCCGGGTGTATTGAAGCCAAACTATAAGTTACAGGAGTCCATGCTGAATTTCTCCACTTCGGCATTGACGGATGCGGATGTGTTGCTGTATGTGACAGATGTGGTTGAGACTCCCGACAAGCATAATGACTTTGTGGAGAAAGTAGGACACTTGGACGTTCCGGTATTGCTGCTTATCAATAAGATTGATTTAAGCAACCAGGAAAAGCTGGTGGAACTGGTGGAAGCATGGAAGGAATTGCTGCCGAAGGCGGAAATTATTCCTATCTCTGCTACTTCGAAATTTAATGTGGATTATGTCATGAAGCGGGTGAAGGAGCTGTTGCCCGACTCACCTCCTTATTTCGACAAGGACCAGTGGACGGACAAGCCGGCGCGTTTCTTCGTGACCGAAATAATCCGTGAGAAAATTCTGTTGTACTACGATAAGGAAATCCCTTATTCGGTGGAGGTGATGGTAGAACAGTTTAAGGAGGAGGCAAAGAAGATTCATATCAGTGCCGTAATCTATGTGGAGCGTGATTCGCAAAAAGGTATTATCATAGGCAAGCAGGGGAAGGCTTTGAAGAAAGTGGCTACTGAAGCGCGCCGTGATTTGGAGAGGTTTTTCGGGAAAACGATATTCCTGGAGACGTTTGTGAAAGTTGATAAGGATTGGCGGAGTTCGGACAAGGAACTGCGTAATTTTGGTTATCAGCTGGATTAAGAGTTATTCATACGACTGTGACAGTCGCAAAAAACAAAGAGTGTGAACTATGGGAAATTTAGTTGCAATCGTAGGACGTCCCAATGTGGGAAAGTCTACATTATTTAACCGTCTGACCAAGACACGTCAGGCAATTGTGAATGAGGAAGCGGGAACCACCCGTGACCGCCAATATGGAAAGACCGAATGGTTGGGACGTGAGTTCTCCGTGGTAGATACCGGCGGTTGGGTAGTGAACTCTGATGATATTTTCGAAGAAGAGATTCGTAAGCAGGTATTGATGGCGGTGGACGAAGCCGACGTGATACTGTTCGTGGTGGATGTGATGAACGGGGTTACGGACCTCGACGAGCAGGTAGCTGCCATCTTGCGTCGTGCCAAGAAGCCTGTGTTGCTGGTTGCCAATAAGACTGATAATCATGAACTGCAATACAATGCTCCTGAGTTTTACAGTTTGGGTTTGGGTGACCCTTATTGTATTTCTGCTGTAACGGGTAGCGGTACGGGCGATATGATGGACCTTATCGTCAGCAAGTTCAAGAAGGAATCTGATGAAATTCTGGACGAGGATATTCCCCGCTTTGCAGTAGTGGGACGCCCTAATGCCGGAAAGTCTTCCATAGTCAATGCCTTTATTGGAGAAGACCGCAACATCGTGACGGAGATTGCCGGTACCACGCGCGATTCTATCTATACCCGCTACAATAAATTCGGTTTTGATTTCTACCTGGTAGATACGGCGGGTATCCGTAAGAAGAACAAGGTGAATGAGGATTTGGAGTACTACTCTGTAATCCGTTCCATTCGTTCCATTGAGAATGCAGATGTATGTATTTTGATGGTAGACGCTACGCGTGGCATCGAAAGCCAGGATTTGAATATCTTCTCCTTGATACAGAAGAATGCCAAGGGGCTGGTGGTTGTGGTGAACAAGTGGGACTTGGTGAAGGACAAGACTGTGAAGGTGATGAAGACTTTCGAAGATGCTATCCGCAACCGTTTCGCTCCGTTTGTGGATTTTCCTATCATCTTTGCTTCGGCACTGACCAAACAGCGTATTCTGAAGGTATTGGAAGAGGCGCGTGATGTGTACGAAAATCGTATGACGCGTATTCCGACAGCTCGTTTGAACGAGGAAATGCTGCCGCTTATCGAGGCGTATCCACCCCCTTCAATTAAGGGTAAGTATATCAAGATAAAGTATATTACGCAGTTGCCCAATACCCAGGTGCCGTCATTTGTTTATTTTGCAAATCTTCCACAATATGTGAAAGAGCCTTACAGACGATTCCTGGAAAATAAGATGCGTGAGAAATGGAAGTTGACCGGAACTCCGATAAATATCTATATCCGGCAGAAGTAAAATATATCGTGATGATATAGTCGATTCTATTAACTGGTTTTATGAAGAGAAAGCGTCCGGAACATAGCTTCCGGACGCTTTCTTATGTAATAGGTTAGAAAATGAGGTGTGGTTTTATCCTTCAAGGTTCTGTATCTCCACTTCTTTGACTTTCCGGAATAGGTCAGATGCAAATATGAAACTGTTCAACCGCTCGTTGGTGGAAGTGAAGATATCGTCTTTATTGCCTTCCCATTCTTTGTGTCCTTCGTAAATATAGATGATTTTTTCTCCGATACCCATTACAGAGTTCATGTCATGAGTGTTGATGAGAGTAGTCATATTGTATTCTCGGGTTATATCTTGTATCAGTTCGTCGATGACAAGCGAGGTCTTGGGGTCAAGTCCTGAATTCGGCTCGTCACAAAACAAGTATTGCGGGTTTAGGGCAATGGCACGGGCAATGGCTACGCGTTTCTGCATACCGCCGCTGATTTCTCCGGGAAATTTGTCTTTGGCTTCAATCAGGTTTACACGCTCCAAGCAGAACATGGCACGACGAGTCCGATCGCGCAGGGTATCGTTGCTGAACATGTTCAGTGGAAACATCACATTGTCCAGTACCGTCATGGAATCGAACAGCGCGGCACTTTGGAAAATCATTCCCATTTCCCGGCGGAGCGCTTTCTTTTCCTTCTTTCCCATGGCGAGGAAGTTGCGGTGGTCATACAACAGTTCTCCTTTGTCCGGTGTCAGCAGACCCACGATACATTTCATGAGTACGGTTTTTCCCGAACCGCTCTGCCCTATAATCAGGTTGGTCTTTCCATTCTCGAAAGTGGCATTGATATCTTTCAGTACCTCTTTTTCTTCAAATGATTTGCAAAGTCCTTTCAGTTCAATCATCCCATTAAAAGTTGAGTTAATATTAGGTCGGCGAATAAGATAAGTACGCTGCTGCATACTACGGAGTCGGTGGACGCCTTGCCCACTTCGATGGAACCGCCTTCGACGGTGTAACCGAAGAATGCCGATACGCTGGCAATGATAAAGGCAAAGAACAGTGACTTGATGATGCCGCACCAAATAAACCATTCGACAAACATGTACTGCAAGCCGTATTCCAAATCTACCGCCGACATGATGCCGCCGAACCAGCAAGTACAGAAGGCACCTATGATGCCGGCGAATATACTGAACGTCACCATCAGTGGAATGGTTGTCACCATAGCGGCAATTTTCGGTAGGATGAGATAGTTGGCAGAATTGACACCCATAATTTCAAGGGCGTCTATCTGCTGGGTGACTCGCATGGTGCCCAGCTCCGAGGCGATGTTTGACCCGACCTTTCCTGCCAGAATCAGACACATGATGGAGGAGGAGAATTCCAGCAGCATGATTTCTCGGGTTACATATCCCACTGTCCATCGAGGCATGAAAGGACTCTCGATGTTCAACTTTATCTGTATGGTGATTACAGCTCCGATGAAGAACGATATCAGCAATACGATGCCGATAGAGTTCACGCCGAGCTGTTCCAACTCGTTGACATATTGGCGGAAAAACATACGCATACGTTCGGGACGGGCAAATACGCGTCCCATCAGTATGATATATCGTCCCACTGTCTTAAGTACTTTAAACATAACATATAAGTATTTGAATGCAAATGTACACTATTTCGGCTTATTTTTGCTACATTTGCGGCGAAAACCTTTAGAGTATGGAAGAAGAAAAAGGCATAAAGGACAATGTAGAGGAAGTTAAGGAAAATCTGCAGGCCGGACCAAGCTTGACTGCCGGGGCAGAGCCACGGGAGGAAGGTAGCATGGTGCTGCGTACGGAGGATTTGGTGAAAAAGTACGGAAAGCGTACGGTAGTGAGCCATGTGTCCATTGATGTGAAGCAAGGGGAGATTGTCGGTTTGCTGGGGCCGAATGGCGCCGGTAAGACAACTTCGTTTTATATGACCGTAGGGCTGATTACTCCCAATGAGGGACGTATCTTCTTGAATGATTTGGATATAACGAAATATCCGGTATACAAGCGTGCGCAGACGGGTATCGGTTATTTGGCGCAGGAGGCTTCCGTGTTCCGTCAAATGAGTGTGGAAGACAATATTGCATCTGTACTGGAAATGACCGACAAGCCTTTGGAGTATCAGAAAGACAAGCTGGAGAGCCTGATTGCAGAGTTCCGCTTGCAGAAGGTAAGGAAGAACAAGGGTAACCAGTTGTCAGGTGGCGAGCGGCGCCGTACAGAAATTGCCCGTTGTCTGGCCATTGACCCCAAATTTATTATGTTGGACGAGCCTTTTGCCGGTGTAGACCCGATTGCAGTGGAGGATATTCAGCAGATTGTGTGGAAGTTGAAAGATAGGAATATCGGCATTTTGATTACTGACCACAATGTGCAGGAGACGCTGAGCATTACCGATCGTGCTTATCTGCTATTTGAAGGAAAAATTTTGTTCCAGGGTACGCCGGAAGAGTTGGCCGAGAATAAGATTGTACGTGAAAAGTATCTGAGTAATAGCTTCGTACTTCGTCGCAAGGATTTTATGAAGTAATCCCGGATACTGTCGATTGATAGAAATAAAAAAAGACCACTCATTCAGTGGCCTTTTTTTATTTCTCCTTAAATCTCTATGATTAATATTTTGGAGGTCTTGCTTCTTTCACTACCATTTGGCGGCCGAAGAATTCAGCACCGTCTAGTTCGGCAATAGCTTTAGCTGCAGCAGCGTCATCTTCCATTTCTACAAAAGCGATGCCTCTGAAACGTCCGGTGGTGCGGTCATTGATAAATTTTACAGAAGATACTGTGCCGTAATCTTCCATTGCCTTCTGCAGGTCACTCTCCTTAACGCGGTAGTTAAGGTTTCCAACATAAATGTTCATAATGAAATTGATAAAATAAATATAATGAATAAAACTCTCTTGGAAGGAAGGCTGAATAATAAATGGATTACAACGACAGAGAGTTTACAAAAGCGTTCTTGAAAACGGAAGTAAAAACCATGTAATGGAAATCGAAAAACTAATGCGCCATCATTCCGCGACAAAGAAACGCATAAAATTCGGATAAACAATGTTTTTCCTTAATTATTTTTGTAGATTGTCGTGCCTTCGGGCAACTCCCATTTCTCTTCATAGAAACTGGACGGTTCGGTTTATCATCGTCTTTTCCCTGAGTATCTTTCCCATAAACGTCCTCCGTTGTCAGTCCGATGGTTGGGCTCTTCTACCGCTCTATCCAAGAATTAAACTGAAATAAATCGGCAATGTTCTTTTGATAATTGAAAGAATAACGCTAATTTTGCACGCCCATTTGAGATATGGAACAAAGTATAAATCAAATAAATAATTGTCAGAATGAACGTTTCATTACAAAACATTGACAAAGTAAGCGCACTGCTTACTGTAAAGCTTGAGAAAGCAGATTATCAGGAAAAAGTAGACAAATCATTGAAGAGCTTCCGTCAGAAGGCACAGATTCCCGGTTTCCGTAAGGGAATGGTTCCTATGAGCTTAGTTAAGAAAATGTATGGTAAGTCTGCATTGGCTGAAGAGGTGAACAAGCTGCTTTCAGAAACAGTATATAAGTATATCCAGGACAATAAGGTAAATATATTGGGCGAGCCTTTGCCCAACGAAGACAAGCAGCAGGAAATTGATTTCGATACTATGGAAGAGTTCGAATTCTTGTTTGATATTGCTTTGGCTCCGGAATTTAAAGCTGAAGTCAGTGCAAAAGATAAGGTAGATTACTATACTATTGAAGTTACAGACGAAATGGTGGATAACCAGGTCAAGGCTTACACTCAACGTAACGGCAAGTATGACAAGGTAGACGTTTACGAGGACAATGACATGCTGAAAGGTTTGCTTGCTGAACTGGATGAAGAAGGTAATACCAAAGAGGGTGGTATTCAGGTGGAAGGTGCTGTAATGATGCCTTCGTACATGAAAAATGATGAACAGAAAGCTATCTTTGCCGGTGCAAAAGTGAACGATGTGCTTGTATTCAATCCGAATACTGCTTGGGACGGAAATGCTGCCGAATTGTCTTCTTTATTGAAGATTGACAAGGAAGCTGCTCCCGAAGTAAAATCCAATTTCAGCTTCCAGGTAGAAGAAATCACACGTTTCGTTCCGGGTGACTTGACTCAGGAAATTTTCGACCAGGTATTTGGCGAAGGTAATGTGAAAACGGAAGAGGAATTCCGTGCCAAAGTGAAGGAAGTTATTGCCAACCAGTTCGTGGCAGACAGTGACTATAAGTTCTTGATTGACGCACGTAAGATGCTGACAGAGAAAGTAGGCAAGCTGGAATTCCCGGATGCATTACTGAAGCGCATTATGCGTCTGAACAATCCTGACAAGGAAGAAAGCTTTGTAGAGGACAACTATGACAAGAGCATCGAAGAGCTGACTTGGCACCTGATTAAAGAACAGCTGGTGAAAGCCAATGATATCAAGGTTGAGCAGGAAGACATCACAAACATGGCTAAGGAAGCTACCCGCGCACAGTTTGCACAATATGGTATGATGAGTGTGCCTGAAGAAATCCTGGAAAACTACTCAAAGGAAATGCTTAAGAAGAAAGAGAGCATAGAAGGCTTGGTTAATCGTGTGGTTGAATCTAAATTGGCTACAGCATTGAAGTCTCAGGTGGAACTGGAGCATAAGAACGTTTCTGCTGAAGAGTTCAATAAGATGTTTGCATAAGAGTAATGTGAGCCTACGGCTAAAATTTATAAAGAAACACAGAGTTTGACAAACTATAACTCTGTGTTTTTTTGTGTCTCTGTGTTCTTTTTTGTTTCTTTGTATCCTTATAAATTAAAAAATAGAAAGAAATGGATGATTTTAGAAAATACGCTACCAAGCATCTTGGTATGAACAGTTTGGTGCTGGACGATGTGATTAAATCACAAGCCGGCTATTTGAATCCCTATATCCTCGAGGAACGCCAGCTCAATGTAACGCAGTTGGACGTGTTTTCCCGTCTGATGATGGACCGCATCATTTTCCTCGGTACGCAGGTTGATGACTATACAGCCAATACTTTGCAGGCTCAGTTGCTTTATCTGGATTCGGTGGATCCGGGCAAGGATATTTCCATCTATATCAATTCGCCGGGCGGTTCGGTATATGCCGGTCTGGGTATTTATGATACCATGCAGTTCATCAGTAGTGATGTGGCTACCATCTGTACTGGAATGGCGGCAAGCATGGCAGCCGTATTGCTGGTTGCCGGTGCCGAAGGCAAACGCTCCGCATTGACCCACTCCCGCGTGATGATACACCAGCCGATGGGAGGTGCCCAGGGGCAGGCCTCGGATATTGAAATCACGGCACGTGAAATCCAGAAGTTGAAGAAAGAACTTTATACCATTATCGCCGACCACTCCCACACTCCCTTTGACAAGGTATGGGCAGATTCTGACCGTGACTACTGGATGACAGCCCAGGAAGCCAAAGAATATGGTATGGTAGATGAGGTTTTGATTAAAAAATAAATATGGCAGATTCAAGAAAGAATAAAAATAGATGCAGTTTTTGCGGTCGCACCGAAGATGAAGTCGGATTTCTCATAACGGGGATGAATGGCTATATCTGCGACAGTTGCGCCACCCAGGCTTATGAGATTACTCAGGAGGCTTTGGGGGCTGGCAAGAAGGCAAGTGCCACGAAGCTGAATCTGAAAGAACTTCCTAAACCCGTAGAAATAAAGAAGTTCCTCGATCAATATGTCATTGGTCAGGACGATGCCAAGCGTTTCTTGTCTGTGTCGGTGTACAACCATTACAAACGTCTGCTCCAGAAGGACGGCGGTGATGATGTGGAGATTGAAAAATCGAACATCATCATGGTAGGCAGTACCGGTACGGGAAAGACGTTATTGGCGCGTACTATCGCAAAGTTGCTGCATGTTCCTTTTACTATTGTAGATGCAACAGTTCTGACAGAGGCAGGTTATGTGGGTGAGGACATTGAAAGCATTTTGACACGTCTGCTCCAGGTGGCGGATTATAACGTGCCCGAGGCAGAGCAAGGTATCGTGTTTATTGATGAGATAGACAAAATAGCGCGCAAGGGTGATAATCCTTCCATAACCCGTGATGTGAGTGGTGAAGGCGTGCAGCAGGGATTGCTGAAACTGCTGGAAGGTTCTGTGGTGAATGTGCCTCCCCAGGGTGGGCGCAAGCATCCCGACCAGAAAATGATTCCGGTCAATACCAAGAATATTCTGTTCATTTGCGGTGGGGCTTTCGATGGCATTGAAAAGAAAATTGCCCAGCGGCTGAATACGCACGTTGTCGGGTATAGCGCTGTACGCAATACGGCAACCATTGATAAGAGCAACATGATGCAGTACATTGCTCCGCAGGATTTGAAGTCGTTCGGACTGATTCCCGAGATTATCGGCCGCCTTCCGGTGCTGACTTATCTGAATCCGTTGGACCGTGCGGCATTGCGCTCCATTCTTACGGAACCGAAGAATTCCATCATCAAGCAATACATCAAACTGTTTGAGATGGACAATGTGAAGCTGACGTTTGAAGATGCTGTATTTGAATATATCGTGGATAAAGCGGTAGAATATAAGTTGGGAGCCCGCGGCTTGCGTTCCATTGTGGAGACAATTATGATGGATGCCATGTTCGAAATTCCGTCAGAACAGAAGGACAATTTTGTTGTGACGTTGGACTACGCCAAGCGCCAGCTTGAAAAGGCAAATATAGCACGACTGCAAAGTGCTTAAGAATCAGATGGTAATACGGGGTAAAACCGACTATTTTACTTTTTATTGAAAAATATTCGATGGATTATGCTTGAAATTTAAGAAGTTGTTTATAACTTTGTTAGGGTTCTTTGTGAAAACAAGGCGGAGTACCACTATTAAAAGTTAACTCAATAAACAACAACCTAATGAATCATGGCAGGGAAGAAGATTAATTTGACAGACCAGCTGAAGAAATACTTCGGGTTCGACACATTTAAAGGAAATCAGGAAGCAATCATAGAGAATCTGTTGACAGGTAATGATACATTCGTGTTGATGCCTACCGGTGGAGGAAAATCTTTATGCTATCAGTTGCCTTCTTTATTGATGGAAGGCACGGGTATCGTGATTTCTCCTCTGATTGCCTTGATGAAGAATCAGGTCGATGCGATGCGTAACTTCAGCGAAGAGGATGGGATAGCCCACTTCATCAATTCTTCCCTAAACAAGAGCGCGATAGACCAGGTCCGGTCCGACATACTCAGTGGTAAGACAAAGCTGTTGTATGTAGCTCCGGAATCACTGACGAAGGAAGAGAATGTGGAGTTTCTGAAAACGGTGAAGATTTCGTTCTATGCCGTGGACGAAGCCCATTGTATTTCTGAATGGGGTCATGACTTCCGTCCTGAGTATCGCCGCATCCGTCCCATTATCAATGAAATAGGAAAAGCCCCTCTGATAGCGTTGACTGCGACGGCTACACCGAAAGTGCAGCATGACATCCAGAAGAATCTGGGTATGGTGGATGCGCAGGTGTTCAAGTCATCGTTCAACCGCCCGAATCTCTATTATGAGGTACGCCCCAAGACTGCAAATGTAGACCGGGACATCATCAAGTTCATTAAGAACAATCCCGAAAAGTCAGGCATTATCTATTGCCTGAGCCGGAAGAAAGTGGAGGAACTTGCTGAAATCCTGCAGGCAAACGGAATCAATGCCCGTGCCTATCATGCCGGAATGGATTCGGCTACACGAACACAGAACCAGGATGATTTCCTGATGGAAAAGATTGATGTGATTGTAGCTACCATTGCTTTTGGTATGGGGATTGACAAACCGGATGTGCGCTATGTCATCCATTACGATATACCCAAAAGTCTGGAAGGATATTACCAGGAGACCGGACGTGCCGGAAGAGATGGAGGAGAAGGGCAGTGTATTACTTTCTATACCAATAAAGACTTGCAGAAGCTCGAGAAGTTTATGCAAGGCAAACCTGTAGCAGAGCAGGAAATTGGCAAGCAGCTTCTGCTGGAGACTGCTGCGTATGCCGAATCTTCCGTATGCCGCCGAAAAGCATTGCTTCATTACTTCGGCGAAGAATATATAGAAGAAAATTGTGGTAATTGTGACAATTGTTTAAATCCGAAAAAACAAGTGGAAGCTCAAGAATTATTGTGTACCGTGATTGAAGCTATTCTCGCGGTGAAAGAAAATTTTAAAGCGGACTATATTATAGACATAATACAAGGTAAGGAAACTTCAGAAGTGCAGGCGCATCTGCATGAAGATCTCGAAGTGTTCGGCTCTGGTATGGGCGAAGAAGACAAAACGTGGAATGCTGTGATCCGTCAGGCACTTATTGCCGGTTACCTGAGTAAGGATGTCGAAAACTATGGCTTGCTGAAAGTGACAGATGACGGTAAGAAGTTCCTTAAACATCCCAAATCATTCAAAATAGTGGAAGACAATGACTTTGAGGATGTGGAAGAGGAAGCACCTGCACGTGGAGGCGGTGCGTGTGCGGTAGACCCGGCATTGTACTCCATGTTGAAGGACTTACGAAAGAAGTTGTCCAAGAAGTTGGAAGTGCCTCCTTATGTCATTTTCCAAGACCCGTCTTTGGAAGCGATGGCGACCATATATCCGGTGACTTTGGACGAGTTGCAGAACATACCGGGTGTAGGAGCCGGAAAGGCAAAACGCTACGGCGAGGAATTCTGTAAACTCATTAAGCGGCACTGTGAGGAGAATGAGATTGAACGTCCCGAGGACTTGCGTGTGCGTACTGTGGCCAATAAGTCAAAAATGAAGGTGGCCATCATTCAGGCCATTGACCGTAAGGTGGCATTGGATGACATTGCCATGTCAAAGGGCATTGAGTTTGAAGAGCTGCTGGATGAGATAGAAGCTATCGTCTACTCCGGAACGAAATTGAATATCGACTATTTCTTGGAGGATATTATGGATGAAGACCACTTGCTGGATATCTATGATTATTTCAAGGAATCTACCACTGATAAGATTGACGATGCTCTGGATGAGTTGGGTGATGACTTTACGGAAGAAGAGGTACGTTTGGTACGCATCAAGTTTATTTCAGAGATGGCAAACTGATTGGTTTTAGTTGATAAAAAAGAAAAAAATGTTGCGTGCAAGTATACGGAATGGAATAAAAACCGTATATTTGCACGCAATAAATTTTAAACGCATAGCCCTATGTCATTTATTGCTGATAAGATTGTAATGGATGGATTAACTTATGACGACGTACTGTTAATCCCCGCTTATTCTGAAGTCTTGCCCAAAACAGTCGAACTCTCGACTAAGTTTTCACGAAACATTGAGTTAAAAATCCCGTTTGTAACTGCTGCCATGGATACGGTTACCGAAGCGAAGATGGCTATTGCCATTGCCCGCGAAGGTGGTATCGGAGTTATTCATAAGAATATGTCCATTGAGGAGCAGGCACGTCAGGTAGCTATTGTGAAGCGTGCCGAAAACGGTATGATTTATGACCCGGTGACTATCAAGAGAGGTTCTACGGTAGCTGATGCGCTGGCTTTGATGGCTGAATACAAGATTGGTGGTATTCCGGTGGTAGATGATGAAAGATATTTGGTAGGCATTGTTACCAATCGTGACCTTCGTTTTGAGAAAGATATGAATAAGCGTATCGATGAGGTAATGACTAAGGAGAACATCATTACTACCAATCCTACGACGGATATGGAGGCTGTTTCTCAAATTCTGCAAGAACATAGAATCGAGAAGTTGCCGGTAGTAGATAAAGACAACAAATTGGTAGGTCTGATTACCTATAAGGATATTACCAAGGCAAAGGATAAACCTATGGCGTGCAAGGATAGCAAAGGTCGTCTGCGCGTTGCTGCCGGAGTGGGAGTGACGAATGACACTTTGGAGCGCATGCGGGCTTTGGTGGATGCAGGGGCGGATGCCATTGTCATTGATACGGCTCACGGACATTCCAAGGGGGTTATTGAAAAATTGAAAGAAGCCAAGGCTAACTTCCCTCATATTGATATTGTTGTTGGTAATATTGCTACTGGTGAAGCTGCGAAGGCATTGGTCGAGGCTGGTGCTGATGGAGTAAAGGTGGGCATCGGTCCGGGTTCCATCTGCACTACCCGTGTAGTTGCCGGTGTGGGTGTTCCTCAGTTGTCTGCGGTTTATGATGTGGCAAAGGCACTGAAGGGCACGGGTATTCCTTTGATTGCCGATGGCGGTTTGCGTTACTCGGGCGACGTAGTGAAGGCGTTGGCTGCCGGTGGTTACAGCGTGATGATCGGTTCGCTGGTTGCCGGAACGGAAGAGTCTCCGGGCGATACGATTATTTTCAACGGTCGTAAGTTCAAGTCCTATCGGGGTATGGGGTCGCTGGAAGCTATGGAAAATGGTTCCAAGGACCGCTACTTCCAAAGCGGTACCAATGACGTGAAGAAATTGGTTCCGGAGGGCATTGCTGCCCGCGTTCCTTATAAAGGTACTTTGTATGAAGTGATTTATCAGTTGGTTGGCGGTCTGCGTGCCGGTATGGGCTATTGCGGTGCAGCCAATATAGAGAAACTGCACGATGCCAAGTTTACCCGCATTACTAATGCAGGTGTACTGGAAAGTCATCCGCACGATGTGTCTATAACCAGTGAGGCACCGAACTATAGCCGTCCTGAGTAAGATAATAACAAAATAATAGTGAATGCCCGGAGAGAGATTGCCGCTTTCCGGGCATTTTGTTTATATTTGCAGCCGTATAAAAAGAACGGATGGTGCTTATGGTTAGATTGTTTTGGGTGTTTTTCTTCCTCGGGTTCGGATTGGCTGTTTCGGCCCAGGACGATCCGGTACTGATGCGTATCAATGGAAAGGAGGTCCTCCGTTCTGAATTCGAACGTAGCTATAATAAGGGCGGTACCTCTGTCGGTGCAGGCCGGAAGGCATTGGATGCATATGTGAATAAGTTTATAGACTTCAGGCTGAAAATAGAGGCTGCCGAAGTTGTGGGATTGGATACTTCCCGTGTCTTCCAGAAGGAGCAGGATGAGTATCGCCGCTGTCTGATTAAATCATACTTGACAGATGAGGAGACGGCAGAGCAGGAGGCACGGCAGTATTATGACAAGATGAAATCCGGCCGGCGTGCGGGCCGGGTATATGTGAAGCATATTTTTAAATATCTCCCCCAGAATATTTCCGGTCATACCTTGCGTGAGATGGAGTCCAGGATGGATTCTATCTACAGGGCTCTTGCAAAGGAAGGGGGAGCTGTGCCGTCTTTCGATGCTTGCGTCGAGCAATTTTCCGATGAGAAGAAAGCGTTTTGGGTGGGTTGGCTGCAGATGCCGGTGGAGTTTGAGGATATTGTATTCGGGTTGAATGCCGGAGAGATTTCCCGTCCGTTCCTCACTCCTCAAGGCATTCATATCGTGAAAGTACTCGAACAGCAGGAAATCCTTCCTTTTGAGAGGATGAAGGACAAGATAATCCGTTGTCAAACCCGTCGTCATGGAATGGATAAAGGAACGCGGGCTTTTGTGGATAAACTGAAGAAAGAATATCACTATATGCCGGATAAAGCCGGTATCGACGAACTGCTGGCCAAAGGAAGCACTTCCCGTGTATTGTTTACACTGGATGGCAAGGCATACGGTGGAAAAGAGTTTGCCGGATTTGCCGCTGTTTATCCGGCAGGGACGCACAGACAGTTGGAGGCTTTTACAGTAAAAACGATTCTGGACTATGAAAACTCCCGTCTGGAATTGAAGCATCCCGAATTCTGTGCGTTGGTGCAGGGGTATCGTGACAGCATGTTGCTTGCCGAAATCACTGACCGTGAAGTGGGAAAGAGGAGTGTGGTGGATGAAGCGGGATTGAAAGCATATTTTGAGGCGCACCGTTCGGACTTCCATTGGGACGAACCGCGTTATAAGGGTATTGTGCTGCATTGTACTACCAAGCGGGTGGCGAAGCAAGTACGGAAATTTCTGAAACAGATTCCGGAAGAGGAGTGGATGGATGCCATCCGTCTCACTTTCAATGCCGGCGATACTCCCAAGGTGCGGGCAGAGCAAGGATTATTTGCTCCCGGTGATAATGCATATGTGGATGAATTGGTGTTCAAAGGGAAGAATGCAACCCCGGTTTTGTCATTTCCCTTTACTGCTGTACAAGGTCGTAAGCAGAAGGGACCAGATAGTTGGCAAGAGGTGCGAGAGCCGCTCGTAACCGCTTATCGGAACTATTTGGAAACGCATTGGGTGGCAAAGTTGCGTGCTGCCGGTAAGGTTGAAATTGACCAAGAGGTTTTAAAAACCGTTAATAATCACTGATGCAACCGATTAAAACACTATCTTCGTACCTCAAAACGAAGTAAATATCAGTTGGTGATGCGAACAACCTGCTTTGGGCTTTTAATTTTCCTTCTCTGTGCGGCGTGCAGCGAGCAGCACGACCATAAAGGGCGGACACCGTTAGTGGAGTTGGACGGCAATTTCCTTTACCGGGAAGATTTGCAATCGGTACTTCCTGCCGGTTTGTCCAAAGACGACAGTCTGTTGTTTGCAGAACATTATATCCGTAATTGGGTGGAAGATATTTTGCTGTACGATAAAGCGCAGAGCAATATTCCCAATAACGGTGAGATTGATAAACTTGTGGAGAATTATCGCAAAGCATTGATAATGCATACCTATCAGCAGGCTTTAATACATCAGCGGCTATCAGAGGAGATTTCAGAACAAGACTTGACGGAGTATTACGAGAAGAACCAGGCGCTCTTCAAGGTGGAACGTCCGTTGATGAAAGGCTTGTTCATCAAAGTTCCTTTGACAGCCCCGCAGCTGGGTAATGTTCGTCGCTGGTACAAGACGGAAACCCGTGAGGCGGTGGAACATCTGGAAAAGTACAGTCTGCAGAATGCTGTGAAGTATGAGTATTTTTATGATAAATGGGTGCCGGTATCGGAAGTGCTGGATATGCTGCCCTTGAAGGTTCCTGATGTGGACGAGTATCTGGACAAGAATCGCCATGTAGAGCTGAAGGATACGGCTTTCCATTATTTCCTGAATGTGAGCGATTATCGCCCGATGGGAGAGCAGGAACCCTATGAGTTTGCCCGTGGGCAAGTGAAGGATATGCTGCTGAACGTGAAGCAGGTGGAATTCATGAAGCAAGTGAAGGATGATTTGTACCAACGGGCGGTGAAAAGAGACAAGATTAAATATTATTTAGAATAAGACACCAAGAATGAAACAGTGTATGAACTTTAAGTTTGTAATTTTATTTGCCTTGACGCTATTAGTCGGTTCTACCGTTTATGGACAAGACAACGTGATTGACGAGGTAGTGTGGGTAGTAGGTGACGAGGCTATACTGAAGTCCGAAGTGGAAGAGGCACGTATGAGTGCATTGTATGAAGGACGCAAATTTGACCGTGACCCTTATTGCGTGATACCGGAGGAGATAGCCGTGCAGAAGCTGTATCTTCACCAGGCTGCCCTCGATAGTATCGAAGTATCCGAGAGTGAGGTTATCCAGCGTGTGGACTATATGACGAACATGTACATCGCCAACATCGGTTCGCGCGAGAAAATGGAGGAATACTTCAACAAGACTTCCAGCCAGATTCGTGAAACGCTGCGCGAGAATGCCCGTGAAGGATTGAAGGTTCAGAAGATGCAGCAGAAACTGGTGGGTGAGATTAAGATAACTCCGGCTGAGGTGCGCCGTTACTTCAAGGATTTGCCGCAGGACAGCATTCCTTATATCCCTACCCAGGTGGAGGTGCAGATTATCACTCAGCAGCCCAAGGTTCCTTTGGAGGAAATAGAAGATGTAAAGAGGCGTCTGCGTGAGTATACCGACCGTGTCAATAAGGGCGAAAGCTTTTCCATGTTGGCTCGTCTGTACTCCGAGGACCGTGGCTCGGCCATGCGTGGCGGTGAAATAGAGTTTTCGGGACGCGGTATGCTGGACCCCGCTTATGCCAATGTAGCTTTCAACTTGCAAGACCCCAGCAAGGTTTCCAAGATTGTAGAGTCTGAATATGGTTTCCATATCATTCAGTTGATAGAGAAGCGCGGTGACCGTATTAAAACACGCCACATTCTGTTGAAACCGCATATTCCGGAAGAAGCTCTGGCTGCCGGTTGTGCCCGTTTGGATTCTATTGCCGATGATATCCGCAATAACAAGTTCTCTTTTGAAGAGGCTGCCTCAGTGCTTTCGCAGGATAAGGATACGCGTAACAATCATGGTTTGTTGCCGAATCCCAATACGAACACTTCCCGTTTTGAGATGCAGGAACTTCCCCCTGAAATAGCCAAGGTGGTGGATAAGATGAAAGTGGGCGAAATCTCCGAAGCCTTCACCATGATTCCGCAAAAGACCGGAAAAGAAGAGTGTGTGATTGTGAAACTGAAGAGCCGTACGACGGGACACAAGGCTACCATTGCCGATGACTATCAGAACTTGAAAGAGATTGTGTTGGAGAAACGCCGCGACGAAGTGCTGGACAAGTGGATTCGTGAGAAGCAGAAGCACACATATGTCCGTATCAAGGATAATTGGAAGAATAACTGTACGTTCAAGTATCCGGGCTGGATTAAAGAATAATCCGGAAGAATTTACATAGATTTGTATGCAAAAGAAGAATACAAAAAATCATTTCCTGAACAAGCATAGATACCTCCTGGTAGGTATTCTATGCTTGTTTGGTATCTGTCTGCTGAGTGCGCAGGACAAGAAGAAGAGTACTGGTGCACCAGAGAAGAAGAAAGTGGACTCGATTGAACAGAAAAAGACGGAGACGCCGGAAAAGAAGAAGACGCGCGTCGATTTGTTGTACGCAGATGAGGCGCAGGCGGACAAACAGTTGCGTCCTGATGTGCAGGTACTCATCGGCTCGGTGAGGATGAAGCATGACAGTATGTACATGTTCTGTGACAGTGCGCTGATATTCGAAAAGATAAATTCTGTGGAGGCATTCGGCAATGTGCGTATGGAGCAGGGCGACACCTTGTTTATCTATGGAGACTATCTGTATTATGACGGCATGTCGCAGCTGGCCATGCTGCGTGAGAATGTACGTATGATAAATCGTAATACGGTGCTGACAACCGACAGTTTGAACTATGACCGTCTGTACGATTTGGGCTATTACTTCGAAGGCGGTACGCTGACCGACGAGGATAATGTGCTGACTTCCGAATGGGGAGAATATAGCCCTGCCACCAAGTTGGCTGTCTTCAACCACGACGTGAAGCTGGTCAACCCGAAGTTTGTTTTGACTTCGGATACCTTGAAGTATAGTACAGCTACTAAGATTGCCACAATTTTAGGACCCTCCGACATTGTGAGTGACCAAAATCATATTTATTCCGAACGTGGCGTGTACAATACGACTACTGAGCAGGCAGAACTGCTCGACCGTTCCGTACTGACTAACGAAGGCAAGAAACTGACCGGTGACAGCCTTTTCTACGACCGCATCTTGGGATACGGCGAGGCTTTTGACAATGTACAGATGAATGATACGGTCAACCGGAACATGTTGACTGGCGACTATTGTTTCTACAACGAACTGACCGGAAGCGCCGTTGCCACCAAACGTGCCGTAGCTATCGACTATTCGCAGGGCGACAGTCTGTTTATGCACGGTGATACTTTGCGGCTGATTACCTACCATATGAATACCGATTCCATGTACCGGGAGATGCGTGCCTATCATAAGGTGCGTGCTTATCGCACGGATGTGCAGGCCGTATGCGATTCGTTGGTGTATAATTCCAAGGACTCTTGCATGACGATGTACACCGACCCTATCTTGTGGCACGGGGAACAACAGTTGTTGGGCGAGGAAATTAAAATTTACATGAACGATAGTACCATCGACTGGGCACATATCATCAATCAGGCCCTGACGGTAGAGAAAAAGGACAGTATTCACTATAACCAAGTTTCCGGTAAGGAGATGAAAGCTTTCTTCATAGATGGAGACATGCGTCTGGTGGAGGTAAACGGCAATGTATTGGTGGTGTATTATCCGGTAGAGGAGAAGGACAGTTCGCTGATTATGATGAACTATTCGGAAGGTGGACTTTTGAAAATGTACTTGAAGGAGAGAAGAATGGAGCGCGGAGTCTTTGTTGGAAAGACTACCGGTACAGCCTATCCTTTGGACCAGATTCCACCAGATAAGAGCAGGCTGCCTTCTTTTGTTTGGTTCGACTACATCCGTCCGCTCAACAAGGAGGACATCTTCGAGTGGAGGGCTAAAAAAGCAGGTGAAGTATTGAAGAAAAGTGACCGGAAACCTGTAACTTCGCCAAGGAATATGCATATTAAACGAAATAATAAGTAGCGTCATGGGAATGTTTGCAATGCGGAAGCCTCGTGGCTTCAATCATAGCTATATCTATGTGGATGAGCGGAAAGAGAAGTTGGCGAAGATGGAAGAAAACGCCAAGCGTGACCTGGGTATGCTGCCGGAAAAGGAATTCTCGCCCGAGGATATACGGGGCAAATTCATAGAAGGAACAACTCACTTGAAGCGGCGCAAGGAGAGCGGACGTAAGCCGATGCATTTGGGCATAATCCTTGTTGTCATAGCTGTGCTGATTTATCTGTGGTATGCCATCAGTAACGGAATCATTTAATAATGATTAATCATTAATCTCTAATCATTAAACATTATCATGAGCGATATCATTCATTTGCTGCCCGATTCGGTTGCCAATCAGATTGCTGCCGGAGAGGTGATTCAGCGTCCGGCATCTGTTGTGAAGGAATTGGTGGAAAATGCAATTGATGCCGAAGCAGAGGAAATACATGTGCTGATTACCGATGCGGGCAAGACCTGCATCCAGGTGATTGATGACGGAAAGGGGATGTCCGAAACGGATGCGCGTCTTTCTTTTGAACGCCATGCAACTTCAAAGATACGCGAAGCTGCCGATTTGTTTGCCCTACGCACCATGGGCTTCCGTGGAGAAGCGTTGGCTTCCATTGCTGCGGTAGCTGAAGTGGAGTTGAAAACACGCCCAGCCAGCGAGGAACTGGGGACGCGACTGTTGATTGCCGGCTCTAAAGTCGAGGGCCAGGAAGCCGTTTCCTGCCCTAAGGGAAGCAATTTTTCCATCAAGAACCTATTCTTCAATATTCCTGCCCGGCGTAAATTCCTGAAAGCCAACTCTACGGAGTTGAGCAATATCCTTACGGAATTCGAGCGTATAGCGCTGGTGCATCCTGAGGTAGCCTTCTATCTGTATAGTAATGATACGGAATTGTTCAATCTTCCGGTAATGCCTTTGCGGCAACGCATCATGGCAGTTTTCGGAAAGAAACTGAATCAGCAGTTGCTGTCCGTAGACGTCAATACGACGATGATAAAGATTTCCGGTTTTGTTGCCAAGCCGGAAACCTCGCGCAAGAAAGGAGCGCACCAATACTTTTTTGTGAACGGGCGTTATATGCGTCACCCCTATTTCCACAAAGCGGTGATGGACGCTTATGAGCAGCTGATTCCTGCCGGTGAGCAAATCTCCTACTTTATTTATTTCGAGGTAGACCCTGCCAATATCGATGTGAACATCCATCCGACGAAGACGGAGATTAAGTTCGAGAATGAGCAGGCTATCTGGCAGATTCTGTCGGCTGCGGTCAAGGAATCCTTAGGCAAGTTTAGCGCTATACCTACTATCGATTTTGATACCGAGGACATGCCGGATATTCCTGCATTCGAGCAGGCTCGTCCGATAGAGCCTCCGAAGGTACACTATAACACGGATTTCAATCCCTTCAAGACGTCTTCCGCTTCTTCCTATGGAGGCGGTGGCAATTATTCGCGCCCCAAAGTGGAGTGGGAGGGGCTTTATTCCGGTTTGGAAAAAGCCAGCAGGATGAACGAGCCGATGGAGGAAGAGCCTTTTGTAGAGGATACGGTTACCGGTACGGCTCCAAGAGAGGAGGAGAGGGTTCCTTATTTCCAGGAAACGGTTCCTTCCGGGGCAAGCGCCTCTTTCTATGGCAATGAGGCAACGGTAGAGAAAGGAGCGCAACACTTCCAGTTCAAGGGGCGTTTTATTCTGACTTCCGTTAAATCGGGTCTGATGCTGATAGACCAGCACCGGGCGCATGTCCGGGTATTGTTCGACCGCTATATGAGCCAGATTCGACAGAAACAAGGCGTATCCCAGGGGGTATTGTTTCCGGAGATTATCCAGTTGCCGGCTTCGGAAGCTGCCGTACTGGAAAGTATATTGGAAGATTTGTCGGCAGTAGGCTTCGATTTGAGCCCGCTGGGTGGCGGCAGCTATGCCATCAACGGCATACCTTCGGGCATAGAGGGGTTGAACCCGGTAGAATTGGTCCGGAATATGGTACATACTGCTATGGAAAAAGGGAATGACGTTAAGGAAGAGGTGCAGACAATTCTTGCATCGACCTTGGCACGTGCTGCGGCCATCGTCTATGGACAAGTGCTGAGCAACGAGGAAATGTCCAATCTCGTGGACAATCTGTTTGCATGCCCATCCCCGAATTATACTCCGGACGGAAAGACGGTGCTGGCGACCATTAAAGAAGACGACATAGAAAAGCTTTTCTCCAAATAAGGAAGAGTACTTTCTTTTGCATCAAGGCAAAAAAAGTACAAATATTCAGAACCTTTTAGTTCTGTTGGCGTTAATTAGACAGTTTGAATGATAAAGAGTTTAATTAACCACTTAACTATTTTAAGGTATATGAAAAAGATTCTAATGTTACTGGCTTTAGCTGGTGTGTCTTCTGTTGCCATGGCGCAGCAAAAGACTGAAGTTGTGGAAGAATTTGGTGTTATCCAGGTTCAGGATAAATATCAGGTAATCACTAATCCGTTCTGGAGTAATTGGTTTTTCTCTATAGGCGGTGGTGCCGAAGCAACTTTTGGAGATAATGATAAGGCAGGAAGTTTTGGCAAGCGTATCAGTCCGACGCTGAATTTTGCCATCGGCAAATGGTTCACCCCGGGACTGGGAGTACGTCTGCAATATAGCGGCCTTCAGGCAAGAGGATATACGTATGATGCAGGTGCTGACTACGTGAAAGGCACTCAGATGGATGACGGCTACTACAAACAGCGTTTCGACTATATGAATCTGCACGGAGATGTGATGTTCAATCTGAATGCGCTGTTTGGAGGATACAACCAGCACCGTGTGTATGAAATCATTCCTTATGTAGGTGCTGGCTTCACTCACAACTACACAAAGCCTCACCGCGAAGCTCTGTCTGTAAACGCGGGTATCATCAATCGCTTCCGTATTTCCAATGCGATAGATATTAACCTGGAGCTGAGCGCAATGGGCGTTGAAGATAAGTTCGATGGCGAAGTTGGCGGCGATCATGGATATGATGGCGTGCTGAGTGCAACGGTAGGGTTGACATACCGTTTCCCCGCCCGTGGATTCCGTCGCCCGATGCCTCAGTTGATTTCTCAGGTAGAGCTGGCTGCCATGCAGGCACAGCTTGCAGAGATGGGAGCTGCCAACCAGCAGCTGCAGAATGCATTGGTGGCTGCACAGAACCAGCCGGTGGCCGAAGTTACGGAAACCGAAGTGATTGTTCCCGATCCGGATATAGCACCGCGTACCGTATTCTTCAATATCGGTTCTGCCGAAGTCTCTCCACGTGAAGCAATGAACTTGTCTTATCTGGCAGACCAGATGAAACAGTTCCCGAACGCCACTTACACTGTAAACGGATATGCAGACTCTGCAACCGGTACGCCGGCATTCAACAAAGAGTTGAGTTTGAAGCGTGCACAAGCCGTGGTCGATGTATTGGTAAAACAATACGGAATTCCTGCTGACCGCCTGAAGGTGGATGCCGGTGGTGGTGTCGATAAGTTCGGACAGCCGATTCTGAACCGTGTGGTATTGGTGAAATCTGCCAATTAGAAAGCTACGAGCTACAAGCTACAAGGAGTTACGAGTTATAGAAATGAGAAGGGGCATGCGTTATTATGACGCATGCCCCTCATTTTTTGTAACCAGTAACTTGTAACAGGTAGCTCCTTGTAACTCGTAACTTCTGTAACTCGTATCTCCTATCCCTTATTCTCCGCCGAATTTCTTTACTTGCTCTGCAATCAGTTCCGCATCATCAAAGTAGTTTATCTTCATAGCCTTGCGTACATCGTCCAAGGTTGCGGCAGCGGTTTCCCTGGCAGTTCCGCAACCTTTCTTCAGCATGTCGTAGATGGCGGGGATGTCTTTTTCAAACTCCTTGCGGCGGTTGCGGATAGGCTCCAGTGTCTCCTGCATAATTTCGTTGAGGAACTTCTTCACTTTCATGTCGCCCAGACCGCCACGTTGGTAGTGGGCTTTCAGTTCGTCCAGATTCGGATATTCGGGCAGATAAAGGCCGAAGTGTTCCGGACGGCAAAAGGCATCCAGGTAAGTGAATACGGTGTTGCCTTCCAATTTTCCGGGGTCTTGCACACGCAGGTGGTCGGGGTCGGTATACATGCTCTTCACCTTCTTCTGCACCTCGTCGGCAGAGTCCGAAAGATAGATACAGTTGCCGAGGCTCTTGCTCATCTTGGCTTTGCCGTCCGTTCCCGGCAGGCGCAGGCAGGCTGCATTGTCGGGCAACAGGATTTCCGGTTCCACGAGGGTTTCACCATATATATAGTTGAAACGGCGTACGATTTCACGAGCTTGTTCAATCATCGGCTCCTGGTCTTCGCCCACGGGCACGGTAGTGGCGCGGAAGGCGGTAATGTCCGCTGCCTGGCTGATGGGGTAGGTGAAGAAACCTACGGGGATGCTTGTCTCGAAATTACGCATCTGGATTTCGGTCTTTACCGTCGGGTTGCGTTGCAGGCGGCTCACGGTCACCAGGTCCATATAGTAGAAGGTCAGTTCGCAGAGTTCCGGTATCTGGGATTGGATGAAGATGGTACTCTTCGTCGGGTCCAGTCCGCAAGCCAGGTAGTCCAGTGCCACCTCGATGACGTTCTGGCGCACCTTTTCCGGATTCTCCATATTGTCCGTCAGCGCTTGTGCGTCGGCGATGAAGATGAAAATCTTGTCGTACAAGCCGGAGTTTTGCAGTTCCACTCTTCTTCTCAATGAGCCTACATAGTGTCCTATGTGCAGGCGTCCTGTGGGGCGGTCGCCCGTAAGGATGATTTTTTCTTTTGCCATATTATGTATTTTTTAGTTTCTTCATTGTATAAAAGCCATTAAGACCGGCAAAGATACCTATAATTATCGAAACCTCAAGGGATGACGCTTTCTTTCCTTTTCACGTATACCTTATGGCTTCCGATGCCGCTTGTATCGATTCCGCTGCCGGGAGTATGTGCCCATTTGCGCAGTTCCACGGTGGCGGTGGAGCGGACGAGTCCGGTCAGTTGCCGGTAGATGCTGACAGTAAGGAAGGCGTGCTTGTCCAGATACTGATGCGCCAGAGCCAGACGTTGTTCGGGGGTGTATTTCTTCGACGAACGTGCGGGTTTCCAGGAGGCACGTTCCAGTTCGCACCAATGGTTGGTTTCTCTAATCAAGGCCTTGTCCGTGCGGAAGTTCACGCCACTTACGTAGATGCTCCGCGCGTTTCGCTTCGTGGTGCTTTCTTGGGGCTGTTCGCGTTCCTTGTCGGGGTAGATGGACAGTGCGGGGGTGAATACGCCCAATCCTTCTATCTTCACCGAGCGTCCCATTCCCATTTCGTGGGCCAGGGCTTCGCCCAGCTCGCAGATAATTCCTTCGGTTACGCCTTTAGAGAATCCCGAGGTCATGGCGATGTATTCCGCCAGTTCGCGCGTGCCGGTCTGTCCGGTCATCACCATCTTGGGGTAGGTGATTGGTTCGCCCGTGCCTTGCAAGTCGGGCATTTCTTTCATTTGGTAGCGTGTGGTCATTGTTGCGTTCTCCTTTCTTTTCTTTCCTTCGTTGCAAAGTCCTTTTCCCTGCGGAGCAAAGTTCTTTTGGTGGCGGAGAAATCTTAGAATAAAGCCTTTATTCCAAGGAATAGAAATTTTATTTTTAAGAATAAAGGCTTTGTTTGTAGAAACAGAATCCTTGTTCTATTTTTGTATAGGCACAAAGGTAAGTTTCCGTGGCGAGAAAAGCAAGTTTTGGTGGGGAGAATCTTCATATTTATCCGCAAATGCCTTTACTGAGATATAGTCTTTCTTTTTTATATGGAATCGCATTTTTCGGAAAAAGATTTCGGTTGCGGGCGACGGCCGCTCTTCTATTATGGAGGATGACGTTTCTTTTATACAAAAAAATATGCCACAATTTGCTCTTTTCGTAAATAAGTCGTTACTTTGCACAAATTTTAAAGAGACTATGCAATCGCAGGAAATGAGAAGCAAATATAACCTCCGTTCGAATGAATTTCATTTGGGAGCCGTCAGTTTCTCTTTTTTCGAGAAAGATATTTTTAGTTCTTTGGTAATGCGTTAATCCTTTATTGGGTGACGCATTTTTTTTGTGAAATAGCTACAACTCGTAGTTCGTAGCTTGTAACTCGTAACTTAATAGACAACAAGAGAATATGGAAAAGAATTTAAAGAAAGTGCTTGTCTTGGGTTCTGGTGCGCTCAAGATTGGTCAGGCCGGAGAGTTTGACTATTCCGGTTCGCAGGCGCTGAAGGCGTTGCGCGAAGAAGGTATCGGTTCTGTTTTGGTAAACCCGAACATTGCTACTATCCAGACATCGGAAGGTATCGCCGATCAAGTTTATTTCTTGCCGGTAACTCCTTATTTCGTGGAAGAAATCATCAAGAAAGAACGTCCCGACGGCATTTTGCTGGCATTCGGCGGACAGACGGCGCTGAACTGCGGTACGGAACTCTATCAGAACGGAATTCTTCAGAAATATGGCGTGCGCGTGCTGGGTACTTCCGTTGAGGCGATTATGTACACCGAAGACCGTGACCTCTTTGTGAAGAAGCTGGACGAGATTCCGATGAAGACTCCGAAGAGCCACGCTGTGGAGAGCATGGAAGACGCACTGAAGGCAGCCCGCGAGATTGGCTACCCCGTGATGGTGCGCTCGGCTTATGCTCTGGGTGGACTGGGAAGCGGTATTTGTCCGGACGAGGAAGCCTTCATTAAATTGGCCGAAAGCTCTTTCACTTTCTCCAAGCAGATTCTGGTAGAAGAGTCTCTGAAGGGTTGGAAGGAAATTGAATTCGAGGTAATCCGCGATGCCAACGACCACTGCTTCACGGTGGCAAGCATGGAAAACTTCGACCCGCTGGGCATTCATACGGGTGAGTCCATCGTAGTGGCTCCCACTTGCTCATTGACCGACGAGCAGGTGAAAATGTTGCAGGAGCTCTCCACCAAATGTATCCGCCACCTGGGCATCGTGGGCGAATGTAACATCCAGTATGCGTTCAACGCCGAGACAAACGACTATCGTGTCATCGAGGTGAACGCCCGTCTGTCCCGTTCTTCCGCATTGGCTTCCAAGGCTACCGGTTATCCGCTGGCATTTGTGGCTGCCAAGATTGCGTTGGGCTATACGCTCGACCAAATCGGCGAGATGGGAACTCCCAACTCGGCATATGCAGCTCCGCAGCTTGACTACCTGATTTGCAAGATTCCGCGTTGGGACTTGACAAAGTTCGTAGGTGTCAGCCGCGAAATTGGTTCCAGCATGAAGTCGGTAGGCGAAATCATGTCTATCGGACGTTCCTTTGAAGAAATTATCCAGAAGGGCTTGCGTATGATTGGTCAGGGAATGCACGGATTCGTGGGCAATGAGGGAGTGGAGTTCGATGACTTGGATTACGAACTGTCACATCCCACAGACCTGCGCGTCTTTGCCATTGCCGAGGCTCTGGAAAAGGGATATGCCATCGACCGCATCTTTGAGCTGACCAAGATTGACCCCTGGTTCTTGGGCAAGCTGAAGAACATCGTAGACTACAAGCAGAAACTTTCCCAATATAATAAGGTGGAAGACATCCCCGCCGACGTGCTGCGCGAAGCCAAAGTGCTTGGCTTCTCCGACTTCCAGATTGCCCGCTTCGTGCTGAATCCGCAAGGCAATATGGAGAAGGAAAACCTTACCGTACGCGCCCGTCGTAAGGAGCTGGGCATCCTGCCCGCCGTGAAGCGCATCAATACGGTGGCTTCCGAACATCCGGAACTGACGAACTACCTCTACATGACGTATGCCGTTCAGGGTTATGATGTGAACTATTATAAGAATGAAAAATCAGTGGTTGTGCTTGGTTCGGGCGCTTACCGCATCGGTTCGTCTGTAGAGTTCGACTGGTGTTCGGTGAATGCCATCCAGACTGCCCGCAAGCTGGGCTACAAGTCCATCATGATTAACTATAACCCCGAAACCGTTTCTACGGACTACGACATGTGCGACCGTCTCTACTTCGACGAGCTCTCCTTCGAACGTGTGCTCGACGTTATCGACCTGGAGCAGCCGCGCGGTGTCATCGTGTCCGTGGGTGGACAGATACCGAACAACCTGGCTATGAAGCTTCACCGCCAGTCAGTTCCCGTGTTGGGTACTTCCCCCATCTCCATCGACCGTGCCGAAAACCGTAACAAGTTCTCTGCCATGCTCGACCAGCTGGGCATCGACCAACCGGCTTGGCAGGAACTCACCAGCCTGGAAGATGTGAAAGGCTTTGTAGAGAAGGTGGGCTATCCGGTACTGGTGCGTCCGTCTTACGTACTCTCCGGTGCTGCGATGAACGTATGCTACGATGAAGAAGAACTGGAAAACTTCTTGAAGATGGCTGCTGAGGTATCTAAGGAATATCCGGTGGTGGTATCCCAGTTCTTGCAGAACACCAAGGAGATTGAGTTCGACGCTGTTGCCCAAAACGGTGAAGTGGTAGAATACGCCATCTCCGAGCACGTAGAGTTTGCCGGTGTACACTCCGGTGACGCTACGCTGGTATTCCCGGCACAGAAGATTTACTTTGCAACGGCACGCCGCATCAAGAAAATCAGCCGCCAGATTGCGAAGGAACTCAATATTTCCGGTCCTTTCAATATCCAGTTCCTGGCACGCAACAACGAGGTGAAGGTTATCGAGTGTAACCTCCGTGCATCGCGCAGCTTCCCGTTCGTATCCAAGGTGCTGAAGCGTAACTTCATCGAGACTGCTACCCGCATCATGCTGGACGCTCCCTATACACAACCGGACAAGTCGGCATTCGACATCGACCGTATCGGTGTGAAGGCAAGCCAGTTCTCCTTCTCCCGTCTGCACAAGGCAGACCCGGTATTGGGTGTGGACATGTCGTCTACGGGCGAGGTAGGCTGTATTGGCGACGACTTCTCCGAAGCATTGCTGAATGCCATGATTGCTACCGGATTCAGAATCCCCCGTCCCGAGAAGGGCGTGATGTTCTCCTCCGGAGCCATGAAGTCCAAGGTGGATTTGCTGGATGCCAGCCGCATGCTCTTTGCCAAAGGCTATAAGATTTATGCTACGGCAGGTACAGCCGCTTTCCTCAACGCCCATGGCGTGACGACGGAAGCCGTTTACTGGCCGGATGAACGCCCGGATGCGGAAAACAACGTGATGACGATGATTGCCGACCATGCCTTCGACCTGATTGTCAACATTCCGAAGAACCATACGAAACGCGAGCTGACCAATGGCTACAAGATTCGTCGCGGTGCCATCGACCACAACATTCCGTTGATTACCAATGCCCGCCTGGCAAGTGCCTTTATCGAGGCATTCTGCGAAATGAAGCTGGAAGATATCCAGATTAAGAGCTGGCAGGAGTACAAATAAATTGTTTGCTCTATAAACGATTGCAGGAGCGGAAAGCCGAAAGGTTTTCCGCTCTTTTGGTATACTGCGTTTATTTCCGTATTTTTGTTCGGGGCTGAGTCTCTGTATGAATCAAAAGAAGAAACAATATGAATGAAGTGGAAAAAATGCGTAGCTCCCAGTTGGCGGATATGTCCGTTCCGGAGATACAGGTGAAGTTCGAGCATGCCAAGCGCTTGCTGGCAAAAATGCGTGTGATGAGTACTTACGATGAGGATTACCGGAGCTTGCTGGAGGAGCTGGTACCGGGCATTCCCGCCACGTCCGTCATCTGTCCGCCGTTCCATTGCGACCATGGGGATGGTATCCGGCTGGGTGAGCATGTCTTTGTCAATGCCAATTGCACTTTCCTGGACGGGGGATATATCACGATTGGTGCCCATACGTTGGTCGGTCCATGCGTACAGATATACACTCCCCATCATCCGATGGATTATATCGAGCGTCGTACGGAAAAGGAATATGCCTATCCGGTGACGATAGGAGAGGATTGCTGGATTGGCGGCGGTGCCATTTTGTGTCCAGGCGTCACCATCGGCGACCGTTGTATCATCGGTGCGGGTAGTGTGGTGACGAAAGATATTCCATCCGATAGCATAGCCGTTGGTAATCCGGCAAAGGTCATCCGGAAAAATGAGGCAAAAAAGTGAACGTACTAAATGCTTGAGAAACAGAGCGTGTCGCTAAATGACTAAAAAAATATCGAAAAATATTATGCAAAAGTTTTGGTAATGTCAAAATAAGCTGTACCTTTGCATCGCTTTTGAAACGGAAGTGTACGGGCGTTTAGCTCAGCTGGTTCAGAGCATCTGCCTTACAAGCAGAGGGTCGGCGGTTCGAATCCGTCAACGCCCACACAAAATCCAAGCACTTTCGTTCATCAAAAGGGCGTTTAGCTCAGCTGGTTCAGAGCATCTGCCTTACAAGCAGAGGGTCGGCGGTTCGAATCCGTCAACGCCCACACAAAATCCAAGCACTTTCGTTCATCAAAAGGGCGTTTAGCTCAGCTGGTTCAGAGCATCTGCCTTACAAGCAGAGGGTCGGCGGTTCGAATCCGTCAACGCCCACTGGAAATTTTCATTCGAAGGTGGTCTTGCAAGTGATTGTAAGGCCATTTTTTTTATCCGTTAACTTCCTTTTCTTAAAATCTTTATCCTTTATGTCTTGTTACTCAGAAAAAAGCAGTAATTTTGCAGTCCGATAATTATCATCATAAATACGACGTATGAAACTTGATTTACTTACCGCAATCTCTCCGATTGACGGTCGATACAGAGGCAAAACGGATGTTTTGGCTGCCTATTTTTCAGAATTTGCACTGATTAAATACCGTGTACAAGTTGAAATAGAATACTTTATCACGCTGTGTGAGCTGCCTTTGCCGCAACTGAAAGGGGTGGATAAGGGCGTTTTCGAAACCTTGAGAAACATTTACCGTAACTTCTCCGAAGCCGACGCGCAACGCATCAAGGATATTGAGAGCGTGACGAACCATGATGTGAAGGCTGTGGAGTATTTCTTAAAAGAAGAGTTTGACAAGTTGGGTGGTATGGACGACTATAAGGAGTTCATCCATTTTGGCCTGACTTCACAAGATATCAACAATACGTCTGTTCCTTTGTCTGTAAAGGAGGCGCTGGAGCAGGTGTACTATCCTCAAATAGAGGAACTGATAGCGCAGCTCCGTGCTTATGCGGAAGAGTGGGCCGCTATCCCCATGCTTGCCAAGACACACGGACAACCGGCTTCGCCTACCCGTTTGGGCAAGGAGGTAATGGTGTTTGTCTACCGTCTGGAACGCCAGTTGGCAACGCTGAAGGCTTGTCCGGTGACAGCAAAGTTCGGTGGCGCTACGGGTAATTACAATGCCCATCATGTGGCTTATCCGGAATATGACTGGAAGGCATTCGGCAATAAGTTCGTTTCCGAAAAGCTTGGCTTGGAACGCGAGGAGTATACTACCCAGATATCCAATTACGATAATCTGTCTGCCATCTTTGATGCCATGAAGCGCATCAATACGGTGATGATTGATATGAACCGTGACTTCTGGCAATATATCTCTATGGAATATTTCAAGCAGAAGATTAAAGCCGGTGAGGTGGGCTCCAGCGCGATGCCGCACAAGGTGAACCCGATTGACTTTGAAAATGCGGAAGGAAACCTGGGCATGGCGAATGCTATTCTTGAGCACTTGGCGGTAAAACTGCCGGTTTCCCGTTTGCAGCGTGACTTGACGGACTCTACCGTGCTCCGCAATGTGGGTATGCCGTTCGGGCATATCATTATTGCCATACAAAGTTCTTTGAAGGGTTTGCGTAAGTTGCTGTTGAACGAACCGGCCATCTACCGTGACCTGGACAATTGCTGGAGCGTGGTGGCCGAGGCTATCCAGACCATTCTGCGCCGCGAGGCCTATCCGCATCCTTATGAAGCGTTGAAAGCGTTGACCCGTACCAATCAGGCCATTACGGAAGCGTCTATCAAGGAATTTATAGAGGGACTGAATGTAAGTGAAGAGATAAAGAAAGAATTGCGGGTGATTACCCCCCATACTTATACGGGAATTTAAGCAACCACAGAAGTGTACCGGAGGAATTTCAACTTTTTACTCCGGCAATTGTTATAGAAACATATAAAATTCAAGGTATAATAGAGACAATGAATGGCCGTGAGGCCAAGGTTTAATTTTATTCGAATAAAAAACAATGAGTACAGAAAACGAAACTTGGCGTGATGCTTCTTCCGCAGAGGAGAACTCAGGTGCCGGCCGCGATGGTAACCAATTTAACAAGGAAGGTGGCTACAGCCGTCCGTCTTACAACCGTGATAATGGCGACCGTCCTTATCGCCCCAGATTTAACAGTGAAAACGGGGACCGCCCGCAGCGTCCTTATAACAGTGACCGCCCTTATCGCCCGCGCTTTAATCCTGGTGCGGACAATGGTGACCGTCCGCAGCGTCCTCGTTACAATAACGATAATGGCGACCGTCCCTATCGTCCGCGCTATAACAGCGAAGGCGGCGACCGTCCGCAACGCCCTTATGGAAACAATTCGGGTGACCGTCCTTACCGTCCGCGCTATAACAGCGAAGGTGGCGACCGTCCGCAACGCCCTTATAATAGTGACCGTCCGCAGCGCCCGCGTTATGGTAATGAAGGTGGTGACCGTCCGCAACGTCCTTATAACAGTGATCGTTCTTATAATACAGACCGTCCCTATCGTCCGCGCTATAACAGTGAAGATGGCGACCGTCTGCAGCGTCCTCGCTACAATAATGAGGGTGGTGATCGTCCTTATCGTCCACGCTTCAATTCGGGTGGTGGAAGGCCTGGCGGATATGGTAACAGAGATAGCTATAGTCGTCCTGTCCGTCGTTCGGCCGATTATGACCCCAATGCTAAGTACAGCAAGAAGAAACAGATAGAGTATAAGGAGCAGTTTGTGGACCCGAACGAGCCTATCCGTCTGAACAAATTTCTGGCCAATGCCGGTGTTTGTTCCCGTCGCGAGGCTGATGAATTCATCACTGCCGGAGTTGTTTCTGTAAACGGAGAGGTCGTGACGGAATTGGGAACCAAGATTAAACGTGGTGATGAAGTGAAGTTCCACGACCAGACGGTCAGTATCGAACGTAAGATTTACGTCCTGCTGAACAAGCCGAAAGATACAGTGACTACTTCGGATGACCCCCAAGCACGTCGCACGGTGATGGATTTGGTGAAAGGCGCTTGCAATGAACGTATTTATCCGGTAGGTCGTCTGGACCGCAATACTACAGGTGTGTTGCTGCTGACAAATGATGGTGACTTGGCTTCCAAGCTGACGCATCCCAAGTATCTGAAGAAGAAAATATATCATGTGCATTTGGACAAGAATCTGACAAAAGCCGATATGGAGCAAATTGCGGCCGGTATTCAACTGGATGACGGAGAAATCCATGCAGATGCCATTAGCTATACGGATGACGTAAAGAAAGATGATGTCGGCATTGAAATTCACTCCGGTAAGAACCGTATCGTGCGTCGTATCTTCGAATCGCTGGGATACAAGGTGATGAAGCTGGACCGTGTATATTTTGCCGGTTTAACGAAGAAAGGCCTGCGCCGCGGCGAATGGCGTTACCTCACGGAGCAAGAGGTGAACTTCCTGCGCATGGGTTCTTTCGAGTAATATATAATAAGGTATAATAACTGTTTTATGGAAAAGATTAGTAGAACAAAGGTGGTTGACCTGCTGAAGCGTGAAGATTTTGGCGCTATGGTCAACGTGAAGGGCTGGGTTCGTACCCGCAGAGGTAGTAAGCAAGTAAACTTTATCGCGCTGAATGACGGTTCTACAATAAATAATGTGCAGATTGTAGTAGACTTGGGTAACTTCGATGAGGAGATGCTGAAAGAGATAACTACCGGTGCTTGTTTGAGTGTAAACGGGGTGCTGACGGAATCTGTCGGTTCCGGTCAGAAGGCCGAAGTGCAGGCCCGCGAAATCGAAGTGCTGGGAGCTTGCGATAACACGTATCCGTTGCAGAAGAAAGGTCATTCCATGGAGTTTCTCCGTGAGATAGCCCATCTGCGTCCCCGTACCAATACGTTCGGGGCGGTGTTTCGTATTCGTCACAACATGGCGATTGCCATCCATAAGTTCTTTCATGACAGAGGGTTCTTCTATTTTCATACTCCGATCATCACGGCTTCCGACTGCGAAGGCGCAGGCCAGATGTTCCAGGTAACTACAAAGAATCTGTATGACTTGAAGAAGGACGAGAATGGTTCCATTATTTACGATGATGACTTCTTTGGAAAGCAGGCTAGCCTGACGGTTTCCGGACAGTTGGAAGGCGAACTTGCCGCTACTGCATTGGGAGCCATCTATACATTCGGTCCTACGTTCCGTGCCGAGAATTCCAATACTCCCCGCCACTTGGCAGAGTTCTGGATGATTGAGCCGGAAGTGGCGTTCAATGATATTGCGGACAATATGGACCTGGCGGAAGACTTCATCAAGTATTGTGTGCAGTGGGCTTTGGACAACTGTGCCGACGATGTGAAGTTCCTCAATGACATGTTTGATAAGGGATTGATTGAACGTCTGCAAGGTGTCTTGAAAGAAAACTTCGTGCGCCTGCCCTATACGGAAGGTATCAAGATACTGGAAGAGGCTGTTGCCAAAGGACATAAGTTTGAATTCCCGGTGTACTGGGGAGTTGACTTGGCTTCCGAACACGAGCGCTATCTGGTGGAAGACCACTTCAAGCGTCCGGTTATCCTGACTGACTATCCGAAGGAAATCAAAGCGTTCTATATGAAGCAGAACGAAGACGGCAAGACCGTGCGTGCCATGGATGTGCTCTTCCCGAAGATTGGGGAAATCATTGGCGGTTCCGAACGTGAATCGGATTACAACAAGCTGATGACGCGTATTGACGAACTTCACATTCCGATGAAGGATATGTGGTGGTATCTCGATACCCGCAAGTTCGGTACATGTCCCCACTCCGGATTTGGTTTGGGCTTTGAGCGTTTGTTGCTGTTCGTGACGGGCATGACGAATATTCGTGATGTTATACCGTTCCCACGTACGCCGCGCAACGCCGAGTTCTAAGTTTCGGAATATACAAACTGGATAAAATCATCCGCACAAACATTCTGTTGTTTGTGCGGTTTTTTTATACCCAAAAATGTTATAATCTCAAAATAAATCTTTATATTTGTGTCTAACGGAACGACATAACGTTAACCAACATCATACGAATATGAAACGGAACTATTTCTTTACCATGCTGGCAGCGGTGCTGCTTGCGGTAGCGGGAGCCAATGCGCAGGAGAGCGCAGAGTTTAGGCCTGCGGAACTGGCAGGAATTTGGCAGTTATGTCATTATGTGTCTGAAATCCCGGATGTTCCCGGGATATTGAAACCGAGTAACACCTTTAAAGTGCTGAGTGATGACGGCCGTATTGTCAATTTTACAATTATTCCAGGCAAAGATGCCATCATCACTGGATATGGGACTTATCAGCAGCTGACGGATAATTCCTATAAGGAAAGCATTGAGAAAAACATCCATTTGCCCATGTTGGACCATAAAGACAATATACTGGAGTTTGAAATAGGGGACGACGGGGTAATGTACCTGAAGTATTTTATAGCTAAGGACTTGAATGGTAATGAACTGAATACATGGTTCCATGAAACATGGAAGCGGGTGGGCATGCCTGCAAAATTTCCCGAAGACCTTGTCCGTTGATATTTCTTTCTCTTTCCCGTTTCTTTCTCATGCAGCTTTGAAAGCCTTCTATGACGGCACCGACCGATGAAGGCCGCATCATAAAGAGTTGTTCTGCGGAGATTCTTCCCTTTCTCCGCAGGATAACTTTGTCTGTTGTATATCAGCCAAGTGGCTCTCTAAAAAAAAAGTGGAAAACTTTTGCCAGTTCTAAGAAAAACCGTACCTTTGCAAGCCGATTATTATCTCAAAAGGATAAGCATTTAATTCATAGCGAGTTAATCTTCCATTGTCCGGGATGACTGGCTTGCGGTGAAGAAAAAATTTTAGTAGTAACATTTTAAAAAACAATTAAGAGTGGATACTTTAAGTTACAAGACCATTTCTGCAAACAAAGCTACAGTGACTAAAGAATGGGTCATTGTTGACGCTACAGACCAGGTATTGGGTCGTCTGGGCGCAAAAGTTGCGAAACTGTTGAGAGGAAAGTATAAACCTAACTTTACCCCTCACGTAGATTGTGGCGATAATGTAATCATTATCAACGCCGACAAAGTAAAATTAACCGGTAACAAGTGGAATGACAAGGTATATCTGTCATATACAGGTTATCCCGGCGGCCAGAGAGAAATCACTCCTGCCCGTTTGCAGGCAAAACCGAACGGTGATGACAAGTTACTGAGAAAAGTAGTAAAGGGTATGTTGCCTAAGAACAAGTTGGGCGCAAAATTGCTGGGCAATATGTATGTATATGCCGGCAGCGAGCACAAACACGATGCTCAGAACCCGAAAATGATTGATATTAACGTACTTAAATAAGAGATAATGGAAGTAGTAAATGCATTAGGCAGACGTAAAAGTGCAATTGCACGTATTTTCGTAAGCGAAGGTACTGGAAAGATTACTATTAATAAGAGAGACCTCGCAGAGTACTTTCCATCAAGCATTCTTCAGTATGTAGTTAAACAGCCGTTGAATAAGCTGGGTGTTGCTGAAAAGTACGACATCAAAGTTAATCTCTGCGGTGGCGGTTTCACCGGCCAGTCTCAGGCTTTGCGTTTGGCAATTGCCCGCGCACTGGTGAAAATCAATGCTGAGGACAAGGCTGCTCTCCGTTCTGAAGGTTTCATGACTCGTGATCCTCGTTCTGTTGAACGTAAGAAACCGGGACAACCGAAAGCACGTCGTAGATTCCAGTTCAGTAAACGTTAAGAGTTGGAGAACGGTTGGGGCGGACAAGTTGCTTAATTCTCGACTTTCACCTCTCAACTCTCAACTGAAAAAGCGTTTAGTATCTAAACTACCGGGACTCTTCAGATTCAGACTACCCGGCGGTTGGTTTAGAAGAAACAAAAAAGAAAGTAAACGATTAATTTAAAAGAAAATGTCTAGAACAAATTTTGATACATTATTAGAAGCCGGTTGCCACTTCGGTCACTTGAAAAGAAAGTGGAACCCTGCAATGGCTCCTTACATCTTCATGGAGCGCAATGGTATTCACATCATTGACCTCAACAAGACGGTTGCTAAAATTGACGAAGCTGCTGAAGCTTTGAAGCAAATCGCTAAATCAGGAAAGAAAGTCCTGTTTGTTGCTACTAAAAAACAAGCTAAGCAGGTGGTTGCCGATAAGGCTGCATCTGTAAATATGCCTTATGTAATCGAGCGTTGGCCGGGTGGTATGTTGACTAACTTCCCGACTATCCGTAAGGCTGTCAAGAAGATGGCTACCATCGACAAGTTGACAAGCGACGGTACCTATTCAAACCTCTCCAAGAGAGAAATTCTTCAGATTTCACGTCAACGTGCAAAGTTGGACAAGACTTTGGGCTCTATCGCTGACCTGACTCGTCTGCCGTCTGCTCTGTTCGTTATCGACGTAATGAAGGAAAACATCGCAGTTCGTGAAGCTAACCGTCTGGGGATTCCCGTATTCGGTATCGTTGATACAAACTCCGATCCTACGAATATCGATTTCGTAATCCCGGCAAATGATGACGCTACTAAGTCAGTAGAAGTTATTCTTGATGCTTGCTGCGCTGCTATGCAGGAAGGTCTGGAAGAACGTAAGGCCGAAAAGGTAGACATGGAAGCTGCCGGTGAAGCTCCTGCCAACAAAGGTAAGAAGAAAGCTACAAAAGCAAGACTCGACAAGTCCGACGAGGAAGCAATCAATGCCGCTAAGGCTGCTGCTTTCATGAAGGAAGAAGAGGCTTAATCATACTGTTGAGAGTTGAGAATTGAAAGTTGAGAGTTACTTTACGGCAATTCTCAATTCTCTATTCTCAACTCTCAATTACTTTATAAGGATATTATTAACAATTAAAATAAAAAGATATTATGGCTGTAAGTATGGCTGATATAACCAAGCTCCGCAAGATGACCGGTGCTGGTATGATGGATTGCAAAAATGCTTTGACTGAAGCTGAAGGCGATTTCGACAAGGCAATGGAAATTATCCGTAAGAAGGGACAAGCTGTTGCAGCTAAGCGTTCAGATCGCGAGGCTTCTGAAGGCTGTGTGCTGGCTAAGACTACGGGTGACTTTGCCGTTATCATCGCTCTGAAGTGCGAAACTGACTTCGTGGCTCAGAATGCTGATTTCGTGAAATTGACTCAGGACATTCTGGACCTTGCCGTGGCTAACAAGTGCAAGACTCTGGACGAAGTAAAAGCTCTGCCGATGGGCAACGGTACTGTACAGGATGCTGTAACAGACCGTAGCGGTATCACTGGCGAGAAGATGGAGTTGGATGGTTACATGACTGTAGAAGGTGCAAGCACTGTGGTTTATAACCACATGAACAGAAATGGCCTCTGCACTATTGTTGCTTTCAACAAGGCTGTTGAAGAAGGACTGGCTAAGCAGATTGCCATGCAGATTGCTGCCATGAACCCGATTGCAGTAGACGAAGATGGCGTATCTGAAGAAATCAAGCAGAAGGAAATAGATGTTGCTATCGAGAAGACAAAAGCTGAACAGGTACAGAAGGCTGTTGAGGCCGCTTTGAAGAAGGCTGGTATCAACCCGGCTCACGTGGACAGCGAAGACCACATGGAAAGCAACATGGCCAAAGGCTGGATTACTGCTGAAGACGTGGCAAAGGCAAAGGAAATCATTGCTACTGTTTCTGCCGAGAAAGCTGCACATCTGCCTGAACAAATGATTCAGAATATTGCTAAGGGCCGTCTTGGCAAGTTCTTGAAAGAAGTTTGCTTGCTGAACCAGGAAGACATCATGGACGGCAAGAAGACAGTTAGAGAAGTCTTGAAAGAAGCTGATCCTGAATTGAAGGTTGTTGACTTCAAACGTTTTACTTTGCGCGCTGAATAATTCCGCTTAGAAACGATTCTATAAAAAGAAGTGGCCGTATATGGAGTTGAATTCCTAAACGGTCACTTTTTTATGCCTCTACAGTTGCAGTGAGACGGATGATGCGTTTATCCCACGGGCTTGGTTTGCGTGTATCCTTCTGCCTTCAGGAGGTCGATGACACGTTGTTTGAAGTCGCCTTGCACGATGATTTCTCCATCTTTGGCACTTCCGCCTACTCCACATTTACTTTTCAGCAATTTGCCCAGTTCTTTCAGATTATTGTCGGTGCCCACGAAACCGGTGACAAGAGTGACGACTTTGCCACCCCGGTTCTTGCGGTCCAGCTGTACACGCAGGCGTTGTTGTGCAGGGGGGAGGGTAGCTTGCTCCTCATCGTCATTCATCTCATAGTTGTAGTCCGGGTTGGTGGAATAGACTATATTCAACCGTTCTTTCCAATCATTATTCTTCATACTTCTTTCTTTTAAACTTCCCAAAAGTACGATATTATGTGGAATTATGCAATTAGAAATTATGTTAAGCTTTTGTTGCATCCGTGTTACTGATTAGAAAAAAAGCACTACTTTTGCCAATCGCAATATTGAGAACTTAAATAAGAAACTATGAGCAGTCCGTTACAGAAAAAAGAAACCATGAAGGTGCCGGAACCTACTTTGCGCCGGCTTCCGTGGTACCTTTCCAATGTAAAGTTGCTGAAACAAAAGGGGGAACGATTCGTATCATCCACCCAGATTTCCAAGGAAATCAATATTGATGCTTCACAGATTGCCAAAGACCTTTCGTATGTCAATATCTCGGGCCGTACGCGTGTGGGATATGAGGTGGACACGCTGATAGCTGTACTGGAGGATTTCCTGGGATTTACCAATATACACAAAGCCTTTCTGTTCGGTGTCGGAAGCTTGGGAGGTGCCTTGCTGCGCGACTCGGGTCTGAGCCATTTCGGTTTGGAGATAGTAGCTGCTTTCGATGTGAAGCCCGAACTGGTGGGTACGACACTGAGCGGCATCCCCATCTATCATTCGGACGAGTTCAAGCAGAAGATGCAGGAGTACGATGTCAATATAGGCGTACTGACGGTACCTATCGAAATAGCCCAGCAGATAACGGATTCCATGGTAGAGGGCGGTATCAAGGCCGTATGGAACTTCACCCCGTTCCGTATCCGTGTTCCCGAGAACATTGTCGTGCAGAACACTTCCCTTTATGCCCATCTGGCCGTGATGTTTAACAGACTGAACTTTAATGAGATCAAGTAATGAAGATTATTGCTGTAGGAATGAACTATGCTCTGCACAACAAGGAGCTGGGACATACACATGAGAATAAGGAACCGGTTATTTTTTTGAAACCCGATTCGGCTATACTGAAAGATGGCAAACCTTTCTTTATCCCTGATTTTTCTGATGAGGTGCATTATGAGACGGAAGTGGTGGTGCGCATCTGCCGTTTAGGCAAGAATATTGCTCCCCGCTTTGCTCGTCGCTATTACGATGCGGTGACGGTGGGCATCGACTTCACGGCACGCGACTTGCAACGCAAGTTCCGCGAGGCGGGTAATCCGTGGGAGCTTTGCAAAGGGTTCGACAATTCGGCAGCTATCGGCACCTTTGTCCCTTTGGAACAAGTGGGCGGCAATGTACAGAATTTGGACTTCCATTTGACGATTGATGATAAGGAGGTGCAACGCGGTCATACATCGGATATGCTTTTTCAGGTAGATGAAATCATTGCTTATGTCAGCCGCTTCATGACCTTGAAAATCGGTGACTTGCTGTTCACGGGTACCCCTGTGGGAGTAGGTCCCGTCAGCATCGGACAGCACTTGCAGGGCTATCTTGGGGAAGAGAAAGTACTTGACTTCAATATCCGCTGAGCGGCATTCGGGATTTTTGTCCGTAAACCTCTATGTTAGCTTACTAAACTTCTGCTTTATAAAGCTAAAGTATCCCTTTACTAATTTCGTCCAAACATCTTTTGTCCAAAGAACTTTGTAATCAACGGGTAAATGTTTACTTTTGTGATGTAATCTTGAACTATAGACAGAGAAACCGTACTGCATGAAACGTTTGTTTGCCATCCTTTTCGCTTTGTTTTGCACTATGCCTTTATTCTGCCAAGATAGAGAGGTGGATTCATTGCTTCGGGTGCTTGATGCATCTGTGCAGGGGCGTGAACGATATACACTGGAACGTCAGTCTCAAATCAATGCCTTGCAGTGCCAGCTGAAGGCTACCCGTTCCGATGCGGAATTACTGGAAATCTACCAGGAGTTGTTCGGCAAATACAGCGCCTACCGCATGGACTCTGCCTTGTGGGCAGCAAATCGTTGCGTGGAAGTAGCCCAGCGTATGTCCGTAGCATCGCATCTCTACTCTGCCCGTATGCGTGTGGCAGAGGTGATGATTGGTACAGGAATGTATAAGGAAGGACTGGAAATTTTGGAAGACATTCCCCAGGAGGAACTGGGTGCGATAGATATGTTCTACTACTATAATCTTTATCATAAAGTGTACACGCTGATGGCATCCTATGCTTTTTCAGAAGAATTGCAGGCGTCATACTCCCGGCTGGCATATCAGTACAAAGACTCCATTCTGCGTGTGAAGCGTCCCGATTCGCAAGGCTATCAACTGACTTTGGGCGACAAACTACTGTATGAGGGTAAGTATGACGAAGCCATAGGTGTTTTGGAGGGTTGCTATGATATCCATAGCCAGAAGGACTTCAGCCTTGCCATTCCTTCTGTTGCATTGGCAAGCGTTTATGGTGCCAAAGGAGACCACAAGCAGGAAAAGAAATATCTTACCATCTCGGCAATAGCCGACGTGCAAAGCGGAACAAAGGAATACATTTCGCTTTGGAAACTTGCCAACCTGCTCTATGGCGAGGGCGACATAGAACGTGCGTATACCTATATGGAATGCTCCATGCAAGATGCTACCTTCTGTAATGCTCGCTACCGTACGATGGAGATTTCGGGGATGTTGCCCGTCATCAACTCCACCTACGAGGCCAAGTTGCATGAGGAAAAAGAACAGCTGGTCACCTTATTTATATGGATATCCATCCTGGCGGCAGTATTGCTGGTGGCCTTGGTCTATATTTATCATCAGATGAAGCGCCTTTCCCTTGCCAGAAAGACCATGGATGACATGAACAAGGAATTGAAGCACATCAACGGTGACTTGCAGGAACTGAATGCTCGGTTGCAGGAGTCGAACCGTGTGAAGGAGGAGTACATCGGCTACGTCTTCAACATGTGTTCCGTCTATATAGACAAGCAGGAAGAATTCCGCAAGATGCTGGCAAGGAAAGTGAAGGCCGGGCAGCTGGACGACCTGGTGAAAACCATCCACTCCACCACCTTTGTCACCGGCGAGTTGAAAGAATTCTTCCATACGTTCGACAGCGTCTTCCTGAAACTCTATCCTAAGTTTGTGAACGACTTTAATAACCTTTTGCAGGAGAACGAGCGCATCTATCCTAAAGAGGGCGAACTGCTGACTCCGGAACTCCGTGTGTTTGCCTTGATTCGGTTGGGAATTTCAGATAGCGGAAAGATTGCCACCTTCCTGCATTACTCTTCGCAGACCGTATATAATTACCGCTTGAAAGTGCGGAGCAAATCCTTTCTTTCTAAAGAAGATTTCCTGAATATGGTGCAGAAAATAGGGTAAAACTCCTCCTATGCCCTTTATGTGAATCTACTTTCTTACTTTCTGCTGATTTTCACAATATGCTGTTTTTTAATGTTTTATAGATAAAGCTAATCTGCTTGCGTCTACTTTAAGCTTCTACTCGCCTTTTTCGCGGGACAGTTAATCATATACCTTTGCAACATCGACAAAAGATTAAAGTTAACTGTAGTTTTTTGATAAGTATTAGTTAAGAAGATTGGGTATAAGGATTGCATGGAACCGGGCGTGCTTGGTTCCTTTTCTTGGCAAACATTATTTTTATTAACTATATATTGTATTATATGAAAAGCATGATTAAAATCGCAAAGAGTATTCTCCCGTTGCTGGGATTGCTCTTGTCTTTGTCACTTTCGGCACAAGATATTGCAGTGAAAGGACATGTGAAAGACCACACAGGTGAACCACTGATTGGGGCTAACATCTTGATAAAGGGTACCTCTGTGGGAACTATCTCTGATGTGGACGGTAACTTTACTTTGAAAGCTGCCGTCAATGATATTCTCTCCATTACATGTATCGGTTTTAAGGGCCAGGAACTGACGGTTACCGGCAGCAATACACCGCTCGTCATCACTTTGCAGGAAGACACGGAGATGCTGGACGAAGTCGTTGTAATCGGTTACGGTCAAGTGAAGAAAGGAGATGTCACTGGTTCTCTGCTAACTGTGAAGCCGGACGAGCTGAACAAAGGAAAGCAATTGACTGCCGAAGACGCTCTGGTGGGTAAGGTTGCCGGTGTGAACATTGTACCGGGCAGCGGTGCTCCGGGCAGCGGCGGTACCATCCGTATCCGTATGGGAGCTTCTTTGTCAGCAGACAACGACCCACTGATAGTTATCGACGGTGTGCCTGTCAGCAACGCCTCCATCAGCTCTATCAACCCGAATGACATTGCTTCGTTTACGGTATTGAAAGATGCTTCGGCAACAGCCATCTACGGTTCGCGTGCCTCCAACGGTGTCATCATTATCACTACGAAGAAAGGAAACACCGACGGTGTTTCACGTCCCTCTTTCAGCTACAGTGCCAACGTGACGGTGGGCAATGTGTATAAGAAACTGGATGTACTTTCCGCTTCCGAATATCGCGAAGCCTTTGCCAAGTATGCCAATGCTCCGGAGGCTTTCAAGCTGGGTGATGTCAATACCGACTGGCAGGATGAAATCTACCGCGTGGCAATGGGTACAGACCACAACCTCTCCATGACTGGTGCTTTGAAGAATATGCCTTACCGCGTGTCCGTGGGCTATACCAACCAGAACGGTACGTTGAAAAACAACAACTACCAGCGCCTCAATGCCAGTATCGGTTTGTCGCCCAAGTTCTTCGACAAGCATCTCTCTGTTGACATCAATATCAAGGGTAGCATCGAGGACGAAAAGCCGGTTTCCACCAGTGTCATCGGAAGTGCCGTAGGTTTCGACCCTACACGCCCTGTATATCAGAACTATGACGGTAATGTAGGTTTGGGGTACTATATGTGGATGGGTGTAAGTAATACCCCCATCACGCTAGCTGCCTCAAACCCCGTCTCCGACTTGGAACTTGCCGACAAGCAGAACAAGACCAAACGCTCCATCGGTAATATTGCCCTCGATTATAAAATACACGGTTTTGAAGACTTTCGACTGAACCTGAACATGGGGTATGATTTCCTGACGGAAGACAAACACGATAACATGCCTGACTTGGCCCCCGCCATGTACACCGGCAACGAACAGGATGGTACCGGAAAGCGTTATACATATCATAACGACAAACGCAATACACTACTCGACTTCTACGCCAACTATGCCAAAGACTTCAACGACCATAACCTCAATGCCATGGCTGGTTACGGCTGGCAACGTTTCTGGTACAAGAACCATGATACCACTACCGACACCAAGGGTGAGGATCTTACCTCTCCCAAGCACGAGGAAGCTGAACTCTACCTGCTCTCCTTCTACGGTCGATTGAACTACTCTTGGAAACAGCGTTATATGCTGACTGCTACGTTACGTGCCGATGCTTCTTCTCGCTTCTCGCCCGAGACCCGTTGGGGCTACTTCCCTTCCGTAGCCGCTGCATGGCGTGTGAACGATGAGGCTTTCTTGGCAGACAACAAAGTAGTGTCCGACCTAAAACTCCGTTTGAGCTACGGTCAGACCGGCCAGCAGTCCATCGGTTCCTACTACCAGCATTTGTCCACCTATACTGCATCTTACGATGAGTCCAGATACTTGTTCGGTAACAAGTGGTACACCACCTACCGCCCCAACGGCTACGATCCCAACATTAAATGGGAGACTACGGAAACTTACAACATCGGTATCGACTACGGTTTCTTGAACAACCGCATCTCGGGTACGATTGACTACTACTGGCGTAACACGAAAGACCTGCTGAACGACATTTTTGTACCTGCCGGCAGTAACTTCACCAACCGTATCGAAACCAACATCGGTGATATGGAAAGCAAAGGTCTTGAAATCGGTGTGAACTTGGTTCCCATCCAGACCAAAGATTGGGAATGGAACATCAGCGGTAACTTCACTTGGAATGCCTCAAAGATTACCAAGCTGAACACCATCGACAACGAGAGCAACTACGTAAAGACAGGTAACGCCGGAGGTACAGGCCGCTATCTGCAAGTACACATGGTAGGAGAGACTCCGAATACCTACTATCTACTGAAGCAAGCTTATGACGAAAACGGACAGCCGCTGGACGGTAAATACATTGTCAAAGACGGCTCCATCACTTCTAGCGAAGAAGACTCTAACAAGTACGTCACTGGTAAGAGTTCCAAGGCCCCTTACTATTGCGGTCTGTCCACCCGTCTGTCCTACAAGAATTGGGATTTGGGCATCAACGGACACGGTAGCTTCGGTTTCTATGTCTATAACTATGTGGCTGCTTCCAACTCCTTGGATGCACTCTATGGCAGCAACGGCGTTTCCAGCAACATCCTGCGTTCTACGCTCGAAAACAAGTTTACGCAAGACCGCCAGTTCACCGACCATTTCCTGGAGAGAGGCAACTTCTTCCGTATAGACAATATCACCATCGGTCATACGTTCAATAAACTGTGGAACGACGGGACATCGCTCCGTCTCTCCTTCGCCGTACAGAATGTATGCACTTTGAGCGGATACTCCGGTCTTGATCCGGAGCTTTATGACGGAATCGATAAAAACATCTATCAGCGTCCGCGTACGTTCATGCTGGGAGTTAACCTTAATTTTTAATGACTAAAAACAGATACATGATTATGAAAACTAGATATTTCAAATTAGTAACAGTATGTTTGCTGGCTGTGTCACTTTTTGCTTCTTGCCTGGGCGACCTGGATACATTGCCGCTGGATGATAACGAACTGACCGGTGAGATGGTGTACTCTACTCCCGAGGGCTATATCGGCATGATTGCCAAGTGTTATGCTGCCCTGATACAGACAGGGCAGAAGGGTGGTGACGGAGGAGACGGCGATGTGTCGGGCATCGATGAAGGATATTCTGGTTATACTCGTGCCTTGTTCTACTTGCAGGAAGCTTGTACGGATGAAATCGTATTCCAGTCCGGTGGCAGCAAGGGTGTACGTGCCATGCTTTACTTGAATTGGGATGCTTCTACTGAGATTGTGGGTTATCCTTATTACCGTCTTTTCATGACCATTAACTATTGCAACGAGTTCCTACGTGAATGTACAGAGAGCAAATTGCAGGAGAGAGGTGTGTATGAAGCCTTGAAAGACGAGTATCAATACTATTGTGCCGAAGCCCGCTTCATCCGTGCTTATAGTTACAGTATGCTCTGCGACCTTTACGGTTCTACACCCTTCGTGGACGAAACGATGGAAGTAGGTGACATGCCCGAGCAAGCCACTCGCGAGGAAATCTACAACTTTGTGGTGTCCGAACTGGAAGAATTGACCACCCTGCTGAAAGAACCCAAAAAGAACGAATATGCCCGTGTGGACCGTGTAGCAGCCTGGTTCTTGCTGTCACGTGTTTACTTGAATGCCGAAACTTGGGTAGGAAAGAATGAATACACAAACGCATACAAATATGCCAAAAAGGTAATTACGGAAGGTAATTATCCGCTGGCTTCCGATTATCGCCACATCTTCTTGGCAGACAATGAAACTTGTTCCGAAATCATCTGGCCGCTGGTGCAGGATGCAGACTATGCGCAAGGCAGCGCAGGTACTAACTTCCTGATTAAGGCGTTGATGAATGGAGATATGGGCAACTATATCCGGATAGGTGTGAACGGCACCTGGGGCAATGCCCGCGTAAAGACACAGCTGGTGGATATGTTCGAAGAAGAAGACCAGACTTTTGTGGCAGACGACATCTGGGGGAACGGCAAGAAAGACAAGCGTGCCCAATTCTTCTCTATTGGCCACACCAAAGAAACTTGGGTAGAAGGCAAGGAGTTCCAGAGCGATTTCAATAACGGCTACGCCTGCATCAAGTGGAGAAACGTGCGCAAAGACGGCAGTGAACTGGAACCAGGCGGCACGAAGTACTCCTCTGTCGATTATCCGATGTTCCGTACGGCAGATGCCTACTTGATGGCGGCTGAGGCTATTCTGCGTGGCGCCGAAGGTGGTTCGCGTACCGAAGCGTTGGAGTATGTGAATGAAATCAGAGACCGTGCTTACATGTCCGGCAAATATGGTAATGGCGTATCGGGACGCATCAGCGACAGTCGGTTGAATCTTGATTTCCTTTTGGATGAACGTGCCCGCGAGTTGCACATGGAGTTGGTTCGCCGTACAGACCTGATTCGTTTTGGTAAGTTCACCAAGGGATATAACTGGGACTGGAAAGGTAGTGACAATGGCGTGGCAGGTTCTTACATAGGTAAGGATGTGGACGACAAATACAACCTCTTCCCCATTCCGCAGGACGAGTTTACCACCAATCCTAATTTGACACAAAATCCTGATTTCTTGAACTGAAAAGCTTTATTATCCTATGAATTTTAGATTGAAACGAATCGTTTTTTCTACCATTCTTTTTGCCGCATCGGCTGTGCATACATCGTCGTATGCACAAGCCACGCGCGAAGAAATCTTCGATAACATTGCCGTTACCGGAGGAGTGTATTATGCCTATCCGGCACCGGGTGTACAGACCAAGGCACCGAAGGGTTACGAGCCTTTCTATATCAGTCACTTCGGACGTCATGGCTCGCGCTGGCTGATTTCTGACGAGGAGTATATCCGTGTGATGGAAGTGTTTGAAAAGGCACATCAGGCAGGTAAACTTACTCCGCTGGGCGAAGATGTGCGCAAGCGGTTGGCTATTGTCTGGGCAGATGCCGAAGGACGCGGTGGAGACTTGAGCCCAGTGGGCGTGGAACAGCAGCGCGGTATTGCCGAACGTATGTATCAGGCATTTCCCGAAGTCTTTAAAGGTGCGCCGGAGATGTCGGCATGTGCTACACTCGTAATACGTTGCGTACTCAGTATGGATGCCTTCTGCGAACGTCTGAAGGAATTCAATCCCCAACTGAAGATTGAGCGTGAATCTAGCAACAAATACATGCCTTACTTGAACTTTCATACGCAGGAAGCCATGAAGTTCACTTCGCACAAGGGCCCTTGGTACGAGGAGTTCCGCAAATTCGAGAAGAGCCATGTTCGTCCCGAACGTCTGATGAACTCACTTTTCTCCGATAAAGAGTTTGTCCATAAACGTGTGAATCCGGAGGAACTGATGCGCGGTCTTTATGCGATAGCCTCGGACATGCAGGACGTGGAGCAGGAAGTATCGTTCTATGATATTTTTGAGAAGCAAGAGTTATTCGACATTTGGCAGATACACAACTACAAGAACTACGTGTGCGACGGTCCCTCGCCCATGACCAACGGACTGATGGTGGCAAACGCCAAACCGACACTGGAGAACATCATTGCCGCTGCCGACGAGGCTATTGCTTCGGGTAGAAACTCGGCTACTTTCCGCTTTGCACATGATGGAAACATTATCCCCCTGGCAGGATTGATGAAGTTGGAGAACTGCTATAACGAGGAGGCCGACCCCGATAAGTTCTATCAGGCGTGGTGCAACTACAAGGTTGCGCCGATGGCAGGAAATATACAGCTGGTGTTCTTCCGCAAGAAAGGCTCGCCGGAAGATGTGATTGTAAAACTGTTGCTGCACGAGCATGAAGTAAGTATCCCGGTGAAGACGGATATGGCTCCTTTCTATCACTGGCAAGATGTGAGAGCTTTTTATAAAGGAATTGTAGACAGTCTGCCCGACAGACCGTAACATATTCTTCATACTCCATACCGATTGCACGGTTTACGTTCGATTTTCTTTCCACAAGGGGAGCAAAAAACGGCGTAATCCGTGCAATTTGTGTCTTGTTCCTTCTCTTGTTCCTATTTTTTCCGTACTTTCGTATCAACTTAAAGAAGTAACGATATGAAGATACGTGTAGGTTTCGGCTTTGATGTCCACCAACTGGTGGCAGGGCGCGAACTTTGGCTGGGCGGTATCCGCCTGGAACATGAAAAGGGATTGTTGGGGCACTCGGATGCGGACGTGCTCATCCATACTATCTGTGACGCATTGCTGGGAGCGGCGAATATGCGTGACATCGGCTATCATTTTCCTGATACTGCCGGTGAGTTTAAGAACATAGACAGCAAGATTCTGCTAAAGAAAACAATAGAATTGATAGCTACCAAAGGCTATTCGGTAGGTAACATTGATGCCACCATCTGCGCTGAGCGGCCTAAGTTGAAGGCCTATATTCCCGAAATGCAGCGTACGCTTGCCGCGGTGATGGGAATAGACGAGGATGCCATCTCCATCAAGGCCACCACCACGGAGAAACTCGGCTTTACGGGCAGGGAGGAAGGTATATCCGCCTATGCCACTGTATTGATAGTGAAGGAATAATAATATCAACTCAATTTAATCATCCACTTATATGAAGAAAATCTCCTTGGCCTTTTGTCTGGCACTTTTATCCTCCTTGTTCTGCCCGGCACAAGTATCGCCTTTGCAGTTCAACAAGAACGGAGAGTTTAAAATCGTCCAGTTTACAGACATCCACTTCAAGTATGGCAATCCGGCTTCGGATATTGCTTTGAAGCGTATTGGCGAGGTGCTTGATGCTGAGTGCCCCGATTTAGTAGTCTTTACCGGCGATGTGGTTTATGCCGCACCTGCCGATACAGCCATGCGCAAGGTGCTTTCCTATGCTACGGACCGTAAGATTCCTTTTGTCGTAACCTTTGGCAACCACGACAACGAGCAGGGAAAAACACGTGCTGAGCTTTATGACGTTATCCGTTCCATGCCTTTCAATATCCAGCCCGACCGTGGCGGAGTAGAATCTCCCGACTATGTCCTCACACTGAAATCCTCGGACGGCAAGAAGGATGCAGCCCTGCTTTACTGTCTGGATTCCCATTCCTACTCCAAACTACCCGACGTAAAGGGGTACGACTGGCTCACTTTCGACCAGGTGAACTGGTACCGCCAGCAGAGTGCCACTTATAAAGCAAAGAACGGTGGGCAACCTTTGCCTGCACTAGCATTTTTCCATATTCCTTTGCCGGAATATAACGAAGCCGCTTCCGACGAGAACGCCATACTGATAGGTACCCGCATGGAAAAGGCTTGCGCTCCGGAACTGAATACGGGCATGTTCACTGCCATGAAAGAGGCTGGTGATGTGATGGGTATGTTTGTCGGGCACGATCATGACAACGATTATGCCGTAATGTGGAAAGGTATCCTGCTGGCTTACGGCCGTTTCACCGGTGGTAATACCGAGTACAACCATTTGTCCAACGGTGCACGTGTCATTTTGATGAAGGAAGGTGCCCGTACTTTCACCACCTGGATTCGTCTGAAAGGTGGCGAAATTATTGATAAGACGGTCTACCCCGACAGCTATATGAAGGACGATTGGCGTAAGCGTCCGTTGGTGACGGAATAATGGTGAACTTAAAAAGAACGATATGGACAAGATAAGGACCGGATTAGCCGCTTACGGAATGTCGGGACGTGTTTTCCATGCCCCCTTCATCTCCACTAACCCTCATTTTGAATTGACTGCCGTTACGGAGCGCAGTAAGGAACTCTCCCGGGAGAAGTATCCCGACGCTTGTATTGTGCGGAGTTTTGAGGAACTTATCGAAGTGGAAGAGCTGGATTTGGTTGTCATCAACACGCCGGACAGCACTCATTATGAGTATGCCCGCCGCGCCCTCGAAGCAGGTAAGCATGTGGTTGTGGAGAAGCCTTTCACCACCACCGTGGCAGAAGCTGAGGAACTTGTGGCATTTGCCGCAAGCCGGGGGCTGACCTTGAGCGTTTACCAGAACCGCCGGTGGGACTGCGATTTCCTGACAGTTAAGCAAATACTGTCCAAAGGCTTGCTGGGGCATCTGGTGGAGTTTGAATCCACCTTCCCCCGTTATCGTAATTTTATCAAGCCGAATACTTGGAAGGAAACCGGACAAGATGGGGGCGGCTTGACCTATAACCTGGGTGCCCACGTCATAGACCAGGCTGTGCAGCTGTTCGGTATGCCCGAAGCCGTCTTTGCAGATATTGCCACGTTGCGCAAGGACAGCAAGGTAGACGACTATTTCATCATCCATTTGCTACGTCCCTCAAAGGCGCCCGAAGTGAAGATAACGCTGAAATCCAGCTATCTGATGTGTGCGAGCGAACCCCGTTTCGTCCTCCACGGTAGGGAAGGTTCTTACGTGAAATATGGTTTCGACCCGCAGGAAGCCGCCTTGACCGAGGGCGTATTGCCCGGCACTTCGCACTGGGGCGAGGAGGACAAATCCTCTTGGGGACTGCTTTATACGGAAAAAGACGGTAGAATTGTTTATGAACCCTATCCAAGTCTTCCCGGTGATTATGCAGCTTTTTATGAGAATATCTATCGGCATATCCACCACGGCGAACCTTTGCAGAGCGATGCCCGCGAGGTGGTCGGAGTCATCCGCTTGATTGAGGCAGCCTGGGAAAGCAGCCGTATGCAGCGTGTGGTTCGTATCTGATAGAAAATCTTTTACCCGGTAGGGACGTGTAACTTTACATGTGTCAATCGGGTGTATTTCGTACTTCCTATTATATAGGTACGCGCGATGCGTGCCGATGCTATCTTCATTACTTCTCCCATCTGGTAGGCATGTTCCACGGCGGGCAGCTGGCATGATTTCCGGCTTGCCGTGCGTGCATTCAGCCGGATGCTGACGAAGTTGCCGATGGAGTCTTTCAGTTTCAACACTTGGCGTACATAGAAATAAGGAGTGGTCCCTTTGAGCTGCGTCTTGTAGGGGTTGTCTTCCAGTCGCACGCTGAGTACGGTCAGTGTCAGGTTCTCCACTTTTTCCCCTTCCTTCCCCAGGAAACGTCCGCCGGTGGTTTGGTACGTTTTTCTTCGTTGTATGTCGAGGTGGACTGAATGGTAAATCTTGGCAATCTGTACGAAACGTTCCTGCTTGGGGATGCGTGGCTGGAATTTGAAGGCTATCCACGTAAGATAGGCAGGGTCTATACGGAGAATTTCGTGCAGGAAATGTCCGTGGTATTTGCCTATGGAGATAATGTCGTCCCCTTTGCTCTGCATTCTTTTGGCATTGTACTCCACAAGCAGCAGGCTGCGCGGTGAGTAGAAGCATAGCGTGCTTGCCATCCGCAACGTTTCGTGAATGTCGGTGGAAAGGTCGCAAATGTAGAAGATGGACTGTCTCCCGGGCAGTGGAGAGTAAATCCACAAAGTATATTGGAGATACTCAGGCCGGGGCAGTACGATAAGATAGGCCCCTACTTCCTTATAAGAGGCTCTCCCTTGATTGTATGCATTCAGTTTACTATACAATAAGTCTTGTTCAGTCTGCGGTATACCGGGTATGATTGGATTTGCCATAGCTCGGAATAATTTATTCCAAATATACATTTTTGGAATGAAAGAAACAAGGGGAAGCCAAGAAATATCAGAAGCGTACCATCAATTCCAATACTACTTTGTCTTGTTCCGACTCCTTCGCTATGCTGTTTTTGGCATAGAAGTATTTCTCGTAATTCAACCGGAGGTCTGTGCGGAATGCTTTGCTGAGGCTGAAGGTGATGCCGCCCGTTAGGCGTTGGCGTTTGTAGTCGGTCACCGTCAATCTGCCGGTTTCTTCATCGGCGGTTTTGGCGTCGCTCTGGTCGGTCATCATGTCGTAGCGCAGCAGGAAAGACATTTTGTTGAATACTTTCCGTAACGGCAGATCGTAGTTGATGAAGGTGTTGACAGCGTGTACATCTTTGAAAGCGTTGTCGGAATATTGCTTGTACAAATATTCGCCTTCGATATGGAAACGGCCGGTTTCATAGTAGGCACCGATGTCGTAGGATTGCATACGTACTTCTTCCGGCTGGATGCTCTGCACGCTCAGTGTTAGGTTCAGTCCTTTGGTGAAGAGAAATTGGGCTTTGGCGGAGTAGTTCACTTCCTTGTGCCATTCTTTCTGGTTAGTCAGTCCGGAACCGTTGAAAAGTCCTCCTTCCACAGTGATAGGTACACCGGTAGGCAGGGTATATCCTACTGTGAACCCCACGTCCCGTACATTGCCCACTTGCTTGGCGATGAACGAGCGGTTGGGGAAGTATTGCTGGTGCGGTGAGCGGTGGGCGTCGATGGTGAAGGGGACGCGCATTTGTCCGGCGGTGACTGTCAGTCCTTTTGTCGGGAAAAGCCGGGCGTAGGCATCCAGCATCTTGATTTGACCTTCGTCGGAGAGGTCTATCTCGGCTTTGTAGGCTACGCTGGGCAATACGTTACCCGTCACGCTGACGCGGGCATTGCGTACTTCGAAACGTCCTGCACCCATGGTGGTCTGATATTCGTATTTGGCGCGGATGGTTCCGTGGACTTCCGGCAGGTAGTCTTTGGTTTCCATCTTCTCCTTTTCAATCTTTTTTCCGTCCTCGTTGATGGAGGGCGTTTGGGCAATTGCGGCCAACGGCAGCAGGGCAATCAGTACTGTCAATGCACTTTTTTTCATAATCTGTTGTTGTCGAATGATTTGTCGGCGACAAAGTTCGGACATACGTGTTGTGTTTTTGTGTCATATATGTTGCATTGTTGTTACAAAAACTGTTAGAGAGAAGAACTGTGATAGGTGCCGTTTTAATCTTTTTATGGCTTGATTTAGTTTCTTGTTTTTATTAAAACGTTGGTTGTTAGGATTATATGTGCACTGAGCAAAAGTTTCAGTCTGAAATATCAATGAAATATTCCTATCTTTGAAGAAAATATCAAGAACGTTTGTTTTAGAACTCTGATGCTTATGAAAAGACAGTTGTTTTTAGCAGGAATAAGTTTGATGCTGGGGGGCATGTCAATGCTTGCCCAAGATATATCTCCGGTGAATTCCGTTTCTTACGAATGGAAGAGCGTACCGATAGTGGGAGGAGGCTTTGTGGACGGTATTGTTTTTCACCCAGAAGCTCCCGGTATCCGTTATTGCCGCACCGATATGGGAGGGGCCTATCGGTGGGATGCTGCTTCCTGCCAGTGGACGCCCTTGTTGGACTGGATAAGTCTGGATGAAAGCAATCTGCAGGGAGTGGAGAGCATTGCCATTGACCCGCAGAATCCACAGAACGTGTATATTGCCTGCGGTACGTATACCAGTAGCTCCAATGGGGCCATACTCTGTTCTTATGATGGCGGCAGAACCTTTGCTCGCGTTGATGTGCCTTTTACGATGGGTGGCAACGAGAATGGGCGTGGTAATGGGGAACGGATGATGGTGGACCCGCAGAATGGGAATATCATTTATATGGGAACCCGTTTGCATGGCTTATGGCGCAGTACGGATAAGGGGAGGAGCTGGGCACGGGTAGCGTCTTTCCCGAATGTCTCCGAGAAGCTTAATCCCGTCGACCGTGCCGCATGGGGGAATCGCGGCAGTGGTATTGTCTGTGTTGCCTATGATGCACAAGGCACTCGCGACGAGCGTGGCACCCGTGACATTTATGTGGCAGTGTCATTGATGGGCAGGGAAAATCTGTTTGTGAGTCACGACTATGGTGAAAGTTGGCAGCCGGTCGGGGGACAGCCGATGCAGTATCGCCCCACGCATATGGTCTTGACCGGTGACGGGCAATTGGTTCTGACGTATGGAGATACTCCCGGTCCAAGCCAGATGGGGGATGGAGGTGTGTGGAAATACGATATCCGTAAAGGCAAATGGACAGACATTTCTCCCGTCAGACTGCCAGGTGGCGAAAAGGCAGGATTTGGCTATGCAGCCGTATCTGTAGATTCTCGTAATCCGAAGCATCTGATTGCCAGTACACACAGTCTAGGGGGCAAGCACGGTTATAAAAGTGATGAGATGTTCCGTACGACTGACGGTGGCAAGAGCTGGAAACCGATTTTCAAGACGGGATATGAGTATGATTATTCCAAAGCTCCCTATACAAAGGTAGCGCCCCTACACTGGATGTTCGACATAGAGATAGACCCTACCGACGCTGAACATGCCATGTTTACCACCGGTTTCGGTGGCTGGGAAACTTTTAATCTCTCTGCCGTGGAACGCGAGGAACCGGTGAAATGGAGTATCATGTCTGCCGGTATCGAAGAGACCGTGCCTCTCGAACTTTATGCTCCCGAAAAAGGGGCGCGCCTGATTTCCGGTATCGGTGATTATGGTGGCTTTACGCATTTCGACCTCAATCGACCCGATTCGTTGGGCAGCCATGCCAATCCTCATTTCGGAAATACGAATGGAGTGACAGGCGCTTGGCTGAAGCAGGATTTGGTAGTCAGGGTTGGTACACTGTTTGGCCATCAGCCGGATGCAAAGACTATCTCATATTCAGAAGATGGGGGCAGGCACTGGACTATGTGTGCCACCGTTCCAACAGAGAAGTCTCGTAATGGGCATATCGCCGTGGCAGCAGATGGCTCTTCTTGGATTTGGATACCCGACCGCTCGAAGGCTTATCTGACCCGTGATAAGGGGGCTTCTTGGCAAGTTTGCCGTGGTTTGCCTAAGAATATCCGCGTCATAGCAGATAAGGTGAACCCCAAACGTTTTTATGCTGTAGATGCTGTGGCCGAAATATTGTATAGCAGCGAGGATGGTGGGGCGACTTTTCATGCCGACACATTGAATTTAACGGTTAAACGGTCCCAACGCGGTAATGCCGGTGCCGCTGTACGAAGAGGAGATCTGCGTGGAGGGCAAGACCGTATCTATGCTACTCCCGGTCGTGAAAAAGATTTGTGGATTGCAGCTTATGATGGTTTGTACCACTCTGTCACTTCAGAAAAATTTGATTTCCGTGTTTTGGATAAGGTACGTACCATCTATGCTTTTGGCTTCGGCAAGGCAAAGCCGGGTAATGATTATCCTGCCATCTATCTGATAGGCGTAATCAACGGGCAATATGGTTTCTTCCGTTCTGACGATGCGGCTAACTCTTGGGTACGTATCAACGATGATGCCCATCAATATGGCTTGGTATTGCATATCTGCGGTGACATGCAGGAATATGGACGGGTTTATATAGGGACACATGGCCGGGGAATTGTGACGGGAGTACCCGCGTCATAGCTTTTCTTCATGCAGTTCATGTAATCTCCTTTGTGCCTACTTTTCATCAAGTCCGTACATCTGCAGCCTTTATGGGCACTGAGATGATACGGACTTTTAGTTTCTTATATTGTCATTATGTACTGTAGGTTACTGCCGTCATTTCGGTATTTGCAGTCATTACCTCCATAATCTCTTCTCTTACGAATATTGTCTTTTCATTTAGTATAAATTTAGTCAACATCCGTTTGGAAAGTCTTGTGACTGTATGATATATTACTTTTTCAAAGAAAATATTTTTCGTTCGTTTATATTTTAATATATTTGCATTCCAATCTTCCCATCATTTGTTAATAAATGTTGGCTAGTGTTTGATGATGGTATTGCATAACCTTAAATGAAACCTAATGGTACACTTGTATAGATATATCATTTTTATAATTGGCCTTTGCACTACCCAACTGGTTTCCGCATACGGATTAAGATTTCGTGGCGCGGTCAGTCCTATTGATCAAAGAACATCCTATGATGTGTTTGCTCATAGTTATCCTTCTTTCAGAGACTATTTTGACTTGGAGTTCAATATAGCTTTGTATTCTACCGAGAGCGTCGGTTATATCTTGCGTGTTAAGGGGAAGGATGAAGGACAGATTTTCAATCTTTTTTTTGATTTTCGTGGTGATGATATCTTGTTCCGTTTGAATCAAGAGGGGAAGTGTGTGTTGATAGCCTTGCCTGTCAATAAGGCTGGAGCGATGAAATCCCATTGGTTTAGGGTGAAGATAGCCTTTAACTTGAAGCAGGATGAGATTACTCTCAAGATTCATGATCAGGAAAAAGTATGCAAGGGTGTAGCACTTGCCGATGAGTTCAGCCCGAAAATAGTGTTCGGTAAGAGCGACCACATTATTGACGTTCCAGAGATAGCTATTGATAAGTTGGTTGTGCACGCTGACCACACTTACACGTTTCCTTTGGATGAGGCGGAAGGAGAATCGGTTTTTGACCGGGAAGGGATTCTTTACGGTAAAGTGGAAAATCCGGTGTGGCTGATTAATGAGGCCTTTCACTGGAAGCGGGAGGGCGGTTTTGCGTCGGCTTCAGAAGCAGGTTCTTGTTATAATATTGGTAGAAATGAGATTTATTATTTCAATCGTGATTCGTTGTTTGTCTACAATATGGAGACGGGAAATATTTCTGCCAAGGCTTTTACCGAACGGTGTCCTGTGAAGTTGTTTCTTGCCGGTAGTTTCTTTGACAGTGCCAGTGAAAGGTTATATGTCTACGAGGTATATACAGAGAATGGGGATGCGGAGCCTATGATAGCAAGTCTAGACTTGAATACATTGGGCTGGAGAGTAGAGAGTTACAGTCGGCTCAGCATGCAGTTGCATCATCATTGTTCCTATTATGATGCAGTCCGCAAGCGTTACACCATCTTCGGTGGTTTCGGCAATATGTATTACAGTAATAAATTCTATATATTCGATCCGGAAGAAGCGCGTTGGGATACACTTGGTTCTCTATCCGGTGATTTTCTTTGTCCCCGTTATTTCTCTTCGGCCGGTTATTTGGACAGTAACCATTCTGTCTATATTTTTGGCGGTATGGGCAATGAGTCGGGTGACCAGGTAATAGGCCGCCGTTATTTTCACGATCTTTATAAGGTGGATTTGCAAGAGATGCATGTGCAGAAACTTTGGGATATTTCGGAAGGACAGCCCAATGTGGTGCCGGTGCAGGATATGCTGATACAGAATGATTCTTGTTTTTATGTCTTGCGTTATCCCGAGAGTGTGTCTAACTCGTTTTTGCATCTCTACCGTTTTCTTATAAAAGATGGCAGCTGTCAGATATTGGGTGATTCCATTCCCATTTACTCTGATAAAATCACGACAAATGCTCGTCTTTATTATAACGAGCGTTTAAGCAGGCTTTTTGTGACGGTGCAGGAAACACGTGATGACGTATCTTCCAAATTTTCTGTTTATTCGTTACTCTTTCCACCGGTTTCTCTTGAAAAATATATTGCGAATAACAGTGGAGGAAGTGTTTCACGTGTATGGCTAGTGCTGGCGGTCGCGGTTGTAGTTGGTGGAGGCGTATGGATAGTGTACAAGTGGCGCCGAAACTCCGGTAAGGGCGAGGCCGGCAAAGCTGTGAGACAAGACAAGGAACAGCTTCTTGATGCTTCTGATACCACTAAGATGGAGAGGCAGGCAGTAGATGCGGGAACTGCCAACTCCATGTATTTATTCGGTGATTTTTCCGTTTTCGACCGGAGTGGTCGCAACATCTCTTATATGTTTTCCTTGCGTATCAAACAAATATTCTGTCTCATTTTGCGTTATAGCGATGCCGACGGAATTTCTTCCAAACAACTGAGTGACTTGATATGGCCCGACAAGCCAAAAGATAAAGTGAAAAACTCGCGTGGAGTAGCCATCAATCATTTGCGCAAGATTCTGAAAGAACTGGATGGCATAGAACTGGTTTATGAGAAAGGATGTTTTCGTTTCACGCTGTCTTCTGTCTTTTATTGTGATTATCTGCGTTTTATGGCGATAGTTGCTGAAAACCGGGTAGAGAATTGCCGGCAAGAGTTCCTGCATATTGTAGGGCGTGGCAAGTTTGTCGGCTTTATGGACGATCCGTTGTTCGACGGTTTTAAGCAAGATGTGGAGTGCCGCCTGGAAGTGCTTGTTTTACAGTTGATGAAAGAGGCTTTTGAGGCTCAGGATTATTCGGAAGCTGTGAGTTTGGCTGAAGCGGAATTCAATATTGATCCGGTGAACGAAACAGCCTTGTCTTGTTGCATCAAGTCACTTTTCATGCTTAAGCATGAAAATGCTGCTATTGGTACTTATCAAAGATTTGTGGCAGAATACAAAAAACATACGGGGGAAGACTACCCTACTCCTTTCAGCCTTTATTGGAATTAGCTTTCCCGGTATGCTGCATCCGGTATTTTTTGTCTTTGCTTTTTCTTTTATTTTTCTGTCTGCTTTCCTGAAGTTCTTGTTGTTGTTCTTATATGCAATTGAAAAGTATTTATAAAATATTTTTAAGTTTAGGCACATATGTAGGCTATCTCAGTCGTATACTGAGATAGCCCATTATTTCTCCTCTGATAATTAGGCTCCCAAAATCGATGAATTCAATATGGTAAATGAAGACAAATGGGCTGTTGAAAATAAAGATTTAGTAGGACTTATACGATAATTGTTTTATTCGCGGCACTACTTTTGTGGCTTAAAGTGTTAGGCGAAGTCTGTACTTTCTTTTATGGGTTAAAATGATCTGGATTAATGTTTTTTTTATGCCATTATACCCAAATTAACCCTAAAATTAACCCATGTGGAATCAATTTTGCAAATAAGGGGGCGGTTTGCAACACCCTGAGGCTGATGTGGGCGATTGGCATCGGCTCCTTTGTTATATTAACTTCTAATTAATAATTTAAGCTATGAAACAGTTGAAAAAGCTGAAAGTTTTTGGACTGATGGCCATGCTTATAAGTATGGTCATCATGGCGAGCTCTTGTTCGGACGATGATACGGGCGGAAGGGCTTTATCTTATGGAAAGGTGACGGGTGTCGTCACGGATGATTTATCTTCCCCTCTTGAAGGGGTCACAGTTTTAGTCGATGGTTCCGGTATAACGGCTGCACCGGACGGTCCTCAGACCACGACAAATTCGCAGGGTGTATATACACTCGAAAATATTTCAATAGGTACACATATAATTACATTTACGAAAGCCGATTACCAGACGGTAAGTGTTACCGTTGTGGCAGGAAAATTCAATGAAGAACAAGTGGCTGAAGTTAGCCCTAAAATGGAGTATGCAGCCGCAAAAATCAAAGGAAAAGTAGTTGATGCAGGAAAGGGAAATACTCCGTTGGAAGGAGTGACGGTCAGCATCAGTTCCACACAGACTGCCACCACCGGAAGCGATGGTACATTTGAAATTGGTAATTTGCCATTGGCAGACTACACCGTTACTTTTACCAAAGCAGGCTATGCTTCCATTGCGAAGAAGGTAGCTATAGCTGACTTTGTGGATGGCATTGCCACTATAGAGGTTCGCATGGGTGGGACAGAAATATTGCGCGGACTAACTCTTGATGATTTGAAAGCTGCAGAAAAATGGTATTATAACGAATACCGTGGCGGACGAAACGCTGAAAGCTATCCCCACTGGGATTGGGCTTGCAACTACATGTGTACGATGGACTTCCGTGGCGACTGGGAAGAGCAGAACGAAGGAACCACTCTCCGCATTCGTAACAATGAAGAGGACCGCAAGAATCCTGCTGACTTGGAGATATTCGATTCCTTTGTATTCGGAAGCAAGCTGATTACAGAAGATAACTACATGATGACCCTCCAGATCCGTACGCACAGTGCCGACGAAGCTGCTCCGGTATATTATGGCGTGCAGGTGGTAGACCTGACTGCTACCGATCCGAAGGCTGAGATGGTGGGTGATGTCAGAACCTATGCCTCGGAAAATTACATTTCTGTTCCAGTAGACTTGAGCAAATACATCGGTAAGGAAGTAATCATTGCCATCGGTACATTCCGTGCCCAGACTGGTGATTACTGGAAGCAGTTGGTATTGCGCCGCATCGCTTTTGCTAAAGAAGCCGTTGAAGGATGGGGCTGGTTGCCCGGAACATCGGTCGAAGAGTTGGATGGTTGGGAGATGACCCGGGAAATGGTACGCTCTACCATGCCGCAAATGAAGTCGAAGTTCACTGGCTTGAGTCCGGTTGAGGGAAATCGCGATAACTATGTGGACGCCTATCGTGCATGGCGCGAGGTGGACCATATTTGTGCCGAGTGGTCGTATATGCCGCTCAGTAAAGATCCTGAGGTATTCCCTTCCGAAGGCTATCTGATAAAGACACGTAGTGGAAACAACGTAAGTACCACCGTTCCCGAATCTTATTTCTATGCCAAATTCTCCATTGCGTCTGGGTGTGATAGGATGACATTGAAGACTCGCAACTTCAGTGGAACGAATGCTACCTTCTTCAAGGTGACAGCTATCCGTATGGACGGAACTGTCGTACACTTGGCACCTGCATCCCATACGGCTCAGTTTGCTGAGGCTGCTGCCGACGGTTGCTGGAAATTTATCCATCAGGCCGGAGGAAAGGGGGATCCGGAGGCATATGCCGATTTTGTCTATGATTTGTCTCAGTTCAACGGAGAAGATGTAATGTTGACTATTGGTGTCTTTAAGGGAGAAGAGAACGGCGACGAGAACAAACTGGTGCTGCGTGACATCACAATGGAGTGACAAACTGCTGATATTTAATTTTTTTTGTTTTTCCCTCTTTATCTCCTTTTGCATCTTGTGAGGGGAGAGACGGGGACTGAAGAAACTAATTGTATGAATATAATGAAAAATTTATTTACTTTATTGACTTTGCTCTTATTGACGTTAGTGGCTTGCAGTAATGACTCTGCTGTTGATGAAAAGCCGGACAACGGAGGTACGTATGTTCCAGGTAATCTGCCGGTGCAGAATGTGGCACGTGCCATAGAGCTGATTGACAATGCTGTAGAGTGCTATTTTACGGGTACGGGCATGGCTATGTCACGTTATTATAACCCTTATACCGGAAACCGTTCCAGTGAGTTGGGCAGTGTGTGGATGTACACTAGCTCCATTGAGGCCGTGAATGCTGCGATGAAAGCCATGAAGACCGGGAAGACAAAGGGAGAGACGGCTCTTTATGACTCTCACTTTAACCGCTACAAGGAACTTTTAGCTCAACTTTATGACAATCTGGAGTTTTATGCAGGTACTTTTACGCTGACCTCTTATACGCAGACCAAACAGTGGACGGTATACGGCGTAAACCGCGGCAACGGCAAGGGAGCTGCACAAGTGGAAGGTACCCTCAATGTTTACGATGACCAGATGTGGCTGGTGCGTGAACTGTTGGAATCCTATCATATTACTGGTGAACAGCGCTATCTGGAAAAGGCAGAATACCTGACAGAATACGTGCTTGACGGTTGGGACTGCACCCTTGATGAGCAAGGTAGTCCATTGGGAGGCATCACATGGGGACCGGGGTATATCACCAAGCACTCTTGCAGTAATGGCCCTATTGTCAGTCCTCTGGTGTGGCTGCACGAAATTTACAAAGGAAAACCTGACGAAGTGACCTATGGCTACGTGGCTGCCGACAACAGTCGCAAGCTACGCACTGAGAAGAAATCTGACTATTACTTGAATTTTGCCAAAGCTGTTTACGATTGGCAGAAGAAATATTTGCTGAGACCAGACGGGGTGTACGACGATATGATGGGTGGTTATGATTCACCGGACATAAAATATGTTACCATTGATGGTGAACACTACCGGACTGGTTCCAAACTGCGTGATCGTGTAGGTCCGGCCATCACTTACAATAGTGGTACGATGCTTTCCGGTGCTGCCGACCTTTTCAGAGTTACAAGCGATGCGACTTATCAGACGGACTTGGCGGAATTGACCGATAATAGTTTTGCTTACTTTGCCAAACCTGAAGCTGCCAAACCGGGCTGTTATACATTTGATGTCAGCGGATTCTGCAACTGGTTCAACGGTGTACTGATGCGTGGGTATGTGGATGCTTATTCAACCCACACTGCTGCCGCAAGCTGTATCGAGGCATTCCAGAATAATCTGGATTATGCCTACGAAAACTATCAATACAAACATATGCTTCCCACCAATCTGCTGGTGGGGTGGTACAAAGCTGAAAAGAACAAGAACAACGTGGAAGGAATGTTCACTTTTGCTTTTGCCGCCGAATATGCAGTGTTGGCGAATTATGAATGGAGCAAGAAATAATTTTAAAATTAATGGACTATGAAGAATTTTAGCAAGATGCGACAAGGATTATCCTACATGGTAATGGCATTCCTTCTGATGCTGATTCCGGCAGGTGTTTTCGCACAAAACTCTATTTCCGTTTCAGGAATAGTTATGGATGACACCAATGAACCTGTCATTGGCGCTGCCGTTATGGTGAAGGGCACCACTATAGGTGTCATTACCGACATTGACGGACGTTACACCATCAGTACTCCTGCAGATGGTATTCTCAGTTTCTCTTATGTGGGATTGAAGGACAAGGAAGAGAAAGTGAACGGACGTACCACTATCAACATCATTATGCAGACTGACTCCAAGATGATAGACGAAGTAGTGGTGATAGGTTACGGAACACAACGCCGCGGATCGGTGACGGGTGCCGTTTCTGCCGTCAAAGGGCAGGATATGATAAAGACCAAGAACGAAAATCCGCAGAATATGCTGACAGGACGTATTCCTGGTTTGCGCGTATGGCAGAAGAGTTCTGAGCCCGGAACTTTCAATAACAGTTTCGATATTCGAGGTATGGGATCTCCATTGATTATCATCGATGGAATTCCTCGGAGTACGGAAGAATTCCAGCGTTTGAATGCAATGGATATCGATGATATTTCTGTGTTGAAAGATGCTTCTGCCGCTATTTACGGTGTACGTGCAGCCAATGGTGTAGTGTTGGTGACCACCAAAAAAGGAGGAGCTGGAAAAACGGAATTCTCTTACAATGGTTCCTACACTTTCCAACAACCTTCACGTATGCCTGAACTGTGTGATCCTTATGAATCTATGACGCTGTTCAACGAAATGTCGATGAATAACATCAATGGCGGTTCATGGGTCTTCAGCGAAGAGAGCTTTGAAGCATTCCGTAACGGTACGCGCCGTACGACGGACTGGAATGACTTGATTATCTCTAATGTGGCTCCACAGACACAACACGACATCAGCATTTCCGGTGGCAACGAGAAGACGAAGTTCTATATCAGTATGGGCTACTTTTACCAGGAAGGTATCTTCCGTTCGGGAGACTTGAATTATAATAAGTTCAACCTGCGTTCCAACATTTCAACTGAAGTTGCTAAAGGTATAAAATTCGAACTTGGTGTAAGTGGCATCTCCGACGAACGCAATACGCCTTACAGTAGCGCACAGGATATCATTCGTAACTATTGGCGCCAAGGTGTACTTTATCCTGCATACGCTGATCCTGAAGGGACGATGTTGAACTACAACGGTTTGGACATGGAACAGAATACTGTGGCTATGATGACGGCCGATATTTCCGGTTACAAGAAGTACAAGCAGAAATATTTCCAGTCTTCGGCTACTTTGACGGTAGATTTCAGTGAATACACACCGGTATTGAAGGGATTGACTGCCAAAGCTATGTTCAGTTACGATTATCGTGCTGACAACAACGAGGCTTTCCGCAAAGAGTACTACCAGTATGCTTATGACGAGCAGACCGGTACCTACAATCAGAAGGTTTATAACGAAAGTTCGCCCAGCAACATGCGTCGCGAGTTCTATGACAAATCACAGATGTTGGGACAATTCACAGTGAACTACGACCGCACTTTTAACGATGTCCACCATGTGGGTGGTGTTGTCGGTTGGGAGGTACAGAAGCGCAACGGTGACAACTTCTACGCTGTCCGCGACCTGGCATTCTCTATGCCTTACCTGCTGGCTGGTGTGACTGAAGGACAGATCGGCGCCATGCAGACTGGTAATAATGATTTGTATGAACAAGCTAACGAAGCTTTGATAGGTCGTGTCAACTATTCGTTTGCCGACCGATACCTGCTGGAAGCACAGTTTCGTTACGACGGTTCCAGCAAGTTTGCCAAGGGGCATCAATGGGGTTTCTTCCCTTCAGTATCGGCTGGGTGGAGAGTATCCGAAGAACCTTTCTTCAAAAGCATAGATGCTTTGAAGTTTGTCAATCAGCTGAAGCTGCGTGCCAGCTACGGTGTGCTGGGTGATGATGGTGACTTGAATTATGACTGGGCTATGGGGTACACTTATCCTGCAACCAGCGGTAACATGTCTAATGGCGACTATAACGGTTATTCACCGGGCTATATCTTCGGTGGCAAATTCATCAGTGCAGCAAGCCCGATGGCATTACCTAATGAGAACATCACTTGGTTCAAGTCGAAGACATTCGACGTGGGTTTCGATTTTGAAGCTTGGAACGGTCTGCTGGGTGTTTCGTTCGACTATTTTAATCGTCTGCGTACTGGCCGTTTCGCTCGCCGTACCGGTGATTTGCCTACGGTGGTAGGTGCTTCTGCTCCGCGCGAAAATTTGGACAGTGACCGCCAATTCGGTATGGAATTGGAATTGACCCACCGCAACAAGATTGGACAAGTGGCCTATAATCTGAAAGGTATTGCTACCGTTACCCGTCAGAAATACCTGACTGCTTCGGAAAAAGGTCCTTGGGCCAATTCCTACGATCGTTGGCGTAATGACAACTTGACGAACCGTTATCAGGGAGTACAGTTCGGTTATACTTCTGCCGGACGCTACACCAGCTGGAATGATATTTGGAGCTATCCTGGCTACAAGGAACGTGACATTCTGCCGGGTGACTACAAATATGAAGACTGGAATGGTGACGGTGAGATTAACGGTCAGGACGAACATCCGTTTGCCTTTGACCAGACTCCATGGTTGCAGTTCAGTTTAAATGCCGGCTTGCAATGGAAGAACTTAGATTTCAACATGCTGTTGCAAGGCTCTGCGCTGGGTTCTATGGAGTACAAAGAGCCTTTGCATGAAATTTGGGGTAAGAACGGTGGCGGTGCATTGACACAGTTTCTTGATCGCTGGCATCCCGTAGACCCGAAGGCCGATCCCTATGACCCTTCTACTGTCTGGACTTCCGGTCACTACGCCTACACAGGTCGTTGGGCGAAAAACAATTCAGCTTTCAATCGTGTAAGCACCGCTTACCTTCGTCTGAAGAGTATCGAGCTGGGTTATACATTCCCGAAATTGAAACAGATTCCCAATGCCAGTCTGCGTATTTATGCCAATGCTTACAACCTGCTGACATTTACGGGTGTGAAATTTGTAGACCCTGAGCATCCCGATGATGATTTGGGACGCATGTATCCGTTGAACAAGACCTATACATTGGGAGTTTCCCTTTCTTTCTAATTAATGATATAAACCTAAAAAATAATAAATATGAGACATAAACTGATATCCGCGATGTTGTGCATGACTCTTGCCACTTCATGTGTCGATATGGATATTGCTCCCAAAAATATCGTGACTTCCGAGTCGTTGCTTTCCAATGAGTCTGGTATGGACATCTATATGGCACGTTTGTATAGCAATATGCCATGGGAAGACTTTAAATACCTCTCACAATGGGGGGTGAACTTTAATGGTTGGTTGAATGCCATGGGTATTGACGGTACTGGTGAAGCCATGAACAGGGACGGTATTTGCTGTGCGTTTACCGGTGAAGACAATGCTTACTGGGGCAAGGCTTTTGAATTGTTGCGCGATGCCAACTTCCTGCTTGAGAACCTGCCGAAATATCAGAGTTCCTATGCAGAAATTACTTACAACCACTATTTGGGCGAAGCCTATTATGTGCGTGCCACAGTTTTCTATGCCATGGCCCGTCGTTTTGGAGGTATCCCTTTGGTGACAAAAGTCATCCAGTATCCTGGAGACGGAAATTTGGAGGTTCCCCGTGCCAGTGAGGAAGAAACATGGAACCAGGTTTTGGCAGATTATGACAAGGCCATTGAATTGATGATGTCTAGTAGCCCCAAGAGTGGTTACAGTAATAAGTATGTAGCATTGGCTTTCAAGTCAGAAGCAATGCTCTATGCCGGTAGTGTAGCTAAGTATAATGAAACGGTAACTGGACGTTTGACCGGTTTGGGTACCAAGACGGGAGTACGCGTGATCGGATTCGATGAGGACCGCTGGCAAGAGGCTTCCAAGAAGTATTTCACTGAAGCCTACAAAGCCGCTTCCGAGGTGATTAAAAGCGGTGTATACTCACTTTACAAGAAGAAATGGGCCGCTAATGATCCGGAAGCACAATATCAAAATATGGTGGATATGTTCTCCGATCTTAGCAATAATCCTGAGAACATCTATGTGAAGGAGTACGTTTACCCCACCAGTACTCATGCTTACGATTCTTACAACTTACCGCTCACCTTTAAGGCTCCGCTGAACTGTGGTGTTTGCCCGACAGCCGACTTTGTTGAGTTGTTTGATGGTTTCGACCGTTATCCCGACGGTACCTTGAAGGTGACGACAGGCAATTCTTGTACCGAAGGTAATTACGTTATGTATGATAGTCCCATGGACTATTACAAGAATGCTGAACCTAGATTGCGTGCTTACGTCATCTTCCCTGGTGATGTGTTTAAGGGTAAGGAAATTGAAATTTATGCCGGTGTTTATACGGGGGCCGCGCCTGTCAAACCGCTTCTTAGTGACTATTCGTATGGTGCTGCCACTACCAAGTACAATCATCTGAGTGCTTATAAAGAGAAGCCCAAAACGCTTTATCTCAGTCCGAAACCTGAAGATCAGCAGGAAATTGTAACCCTGCCTGATGGCTCTACGATGAAGGCTGCTGGCCAGAACGGTCCTTTCTATGAAGATGGTGGAAGTGCTATGACCGGTCTGCTGGCACGTAAATGGTTGAACCCTGATCCTGCATTTGTTCCTCGGGAAGGCAATAGTGCACAACCTTTTATTTTGATGCGTTATGCCGAAGTGCTGCTGAATGCAGCCGAGGCTGCTGTGGAACTTTCGTTAGCGGGCGTCTCTTCTCCTGATGGTACAGATATGTTGAGTGTGGCAACGAAAGCCATCAATGATATTCGTGAGCGTGCCGGTGCCCGGTTGTTGACTGCCTCGTTGACTGGTACAACAGACAGCCGTGATATCGTCCGCAAGGAACGTCGCAAGGAGTTGGCCTTCGAACATAAGACCAAATGGGACTTGCGTCGCTGGCGTGTGAATCACTATGAAGGTCGCGATGGATTCTGGGGTGAGCAACGCAATAAGGACCGTTTCAGCAACACGACTCGTTATCGTTTCCGTGGTATCTATCCGTTCTATTCGACGGCGACCGGCAAGTGGTTCTTTGATGTTTGTTTCAACTATACGACTGCCGGTGACAAGGACTTCGGTTACACTCCGGTGGACTATTATTTCTCGATTCCGGGTGGTGAGGTTTCTAAGAGTCCTGTGATTGACCAGCAGCCTAATCGATAAAACTCAATAATTAAAAAACTTAAAACGTATGAAAAAGACAATATTTTATAGCTTATTCAGCGCCTTGTTCATGTTAACCTCATGCAGCATGTTCGAAATAGACAACTATGAGGAACCGGCAGAAACAATTTGGGGCGAAGTGGTAGATGAAGCAACTGGTAAGCGTGTATTGACCGACCAGGGCAGTGAGGGTATCCGTGTCCGTCTGACCGAATTGAGTTGGGGTGACAATGTGCAACATAATCCCGATTTTTACTGTATGATGGACGGTACATTCCAGAACACGAAGCTCTTCAAAGGTGAGTATAATGTCCGTATCGACGGCCCGTTCATTCCATTAGTGCGTGAAAATACAGACGGTACCTTGCTCCATGATGGTTCCGTCAATACTGAAATCAGTGGTACGACGAAAGTGAAATTTGAAGTACAGCCCTTTCTGAACGTTGAGTTTGTAGGTGATCCGCAGGTGAGCAATGGGGTCATCAAGGCACAAGTACGCGTGACACGCGGTGTGTCGGATGAAGTTTTCCGTGAAAAAATCCAGCCGATGGGCAATTGGAAAGACGAATACTTGAATGTAACTGACATCCAGTTCTTCGTCAGCTACTCAAACACAGTAGGCTACCGGGCACGCGACGAGCGTTGGTCGAGCAGCATCAGCTATGAAGGTAAGAGTTTCGAAGATTTACTGGGTAAGGAAGTTATTGTCCAGTCTAACGGCAGTATACCTTCGGGCCGCAAAGTGTTTGTACGCGCTGCCGCACGTATTAACTACGACACACCTGTAGGTAGCGGCACACGCCGTTGGAACTACAGTGAGCCGGTAGAAGTACTTATTCCGTAGCTTGATGGCATACAGCCGAGGCTTTGCTGCTATAGTGCCAAAGCCTCGGCTGTTGAGCAATCTTTTGCCATTATAGTGGTAAGGACAATGATTAATACCATAAAAACAAGAAACCAATATGAAGCAAAAACATTTTTTGATAAGTTTGACTGTCTTGGCAATAGGCATCTCTGTAGATGCTCAGACCAAGGACAATGTTAAAACCACTTTTCAAACCTCACGCGAGTGGAAGCCTTCTATAGACAATAGGGCCGATGCGGTGATGGTGTATGGAGTAGGGGGAAATCCTTCGGATAAATCACGCAAACTATCTTTTGAGGAACGGGTGAAGTCCTGGAAAGAGCGTGGATATATCATACACTTTATGACCGGTATTGCTTGGGGTGAATATCAGGACTATTTTACCGGACAATGGGACGGGAAATGGCATTTGGATGAGGGACAAGTCACACAGACTGGAGATACGATATGGCACGGTCACATGGTGCCCTATATCGTACCGTCGGAGAATTTTTTAAGTTATCTGAAAGAGAGACATGTGAAGAGGGTAATCGACGCCGGTGTGGATGCCATCTTCATGGAAGAGCCTGAATTTTGGGCAAGAGCCGGTTACAGTGATTCTTTTAAGGAGGAATGGAAAAAATACTATGGCTTCGAGTGGAGACCGCAACACGAGTCTCCGGAAAATACTTACTTGTCGAGCAAACTCAAGTATTACTTGTACTATCGTGCACTGAATGAAGTTTTCACCTTTGCCAAAGAATATGGTAAAAGCAAAGGGATGGACGTGAAGTGCTACGTTCCCACCCACTCGCTGGTGAACTATTCGCAATGGCAGATTGTCAGTCCAGAAGCAAGCCTTGCCTCACTTCCTTGTGTGGACGGTTACATTGCTCAGGTGTGGACCGGAACTTCGCGTGAGCCGAATTTCTTTGACGGTCGCAAACGTGAGCGTGTGTTCGAGACTGCCTATCTGGAGTATGGCTCTATGGAGTCAATGACTGCTCCTACTGGTCGCAAGATGTTCTTTCTGACCGACCCTATCGAAGACTGGCCGCGTGACTGGGCAGATTATAAGAAAAACTATCAGGCTACCTTTACTGCACAATTACTCTATCCCAATATAGCCGATTACGAAGTGATGCCTTGGCCGGAACGTATCTACGAAGGACTATATCGGACAAGTGCCAATAGCGACAAGAAAGAACGTATTCCCCGTTTCTATTCCACACAGATGCAGGTGATGATTAATGCCTTGAACCGTATGCCTCTGACTGATAAAGAACTGACCGGAAGCAAAGGATTCAGCGTACTGATGGCAAACTCCTTGATGTTCCAGCGTTTCCCTACGCACAACGGATATGAAGACCCACAATTGGCGAATTTCTACGGTCAGGCGTTGCCTTTGCTCAAACGAGGGGTACCCGTCAAGACCGTCCACATTGAGAACCTCGGCTATAAGGAAGCGCTGGCTGACACAAAAGTGTTGTTGATGACTTATGCGAACATGAAACCGCTTGAGCCTGAAGCGCACAGCCACATAGCCGATTGGGTGAAGAAAGGGGGAGTATTGATTTATAGTGGAACGGACAACGACCCTTTCCAGAATGTAAGGGAATGGTGGAATACCAACGGGCATAACTATGCTACCCCTTCCGCACATCTTTTTGAGCAGATGGGGCTTCCTGCCTGGCCGAATCAGGGAGAATATAGTTACGGTAAGGGAACTGTATGTGTTATTCGTACCGATCCTAAAGATTATGTCCTGCATGAGGGTGGTGACAAATATTTTTTGTATCTTGCGGCCCGGATGTACGAGCAGAACGCGAAAGCGGGAAAGCTGGAGTTCAAAAACAACTTCTATCTGCAAAGGGGAGATTACGACTTGGCTGCTGTGCTTGAAGAGAGTGTGAGCGACGAGCCGTTTACTGTGGAAGGATGTTTGATTGACCTTTTTGATCCCAAATTACCGATATACACTTCCAAGCGGATAAATCCGGGTGAGCAAGCCTTGTTGCTGAATGTAGAACGTGTAGCCGGTAAGAAGAAGCCTCAAGTGCTGGCTTCGGCAAGTCGCGAAGAACAGGAAGAACGCGGAAAAGGCTGGTATTCCTATGTGGCGAAAAGTCCTGCCGAGACTTCAAACGTATCGCGGGTACTGTTGCCGAGTTGTCCTAAGAGTGTGACAGTCGATGGCAAAGAAGTATTCGATACCAAGCGTTGGCATGCAGCAAGTCATACCTATTTGATAGAGTTTGAGAATAATCCTGACGGAGTGTCGGTGAAGTTTTGCTGGTAATCTCAGACCTTTTATTTTTTAGCATTTAACAACATAAACAATTATATTATATAAACGATATGAGAAAAAAGCTTTTATACCCCTTGTTGGCATCATGCCTTTTTGCGTGCAGTGACAAGGATACGTCTTATGAAGTCGTCAAGAATGACTTGAGAGCTCCAGCCTACCCGCTTGTTACCATCGACCCTTATGCCAGTGCATGGTCCATGAGCGATAACCTTTATGACAGCCCCGTTCGCCATTGGACGGGTAAGGATTTCCCTCTGATTGGCGTGGTGAAGGTAGACGGTGTTTCCTACCGTTTTATGGGGACTGAAGAATTGGAGATGAATGCAATCGTGCCCACCTCTCAGCAAGGGGAGTGGACTGGACGGTATATCACAGACAAGCCCGCTGGCGACTGGACATCTGCCGATTACAATGATTCCGGATGGAAGTCGGACCGTGGTGCCTTTGGTACCAAAGAAAATGAGCCTACAGCCAAGACCCAATGGGGAACCCGCAATATCTGGGTGCGCCGTACGGTAAATATCGACCGCGATTTGACCGGCATACCTGTCTATCTGGAATTCTCCAATGATGATGATGCCGTATTCTATATCAACGGAGTGAAGATACACAGTACGGGAACCACATGCAATAAGAACAAGGTCGTGAAACTTTCCGATGAGGCTTTGGCTGCTTTGAAACAAGGAGACAACATCATTGCCGCCGAGTGTATCAATCCGGTCGGCAACGGTCTGCTCGACTTCGGCCTGCAGATTCCGAAACATCAGGAAACCGTGTTTGGCAACACAGCTGTGCAGACCTCTGCTGACGTGCAGCCCATGCAGACACACTACGCTTTTACCTGTGGTGATGTCGACTTGAAAGTCACTTTCACGGCACCTCTTTTCATGGAAGACCTGAAGCTGTTGAGCCGCCCCGTGAATTACCTTACTTACAGTGTTGCTGCCCGTGATGGCAAGGAACACGATGTGGAGGTGTACTTTGAGGCCTCGCCGCGCTGGGCGCTCGACCAGCCTTACCAGCAATCTGCAAGCGAGGGATATGAAGCTGACGGGCTGCTTTACTTGAAGAGCGGAAGCAAAGAGCAGAATATCCTGGCTAAGCAGGGCGATGACCTTCGCATTGACTGGGGATATTTCTACATGGTTTCCGGTAAAGAAAACACAGCATACAGCATCGGCAACAGTACCGAACTGCGCAAGAACTTCGTGAACGGCACCTTTAATTCAGCTTCGCTTGCGGGTGAGGACAGCAACGGGAATATGGCCTTGGTGCGTGACTATGGTAAAGTGAGGAAGGTTACCGACAAGATAATGCTGGGATATGACGACATCTATTCCATCCAATACTTCGGTACAAACTTGCGTTCTTACTGGAACTCGAGAGGCGACCGTACCATCGAGTCGGAAATGCTGGCCGCCTACAATGAGTATGACGAGTTGCTGGCACGCTGCTATGCCTTCGATAAAAAGTTAATGGAGGATGCTTCTGCCGTAGGCGGCAAGGAATATGCCGAACTCTGCGCGTTGGCCTACCGTCAGTCCATTGCCGCCCACAAGCTGGTGGAAGCTCCCAACGGTGACCTTTTGTGGCTGTCGAAGGAAAACAACAGTAACGGCTGTATCAATACGGTGGACCTGACCTACCCCTCGGCTCCCCTCTATCTGATCTATAATCCTGAACTGGAGAAAGGCATGATGAACGGTATCTTCCATTATAGTGAAAGCGGCAAATGGACCAAGCCCTTCGCCGCCCATGATTTGGGTACCTATCCTCTTGCCAACGGACAGGTTTACGGAGGCGATATGCCGGTTGAGGAGAGTGGAAACATGCTGATTCTTACGGCTGCCATTGCTGCCGTAGAAGGCAATGCCGACTATGCTGCCAAACATTGGGAAGTGCTCACCACCTGGACCGACTATCTGGTGGAAAAGGGACTCGATCCTGAGAACCAGCTCTGTACCGACGACTTCGCCGGACACTTTGCCCATAACACGAATCTTTCCATCAAGGCAATTTTAGGGGTGGCCTCTTATGGCCGGTTGGCCGAAATGCTCGGCAAGAAGGATGTTGCCGAAAGCTATACAACGAAGGCCCGTCAGATGGCGGCTGAGTGGGAACGTATGGCCAACGACGGCGACCATTATCGTCTGACCTTTGACAAGCCGGGTACCTGGAGCCAGAAGTACAACCTTGTCTGGGATAAATTGCTCGGACTGAACATCTTTGACACAAAAATTGCAGAAATGGAGATACCTTATTATCTGACGAAGCAGAATATTTATGGTTTGCCTCTGGACAGTCGTGAGACTTATACCAAGACCGACTGGATCATGTGGACTGCTACAATGGCTCCTGACCTGGCCACTTTCCGTGAATTCATCGTTCCTCTGCATAAGTTCATGAACGAAACGATAGACCGCGTGCCTATGTCCGACTGGGTGTTTACCGACAAGCCCAATTGGCGTGGCTTCAAGGCCCGCTCGGTAGTAGGCGGATATTACATGAAAATGCTTGAAGGCAAGCTGATTGGAAATAAACAATGACAAAATCTATTAAACGAATGAAAAGACTTTTTGCATGGGGAACCGCCCTCCTTCTTGTAGGCGGTATGCAGGCGGCCTTACTGCCGGTTGACGAGCCGATTACTCCTGTTGATTACGTCAGCACCTTGGTTGGCACGCAATCCAAGCATGCCCTTTCTACGGGCAACACTTATCCTGCTGTGGCAATGCCTTGGGGTATGAATTTCTGGACACCACAGACCGGTACTATGGGGGATGGATGGGCTTATACTTATGATGCCGACAAGATTCGCGGATTCAAGCAGACGCACCAGCCCAGCCCGTGGATTAACGACTACGGACAGTTTGCCATTATGCCCGTTACCGGAAAGGTGGCTTTCGACCAGGACGAGCGTGCCAGTTGGTTTTCTCACAAAGCCGAGACTGCCACTCCTTATTATTATAAGGTCTATCTTGCCGACCATGATGTGACGGCGGAGTTTGCTCCTACCGAGCGTGCCGCTGCTTTCCGTTTCACTTTCCCTGAAACGGAGGAAGCCTATGTGGTGGTAGATGCCATGGACAACGGCTCTTTTGTGAAAATCATTCCGGCTGAAAAGAAAATCATAGGCTACACTACCAAGAACAGCGGTGGCGTGCCAAGCAATTTCAAGAACTACTTTGTATTGCAGTTCGATAAGCCTTTTACTTATACTGCTGCCGTGAAGGACGGAAAGATTGATTCCCGTACCACCGAGGCAGGTGCCAATCATGCCGGTGGCATCATCGGTTTTCATACCCTCCGTGGCGAGCAGGTGAATGTACGTGTGGCTTCCTCATTCATCAGTCACGAGCAGGCTGAGTTGAACTTGAAGGAACTGGGTGGCCGGACGCTTGAAGAGGTGGCGAAAGCCGGGCGTGACGAATGGAACCGGGTGCTGGGCCGCATTGAAGTGCAGGATACCGACCTCGACCGTCTGCGTACTTTCTACTCTTGTTTCTACCGTTCTGTGCTTTTCCCGCGCAGTTTCTACGAGATAGATGCGCAAGGTCAGGTAATGCACTACAGCCCCTATAATGGTGAGGTGCTACCCGGCTATATGTTTACCGACACCGGTTTCTGGGACACTTTCCGTTGTCTCTTCCCCTTCCTCAACCTGATGTATCCATCCATGAATGCCAAGATGCAGGAAGGATTGGCCAACACTTACAAGGAGAGCGGTTTCCTGCCCGAATGGGCCAGTCCGGGACACCGTGGTTGCATGGTGGGCAACAATTCCGCCTCTGTGGTGGCGGATGCCTGGCTGAAAGGTCTGCGTGGCTACGACATCGAGACATTATGGAAAGCCGTGAAGAGCGGTACGGAGAATGTGCATCCCGAGGTTTCCTCTACCGGACGCCTGGGACATGAGTATTACAACAAGCTGGGTTATGTGCCCTATAATGTGGGTATCAACGAGAATGCAGCCCGTACGCTGGAGTATGCCTATGACGATTGGTGCATCTACCAGTTGGGACTTTCGCTCGGCAAGTCGAAGAAAGAACTGGCTCCTTTCGCCAAACGCGCGCTGAACTACCGGAATCTTTTCGACCCTGCCCACAAGCTGATGCGCGGCAAGAATGAGGACGGTACGTTCCAATCGCCGTTCAATCCCTTGAAGTGGGGTGATGCCTTTACCGAAGGAAACAGCTGGCATTATTCATGGTCGGTTTTCCACGATCCGCAAGGGCTCATTGATTTGATGGGGGGCAAGGATTCCTTCAACCGGATGATGGATTCCGTGTTTGTGCTGCCGCCTGTATTCGACGAAAGCTATTATGGCAGTGTCATCCACGAAATCCGGGAGATGCAGATCATGAACATGGGCAACTACGCTCACGGCAACCAGCCCATACAGCACATGATTTACCTCTATAACTATTCCTCCCAGCCGTGGAAGGCGCAGTACTGGCTGCGTGAGGTCATGGAGCGCATGTACAATGCCAATCCCGACGGCTATTGCGGTGATGAGGACAACGGCCAGACATCTGCCTGGTACGTATTTTCAGCTTTGGGATTCTATCCCGTCTGTCCGGGTACAGACCAGTATGTGCTGGGTGCTCCTCTCTTCCGTTCTGTGCGTCTGCACTTGGAAAATGGCAAGACTGTGACGATTGAAGCTCCTGAGAATAGTCGTGCCAACCGCTACGTGCAGAAACTCACAGTGGATGGCGTTGACTATACACGCAACTATCTGACGCACGGGCAACTGATGAACGGCTCCTCACTGCGTTTCACTATGGACAATGTGCCCAACAAACAGCGTGGGGCAGGAGAGGAGGACGCTCCTTACTCCTTCTCGAAAACGCTTAAAAAGAAGAAGTGATTTCAAAGCCAAAACCATAGTAATTAATGATGAGGGTGTGCCGAATGTCTGACGGAATGATAGCTGAAAAACGTTTTGGCACACCCTCTCTCTTTTACGATAAATCACTGTTCGAAAACCCTATTTACCATGAAACTTAAGAAACTTACTATTTACTGCCTGGCATTGTTTTGTGCCTCTTCTTCTCTTTATGCGCAATCCGGTGAAGAAGTTCAAAAGAAACGCAGCGGCAATCCGATTTTTCCCGGTTGGTATGCCGACCCTGAGGGGGTGGTGCTGGACGGGAAGTTCTGGATTTATCCTACATATTCCGCTCCTTATGATGAACAGACTTTTATGGATGCCTATTCTTCGCCCGACTTGGTGCATTGGACCAAGCATCCACGCGTGCTTTCAAAGGAAAACATCCCATGGCTGCGCCGTGCTTTGTGGGCACCGGCTGTCATCGAGGCCAATGGCCGCTATTATCTTTTCTTCGGAGGGAACGACATACAGAACAACTCTGAGATTGGCGGTATCGGGGTGGCTGTGGCAGACAATCCGGCAGGTCCTTTCAAAGATGCGCTGGGCAAGCCCTTGATTGATAAGATTGTGAATGGCGCACAGCCCATCGACCAGTTTGTGTTCCGCGATGACGACGGCACTTACTATATGTACTATGGCGGATGGGGGCATTGCAACATCGTGAAACTGTCTCCCGATTTACTTGGTGTCGTTCCTTTTGATGATGGCACAGTCTATAAAGAAGTGACTCCTCAGGACTATGTAGAAGGTCCTTTCATGCTGAAATGTAACGGAAAGTATTACTTCATGTGGTCGGAAGGCGGTTGGGGAAGCCCCGACTACCGTGTGGCCTATGCCATTGCCGACTCTCCTTTCGGACCGTTCCATCGCGAGGGAATAATTCTTCAGCAGGATGCCGGTGTAGCTACCGGTACCGGACATCATTCGGTGGTGCGTGGAAAAGGCAAGGACGAATGGTACATCATTTACCACCGTCGCCCGTTGGGAGAAACGGCTGCAAACAGCCGTGCCACCTGCATTGACCGGATGTACTTTGACAAAAAAGGAAAGATAAAGCCGGTGCGCATGACTTTCGAGGGAGTGAAAGCTACCCAACCCCCACTTGACTAATAGCAATTTTCAATTCAAATTTATATAGAAGAAATATGAGTCTTAATTCCAAAAAGATTTGTTTCAGTCTTGTTCTGGCTGCGGCTGCCGGGATGGTTCAGGCTGCCAATAGTAGCTGCCTTCTTGCCGATGCGGGTTTTGTGGCCGTGCAGGACAATACGGCATCTGCCGGAAACTATTCCTCTAACCGTCCTAAAGAGAAACAACGCCTTTTCCGTTCCACTGCCGTGGAGAAAGAGATTGTCCGTGTACAGAAACTTTTGAAGAACCGCAAGCTTTCCTGGATGTTTGCCAACTGTTTTCCCAATACGCTGGATACTACTGTGCACTTCCGCAAGGGCAGCGATGGAAAGCCTGATACTTTTGTATATACGGGTGACATCCATGCTATGTGGTTGCGTGACTCAGGGGCGCAGGTATGGCCATATGTGCAGCTTGCCAACAACGACCCGAAACTGAAAGAGATGCTGGCCGGTGTTATTCTGCGCCAGTTCAAGTGCATCAATATCGACCCGTATGCGAATGCCTACAACGACGGTGCGCTGCCCGATGGGCATTGGATGAGTGACCTTACTGACATGAAGCCCGAACTGCATGAACGCAAATGGGAAATCGACTCGCTTTGTTATCCCTTGCGGTTGGCTTATCACTACTGGCAGGTGACGGGTGACACTTCGGTTTTCGGTGCTGAATGGCTGGAAGCCATCCGCAACATTTATACTACTTTTTGTCAGCAGCAGCGCAAAGAGGGTGTCAGTCCCTACAAATTCCAACGCAAGACGGAGCGTGCGCTCGATACGCTGAACAATGACGGTCTGGGTGCTCCTGTCCGTCCGGTGGGACTCATCGTGTCCTGCTTCCGCCCGTCGGACGATGCCACAACGCTTCAGTTCCTTGTGCCTTCCAACTTCTTTGCCGTCACTTCCTTGCGCAAGGCTGCCGAGATTCTGGAAACAGTGAACAAGGAGACTGCCCTGGCTGCCGACTGCCGTGCCTTGGCCGATGAGGTGGAGATGGCTTTGAAACGCTATGCAACCTACAACCATCCTGAATTCGGTACCATCTATGCTTTCGAGGTTGATGGTTTCGGCAATCATCTGCTGATGGACGATGCCAATGTACCCAGCTTGCTTGCCATGCCCTATTTGGGAGATGTAGATGTCAATGACCCCATTTATCAGAATACCCGCCGTTTTGTGTGGAGCGACAGCAATCCCTATTTCTTCAGCGGCAAAGCCGGCGAGGGTATCGGCGGACCGCATATCGGCTATGACATGGTGTGGCCCATGAGCATTATGATGAAAGCCTTCACAAGCCGGGATGATGCCGAAATCAAAACTTGCATCAAGATGCTGATGGATACGGATGCAGGTACCGGCTTTATGCACGAATCGTTTCATAAGGATGATGCAACCAACTTCACCCGCCCCTGGTTTGCCTGGCAGAACACCCTTTTCGGTGAGCTGATATTGAAGTTGGTTAATGAGGGGAAGGTGGATTTATTGAATAACATAGATTAAGATATAACATGAAGAACTTATATACATGGGTGGCTGCCCTCCTTTTCGTGGCATTGACAGTTTCGGTTACGGCTTGTACTTCTGCCTCTTCTGCCGGTACGGTGACGGTGGTGGACCGGCCGGATACACATGCTGTCAATGCCAATTATATGGGTTACCGTGCCCCGCTTCGTCCGTTGAACTTTATAAAATTGCCGGTAGGCAGCATCCGCCCCGAGGGGTGGGTAAGGAAATTTCTGGAGTTGCAGCGCGACGGCCTGACCGGACATTTAGGGGAAATCAGCGCTTGGTTGGAAAAGGATGACAATGCCTGGCTTACGACCGGCGGAGACCATGGTTGGGAGGAAGTTCCCTATTGGCTCAAAGGGTATAGCAGTTTGGCATATATTCTGAATGATCCGAAGATGATAGAAGAAACCAAATACTGGATCGAAGGCGTATTTGCCAGTCGCCAGCCGGACGGTTATTTCGGCCCGGTCAACGAACGCAATGGAAAACGCGAACTTTGGGCACAGATGATTATGCTCTGGTGCCTGCAATCTTATTACGAGTATTCTCAAGACCAGCGTGTCATAGACCTGATGACAAACTACTTTAGATGGCAGATGACGGTTCCCGACGACCGACTTCTGGAAGACTTTTGGGAGAATAGTCGTGGAGGCGATAATATCATTAGCATTTACTGGCTTTACAGTCATACGGGAGATGCTTTTTTGCTCGAATTGGCCGAAAAGATTCATCGCAATACTGCGGACTGGACTCAGTCGACCTCTTTGCCCAACTGGCACAACGTAAACATTGCCCAATGTTTCCGTGAGCCTGCTACTTATTATATGCAGACCGGTGATTCTGCCATGCTGAAAGCCTCTTATAATGTCCATCGACTGATTCGTCGTACTTTCGGGCAAGTGCCCGGTGGCATGTTCGGGGCAGATGAGAATGCCCGTTTGGGATATATCGACCCCCGCCAAGGGGTGGAAACCTGCGGGCTGGTTGAGCAGATGGCTTCTGATGAAATTATGCTTCGCATAACGGGCGATCCCTTATGGGCCGAGCATTGCGAAGAAGTTGCATTTAACTCTTATCCGGTTGCCGTGATGCCGGATTTTAAAGCGTTGCGCTACATCACTTGCCCGAACCATGTCGTCAGTGATTCCAAGAATCATCATCCGGGCATTGACAACCGCGGACCGTTTCTTTCGATGAATCCTTTCAGCAGTCGTTGCTGTCAGCACAATCATGCACAAGGCTGGCCCTACTTTGCCGAGCATCTGGTTTTGGCAACTCCCGACAATGGAGTGGCAACGGCTCTTTATGCAGCTTGCAAAGCTGTGGTGAAAGTAGCTGATGGAAAGGAAATCACTTTGCACGAAGAGACGAATTATCCTTTTGAGGAAGACATCCGTTTTTCTGTCTCTACCGAGGGAAAAGTCGTCTTCCCGTTCTATTTCCGAATCCCTTCATGGACTCAAAAGGCGAAAGTGTGCGTGAATGGTGAGGAAGTGGATGCGGTTCCCGTGGCAGGGAAGTATCTCTGCATCCATCGCGAGTGGTCGGATGGTGACTGTGTGGAATTGACGTTTCCGATGTCTTTGTCCATGCGCACCTGGCAGGTCAATAAAAACAGCGTAAGTGTGGATTACGGTCCTCTCACGCTCTCTCTTAAGATTGCTGAGAAATATGTGGAGAAGGACAGCCGCGAAACGGCCATCGGTGATTCTAAATGGCAAAAAGATGCTGACCCTCAAAAATGGCCCACTACTGAGATATATTCCGGCAGCGCGTGGAATTATTCGCTGGTGTTGGACAAGACAGAACCCTTGAAACACTTCGAGGTAATCCGTAAATCATGGCCGGCCGACGACTACCCTTTTACGGTGGCCAATGTACCTTTGGAGGTGAAGGCTGTCGGCCGATTGGTTCCCGAATGGGAAATAGATGAAACCGGGTTGTGTGGCGTGTTGCCCGAAGAGGATGCAGCGAGAGGCGACAAAGAAGAAATCACACTCATCCCTATGGGAGCTGCGCGGTTAAGGATATCTGCGTTCCCGAATACAAGAGAATAAATTGATGAATGATGCGGACAGTAGTGAAGTGCTGACATCTTTAACTCCTGACTTGCATAAATAGAAAACTTAAAATAAAATGAAACGTATTGCTTTTTTGGATTACGTGCGCGTGTTTGCGTGCTTCTTGGTCATGTTGGTTCATGCCAGTGAGAATTTTTATGGAGCTGCCGGCTCTACAGATATGGTAGGACCGCAGTCTTTCCTTCAGAATGAGGGCGATAGGTTGTGGGTATCAGTTTATGATGGTTTCTCTCGTATGTCTGTGCCTCTGTTCATGATTGTTTCGGCTTATCTGCTTGCACCGATGAAGAAAGGACAAAGCTGTTGGCAGTTTTACCGCAAACGTTTCCTGCGCATCATGCCGCCGTTCGTCTTTTTCATGGTACTATATAGCACGTTGCCCATGTTGTGGGGACAGATAGACGGCGAACAATCTCTGAACGACCTTTCACGTATCTGGCTGAACTTTCCTGCGCTTGCCGGGCACTTCTGGTTTATGTATCCGTTGATAAGTCTTTATCTGTTCATTCCGGTCATTTCACCGTGGCTGGAGAAGGTTTCGGCCAAAGAAGAACGTTTCTTCATCGGATTGTTTCTGATTTCTACTTGTATACCTTTCCTCAACCGTTGGTTTGGTGAAGTATGGGGACAGTGTTTCTGGAACGAATATCACATGTTATGGTATTTTTCGGGTTATTTAGGCTATCTTGTGCTGGCACATTATATCCGCGTGCATCTTACTTGGGGGCGCTCCTTGCGTCTGCGGGTCGGTTTCTTGCTTATGCTGGTCGGCGCGGCGGCTACCATATGGTCGTTCTATGTCCAGGCTGTTCCAGGAGTGGTTCATTCTACACCGGTCATTGAGGTGGGATGGGCTTTCTGTACCCTTAATTGCGTGGCGTTGACGGCAGGCACATTTTTGTTGTTCGGCTGTATCAGCATTCCGCAGCCTCCGCGCATCATTGCCGAAATGTCTAAACTCAGCTACGGCATGTTTCTTATGCACATTTTCTGGCTTGGCTTGTGGGTGTCGGTGTTTAAGTCTGCATTGGGATTGCCCACTGTGGCTGCCATTCCGGTTATAGCGGTATGTACGTTTATCAGTTGTTTCGTGGCAACCAAGCTCATCTCGTTGATACCGGGCAGTAAATGGATTATCGGGTAAAAACCTTGTATTCGCTTTCCCGTTGAAGGCTCGGGAGCTGTCAATTGCCTGCTGCTAACCTCACTGTAGTAGGGGCGTAGCGTCACTGCAAAATGGTTGCATTCTTTTTGCACTGATTATCTGCTGATTCATAAATGGTTATGCTAAGAGGAAAGGAGGTGTAATCAAAGACAGATGCGTAATTGATAAGAAAACGCCGGAACACCTATGAGGTGCGGTAGTGCGAAGGAAAGAGGTCTTACCGGAAAAGCCGATGAATAGGAAGGTTGAGGAAGAAGGTGAAGGCTGTGGAGGATGAAAATACTCTCTCTTTAGCTGAAAAGCTGTGTATTCTGCTTGAAAACGTGTACTTTTGCAGATTATATGAATGAATGGCAGAATATGAACAAATCCGAAAAGCGAGTATTAGTGGGAATGAGCGGAGGTATAGACAGTACCGCCACTTGCCTGATGTTGAGGGAACAGGGCTATGAGATAGTCGGCCTCACCATGTGGGTGTGGGGAGACGAACCGGTGGAAGCCCGCAACCTTGCCGACAGTATGGGAATTGAACACCATGTGGCAGATGAGCGTGAGGCTTTCCGGCAGATTATTGTTCAGAACTTTATCGATGAATATCGTCGGGGGCGTACTCCCAATCCTTGTGTGATGTGTAATCCGTTATTCAAGTTCCGTATCCTGACGGAGTGGGCGGACAGGTTGGGGTGTGCGTTCATTGCTACCGGGCACTACACCCGTCTGGAGGAACGGAACGGGAAGGTTTACATTGTTGCCGGGGATGATGATAAGAAAGACCAGTCCTATTTCCTCTGGCGACTGGGGCAGGAGGTGTTGAAGCGATGCATCTTCCCGTTGGGAGCATTCACCAAGATGCAGGTTCGCGAGTATCTTCGTGATAAAGGATATACGCTCAAGGCGGAAGAAGGGGAAAGCATGGAAGTCTGTTTCATCAAGGGAGACTACCGCGACTTCTTGCGCGAGCATTCCTCGGAGATAGACAGTGAAGTGGGGCCGGGATGGTTTGTCAATTCGGAAGGCGTCAAACTGGGGGAGCACAAAGGATTTCCTTACTACACTATCGGACAGAGGAAAGGCCTGGAGATAGCTTTGGGCAAACCTGCCTATGTGCTGAAAATTAATCCGCAGAAGAATACCGTGATGCTGGGCGATGCGGAACAATTGAAGGCCGGATATATGCTGGCCGAAGAGGAGAATCTGACGGATGAAGACGAATTCTTTGGATCGGAAGAACTCACCGTGCGCATCCGTTATCGCAGCAAACCTATTCCTTGCACCGTGAAGCGCCTGGAGGACGGGCGTCTGCTGGTGCACTTCTTGTCGGAGGCTTCTGCCATTGCTCCAGGACAGTCTGCCGTGTTCTATGTCGGCCGGCGTGTGGTTGGAGGCTCATTCATCGCTTCCCAACGGGGCATCGGGATGTTTCTTTAATTTTTAATTTATAATTTCTAATTGTGAAAAGACTTGTACTTCTTTCAGCCTTTGTCCTGTTTGCGGCGGGAGCATCGGCACAACAAGATACTTTGAAGTATCGTATCAGCCTGAAGGATAAGGCTGCCACCACGTATTCGCTGGAACATCCGGAAGCGTTCCTTTCTGAAAAGGCGATTGAGCGTCGCCGGAAGCAGAATCTTCCGATAGACTCGACAGACCTTCCGGTATGCCGTAAGTATGTGGATGAGATTCGCAGGCAAGGCGCGAAGATTGTCGTTACCGGCAAATGGGAGAATTTTGTTACAGTGTCCTGCAACGACTCTGCATTGATAGAGCGTATTGCCGCCCTGCCTTTTGTTCGGAAGACGGAAAAGGTCTGGATAGCTCCCGGAGGTGACGGGCCGTTCATGGCGACAGAGCGCGACTCTCTGATAAACCGCCCAAGCGTGCATCCCGACAGCATTTATGGATTGGCTGTCGACCAGATACGGCTGAGCAATGGCGATAAGCTGCACGAAGAAGGCTTCAAGGGACAAGGAATGACGATTGCCGTTATCGACGCGGGTTTCCACAATGCCGACAAGATAACCGCCATGCAGAATATCCGCATCCTGGGTACGAAGGATTTTGTGAATCCCCAATCGGATATATTTGCCGAAAGCAGCCACGGCATGGCGGTGCTCTCGTGCATCGCCATGAATCGCCCCGGTGTCATGACCGGTACAGCTCCTGAAGCTTCTTTCTGGTTGCTGCGTAGCGAAGACGAATACTCCGAGCATCTGGTAGAGCAGGACTACTGGGCTGCTGCTGTGGAATATGCCGATAGCGTGGGAGTGGATGTGCTTAATACTTCATTGGGATATTACGCTTTCGATGATAAATCCAAGAATTATAAGCTCCGCAATCTGGATGGGCACTATGCGCTGATGTCACGTCAGGCATCGCGCATAGCCGATAAGGGCATGGTATTGGTATGCAGTGCCGGAAATTCGGGCACCGGTTCTTGGAAGAAGATTACGCCTCCGGGCGATGCCGAAAATGTGCTGACGGTGGGTGCTGTCGACAAGGAAGCTGTTCTGGCTCCTTTCTCGTCTGTAGGGAATACGGCAGACCATCGGATAAAGCCGGATGTTGTAGCCGTCGGGCTGGGTGCCGACGTTATACGTACGGACGGCAACCAGGGAAGGGCGAACGGTACCTCTTTTGCCTCACCCATTATGTGCGGCATGGTGGCTTGCTTGTGGCAGGCTTGTCCCGAACTTACGGCAAAAGAAGTGATAGAATTGGTGCGCCGTTCCGGTGACCGTACGGATTATCCTGATAATATCTATGGCTATGGCGTGCCCGATATGTGGAAGGCGTATCAGGATTATCAGTCCGAAAGAAACAAATAACGAGAATTTCTGTTGGCTTGCCAATAGTGTATTGTCACTTTATCACGAATAAAGTACCGCTTTATTACGGATAAAATTTTATAAAGTTATAACTGGTTGAATGATAGCTATATGGAAGCCTTGTCTTTACAAGAGTTGAATGCCCTTGTGCGCCGTAGTCTGGAGCAGTGTCTCCCCGATGAGTTTTGGGTGCAGGCAGAGTTGAGCGATGTGCGTACCAACAGTACAGGGCATTGCTATCTGGAATTTGTGCAGAAAGATCCCCGTAGCAATAGTCTGGTAGCTAAGGCGAGAGGCACCATCTGGGCAAATGTGTTTCGGTTGCTGAAGCCCTATTTTGAGGAGGCTACGGGGCAGGCATTTGTTTCGGGCATCAAAGTGCTGGTTCAGGTCACTGTCAGTTTCCACGAACTTTATGGATATAGTTTGACAGTGCAGGACATAGATCCCACCTATACGTTGGGCGATATGGCGCGTCGCCGCAGGGAAATATTGAGGCAGCTTGAGGAGGAGGGAGTCCTCACTCTTAATAAAGAACTGGATATACCCCGCCTGCCGCAACGTATTGCCGTCATATCTTCACCGACGGCGGCGGGCTATGGTGACTTCTGTCATCAGCTGGAAAACAATTCCCGGGGGTTCTACTTTTATACGGAGCTGTTTCCTGCCTTGATGCAGGGTGACCGTGTGGAGGAGTCTGTCCTTTCTGCTCTCGACCGGGTGAATGCACGCTTGTCCGAGTTTGATGTGGTTGCCATTATTCGCGGTGGAGGCGCCACGTCCGACTTGTCCGGTTTCGATACCTATCTGCTTGCTGCTGCTTGTGCACAGTTTCCGTTACCTATCATAACGGGTATCGGTCACGAGCGGGACGACACGGTGCTGGATTCTGTGGCACATACCCGTGTAAAGACCCCTACGGCCGCTGCCGAATTCTTAATAGAGTCCATGGACAGCGCTGCTGATGAACTGGAAATGCTTGCTTCCCGCTTGCATGAGGGTGTCAAGAATCTGTTGCAGCAGGAACAGCGCAGACTCTCTGGTTACAAGAACCGGATTCCTTCTGCCGCATACCATCGTATATCTGATGCAAAAATGGCTTTGCTGACTGTGCGGAAAGATGTGATGCAGGCTGTGACTTCCTCTTTGTTCCGCCATCGCCATCGCCTGGAATTGTTGCAACAACGATTGGCAGATGCTTCACCGGAAAAGTTGTTGGCTCGCGGTTACAGCATTACGTTGAAAGATGGGAAAGTAGTGAAGAATGCAGATGAACTGCAGGAGAATGATATGATAACAACCCGTCTGCAGAATGGTGAAGTGGTTTCAATAGTACATATTTAACTCTCATTCATGCAGTGTTTTGCAAATCTCTGTATTTTATGAATATTGCTTAAATCATTTAAAATGAACAAAGATGAAAACACAAAATTTGTTTTTTATGCTGATACTGATAAGTATGGCATTTAGTTTTATTTCATGTACGGATGAGGATGATAAGGTCGAAATTCCTCAACTGGTAGGTAAGTGGATTGTGAAAGAACCAGTCCTGCAGGACGATTTTGTGACCTGCTATACGTTTAATGCAGACAAGACCTATGAAGTTTATACCGGAAGCCCGTTATCTAACGGAGTCCCTTTTCGTGGAACTTATATCATAAGTCTTGATGAAAAATTGATTACGTTGTATGATAAAGAGGGACATTATACTGAACAATATCATATTTTGAAACTGACGTCCAAGGATATGAAGTGGGAGAACGCATCGTCCAAAGACGGGAATTCTGACAAACGGCTTGAGAAGTACAACGATTAATTAATTTCAATTATGCCGGTAACCAAGAAAAAAGAGACCTACTCCGAAGCCATGGCGCGTTTGGAGAAAATTGTCAGCCAGATAGACAACAACGAACTGGAGATAGATGTACTTGCCGAAAAGATAAAGGAGGCAAACGGAATTATAGCATTTTGCAGCGATAAATTGACCAAAGCCGACAAGGAAATTGAAAAATTACTGTCGGAGAAGCGAGAATCTGAAGAATAAAAGCTATTTTTGTTGCAAATTGTACGTAATGCAGTAACTAATACTTTGAGATATGAAAGAACTTGATTGGGCTAATCTGCCGTTCGGATATATGAAGACAGATTACAATGTGAGAATTTATTATCGTAACGAACAATGGGGTGAACTGGAAGTTTGCAGTGAGGAAACCATTCCTATGCACATGGCTGCCACTTGTTTGCACTACGGTCAGGAAGCATTTGAAGGTTTGAAAGCTTTTCGTGGTAAAGACGGTAAGGTGCGCATCTTCCGTTTGGAAGAGAATGCGGCGCGTCTGCAGTCCACCTGCCGGGGTATCTTGATGCCGGAGCTTTCTACGGAGCGTTTCAAAGAAGCCATTTTGAAGGTGGTGAAGCTGAACGAGCGTTTCATTCCGCCTTATGAATCGGGTGCTTCTCTGTATATTCGTCCGTTGCTGGTGGGTACCGGTGCACAAGTAGGTGTGCATCCTGCCAGCGAATATCTGTTTGTGGTGTTCGTGACCCCGGTAGGTCCTTACTTTAAGGGTGGATTCTCAACCAATCCGTATGTCATTATCCGCGAATTCGACCGTGCTGCACCGTTGGGTACCGGTACTTATAAGGTAGGTGGTAACTATGCAGCCAGCTTGCGTGCCAATAAGAAAGCGCACGATTTGGGTTATGCCTGCGAGTTCTATCTGGATGCCAAAGAAAAGAAATACATGGACGAGTGTGGTGCTGCCAACTTCTTCGGCATCAAGGACAATACGTATATCACTCCGAAATCCACTTCCATCCTGCCCTCCATCACCAACAAGAGCCTGATGCAGTTGGCAGAGGACATGGGTATGAAGGTAGAGCGTCGTCCGGTTCCTGAAGAAGAGTTGCTGACTTTCGAGGAAGCGGGTGCCTGCGGTACGGCTGCCGTTATCAGCCCCATCGAACGTATTGACGACGTAGAGAACGGTAAGTCATACGTTATTTCCAAAGATGGAAAACCAGGACCGGTATGTACGAAGCTCTACAACAAGCTGCGTGCTATCCAGTATGGCGATGAGCCGGATACTCATGGCTGGGTGACTATCGTTGAATAATTAGAGATTCTCTTGTGTCGTGAAAGTTTCCCGAAACCAAGATGGCACACAGATGACACAGATTAAACGGATGACCACAGATAAAGAGAAAAAAAATAATCTGTGAAAATCTGTCTAATCTGTGTCATCTGTGTGCACTTCTGTTTTCGGGGCATAGCATATATATATATAGGACCAAGTAATTATGGGAAAAAACAAGTTAGAGAAGTTTGCTGATATGGCGAGTTATCCGCATGTTTTCGAATATCCGTATTCTGCGGTAGATGATGTACCGTTTGACATGAAAGGGAACTGGCACGGGCAATTTTTCAAGAACGACCATCCTATTGTCCTGGAACTGGGCTGTGGTAGGGGAGAATATACTGTCGGATTGGGACGCATGTTTCCCGACAAGAACTTCATCGGAGTGGATATAAAGGGAGCCCGTATGTGGACGGGAGCTACCGAGTCGCTGCAATCGGAAATGAAGAATGTGGCCTTTCTGCGTACGAATATCGAAATCATCGACCGTTTTTTTGCTTCGGATGAAGTGAGTGAAATCTGGCTTACTTTCTCGGATCCGCAGATGAAGAAGGCTACCAAAAGGCTTACTTCCACTTATTTCATGGAGCGCTACCGCAAGTTTCTGAAGAATGACGGCATAGTCCATCTGAAGACGGACAGCAACTTCATGTTTACCTATACCCGGTACATGATTGAAAGAAACCGGTTGCCGGTGGATGTGATGGCGGAAGACTTATACCATTCCGGCATGGCTGATGAAATACTCAGCATCAAGACCTATTATGAACAACAATGGCTGGATCGTGGTTTGAATATCAAGTACATCAAGTTCCATCTTCCGCAAGCAGGCGAGTTGCAGGAGCCGGATGTGGAGATAGAACTGGATGAGTACCGCAGTTATAACCGTAGCAAGCGTAGCGGACTGCAAGCCAGCAAGTGATGCGAATCAGTAGTAGTTTAAGCCACTGATTCGCATAAAAATAGTAAATAGTAAATTGTCAAATAGTAAATGCAATGGCATTATATCCAAAATTAATCCTTGATGCATTGGCAACAGTGCGTTATCCCGGCACCGGAAAGAACCTTGTCGAGGCAGAGATGGTAGCCGATAATATGCGAATTGACGGGATGAAGGTCAGCTTCTCGCTGACGTTTGAGAAACCGACCGATCCTTTCATGAAGTCGATGGTGAAAGCTGCCGAGACAGCTATACACACATATGTCTCTCCCGAAGTGGAGGTTGTGATTACCACAGAGAGCCGCCAGGCGGCGCGACCGGAAGTAGGCAAACTTTTGCCTCAAGTGAAGAATGTTATCGGAGTGTCTTCCGGAAAAGGTGGTGTGGGCAAGTCTACGGTTGCTGCCAACCTTGCTGTATCTTTGGCAAAGTTGGGTTACAAGGTAGGGCTGCTGGATGCAGATATTTTCGGGCCTTCCGTTCCTAAGATGTTCCAAGTGGAAGATGCCCGTCCTGTGGCGGAGAACATTGGTGGACGTGATTTAATTGTTCCGATAGAGAAGTATGGCATCAAGCTGCTTTCCATCGGTTTCTTTGTCGACCCCGATCAGGCCACCTTGTGGCGTGGAGGCATGGCAAGCAATGCTTTAAAGCAACTGATTGGTGATGCCGACTGGGGAGAACTGGATTATTTCCTTATTGACCTTCCTCCCGGAACGAGTGACATTCACTTGACCGTGGTGCAGACCTTGGCGCTGACGGGGGCTATCGTTGTCAGCACACCGCAGGCTGTGGCACTGGCAGATGCACGCAAAGGCATCAATATGTTCACCAATGACAAAGTGAATGTGCCTATCCTCGGTTTGGTAGAGAATATGGCTTGGTTTACACCTGCCGAACTGCCGGAGAATAAATACTATATTTTCGGTAAAGAAGGAGCCAAGAGGTTGGCGGAAGAGATGAATGTACCGTTGCTGGGGCAGATACCTATTGTACAGAGCATCTGTGAGAGTGGTGATAAGGGCACTCCGGTTGCTTTGGATGAGAATACAGTGACCGGGCGTGCGTTCCTGCAACTGGCTGCTGCCGTAGTCCGTCAGGTAGACCGCAGAAATATGGAAATGGCGCCGACACGGATTGTGGAAGTGCATAAATAAACATGGATATTTTCCTTATGAAAAAGGAGCAATTGCCCGTCGCCGGGTAACTGCTCCTTTTTCATTTAAACTTGTTTAGAGAGAAAATTAGTTTATTTAGTTGGAGTAACAGTGGCATTCTGGACAGCAGGGTTTTTCTCCGGTTCTTGCAGACGGAACATGATGGGGACTGTATATTTTACGTTTACAGCTTGTCCTCTTTGCATGCCGGGCTTCCACTTGGGCATGATGGTAGTCAGACGGATTGCTTCAGCGTCCAGCAGTGGGTCGGCACCACGGATTACTCTGGGGCATATGATGTTCCCTTCTTTATCCACTATAAACTGTATGACCACTCTTCCCTGAATCTTAGCTTTTTGTGCAGCTACCGGATATTTGATGTTTTTACTGATGAATGCCATCATTGCAGACATGCCGCCGGGATATTCCGGCATTTTTTCTACGACTTCGAAAACGGTTACTTCCTCCGGGTAGGTTGTCTCTTCGGGAGCGTAACCCACTACTACCATTTCATCTATCTTGTTTTCAATGGGAGCATACTTAACTTGTGTATTGTCTTCTGTCAGACGGAACATCACGGGAACTGTATATTTTACTCGTACGGCTTCTCCTTTTTGTGTACCGGGTTTCCATTTGGGCATGACACTGACTACGCGCACGGCTTCTTTGTCCAAATCAGGGTCAACACCACGAAGCACTTTCGCATTGGCGATGCTACCGTCTTTTTCCACCACGAATTGTACGGTTACCCGCCCTTGTGTACCTTTCTTCATGGCTGCTTCCGGATACTTGATGTTCTTTTTCAAATATTCCATCAGTGCTGACATTCCTCCGTCGGGGAATTCGGGCATGTGTTCTACTACCTCGAAAATACCATTCGCATCGGGGGCGAGTGTAGGTGGGGTGTACTGATGCTCATCCATGTTGATGGTGCGTGTGGTTTCTCCTTGAGAGAGAACAAAAATGAAGTTGTTCCCGGTTTGGGAGGTGGCATACATCGTGGCATGTTTCAGTCCGTTCATGTCTAAGGTGATGTCGGTCTTTCCATCTCCTCCGGTCTTGAAGTTCAGTTGCTTTCCCGCCAGCGTGGTTTGGATTTTTACGTTCGGCACAACTTTCCCTTGCTTGTCTATTATGGTGACGTGGAAGGTCGTTTCGCCTTTCTGTTCAGGATTTATAATACTGAGGGGCAGCTCTTCTATTGCCGTTAGGGTGGGCATCCATATCTCGGAAGTCCGTGCCACGGTTTCGATATTGCTGACAATCATAAGTAAGGCCGCTAAAGGAAGGAACATCAAATATTTGGTTCTTCCTATTTCTTTTGTTCTCTTTTTGTTCATCATCTTGATGCGTTTTTTTAGAGGTAAAACATTGAAACTGTTATAGATAGTTGCTGCAGCCTTTTGATGTGACAATCCTAGCAGATGGTACTGGTAGGTTTTGGAGTCATAGCCGTTCTCCAATACGCGGGCATCGGCCATATATTCCAGATTGGTGCGGATTTCCCGTTTCATGAGCCAGGCAAAGGGATTGCACCAGCAAAAAATGCACACTAGTTCACTGATGATGACATCAATGGAGTGCCATTGCCGGGCGTGTGTCTGCTCATGGGTCAATATTTCGTTGAATTCCTCTTCCGTATGCGAGGACGGATGGATAAAAATCCAGTGGAAAAAGGAGAAAGGCCCGTCTGCTTTGGGAAACAGATGTATATTTGTGTTGCCTATTTGTACCTTGCGGCATCGGCATGCCAGGTGGATGATGCCCGCCAGTTGCATGATGAGGCGTATCATCAGCAATGCCACTATTCCCCAATAGGCGATATTGGCATATTCTGAAAGGATGCTTTTCCAGTCGGTAGGAGCCGCTTCGGTGCCTATTGTGAGTTCCGGTAGCACAACGCTGGCATAGAGGTCTGCCATGGCCACCATCGGTTCCTGCTCCGTAATCCACGTTTGTATGTTCAGCAGAGGTACGGCGGCAGAAACGGCAAAGAAGCAGAGCAGTGCGGTTCTGCGCCAGCCGAAAAACGTGTCTTTGTAGAAGAACAGCCGATAGAATGCATAAAACAGTACTATCGCTACATTCACTTTCAGAAAATAGGCTAACATGTTTACTCCTTTCCTTTCTCTATCATGTCTATAATGTCTTTCAGGTCATTGGCCGAAATCTTCTGGTCTTTGGCGAAGAACGAAACCATTTCCTTATAAGAATTTTCAAAGTAGTTGCGCACAAAACCGCTCATAAAGGTACGTTTGTATTCGCTTTCGCGTATAAGCGGGGTATACTGGTAAGTGTTGCCTACACGTGCGGCACGGATATACTGCTTGCGCTCCAGGTTTTTCACAATAGATGCTACTGTTGTGTAGGGAGGCGCCGGTTTGGGGTATTTGGCAACAATGTCTTTTACGAAGCAACTGCCCAGTTCCCAAATGTACAACATTGCTTCTTCTTCTTGTATCGTTAACTTTTCCATGGATAAAGTATTTAAATGAATTCAATGCAAATCTACGAATATTTCGTAAAGTAGCATCAAACAGTGAGTTAATTAATCTAAATGCGTTTACTGTATGTATATTCTTTTGTCTGATTGAAAAGAACATGGCTGTTGATAATCTTCTTTTGGTTAAGATTATCTATCTTTGTTGCAATTAATTCTTTTACCTTAAATAAAGCAGAAATATGGGAACAGTTAAATCGTTGTTGCTGGGAATGTGCTTCGTATTGGGTGCATGCACAAGCCAGACTTCTACTGTGCAAACCACAGAGAAGGGAACTCAATGGGAATGGCAGAATGGTACCATTGTTGTCAAAACTCCCGAGCGTCCGGCAGGACAGAAGAGTGTATTGGGACTGACTACTCCGAAGTTGGAGGCAGTCCGTGTGGGTTTTGTTGGTTTGGGTATGCGTGGCCCCGGAGCAGTGGAGCGTTTCACTTATATTCCGGGTACGCAGGTAGTGGCTCTTTGTGATTATGAAGAGGCCCGTGCAGATAAATGTCAGGAGCTCTTGAAGAAGGCATCCATGCCCAAGGCCGCCGTCTATTCCGGTGACAAAGGATACGAGGAACTCTGCAAACGTGATGATATAGATTTGGTTTATATTGCTGCAGACTGGCTGCATCACTTCCCCGTTGCCAAGTGTGCGTTGGAGAATGGAAAGAATGTAGCGATAGAAGTGCCTTCGGCTATGAATCTGCAGGAATGCTGGGATTTGATTAACTTGAGTGAATCTACCCGTAAGCATTGCTTCATTCTGGAGAACTGCTGCTATGACTGGTTCGAGATGAATACGCTGAACATGGCGCAGCATGGCGTGTTCGGTGAAGTTATCCGTGCGCAGGGTGCTTATATACATAATTTGAGCCCGTTTTGGGACCATTATTGGAAGAATGGAGAAAATGACAAGCTGGGCTGGCGTTTGGACTACAACATGAAGCATCGTGGTGACGTGTATGCCACCCATGGCCTTGGCCCGGTGGCGCAAGCACTGGATATTCACCGTGGTGACCGTATGGAAACGTTGGTAGCCATGGATACCAAGTCTGTAGTGGGCAAGGAGCTGGTAGAAAAAAGAACCGGCGAGGAGTGCAAGGAATTCCGTAACGGTGACCATACCACGACCATGATTCGTACAGCCAATGGAAAGGTGATTGAGATTCAGCACAATGTAATGACACCACAGCCTTATAACCGTTTGTATCAGCTTACGGGTACCAAGGGATTCGCCAACAAATATCCGGTAGAAGGGTATGCGCTTGACGCTGACCAGCTGAGTGCATCGGGCGTTCAGCCCAAAGTGGATGATTTGAATTCACACGGTTTCCTGCCGGAGACGGAGATGGAGGCACTCGTGGAGAAATACCAGCATCCCATTTTAAAGAAGTACGGTGAGATGGCGAAGGAAGTAGGAGGTCATGGTGGCATGGACTTCGTGATGGACAGCCGTCTGGTATATTGCCTGCAAAACGGTCTTCCTTTGGATATGGATGTATACGACCTTGCTGAGTGGTGCTGCCTTGCAGAATTGGGAGAACTTTCTATGGACAACGGTTGTGCGGCTGTGGCATTCCCCGATTTCACCCGTGGTGAATGGAATGTGGTGAAGGGCTACAAGCATGCATATGCAACTCCGGAAGAGGAAGCGGCTGCTATGGAGAAGGCAAAGGCATTTACTGCTAAACTGAAAGAGCAGGGAGCCAAGGAATGGGCTGAAAAGTAATAGCGGTATACTGATAAAACAAAAAAACAGCAGGTGATAAGCCTGCTGTTTTTTTGTTTTATCAGTTTGTCATTTAGTCACTTTCAGCAACTCTTCCTTCATCTTCTCTACTCCCGGAAAGCCGGTTTGTCTGAACGTGGTGTTTCCTTCGCGGTCTACAATCAGATAAGTCGGTACCCCTTCTATCTTGAATGCGTCCGATAGGTATTTCCATTGGGCATCCGTCAGGCGGAAGTGTTCGCCGTGGATGTCGGGAATCATATTCTCCCAGGTCTTCAAGGGGGAGGTTTCACCGGTGATGTACAGATATACGATATCCTTGTCTTTCAGTTCCTCCTTCATGGGGGCCATCATCTTGTTTGCCATACGGCATGGACCGCACCAGGTGGCCCAGAAATCTACTAACAATACTTTTCCTTTGAATTTGCTGATGATGGAAGTAAACAAATCTTCGTTGCTGACGTTGGCGTCCACTTGGTTGATGGTGTAACCCGTCTTTTTCTTGTTGGCTTCGAGCTGTGCAAGCAACTCGTCATTGGCGGCAGTCAGCATCTCGCGGTATGCGGCGGGCATGGCGGCAACGGTGGCCTTTTGCTCGTCGGTGAGCGGGGTGAAGTTCTTGATACCCCGGTAGAGGGTGACATTGCGGGCTATGTCGAAGAAGATACCTTTGTCGGTTCCCCAGGCTTTGGCCAATTCTCCACTCCGTTCTACATTCCTTGAAGCCATTTGTACATACTGGTTGGACAAGACTGCCTGCGGCACATTCAATATGCTCATATCTTCGTCGGACACGTAGTTGGCGGGTACTTTCCGGGAAAGTTCCTGATAGTAGTTGTTTGCTTCCTCCCGTTTGATGAGATTGGCGTGTAGGGCAGCCGATGTCAAGATGCTGGCAACGGAAGACAGCATGGCATTTGTAATCAGTTTGTTATTGATAGTCAAAAGTTGTCGGGTAGAAGCACTATAAGGCAACTTGTCTATTGCTTCTTGTGTTTCGTCGGATATTTGAAGTACGTATGCTTTGGCTGCATCAATATCCTTGCCAGCCAGTGCAGCTATGTTTTGATAGAGCTTGTCTTGCATGTCGATGCTGAGGTGGTTTCCGTTCAACTCTTGTGCCACGGTTTCCAGCGGTCCGTTGATATATACCATTTCTCCATAGGGTTTCCCTTCGCTGTGGAATTTAGACTTGCGCCGGGAAGCTTCGCGTAGATTGACGTATATTTCTGTTGTCTTGCCGGGTTCCATGAAGAACTGGAGCATATGCTCTCTACCCAAATATATGGTACATGGGGTAGTGCCGGGCAATGTTACTTCTTTGGTGAAACTGCCGTCAGGCTGGATGTCGAGTGGTATGTCCGTGATGTCTCCTTTGATATTCTCCCACACGGCAATACTGATTGGCATTCCCATATTGGGGCGTGAATCCAGGAGTTTTCCTTTCAGCATGGCTTTTCCGTATTGGATGACCGGTTCGGGAAGTTCGGCATTAGGGTCGGCTTTGTGTACTACGGCGTTCTGGGGAAGTGCCAGTTCCGGCAGTTTCTTGCTTTTCAGTTGTATTCCCCAGATGCTGAATCCGTTTTCCACCTTTTCGCCTTCGGTGAAGTCGAAGGAGGTAGCATTGTCGGATAGGGGAGGAAAGACCAACTGGAATTCCGCTTCGCCCGATTCGGGCATCCAAAATTCTTTACCTGGTATGATGCCTATACCGGAACGCAGTTGGTAGGTTTCTCCGTTATTGTCTGTCAGGTAGCTGTCGGGTGCAATCTGTATCCAGTACTTGGGACGATACTTGGCATAGATATGGAGCACGGTTGCCGTGTCACTGATGACTACTTTACTCACTTCGATGGAAGTCGTGTTTCTTACGATAAACGGTGGTTGGTCAATCACACGGTTTTTGGCTTGCAGGGTACAGCAGATGCACAGTAGGAAGCCTGCTAAGAGGAAATGGATGTGTCTCATATGAATTGTTTTCTGCGAAAATACGAATGTTTCGTAAAGAAACAAGCATGTGGGAGTTAATTGATGTAAAATACTTCCATTTCTTCGTTTTTCAAAGAAACCTTGTATCTTTGCTATCTGATACTTAACACTTAATATCTTGTCATATGAGAACCAGAATTCTTTTGATGGGCTTGTTGTTGGCCGCTGTTGCCAATGCCCAGACTATCTATCATGATGCTTCCGCCTTCCCCCTTCTGGGCAAAGCAACAGAATCTACCCTTACCCGCTATGAGCGTCTGCCGGACTCTCTGCAGAACATCTCCCGCAAGCCATTGTGGGACTTAGGCCGCAACAGTGCCGGACTCGCCGTGCGCTTCCGTTCCAACTCTACAAGCATTTCCGCCAAATGGGAAGTAAGGAACAATATGAGTATGAACCACATGACACCGACCGGCATTAAAGGCCTCGACCTCTACTGCTTGCAAGACGGCAAGTGGATATTTGCCGGTAGCGGACGTCCGCAGGGCAAAATCAATAAGGCGACTATCGTAAGCAATATGTTGCCCGAGGAGCGCGAATACCTTTTGTACCTTTCTTTATATGACGGGGTTACCTCGCTTTCCATCGGCGTGGATTCTTTATCCGCCATTACCCTGCCGGCAGTAGACTTGCCGAAACGTGAGAAGCCGGTGGTATTCTATGGTACCAGCATCTTGCAGGGAGGCTGCGCTTCCCGTCCCGGCATGGCGCATACCAATATTCTGGAACGTTGGCTCAATCGTGAGTGCATCAATCTGGGATTTAGCGGCAATGCCTTGCTCGACCTGGAGATTGCCGATGTCATAGCCGGTGTGGACGCTTCTATGTTTGTCCTCGACTTTGTGCCCAATGCTACCGTGGAGCAAATGAGAGAGCGTGCCGATAAATTCTATACCACTATCCGCAGCAAGCATCCCGATACGCCTGTCCTTTTCGTGGAAGACCCTCTCTTTACCCACTCTCCTTTTGACACCAGGATTGCCAAGGAGGTAAAGGACAAGAATGAGACATTGAATGCCTTTTTCCGTTCTTTGAAGCAACGTGGAGAGAAAAACATCTATTTCCTTGCTTCCCGTGACATCATCGGCCACGACGGGGAGGCTACAGTAGACGGCATTCATTTTACCGATTTGGGCTTTATGAGGTATGCTGAGATACTTTACCCGATATTGGAGAAACACATGCGACCGTAATTAGGTATTACAACCGTTTGTCTGTTTGCTGCCTTGCCGATGCTGTAGGGCAACTATTTGTTTCCTTTAACAAAACAGTCTGTTTCCTATAAGGGAACAGACTGTTTCAATATGGCGAACAAACTGTTTTTATATATTGGAACAAATTGTTCTGATACGCTGAAACAAAGTGTTCAAACGCATGTGAACACTTTGTTTCGTAGGCTTGGAACAATGTGTTACGCTTCTATACTCTTATGCTTCTTATACTCTTCAATCACATGTTTCCTGCTCTGCAATATCTGCCAGCGATATACCAGGCACGTGGTGATGAAGTAGAAGCCCGTTTGTATCCATAGTGCTTGGTACTCGAAAGAGACTTCATTGAGTGTGGCTCCCATGCTGTTGATGCGTACGTAGCCGTTGATGCCGAAGGTAGAAGGGAAGATGTACGAGAAGTACTTCCAGAAAGCGGGCATAGCAGCTCCCGGCCATGAAATGCCGGAGAGGAACAGCAGCGGCACGGAGGTGAACACGAACAGCAGCATGCACGTTTCGCGGTTGCGGATGGCAATGGATGCTGTCATGGCAAAGAAAATACAAGCGGCCAGGTAGGGCAGGGTGAACAGAGTCAGGACACCGGGTATCGCTATTTGGTTGAGGCTGAAAAGCCATGGAACCACACACAGTATATATACCGATACCAGTGAATATACCATGAAGTAGCTCAGCCCTTTTCCCATCACAATGCGTAGTGTGCCGTTGTAGTGGCGGTTGATAGGCACCAGGTCGCGGAAGCGGTTCTGCTCGCGTGCCGTCCCGGCAGACAAGCCGATGCCGAGTAGCAGCGTTTGCTGGATAATCAATACCAATACTGCCGGAATCAGGAAAGCGGCAAATCCGTTGGTCGGATTATAGAGGGCGACATCCTCATACTCTATCGGGTAGGCGGTAATTTCGTCCTGGCGGTCGGTGGTATTGGCGCTTCGCTCCACTTTGATGTCTGCGTTCATGGCGAGCGACACGTTGGTGTTGGCAGTCAGCAAGGCTTTGTAATACAGCAGTCCGCTCATGTCGCAGAAGATGCTGACCTGCGTCTGCTTACCGCGTACAATGTCGTCGCTGAAGGTGGAGGGGATGTAGATAATACCGTATGCCCTGCGGTCCTTCAACATCAGTTTGGCTTCTTCCATATCAGCGCAGTAGCTCACGAGGCTCACTTCGGGACTGGAGTCCACTTTCCGCAGGTATTCGCGGCTCAACGAGGAGCGTGAGTCATCCACCACGACAGTGGGCACTTCGTGGATAGTTTCGTTGGTATAGATGAAAGCGTATATCAACGGATAGACCAACGGAACGAGCACGAAGAAGATGAGCACGCCCTGGTCGCGGAAGGTGGTGCCGAATTCCCGTTTCCATATATAGAACAAGTCATGAATGCCTTGTATCACTTTCTGTCTGAACGTCAGGTCTTTCATTAGGGCATGTATTTATAGTAAACCAACGCTCCTTTCAGCCTATGGGCTATAAGGAACGGGAGCATCATGAAAATAAGCAGCGCTACGTAGTTGACCCACGAGTAAATCATGGGGTATCCATTCAGTGCCTGGTCCACATAAATCAGGAAATAGTGGCGCAGGGGGAACAGATTTGCCAATGCCTGCAATACGGGGTGCATGCCCATGGCAGGGAATGACAATCCGCACATGGAGAAAGAGAGTACGCCCCATAGGGAAGCGAAACTGAGTCCCAGACGCAGGGTAGGCAGGGTTCCTATCATCAATATTCCCATGCCTTGCGATGCCAGCACCAGGCAAAGGGTGGCAAGCAGCATCGGCAGGATGCCGCTGTTGCAGGGAAAATGGAGGAAACCGTAGAGGTATACATTATATAATATTCCCATCAGGAAGAAGATGGCGGTATGCGGCAGCAGTTTGCCGGCAAGGGAAATCCAGATGGAGTTGTTGCCCATGCGCAGCCATTCGCGGGCGGTGCGGTCTTTTATCTCGACTCCGATGGAATAGACGGTTACCATGAAGATAAGCAGCATCAATACGCCCGGTGCAAAGGTGTTGCACAGATATACGGAGTAGTTCAGCCACGGGTTATTGAGTGGATGCGTATCTATGACGATGGGTTGGAGGAAGGCCATCGCTTGTTCCTCGGTAGCTCCTTTGGCATATAGGGTGCTACGTGCTGCGGCACCGGATGCCAATTCGCTCATCATCTTCATGTCCTTGAAGAGGAGTGAACCTGCGATGAGCAGGGTATTGTTTGTATAGAAAGAGAGTTTGGGCTGCCGTCCGGCCTGCGCTTTGGCAGAGGTACCTTCGGGAATGTAGAAGAAACCGTAAATCTCTCCGCGCTGCATGGCGGTACGGGCTTCGTTGATGGTAGGGTAGCGGGCGACGACGGCTGTCTGCTCAAAAGCGTCCAAGTTACGTATCAGCTGGCGTGAAGTGGCACTCATGTCTTGGTCCACCACACCTACGGGCATGTCCGTAGGAAGCCCGGAGTCCATCAGCGTGGTGAAGAATATGTAGCAGAACAACGGTGCTATCACCATACAGAACAGATAGAGCGGGCGGGAAACAAGACGGCGGCATTCGCGTCTTGCTACATTCCACAAAGCCGTATGTTTCTTATTTCTTTCCATCATCCTCTCCAATAACTCATAACTCCTTTACTTCTTCAATACAACACTCATTCCCGGACGCAGTCCTTCCACCTTCTCTTGCGGAGCGGCTTTTACTTCGAATGTTTTCAGGTCGAACTGGCCGGTAGTCTTGGTCGCTTTCCAGGCGGCATATGTGCCGAGGTCTTTCATATAGTACACTTTCAGGCGGATATTCTTATCGAGTGCAGGGATGAACGCCTCGAATTCGGTATTCATACCCAACCCTTGCAGCAAGTCCTCGCGTACATTGAAGGTTATCCACATATCGTCCAGAATGGCGATGTTCATAATGGGAGCACCCGTGCCCACGAGCTCGCCTACTTTGGGGAATATCTCGGATACCTCACCGGCAGTCTGTGCAATCAGGTAAGTTTCCTTGATGTACGATTCAACTTCGGCCACAGCTCCTTTGGCACGTTCCACCAAGGCAGCGGCAGCGGCTTTGTCCTCGCGTTCCGCACCGTTCTTGGCCATATCATACTGGGCTTTGGCGGCTTTCTCCGTAGCCCGGGCTGCATTGCGTTGGGCGGTAACTTCGTCAAGCTTTTGTGTAGACATCACGCCTTGGTCGTGCAGGTTCTTCACACGCGTGTAGGATTTTTCGGCAATCTCCAGTCCGGCCAGTGCCTTTTGCCACATTTCATAGGCAGCTTGTATCTGTTCCCGACGGGCGCCTTTCAGAGCTTTTTCGTTCTGGGCTTGGGCTGCCGATTCGGCGGCGCGTGCTTGTTCCAGTTTGGCCTGCACGTCCGGAGCCTCCAAAATGGCAAGGGTGTCTCCGGCTTGTACGCTTTGTCCCTCTTTTACACGAAATTCCAGAATACGTCCCGGCACTTTGCTCGATACTCGATACTCCGTTACTTCTGCTTGTCCTTGCACAATTTCCGGCCCTTTACGCAACATGAAGAAACCTACAAGGGCAACGATGGCAATCACTCCCGTCAGCGTGAGGAATGCCAACAACATGTTACTGTTTTGTGATTTTGTATCCAACATATTATTTACTATTTGACTGTTTACTATTTACGATTGAAGAAACTATCAATTATCAATTGTCAATTCCCCCGTTGCCTTTCTCAGATAGATTTCCGTCAGTTTTACGTCAATCTGTGCGTCTATCTTTTCCGATTGGGCAGAAAGCCATGCGGTGTGCGCTTCGAGCACATTGCTGGCAGGTATAACGCCTTCCTCAAAGCCAAGTGTGGCGTATCTCAGGTTCTCGTTGGCTTTTTCCAGGTTCTTTTCGGCCATGGTCAGTTTCTTGGCAGCTTCGTTCACTTGGAAAGCCGACTGGTTGACCTGCAGCTCTATCTTTTCTTTGGCGTCATCCAACTGGTATTGGGCGATGCGTGCTTCCGATTTGGCTGCTTTTACTTTATAGATGCCTTCGCCCCAGTGCCAGATGGGTACCGACACCATGACACCCACATTCCACATCCCCTTGAACTTTTTCTCGAAACTGTTGAAGACGGAAGGGTTGGTTGCCATATAGCTGCCCATTAGTGCTATGGAAGGAAGATATTCCGAACGGGTGACATTTACTTTCTGCTTATAAATCTGCGTGGCAAGTTCCAGGCTACGCACTTCGGGACGGGTAGCATAAACATTGTTGATGTCGATGGCACCGTTTTCCGGAGTAGTGGGAGCCAGGTCTTCCTTCTGTTCGTCTGTGAGCATGACGGGAGTGGAAAGGTCGAGACCACACAATTGGCACAGCAGCATCCGGGCAAGGCTCAGGCCATCGGTTACTTTGGTCAGGGTCATTTCGGCCTCATTCACTTTTACTTTGATGGAGAGTCCGTCTGCTTTGGTGGCAACGCCTTCGGCAATCATTTTGTCAACGTCGCTGTCGAGCTTCTGCAGTAGTTTCAGATAACCTTCTGCCAGCTTCTTTTTATGGGCAAGGGACACTACCTGCCAATATGCCTGGTCTGTACTCAGGATTACTTCCTGCATACCGGTGTTGTGCTGCTGGCGGGCCAGCTCTTCGGCGTATTTGGTAATTTTGTTGTAGGCACGTATCTTGCCGCCCATATATAGGGGTTGGGTCAAGGTCAGTGCGCCCGCATACATGTTGCGGGTGTCTGTACGAAAGGCGTCAACCAAGGATTGGCCTGCACCGTCGAGGGCACCTACCAGGCTTTGTCCTAAAGCCGGCAATTGGCCTGCCAGTTCTGGATGAAGCTGTGCGATGACTTGGGCAGCCTGCTGTAACGGTCCGCTGAGACTTGTACCCAATCCGGACAAGGCTCCTTTCTGAGCGTCGCTGAGGATGGACAACTCTTTTTGACTGCGCATATATCCGCCGCTGGCCGAAATGTTGGGAAGGTAATTAGTAAATGCCGCTTTCCTTTGATAGTGGGCAGCGTTGATTTTTTCCTGGCTTATCAGCAGTTCTTTGTTGTTGGAGATTGCCAATGCACGGCAACTATCCAAGCTTAATGCTTCCTGGGCCTTCATGGGGAAGGATAGGTATGCCAAACAGATGAAACAGAAGAACTTTTTCATTGGGCTATACATTAATTAAGGTGATGAATCTGTTGTTTATACAGCAACAATAATTGCATAAACAACGATGCAAATGTATAGGCTTTCAATGATATTGCAAAATAATTTAGATTTTTTTGTATTAATTCAAGCTGAATGATTGCGAACCGATAAGGGTACCGTCAGCAAAAATGTCTACGCGGTAGGTGCCTGCATAGAGGTATTCTTCTACATCCCAATATACGGTGACGGCTTGCTCTTCTCCGTTGTATTCTATATACTTCTTGATGGAATATACCAGTTCCCGGTTCTCGTATGGGAAGGTGTTCGAGGAACTTTTGGTCAGCACGTCATTGTCCGGTTTGGTGATGCGGATGTAGAGGGTACGTTCGCCGGTCTCTGCAGTGATGTTTTTCACGATGGAGAAGTTTATTTTGAACTTCACGATGTCTTTCACCTTCTTGGCAGTCTTGCCGCGTTTGTTTGTGGGCTGCACAGAGATGTTGGTGGCGTCCAGTTGGGCGGCAAGTGTCACGGTCTTGGTAAGGTTCTTCTTCTCTTCGGACAAGTTGCTGATTTGCCGGGAAGCGGCGTTGTACTTCTTGGTGACATCGGCTATGATTTCCTTCTGTTGAGCAGTCAGGCGGTTCAGCGAGTCAATCTGGTTGATATAGCCTATCATGACTTTGCGGAGAGAGGCCAGTTCCTTCTTCAGACGGCGTATCTCGGTGGCATTGCTGCTCTTCACGGTGCGGAGTTCTTCCAATAAACGTTGGGTCTTCAATTGTTCCTGCTCTAAGAGTACGGAGAGGGAGTCGTTGGAGACTGTCAACTTCAGTTCGTCATATTGTCTGGCGAAGTCTGTGTATTGATTTTCAAGGTCTTCTTTATCCAGATTGAATTCCATCACCAGTTCCTTGTTGGTTTGCTTTTCGGAAATCAGCAGAATGGTAACTCCTATTAATAATAAGATAAGGAGGCTGCCTGCCACGATGAGAAGTGTATTCTTCTTAACTGCCATTTTTGATAATGATTAATGGTTAAGTGATTAATGGTTGGTGGCTGATTATTCGTCCTACATTCATTAATCGTCCGCAAAATTAATCATTAATCATTAATCATCGTCCACTAATCATTGGCTAAATGTGTATTTAACTAAAATTATTACGGAAATATTTCTCTAATTACGAAGTTCGCTGTACTTTTGCGTCATCTTTAAAGAACACTTATAAACAAAAAACTTTAGAAATTATGTCAAAAGTAACCGTAGTAGGTGCAGGTAACGTAGGTGCTACATGCGCTAATGTGTTAGCCTTTAATGAAGTGGCTGACGAAGTGGTAATGCTGGACGTGAAAGAAGGCGTTTCAGAAGGTAAGGCAATGGATATGATGCAGACTGCTCAACTGCTGGGCTTCGACACCACTGTTGTAGGTTGTACCAACGATTATGAGAAGACTGCCAACTCCGACGTTGTAGTGATTACTTCCGGTATTCCCCGTAAACCGGGTATGACTCGTGAAGAATTGATCGGTGTTAATGCAGGTATCGTTAAGTCGGTTGCACAGAACATCTTGAAATATTCTCCGAATGCTATCCTTGTGGTTATCTCCAACCCGATGGATACCATGACTTATCTGTCATTGAAGTCTCTGGGCTTGCCGAAGAACCGTATCATCGGTATGGGTGGTGCTTTGGACAGCTCTCGTTTCAAATATTTCTTGTCTCAGGCTTTGGGCTGCAACGCCAACGAAGTGGAAGGCATGGTTATCGGTGGTCACGGTGATACTACCATGATTCCGTTGGCTCGTCTGGCTACTTACAAAGGACAGCCGGTAAGCACACTGCTGAGCGAAGAAAAACTGAACGAAGTGGTAGCTTCTACTATGGTAGGTGGTGCTACTCTGACTAAGTTGCTGGGTACTTCTGCATGGTATGCTCCGGGTGCGGCAGGCGCTTATGTCGTTGAGTCTATCATCCACAACCAGAAGAAGATGATTCCTTGTTCAGTATATCTGGAAGGAGAATACGGTGAATCAGACATCTGTATCGGTGTTCCCGTAATCCTTGGCAAGAACGGTATCGAGAAAATCGTTGAACTGGAACTGACTGCTGACGAAAAAGCTAAATTTGCTGCCAGCGCTGCTGCCGTTCACAAGACAAATGCCGCTTTGAAGGAAGTAGGTGCTCTCTAATTGAGGGTAACTTAAAATGATAAGCAAACCTCACGGTCTTTTTCCGAAAGGAAAAGTCGTGAGGTTTTTTTTATTCTCCAAAAACAAGAATCATTATGAAAAAACTACTATTAGGTATTGCTGCCGTTTGCCTGGCTGGTTTTACTTTTGCGCAGGATGCTCCGCTGTGGATGCGTCATAGTGTCATCTCTCCCGATGGGACCACCATTGCTTTTACGTATAAAGGAGACATCTATACGGTGCCGGTTGCCGGTGGACGTGCCATGCAGATAACTACCAATCCCGCATATGATACGGCTCCGGTATGGAGTCCGGACAGTAAGCGGATTGCTTTTGCTTCGGACCGTATGGGAAGCCTGGACGTCTACATTGTGGCCAAAGACGGAGGCGAACCACGACGGCTGACTACCCACTCGGGAAGCGAAACGCCGCTTGCTTTTACAGATGCCGGACATGTCTTGTTCTCTGCGGGCATCATGCCGTCTGCCGAGGCTGTTGTCTTTCCCTCTAACGGGCAGTTCAACCAGGTCTATCGAGTATCAGTGGAGGGAGGGCGCCCGACGATGATTTCGTCCATGCCTATGGAGTGCATCTCCATCAATAAGGAGGGAGCGATGTTGTATCAAGATAAGAAAGGTTACGAGGACTACTGGCGTAAACATCACGTATCGCCCATTGCCCGTGACATCTGGATGTATACTCCGGGAAAAGAACCGCAGTACCGCCAGCTGACCACTTTCGGAGGAGAAGACCGTGAACCGGTTTGGGCTCCTGATGGAAAAACATTCTACTATCTGAGTGAGGAAAACGGCTCTTTCAATATCTACCGACGTACTCCCGGAGATGCGAAGGCCGTGCAGTTGACGCACTATACCAAAAATCCGGTACGCTATCTCAGTGCCGCTACGGACGGAAGGTTGTGCTATGGATTTGATGGTGAGATTTACACCCTGCTTCCCGGTGGAGAAGCGCAAAAGGTGAACATCAGCATTGTTTCCGACAGAAACGACAAGGATATTATCCGCCAGATTAAGAGTAGCGGTGCCACGGAAATGGCAGTGTCTCCGGATGGTAAGGAAGTGGCTTTCGTTTTGCGCGGCGATGTCTACGTCACTTCAGTGGAATATAAGACTACGAAGCAGATAACGAATACTCCTTGTCAGGAACGTACCGTAGACTTTGCCCCCGATGGGCGGACACTGGTTTATGCTTCCGAACGTGGCGGGCTTTGGCAACTTTACACTTCGACGATTGTGCGTAAGGATGAAAAGCTGTTTACCTATGCCACAGAGCTGAAGGAAGAACGCTTGACAAACTCGGATGCCGCTTCTTTCCAACCCCAATACAGCCCTGACGGTAAAGAGATTGCCTTTCTCGAAAACCGCAGCACCATCCGTGTCATCAATTTGAAGACAAAGGATGTGCGTACCGTTATGGATGGCAAGTATCAATACTCTTATTCGGACGGTGACCAGTGGTTTCAGTGGAGTCCGGACAGCAAATGGATTCTTTCGGACTATATCGGTGTAGGTGGATGGAACAACAAAGATGTTGTGCTGCTGAATGCCGATGGCAAGGGTGAAATGGTGAACCTGACCGAGAGCGGATACAACGATGGCAATGCCAAATGGGTATTGGGTGGAAAAGCCATGATTTGGACCAGTGACCGTGCGGGGTATCGCAGCCACGGCAGTTGGGGAGCCGAAGACGATACTTATATCATGTTCTTTGATGCTGAAGCATACGACCGTTTTTTGATGAACAAGGAAGAAACCGCTTTACTCGAGGAAGCGGAGAAGGCAGAGAAGGAAAAAGCCGGGAAGAAAGACGAAAAGGATGCCAAGAAGAAAAAAGGGGATGCCGACAAAGATAAGGAGAAAAAGGTAGAGCCGTTAAAGTTCGACCTCGCAAACCGCTTTGACCGTATTGTACGCCTGACCGTCAACTCCTCGCATATGGCAGATGTCATGCTTTCTGCTAAAGGGGATAAACTCTATTATCTTTCTGTTTTCGAGGATGGGTACGATCTTTGGGAACACAATCTGAAAGAGAATGTTACAAAAGTTCTTTTGAAGAAAGTAGGTGCAGGCGCTTTGCAGCCTGACAAGGAAGGGAAGAATATCTTCCTTTGTGCCCGCGACGGAATGAAGAAGATAGAGATTGAAGGCAGCAAGATTTCTCCAATTGAATTTGAGGCTTTCTTCGATTACCGCCCTTATGGTGAGCGTGAATATATCTTCGACCACATCTGGCAGCAGGTAAATGATAAGTTCTATGTGGCAGACTTGCAAGGTACGGACTGGAATGGATACAAAGAAACTTATAAGCGCTTCTTGCCGTATATCAACAATAACTACGATTTTGCGGAAATGCTGAGTGAGATGCTGGGTGAATTGAACGGTTCTCATACGGGAGCGCGTTATTATGCTTCGGGCGCAGCACTTCCTACGGCTGCTTTGGGAGTGTTCTATGATGAAGCTTATGCGGGCGATGGATTGAAGATTAAAGAAATTATAGCTCAGAGTCCATTGACGAAGAAAAAGACGGATGTCAAGCCGGGCTGTATTATCGAGAAAGTGGATGGTGTTGCCATTAAGGCTGGCGCTGATTATTTCCCGTTACTCGAAGGTAAGGCAGGCCGCAAGGTGATTCTCTCGGTCTATGATCCTGTTACCGGAAAGCGGTTTGAAGAAACCTTGAAGCCCATATCTTACGGTGCCCAGAATGAGCTGTTGTATAAGCGCTGGGTGGAAAACTGCCGCAAGAAGGTGGATGAATATTCCGGCGGACGCATTGCTTATATTCACATCAAAGGTATGGATAGTCCGAGCTTCCGTAAGATTTACTCCGATTTGTTGAGCGAAAGCAGTCGTAAGAAAGAGGCTGTTGTGGTGGATACCCGCCATAACGGAGGCGGGTGGCTGCACGAACAAGTAGCGACGTTACTTAGCGGCAAGGAGTATGAACGCTTTGTGCCGCGTGGCCAGTACATCGGCAGCGATCCTTTTGACAGATGGCTGAAACCTTCGTGTATGCTGGTTTGCGAGGATAATTACAGCAATGCCCACGGTACTCCTTTTGTGTACAAGACGTTGGGTATCGGTAAGCTGATAGGTGCTCCCGTGGCAGGAACCATGACGGCTGTCTGGTGGGAAAGCCAGATCGATCCAAGTATTGTATTCGGTATTCCGCAGGTAGGTTGCATGGATATGCAGGGCAACTATCTGGAGAACCGCACGTTGCAGCCTGATATCCTGGTCTATAATGAACCGGAAGCTGTTTTGAAGGGAGAAGATGCACAGCTGAAAGCGGCGGTGGACCACTTGCTGAAGGGGTTGCCGCAAAAGAAATAGATGGATTGGACTTTATAAACAAGAGGCTGAATTCAAGATTGAATTCAGCCTCTTGTTTATAAAGTCGATGGGGTGTCTTATTTATTTTACAGTTACTTCTGACAGTTTTAACCAACCAGAATTAGTGAAGGTTCCCTTGGCAGAGATATCCAGCCCCTTAACATTGCTTCCATTGCCTTTGGTTGTATCGACTAAAGCTACTGCCCAGGTATAGGTTCCTTTTTTTACCCCGTGAAGTTTGGGAGTGAACTCATAGGAAGTGGGATAGCCTTTTATCCAGACGGATAAATCAGTATTGTTGTCCAGATAAGAGTAGACTACTTGATTGTCTTGGTTCAATAATGCGAAAGCTACTTTATACTTTTGGTTCCATTGTGGTATATTGGTTGGGCAATATCCCCAGCCTAAGTTGTTCCAGCGATGTACTATCTTTATTCTTGAACCACTCTTCATTTCTTTGGGAACTACAATGGAATCGGGATATAAACGATAACCTCCTTCGGAGATGAAACGCTCAACCAAAGGATAGGCATCACGGAACCAACTCATGGTTTCGTCTCCTACACGGAAATCCATCATGTTGACATGAGCTTCCTGACCGTCTTCAAATTCTCCGATACGCACATCTTTGGCTGTTTTGTAACCGCTCGGGTCATTGTGATAAGGGTGCTTGCTCACAATCCATCCACCTTCCAGTAGAACCGGGCGTTTCATAATCCAAGGTTTCACATAGTTTCGCTCCCACTGGCCGTAATACTCTCTCATTCCGAAAGCATCATGACGTAAGGAAAAGCCTTTCTCGCAAGCGCTGTCCAACAAGCGTTTACTATCGGGATCAAAATTCTCCTCACCTGCCCAGTCTTTGCCTGCACCCATCCAACGATGGTAGTTGATAACTAAAGGTACTTTGGTGAAGTGTTTGACGTAGAGGTCTGTAATCCAATTGAACACAGCTTCCCGGTTCTTGGGGTCAATGTACTTCATAGTGTGTGCCTCACCCCATTTGCCAAGACCGTAGCCGTCTATAAATTCCACCAGGTCAGGGTCATTGTATTTTTGGGCAAATGCTTCTATGAACTTTGCATATTTCTCCTGGAAGATAGGGTCATCAGGATAGGGAGAGCGTTTTCCATTGTCTGTATAGTATTTGGCTCCTGCATCGAATACATAGGCCGGAGTGGCTTCATTTTTTCGGTCGCGGCTGTCGACAACTACACGGAAAGAGAGACGCATACCTCTGTCGAGTGCCCCTTGAATTACTTTTTTCAACTTTTCGTTGGTATCCCAGCCGTAGACTCCTTCGGCGGGATTGAAGGTACTCCAATGCGTACGGATATAGAGTGTGCGTGCATAATCGGAGATTTTCACGGTTGTTCCTTTTTCCGGTACATAGATATGGTCGTATTTCTTCCAGAAGTCATCGCTGACATTCTCATTTGCATAAACAACCCAACCACTTAAAGGGTTTCCCTGCATGGTTTTTCTGTCTGGCCAGATTTTTATATAATCAGCTTCCGTATCTACAGCCATCTTGTATATCTGGCATCCTGCTGCAAGAAACGCACCGACACCGTAAACTTCTGTCATGTCACGCGTCACTTTACGGGGGTCGGCACCGATAGGCTGTACCCAGCCAAGTTTACCGCTTGCATCTACAGCATCGGTCAGTGCCTTCCAGCCTTTTATAATGACTGGCATGAAATCGTCTTCATTCAAGAGTCCCGCATTTACGCCATAGGCCAACGCATATACAAAGAAACCGGTGGAACTGGTTTCGGGAGAAGGATAAGAAGCCGGATCCAGAAGGCTGGCATGCCAATAACCGTCTTCGTTCTGCAATCCGGCGATACGTGTGCATAACCGGATAAACAGTTCTTCGTAATAAGCGCGTTCCATCAAGCCTTTGGGCAACTCCTGCAATACTTCTGCCAGACCGGCCAGTACCCAGGCATTTCCACGTCCCCAGAACACCTTTTTGCCATTGGCTTCTTTTTTACCGAAATAATGCCAATCGCGGTAGAAAAGGTTCTCTTCCTTATCGAATAGGTATTCGTAGGTAGCCCGGTATTCATTGTCCATGAATTGGAGGTATTTCCGGTTGTTGGTTTCACGGTATAGCTTGGCATAAACCGGGGGGGCCATAAACAAGGCATCACACCAGGTCCAGCGTTCTAGGGTTTTGTTGTCACCATACTCCAGTTTGAATGTACCGTTGGATGGATGGTTGACAATCCATTCCGTACGTGCCAGGGTAGGAGCCAGTATTTCCTCTTTTTTATATTTACGGTATAAGTCAATGAATGATTGGGAAACGGTTATATCGTCTGCATGGTACAACCGCTGATGGGGTTGCCAGCAGTTTCGTCTTCCTATTTTATAGAGCCATTGATAGTAGGTGCTGTCATTGTACTCCTCTTCTGCCAGTTTAGCCCAATCTACCATACCTACATAAAGTGCTCCATTGGTCCAATCCAGGTCGTGGTGTTCGTGGGCAGTGTTAGGATTGGAAATTTGCCAGTCTGCCACTTGCTTCATTTTCTCTTTTACTTCCTTTTTGCTGAATGGCACTTGTGCCATGATTGCCATACTGATAAACAGAAAGGCTGCTGCTGTTAATTGTCTGTGTATCTTCATGATTGTTTATTGATAAAATTAAGGGAATTGCCTTTGTTCTCAATGGACGCGGACAATTCCCTTTATGAGAATCTTGAAAACTATCTTTTTACCTTTATTCGTGTTTTATTTTGTCTTTGTGCTGTTAATATCCTTCGTTTTGCGGGAATTCTGCACCCGTATTTGAATCAATTATGCTCTGAGGAATCGGCCATAATGTGTGGTAATCACGCATAACGGGCCCCGATTCTGTATTGTATTTGCGGGTACGCTCCAATAATTTGCCGGTACGGCATAAGGTAAAGCGGCGTGATTCTTCACCTACCAACTCGCGGATACGTTCGTCCAGCAAGAAGTCCATGGTCATTTCACTGTCCGTAATTTCAGGAGCATGCGCGCGACGGCGTACAACATTGATTGCTTCGCGGGCACCTGAAATATCGTTCAACCCCAACCTTGCTTCGCAGAGTAAGAGATAAGTCTCGGACAAACGGAACTTCATGCGGTCACGGTAGGAACCGGTCAAAGAAAGGTTCTCTGAACGGCCATAGAAGAATTTTGTCAGAGCCGGATAAAGACGGAAGGTAGTAAACCATGTTTCGTCTGTAATCGTGGCTTTTTTACCATAAAGGTCGGGCATGTTCTCGTTGTTGTAATACCAGTTACGTTTGATGTTGTATTCGGAATTACGAATGTCTTCTTCATCAAAGAAACCGGTATCTTCTCCAATCCACCATTTCATTGGTACCAACTGCGACAAGCCGCGGCCACCCAGTGAGTCTGCCAAAACAAAACCGGTAATCTCGAAATATTTGGGTTCCCAGGCACGGCGTGTCCAGTCATCGGAATTTGTACCGCCACCAGTAGTGTTATATTCAAACTGCATGACCCAAATGCTTTCCATATTGCCGGATGTGCGATTTTGATTGTTTTCAACGAATAGGTCGGAGAACACATCGCCGTTTGCTTTTGCCTTTTCACCGAAGCGGTCTTCCATCAAGTGGAAATATCCGCTGTTGATGACATTCTCTGCAGCAGTCTCAGCCTTTGCATAATCACCCTGCATCAAGTAAACTTCACTTAGTAAGTGTTCTGCCGCCCATTTGGTCAGCTTGCCGACTTTTACGGCATCAGGGTCAGTAGGCAGGTTCTCGACAGCAAACAGAAGGTCTTCTACCATGTGGGCAATAACCTCTTCCTTCGGTGTACGGGTAAAATCGATTCTGAACTGATCTTGAATCTTGTCTACATAAGGAACGTCTCCATACAGATAAACCAGCGTACGGTATGCATAGGCGCGGAAAAAACGTGATTCTGCCTGATAGAGCGCCTTATCTGTGCTATTATCCCAGTTCGTGTTTATTTCCGAGTATTTTAACATCTCATTGGCTCCTGCAATCAGGCTATAAGCCCAGTTCCAGTAGGAACCCACAATACCGGTATTTGGAGTTAATGTCAAAAAACCGAACGGTTGGATAGAACCGTCTTTGGTACCCATGGTAGCAAGGTCAGTGGCAATCTGCAATGCTTCGTAAGGGCAAGCGGCATTGTGCATGAAGGCACCGTTTTCACCCCAAGTGTTGTATTCAGAGCGTGCTTCGGCATAAAGCCCGGTAGAACCTACTTCGAAACCATAGGAACTTGTATATGTGTTGTCCGGAGCTAGTTCACTTTTCAGTTTCTCATCCAGAAAGTCAGAGCAACCGGTAGCAGACAGAGCTACTAACAGAGCTAGAGTTGCTTTTGATATATAATTTTTCATTGTATATATATTTAAGTAAGTTTAGAATGATAAGTTCAGTCCAAGTACGTAGGAACGTGCAGTCGGGTAAGAGGCAAACCAACTGTTGTCATAGTTCAATACGCTGCGTATGTCACAGAATGTATAAGGATTCTCCACACTGATATTGACTCCCAAACCGCTCAGTCCCAATTTCTTTACAAAATTCTTTTCAAAATTGTATCCTAAAGTGATATTCTTTATTTGGATGTATGTAAAGTCTTTGTAATAGCTGTGTCCGTCGAAGTTGTTATATGCTGGAGAAGCATATTTGGAATTGGTGTGTTCCGGTGTCCAGTAATCGGCATTATGCAGATAGTTGTATAAGTTGTAACTCCAACTTCCGATATTGGCTTCGTTCAACTCACGTGTAACTTTGAAGGTTCCATTCAGTAGGAATGACAAGTAAAAGTTCTTGTAAGTCAATGTATTGCTCATAGACATGAGGAAGCTTGGATTCTTTGAACCGATGATAACTTTGTCATTGGAGTCAATATAACCGTTTCCGTCTGCATCTTTCACTTTGGCAGAACCTGGTTTGGCACCTTTTTGGATCTCTTTTTCTGTACCGTCTGCTGCGGTATAGGTGAATTTGTCACCTTCCTGCCAGATGCCGTCGACGTCATAGTCGTAGTAAACTCGCAAGGGTTTGCCGATGAACCATTTATTGGTGATATCATCTTTTTTGTCACCACGTAGGTCTACAATCTTGTCACGGTTCAGTGAAAAGATGATTCCGGTGCTCCATTCGAAGTCCTTATTACGTATGTTGACGGTGTTCAAGGTAAATTCAACACCTTTATTGCGTGTTTTACCCACATTATCCCAAATGGTTTTATAGCCGTTCATGATAGGAACAGTACGCTTCATCAGCAAGTCTTTTGTGTTGGCGACATACATTTCAATGTTACCGTTGATACGGCCGTTGAAGAATGAATAGTCGATACCGACGTTGAATGTTTGGGTTGTTTCCCACTTTAGATTCGGATTTCCGACACCGTCGTTGGCCAGATAAGCACCGTTGACACCTGCTCCACCGTCACCCCAGATATAGTTTGTGAGGTGCAGACGGTCCAATGTCTGATAGGGGTTGATGGCTTGGTTACCGTTAGAACCATAAGATACGCGGAGCTTCAATTGGTCCAGCCAGTTTTGTGCATTTTCCATAAAACTTTCGGAAGCAATGTTCCATGCAGCAGCCACTGACGGGAAGAATGCATACTTGTTGTTTGCACCGAAGGCAGAATAACCGTCGGAACGTCCGGTCAAAGTCAGCATGTATTTCCCTGCATATGAATAGTTCAAGCGAAGCATATAAGACAACATCGAGGTTTCTGATAAACCAGAACTTACGGTTTTATTCTTTTCACCTGCATTGATGTTATGATAACTGGAATCATCGTTTACAAAACTTTCGGCACTTGACTTGGAAGTCTTTTTCTGAGTTTGTTGTACACTGAACAAACCTGTAGCGTCGAAACGGTGCTTGCCAAATTCACGATTATATTTGAGCAGATTTTCCCAAGTGTAATCCCAGTAGTGTTCATTGTTGATGCTGGCTTTTCCGCTGGCTGTTCTACCGTCTTTGGTGTCACGGCCATAGTATGTGCCGGTAAAGTCGCTACGATAGTTGTAACCAAAGGTTGTACGGGCTGAAAGACCTTTTACCGGCAACAGAATGTCAGCATAGGTGTTGATGAAGAAGTTACGTCTTGTTTGATCTTGATCGGCATTGACATTGGCCATCGGGTTAATAATCAGAGATTGGTCCATAGGTTCTTCATAATACTTGCCGTTTTCATCTTTGTAGATACCATAAGGACTTTGCTTTACAGCATGTTCAATATTCGGGGTTATACCACCGCCATCTCTTTGAATAAATTGGGTCTGTATACCGATAGTCAGCCATTTATTTAATACTTGTGTGACACTCAAATTGATATTGTAACGTTTCATGGCGGAGTTGTAGACTACACCTTCTTGATCCAGATAGGAAACTGCCCCCATATAAGTGGTGCTTTCAGTACCTCCGGAAATGCCTACTTGATGTTCCATGGTAAATGCATTGCGGAAAATATAGTCCTGCCAGTCGTTTGTAACGCCTTTCTTGTAATTTATAAGTTCGCTGGCACTCAGAATATTCTCAGGAGCCAATTGGTCACCGCTCCATCCATCTTTCAGGCGTGCAATGTCTTGTTTAAATGTGATGTATTCGTCTGGAGTCATCACATCAATGGTCTGTTGGGGTTGCGACATTCTGAACTGCCCTTTGTATGTAACTTGGGGTGCACCTTTCTTGCCTTTCTTTGATTGAATCAAGATGACACCATTGGAACCGCGTGAGCCGTAGATAGCTGCTGCGGAAGCATCTTTCAAGACACTAAGGCTTTCGATGATGTTTGGGTCAATATCACTCAAAGAACCGTTGTAAGGAATACCGTCCAATACGATGAGCGGTGCATTGTCAGCACTTAATGAGTTTTCACCACGTACACGGAGGGTTTGGTCTGCACCCGGTTTCGCATCACCAGTAGTTACGCTTAAGCCCGGGATTTGTCCTGCAAGACGGTCCATCAAGTTACTACTATTTATCATGTTCAGCTTCTTCTGGTCTACTGATACCAGACCTCCGGTCAGGTCGGACTTACGCTGTGTACCATAGCCGATTACCACGACTTCTGCCAGTGTTTTACTGTCTTCCACTAACTTTACGGTACTGTTTCTACCAGCTTTTACAGTCTGTGTTACATAACCGATATAGGAGATTTTGAGATTACTCCCTGCCGGTGCGTTGATTGTGTATTTTCCGTCAAGATCTGTAATGACACCAGTACTGGTTCCTTCCACCATGACATTTGCTCCGATAATCGGTTCACCACTTTCGTCAATTACTGTACCAGAGATGTTCTGTGGTTGTCCGGATATTGCCTTGTTATTCTTTCCGGTATATAAAATAATGTGTGTTGCGTCGATTTCAAATTTAACATTGGTCCCTTTCAATAAGGCTGCTATTGTCTTATTAATAGTTTCATTCTTAACATTCAGGCTGACTTTCTGTTTGATGTCTATTTGCTGCGATTCATAGAAGAAAGTGTATCCGCTTTGCTTTTCCACTTTTGGCATAGCCTCTGATAATGGGATATTTGTGAACTTCAGTGTGATCAGTTTCTCTTTCTTTTGTGCAGAAACCGGGGCACATAGAAGTACCAGTATAAGAATGATGAGTTGTTTTCTTATATCCATAATTGTCTTAAATTTAAAGATTAATGTAGGTGTTTACTTTTCGTTAATTATTAAATAATGTGCATTTCTCATTTGTTTGGCATAAGTTTTTAATTTTGTTACTGTTTCATTTTACTTTTTGTTTTGTGTCTGCAAACGAAATTGTCAACTCATTCTCTTCGTTAAAGGTATATTTCATAGGTTGGATGCGTGCCATGATGCGGAGTATTTCGTCCAGCGGTTCACTACGCAACGTAAACGTATAGAAATATTTATTGGATAATGTAGGATCCACGTCTATCTTTACCCGATACCATTTAGAAAGCAGTTTGCAAATGTCTCCCAATGAACGGTTTCTGAATACGAGTTGTGTATTTGCCCACGAAGAGGCAAAATGTACATCATCTTTTTCTACCTTAAGTGTCAGGGTTTTCCGATTAAAAGTAGCTGTTTCGCCCGGTTTGAGGAAACGGTTCTCTGTCTCGGTTTCCAAAGAGACGGACCCTTCTACCAAACTCACCAATGTATTTTCCGAACCGGGGAATGCATCGACATTGAATTTGGTTCCGTGAACTACGATACGCATACCTTCTGTCTGCACGATAAAAGGTTTGTCAGCATCGTGTGCTACATCGAAGTAAGCTTCACCAGTTACATTTACGATACGCTCATCCTTATTCATTTGTGATTCGTATTGCAAAGAGGTCTCTGTATGCATCCATACTTCGCTTCCGTCAGGAAGGAGAACCTTAGACTTACCCGACAAATTAGAGTATAACTGCGGCATGGCTTCAGGCTGTCCGTTAAGGAATCCTATGTAGAATGAGCAACCGATGGCAACAGCTATACATGCAGCTACTGCGTAGCGGTATATCCGTTTCAGTTCGAAGCGTTTCTTTGCAGGTTTTGCAGTCTGCTTAGGCTCGCTGGCGTGCATACGGTTGACAAGTTCATTCCAATAATATTCGGTATTGGGCGTGTAGTTTTCTACATTTGCCTGAATTTTTTCCCATAACAGTTGCAATTCCTTGAATAACGCTTCGTTGTTACTGCTGCGTAACCAAGTCTCCAATTGCCGCTCTTCGTCTGCGGAAATTTCCTGTTTCAACTTAGGAATGATTAAATTCCAAGGAACACTTTTTTTCATGATCATGATGTTTTTATAGGCCTTCACTTATATGACACATCACTTGAGTTTAACCCTTATTCCGATTCCAATTATTTTTTTAATAAATTTCGAGGAACAAATAATATTAGTATCTTTGCCGCTCAAGAAGCCCTTATCTAATATAACTTTGATATGCCTGCAGAAGATGATATCCTATTGTTACAGTTAATCAAACAAGATGACGAGAAGGCTTTCAAGCACCTTTTCGATACTTATTTTGTTTCACTCTGCCACTTCATGTCCCTTTATCTGAGAGACAAGCAGGAGATAGAAGAACTGGCCCTTTCTATCTTTATGAATTTGTGGGAGGGTAGGGCCGACTTGACTCTTAAAATCTCATTCAAGGCTTATCTTTTCCAGTCTGCACGTAATCGTTGCCTGAATGCTTTACGCGATGAAAAGGATACGGTTCCCATCGAGGGAGGAGAAGAATATGGATATGCTCTTGCTGCTGATACTTCGGTGGAGATGGAAGAACTGAATCGATTGATTGAAGAAGCTGTTTGTTCCCTTCCAGACAAATGTGGGCAGGTTTATCGCAAAAGTAGGGAGGAAGGGAAGACTAATCAAGAAATTGCCGGGGAAATGGGTATTTCTGTCAAGACGGTGGAGGCCCAAATAACCAAAGCCTTGAAGCATATCAAGAAATTTTTAGGAGAACAGTATACTTATTTGTTCTAAAATAGAAATTGCAGGCCATCTGTCTTTTAGAATGATGAAAGGAGGATGGCCTGCAATATAAAAAGAAGATTAATCTATAACCGTGAATTTTACTTTCTGGTCTTTCACTATTACATAATATTCTCCATTTTCAAGGAAATGTTCACCATTGGCATTTACAAAACCAAGATCACGCATCGGGTCTATTTCAAAGCGGAATATATGTGTTTCACCTGCTTTAATTAGTTGTTTTTCGAAGTGCTTCAACTCTTTGCATGGACGGGTAATCGTGCTAAATGGGTCTGAGATAAACCAATGCACCACTTCTGCACCGTCACGTTTGCCTACATTGGTGACTGGGATTTCCATTACCAACTTTTCACCGCGTCTGATGGTTTCTTTGGGCAAGTTGATATTACCATAATTAAAGGTGGTATAACTCAAGCCGTATCCGAATTCATACAGTGGGGTAGAGGGGATGTTTTGATATTTGCCACTTTGTGGACGGGCTGTTTTGCGCTGATTGTAATAGATTGGAATCTGTCCGGTGGAACGTGGAAAAGTAATGGAAAGCTTGCCCGAAGGATTTACCCGGCCGGACAAGACACCTGCCAATGGTTTACCACCAGGTACTCCCGGTTGCCACATTTCAACGATGGCGTCACAGAGAGGTTCCACTTTAGAGAGTCCCAAAGGACGTCCGTTAGCCAGTGCCAGAACAATCGGTTTGCCTGCTTTCTTCATTTCAGCAATGAATTTCTCTTGAATGGCAGGCAGTTCTATGATGGAACGCGATGCGTTTTCGCCACTCCACTTTTTCTTTTCACCCATACAGAGTAGAATGACATCTGCTTTCCGGGCTACAGCCAGTGCCTCACTGAATTTGGAAGTGTCGTTACCGTCGAAATCACAACCCTCGGTATAAATCAGTTCAGCCTTGCCTGCAAATTCTGCATCCAGCGCCTTTTTGATGGGGAGGACATCTTCTGCATGTCCATGTCCATACCATGACCCCAGGAGCTCGGCATAGTTTTCTACCAGAGGCCCCATGACGGCGATAGTTGGCTTGTTCCCGTTTGCCAGAGGGAGTACCTTGTTTTCATTCTTCAGTAGAACAATGCTCTCTTCTGCCAGTTTCTCTGCAATAGCCAGGCTTTGTGGAAGGAGGAAGCGCTCTTTTTCTGTAGATGTCGGGGTGTAGGGATTGTCAAAAAGTCCAAGGCGGAATTTGATACGGAGCACGCGTTTTACTGCATCGTCCACCAGTTGCATGCTTATTTTACCTTCTTCCACCAGCTTTGCCATATGCCTGTCATAGCAATGCCCCATCATGTCCATTTCTAGGCCGGCGTTGAAAGCCAGACGGGCAGCTTCTTTGCGGTCGGCAGCATGGCCCTGGTCAATAAGTTGCGGTACTGCGGACCAGTCTGAAACAACAAAGCCGTCGTGTTTCCAACGGTTCTTCAGAATTTCTGTCATCGTGTAATGGTTGGCGCTTCCGGGAGTGCCGCTGATGTCATTGAATGAACTCATTAAAGTAGCGGCACCGGCTTTTACGCCAGCTTCATAGGGAGGAATATAGGTGTCCCACAGAGTCTGATTGGAGATTTCCGTATAAACATAGTCACGTCCTGCTTCAGAAGCGCCGTATCCGATATAATGTTTAAGGCAGGCGGCTACTCGCTTGCTGTCGGACATGTCTTCACCTTGGTATCCTTTGATGGATGCGACACCGAATACAGCATTGGTATAAGGGTCTTCGCCATAGCCCTCTGCAACACGTCCCCAGCGTCCGTCTCTTGCCACGTCAATCATAGGGGAAAAAGTCCAGTCTACCCCGGACATGCGTGCTTCCTGGGCGGCAACGGCACATGCTTGTTCTACCAATTGGGGATTCCAAGAACATGCTTGTCCCAAAGAGATGGGATAAATGGTACGGAACCCGTGGATGACGTCGTATCCGAAAAGGATGGGGATACCCAGACGTGATTCTTCCATTGCTTTTCTCTGAGCCTCGTTACGCAGATTGGCATCTTCATCAAAATAAATGAGGGAGCCTAGTGTGGCAGGAATTTTTTTTACTTCCTCACCACGATTGTTCTCGTTGTTATTCCGCCCCAAAGTGTACTGGTTGAGTTGTTGTACCTTTTCTTCCAGCGTCATTCTGCTGACCAGGTCATTCACACGCTCCTCAATGGGAGCTTTGGCATCTTTGTAGATGGGTTGCTTTTTGTCTGCAGCCATTGCTCCGGCCAGGCAACCACTTAAAAGGAGGCAACTGATAAATGTTAGTTTCTTCATGATATATATAATTATGCTATTCTCATTAAATAAGACACGTTTTTCGGAATCTGCTCCTACACAAAGGTCGTTTTTTTAAGGAATATAAACAAGTACATGCAAGGGCTTATTTGAAAATAGGCTTATCGGTTAGTGTTATGGAAGCTTGTTCGTTATTTTTTAGTTCAAATACCACTATTTCATTATTACCTGCTATCAGAGCACCGGCAGGTATCTCCAGGGTCTTTTCTGCATTTTCTTCCCAGTAGGCACCCAAGTATTGCCCGTTTATCCAGACTTCTCCCATTCCCCAGCCGGACACGTCAAGAAAGGTCTCTTGTGCCGGGTTGCTTACTGTGACACAACCTTTACGGAAGCAAGGGATGGAGGAGGTACCTTCTTTGAAAGTTATTCCGGCCACATCGCATTCCTTAATTTCCAATGGGGTCATCTTCCAGCCTTCCAAATCTGTCTTTCCCAATGTTATGCTGCCGTAGATACCTTTTGAATTGTCCAGAATTTCAGGACCATAGGTAATACGTCCGATATTTTCAGTATAGATACTAAGTTTGTGTATACCTATCGGTAGATTGGTTTTCAGGCTTTTACTGCTATCTTTTAAATATCCTTGCAGTTTGCCGTCTGCATAGACCACAGCATAATCCCGTACGTTTTCAATAGTTAGTGTGGGATTCTCCTCTTCCACATCAACGGTTGTCTCATAGAGGGCATAGCCGAAATCCATATCCAGTTCATTCATGGGCAGTAAGGCATCATCTTCTACTGTTTCTCCATAAACTTGTTCCAATGGAGCTGTTTGTGACATTTTTATCTCTTGTGCTGCTGCCGGTCCGACCGGCAGCAGCACAAGAGCCCAAAGCAAGAATAATTTCATCATATTTCCTTTATTTATTTCTTTAAGAATGATTCAATGTAGGACTCGTCAACGGTAATTTGCGGAGCGAATTTGTCACTCTTTACGTAGCGGTCAATGCTTTCCAGCAATTGCTGGGTGGCAGGACGTTCGTTGATGTTTTTCTGGGTATCTACGGCCAGTACCAGCAGACTGCCTTTCTTCACTTTTGCTTCGAAACCAATACCGAGCTTTTCATTATTGTCGTAATGGTCTATTACTTGTATGAAAGGCCGCAGTGCTGCCGGAGCATCTTTCATCTCAATAACCTTGGCATTTTCCAGAATGTCCCACCACTGCCAGTCAGTATGGTAGGAAGTTATGAAATGCTCGAATATAGGCTGGTCGTCATGAATCAGACAGCCAATGGTCATAGGAGGCCATTTGAACATTATCGGATTCCAAAAGTGATTGTGGAACACGGATTTACGACCTTTTACTTTGGAAGGTTTGGGGCAGAGTACCACTTTCTTGCCATCGGCAAGGTGTTGTTTTGCTTTTTCATCGAATACTGTGGTGTAGAGCACTTCACTAGTGGACTGCATTAAGTTGCTATGACGGGGATATACCCAGATATCCCAGCTGTTTTTTACGTGTGCAACAGAAAGATGGACCGTCAGCTTCTGTGGTTCAGTGATATTGTTCAATGCATAACTGAAACTGCCAAGTGGAAATACCCCGTTCTTTCCGACAGTTTGTGTTTTCAGTTTTCCGCTCTTAAGGGTTTTACCGTTGCTGTCGGTGATACTCCAATTGATTTTTGCGTTTTTCAATAGGGTAGGTCCATAATTGTATATTTCCGCTTTTCCTTCAAATACTTCATCATTGTAAAGTGCGCGTTTGTCGAAACGGAGCAACGCAACAGTCGGTGCACAGAACTCGCGCCACTTTTCCGGTGTGATGAGCCCTTTGGTATTCCAGAAAGGATCGAGAATGCCTACCGGTGCATATCCTTGTCCGGTAAAATCATTCAGAGACAGTAATTGGAAACCGCCTTTCAGATAAGTGCGCAACTGGGCTTCTATGACATCCTTGTACTCTATGGCGGTCAAGGCTCCAGAAGCACGGAAGAAGTCATGTGCTTGGTCGAGCATGTGGTTTTTGTCCAGCAGTTCACGGAATATCTCGAAATTACGCGCTTGTACGGGGCCGGTGAAGTTCTTTATTTCCTCGAAATTGGGATAGATGCACCGCTGTCCGGATTCATGCGAGATGATGGGCAGGCCTACTCCCAGTTCCTTGTTTTTGTCCCAGTTTGTATAAGGACGTCCTTCGTAGATAGCCATGTGTCCTTTGGTAGTCTGATGGGTAATGTAGAACTGGTCTGATTTGACACGTGTGCGGGCTGTGGAACCGCTGTATAGACGGCGGTTATCCAACTGGCGGGCTGTGGCGGTAAGCTCTTCTATGAAACTGAAATCGCCGGTAATTTCGTTTCCGTTACAGTAGAGAATGAAGGAAGGGTGATTCCCATATTCTTTCAAGATACCCCGCAGCTCGCGACGGAAGAAATTCCAGCGCTTCTCATCGGGTTGGGCATCTTTACCCCACATCGGCATTTCCACCTCCAGATAGACACCCAGCTTGTCTGCCATACGGAACGCAGCGGCAGGAGGACACCAGGAGTGGAAGCGCATATGGTTCATACCATATTCTTTTAGGATACGGAGTACACGTTCCCAAGAGGCATCGTCCACGGGAGCATAGCCGGTCTTGGGGAACACTGCGTTTTCAACGGTACCGCGCAGGTGTATGGGTTCGCCATTAAGGATGATATGGTCCTCACCAGCCTCTACTTCGCGCATACCGAAAGTTGTGCTTTTCTCATGCGCATAGGATTGGCCCTCTACACTGGAAGTCAACTTACAGTCCAACGTATAAAGATTGGGATGGAACTCATTCCACAAATGGATATCCTTACTCAAAAACATTTCTTCCTCGATATAAGTAATGGAATCGGTCACTGTTACTGGTACTTCCTTTTGTAGTCTATAGTCCTTTCCTGACACGTGGAAGGATATTTTGCCGCTGGCGGTATGTTCTGTACAGTTGCGGACAGTCATTTTGACTTTGATGCTTTTGTTCTTGATGTCCGGATAGACCTGCATGTCATCTACATAGACTGGGTCTACAGCTACCAGCTTAATTTCGCCCAATACTCCGTTCCAGTTTATTTGGGTAAATTCGGAGTGGGCATGGTCCCATTTATGGGTATCGTACTGGTAGCGGTTGTCTATACAGAAAGTTATCAGTTCTTTTTTGCCTGGATGTAGCCATTGGGTCAGTTCGTGGTTGTGGGGAATACTGATGTAGTCTATTTTACTCACTTCTTCTTTGCCTACATATACCGAACTGAGCCAGTGTGTACGTTCAAAATAGAGGAAAATGCGTTTGCCTTTCCATGCCGCAGGAATTTCTATTTCTCGCTGGTACCATGCGGGGCCCATATATTCGTAGACACGGGTCAGCCTATCCAGGTGGCGGTAAGGAGATTTGTAGCCTATTTTATAGTCATCTGTAATTCCCGGCAGAACGATGCTTTCCTGCAGGCGATGGCAGTAACGTACGTCCAGTGAACCTCTCCGGAAGTCCATGACATCTGTCTGGAATGCCCATTCACCAGACAAGTCCATTTCATTCTTTTCTTGGGCATGCCCGCTCCAGACCATAGAGGTCAGGAGGAGGGCAGCCATGTAGTGTTTTATTTTGTGCTTCATTGTTCTGTTTTCTTTTGGTTATAGTAATCACGCATGATGTACCATGCTTTTTTGCGTTGTCCCTGGTCGGAAACCAGTCCTTTACGGTTCCATTCCCCTCCCTGGTGTGGATGGAAACGGAAGGGAGAACGGAAATCCAAAAGAATCCACGGCGATGTTCCGCGCAGGTTGGGGATATGCTTAAACATTTCCAGATTGTCCTTGTAGAGTTGTGCCTGATAATCCTCACTCCAAGAACTCTTGACTTCCGCGTCGCCATGTTTGCCATAGAGCGCTTCGCCTCCGAACTCGGAAATGAAAAGAGGTTTGCCGGGAGCTACATTCCAGACAGCCTGGTCCGGAGCCAGTGGCCAGTCATGATACCATCCCATATATTTGTTGATGGCTACCATGTCCAGGATGTTGATAATGGAGTCATTCATCTCAAAGTCCCGGCTTTCGCGGTTGAAGCGTACCAAATCGAAGGCGGCCGTAATCAGACGGGTTGAGTCGATGTCCAGGCAACATTGTTTCATGTGTTTCAGAAATTCATTGCGCGGGGCGGAAGTGGCTGTTTCATTGGCAATCCCCCAAAAGGCAACGGAACAACGGTTTTTGTCGCGCATCACCATCTCTTTAATCATTCTGCCTGCTTTCTCACGGGTAGCGGTATTTTTGAAGTCAATCCCTTGCCAGATAGGTATCTCTTCCCATAAAAGAAATCCCATTCTTTCTGCTAGGCGGACAGTATATTCATTTTGTGGATAATGTGCCAGACGAATCATGTTGGCACCCAGCTCTTTGGCTTCGGACAACAGCATTGTTGCGTCCGCTTCAGAGAAGGCACGCCCGCGGCGTTGCGGAATTTCCTCGTGGAAGCTGATACTGCGCAGGAAGATGGGCTGGTCGTTCAGATAGATATCTTCACCTTTTACATAAAGGTTACGGAAACCAATTTGCTCGTTGAGCCGGTCACTTTCCGAAGTGATGGTTACATCATACAGCTTTGGAGCATCCGGTGACCAACGTTGCAGTTTTTTGGTTTTGATAGTGGCCTGGGCAATTCCGTTGGCATCGGTAGTCATGTTCTGTCTGATGCCCAATTCGGGGATGGCGACTTGTACGTTGATGCCAGGCTTTGCTTCGGATAAGGTTACTTTGGCACGAATCAGGTTGGATTGTACCTTGTCCAACTGGATGAAATGGTCTTTGATGTAGCTTTGTGGAACGCTTACCAACATTACATCGCGTGTGATGCCGCCGTAATTCCACCAGTCAAAGGACATGGCAGGGATGGCATCCGTGGTGCGGGTATTGTTGACTTTCACCACCAGGAAGTTGTCCTTTTGCTTTACCTTATCTGTGATTTCCACCTGGAAGGGAGTGAATCCGCCTTCATGACTGGCTATTTTCTCCCCGTTCAGATATATTTTGCTACGGTAACTTACCGCACCGAAATAGAGAAACAAACGTTTGCCGTCAGTCTTTGGGGTATCGAAAGAGCGTCCGTACCATACTGTTCCTTCATAAAATTTCAACTCGGGCATTTGTGAATTGAAATCGGCAGGTACATTCAGGACCAAACCTCCGTCGAAAGAGTATTCATAAAATTGCTTGTTGTCTTGAGGTTTTCTGTTTTTGTACACCTGCATCCTTTCTCCTTGGTCATAAAGGTCTACAATGGCTCCCCACTTCCCATTCAGTAGCTGGTAATCGCGTCCGTAAACATTGGACAATAAGTCTTGTGCTTGTGACTTGCCTCCCAGTACAGACACTGCGAGCAAACAAGTAATCATTAATCTTTTAATTTTCATAAATCGTATGTATCAGTTAACGTTTAAAAAGCCTATGAATTATTCTTTGTATATTTTCAATGCGCATCCGCCTCCTTGTGCCATTTTGACGGTCAGTTTACGGGATGCAGGAATGTCTGTGACGGTCTTTTGGTAGTCGGAAGCCAGGCGGTTGGCATTCACTCCGTCATGAAACATTTCCGCTTTCCATCTGCCTGCACCGAGGAAAGAAAGGTCCAGTGTCAGAGTACGTGCATCCCAATTGGTTAGGGAGCCGACATACCAGACATCTCCTTTCCTGCGCGCCATTGTAATGTATTTTCCAATTTCTCCGTTCATGGCTATTGTTTGTTCCCAAACGGTAGGGATGGTAGCGATGAATTCCGTGCATTCTTCTTCACGGTCGTAATTGGTGGGACTGTCGCACAACATGTTCAATGGTGATTCAAATACTACATATTCAGCTAATTGGCGGCAACGGGTTCCCTGGCTCATTGGGGTATCCATTGAGGAGTGGTAACACCGTTTGTTGGCATTGTGCATGGCGCCTTGTGTATAGTCCACCGGTCCGGCCAGCATACGGATAAATGGCATGGTGACATCGTAGGTTACCTGGTCGGTATGGATGTCACTCCACTTCATCTGTTCCAGCCCGTGAACGGCTTCATAGTTGATGACATTGGGATAAGTGCGGTTCAGCCCGGTAGGTTTGTACGTGCCGTGAAAGTCTACCATCAACTTATATTTAGCGGCAATTTCGGCAGCCCGGTAGTGGAAGTCTACCATTTCCTGGTCATCCCTATCCATAAAGTCAATCTTGAATCCTTTGATGCCCATTTCGGAATAGTGCTTGCATACATGTTCCATGTCGCGGGCAAAGGCATGGTAACCTGCCCAAAGGATGAGTCCTACATTCTTTTGCCTGGCATAGGCCGTGAGCTTTTTTAAATCAATTTCCGGTACAATTTGGAAAAGGTCAGCCTTGAGGTTGACAGCCCAGCCTTCATCCAGAATCACATACTCGATGCCATGCCGGGAGGCGAAGTCGATATAGTGCATGTATGTTTCATTGTTTATTCCAGCTTCGAAATCCACGCCTTTGATTCCCCAATGGTTCCACCATTCCCAGGCCACTTTGCCCGGACGTATCCATGAGATGTCTTTCATGCGTGATGGAGCAGCCAGCTTATAAACCATATCGTTATCTGCCAGCTCCTTGTCATTTCTTGCCACAACAATGATGCGCCAGGGTAGTTTGGCTTTCGGCTGGCAGGAAGCAATGTAGTTTTCACGCTCTGTGACTAATATTTGCAGTTGGTTATGCCCGCCTTGTTTTTTTGTTTTGGGGACGGCGGCAAAAGCGGAAGTGAGTGCTGTTCCCCCGTTTCTGTTGATGAGGAACATGCCCGGATAGCTCTCCACGTCGGATTCGGCAATACAAAGTTTACGGCCGTTTTCCTGCTCTATTACTACGGGGGTAAACATCAGTCTTTGGGGGTTCAGTCCGGATAGCTCTATATGTGTATAGGTGTTTTCAAAAGAGTTGGAGAACTGGGCTTCTATCGGTTGTTTATCGCCATCTTTTACATAAGGAACAATCGATTTGTAGTCCTTGTTGAAGTTGAAGGCGGCTTCTTCGTTTGTAACTTTGAACGGTCTGTTTCCGGTCGCTGCGAACCGGTATGCCATTCCTTCATTGTACATTCTGAAAATGAGGTTGAAATGTTCCCGGAAACTTAACGTCATTTCATTATAGACATCCTTTACTTCACTGCGTTTGTAGAAAGGAGAGGGAATCACCTCATTTGCCTGGCGATGACTGACTCTCTTAAGATGGGAGCCGTTACCCCAGACTGTCCTATTATCCAGATGTACTGATAAGGGAGAGGGGGCTACCAATGTATGCCCTTCTTCCGTCAGCTCGTAAGTGATCCGGTCACCTATATATAAGGTAACCTCCAACTTGCCGTCCGGTGAGTTCAGACGATATTCCTTTTGTCCGAACATGTTCGGGATGATGAAAAGCAGTGTTGTAATAAAAAAAAGTATTCTCATGATTCTTATAGTTTTTATTTTTTTTGTTGAAAGAAATCAGCGACCCATTTCCATGCGGCTGCCCATTGTTCTGGGTAGGCATAATGAGCCGTTTCTTCGGATACTAATATTTGTTTGGGTGCTTGAATTACATTGTAGGCAGAATAGGTAGTAGTGGGTGGACAGACCATATCATTATATCCGAATGAGTAGAATCCGGGAACTTTTATTTGGCGTGCAAAATTAACTGCGTCATAATAACGTGCTGTATTTGCCTTTTCTGCAGTCTGATTTTCTTGCTTGTTAAACATGTGTGGCCATCCTCCGGCACGGTTATGTATATAGCCGACCATGTCACAAAGAGCAGGGTAAAAGGCTACCAGTCCTTTGACACGTGAATCAAGTCCAGCTGTCACGATGGACAATCCTCCTCCTTGGCTACTGCCGAATGTTATCAAATTGCTCCCATCGAATTGTGGTAGGGAATAAATAAAGTCAATGGCACGTACACAGCCTAGATATACACGTTTATAATAGTATTTATCCCGATTATCCAGATTGAACGTGTGGTACCCTTTTAATGCTCCCATATAGAGATTGGTATATACCGGTCCTGACATGTTGACCGGAATACCGTGTATTCCTATTTCGAAAACAATCCAGCCATTGGCAGCATGTTCCACATCTCCGGCATAAGAACGTATTCCTGCACCTGGTAGCTTTAAAACTGCGGGATATCGACCTTTTGCTTTAGGCATAGCCAGCATGCCGTATAAGCGTGTATGGGATTCATAATTCTGTATATTCACATGGAATACATTCACTTTCTCTGTACAACGTTCGGGTACAAGGGTCATTTGTACATCCATTGGTGTCTTTTGAGCCTGGAGTTTTGCTGTTTCCCAGAAATTTAGAAAGTCTTCGGGCAATGATGTGATAGGTTTTAATTTTTCTGGATTGATTCCAACGGTTACTATCCCTTGGTATTCACGTCCTCCATATTTAACAAAGGCTTGGCAACGGAGAAAGCCAGGTTTTTCCATTGTTTTGGCTTCCACCGTGGCTGTCCCTTTTTCAGCTTGCAATATGCCTTCTTTGTGAGGCTTCATCATATCTTCTGAAATCTGGTACCGAATTTCTGTGTCAGGAATTGGTACGTTGTTTTTCAGTACCGTAATGCTGAATTTTATTTTTTCGCCTGGCTTATATAGCCAGTCTGTATGATTGGGAGTGATCTGTATCCGAATCAGCCGTTCGGCAGGTTGTCCGAAGGCTCGGTAAAACAGCATCAAGAAGGCGATTAAGAGTATACTCCTTGTGATTTTCATGTCAGTCTTTATTTTAGCGTTTGTTTTTAATTTCATACTTGTAGACAACATAGTCATTGATTGATGGCAGAGAGATTTCCAGCCTTCCTTTCTTTCCGGTTACTGCTGTCATCGCTTTGCCGTGTCCCATCAATGGGATACATCTTACTGTGACACCTTCTGGCAGCCAGGTTTCGACTTCTGTAGTCCCTTCTGGATGATTTTCACGGTACACAATCAAGTATCCTCTATCTTTCTTTAGAGACTGGAAGCCGGTCCAAGAGCGTCCCGATGGTTCATCTCCTATGGGTAGGATAGTGCCGGAATGCATGTCATGCTGAAATTTCTTGTAGGCTTCTGTATGTTCTCGTAATGTAAATGCTTCCTCGGGTAGATTGGTACCTTCCATCCAGGCAAGCGGCTGTCCTGCTAAAGTCGTAGCAAACAGATATTCAAATGAATAGTTTTCTGGAGCGAAGACTTCTCCTTTATATTTATCCGTATTTCTCCATTTGTTCAAGAACTCTATTTGCAGCTTTTCTGCCGGAACATATTTGGAAAGCATCCAGAGGTTACGCAAAGTCCAGTAAGGATAGTAGTTCTGCCAGTCGGTATAACGGTTTTCCAGAAAGATATTTCCATATTCATTGAACATGTGGTAGCCTCCGCGGCGGCTGGCTGTCGCATCAAGGTTGAAAATCACTGCCTCGTCCGTCTCTTCCAGCACTTTGTTGAATAAGCGGTGCAGGTTTGTTTCGGCTTCTTTACTGGGAATGGTGAGCCCGTCTATCTTGAATATTTTGATGCCGTATTCGCGATAGAGGCTGATGAGTGCTTGCGCATCTTTCTGCCAATCGGCAAAATCATTTTGTATGCTGGGATTGAACCAAAGACCGATTTCAATACCTAATTCCTTGCCACGCTTTACGATGGGATGCAAACCACGTGGATACTTTTGCGGATCGGGTTTCCAGTAGTCTTTATTGTCCCAAATGTTCTTGAATGAACCGCGGGCTACAGCTGAATTAGGACTTTTACCTATTTGCCAGCCATCATCAATCTGGAAATGGGTGATTCCCAGACGGGCGGCGCGTTCCAGTTCTTTCAAACAGAAGGATTCGTTTACTTTTGAGTCCTGGCTACGGTCTCCCCAGGTGTTCATCATAATCATCTCGTCGCGGTCGGCCCGGTAAGTACGTATATTCTTCTGATATGAACGAAGCGCTTGTAGGCGGCTCAGTTCATCTTCTCCGTATATTCCCAATACACATCCGTATGTTTTGGTCCAACGGTCGGGAGTCACGTCTTTCTCGGTAATGCCCAGACCGGTTACTGTAAACTTTCCGAAATCAGTCAGAAAATCCTTTCCTTGATAGGCTAATTGTACCGAAGAGCAGGGAGCCTCTTTTAAAAAGAAGATGCCACAGTTGTCCTCGCCATTAAAGGCAAACAGCAGATTGCCGCGATATCCCAGTTTGCGGTAGGAAATAATCTCTTTCTCGAAAACCAGGTTGTTGTGCCAGTCGGTCACATCGGAAAATTCCACGCTGCGAGCGTGCCAATGTTGTCCTTGGAAATGGAACTGGTCTAGTACAGCGGTTACTTCTTTAGATTTCATGTCTTCGGCGAATTCAATATTCTTCCGGTCGGCTGCACTAACTTCTCTGCCTCCGAAAATACTGTTTACTGTTCCTCTTAAATAGGTGTCGCAGGCTATGGCTGGACAATCATCATAAATACGATATACCCGTTTTATATCTAGCTTCTCCAGGCTGAAAGAAACTTCTACTTTCAGATAAGCGGGAAATATTTTAGTCTCTTTTACGGGAACTACTTTGAGTGAACCGTTTGATGGTTGCGGCAAATCTTTCGTTACTCTGAAATCTGGAGTAAGGCTGTGGTTCTTCCATGATTTTCCATTACTCTTGTCGGTCAGGCGGTAAGTTATGATATTTCCCCCGTTCCACAAAAAGGTACGTTCGACCAAATTGTTCCCGATGGTTAAAGTGTCATTTCTCAGAAAGCCGTAGCAGGTATCTTGTGCGTGTAACGAATATCCTCCGAAAAGGACAAATAATAATGTTAGAATATTTTTCATGATATGCGTGTTTTATTAATACTTAAATTGTAGTATCAACGTGTTTCTTACTTCTTGTTTTTTTCAATGGCAAATATACGAGGCTTTTTTAATAATTTTTGTTCATTGAACTTCTGATTATCGGGAATCCCTTCTTTTTTTCCTACTCCCTCTTTCATCAGTGCTTTCAATTCCGGTAGGTGTTTCTGATATACTCCTCTCGGAGTGGTGTTGTACTTTTTACATAAGGAAGCTGCCATCCCGACAACTTCGCCCATCATTCCGGTGGTACGCATTACGCGGACAGTGCCCAGTGCCACATGGGTAACACTGATATTGCGGCCCGCCATAAAAAGATTCTCGATATTTCTGGAATATAGGCAGCGATAGGGCACTGCATAAGGATATATATGGATGTGTTTGGTTGCTGCTTTGAAAGGCGCATCAGGAAAGTGTGATGCATTGAGCGAATCCGGGAAATGCAGGTCGATGCTCCAGGTTGTGACGAAGGAGGCATCTTCGTGATAGACATTTTTATCTATATCATCTTGCTTTAGAATATAATCGCCCAACAATCGGCGTGACTCGCGTTTTCCGGCAATATAGGCTACCCAGTCCAATGCGCGGTTCTTATATTTCTTGTTGTCCTTTAATTCATTTTTCAGAAAACTCCAATTAGAATAGATGACCATTAAGCCATAATCACGTATACGTTCGAAGTCGTCGATTTGATTGAAGTTCATGCCGGTTTCCCATTTCCATTCACCCATCGTCACTTTTTCGCAATTTTTTTCATTGAATTGCAGACCGTACGAGAAAATAGGGAAACGGGTAGGTTTACCTTTGTCTGCAGAGTACCATTGTACGGATGAACCCATTGTCATTTTGTCCGGTTGAATCGGTGCCAGCTCTTCTCCGTATTCGGCACGGGATTCGCGTCCCATGTTGTAGTCTGCACCGGCCAGATACCCGATGGTGCCGTCTCCGGTACAGTCGGAGAACAATGGTGCTTTCAGTTCCACTTCTTTTCCATTCTCTATATGCTTGATGATGACAGATTCTATTCTGTTGCCATCGGTCTTTACAGATATGGCACGGTAGTTGGCATAAAGGGTGATATTCTTTTCATTGGCGATAAAAAGCTCCTTCTTTTCATCTTCATAGTTTGCGGCAGGTTTGGCATTTCCTTCTTTAGAATGTCCGAATTCTCTTATCATACGTCCCAGTCCGGAATTGGGGCCTACTCCGATATTGCCCCCTAAGTGAACCCTGACTTCAGAGCTATTATTGCCGCCAAGTACTGGGCGGTCGTTGATTAATGCCACTTTGCATCCCAATCTGGAAGCGGTTGCGGCTGCACACATACCGGCTATACCGCCACCAGTTACAATCACATCATAGGAGTATTGCTCCGGTTCGGCTGGAATATCCAGCATCTTTTTACGGAAATCTGTCAGTTGTACAGTTTCGTTAGGAGGTAGTTGCTCTTTTTCTGTTGTAAAATAAATAGCATCGCAACGGCCATTGAAACCGGTCAAGTCTTTTAATGTTAGATTACTATTCCCAGCCTTTACTGAAATTTTTCCGGCGGGTTGCCACATCCATTGGTTGCCTTCATCCCCTAAAACTATAGGCAGCTTTTTATTACCGATTTTTAGAGTGAACTTTCCTGGTCCTTTGCCATCATGCCAAGGAGAAGTCCAGTTATAGGTACGTACATATACATAATATGTACCGCTCTCGGGAAAAGATATGGTAGTGGAAGCATCCTCAACCGGGACCCCCATTCCATGAGCCATTAGATAGGGTGACCCCATAAGGTCCATGAATTGCTGGTCTACTACCCATCCTCCTTTTTGGTCAAAGCTTTCTGCTTCTATCAATAGATTGGAGGCTGTGATAAGCTGGCTACAGAACAGTAGACTTAAAATCAATATAATTCTTCTCATAAATATGCGGTTCTTTATTTTGTTGTGGAAACGGTATAAAAGGGCTGCCCTGGATTTCTAATTTGCAGGGGCAGTCCTTTCATTACAGTTTGTTTATCCTTTTATTCACAATCTTTTTACCTATAATGTCTAACCGTTAATACCCTGGATTCTGTTTCATGTTTTCATTAATAATGATTTCAGATGTGGGGATTGGCCATAAATACTGCCGTTCGTCCCATTTGCGCTGGGAAAGTACTTGGATTAAGCCTTCTTTTTCCATAGCAGAGAAGTCTGCGATTCCATCTTCATCTATCTGTGGTGTAGTAGGCCAGAACCACAGTCCTTTTGATGTAACTTTGTCTCTTAATATGTCAGCAGGATATAGAATGCCGTAGTTCTTGGTGTTCAGAGCTTTGGTTGCCAATTTCCAACGAATGAGGTCCATGTAGCGGAGTCCTTCTTTAGCAAACTCTACGCGACGTTCCAGTCTGACTGTCTGGCGTAAGGACTTTTGGTCACGTGCTGTTACTGCCGGATATTTGTCTGTTTCAGAAGATTTCACTCCGTATGCTCTGGCACGTACACTATTGATGGCTTCTAATACAGATTCGTCAATCTTGTTCAGTTCAATCATGGCTTCTGCATAAGTCAACAATACTTCTGCGTAACGTATTTCAATATAGTCACTTTCCACTTTTTGTTTGTTATCTACCCAAGAATCGTCAATACCCTTTTTCCATAGCAATGCATTGAATGAGGTGTATTGCGCATTGGCACGGGTATCTTGGTTGGTTACCATTTTACCGGTTTTGTAGTTCATTACTTTTAATGCATCGGGATGAGGATCAAAGTCAAAGCTACAATGGCGGGTTCCAAATTCTACAATGGTGGCAGTACAACGGGGGTCACGGTTCTTGAAAGGATTGTGGGGATCAAAAAGAGGTGACTCGTCAATGGGCAACCCATCTGTACAGAGGAACGAAGCCAACAAGTCCCAAGAGGGTGCATACGAACCGTATCCTCCAGCATTTCTAGGCAGCTCATTTTTTGTGGCAGTAGCATCGTATAGAATGTTGTATTGCACGGAACGTGGGAATACAAGAATGCTTTCTATGGAATTTTTGGTATTCATCAGAAATAAGTCGCTGAAGTCGGGATGTAATTGATAAGCTTGCAAATTCATACACGCTTTAGCTGATTCGGCCGCAAGTTCCCAATCACCCATGTAAAGGGCAAAACGTGCTTTCATGGCTAATGCAGCACCTTTTGTGAAACGTTGTGTCGAGTTACCGGTATAAGATACTGGTAACATAGAAATTGCTTTGTCGAAGTCTTGGTAAATTAAAGGTATAATCTCTTTTTTGGGAGTACGTCCTTTTTGGAAGGCTTCTTCAATGTAAATATTCTTATCTAGCCAGACAACATCACCAAAGAAAGAAACGAGTACTGCATATTTACAAGCTCTTGTAAAGTAAGCTTCTCCTCTGTATTGATTCAATATTTTTTCAGAGACACCAGCCTTTTCGGCGCGCTCAGATTTTTCAAGAAATGTATTGGCCATCGTTATACATTTATAGTTTGATTGCCATTGCTCTACTGGATACCAGTTCTCTGTTCCACCATCACCATTTACTGTACCGTCTAGGAGGTTGCAACGATTCACATTTCTATAGGTGAAGTTGTCGGTGGCTTGTTCCAGAAGTCCCTGGTTCATTTTATTCCAATATCCGATTTTATAGAATTCATTGGCAGCCATCAATAGTTCTTCTTCTGAAGAATACCAGTTTTCAGTGGAGGCCTCAGACAATGGAACTAAGTCCAAGTCATTGCAGGAACTTGCTAAAAATCCAAGTCCTAAAGCTAATATTATAAATTTATGTTTCATTTTTTTCTTTCTTTTAAAAGTTAACAGATACGCCTAACAATATAGATGTTGTGATAGGATATTCACTTACTCCCATTTCAGGGTCCCATCCTTTCGGATATTTGCTCAAACAGAATAGATCGGAAGCACTGGCATAAATGCGTGCACCTTTGATACCTATTGCGTTCATCCATTCTTTAGGGAATGTATAGCCTAAAGTTATATTTTTGAGACGGAAATAACCTCCGTTGAACAGCCAATAATCTGACATGGCATAGTTGGAACTTTTGTTTACATGGGTTAGACGAGGATATTTGGCAACTGCGTTTTGTTCGTCCGTATTATAAGGACTCCAATAGTTTCCATCAATGATGGCGGGGAAATTTCCGTAATTGTTACGGAATGGTTCTACCATTTCTCTTGCCAAGCGTGCATTTTGTTTTCCGACACCTTGGAATGCCAATGAAAGGTCAAAATTTTTGTAGCCCAAATTGATATTACCACCATATAGGAAATGGGGTAATGAGCTGCCTAGTAATACTCGGTCATATTCAGGAGAAATCTTTCCGTCGGGTACACCGTCAGGACCAGATATGTCTTTGTATTTAATATCGCCCAATTGAGTGTTCTTATCATTGATTTTGGGAGAATTCTTTAAGTCTTCTTCTGTCAGGAAAAGACCATCGCTAACATAGCCATACCACTCATTGAATTCACTGCCTTCCATTTTAACTTTGTCACCGAGGAATTGGGTTCCTTGTAAATCCCCCATTTTGGAGGTGAAGTCAGAGAAGTTAATGGCTATTCCGTAGCTGAAGTCACCGATGTGGTCATTCCAGCTGACATTCAATTCATAACCTTTGGTTGACATTTTGCCGGCATTGACGTCTGGGTCAGAGAATCCTAGAAAATCAGGGATAGCCATTGCTAATAGCATGTCTTTAGTATTTTTCCAGTAATAGTCACCGTTCACACGTAAGCGGTTGTTCAAGAAAGAAATGTCTAACCCAATGTCTGTAGATTCAGTTTTCTCCCATGTTACATTTTCAATGGCATATTTCTGTTGAGATGCAGTTTGGTCAAAATAAATACCGTTGTTTTGATAGAAAATAGTGTTCCCAAATGCAATGGTTGACATATATGGAAAATCGCCAATACGTTCATTACCCAATGCTCCCCATGTAGCTCTAATCTTCAAGAATGACAGCCAGTCCCAATTAAGATTCTTCATGAAATTTTCTTCGCTGAGTACCCAACCGGCAGAGAAGGAAGGGAATGTACCCCATCTGTGTTTCTTTGCAAAACGTGATGAGCCGTCATGACGTATATTAGCCTGGAATAAATATCTGTCGGCATAGCTGTACATGACACGTCCGAAGTAGGAACGATAAGCGTACTCTTTTCCTTTTCCAGAGTTGCCAATTAAATCTTTAGGTCCATTATTGAGGTATGGAAAGTTCGTGAGAACGTAGCCGTCTCTGTCAGCACCTAATTCTTCAATATATTCGTAATAGTTTTCGTAACCTGCCATAAGGTTGATGTCATGTTTTCCGGCAAACTTCTTTGCATAGTTTGCTATTAATTGTGTAGTGACATTGTAGCTGTCATTGCGGGTTTCTGAGAGTTTGGTTGTGTTGTATAGTCCGCTGTTGTCTAAGTATCCCCCTATTGTATTGGGATCATCTGCCAATGTATAGCTGGCTGCTTTCTTGAATGTTTTGAACTTGTCGTAATTAAAGCGAGGAGCAACGATTGCTGAAATTTTAAATCCGTCAAAAGGCTTGAAATCAATAGATGCTTTACCGCCCAATGCTGTGTACCATTTTTCTGTTGTACCACCCAATTTCATCAATCCATAAGGGTTGGCTCCCGATTTGCCTTCAGCTATACGGCCGTCATCCCATACTCCTGCATAAATAGCAGGCATGTAGCGCATCATTCCGAATGGAGTGAATTGCGGCATGTGGTGTTTAGTGCGCTTAACATTGAAGTCCAATGTAGCACTTAACTTTTGGGTAATGTTGAAGTCATTGTTTACACGTAATGTATAGCGTTGGAAATAACGGTCACCGTACAGACCGCCTACTTCATCATACGCCAAGGATGCTTTGGTCTTAACAACCTTGCTACCGCCTGAAAGGTGGATACTGTGACTTTGACGGGTTGCGGATTTCTCAAGAATCAGATCTTGCCAGTCGGTTATAGGATACTGGTTGGGATTGGTTGCATTGTTTTTCACCCAGTTATTAACTTGATCTTCTGAATAGGCTTGGTATTTGCCACCGTCCGGATTATCTGTATATCGTAATTCATTAGCCATTTCCAGAAAACGTTGCACGCCTACAACCTCAGGCTCTGCGGTAGGTATTTCCCAACCGAATTCACCGTTATAGGTCAATGACAGTTCCTTGTCACTGGCTCTTTTGGTGGTGACAAGAATAACGCCGGCAGCGGCACGAGAACCATAGATAGCAGCGGAAGCAGCATCTTTCAATACAGAAATGCTCTCAACGTCGTTGGCATTTACTGAATTGATGTCACCAGGCACTCCATCAACGATAACCAGAGGATCTGAATTCCCGATGGTTGTGATACCACGTACATATATCTTGTCTGCATTTGCACCAGGCGCATTATTGTTACGGGTTACCATTAACCCTGGGATGGTTCCTTGCAAAGCGGTGGAAAGGGAAGTTGTTTTACGGGCGGCTACTTCTGCACCTCCCACAGAACCTACTGCACCGGTCAAGTCTTTCTTTTTTACGGTACCATAACCGATAACAACAACTTCTTCCAAAGTCTTTGAATCTTCTTGCAGCACTACATTGATTGCGTTTTTACCGTTGACAGCAACAGATGCCGGTATATAGCCTACGTAAGAAACGGTTAGAGTAGCTTTCTCCGGCACATCTTCCAATGTATATTCACCGTCAATGTTGGTTATTGTTCCTTGTGTAGAGCCTTTGATAATAACGGAAGCTCCGATAAGCGGCTCATCATTTTCGTCTACGATTCTACCGGTTACTTTCTTTTTAGCACCTACAGATTTGTTGGTTTGCTGGAACAGCAAAATCTGCTTGTTTGCTTTTATTTCAAAGGAGATTTTCGTTCCTTTAAATAATTCTTTCAATACGGCCTCAAGTGAAGCATTTGATACATTTAAATCCTTTTTTGTTTCAAGATTGGGAAGTTTGTCTGTGTAGAATACGTTATAACCGCTAGCTTTTTCAATTTGCGGTATAATCTGCTTGATGGTCTGCTTGTTTACAGATAAACTGATTTGGGCGAAGCTGTTTCCCCAGAAAAACAGGGCACCCAGCAGTACTAAAGACCGCATAATCATTTTGTTTTGTCTCATGTCTAATAATATTAGATTAATTGTTTTTTATTTTGAGAAAGGCGTACCAAAGACCTGCTCTAATAAGATATTAGAGTAACTTATGACGAATTTCTCGTGAATGTTTAAACTAGAATTTTATTTTGCTGCCGAAAGCTGGCAGTTGTGTTTGATGAAGTAAAAAGTTTATAAAATCTATTCCATATTTTCCTTTTTAAGTTAACATAAAGAGTTTATTAAACACTACTAATATATTACGATCGTATTATCAGATTTTATTTTGTAATTAATGCCGCCAGCTTGGCTGATGTATTCTAATACATTATTCAAACTGCTATTCTTGATGATGCCGTGATAAGTATATTGTTTTACTTTCTCGTTTTTGAATATAAATTTGCAATTATACATTCGTGTAAGCATGGTACAAATTTCTTCAAAAGATTCACCGTAGAACGCTAGTTCATTGCTTCTCCATAGCAAATAACTTGCATTAGGATGAAGCTCGCTTTTTTCGAACTGTCCATTGGTCAGGTTGCAAACGAGCCTTTCGTTTGGCTTCATATATGCCTCGTGTCTGCCGTCGTCTACTTTAACCTTTCCACTTATCAGGATTACAGCTACTGATTTATCGTCTTTATGTGCACGTATATTGAAGCTTGTACCTAACGCTTGTACATTGATGCCATTTGCTTTCACGATGAAAGGCTTTTCCTTGTCCTTTGCAACTTCAAAATAGGCCTCTCCTTCCAGGGAGACCATACGTGTTTTCTTGTTGTAAGTGTTGTCATATACAATTCTTGAATCAGAATTGATGTAGACCTTTGTGCCGTCAGCCAAAATGATGTCGGCCTTCTGCCCGTTGGATACGGACATGGTGACTTCTGTATTGGCGTCATCGGCCGGTCGTTTGACTCCTGCATAATAGGCTCCGCTTCCCACTGCCAATATGATGCAGGCAACTGCAGCATAGCGCCCAATCTGACGCAGGAAACGGTTCCTTGTTTTCAGGACCTTCGTTTCCGTGGTGGAACTTGCGTCTATCTGGCTTAAAAGTTCGGTGAACATTTCATTTTGTACGGCTTTGTCCATCGTGTCCGGAGCCAGTGCCCAGCATTGCTGATAGTATGCGGAAAATTTCTGTTGAAAATCCGGTCGCTTAATCCATGATTTCAACTGTACATCTTCTTCAGGGCTGGTCAGTCCTCGAAAGAAACGATCCAAAAGTTCAATATGACTGTCTTTTTTATCCATGTTCTGTAGTATATATCTGTATGCCTGCCAAAACACTCACGGATTTTCGTGCTTTAACAATTATTTAGAAAGTAGAAGGAGAGGAAAAGCATGATGAATTTGCGTAATTCTTCTTTCAGTAGTTTCATAGTACGGTAGAAATGAGCCTCTACGGCACGTTCCGTCAAATCTAGCTGTGAGGCGATTTCCTTGTTGGACAGTTTTCCTGCTCTTTTCAGCTGAAAGACTTCCCGTGAAACTTCTGGCAGGCTTTGCAGAAGTTGCTCTATCTGTTTTTCAATGATGGAGACGTCCATATCCATCGTATCTTCCTCGATAGCCTCTGCTTCTGTTTTCAGCTTGTTTTCTACAAATTTGTTGTGTAATAATCTTCGTTCGGTTTCTTTGTATACCATGTTGCGTGCGATGGTGCATAGATATGCCGGAAAACTTTTCTCGGTATCCAGATTACTGCGTTTTTCCCATATCGTCATGAAGCTGCTTTGGGTGATGTCTTTGGCTAATGATTTGTCATATACGAGAAGGACGATGGTGTTGTACAGCCTGGCACTGTATTTTTCGTACAATGCTTCAAAGGCAAATTTATTGCCTTCTCTCAACTTGGCTACCAATAAAGTATCATTTTCTTTCTGCATATTGATTCATCTTACATTTACGCATTCTGAATGGTAGTGTCTTTGTATAGTAAAGTACTATTCCACATAGACTCTGAAAGAATGAACTACAAAGGTGGTGTTTTTATTATTTATTTAAAAGTTTTTTGCTGAAAATATACTTTGTGTGATTATTATTTAATTCTATATTCCACGATGAAGGAGGATGGCAGAAATAGTCATTTGCAGTATAAGAAGTGGTAAACTGATGGATGGGTTTAGGAACTTATTGTCAATACATTACATTTACAGCGTTGTTACATCCTTATGTAAAAGACGTTACATGCCGGGGAAAGACTCTTTACACACCGGGGTAAAGGCCGTTACACACCGGGGTAAAGGCCGTTACATATCGGGGTAAAGGTAGTTACATCCTGGGGTAAATGGAGTTCCCCACTGAGGTAAATAAGTTATCCTGCTGGAGTGAATAGGTTATCCTGCTGGAGTGAATGAAGTGATATAGGCTTATCTGATGTCCGCCCCCCACATTAGTTTATTGCGAAGGGTATCAAAGAAAATATGGTTGAACCGTTTCACTACCTTTATGCTATAGTCGGCACGTGAGATGTGCAACCGGGTCGTTTCTTTGCAGGACTCGCTACGGCCGTCGATGGCAACCAAGAAGTTGTGGCTGCGGCTTTCCACATCAAGTGTAATTTCCCAGTCGTCACAAATGACGATGGGACGGACGTTGAGGCTGTGTGGAGCCACCGGGGTGATGGCGATGGTTTTACTGTGGGGCACAATGACCGGACCGCCGACGCTGAGTGAGTAGGCGGTGGAACCGGTAGGTGTGGAGATAACCAGGCCGTCAGCTTGATAAGTGGTCAACGGAGCGCCATTGATGGCGGCGTGGATACTGATCATGGACGAACTGTCCCGCTTCAATACGGCTATCTCATTGAGGGCGTAAGGGGATTGCATCAAGCGTTCATCGTCGCACCTCAGTTGCAGTACACTACGCTCTTCCACCTTATAGTGATTATTGTAGATTTCATCGAAGGTCTCTTCCATCTCTTCCGGTGAGATGTCGGCAAGGAAACCCAGCCGGCCGGTATTGATGCCCAATATGGGGATATTCTTCTTTCCTACACGGCTGGCTGCTTTTAGGAAAGTGCCGTCGCCACCGATGCTGATAACCATGTCGGCACAGAAATCATCTCCGTCAAACAATTCGGCGTCAGGTATGTTTAAATGTAAATCGGCAGTCAGGAAGTGATGGAATTCCCGGCAGATGCAGAGCTGTGCATTATGCTGTCCGAGCAACCGGAAGAGGTTTTCTGCATGCGAGGATTTCTTTGCTTGGTAGGTATTTCCGAATATGGCAAATTTCATAATCAATTCTGTTGGATTGAAGTGCAAAGATGCTATTTTTTTCTCAGAATGCTGCCAATATATAACTATTATTTGTACTTTTGTCCCAAACTATAAACCGAATTATGACTAGATTAAGCGTTAATATAAATAAGGTGGCAACGCTGCGCAATGCCCGTGGAGGTGATGTCCCGAATGTTGTGAAGGTAGCGCTGGATTGTGAAGACTTTGGTGCTGATGGCATTACGGTGCATCCCCGTCCTGACGAGAGGCATATCCGCCGTAAGGATGTATATGATTTGCGGCCGTTGCTGCGGACAGAGTTCAATATCGAGGGGTATCCTGCACCCGAATTTATGGATTTGGTCTTGAAGGTGAAACCGCATCAGGTAACTTTGGTGCCCGACAGCCCTACACAGCTGACTTCAAACGCAGGCTGGGATACCAAGACCCATTTTGACTTCTTGAACGAAGTGTTGGATGAGTTCAACAATGCTGGTATCCGTACTTCCGTATTTGTTTCCACCGATGCCGAAATGATAGAATATGCTGCCAAAGCCGGTGCCGACCGCGTGGAGCTATATACGGAACCTTATGCTACGGCTTATCCCAAAGGACGGGAAGCGGCTGTAGCTCCTTTTGTCGAGGCTGCCAAGGTGGCCCGCAGCTTAGGCCTGGGGCTGAATGCCGGACATGACCTGAGCCTGGTGAATCTGAATTATTTTTATCAAAACATTCCGTGGCTGGACGAGGTGTCCATCGGGCATGCGCTGATTAGTGACGCGCTGTATCTGGGATTGGAGCGTACGGTCAAGGAATATAAAAACTGTCTTCGCTGATGAATGTAATGTTGTTATTGGCCCAAGTGGCTCCGGCACTGACTGACTCTATTGCAGGTGCCAATCCGGTACTGACACAAGTAAACGCTTCCGACGAAATGAACTTATGGAGCATGGCCGTCAAGGGCGGCTGGATTATGGTTGTCCTGGGCTTGATGTCCGTACTTTGCTTTTACATCTTGTTCGAACGCAACTATGTTATCCGGAAGGCGGGGAAAGAAGACCCCCAGTTCATGGATAAGATAAAGGATTATATTTTGGGTGGGGAATTGAAAGCTGCCATTGCTTATTGTCGCAGTGTGGATACTCCCTCGGCCCGTATGATTGAAAAGGGTATCAGCCGTTTGGGACGCCCGGTGAACGATGTGCAGGCTGCCATCGAGAATGTGGGTAATATTGAGGTTGCCAAACTGGAGAAGGGAATGACGATTATGGCCACGATTTCCGGTGGCGCTCCTATGCTAGGCTTCCTTGGCACGGTGACGGGTATGGTACGTGCATTTTGGCAAATGGCAAATGCCGGAAATAATATTGATATAACGTTGCTTTCCGGTGGTATTTATGAGGCGATGATTACTACGGTGGGCGGTTTGATAGTCGGTATCATAGCTATGTTTGCCTACAATTACCTGGTGACATTGATAGATGGCGTGGTCAACAAGATGGAAGCCAAGACAATGGCATTCATGGATTTGTTGAACGAACCGGCGAAATGATTAATTAAAGAATTAAGAATTAAAACTTAAAGGCGTGTTAAAACGTAGAGCTAAAATATCACCCAATTTCAGTATGGCGTCCATGACGGACCTGATTTTCCTGCTGCTGATTTTCTTTATGATAACATCTACCATGGTATCGCCCAATGCTATCAAGGTACTGCTGCCGCAGGGAAAGCAACAGACTTCTGCAAAGCCTTTGACAAGAGTCATCATAGATAAGAATCTGAATTATTATGCTGCTTTTGGCAATGACAAGGAACTGTCTCTGACGCTTGAAGAATTGACTCCTTTCCTACAATCGTGTGCGGAGAGGGAGCCTGAAATGTATATAGCTTTGTATGCTGACGAAACAGTGCCTTACCGGGAAATCGTGAAGGTGCTGAACATTGCAAACGAGAATAAATTCAAGATGGTGCTGGCTACACGACCACCGGAAAACTAAATCGTACATTGTACATGGCTAAATTGTAAATGCAATGGTGAATCGGAAGAAGAAAGGAAAATATATAGGTATGGCAGGTGCACTTGTGGTGCATGTTGCCATTATTGCCCTTCTGATACTGGTAGGATTCACACCGCCGGAACCCTCGGAAGAAGGCGGTGTACCCGTTATGCTGGGAGAGGTGCCCGATGCACTGGGCGCTGCCGACCCTTCTTTAGTAAAGGTGGATGTCATGCCGGAGGAAACCGCTCCTCAGGTGCAGGAAACGGTGGAGCAGGACATCATTACGCAGGAAACTGAAGAAACCGTTGCCATAAAGCCCAAAGCCGAACCCAAGAAAAAGGAGGAGGTGAAGAAACCGGAAAAGACGGAAGCCGAAAAAGCGGAAGAGGCCCGCAAACTGGCAGCGGCAAAAGCCGAACGGGAACGTAAGGAAGCCGAGGAAGCTGCCCGTAAACGGGTAGCTGGCGCTTTTGGCAAAGGTGCCCAAATGGGTAGTAAAGGCGATACGGAAGGCGAAGGTATTCAAGGAAGTCCTACGGGAAATGCTCCGTCCGGAGCCACTTCGGGTACGGGAGGCTACGGCTCGTTTAATTTGGGCGGACGTTCTCTTGGTGAGGGCGGATTGCCGCGGCCGGTATATAATGTGCAGGATGAAGGTAGGGTTGTGGTGACCATCACAGTGAACCCTGCCGGACATGTGATAGCAACCAGCATCAACCGCCAGACCAATACCGTCAATCCCGCATTGCGGAAAGCGGCAGAGGATGCTGCCAAGAAAGCCCGTTTCAATGCGGTAAGCGGCTTGAACAATCAGACGGGAACAATAACGTATTATTTTAATCTAAAATAAGAGGAGGAACAATTATGGGTACAGTTTATGTTTTTTTTGCCGACGGATTTGAAGAAATAGAAGCTTTTACTTCTGTGGATGTGATGAGACGCGCCGGACTGAACGTAGAAATGGTGACGGTAACCCCTGATGAAATAGTGACGGGAGCACACGATGTTCCGGTCTTGTGCGATAAGAATGTAGTGAACTGCGACTTCTTTGATGCAGAGCTTGTATTATTGCCTGGCGGTATGCCGGGTGCGTCCACTTTGGAGAAGTGTGGAGAACTGCGTAATCTGGTACTGCGTTTTGCCCAAGAGCAGAAACCGATTGCTGCTATTTGTGCGGCTCCTATGGTATTGGGTAAGCTGGGATTGCTGAAAGGCAAGAAGGCTACTTGCTATCCCGGCTTTGAACAGTATTTGGAAGGTGCCGAATGTACGGGTGCTCCGGTAGAAAGAGACGGCAATATCATCACTGGTAAAGGACCGGGCGCTGCCATGGAGTTTGCATTGGCCGTAGTGGAGCTGTTGCAAGGCAAAGAGAAGGTGCAGGAACTGAAAGAAGCTATGTGCGTAACGGATTTATGATTTAAAATCATAAATCATAAATCATAAATCATAAATGGTTCAGTATGCTCTGATTGTTGCCGGTGGCAAGGGCTTGCGCATGGGGACCGAACTCCCCAAACAGTTTCTCCCGATAGGGGGGAAACCTGTTTTGATGCGCACTCTGGAGGCGTTTTATGACTACAATGCTGAGATACGGATAATATTGGTGCTTCCCCACAGCCAGCAGGATTACTGGAGGCAGCTGTGCAGGGAGTACTGTTTTTCATTGCCGCATGCCATTGCAGATGGAGGGGAGACGCGGTTCCACTCCGTAAAGAACGGTTTGGCTTTGGTCAAGACACCTGCTTTGGTCGGTGTGCACGATGGGGTACGTCCATTCGTAGCCCGGGAAGTGATTGCACGCTGTTATGACTTGGCTGCCGGGAAAAAGGCTGTGGTTCCGGTAATAGGTGTGGTGGAGACCGTTCGCCGTATGGGAGGGAAAGGCAGTGTGACTGTCGGCAGGGATGATTATAGATTGGTGCAGACTCCCCAGGTTTTTGATGCGGAACTGCTGAAAGCGGCATACGAGCAGCCCTATACACCCCATTTTACCGATGATGCTTCTGTGGTGGAAGCATTGGGCGTATCTGTCTTTTTGACGCCGGGAAACCGGGAAAACATTAAAATAACCACTCCTTTTGATTTAAAAATAGCCACAGCTCTGATAGGTTCATGTTCGATTTAGCCACGCGTGACATAAAATATTTGTCGGGCGTCGGGCCGCAGCGTGCTTCGGTGCTCAATAAGGAATTGGGCATTTACTCCTTGCACGATTTGCTATATTACTTTCCATATAAATATGTAGACCGCAGTCGGATTTATTATATTCAGGAGATTGATGGGACGATGCCCTATATTCAGCTGAAAGGTGAAATACTAAGTTTTGAGACGGCTGGAGAAGGGCGCCAGCGCAGGCTGATAGCTCATTTCTCGGACGGTACGGGGGTAGTGGACCTGGTTTGGTTCCAGGGCATCAAATATTTGGTAGGGAAGTATAAAGTGCATCAGGAATATATTGTGTTCGGAAAACCGACCTTCTTCAATGGTAGAATAAATATGGCTCATCCGGATATAGACTCTGCTTCGGATTTGAAATTGTCGTCCATGGGGTTACAACCTTATTATAATACGACTGAAAAGATGAAACGGAGTTCTCTCAATTCGCATGCCATCGAGAAGATGATGAATACGGTGGTGCAGCAGTTGCGTGAGCCGTTGCCCGAGACCCTTTCTCCCGCTATACTTGCCGAGCATCATCTGATGCCGTTGACGGAAGCTTTGGTCAATATACACTTTCCCGCTAATCCGGATTTATTGCGTAAGGCACAGTATCGCCTGAAGTTTGAGGAGCTTTTTTACGTACAGTTGAATATCCTGAGGTATGCAAAAGACCGTCAGCGGAAATATCGCGGTTATATTTTTGAAAGGGTGGGCGAAGTGTTTAATACTTTCTACTCCCGTAATCTTCCTTTTGAACTGACCAATGCACAGAAGCGGGTATTGAAGGAAATCCGTAAGGATGTAGGCTCAGGAAAGCAGATGAACCGCTTGCTGCAAGGGGATGTGGGAAGTGGAAAGACGCTTGTCGCACTGATGAGTATGTTGATGGCGCTCGATAATGGCTTTCAGGCATGCATGATGGCACCTACCGAGATTTTGGCAAACCAGCACTATGAAACCATCCGTGAGCTGCTGTATGGAATGGAGGTACGTGTGGAACTGTTGACCGGTTCTGTTAAGGGCAAGCGGCGCGAAGCTATCCTTGCCGGTTTGTTGACGGGAGACATACATATACTGATAGGTACCCATGCCGTCATTGAAGATACGGTGAATTTTGCTTCGCTCGGTTTGGTTGTGATTGACGAGCAGCATCGTTTCGGTGTGGCCCAACGGGCACGGTTGTGGACAAAGAATGTGCAGCCTCCCCATGTATTGGTGATGACGGCAACCCCGATTCCCCGTACATTGGCAATGACGCTTTATGGCGATTTGGATGTGTCTGTCATCGATGAATTGCCTCCCGGACGTAAACCGATTGTCACTCTTCATCAGTTTGATAGCCGTCGGATAAGCTTGTATCAGTCCATGCACAAGCAGATTGCCGAAGGCCGGCAGGTCTATATTGTCTACCCGCTGATTAAGGAAAGCGAAAAGATTGACTTGAAGAATCTTGAAGAAGGGTATCTGCATGTTTGTGAAGAGTTTCCCGAGTGTAGGGTTTGCAAGGTACATGGAAAGATGAAACCTGCTGAAAAGGATGCTCAGATGCAATTGTTCGTATCCGGCGAGGCACAGATAATGGTGGCTACCACCGTGATTGAGGTAGGTGTAAATGTGCCCAATGCTTCGGTGATGGTGATTGAGAACGCCGAGCGTTTCGGGCTGTCCCAGCTTCATCAGCTTCGGGGACGTGTAGGACGTGGAGCTGACCAGTCCTATTGTATCCTGGTTACCGGCTACAAGTTGGCGGAGGATACAAGGAAGCGTTTGGAGATAATGGTGCGGACTAATGACGGCTTTGAAATAGCGGAAGCAGACTTGAAACTGCGTGGTCCTGGAGATTTGGAAGGGACACAGCAGAGCGGCATTGCTTTCGATCTGAAGATTGCCGATATAGCCCGTGACGGACAACTGCTGCAATATGTCCGTGAAGTAGCGCAAACGGTGGTGGATGCAGATCCACATGGCATGTTGCCTGAGAACGAGGTCTTGTGGCGACAACTGAAAGCGTTGAGAAAAACGAACGTTAATTGGGCTGCCATTAGCTGAAAAAACGGTTAAACATGCACTTTTATTGCATTTTATGTTGTAAAACATGTTTGCTTGTAAATCTCCTATCTATAGGGGATTAAGACATCTTTGCGAGCTTTACAGTTTCCTCCTCTTCGAAAAAATAGTTAATGACTGATGTCGTTTTTCAGAGAGAAATGTTACCTTTGGGAGAATTTTTGAAAATCAATCTGGATATTCGCGTAGAACAAGTGGTGTTTGATTTGCCGAGATGCTTGCAACGGATATCAAAATGAATGACGAAACGGATGAATTTTAATTGGATAAAAACTGCTTTATTGGCTGCGACGGCAATGGTTAGCTTGAATTCTTTCTCGCAAGACCTGATTGCCCGCCAGGCCCCCATCGACAGAAAACTTAAGAGTGTAGATTCACTGGCTTTGCAAAAACAGATACGTGCGGAACAATCATTGTATCCGGGTTTGGATTTGTATCCCAACTGGAATAACGAATTCGTACAAGCCTATGGCAATGCGATTGTGCCTGAGAGCTATACATTTGATTTGACCGGTTTTTGTATGCCTACTCCCAATACCCGTATCACAGATGTATTCGGTTACCGTCCCCGGAGAAGAAGAGCTCATTATGGTTTGGATATCAAGGTGTATGTAGGCGATACAATCCGTGCGGCTTTTGATGGAAAAGTACGCGTTGTCAAGAATCAAGGTCGTCGTGGATACGGCAAATACGTCGTTATTCGTCACGACAATGGCTTGGAAACAGTTTACGGACACTTGTCTAAACAATTAGTTGATACAAACCAGTTGGTAAAAGCCGGCGAACCGATTGCATTGGGAGGAAATACCGGACGTTCTACCGGTTCACACCTTCACTTTGAAACCCGTTTCTTGGGTATTCCCATCAATCCTGCGCTTATGTTTGATTTTGAAAAGCAGGATATCGTAGCTGATTCCTATACTTTCCATAAGACAAAAGGCTCTTCCGGTACGGCGCGTAGCATGGCATCGGGTGAAGGTCTGTTCTATAAGGTAAAGAAGGGAGACACATTGGGACGGATTGCAGCACGTCAGGGAACCTCCATCGACAAGCTTTGCAAACTGAACAGAATTACGCGTAAAACAATCCTGAGACCGGGACAAGTATTGCGCTGCTCATAAAAACGTAAACAATCTCTATAGAAGAGGGTACTTTAATAGATTTTAGAGTGCCCTCTTTTTCTTTTTCTTTAATTATTCCTATCTTTGCAGCGCACTGTGAAAAAAGGAAATGAAAGATACCAAGCAACAATTTGAACATGTCATTGCGGTTTGCCGTGACTTGTTCTCTAAGAAACTTCATGATTACGGTCCGGCGTGGCGCATTCTTCGTCCGTCTTCCGTAACAGATCAGATATTCATCAAAGCCAACCGTATCAGAAGTATTGAAACGAAAGGGGTGACTTTGGTAGACGAAGGCATCCGTTCTGAATTCATAGCTATTGTCAACTATGGAATTGTAGGGCTGATACAGTTGGAACTTGGTTATGCCGAAGCTGCCGATATGACCAATGAAGAGGCATTGGTGCTGTATGACAAATATGCCAAAACCTCTTTGGAGTTGATGCTTGCCAAAAATCATGATTATGATGAGGCTTGGCGTAGTATGCGTATCAGTTCGTATACGGATTTGATATTGATGAAGATTTACCGGACAAAGCAGATTGAAAGCTTGTCCGGGGAGACTTTGGTTTCGGAAGGTATTGATGCCAATTATATGGATATGATTAACTATTCCGTATTCGGCTTAATTAAGATTGAATTTGGAGATTGACAAGAAACATATTGTCGGGAAAGTTTGGGTGAACCTCTGCCGTTTTCTGCTGGGGGCTTTGTTCATATTTTCCGGATTTGTGAAAGCTGTTGATCCGTTGGGTTTCTTCTATAAAATTCAAGATTACCTGACGGCTTTCGGCATGATTTCCTGGTTTCCTTCTTATGCGCCCTTGCTGGTAGGGATAGCGTTGTCTGCCATAGAGTTCAGTGTAGGTGTTTTCTTGTTTTTGGGTATACGCCGGAAGGTGGCATCTGTATTGGCATTATTGCTGATGGTTGTAATGACTCCGCTAACACTTTATCTGGCTTTGGCGAATCCGGTATCCGACTGCGGATGCTTCGGTGATGCGTGGATATTGACCAATTGGCAGACTTTCGGCAAGAACGTAGTATTGTTGGTGGCGGCAGTATCTGTATTCAAGTGGCAGGATTTACTGGTGCGTTTCATTACTCCGAAGATGGAGTGGATGATTTCCATGTATACGTTTCTATTTGTGTTTGCGTTGTCCTTCTATTGCCTGGAGAATTTGCCGATACTTGATTTCCGACCTTACAGAATTGGAGCGAATATCAAGGCGGGCATGGAAATTCCGGAAGGTGCTAAACCAAGTGTGTTTGAAAGCCGGTTCATTTTGGAAAAAGGAGGAAAGCGTCAGGAATTTACATTGGACAACTATCCGGACAGTACATGGACGTTTGTAGAATCGCGTACGATACTGAAGGAAAAAGGTTATGAACCTCCCATTCATGATTTTTCCATGATGAGTCTGGATACATGGGAAGATATAACGGACAGCGTACTGTCGGATAAAGGATATACGTTTCTGCTGGTTGCCCATCGGATAGAAGGAGCGGACGACAGTAACATCGACCTTATCAATGAAATATACGATTACAGTGTGGAGCATGGTTATGGCTTTTATGCCTTGACTTCATCTCCGGAAGACGAGATAGAATTGTGGCGTGACAAGACTGGAGCGGAATACCCTTTCTGCCAGACAGATGATATTACGCTGAAGACCATTATCCGTTCAAATCCCGGTTTGCTGTTGGTAAAGGACGGAACAATTTTGAATAAGTGGAGTGACAACCGGCTGCCTGATGAATATGTGCTGACCGATAGCCTGGACAAGTTGGAATTGGGCAAGCAGAAGCAGGAAAGTGACTTACAAACAATAGGCTATGTGTTGCTGTGGTTCATCCTTCCTCTGATGATGGTGCTTTGTGTCGATATTTTAGTCGTAAGGCGCCGGGAGAAACAACGCCTCAGACAACAATAGTATCAAATAGTAAATAGTAAATTGTCAAATAGTAAATACATTAACCCTTTTAATAATAAAACAAAATGAGAAAAAACATTGTTGCAGGAAACTGGAAAATGAACAAAACCCTCCAAGAGGGTATTGCTCTTGCAAAAGAACTGAATGAAACATTGGCTAACGAAAAGCCTAACTGTGATGTAATCATCTGTACTCCGTTTATCCACCTGGCATCTGTTACTCCTTTGGTAGACGCTGCCAAGATTGGTGTAGGTGCAGAAAACTGTGCAGACAAGGAGTCAGGCGCATATACCGGCGAAGTATCAGCTGCTATGGTTGCTTCTACTGGTGCAAAATATGTCATTCTGGGTCACTCTGAACGTCGTGCTTACTATGGTGAAACAGTTGCTATTCTGGAAGAAAAAGTAAAATTGGCTTTGGCTAACGGTCTGACTCCGATTTTCTGTATCGGTGAGGTATTGGAAGAACGTGAAGCAAACAAGCAGAATGAAGTGGTAGCCGCTCAGCTGGCTTCTGTATTCTCTTTGTCTGCCGAAGATTTCTCTAAGATTATTTTGGCTTACGAGCCGGTTTGGGCTATCGGTACCGGTAAGACTGCTACTGCAGAACAAGCACAGGAAATCCACGCTTTCATCCGTTCCTTGATTGCTGAAAAGTATGGTAAGGAAATTGCTGACAACTGCTCTATCCTTTATGGTGGCAGCTGTAAGCCTTCTAATGCAAAGGAACTGTTTGCCAACCCGGATGTTGACGGCGGTCTGATTGGTGGTGCTGCCTTGAAGGTTTCTGACTTCAAGGGTATCATCGATGCCTTTAATTAAATAGTTGAAAGCTGAAAGTTGAAAATGGATTGCATGTCGTATCTGCATAACTGTTTTCCATTTTCAGCTTTCCATTTTCCGTTATATAAAGATATTGACTCATGAAAAAGCTTGGTTTACTTTTAGTTGCATGTTTCGCTTTTGCAACGATTTCTGTAGCGCAGAATAATATTGTGAAAAGCCTGGAACGTAATGTGCCGGGACAAGGCAAGGTGACTATCCATCAAGATGCACGCATTGCGGCATTGATAGGTTCGGAGTATGTTCCTGCCGGTTCGGATGAGCAGAAAGTGATTAAAAGTTCGGGTTACCGCATACAAGTTTATGCAGGGAATAATACCCGTCAGGCCAAGAACGAAGCTTATGCGGTAGCTACCCGCATCAAGGAACATTTTCCCGAACTTACAGTTTATACCTCTTTCAATCCCCCTCGTTGGCTGTGCCGTGCAGGAGATTTCCGCAGTATCGAAGAAGCGGATGCCATGATGCGTCAGTTGCGGGCTACTGGTGTATTCAAGGAAGTTTCTATCGTGAAAGAGCAGATAAACATCCCCTTATAAAGAATTATCATGTTAGGAAAAGAAGAAATTGTATCTCCTTCATTAGATGAATTGAAGGAACATTATCACCGCATCCTTACTCTGTTGGGTGAAGATGCCGGACGTGAAGGTTTGCAGAAGACACCTGAACGGGTGGCGAAGGCCATGTTGTCGTTGACGAAAGGGTATCATATGGACCCGCACGAGGTACTCCGTTCGGCCAAATTTCAAGAGGAATACAGTCAGATGGTGATTGTGAAAGACATTGACTTCTTCTCGCTTTGCGAACATCACATGCTTCCCTTCTACGGAAAGGCACATGTGGCATATATTCCTAACGGCTACATTACCGGACTGAGCAAGATAGCCCGCGTAGTGGATATTTTCTCTCACCGCCTGCAAGTGCAGGAACGTATGACTCTCCAAATAAAAGAGTGTATTCAGGAGACGCTGAATCCGCTGGGGGTTATGGTTGTTGTGGAAGCCAAACACATGTGCATGCAGATGCGCGGAGTAGAGAAACAGAACTCCATTACCACTACATCCGATTTTACCGGAGCATTCAACCAAGCGAAGACTCGCGAGGAATTTATGAATTTAATCAGGCATAATTCTTGACGGAGAACTCCCCGAATTGAATTTAAAAATTCAGGATGACTCTGTCTCCCAGCCGCTTTGCCATGATGCTTTTTACTTTGTTCAATTCGTTGTAGCGCTCCATGATGCTGTTACACTGGGTTTCATCATTGGCTATGGCAGGGTTCTGTAACGCAAATAGGGTATGCTTCAATTCTTCGCAGACGATGGCATATTTGAAGTTTATCATTAACCGTGGAATTAGCTCATAGAGGCGTTCTTCGTCCGTTACCATTTGTTCTATCTGTGATTTCCTTAACTGATAGCGGTTGCTGATAAGCTCCACACTCAGCTTGCTGATGACGGGGTCGGGATGCGCCACAAAATACCGTTCGGCGGTAAAACCCTCATTGTGGATACGTTCGGCAGCCTCTGTCAGGATTTGCCGGTGAAGCGGATTGTGGAAGGCAAGTTCGTCTTCTTTTAAATCATTGACTATATATTCAGTTACAGTGATAGGGGTTTCCTGCCCCTCTTCATTGGTGACATTGCACATCACCCGCTCACCATAGAGCACTACCATCTTCAGAATAAGTCGTTCGTATTTATAGAACTCCTGGCCCTCCTTGCCCTCCTGCGGGATGAAGGATACATATTCTTCCTCGGGTGGAAAAGGTGGAGGTGTTTCGGAAGGGAGACCGGCAGGCAGTGATTGGGACGGATAGCCAGCTTGTTGTGCGTCGGGGTTGGTAGCTGCAGTATGACTGCCATTGACCCCCGTTTCTGCATTGGCTCTTGCGGCATTGGCCGACCGACGTTCACGTTCTGCTCGCTCAGCTTGTTGCTCGGCTTGCTTTTCGCGACGCTTGGCAACCTCAGAAACCAGCAGTTTATCTTCTACGTGCAATAATTGGGCGCACTCCTTGATATAGACATCACGCACAATGGCTTCGGGAATGATGGAAATGCTCTGCACAAGGTTTCCGATAAGCTCGGCACGCTTGATGGGGTCTTTTCCAGCATCTTCCAGCAACAGATTGGTTTTGAAGCGGATAAAGTCCGTTTCATTCTCTTGTATGAAGGCCTGGAACTCCGTCGCATTGTGTTTGCGTGCAAAGGAGTCCGGGTCGTCACCATCGGGCAGGAGGCAGACTTTGACGTTCATGCCTTCTTCCAGCAACATATCAATACCTCGGATAGAGGCCTTTATACCGGCAGCGTCACCGTCGTAGAGCACTGTCATATTGTTGGTGAAACGATGAATCATCCGGATTTGTCCGGATGTCAATGCTGTGCCCGAAGAGGCAACCACATTCTCTATGCCCGATTGGTGCATGGAAATGACGTCTGTATAACCTTCGACCAGAAAACAACGGTCTTGTTTCACAATGGCTTGTTTGGCAAAATATATGCCGTACAGTTCATTGCTTTTATGGTAAATCTCCGATTCAGGCGAGTTGACGTACTTCACCTTGACGCCTTTGGTGGCGCCGGCAAGCACACGTCCCCCAAAAGCCACCACCTTGCCGGAGAGAGTGTGTACCGGAAAGATGACGCGCCCCCAGAAGCGGTCTCGCAGTCGGTGGTCGTCCGTCTCGTAGCAGAGGCCGGTCTTGACAAGATAATCCTTTTTATAGCCTTTCTTCAAAGCTTCCTGGGCAAGGGCATCGTGGCTCTCGGTACAATAGCCCAACTGGAACTTCTCGATGATGTCATCCCGGAAGCCGCGGCTGCGGAAATAGGCCATGCCGATACTCCGTCCGTCTACGTGGTTCTTTAGGATATTCTGGAAGTAGTCACGGGCAAAGTTGTTCACAATGAAGAGGCTTTCCCGTTCACCCTGTGCTATCTTCTCCTCGCTGGATAGTTCGCGTTCTTTGATTTCAATGCCGTATTTTTTTGCGAGATATTTCAGCGCCTCGGGATAAGACATCTGTTCGTGCTCCATGATGAAATGCACTGCATTTCCTCCTTTTCCGCAGGCAAAACACTTGCAGAGCCCTTTGGCGGGGGATACATAGAAGGAAGGGGTTTTGTCATCGTGGAAAGGGCACAGACCTACATAGTTCACACCGCGTTTGCGCAGGGTGACAAAGTCTGATACGACATCGTATATCTGTGCGGCATCAAGTATGCGGTCTATGGTGGGTTGGTCTATCATTGTCTCTTTTCTAACTTGTGCAAAAGTACATGATATTTCTTGGATAATCAAAAATATCATATAGGAAAGAGCAGACCGGAACTCTACATCATCATAAAATTCCCGTGGATTGTATAGTCGAGTTTTTCTTTCAATCTTTGTATGTCAACCGGCTTGGACATATATCCGTTAAAGCCATTCTGCATAATCTTTTCTTTGTCCGAAGCAAAGGAGTATGCCGTTACTGCAATGATAGGTACCGTTTTGGATACTTTACGTATTTCGCGAGTAGCTTCATATCCATCCATTTTAGGCATATTGATGTCCATGATGACCACATGCGGATGAAACTTCTGATGGAGTTCCACGGCTTCCTCCCCATCCCAAGCATGAACCAACTCATAATCTTTCTGTAGGATAGACTTGAACAGCATATAGTTGCTTTCGTTGTCCTCTGCTATCAGGATTATAGGCTTTTCCTTGCTTCTCTCGTTCAGAAGAGGCATTAAAGTTAGATTATTTTCCTTTTGGGCCTCTTTCGGTTTATAAGGTATTGTAAACCAGAAAGTACTTCCTTTACCTTCTCCTTCGGATTCTACTCCGATGCGTCCTTTCATTTTTGTGACAATGTTTTTGCATATTGAGAGCCCTAATCCCGTTCCTTGTATAAAGGTGTTTACTTTGGTAAACCGTTCAAATATTTTCTTCTGATTCTCTAGTGATATGCCTATGCCCGTATCTTTTACGTAGAAATAGAGTTCTTCTCCACGGATTTTGTATCCAAACATAATCTCACCTTTCTCTGTGAATTTTGCAGCGTTGACCAGCAGGTTGATGAGGACTTGAGAGAGACGGTTATGTTCTGTCTGTACATAACAAACTGGTACTTCAGGAACGAATTGTAGGGCAACACCTGTTTGCAGTCTGCCTCGTACAGTGTTTTCCACATCTTTTGCCAACTGATTTAAGTCGACATTCTGATAATTGAATTCCAGTGTATTTGCTTCTATTTTTGAAAGATCCAGGATGTCACTTACCAGTTGCAATAGCAACTGGTTGTTGGTTTCTATGATACTGATGAACTCTTTGCGTTCGGTTTCGTTTTCGGTTGCAGTCAGCAGGCTGGAGAATCCTACGATGGCATTCAAGGGGGTACGTATCTCGTGGCTCATATTGGCTAGAAATGCAGATTTCAGCCGGTCGGATTCTTGGGCTTTTTCTCGTGCTCGGATAAGCGCTTCTTCTTGCCTCTTGCGTTCTGTTATCAGTAAAAGGGAGCCGACAAGCGATATTGGATAGCCGTTCTTGTCGCGCTGGTCAATTACTGCGTTGGTTTCCATCCAATCTGTTATTTTTCGCCCTTCTACTTCGGTGATGATACGATATTCTTCTTTGATATGCTGCAACTTGCCTGAAATGAGATTTTCATGTACATGGTGCATACGTTCGAAGTCTTCCGGGTGTATCTTTCGGAAATATTCTGACGCCTTGATAATATCTACTTGGACTGTAGAGTTCTTCTCCTTTGTAAAGTTCATGTGGTCTAATATCTTTTGTGCTTCGCAATAAATCAGACCCTCCTTTAAATCCCAGCGCCATGGTATGATGCGTGCTATGCCCAATGTCATTTCCAGTTTTTTATTAATCTCTCGCAATGTGTTTTCGGCATCTTTGCGCGCTGTAATATCTACGGCAAAGACATCCAAAGTGTGTTTTTGGGATGCCGGGCAAAGAATGAATTCGTAAAAGCTGTTTGTTTGTTTGAAGTAATGAGTAAATGTTACCGTTTGCTTTTCTTGGAATACCATTTCCATGAAATGTGTCAGGTGCTCTATTTGGGAGAAGGCATTTTTCTGTGAACCATCGGTAGTTGGCGTAAACTGGTCGTTGAAAATAATATTGCCGCATCGATAGCTCATATCTGCTATCTGTCCCGTTTTGTCGAAGAAAACCTCTATTTGAGTATAAGATATCGGCATATTACGTAAAAGGGTATCATGGGCACTTAGCAAGGTGATTTTCTTTTGCTGGAACCGGTAAATGACTAAAGCTATGATAAGTAGTGAGAGTATCAACACTACTCCGCAAATAATCCACCATTGATACTTCTGCCAGAATGTAAGCGGTTTATTGATGAATACCGAGTCTTTAGGACAGAGTGTGGTGTCCAGACCGTCCATCTGCAGTTGCTGGTAGTTGATGAAGGGATAGGATTTCTTGCTATATGTAAATGGGATATTCCGTGCATCCTCTCCTGCAAATATCTGTTTGAGGGCTGAAGAAAGCGCGTTTTGCACTTCCATGCGGTCATAGAAATATCCTCCCGCAAACCCCTCTTTACCCACATAGGCATTCCTTAATGCAAATACGGGTTGAGGCGATGATGCAACTAACTGAAAGTCTCCACTGATGAGTGTAGGAAAACCGAGTAGATTCTTACGCTCGTAAAACCATGTGGAAAATAGCATACCCGTCTCCGGTTCATCATTTAGCAGATATGCCTGTAATTCGTTTTGGTTTCTTTCATTACCTATTAAGCGTTCATAGTGGAGGTTTGGATACTTTGACGTTATATAGGCATGAATAAGCCGGTCCAAGTCTTGGTTATGATAGAGTTCATCTGCTGCGAATACAATCGTTTTCATTTTTGGCAGCATCTGTACCATCATGTCGATGGTCTCTTTGTACATATACGGCGTTTCGATAAAAGTAAAGTTGTATTGCGGCTGCAGGTCAACCAGAGGAGATGTGATGGCATTGGAAATGTGTATAGGACGTCCGGTGAAATAATATTCCCGTGGAGCATACGTGTCTTCGTTGCCGATCAATACTATTGGAATATTTCCCCACTCACTCAAAATACGTTCCCTTAAAGTAAAAGCCATGTTGCCGAGAAGTACAAGATAATCGGGTTTCTTATCCTGGAAACGTTCGAAAATGCCATTCTCCATCCGGATATACAATGAGTCATTACGAATGAACGTCCCGTTCATGTGTACTACATCGGCTGTGATGTCCTCTATAGGAGATGTTTGCAGCAGGATGGGAGTTATAAGTTCTTGGCTCCAGGGTGCGCTTTCATTGTACGAGTTTATAATAAGTAATCTGCGGTGTTTGCCGACTATGGTTGCTGTGGCAAAAGCCGAACTTAAATATAAAAAAAGGAAACATAAATTGATTATGCATCTTTTATCTAGAAAAATTTTCATAACCTGATTTTTCAAGTAGTATATTGTCTAATGGCAATTTAATTGCCACGTGTTATTTATACAAAAATAATACAAATGCATTTTAATCGTAAAATATAGTTGCTAAAATTAAAAATAATTAACGGCGTCTTTTTATTCTATACACTGGAAGTTTAATGTAATTATTATTTTATATATCTGTTTTGTGTTGTCTAGCAAGTGAGTACAAGGGTGAGAGGAGATAGAAAAGGAAGTTGGCAGATTGTAATAAAAAGATAAAAAGGATATTTTCATCTTGAAAAAAGTGATATTTTTGCACCCGCTTTTGAAAATGGTACCGGAGACATTTTTTTGTCTTTTAGTGTCAACTGTTAGGATTTCCGGTGATTCATGCACCTCTTCAAAGGGCTACTTCGACGGATAGCCTGAGGTGGTGACTGTCTTTTTCATCCGGGGTGTTTAGTTGGGATAAAAGTGTGTACCTTGGCATCGAGGCACACACTTGTTGATTGTTTATCTAATCTTTTCCCTGATTTTAGTCAGATACTTCTTCATGCCTTCTGCATCCTTATTGCTGATGATTTCCAGCAGGTTCTTCAGTTCCAGGCGGATGTTCTCCACTTGTGAGGGGGTGCGCGGATTGAAGAGAATTTCCTGGAGCAGGTAGTCGTCTTCACTCAGCAGGCCTTTGGCAATGGCCATGTGCTTTTTGAAGGTGGTGCCCGGAGCTTCCTGGTGTTTCATTACCGCTGCAAACACGAAAGTGGATACAAACGGAATGGATAAGGAGTATGCCACAGTCTCATCATGCTCGTCGAAGGTATATTCAAAGATGTTCAGCTTCATGGTCTGGTAGAGGTCCTTGAAGAAGATTTTCCCCAAGTGGTCGCCTTCGCTGATGATGATGGCATTCTCCGTATTCAGATTGTTGAGGCTGGCAAAAGTGGGACCGAACATAGGATGCGTCGACACGTAGCGGAAGCCGCTTTCATCGTAGAATTTCTTCAATCCGGTCTTTACCGAAGCGATGTCGCTGATAATGCAGTCTTTGGGCAGTACCGGCAGCACTTGGCGGAAAGCGTCCAGCGTGTATTTCACCGTAACGGCATTGATGACCAGCTCCGGCTCGAAGTCCTTGATTTCTTCCAGTGTGGTGAAGCGGTAGGTGTTGTAGACAAAACGCAGTTGGTGCGGATTGACGTCGAACACAGCCGTCTCGTGCTGGAAACTCAGGATGTCTGTGAAGAAAGAGCCCATTTTCCCGGCTCCAAGTATTAATATTCTCATGATGTTTAATGTGCCAATTACTTATTTATAATTTCCATCTGCTGTCTTACACTCTCTTCGTGTATCGCCTCAAATACCTTTTTGATGAATTCAGCATCCATGCCACACAATGCGCCTTGCGAGCCGCGTTTCTCGAGGATTTCGTTGTAGCGTCCGGTTTGCAGGATGGTCATGTCATGCTCTTTTTTGTATGTACCGATTTCACGTGCCACACGCATCCGTTTGGCCAGCTCCTGAATAAGATTGTTGTCGCATTCGTCTATCTGCTTGCGCAATTCGCTGAGGTTCTCGGTGCTTTGTGTTTCCTTGCGGATGACCAGCAGGTTGAGGATGTAATCCAGCACATCCGGGGTGACTTGCTGGGCTGCATCGCTCCAGGCACAGTCCGGGTTGCAGTGGCTCTCGATAATCAGTCCGTTGAAGCCCAAATCCATAGCTTGCTGGCAGAGTGGAGCAACCAGTTCGCGCTTTCCACCTATGTGGCTGGGGTCACAGATAATAGGAAGGTTGGGAATTCGGCGGCGCAGCTCAATGGGGATATGCCATTGGGGCAAGTTACGGTAGAGCTTTTTGTCATAGCTGCTGAATCCGCGATGGATGGCACCCAGACGTTTCAAGCCTGCATTGTTGATACGTTCCAAAGCTCCAATCCACAGCTCCAGGTCAGGATTTACCGGATTCTTCACCAGTACCGGGATATCTACGCCTTTCAGTGCATCGGCAATTTCCTGTACGGCGAAAGGATTGGCGGTGGTACGTGCACCTACCCAAAGAAGGTCAATTCCAGCCTTCAGGCATTCGTATACATGTTTGGCGGTAGCTACTTCTGTTGAAACGTACATGCCGGTTTCTTTCTTTACCTCCTTCAGCCATGCAAGGCCGTCTACGCCTACTCCTTCGAAGCCGCCCGGTTTGGTGCGCGGTTTCCAGATGCCGGCACGGAATAGCTTGAGGCCTTTGTCTGCCAATTGTTTGGCGGTGCTCATTACTTGTTCTTCGGTTTCGGCACTGCAGGGGCCGGCTATTACCATAGGGCGTTTGTCTTCAACACCAGGTAATGTGATAGGTTCTAATTCGAGTTCCATATTCTTTATTTGTTTAATAATATTCTTTAATTATGCTTTTTCTTCCTTGTGACGTTTCCTCCTTTTCAGAAGACTTTCTGAGCAAGGTCCCGGAGATTTAGTAAAACGTCGGAGAAGATTTACTAAATCGTTCCTCCCGTTTTAGTAAATCTCCGGTGGAGTTTTAGTAAACGGGATTCCGGCTTTAGGGTGTTCATCTCTTACTTGTAAGCATTTATTTCATGTCCTTGATACGCTTCAATGCTTCTGCCAGTTTATTGTCCTTACAGCAGAGGGAGATGCGGATATACCGTTTCCCGTTACTTCCGAAGATAAACCCGGGAGTAATGAACACTCTGGCTTTATGCAGCACGTGTTCAGTCAGTTCTTCCACGTCTGTACAGCTGTCGGGGATTTTGCCCCAGAGGAACATGCCTACCTGGTTTTCGTCGTAGGTGCAACCCAAGGTATGCATAATTTCTCCTGCCAACTGACGGCGGTTGCGGTAATTCGCGTTGTTGCCGTCATACCAGTCTTGCTCTGCTTCCAGGGCAGTGGCGGCTGCCAGTTGCATGGCACGGAACATACCGCTGTCGATGTTGCTTTTTACTTTCAATATCCATTGCACGAAGTCGGCATTCGAGGCAAGCATGCCGATACGCCAGCCCGGCATGTTGTGGCTTTTGCTCATGGAATTGAATTCTATGCAGCACTCTTTGGCACCCGGAATGCTGAGGATGCTGATAGGATGTTCGTTCAGGATGAAACTGTAGGGGTTGTCGTTTACGATGACGATGTCCTTGCGGCGTGCGAAGTCCACCAGTTTCCGGTACAGTTCCGGTGTTGCGTTCGCCCCGGTGGGCATATTGGGATAGTTGGTCCACATCAGTTTTACACGGCTCATGTCCATCCGTTCCAGTTCGTCGAAGTCGGGCATCCAGCCGTTTTCTTCTTTCAAGTTATAGTTCACGACCTCGGCACCCAGAATCTTGCTTAATGAAGTATAGGTGGGATAGCCGGGATTGGGAACCAATACTTGTTCACCGGGGTTGACAAAGGCCAGCGTCACGTGCAGGATGCCTTCTTTGGAGCCGATGAGCGGTTGTATCTCTGTGTTGGGATTCAATGCTACACCGTACCATTTTTGGTACCAGTCCGCAAAACCGCGGCGCAGTTCGGGGATACCTACGTAGGGCATGTAACCATGTCCGTCCGGATTGCAGGCAGCTTCGCAAAGTGTCCGGATTGTCTTTTCGGAAGGCGGCATGTCGGGGCTTCCGATTCCCAGGCTGATGACATCCATTCCTTCGGCATTCATTTGTGCCACTTCTTTCAGCTTCTTCGAGAAGTAGTATTCGCTTACGCTTGCCAGGCGGTCGGCAGGCTTTATTCTACACGTTTGATTTTCCATCTTCATATTCTCCTAATATTTTCAGCTCTTTGGTCAGCGGTGTGATGGCCGCAATGGATTGTTTATATCTCAGTACATTGTCGAAGACGACATCTACGTAAAACTGGTATTCCCATTCACGCCCGATGATGGGCAGTGATTGTATCTTGGTCAGGTTGATGCGGTAGAAAGACAAAATAGACAATACTTGGGAAAGGCTTCCTTCAGTATGGGGAAGTGTGAATACCATGCTTGCCTTGTTGACGTCCTTGCTGCGATGCCGGTTCAGTTCATCTACTTGCCAAGGGTCGGCTACGACCAGGAAACGGGTGAAGTTATGTTTGTTGGTTTCGATACCTTCCTGCAGGACCTTCATGCCATAACGCTCTGCAGCAGCTTTGGAGCAGATAGCTGCATGGCCTTTCAGATGTTCCTGTTGGATGATTTCGGCACTGCGGGCGGTATCTTCGCCTTCCACCACTTTGATTCCGGGGTGTTGTCCCAGGAATTCACGGCATTGCATCAGGGCGATAGGGTGGGAGTTGACTTCGGTAATATCATCCCAGTCTTCATCGGGCAGGCAGACAAAACTATGGGAAATACGCAGCTTGTACTCGCCGACAATCTGTGCGCCACTTTGGCGTAATAGCTCATTGTTATGCAGCAAACTACCTGCAATGGTGTTTTCTATCGCCAGCATTCCTATGGTCTGACTGTCTTTTTTGATGGCACCGAACACGTCTTCAAAGTTGGCGCAACAGATTAACTCTATTTCTTCTCCTTCGAAGTACTTGTGTGCGGCGATGTCGTGATACGAGCCTAATGTTCCTTGAATGGCTACCTTTTTCATTATTTTTATTTTCTTGGTTATGCTATAAAAAAAAATCCCGCTTCCATACGATGGAGCGGGATTCTGTATATTTACTTGTTTCTCTATTCAGTCCTTAAGCATCACTGTCACTTGATACATACAAACTCCCGCTCTACTTTCTGGCTAAAGTAAAAGTAAAAAAAGAAGTAATATGCATAAGTAAATGACTTCATACTTGTATTCTCTGTTTTTGAATTACGTGACAAAAGTAATGCTTTTCTTTTATATACAAACAAAAAACAATGTTTTTTTTAGGGATAGTAGCAATTTAACTTATTTCCCTTTAACTTGTACAATGACTTGAACCGGACGATGGTCGGATGAAATGGTGTCTTCTATGACTTTCCGGTATTGTACGTCAAACCGATACCCATTCTTGGAATAGCCGTAGATGTAGTCTATACATCGGTTGGGACGGTCTGCCGGGAAAGTATAAGAGGTTGTGTCATTGAGGGTGGCAAAATGTTTTGCCAATTCCAGCTGGGGAACGCTTGCTGGTGCAGAGTTCATGTCGCCTGCCATAAAGATGGGCTTATCGACGTTTTGCAAGGCTTTTTCTATCAATGGTACGGCAAGGAGCTGGTCTTCTGGAGTGAGGGACTGGTGTGTGGCACAAAATACATAATCTTTAAATTCTGCAATAATGAGGGTACGTTTTTCTTCCCGTCCGGGCATTGGAATGATTTTGTATTTTATGGGTATCTCTCTGGAGAGGATTCCGATGCCGTAGCTTCCACCCTGAAAAGGAATGGCTGCTGCATAAGTCCCGTGCATTCCGGTCAGTTTTTCTAGTTCTCCGAGAGCATGGATTCCTTTGTTGCGCACCGTTACACTGTCAAGTTCCTGCAGGGCGACTATGTCCGGAGAAGTTTGACTGATAACATTGGCAATGCGCCGGTAATTGTACTCCTTGTCCATACCTATGCAATTATGTACGTTATAGGACAATATGTTCACTTGCTGTGCATGGGCAGGTGCGAACATCAGTACAAAAAGTACTGATAGAAATAAATTTCGTTTCATTGGCGGCAATAATTGAATTTGTCATAATCCCAGGATATTACCGGTACTTCCCCCCCCGGTTGGTTACCATATTGTCCGTTAAAGTTCTGTATCTCTTTAGGATTGAGTTCCAGTCCTTTCTTCATGTCTTCTGCAGAACCTTCCTTGTCGCCGTTCAGCAACTTGGCACGTCCGCGCTCATGATAGGCCTCTGCGAAATTAGGGTTCAGTTCTGTGGCTTCCGTAAAGAGCTCGATGGCTTCTGCCAGTTTGTTTTGGGTGATGTAAAGCTGTCCTAAGTAGAGGAAGGCTTGTTCGTTGAAGGGATTCAACTCCGTCACTTTCTGATAGCTGCTTTCTGCTTTTTCTTTGTCTCCCGTAGCTTCTTCTATCTTTCCGCGGAGCAAGATGGCACTTTCGTCTTCCGGGTCTTGTGCCAGAATGGTGTCTATGTCTTCCATCGCTTCCTTGTATTGCTGCATTTGGACCAGGGCTTCGGCACGGAGCAGACGTGCTTCGATGAAATCATCTTTCAGTACGATGGCTTTCGTAAGATGGGCGATGCACATGATGCCGTCCCCTTGCCCATTGTCTGCTTTGCCGAGCAGGTAATGTGCCATGGCGTTGCCCTCTTCTATTTCGATAGCCTTCTTTGCCGCTCCTGCCATGGCGGGATAGTCTTCCTGCATGTAGCATACGTTGGCAAGACTGAGGTAGGTGGAGATATGTTCCGGCTCTATTTCGGTCATGCGTTCCAGTAGTTTGTGCGCCTCGTCCAGTTCGCTGGTCTGGGTGTAGACTTGGGCGAGATATCCCATGGTCTCGAAGTCTTCCTGAATGGCAAGGGCTTCAGTGAAGCATTTGATGGCGTAGTCTGTACGGCCCATGCGTTGTGCGCGCATACCGTCATACTTGAATATCTCAAAATTCTTCTGTTCGTTTTTTTGTTTCTCATTTGCCGGACTGTCTGACTTGCCGGAGAAAAAAGATTTAAAGAATCCCATAGGTGATTAAAATTAAAGAATTAAAAATTAAAAAGGAAAAGGAGGGGCATGGCTGATAGGAGATGTTCCTCTCAGCGGCAGGACATTCTTTTCCAACGGCAAAAGTAATGAATTATTTTTTGATTTGAAGCATTCCGTTGACAGCAATTACCTTGCCTTCGTCCAACAATCCATGTAACACATCGATGAGCATGTTTTTATCGTCTGCTATCTGTTCTGCCAAAGTGGCTGGAGTTTGTCGTTTATCAGATAGGGCTTGAAGAATCTTTTCAGAAAGTTCCTTTTCCGAAAGGTGGCCGGAAGGTTTCTTGTTCTTCAAATTGATGCAAGTGTCGCACTGCCCGCAGTTATGCTCGTTCTTCTCTCCGAAGTAGTGTAGCAGCATTCGACTACGGCACACGGTATCGCTGCTCACGTAATCCAGCATGGCACTTATGCGTTTCTCATACCGCTCTTTGCGTTCCTCGTACACGGCGGGAGAGATTTGCAGGTGGCGCATTTCAACCCTCTCTCGCGTGTATATTATATATGGTGTCTTTTTGCGGGGGATGTAACTGACGATACGTAGCTTGGCTAGGTGGATGAGCTGTTCATACACTTGCCGGCGTGTGAGTCCAGTGCGTATGGCCAGTGAATCTTCATTGATGAAAGCATGGTCTGTGAAGACCCCGGTATAGGAGCGGAGAATGGTTTGGATGAGTTTGTCCATATCTTCGCCGAGCTCTCTCAGTTTATAAAGTTCGTCTCGACGGATAGTGAACAGTAGCCGGGATGCATTGTCTTGTTCGTCTGTATATTCCAAGTATCCCGCTTGTGTCAGAATCTTCAAGGCACTGTCCACGGGAACGGGGAAGTACTTGAACTTTCGGCAAAAGTCTTCTATATTGAACTCGCGTACACAGCCTTGTCCATCTCCCATTGCCATCTGGTAATAGTATTGAAGATGCTCATATACTTCCTTTATATATTCTTTTTCAGGAAAGGTGTCGGGAATGCGTTTGTGCAGTGTTGCCTTATCCGACTTGGCGTAAAGGACGACCGCGTAGGCTTTTTGTCCGTCCCTTCCGGCACGTCCTGCTTCCTGGAAGTAGGCTTCTATGGAATCGGGCAGATCCATGTGGATGACAATCCGTACATCCGGTTTGTCGATACCCATACCGAATGCATTGGTGGCGACCATGACACGGCTTTCTCCTGTTTGCCAGCGTTGTTGGCGGATGTCTTTGGTGGCGTCATCCAGTCCGGCATGGTAGAAATCGGCGGTGATGTCTTCGTTGTGCAGCAGTTCGGTAATTTCCTTGGTACGGCGACGGTTGCGCACATAGATGATGGCGCTTCCGGGCATACGGCGCAGGATGTGCAACAGCTCTCCCGTCTTGTTTTCCGTTTTACGGACGATATAGGCGAGATTTTTGCGCTCGAAACTCATGCAGAACACATTTTCCTCACGGAAATGCAGACGGGCCTGGATATCTTTCACTACTTCCGGAGTGGCAGTGGCTGTCAGTGCCAGCACGGGTACACCGGGTAGCAGTGTGCGTATCTCGGCTATCTTCAGATAGGCAGGACGGAAGTCGTAGCCCCATTGCGATATGCAGTGGCTTTCGTCTACCGTAATCATACTGATTTTCATCTTCTGCAGTTTGGTGCGGAAGATTTCAGTATCGAGCCTTTCGGGGGAGATATAGAGGAACTTGAAATTGCCGAATATACAGTTCTCCAGTGTGACGATGATTTCCTGCCTGCTCATGCCTGAGTAGATGGCAAGCGCCTTGATTCCCCGCTTTTTCAGGTTTTGTACCTGGTCTTTCATGAGGGCAATCAACGGAGTGATGACCAGGCAAAGTCCTTCTTTAGCAAGTGCCGGAACTTGGAAAGTGATGGATTTTCCTCCTCCCGTGGGCATTAGTCCCAAAGTGTCCCGTCCCTCGGTAATGCTGTTGATGATATCTTCCTGGATTCCCCGGAAGGTATCGTATCCCCAGTATTGCTTCAGAAGCCTCACCCCCAATCCCTCCCCCATAGGGAGGGGAGTTTTGAAGTTACTACTGCTGCTCATGGTCTTATTGAACTTTCTTGCTACTTCTTATCGTTGAATTGATATTCTTTCCTTCTCTATGCTAATAGTAGTGATTACTAATCTTATAGCATCAACCAATTTTCATCATTTCCTTAATATAAGGAGACTATTCTTATTCCCCTCCCTGTGGGGGAGGGGTTAGGGGAGAGGCTTTCAGTTCGGCTTTATGTCTTCAATCTGCAACTGCACTTCACCCCTCTTATGGGTATTCTCTTCAATGGAATAGCAGATGTCGAAGGAACGTTTGGTCTTGATGAAGCGTACGTGGGAACTTTGCCCGAAAGCGATGCCGTTCATTACATTGTTCGATTTATTATCCACCAGTTCTAGCTTGATATGTTCCTGGTCGCGGCCTACGACTTTGCTGGTACCATAATCATAGACATTGTGCGTACAGAAAATGGGTTTGGCATTGTCCGGTCCGAATGGATTGAATTTCTTCAAGTCGCTGAAGAATTTCGGAGTGATGTCTCTGAAATCAATCTCGGCATTGATGTCGATGACGGCGCATGTCTGTTCCGGCAGGATATTTTGTGATACGAACTCTTCGAAGCGTTCGATAAAGGCCGGTACATTTTCCACCTTCATGGAAAGACCGGCGGCGTAGGTATGACCTCCGAAGTTTTCCAGAAGGTCGCGGCAGTATTCAATGGCTTTGTAGACATCGAATCCGGAGACGGAACGGGCAGAACCGGTTGCCATGTCATCCGTACGTGTCAGTACTACTGCCGGCCGGTAATAGATTTCCGTCAGCCGGGAGGCTACGATGCCGATGACGCCTTTATGCCAGTCTTCATTGTACAATACGATGGAACGTCGGTCGGCAAGTCCGTCCAGGTCAGCTACAATCTTGTTGGCCTCCTCGGTCATGGTCTTGTCCAAGTCCTTGCGTGTCTCGTTGTATTGGTTGATTTGTCCGGCTTTCTCCAGGGCAAGAGAGAAATCTTTTTCAGTAAGCAAGTCAACAGCTTCTTTCCCGTTCTGGATACGTCCGGAGGCGTTGATGCGGGGACCTATTTTGAATACAATGTCACTGACGGTGATGTCCTTGTCCGTCAGTCCGCAGACATCAATGATTGCTTTCAGGCCTACGCTGGGATTACTGTTCAACTGCTTCAAACCGTGGTAGGCGAGAATGCGGTTTTCACCCATAATGGGGACAATATCCGATGCGATACTGACGGCGCAGAGGTCCAGTAAAGGGATAAGGTGATGGAACTCGATACCGTTGTTGAGGGCAAATGCCTGCATGAACTTAAAGCCTACACCGCATCCGGACAGATGTTCATAAGGATAGGTGTTGTCTTCCCGTTTGGCATTCAGAATGGCTACAGCAGGGGGCAGTACATCATCGGGGACATGATGGTCGCAGATGATGAAATCAATGCCTTTCTCCTTGGCGTATGTGATTTCTTCGACGGCTTTGATACCGCAGTCCAATACAATAATCAAACCTACACCACTCTCTGCGGCATAGTCTACTCCTTGGATTGAAACTCCATACCCCTCATTGTAACGGTCGGGGATATAGTAGTCGATGTTCGAATAGAACTGTTGAATAAACTTGTAGACCAATGCCACAGCCGTGGTACCGTCTACGTCATAATCTCCATAAACAAGAATGCGCTCTTTCTTTCCCATTGCCTTGTTCAGGCGCTCTACGGCTATATCCATATCCTTCATCAGGAATGGGTCGTATAAGTCCGGTAGTTGGGGGCGGAAAAACTTCCGGGCATCCGCTGCCGTTGTTATTCCCCGCTCCACCAGCAATTTTCCCAATATTGGGCTAATTCCCAATTCTTGGGCCAGTTGTTGGCTTGCTTCTGCCTGTTCGGGTGTAATGGGTTGATAATTCCATTTGTGAGTCATTTTATATATTATTTTTTCTTTTTCTATCTCAAGATGTTGGGGGAGTAGAGGGGGGCAATACGTGCACTTTTCTCCAACAAGGTGTAAAGGTATGAAAAACTCTTGAAACGGAGGTGAATTCTGCGGAAAAACTTTATAAGTATATGTATTCTCCACTAAAAAACTTTATTTTTGTATCCATTAAAAAATATCGCTATGCTTGTTTTTATCTCTTGTGCAAAGACCATGGCAGCGCGCTGCTCTGTTGTCGTGCCCGAAGTCACAGTCCCGAAATTCGAAACGGAGGCTGTGCGGAATGCGTTGGAAATGTCGCAGTATTCAGTATCCGAATTGGAAAGGCTTCTTCGGGTGAATACCAAAATTGCTGCCGAGAACCGTTTGCGTTTTCATGATTTCTGTTCGGAGGAGAATCGTTCGATGCCAGCCGTTTGCGCCTACACGGGAGCTGTTTTTAAACGCATTCTTCCGAAAGATTTTTCAGCGGAGGATTTTCGTTATGCGCAAGAACATCTACGTATCACTTCTTTTCTTTATGGGTTGCTTCGCCCGCTGGACGGTATCAAACCCTATCGTTTGGAAGGAGATGTCCGTTTGCCCGAAAAAGGTGGAATATCCATGTTTGATTATTGGAAGCCTTTGTTGACGGATTACTTCATAGAGGAAATTAAAAACTGTGGCGGTGTTCTCATTAATTTGGCAAGTGCTGAAATGAAAGATTTGTTCGACTGGAAGCGGGTGGAGCAAGAGGTGCGTGTTATTACGCCCGAGTTTCAAGTTTGGAAGGCCGGACAGCCGAAGACTGTCGTTATCTATGCCAAGATGTGTCGCGGAGAGATGACGCGTTTTATTGTCAAGAACCGTCTGGAGTGTCCTGAGGAGTTGAAATCCTTTTCTTGGGAGGGCTTCGTCTGGGATGAGATACGCAGTACGGAGAATGTATGGCATTTTTCGTTAGGTACATTTATGTAATGAAAAGGTACATTACGTTTGGCTCAGATGTTACTATATGTTGCTTTCGATGTTTGCGCAAAATGAAGAACTAAATACGCAATTTAGGATGAGGGAAAAGAATGAACTCTCTACATTTGCATGCAGTAAACTTAAAAGCAATATACTATGAAGAGAAACGGATTAAGAACAGTTGTTGTATTAGCTTTGACCATATTTCTATTGAATGCTCCGGTTTGTGCTACAGCTTCCAGATTGCAGGATACTTGTGCGGAGGCGCGGGATGAGGTTGCACTGCGGCCTGAGTGGATGAGGATTCTCCATGATACGCTTCCTATATGTAAGATTTCTATTCCTGGTTCACACGATAGCGGTAGTATCAAAGGAGGGCATATGTTGAAAACACAAGCAACAGATATTCCTGCTCAATTACGGCAAGGCATCCGTGCTTTCGATATCCGTTTGGAAAAGAAGGGTAATAAACTGGGGGTGTTTCACAGTCATGCCTTTCAGGATATATATTGGGAAGATGATGTTTTACCTGCTTTTATACACTTTCTGCAAACATATCCTTCTGAGACTTTGATTGTTTCCTTGAAAAAGGAAGGGGGAGAATTGCGGGATTATGCTTCTCTGCTGTCCGTTTCTTTAAGCAGCCCTGAGTATCAAAGTTATTTCGTGATGGACTTTCGCCCTGAACTGACGCTGAAAGATTGCCGTGGAAAGATTCTTTTCCTGCATAGGGATCATGCTATGGATAATTATCCTGGAGCAGCATGTGTAGGTTGGGAGGATGACAGTACTTGCCTGCTCACTCTTCGCAATAAAGATGGTAAGGAAGGAGTGGCTTTGCTCGAAGATAAATATCAATATGAATCGGGTGAGGAGGCCGGGAAGAAGGTAGGGGTTTGTGTCCGTAATATTGAAGGGATGTCTGCTGAGCCGGTTTCCTCACGTCGGTGGGGAATTACTTTTGTAAGTGCGACGGGGCTGCCCTTGGGAACCCCTAAAGTCTTTGCTGATAAGGTAAACAAGCCTATTGCTGACTATTTAAAACAAAAGAATAGCCGGAATTGCGGTATTGTTTTTATCGATTTTGTCAGTGAACCTGGAGGAAAAGATTTGGTGGAATATTTGATTGACAGTAATGTTTGCGCAAAATGAAGATTTATATGCGCAATTGGGAATACTGAAAAAAAAGCATTTTCTTAATTTTGCACATGTTGAACACCTTAATGTTATATACTATGAAACTGTCAATAGATTTAGGAGGAACCAATATTCGAATAGCCCAAGTGGAAAAAGGGAACTGCTTGAATAAAGTGTCGGTTCCATGTTTAGCTCAGCAAGATGCTTCTACTGTGCTAAACCAGCTTTCCCAGCTTATTCGGAATATGATGAATGAGCAGGTAGATGGTATCGGTATCGGTGTCCCTTCAATTGTTGATCCGGAGAAAGGAATTGTATATAATGTAGCAAATATATCTTCTTGGAAAGAAATACACTTGAAGGAGATTTTGGAGAACGAATTCAAGGTGGCAGTTGCCATTAATAATGATTCCAACTGTTTCACTTTGGGGGAGAGCCTATACGGCGAAGGAAAATCTTATACCAACATGGTAGGCGTTACTATTGGGACCGGAATTGGAGCTGGCGTTGTCATTGGCCGTCGTTTGTATGGTGGGCAATATATGGGAGCCGGTGAGATAGGCTCATTTCCTTATTCGGACTCTGATTTTGAACACTATTGCAGTAGTTTCTTGTTTAAACGTTATGGCACTACCGGTGCGGTAGTAGCTGAAAAAGCCCAGCAAGGAGAACAAGCTGCATTGGAGATTTGGAAAGAGTTTGGGAGGCATTTGGGTAATCTTATAAAGGCAATTCTTTTTGCCTATGCTCCCCAGGCTATTGTTTTAGGAGGCGGTATTGTATCGGCTTTTCCTTTCTTTAAAAATGCTATGGAACAAACAATGCAAAGTTTTCCCTACAAGATTATATCGGATAATGTGAGTGTGGTGGCTTCGCATCAAAAGGATTCCAGTTTATTGGGTGCTGCCGCTCTTCTTGAGTAATAATCCCTATACGGTTTGATTGAAAATAATAAATATTTTGCAGTTATATTATTTTACGCATAAATAAGGACTGTTAGAGAATTGTTCCTTTTGTAATAACTATGTAATTCTGCTTTCTGACCTTTGTGGCGGAATTATAATTTTCTATATTATAAACTTTAAATTTTGAATGCATGAAACAAGTAAATCTTAGAATCTATCGAACGATTCTGACCCTATTGTTGGGACTGTTCTTGTCGGCAGGTGCTTATGCACAGCAGATTTCAGTGAAAGGAACAGTAAAGGATCAGACTGGCGAACCTGTGATTGGTGCCAATGTGTTAGTAAAGGGGACGACTAATGGAGTGATTACGGACGTTGACGGAAACTTTAATGTTTCGGCCGATAAAAACGGCGTATTGGTAATCAGTTTTGTCGGCTATGTGACTCAGGAAGTACCAGTGGCAGAAAAACAAATGGTAATTGTGCTTAAAGAGGATACAGAACTTCTGGATGAGGTTGTTGTATTAGGGTATGGTGCGAATACACGTAAGCAGGACTTGTCTGCTTCAGTGGGTGTAGTAAGTAATACTGAAGAATTGGCTGCTCGCCCGGTAACTTCTACCGAAGGCATGCTGCAGGGACAGCTGGCAGGTGTTACCATTACGGCCGATGGTGGCGACCCAACTTCTTCTCCTAACATTGTGATTCGTGGTCAAGGCTCACAAGATGGAGACAATGTACTTTGGGTTGTGGACGGTGTTCCCGGTGCACCTATCTCATCCATGAATGATATTGAAAGTATCGTTGTTTTGAAGGATGCTGCTTCTGCTGCTATCTATGGCGCACAGTCTGGTGCAGGTGGTGTTGTGTTGGTAACTACCAAAAAAGCGAAACAAGGTGCTCCTTCGTTGACTTATGACGGCACTTTTGGTATTCGTCAGGCTACCAATTTGATAGAACCACTGAATGCGGAGCAGCAGATTGAGATGCGTAAGATATCTCATCAAAATGCAGGACTTTCGCTTCCAGTCGGTTGGGATGTTACCAAAAATCCATGGATAGGTACGACTCGTACTGATTGGATGGATGAGATTTTCCGCACTGCCTTCTACCAACGTCATAACGTAGCGTTGAATGTAGGTTCTGATAATTTTTCAAATCGTATATCTTTTGCTTACGATAATGATGAAGGTGTTTTGATTAATACTTTCAAGAAGAATCTTACATTACGTTATAATGGTAAAATGCAGCTGAACAAGTGGGTGAGCGTCAGTGAGGATTTTGTATGGCAGAACACTACCCAACGTTCCAAAGCTACGGATAACGATGCTTATACAGGACCTATCCTTTCGGCTATCTACATGCCGGCAAGTGCCACTGTCTATAATCCGTTGGACGGAAGTTATGGTGGTGTGACTACGGAAGATCCTGCCTATATTGAAAAATATGGTTCGAATTTCTCTGATATCCACGGGGATGCTGTAAATCCGGTACGTCTATTGGAAGCAGAGAATTTGTATGACAAGATAAGTGACATATGGAGCACTACCAGCTTGGAGATAGCTAATGTACTTCCTGGATTGAAGTTTACGAGTCGTTTTACTTATAATATGAAGACTAATCATTACAAGAAGTTCAATCCTATTCGTGATGAAGTAGGTAAACCGGCTTTGTCGAATAATCTTCAAGAAACTACTTACCGTAGAGATGCTTGGAAGACGGAAAATACCCTGACTTATGATAAGACATTCGGTGAACATACGGTTGGTGCCTTGTTCTCGACTACGGCAGATCATTCTGAAACGCGTGGACTGGAAGTGACGGGTAAGGATTTTGCGGATGAATCGGAATTTTTACAATACATGGCGTATGCAGGATCAGTGACAGCATCTGACTATTTGACTGGACCTGATGCCAATGTGTCGTTGATTGCCCGTTTGGCTTATTCTTATAATGACCGTTATTTTGCTACTGCATCTTGGCGTCGTGATTATGCTGGACGTTTGCCTAAGGAAAATAACTATGGTGATTTCCCTGCAGTGACCCTTGGATGGAAAATATCTAATGAAAAATTCTTTAAGAAGAGTGATTTTATCAGTTTGCTGAAATTGCGTGCTTCTTGGGGGCGTGTAGGTAATTTGAGCTCTATAGGGCTTAATTATAAGTCTGCTTTGTTGAAGAAAAGCTCGTGGACAGAACAAGCACAATATGGTCCTGAGGCAAATAATATCTGGAATACTTTGATTTACAACGGCTCTGCGTTAAATCCTGATTTGACCTGGGAAACTTCAGAACAGACTGACTTGGGCTTGGATGTTGAGATGTTTAAAAACCGTTTGTCGGTATCATTAGACTATTTTGATAAACGTACTTTCAATTTGATTCAGACACAATCAATGGGGTGGCCTTCTACTATGGGACTCGATGCCATGTTAATCAATCAAGGTGAAGTGCGTAACCGTGGCTTTGAGATTCAAGCTAATTGGAGCGATAAGATTAACAAAAACCTTTCTTATTTCGTATCGGGTAACTTCTCGTATTTAAAGAACTGGGTATCAGATATAGGTGTGAAGGATGCGGATGGCAATCCGGGTTTGTGGCCTAATGATAAAAGGTTCCGTAGCATCCCTTATATGATGCAGAGTACGGAAGGGGAACCTCTGAATTCCTTCTACTTGATTAAGACAGATGGTTTGTTCCAAAGTGATGCAGAAGTTGCCGAGTGGAATGCTAAACATGGAACATATGTGACCAATGATAATGGTGAAAAAGAGTGGGTAGGTATTCAGCCGAATGCCAAGGCTGGTGACTTGAAGTTTGTGGATCATAATGGCGATGGTAAAATTACGGATGCAGACCGTCAGTATATGGGTAGTGCGACTCCGAAGACGACTTTTGCCTTTACATTGGGAATGACGTGGAAAAAACTTTCTTTCAGTGCCATGTTCCAGGGAGTAGGTGGAGCAAAAGCTTTATATGTAGGAAAGTACATGCTGTTGAGTGATGTAGAAGGAAACTTTAACCGTTCCAGCGAGATATTGAATGCTTGGAGTCCTACAAATACCGGTTCTGATATTCCTCGTTTGTCAAAGAATGACCCGAATGGAAACTTTACGACTGCATCTGATTGGTATTTGGAGAATGCTTCTTATCTGCGTTTGAAGAATGTAACCCTTTCTTATGATTTAAGCGATGTATTCCGCAAGTGGTCTCATTTGAATGACCGTAACAGCCGTTTGTCTGTGTACTTCAGTGGTGAAAATCTTGCTACTATCACTGGATATTCTGGTATGGATCCTGAATGTGGTGGCTGGGATGCTTTGAAATATCCGGTATCTCGCGTATTATCTGTTGGTGTAAAATTGACTTACTAATAATTAATAGAGAAGAATGATTATGAAAAAAAATATATTATTTTTTGCGATGTCTGCCACATTGCTTATGAGTTCTTGCAGTGACTTCCTTGATGTGCAACCAGAGGGAGATGCTACTACAACGACTTATTTTACCAATGACCTGCAGGCTATTGATGCTGTAGATGCATTGTATGAAAGATTTCATCAGGAAGCTGTATATGGACGCGAACTGTTTTGGGAACAAGGTGCCGCGTGCGACGTTGTGTGGGGAAAGACCCGTGATTTTCCAACACTTGCTACATTGAAATATACAGGAGACGAATCCCCTTTGCGTACTATTTTTGATACTATGTACAAAGTGATGGCACGTTCCAACTGGGTAATACAAGAGTTGCTTAAGAAAGGGAAAAGCACCACTTTGAGTGATATTGAAAAGAGAAGTCTCGGTGAAGCTTACTTCACTCGTGGATGGGCTCATTTCTTGATTGCTTATCGTTACGGTCTTGATACACAAGGGGTACCTTTTGTCCGTTATGAAGATTTTGAAGGTGGCTATGACAATTCTATTCCTCCTCAGCAAGCTTCGGTCATCGATAATTATAAATTGATTATCTCGGATATGGACAAGGCAATAGAGTATTTGCCCCGTTTTGAAGAGTATGGAGATAATGATAGAGGACGCGCGCACGATGCGGCTGCAGTAGCTTTTAAAGCTAAAGTTTATGCTTATTGGGCAACTTGGGATGCTACACAATGGGGAAATGTAATCAGTATGGTCAATGAACTGGAAACTGCTTACGGACGTGATTTAGCCGGTACTTATGAAGAGTTGTTCTCTTCTGATTTCTCTAAATGGTGGAATAAAGAGTATATTTGGACTATTCCTGGAAATGGTGGCTCTCAAGGTGGCGGTTCGGAGTTTCCGGGAGTTGTCCTTGAGAACAAAGGCTGGGGACAATATAATGGCTGGGGACAGAACAAGCCGTCTTATGATATTTACGAAGAGATGTTGAAAGACGGAGCTGGTAATGACCGTTTGGTTCGTACGGTTTTAGAGTATGGTCAGGAATTTCAATTCTTGGGTGAATCCCGTGCTTTTTATTCAAGCTCGGATATTGAATCCGGTTTTATGATTAATAAATACATGGATCCCTTTAAGTATGAAGATGCAGCCAATAAGGGGTATATCAATACAAACGGAGACTGGCCGACGGTACGTATTAATTTCCCGGTTATCCGTTTTGCAGAAATGTTACTTTTCCGTGCGGAAGCTTATTTGATGACTAATAAAGCGGACTTGGCTACGGCTGATTTGAATCGCATTCGTAAACGTGCCAATGTTGCATTATTGACGGGCACTGCTACTATGGCTGACCTATATCATGAACGCCGTTGTGAATTGGCATTTGAGTTTACAGACCATTTATATGATTTGAAACGCTGGTATCGCTCAGGCAATACTGAAATAAAGGCTTTGGCTGCTGCCGAATTGAATGCCCGTCCGCGCGTACGTCATTATGCCAACCGCCAGGACCCTGCTTCCACATTCGTTGTAGGTGAGTATGAGGATTATACGGATAAGATTGCTTATCAGGATTACATGATCGTATTCCCTTATCCTTCGGTTCAGATTACCAAATCTGATGGTAAGTTAAAACAGAATCCTCATTATGATTGATATTTTCTCTGAAAGAGATAAAATATAAAAAAAGACCTCATTGCCATTGGTCTAATCTGCAGGGGTTGGTATTTTCGGGTATTGATCCTTGCAGATATTTCTTCTTTTTCTTTCATTTGCAAAGGCTATTCATAAAATCATTTTAATATACGGAGAGACGGCATTCCCGACAGTCTGCAGCGCTCTTCAAATATACAGTCTGATGAAATTAAAAACTCTTATATGTGCAACTACTGCCTTTTGGGCTTGCTGCTCTTGTACATCCGGTGAACTATCTCCCGTAGACTATGTAGACCCTTTTATAGGTACCGGCTTTCATGGGCATACTTATCCGGGGGCAACCGTTCCGTTCGGGGCGGTACAGTTAAGTCCTGACACGCGTGCCGGAAACTGGGATGCTTGTTCGGGGTATCATTATAATGATACGACTCTAAAAGGTTTTTCACACACACATTTAAGTGGGACCGGATGCATTGATCTTGGGGATATACTGTTTCGTCCTACTACGCTGAAACCGGATTTGACTACGGAAAGCATTTACCAGCCAGCGGCTTTTTCCCATAAAGACGAAGATGCTTCTGCCGGATATTATTCGGTTGTTCTGAAAGAAGAAGGAATAAAAGCTGAATTGACGGTAACGGCACACGCCGGTATGCACCGCTATACGTTTCCTTCCGGCAAAGAAGCATCTATTATTATAGATTTGACTCATTTGCTTGATAACGAATATATTTATGAGGCTGAACTTGAACAGACTGCCGCCAACGAAATAACAGGTATGCGCAGAACCAGGGGATGGACGGACAATCAGTACGTTTATTTTGTAGCCCAGTTCTCGAAACCTTTTCAGGCCATAGACTTTATACAGAATAAAAAGATGGTTTCTGCAGGAGTTAAGTTGAACGGTACCGATTTGCAGGCTTGCTTGTCCTTCGATAATAGTAATGGAGAGCCGGTTATAGCCAAAGTTGGATTATCCATTGTCAGTGAAAAGAATGCACGTGAGAATTTGGAAACCGAGGTGATAGGTTTCGATTTTGATGCCGTGCGTAGTGCTGCCCGTTCCGCTTGGGAACAAGCTCTCTCTGCTATTACGGTAAAAGGCGGCAATACGGACGACTTGAAGAATTTCTATACAGCCATGTATCATTCTATGGTTGTACCCAATGTCGTGAGTGATGTCAATGGTGAGTACCGCCGTCATAATATGGAAATTGGGCAATTGCCAAAAGGCAAAGTGCAATATTCTACATTTTCGCTTTGGGATACTTTCCGTGCATGGAATCCGTTGATGACTTTGATTGATACAACTTTGGTCAATAATATGATAAATTCCTTTCTGGACATTTACGAATCTTCGGGTGAACTTCCTATCTGGCCGCTTTCTGCCGGAGAGACGGGAACTATGATTGGTTATCATGCAGTGTCCGTTATAGCAGATGCTTATATGAAGGGTATTAGAGGATTTGACGCGGAAAAGGCGTTGGAAGCTATGGTAGTTTCTTCTGAAAAGAACAAAAAGGGAGCTGATTACTATATTCAGAATGGCTTTATTCCTTCTAATATAAAGAAAGAGTCCATCTCTTGTTTGCTGGAGTTTGCCTATGATGACTGGTGTATTGCACGTATGGCTCAGGAAATGGGTAAGGATGATATTTATCAAAAGTATATTCAACGTTCCCAGAACTATATCAATGTTTTTGATGGTAATACAAAATTCTTCCGCCCCAAGCGGATGGATGGGAACTGGGAAACTCCCTTCAATCCTATTGAGGTCGGTCGTGCCTATACGGAAGCCACAGCCTGGCAGTATCGCTTCTTTGTACCTCACGATGTAAGCGGTATGGCACAACTGTTTGGTGGTAAGAAAGAGTTTATTACCGCACTCGATTCTATCTTTACAGTAGAGTCGGATGTACATGGCGATTTAGTGGATATTACCGGACTGATAGGTCAATATGTTCATGGCAATGAGCCGAGCCATCATATCGCCTATCTGTACGATTACGTCGGACAGCCTTGGAAGACGCAGGAAATGACACGCCGTCTGCTCCATGAAATGTACGCTCCTACGCCTGAAGGAATCATTGGTAATGAAGATTGTGGACAGATGTCCGGTTGGTATATATTATCCAGCTTGGGTATTTATTCAGTTTGTCCGGGAAGCAATGAATTTGCACTGACTACTCCTCTATTTGAGAAAGCGGTTGTCAACCTGGCAAATAGAAAGACTTTGACCATCCTTGCCAACAATCCGAAGAAGAATGTCTATATCACAAAAGTAGAATTGAACGGACAACCGATAGATGTAAATTTTATTACTTATGCACAGTTGATGGAAGGTGGAGAACTTCGTTTTACTTTGTCCGATAAGCCGAATATGGAGAGAGGTGTTTCCTCTGAAGCATCCCCTTATTCCTATACTAAAGATGAAGTCGTTTCCATTCCCTATGTGGATAAGGATTTGAACTTGTTTATGGATAAGGTAACGGTTGCATTGGCCACAACAACCAAGGATGCCGAAATCAGATATACATTGGATGGCAGCGAGCCCACAGAGCAGTCGGCATTGTACGAGCAGCCTTTTGAACTGGACAAGACCACTTTAATAAAAGCCAAAGGATTCAAGGAAGGTCTCCGCTCAAGCAGAACATTATCCATATCGGCAACGAAAGCTGAATTGAAGGCTGCTCTTTCTGTAAATCCTACTCAGAATGGTACATCTTATAAGTACTTTGAAGGCACTTACCAGAAAGTGGCTGATGTAGAAAAGTCACCGTTGCTGGAGTCTGGTGTCATGCCCGAACCTTCTATTAAGGGTGCTAAGCAGGAGGATCATTTCGGTTATATCTTTTCTGGATTGATAAATGTTCCCGAAGATGGGGTCTATACTTTCCAGACCCGTTCGGACGATGGCAGTGTCTTGTACATTCACGATGAGCAGGTAGTCAATAATGATGCTTCCCATGCTGCAATTCCTGCTACCGGAATGGTCGCACTGAAGAAAGGTTTTCATCCTTACAAGCTCTATTACTTTGAAGATTATGAAGGTGAGTATTTGAGCTGGGCTTGGAAACTGCCTTCTGCCGAGAAGTTGGCACCCATCCCTGCATCGGCTTTATTTGTGAAATAATAGTTTAATATATATGCTATGAGAAAGTTATTTTTGTTATTTTTACCTTTGTTCGCTGCATCATGCGGACAGGTGAAGCAGCAGGCACCTGCACCAGAGCCCGTTAATGTCATGAGTTTCAATATTCGCTATGACAATCTGGAAGATAGCTTGGACAACTGGCAATACCGTAAAGACCGCGCGGCAAATGCCATCCGTTTTTATGATGTGGATATATTGGGTACGCAAGAAGTACTTCATAATCAGTTGGAAGACCTTAAACAACGATTGCCGGAATACGGAGTCATCGGTGTAGGTCGTGAAGATGGAAAGGAAAAGGGTGAATATAGTGCACTCTGGTATAAGAAAGATCGTTTCAACTTGCTGGATTCTGGCTATTTCTGGTTGAGCGAGACTCCTGAAGTTGCCGGTTCCAAGGGCTGGGATGGAGCTTGTGAGCGTATCGCTTCATGGGCAAAACTGCAAGATAAAGTAAGTGGCAAGGAGTTCTTCGCATTGAATACCCACTTGGATCATGTAGGTGTTGCTGCACGTCGTGAAGGTATAAGCCTTATGCTGGATAAAGTAAATGAGTTGAGTGGTAACTTACCCGTAGTAGTAACGGGCGACTTTAATGCTAGTCCGGAATCGGATGTCATCAAACACGTGACTGACCCTTCCAATCCGGAACACTTGACAGATGCACGCCAGGCATCGGCAATTGTTTATGGTCCGGCATGGAGTTTCCATGATTTCGGAAAGATTCCTTACGATAAACGTCCGCTGATTGATTACGTTTTTGTACGTAATGGACTGAAAGTTTTGAGGTATGGTGTATTGGCTGAAACAGAGAATAATGCTTTCCTCTCCGACCATGCCCCTATTTTAGTAACAGTTGAATAATAAAACAATAATTATGACTAAGATATTAAGAATATGTATCGTTATGCTCTTGGCAGTCTTGCTACTGCCGGTAGAGTTATCGGCACAAAGCCGCCGTGATAAAGAACAGACCTATGTTTTGGACCAACCTTATGAGGTGACAAAGATTACCCCTCCCCAGGGCAAGAAGATAAAGAATGTCATCTTGATGATTGGTGATGGCATGAGTCTTATGCACGTATATTCTGCCTGGACAGCCAATCGAGGCAAGTTGTTTTTGGATAACTGCCAGGTAGTGGGTTTGTCTAAAACCTATTGTGCCAACAAGCTGATTACAGACTCGGGAGCGGGTGGAACAGCCATAGCTACGGGGCAGAAGACAAACTATCATTCTGTGGGTGTAGATACCGAAGGACGTCCTTTGAAATCATTGGTAGACCTGGCTGCTGCTAAAGGTAAATCGACCGGTATAGCGGTGACTTGCCGTCTGTGGGATGCCACTCCTGCTGATTTTTGTTGCCATAACAAGGATAGGGATGCGGAAGCTGAAATCGTAGCAGATTACGTTAATTGCAGTGCCGATTATGTATTCGGTGGAGGTGCCAAGCTTTTCGAAAACCGTGAAGATGGACGTGACTTGTTTAAGGAACTACGCGATAAAGGATTTCAGACTCCTCGCAGTTGGGATGAATTGGCTGGCATAAAGAGTGGTAAGGTATTTGCCGTACCTTATCCCGTCGATACTCCTCTTCCTGCTGAACGTGGCGACCTTTTGGCACGTGCTTCATTGAAAGGTATCGAATTGCTGGACCAAAATAAAAACGGTTTCTTTATGATGATAGAAGGTTCGCAGCTGGATGACTACGGACACTTCAATGACATTGATTTGCTGATGCAGGAAACACATGACTTTGACCGTACCGTTGGTGCTATTTATGAGTGGGCTGCCAAGGATGGAGAGACATTAGTTGTAGTTACCGCAGACCATGAAACCGGTGGACTTACGCTGGTGGACGGTGACCTGGCAGAAGGCAAAATCGTATGTAAATTTTCAACAGGAGGTCATAGCGGTGTAATGGTGCCGGTATATGCTTTCGGTCCCGGTGCAGAGGAGTTTACCGGAATCTTTGAGAATACTGCTATCTTTGATAAGATAAAGAAATTGCTTAATTTGTAAATCTATAAATACCTATTTCCCATGTTGAAACACATTTTATTGGTAGGCTTGCTTTCTTTCTCCGCCCTCCCTTTACTGAAAGCTCAAAGCTGTGGCAATGATGAGAAGTATCATCTGCCTTACAAGAATACATATGTAAAGGAACCATTGGTCACCGAAAATGAGTATCGTGTGGCAAAGCCTGAGACGATTGTGCCGAAGAGCTTCGAAGAAGCCCGGCAAATTCTTCCCAACCCCATTTGGGGTGGACATGACAAGGAACTTGAAATGTATTGGAAGGCATGGGAAATAGCTATCGGCAATATTCGTGCTCCTCAAGCAGGCTCGGGTTTTGTCTCAAGCTATTTGGATACAGCTTATAATGGTAATATCTTTATGTGGGATTCCTCTTTCATTCTGATGTTTGCCCGTTATGGTACTCGTTTCTTTCCTTTCCAGAATACGCTGAACAACTTTTACGCCAAGCAGCATCCCGACGGTTTCATTTGCCGTGAAATAAAGGCGGATGGTGCCGATTGCTTTGAACGCTATGATCCGGTGAGTACCGGACCGAATTTGATGCCTTGGTGTGAGATGGTCTATTTCCATCAGTTTGGTGATACGGAACGCCTGCACAAGATATTTCCGGTACTTTGTGCTTATTATAAGTGGTTGAAATTGAACCATACTTGGAGAAATGGAACCTACTGGTCAAGCGGATGGGGGACCGGCATGGATAATATGCCCCGTGTTCCGTCGGAATACAGCCCTATCTACAGTCACGGGCATATGATTTGGTTAGATACAAACCTACAGCAATTATTTACTGCCAATTTACTACTTGAGATGGGCTTTTATCTGGAACGTTGGCAAGAGATAGAAGAGTTTGAAGACGAAGCCAAAATGCTGGGAAAATATATCCATGACAATCTTTGGGATGAAAAGACCGGTTTCCTTTATGACCAGTATGCTGACGGTACGCTCTGTACAACCAAGGGAATAGGTGCCTATTGGGCTCTGTTTACTGATGTATTGGATTCTGTACAGTTGGACCGCATGGTGAAGGAATTGGATAATCCTGCCACATTCAACCGGAAACACCGTATTCCTTCTTTGTCTGCCGATAATCCCAAGTACAAGGAGAATGGCCGTTATTGGCAGGGTGGCGTATGGCCGGGAACTAATTACATGGTGATGCAGGGCCTTGTGCAGAAAGGTTATGGTAAACTGGCACGGGAGATTTGTTTGAATCATTATGCCCAGGTGTTTGAGGTCTATAAGAAGACTGGAACTTTTTGGGAATATTATGCTCCGGAAAGTGCTGAGCCGGGATTTATGGCAAGGGATAATTTTGTGGGTTGGGCAGGACTTCCTCCTATTGCTGAATTGATAGAATTTATTATCGGTATTCGGGGAGATTATGCCAAAAAGCAGATTATCTGGGATATGAATTTGACGGAGATTAACGGCATAGAACGCTATCCTTTTGGTCCCGAAGGGCTTATCTCCTTAAAAGCTGAAGCACGCCGTTCTGCAAGTGATGAACCTCGTATTACAGTAGATTCCAATATCGATTTTGAACTGTGTGTACTCTATGGTGGAAAAGAGAAAAAGATAAATGTGACATCCGGTAAGCATACCTATTAAAGAAGAAATCAATCATGAAAAACAATATGTCAAGACGCCAATTTCTGAAGACTGGCGGGCTTGCCTTGGCTGCAATGACCTTTCAGCCCGCTTCCGTATTATCTTCATCCGGGACTTTCAGCCAGAGATATGTTTCGTTGCGTCCTTCTGCAAGCAAAAGGAACTTCATTTCGAAGGCAGTAGATGCTGCCATTGAAGAAGCAAAGCCTAAAATAAAGGACGAGAAGTTGCGTTGGATGTTCGAGAACTGTTTTCCCAATACGCTTGACACTACTGTCAGATATAGAGTGAAGAATGGCAGACCAGATACTTTCGTCATTACAGGTGATATAGATGCCATGTGGTTGCGCGACTCTTCAGCGCAAGTATGGCCCTATCTGCCGTTGATGAAGAAAGATAAGGACTTGCAGTTGATGGTGGCAGGACTTGTCAACAGACAGACTGAATGTATCTTAATAGACCCGTATGCCAATGCCTTCAACGACGGGCCGTTGGGCAGCTATTGGGAAACCGACCATACACAACATATGGCTAAGGAACTGCATGAACGCAAATGGGAGATAGATTCTTTGTGCTATCCCATTCGTCTGGCTTATCATTATTGGCAATACACGGAAGACACGTCTGTGTTCGATGAAAATTGGCATAAAGCTATGCTGCTGGTGGTCAAGACCTTTAAAGAGCAACAGAGGAAACAAGGCTTAGGACCTTATAGCTTTACGCGCGATTGCGACCGCCCTACAGATTCGCAGATTAACAACGGATGGGGAGCACCGGTAAAGCCGGTCGGCTTAATCGTTTCTTCTTTCCGTCCGTCAGATGATGCTACACAATACGGTTTTCTGATTCCTGCTAATATGTTTGCGGTTGTGTCATTGCGCCAATTGGCTGAGATAGAGGATAAAGTTTATGGAAACAAGGACTTCTCCGGAGAATGTATAACATTGGCAGATGAAGTGGATGCAGCTATCCGTAGGTATGGTACTTTCAATCATCCGGTTTGTGGGCGTATTTATGCTTTTGAGGTCGACGGTTTTGGTAACGCGCTTTGTATGGACGATGCCAATGTACCCAGTTTGCTGGCTGCGCCTTATCTGGGTTATTGTTCTTTTAAAGATGCGATTTATCAGAATACCCGTAAAATGATATGGAGCGGCAATAATCCTTATTTCTTTAAAGGAAAAGCCGGTGAAGGGGTAGGAGGCCCTCATGTGGGATTGAATTATATCTGGCCGATGAGCATCATTATGAAGGCTTTTACAACGGATGATTCCGAAGAAATACGTGCTTGTCTGAAGCAACTTCGTGATACGGATGGAGGGACGGGCTTTATGCATGAGTCTTTCCATTCGGAGGATGCCGCGGACTTTACTCGTTCCTGGTTTGCCTGGACAAATACTTTGTTCGGTGAACTGATACTGAATACAATCAAGGAATATCCCAACTTATTATCCCAAATACTATGAAGATAAGATATTGGTTACTGGCTATGTCATTCATTTTTCTCTCTTGTGGGAGAGTGGCTGATGATGTAGAGGCAAACTATGGTATTATACCCATGCCGAATGAACTTGCTCCAATGCAGGGAGTGTATGTCTTGCAAGGGAAAAAAACAGTGGCTGTCCCTTCCGGGGAAGCCGCGATGAAAGTTTTTCATTATTTGGAGGATGCGTTGAAAAACACTTCTGTAACGCTGAAGGATATTTCGGAAACGGGAAAGGCCGATATTTGCTTATCTATAGATAATTCCTTGCCCAATGAGGCCTATACATTGGAGGTTTCTTCCGATAGGATAAATATATCTTCCAATGAAACTGCCGCCGGATTTTTTTATGGTGTCCAGTCTTTGCTGCAGCTCATGCCGGCAGCCATTTATGATGGTGACCGGAAATACGAAGGAAAGATTAGGATTCCTGCTGTCAGCATTACGGATGCTCCCCGTTTCCCTCATCGTGGGGCTATGATGGATGTAGGGCGTAATTTTCTGCCAAAAGAGGAAGTGCTGAAGTTTCTTGATTTGATGGCATTCTATAAATTGAATAAATTCCATTTTCATCTGACAGATGACCAAGGATGGAGAATAGAAATAAAGAAATACCCGAAACTGACTGAAATAGGTTCTTATCGTAAACAGACTCAGATAGGACACTCTGATTATTATTTTCCACGGCGTTACGATGGAAAAGAAAAGAGAGGCTATTATACGCAGGAAGAAATAAAGGAAATTGTGAAGTATGCATCCGACCGTTTCATTACGGTCATTCCCGAAATTGAAATGCCGGGACATGCATCCGCAGCACTGGCTTCCTATCCGGAACTTTCTTGCGGACTGGGAAAGACTTATGTGGTGCGTGATTATTTTGATGTTTTTGATGAGGTCTATTGTCCCAAAGAGCATACATTTGAATTCTTACAAAATGTGCTGACCGAAGTTATGGAACTCTTCCCCAGCCATTATATCCACATTGGTGGAGATGAGTGTCCCAAGAAAGCATGGAAGAAGTGTGCCCATTGCCAGCATTTGATGAAGTGGGAAGGTCTGCCCAACGAAGAAGCTCTGCAAAGTTGGTTTATCCATCGGATTGAGCAATTTGTGAACAGTAAAGGGCGTGACATCATCGGGTGGGATGAGATTCTGGAAGGAGGGCTTGCCCCTAATGCTACCGTCATGTCATGGCGTGGCGAGAAAGGAGGTATCGAAGCGGCTCGCCAACGGCATAAAGTCATTATGACACCCGGCAAAAAGTGTTATTTGGATTACTACCAGGAAAGTCCGGAATTTGCCCCGTTGGCTATCGGCGGTTTTCTTCCGTTGGATACGGTGTACAATTATAACCCGCTTCCTGCTGAACTGACTCCGGAAGAACAAGCTTATATGATAGGTGTACAAGCCAATATCTGGGGAGAGTACATACAGACTCCCGAATATTTTGAATATATGGCTTTCCCTCGTTTGCTGGCTATGTCAGAGGTGCAATGGACACAGCCGGAACATAAGGACTTCGAGTCGTTTGCCCGTAGGCTGGATAAGGAGTTTGAACGATTGGATTATTGCGGAGTGAATGCTTGCCGCAACTTCTATGAAGTCAATCAGGCTGGTGCGTGGAACAAGTCGCAGCAGACTTATGAGGTGACTTTGAACACCTTCTGTCCGGATGCCGATATTTACTATGCGGTAAATGATTCAACGGTCAACACTTCATCTTCCCTTTATGAGACTCCGATACCGTTGGACGAGGATGCAACTATTTATTCGGCAGTTTACAGAAGCGGTAAGCCGCTAGGGAAAGTGACTCGCAAGAGTTTTGCTGTAAACAAGGCAACCGGATGTGACTATACTTGTAATCCTGAAGCAGGATGGGAACACTTGAATAAAGGCTTCGGGCTGACTGATGGACGACGTGGCTATGCCCGCGACATGCGTCGCTGGATTAGCTTCTACCAGGATACTGTACAGATTGTAGTGGAACTGAAGAAACCTCAAAAAGTCAAGGAAGTGGCCTTTTCTTCTTTATGGCGGCCGGTAAATGAGATATGGCCGGCAAGAGCGATGGGTGTCTCTGTTTCAATGGATGGTCAGACTTTTATTCCGGTGGGCACTAAACGGCTGACTTATGATTTTAGCTTGACGGAAGGCACCCGTTTTCCGGCATCTCTTTCATTTGCCGAAACGGAAGCTACATTTGTCCGCTTGGAATTATTGAGTGGTGGCTTGTGCCCGAAAGGATATTTTCATGAAGGGTTGCAGAGTGAGTTGGCAATAGATGAAATAGAAATATATTAATCTCAAGAAATTATGAAGAAAATAGTTGTTCTTTTAGTTGTACTGTTGGGCTGTATGCCGGTAACGGCTTTTGCGCAGAAGCAATTCTTTTTTAAGGATGGCAGGTTTGTAGTAGCACAGTTTACAGATTTGCACTGGATGCCGGGTTCTGCAAAGTGTGCCGAAACGGCAGCTACTATCCGTGCTGTCCTGGCAGCCGAACATCCGGACATTGCTATACTGAGTGGGGATGTGGTGACCGATGACCCTGCTATGGATGGATGGAAAAGTGTAGTGGATATTTTCAATGAAGCCAAGATGCCTTTTGTGGTGATGATGGGAAACCATGATGCAGAATACTTAACGCGCAATGAAATCTATGATTTCCTCTTGAAGTCTCCCTACTATGTGGGGGCAAAAGGCCCTGAAGATATTATGGGATGTGGTAATTGTGTGATTTCTATTTATAGTCCGGAGAAGAAGGACCAGGTAGAGGCATTGCTCTATTGCATGGATTCCAACGACTATCAGCCTAATAAAATCTATGGTGCTTACGACTGGATTCATTTCGACCAAATAGAATGGTACAGAAAGCAAAGTAAACACTTTGCAGAGAAGAACGGTGGTAATCCCGTTCCTGCTTTGGCCTTTTTCCATATTCCGCTGATTGAATACAACGAAATCAGAGGTGACGGGAAAACTTATGGCAATGACAAAGAAGGTGGAGTTGCCTCTGCTAATATCAATTCTGGTATGTTTGCTTCCTTCCTTGACATGAGGGATGTAATGGGAGTATTTGTAGGACATGACCATGATAACGATTTTATAGGAATAGATAAAGGTATTGCATTGGGATACGGACGGGTGACCGGTGCGGATGCGTATGGAGAGTTGACGAGAGGAGCCCGTATCATTGAACTGTACGAAGACCAATTCAAATTTGACACATGGATTTCCACTCCTTCGGGAAGGGAGGCTGCCTACTATTACCCTTCAGGTCTGAATTCGGATGAGGAGCAGAGTATGGCTTATTTGCCGGCTACGGGAACTTCTCCCAAGAAGCAGGGCGTGGCATATACCTATTATGAAGGCAAATGTAAACGTGTTGCCGATATTGCCGCCTGCAATAAAGTGAAGGAAGGGGTGATGAAGAACTTCTCGATTGAAGAAGTAGCCGTCCCTGATCATTTTGCTTATGATTTCCGTACGTTGGTGAAAATTCCAGAAAGGGGAGTATACCGTTTCTATACTTTTTCCGATGATGGTTCTAAACTATACATAGACGGTAAATTGATTGTTGATAACGACGGTGGACACAGCGGACGCCGTGCCGAAGGGAAAGTCGCTCTCGAAGCAGGGTACCACGAGTTGCATCTGCTGTATTTCGAAGATTACATGGGCCAGGAATTGGAAGTCGGGTATTCGGGACGGAATGTTCTGGAAACCGTGTTACCTGATACCATGTTGTTTGTACCGGATTAAATCAGCGCTGGTAACTCTTTGTCTGGTACTCTTTCCGATATTCATTGGGAGAGACTTTCTTCAAAGCTTTGAATTGGCGGGACAAGTTCTTCAGATTGTTTATTCCGACTTGTTCCGCCACATCTGCAATCGGAGCATCACTGGCCAACAGCAATTGGGCAAAGCGTTCCATCCTAAGGTTGAAGATGTATTTGTGGATGGATTGCTGGGTGACTTGCTTGAAGCGAATCTCCAATAAACGGCGTGATAATGGTACTTGTTTCACTATATCCGATACAGTGATATCAGCTGCTATATTCTGATGGATATATTTCAGAGCGGTTTGGATATGGGCATCGGTGGTAGAATAGAAGTCGGTCGAAAGCCGGTTGATTATATTAACTGGTTGGAGCACTACGTCCTGATAAGTGGCCTCCTCATCATTCAATAGATGTTCTATGAGGGCAGCTGCCTCAAATCCGCCTCTTACAATGTTTTGGCTGATACTGGATAGGGGAGGGTCTGAAAGATTGCATATAATCTCATCATTGTCGACTCCTAATATTGCTATCTTGTCGGGCACTCTGATGTTGTTGACTTTACAGATTTCCGTAATGCGGTTACCTTGATTGTCATCGCAAGCCATGAGTGCCGTAGGTTGTGGCAATGACTTTAACCAGTTGAGCAGGGGCGGTGCTTCATAAAACCATAAGTCATCAAGGGATTGGTCCTGATAAGAATAGAAATTGTTTCCAAACCCTTGGGCTGCTATACATTCATAGAAACCCTCGCAACGTTCTTGTGACCATACCGTATCGCGATAACCATAGAATGCGAAGTTCTGAAAGCCTTTACTCAGAAAAAACTCTGCTGCCATTCTGCCGGTCTTGCGGTAATCGCCGGTGATGTTTGGAATATTGCTGAACCTTGATTTATAATCCTGGGCCAATGCGATAATTCCGTTTTCACGGAATAGCTCCACATTGTCATCATTGTCAAATCTGCCGATGATTGCATCTGCCTGCCATGTCTTTGCCCATTTCAAGACTCCTTCTATACCATGACTGTTTTTGTAGGAGGGTGGCATACGGCATACTACCCATGGCTCATGGCTTTTGGAATAGGCCAATACCCCCTTTAGCAGATTGTACGAAAAGGACTCTGTAAAATCGGTCAATAATATCAATCGAATCATAGCAGTTGACTAAATGTAACTGATTGTTACTTATACAAATGTTAGCTTAATTGACAAATATAGGATTTTATTTCTTTTTCTTCAAATCTTTTCCCTCATATTTGCAGATTGCTTCAATCCATTTTTCTTCCAGTGGCTTGGACTCGTGTTTGGCGAGGTCGAAGGCTACCATGACGGAGGTACATACGCATTTTACTTCTTGGGTTTCCGTATCAATGACCCGTTGGGCGAGGTGGAAGCTTTTGGTTCCTATCTCAGTGACGGCAGTTTGCACGGCGATATGGTCCGAACCATAAATCTGTGCGAGGAAGTTTGCTTCAATATGGACGACAACGATACCATCCTTTTCCCAATCTACATCCGGGCATACGGAAGCGAAATATTCCGTTTTTCCTAAATCATAAAAAGAGAAGTAAACAGTGTTGTTTACATGGCCGAATTTGTCGACGTCATTGAAGCGTAGTTGTATGGGCAGGGTGTGGTTAAATTGAATTTCTTCCATTGTTTTCTCTTAAACTTTGTTTATAATCGCTGCAAAAATACTATTTTTGCGTGTTAATCCGTGAACTTATATATCAAGAAATGATAGAAGACATCAAAAAAGCCTGCCAGGTAATGAGCGAGGGCGGGGTAATTCTGTATCCGACAGATACGATTTGGGGTATAGGTTGTGACGCTACCAATGAAGAAGCGGTGCGCCGTGTATATGAAATCAAGCAACGCTCTGACAGTAAGGCGATGCTGGTATTGGTAGATTCTCCGGTAAAGGTGGATTTCTATGTGCAGGATGTTCCGGAGGTTGCCTGGGATTTGATAGAACTGGCTGACAAGCCCCTTACCATAATTTATTCCGGAGCGCGTAATCTGGCTCCTAACTTGCTTGCCGAAGATGGTAGTGTAGGTATCCGTGTCACCAGTGAGGCATTTTCAAAACGGCTTTGTCAGCAGTTCCGCAAGGCGATAGTCTCTACTTCTGCCAATGTCAGCGGGCAACCGTCTCCCGGTAACTTCAGTGAAATAAGTGAAGACATCAAGTCTGCGGTGGATTATATAGTAGGATACCGCCAGGAGGAAACGGGACGCCCGAAACCGTCCAGTATCATCAAGTTGGGCAAGGGCGGAGTCATTAAGATTATTCGCGAATAAAAGGAAAAATGGCAGAGGACAAGAGGAGTTTGTTGCAGCGCTTCATCATATGGCGCGAAAAGAATATCAAGGAAAAGCGGTTCATACTGATTCTCAGTTTTCTTGTAGGTATCTTTACGGCATTCGCCGCACTGATACTGAAAGTCATCATACACTGGATACAGAACTTCCTGACGGATAATTTCAATGCGACGGAAGCCAACTACCTTTATCTGGTCTATCCGGTAGTGGGTATCTTCCTGACCGGATTGTTTGTCCGCTACGTGGTGAAGGACGACATCAGTCATGGTGTTACCAAAATCCTATACGCCATCTCGCGGCGGCAGGGACGCATCAAACGGCATAACACTTGGTCGTCCATCATAGCCAGTTCCATTACCATCGGTTTCGGTGGCTCGGTCGGGGCGGAGGCGCCTATTGTGCTGACGGGTTCGGCTATCGGTTCCAATCTGGGAACCATCTTCAAGATGGAGCATCGTACGCTGATGCTATTGGTGGGATGTGGTGCTGCCGGTGCGGTTGCAGGCATTTTCAAGGCGCCGATTGCCGGTCTGGTATTTACGCTGGAGGTACTGATGATAGATTTGACAATGTCCTCCTTGTTGCCGTTGCTGATCTCTGCGGTGACGGCTGCAACTGTTTCCTATATCGTGACGGGTACGGATGCCATGTTCAAATTCCATCTGGACCAAGCTTTCGAACTGGAGCGTATTCCGTATGTCATTATGCTGGGTATCTTCTGCGGATTGGTTTCCCTTTATTTTACCCGGGCCATGAACTCTGTGGAAGGCGTGTTCGGAAGGTTGAGAACTCCCTATAAGAAACTGATAATGGGCGGTGCCATGCTGAGTATCCTGATATTCCTTTTCCCACCGTTGTATGGCGAAGGTTACGATACAATAGAATTGTTGCTGAATGGGATGAGCAATGCCGAATGGGACACGGTGATGAATAATTCCTTCTTCTACGGGCACGGCAATCTGTTGCTGATATACCTCATACTGATTATTCTGTTCAAGGTCTTTGCCTCGAGTGCCACGAATGGCGGGGGCGGTTGCGGCGGTATCTTCGCACCTTCGTTGTATCTGGGTTGTATTGCCGGTTTTGTCTTTTCACATTTCAGCAATGAAATAGAGATGACGGCTTATCTGCCCGAGAAGAACTTTGCCTTGATGGGAATGGCGGGGGTCATGAGTGGGGTCATGCACGCTCCGCTGACCGGCGTGTTCCTCATAGCCGAGCTTACGGGAGGATACGACCTGTTTCTGCCACTGATGATTGTTTCCGTCAGTTCCTATCTTACCATCATCATGTTCGAGCCTCATAGTATCTATTCCATGCGTTTGGCCAAGAAAGGAGAACTGTTGACGCACCATAAGGACAAGGCCATCCTTACCCTGATGAAGATGGAGAATGTGGTGGAAAAGGATTTTGTGACCGTGCATCCCGAAATGGATTTGGGCGAACTGGTAAAGGCCATTTCTGCCTCGCATCGCAATGTCTTTCCCGTGACGGATAAGGAAGGGGTGCTGATTGGCATTGTCTTGTTGGACGATATCCGGAACATTATGTTCCGCCAGGAGTTATATCATCGCTTCACGGTGGGAAAACTGATGACTTCGGCTCCGGCACGTCTGTATGATACGGACAGTATGGAGCAGGTGATGCGCACCTTTGATGATACGAAGGCGTGGAATCTGCCGGTGGTGGATGCGGAAAACAAATACTTGGGCTTCGTGTCCAAGTCGAAGATATTCAACTCGTACCGTGAAGTATTGGTACATTTCTCGGAAGACTGAGGACTTTTTGGTATTTACTATTTTACTATTTACAAGTTACTATTTGCCGTTCGGGGTGATGGGGCATTGTAAATCGCAAAGAAGATGCTTCGTACATTGTAAATGGTAAATTGTAAATGGGCAAATGAGTTGCCTCGCAAATGGTACATTGTAAATGGTAAATTGTAAATGAAATGGTGGAAAAGAAGAATTTGAGGATTGTATATATGGGTACTCCCGACTTTGCGGTGGAGGCTCTTCGTTGTCTGGTAGAAGGAGGTTACAATGTGGTGGGTGTCATTACGATGCCCGACAAGCCTGCCGGACGGGGACATAAGCTCCAATTCTCTCCGGTGAAACAGTATGCACTGGAACATAATCTTCCGCTTCTTCAGCCGGAGAAGCTGAAGGATGAGGCTTTTGTGGAGGCGTTGCGTGCATGGAAGGCCGATTTGCAGATAGTCGTTGCCTTCCGCATGTTGCCGGAGGTGGTATGGAACATGCCGCGATTGGGCACCTTCAACCTGCATGCTTCCCTGCTTCCGCAGTATCGCGGCGCAGCCCCCATCAACTGGGCGGTGATTAATGGTGATACGGAAACGGGCATCACCACTTTCTTCCTGAAACATGAGATTGACACCGGTGAGGTTATCCAGCAGGTACGGGTACCCATTGCCGATACGGACAACGTGGGTATCGTCCACGACAAACTGATGCTGTTGGGCGGTCGCCTGGTGGTAGAAACCGTAGATGCCATTCTTGCCGGTACAGTGAAAAGTATTCCTCAAGAAGAAATGGCCGTCGTGGGTGAACTGCGTCCGGCACCGAAAATCTTCAAAGATACTTGTCGTATTGACTGGAACCGCCCGGTGAAGCGTATTTACGATTTTGTACGCGGCCTTTCTCCCTATCCTGCCGCTTGGACGGAGCTGGTCCAACCCGGTGGAGAATCTGTTGTGGTAAAAATCTTCGAGACGGAGAAAATAGGGGAATCCCATCAACTGGTTCCCGGAACCTTGCAGACAGACGGGAAGACCTATATCCGCGTTGCTGCCGAAGATGGCTTTGTCGGCATCTGCTCCCTCCAGCTTCCGGGCAAGAAGAAACTGAAAACGGATGAACTGTTGCGCGGCTTCCGGTTGACGGAAGGATACGTGATGAAATAACTGATTGTCATTCAATGACTTCCTACTGCAAACTTACTGCATACCTTTTGCAGTGAGAGTTTTGATTTCCAATGTTAGGCTGAATTAAATCTTTTCTCTATATTTGTACATAACAAAGTTCGTAAACTTTAGAACATAACATTATGAAACCAATCATATCCCCTTCTATTCTCTCTGCCGATTTTGGTTATCTGGCACGAGACATTGAAATGATTAACGAAAGTGAGGCTGAGTGGGTACATATCGACATCATGGACGGTGTGTTTGTCCCCAATATTTCTTTCGGATTCCCGGTACTGAAGTATGTGGCAAAACTGTCGCAGAAACCTTTGGATGTGCATCTGATGATTGTACAGCCGGAGAAGTTTATTCCGGAGGTGAAGGCTCTGGGGGCACATGTCATGAATGTGCATTACGAGGCTTGTCCGCATCTGCACCGTGTGGTGCAGCAAATCCGCGAAGCAGGGATGCAGCCGGCGGTAACAATTAATCCGGCAACTCCCGTATCCTTGTTGAAGGATATTATTAATGATGTATACATGGTGCTGATAATGAGCGTAAATCCTGGCTTCGGCGGACAAAAGTTCATAGAGCATTCTCTTGATAAAGTGCGCGAGTTGCGTGAATTGATTACGGTTACCGGTTCGCAGGCCTTGATAGAAGTGGACGGTGGCGTAAACTTGGAAACCGGTTCGCGTCTGGTAGAAGCTGGAGCAGATGTACTGGTGGCAGGCAATGCCGTTTTCTCGGCTCCCGATCCGAAGGAGGCCATCCGTGCATTAAGGAATCTGTAATCCGTCTTCTGGATTGATAATCGACAGCTGGCAACGGCATCCTTTCCTTCGACTGTTGATGCCGTTGGTAGTTGGTATTTTGTGTGGAGATGCGTTTCCACACGTGCTTTCTGCATGGGAGTATGTGGCAGGTTTTCTGCTTTTTCTTTTTATTATAGGTAGATACAAGTATACCGGATGGGTGTATGGAGCGGCGGTATACCTTTTCTTGGGTGGTACGGGGTTCTGCTTGATGAGTTGGCAGCAGGGAAAGACGGTATTTCCCTTTTCGGGCAAACCTGCTGTTTATAGGGTTTGTATCCGCGAGCATCCCGAAGAGAGGGAGCGCAGCATATTGTGCAGGGTTGCCCTGCTGGGAGAGGTAGAGCAGGATACAGTTACGGGTTGCCCCCGGAATCATCTTTTTCTGGCTTATTTTCCGAAAGATTCTGCTACGGCCACTTTGCGCCGTGGTGACGAGTTGCTGGTATCTACCCGGCTTGCTCCTCCGGCGAACAATGGTAATCCCGACGAGTTTGACTATGCCCGCTACCTGAGGCGGAAAGGCTATAGCGGCACGGCTTACGTGGCTGACGGACATTGGCGGAAGACGGGGCATGATGCCTCTCGCACTGTCAGCCAGGTGGCACTGGATTATAGGGAGAAAGTGGTTGGCTTATACCGGAGTTTGGGTTTTGAAACTGATGAATTGGCGGTACTTGCTGCGTTGACAGTGGGGGATAAAGAGGAACTGAGTGATGATATTGTGGAGACCTACTCCGTTTCGGGAGCCAGCCATGTACTGGCACTTTCGGGGTTGCACATAGGTTTTCTGTATGCTTTGCTCTTGTTTGTGCTTCGTCCTTTGTGGAGGCGATGGCAGCGGTTAAAACCTTTGTTGCTTTTGCTTCTGGTCCTTTTCTTGGTGAGTTTTGCTTTTTTCACGGGATTGTCCTCCTCGGTGGTGCGGTCGGTCGTCATGTTCTCTTTGTTGGCGTTTGCCGGTTTGCAGCCGGAAAAGCCGCTGACTCTGAATACGCTGGCGGCAACTGCTTTCCTGATGCTGCTGTGCAAGCCGGTCTGGTTGTTTGATGTCGGTTTTCAGTTGTCATTCTCGGCGGTTGCAGCTATTGTACTTGTACAACCTAAGTTATATGCCCTTTGGAAGGTTGACAATCGTTTCCTGCGATATTTGTGGGGACTTATGACAGTGTCCATGGCGGCTCAGCTGGGTACGGCCCCTTTGGTCATTTTCTATTTCTCCCGTTTTTCCACTCATTTTCTGTTGACTAATCTTTGGGTAATTCCCATGGTGTCGCTCGTTCTGTATTCTGCTGTCTTTCTGTTGATGCTTACGCCGCTGCCTTTTGTACAACATCTGTTTGCAAGGGTAGTAGAGGCATTGGTACATGTCCAGAATGAAGTGCTCCGCTGGATAGAGCATCTTCCCGGCGCTGCTGTTGATGATATTTGGCTGGATATATGGGGTGTTTTGCTCGTCTATCTGTTCTTGGGGATGGCATATTATGGCTTTCTACGCCTTACGGTACGTAGAGTATGCTTTGCGTTGCTGGCATTGTTGGCAGTGGTTTCCTGGCATTCCCTTTCCATCATGTCCAATGCTCCCCGGCAGGGGATTGCTTTTTATAGCGTGAGAGGCTGTCCCGTTGTCCATTGTATGGCAGACAACCGTCATTCTTGGTTGGCATGTGCCGATAGCTTGCCGGATATGCCGCGTCTGTGCCGTGCCCTTTCTCCGCATTGGAGCCGCCTGCATCTGGAGACTCCCCGACTGGTTGCCGGAGATTATACAACTCCCGGCTTATCCATGCGCAACCAGATTGTCTCTTACGCCGGTAAGCGCATCTGTCTTCTTTCCGACAACCGTTGGAGAAACAAGAACTCTTCCCGTCCCCTTTCAGTTGATTATCTGTATGTCTCCAAGGGGTATCAAGGTGGGGTAGAGGAACTTACTTCACTCTTTTCCATGGGCATGGTGGTGCTTGACGCTTCTCTTTCAGACTATTATCAGAATAAGATTGCCAATGATTGCGTTCGCTTAGGTATTCCCTATCTTCTTCTTTCTCAAAAAGGTTCTTACCGCATATTGTTATAAATCACAAACTTTTCGTACTTTTGCCCCTTCAATTTGTTATAAACGCCAAATAGTAAATAGTCAATCGTCAAATAGTAAATAAAAATATGTTGACCAAAGTAATAGAACAATCCAAGATAGACCATTTCACCAAATGGTTTGACCGTGCAGACAAGATAGTAATCGTTTCGCATGTGGGTCCCGACGGGGACGCCATCGGCTCTTCTCTGGGCTTGTGGCACTTCTTCAGCTCACAGGGAAAGACGGCGAATGTTATTGTGCCGAACGCCTTTCCCGACTTCTTGAAATGGATGCCCGGGAGCAAGGACGTCCTTCTGTACGACCGCTACAAGGAGTTTGCCGACAAGCTGATTGCCGAGGCAGATGTCATTTGTTGTCTGGACTTTAATGCTATCCATCGTATAGATGCCATGGGTGACGCTGTTCTTGCATCCCCGGCAAGAAAAATACTGATAGACCATCATCTCCATCCGGAGGATTTCTGCAAGATTATCATTTCCCATCCGGAGATATCTTCCACTTCGGAACTGGTTTTCCGCCTGATTTGCCGTATGGGCTATTTCAGTGACATTTCAAGGGAAGGAGCGGAGTGCATCTATACGGGTATGATGACGGATACCGGCGGGTTCACCTATAATTCCAATAACCGGGAAATCTATTTCATCATCAGCGAACTGTTGTCGAAAGGTATTGACAAGGACGAGATTTACCGCAAGGTGTTCAATACTTATTCAGAAAGCCGTTTGCGCCTAATGGGATATGTCTTGTCACAAATGAAGGTCTATCCGGACTATCATGCAGCCTTAATTTCTCTGACTAAAGCCGAACAAAGCCAGTTCGACTATGTGCGTGGAGATAGTGAGGGGTTTGTGAACATTCCTTTAAGCATCAAAGGGGTGATTTTCTCTTGCTTCCTGCGTGAAGATACGGAGAAGCCGATGATAAAGATTTCTTTACGTTCGGTCGGTACATTCCCCTGCAATCAGCTGGCTGCCGAGTTCTTTGGCGGCGGCGGTCATTTGAATGCTTCCGGCGGTGAATTTTATGGAACGATGGATGAGGCCCGCAAGGTCTTTGAGCAGGCTTTGGAGAAATACAAACCGCTGCTGAATGCCAAAGGATAAAAAAAGTTCAGTTGTAAAGGTTAAAAGTTACGAACTTTCTATCTGCAGCTTTCAACTTTCAAGGAAATCAGATATTTTTGTACGAAATTACTAAATAACAGAAATGAAGAAACTTACTTTATTCTTTTTTGCCTTACTTGCAGTTTGTTTAGCCTTCCAGGCATGCGATAATTCTAAAACTTATGCCGAAATGCTTGAGGAAGAAAAAGATGCCATCAAAGCGTTTATCAAAGACAGTAGTATTGTCGTTATTTCTCAAAGTGAATTCTATGCGCAAGATTCGACAACGGATGTAAGCAGGAATGAGTATGTGCAGCTGGCAAGCGGGGTGTATATGCAGATTGTGGATAAAGGTTCGACGAATCCTGCGGATACAATAAAACCGAATGATTTGGTTTTGGTGCGTTATGAAGAGCTGAACTTGCAGTCTGGATATTTAATGTCTAATCTGGATATACCGATACCAGATTATTTGGATGAATTCAAATATACAGTTACCTCGTCATCTATTGCCGGAATTTTCATAAAGGGTTCTATGCGTCTTGCCTATGGTACGTCTGTGCCTGCTGGCTGGCTGGTGGCTTTGAAGTACGTTCGTGATAGGGCGCATGTGAAATTAATCGTTCCTTCTAAAATGGGGCAACAACAAGCTATGGAGAGGGTTTATCCTTGTTACTATGATATTCATAAATTCCAAATTTGGAACTAACCTATAAATTTTAAATCATTAACCTATGACTCTAATCAAATCTATTTCTGGAATCCGCGGAACTATTGGCGGTGGTGCTGGCGAGGGATTGAATCCGCTCGACATTGTGAAGTTCACTTCAGCTTATGCTACCCTGATTCGTAAGACGTGTACTGTAAAAAGTAACAAAATCGTGGTAGGGCGTGATGCCCGCATCTCTGGCGAGATGGTCAAGAACGTAGTAGTCGGTACCTTGATGGGTATGGGCTGGGATGTAGTGGACATTGATTTGGCTTCTACTCCGACTACCGAGCTGGCTGTAACCATGGAAGGTGCCAGTGGAGGTATTATCCTGACTGCCTCACACAATCCCAAGCAGTGGAATGCGTTGAAACTGTTGAATGAAAAGGGCGAATTTCTGAACGCTGCCGAAGGTCAGGAAGTACTCCGCATTGCAGCTGCCGAAGAATTCGATTATGCCGAAGTGGACCAACTTGGCTCGTACCGTCAGGATTTAAGCTACAACCAGAAACATATCGACAGCGTATTGGCGCTTGACCTTGTAGACGTGGAAGCTATCCGAAAGGCAAACTTCCGTGTAGCCATCGATTGTGTAAACTCTGTAGGTGGTATTATTCTGCCGCAACTACTTGAACAACTTGGTGTTCAGCACGTAGAGAAGCTCTATTGCGAACCGACCGGTAACTTCCAGCATAATCCCGAGCCTCTGGAAAAGAACTTGGGTGACATCATGAACCTGATGAAAGGAGGGAAGGCAGATGTTGCATTTGTTGTAGACCCTGATGTAGACCGCCTGGCAATGATTTGCGAAGACGGCAAGATGTACGGTGAAGAATATACACTGGTTACTGTTGCCGACTACGTATTGAAACATACTCCGGGCAATACGGTATCCAATTTGAGTTCGACCCGTGCCTTGCGCGATGTAACTCGCAAGTATGGGCAAGAATATTACGCTTCTGCCGTAGGTGAAGTGAATGTAACTACCAAAATGAAGGAAGTAGGTGCCGTTATCGGTGGCGAAGGAAACGGTGGGGTAATTTATCCGGCCAGCCACTATGGACGTGATGCCTTGGTAGGTATTGCCTTGTTCTTGAGCCATCTGGCACACGAAGGTAAGAAGGTGAGCGAACTCCGTGCATCCTATCCTGCATACTTCATGGCAAAGAATCGTGTAGACTTGACTCCTGAAACAGATGTAGATGCTATTCTTGCCAAGGTGAAGGAGCTGTATAAGAATGAAGAAATCAATGATATAGACGGTGTGAAGATTGACTTCCCCGACAAATGGGTTCATCTGCGTAAGAGCAATACGGAACCGATTATCCGTGTCTATAGTGAGGCTGCCACACCGGAGGCTGCCGAGGAAATCGGCCAGCAGATTATGAAGGTGATTGAAGACCTGGCTAAATAAGGCCGAACGAAATGTTATAATGAATGTCCCACTTTCCCGTGAAAGAGAAGTGGGACTTTTTTTAAACCTTCCCATGAACTCCTCCATCAAACTACTACTATGAATGGCATTTTAGATTCTATAGGCTCAGCAATAACCACTGTCAGTGACTTTGTCTGCGGGTATCCCTTATTTATCCTTCTGATAGGGGGAGGACTTTTCTTGTTCTTTTATTCCGGAGCTGTGTCCCTCTGCCGCATCGGATATTCGATAAAGGCCTTGCGCTATAAATCGGAAGTGGCGGGCGAAGGACAAATTAGTTCTTTCCAGGCCTTGATGAGCGCCATAGCGTCAACAGTGGGTATGGGGAATATTGCGGGGGTGGCTATCGCTATTACAGTAGGAGGGCCCGGAGCCATTTTCTGGATGTGGGTAAGTGCCGTTGTGGGTATGTCCACCAAATTCTTTGAAGGGGCTCTTGCCATTATGTACAAAGGACACGATTCTGCCGGAGAACCGCAAGGGGGGACGATGTATATCATTCTTCATGGGTTGGGCGAACGCTGGAAACCGTTTGCTTATTTCTTTGCGGTGGTGGGGTTGATAGGTACGTTGTGTGTAATGCAAGCCAATCAGTTGGTCGAGTCTGTCACTACGGTATTTACTACTCCGGCAGGAATAGAGAATACACTCGGTCTGCGTTTTGTGATGGGTATTGTCATTAGCCTGGTGGTAGGGGCAGTCATTATCGGTGGCATCCGGCGCATTTCGGTTATCTCGGCTAAAATAGTGCCGGTGATGGTTACTTGCTATATGCTGCTTGTCTTCGTTATTCTTTGTTTGAATTTTGATAAGTTGCCGGGAGTGTTGGCTTCCATTTTCCAGTCTGCCTTCAGCCTGGAAGCCGGTATCGGTGGAATTTTGGGAACTGCACTGACTGGTGCCCGCCGTGCTGCCTACGTCAATGAAGCAGGCGTAGGTACGGCCTCTATGATGCATGGCGCCTCCCGTAATGACAATCCCATTCGTGAGGGGCTGGTAGCCATGATTGGACCGGCCATCGACTCGGGGCTTGTTTGTACATTGACGGCCTTCCCTATTTTTATAGCTGGAAACTATGCGTCGGAAGGAGGCATAAAAGGCCTTTATATTGCTTTGAATTCTTTTGAGCAGCTCCTTCCCGGCTATGGGCATTATCTGTTGATGGTGATGGTCTTTTTCTTTGCCTTTTCTACCATGTTCTCTTATTCGTATTATGGACTGAAGTGCACCAACTTCTTGTTTGGTGCGGAGAATGCCAAGTATTATAACTACTTCTATTTGGTGATGATTGTTGTGGCTGCCATGATTCCGTTGGGAGCAGTGGTTGCCATCATGGATTTGGCTTTTGCCTTGATGGCATTGCCTACGATGACGTCACTGCTGTTACTTGCTCCACGGGTCAGGAGAAAGATGAAGGAATATTTTGCGAACTGATAGAAAGCAGCTTCCACTACAAGTTGATGACCTTTCCTATCTCTCCTTCAAAATTCGGGGTGAATACACCTTTGCCGATATTTGCCTTGATTTCATCGGGGCTCCAAAAACGTCCTCCGTCCAGCTCGTCACTGGGATGTATTTCACCGTCGTAGACAGTTTTGTGTACGAAGACCAGTTCCTTTTCGCGGGCAGACTCGAAGACATAATGCAAGACGGTTTCGGGAACAAAGTCGGTAATGCCGAGTTCTTCGCGTACCTCGCGTTTCAGCGCCATCTCTACACTTTCACCTAAATCGACGTGTCCGCCTACGGAGGTGTCCCACTTCCCCGGTTGTATGTCTTTCCATTCGGGACGTTTCTGTAGATACAACTCACCTTTGGAATTGAATACATGAAGATGGATTACCGGATGAAGCAGTTTGCTACCGTTATGGCATTCGCCACGGGTGGCGGCACCTGTGATGTTGCCTTGTTCGTCGACAAGGGGGAACATCTCTTGATTGTTATCGTGGTTCATTGTGCTTAGGGTATTAATAATGATGAATCTCCATAGCTCAGGAAGCGGAAATCATGTGCCAGTGCATAGTTGTAAATCTTCGGCCAATCACCGTGTACGAAAGCTGATACGAGCAGCAGCAAGGTACTTTGCGGTTGGTGGAAATTAGTCACCATAGCCTTCACGATTTTGTATTCATATCCCGGAGCGATAATGATTTGAGTGCTGGTATGCAGAGCCTCCATGCTATGTCTGTCCAGATAGGCAACAATGGCTTGCAGGGCTTCTACTGCAGAGGTGGCGGTGGCCTTGGCAGACATTTCATAAGGTTGCCATTGGTGGACGTGCAAGTCTTCCTCTGTGGCTTCTGGATTATTCAGTAAAGTGACTCCGATGTGATAAAGGCTTTCCAATGTGCGCACTGAAGTTGTTCCTACGGCCACTGCCTTGCCGCCGTGTACTATGAGTTTTTCCAATGTGTTGCGCGAGACAGAGATGTATTCCGTATGCATTTCGTGCCCTTCTATTTCTTCACTTTTCACCGGTTTGAAGGTTCCGGCTCCCACATGGAGTGTCAGCTCTTCCAATTCTACTCCTTTATTGCGCAATGCGTCCAATACGCGTGGGGTGAAATGCAGTCCCGCTGTAGGGGCAGCCACCGAACCTTTGATTTTGGAGTAGACAGTCTGGTAAGTCTCCTTGTCACTTTCCTGGGTCTCCCGGTTCAAGTAGGGGGGGATGGGCAATTCACCGAAGACCTCGAGAATGTCGGCAAAAGTCACTTCCGGATTATTCCAGCGGAAGTTTATCCAATGGCTGGTTCCGTGGCATTCACCCCGTTCGGCGGTCAGGGTGAGTGACTTGCCTTTCACGGTCATCTCACGTCTCAGCATGCCTTCCTTCCATTTTTTCAGGTTGCCGACCATGCAGAGCCAGGCGGCATGCTCGGTTTGCTGGAAGTTGAGGGCGTAGTCGTTCGGCTGTATGGGTTCCAGGCAGAATACTTCAATCAGTGCTCCCGTTTCTTTCCGGAAATGCAGGCGTGCTTGGATGACTTTGGTATTGTTGAATATCATCAGGCTTCCCGATGGCAGATACTCCGGCAGTGAAGTGAATCTGTCTTCTGAAACTTCTCCGTGGCGATACAATAACAGTTTGGACTGGTCACGTACGGACAATGGGAACTTTGCAATGCGTTCGTCCGGCAACGGGTAGTTGAATTCGCTGATTCTGATATGTCTGGGGTCTTCTTTCATGATGGCTTTCTCTTTATTATATCGGCTGCAAAGGTACGGATATTTGGGAAGATTTGAAGAATAAGGGAAATAATTCCTAACTTTGCAGGAAGAAAGTAGGAAAAGACAAACTAAAAGATAAGTTACTATGAAGATAGGAGATAAAGTTCGTTTCCTCAGCGAAGTTGGGGGCGGTGTTGTGACAGGATTTCAAGGGAAAAACATCGTGTTGGTGGAAGATGCCGACGGTTTTGACATACCGATGCCCATAAACGAATGTGTGGTGATAGAGACCGATGATTATAATATCCCCACTCCGGCAGCCAAAGCGGCTGCCAAGAAGAAGCGGGAAGAAGAGCAACAATTGCGCACGGCCGCTACTGCGGCAAGGCCGTCTGCTATGGAGTCTCAGGTTTCAGAGTCTCAATCGGTCCGTTTGGAGAAACCGCAGATATCTGTTTATCGTCAGCCCGAGATGAAAGGTGGAGATATCCTGAATGTTTTTCTGGCTTTTGTTCCGGAGGATATCAAGGCTGTCAGCACTACACCTTTCGAGGCATATTTGGTGAACGACAGTAATTATTATATGTATTACACCTATTCGAGTGCCGAAGGAAAGTCCTGGACAGCCCGTTCGCATGGTTTGATAGAGCCGAATACGAAACTTCTGCTGGAGGAGTTCGAAAAGTCCGAGTTGAACGACCGTGAACGTGTGATGGTACAGCTGGTGGCATTCAAAGATAACCGTGCGTTCACAATGAAACCGGCTGTCAGTGTGGAAGTCCGCATAGATATGGTAAAGTTCTATAAACTGCATACATTCCAGCAGACGGTTTTCTTTGAAACACCGGCCTTGGTGTATGATATTGTCCGGAATGACCAGCCTGCCAAGCAGGTGTATGTTTCGGCAGAGGAACTGAAGGAGGCTTTGATACAGAAAAAAACGGCAGATACTCCGTCCAAACCGCAGACGGTCATCAAGCGTGGTGGCAAGAATGGGATTGTCGAAATTGACCTGCATATTGGCGAGTTGCTGGATGACACCTGCGGCATGAGCAACAGCGAAATATTGAATTACCAGCTGGATAAGTTTCGTGAAGTGATGGAACAATACAAGAAAAAGCGCGAACAACGCATCGTCTTTATTCACGGCAAGGGAGATGGAGTGCTGCGTAAAGCCTTGCTGGACGAGCTGAAACGTAAATATCCTGACTGCCGCCATCAGGATGCTTCGTTCCAGGAGTACGGATTTGGGGCGACGATGGTGACGATTAAATAAAATCAAGTATTTGAATAGTGAATAGGGCAGTTCAAACATTGGAATGCCCTATTCATTATTTATAGTCTGACATTGACTCTTGTATTTTTCCTTATGTGTATTTCTTGAGTGGAAGGATTGGACTGCATCATTTCTGATTCTATTTGCTGGATTGCTCTTTTGGCTTTGTGTACAAACCTGCCTTTGGGATATTTTCGCAAATATTCTTCGTAATCTGCTACCGACTGGCAACTATAGAAGAGGCGTTCTTCATTTTCTCTTCTGACTTCTCTTATATCAGTAATGGGAAGAACTGGCTGTGAAGAAGGTTGTGGATGTGGGTGGACAATCTGTTTTTTAGGTTCCTCTTGGAACTGTTCAAGTTTTGCAGTATCCGTTTTTACCGAGTCCATAACGATGTTTTCTTCTCTATTTATTGGGGAGATTGGATTTACCTTGTTTCCCAAAAATTGTTTTATAAAGTTTGCATGAGATGAGGAGGGGTATTCTTTTAGAAAATCTCTGTAGTCTTCTTCTGTACGGCATGCAGCGTACTTGCGCTCTTCTTCAAGGTGTCTAAAGTATATGGAACCTCCTTTGACAAGCAATAGAATCAATACTATACCAAGGCCGGTCCATCCTGCTATGCGTTTATGCATGTTCGAAGGACAGAACTTTTCTTTAAGGCGTGGTGATGTTGTTTTAGGAAAAAGTGGAGCAATAGGCTTCAGCTGTACTGAAGGAGAGTCTGTCTTTGTTTGTTTTAGTATGGAGCAAGCAAACTCATAGGCTTGTTGGGCTGTGGGGCGGTCCCAAGTGTTGAGGGCAAGGCATGCGTGAACAAACTGGGACAATTGGGAAGAATATTTCTCATCTAATGCTGGAATATGTGCACCATTCAGTTGGACACAACCTCCCATACCTTCCCATAATACAAGACCAGTGGATAATTCATAAACACTCATCCCTAAAGACCATATATCGCTGGTAGCCACAATCAGTGGTTTCTCTGCAAAACGTTCTGGTCCCATATAGGCAAGTGTTCCGGAACTTTCTACTTTGTTGATACTTTTACGAAAAGTATGCTCCAGTTTACGGCTGATGCCAAAATCTGAGATGATGAATTTGTCATCATCCCCTATCAAAATATTATCGGGTTTTATATCTTGATGAATGATAGGAGGATTCTGATTATGAAGAAACATCAATCCGCATGATACATCGCGTATGAAGCGCCAGATTTGCTTTTCAGACATTTTGCCTTTCAAGCTCGCTGAGGACCCTTTGGGACAGTAAGGCATTACCAAAAAAGGGCACTGTCCAAAAACATCAAAATGATTAAGGTGCAGTAGATTGGGATGGTGTAATTTGTAGGCAAGTTTGAATTCTTCCCGGAAATCTTTTATGCCGTTGTCATCCAACAGTCCGTACAACTTTATGGCAACGTCTACATCTGCCAATATATTTCGGGCAAGCCAGACTTCACCAAAGCTTCCGACTCCTAATAGTTTCTTCAGCTGATAGTGTTCAGCAAATATATCACCATTTTTCAGTTGCATAGTTTCACAATAGTAATCAATCTGTTAGGGTAGTGTTAGTAGTGTCTGTCTCTGTAACCAGAACCGTATCTGCCTGATATAGTATCGTTTTCCATTTTGCATATTGCTGTGGATTTCTATATAAATAGAAGCCTGCCGCTAAAGCCAGTACCAGGAGTAACAGAAGAATTTTCCGGATTTTGTGGTGGTTGGGTTTGCTGAACACTGTATTATTCAACTTTACTTTGGGCTCGGTATCCTGTAGCATGATGTGGCATAACACAATCGTAATATTGTCATATCCACCTGCTTCAAGAGCAGCTTCTATCAACCTATCCTTGCATGTCATTAAATCATCCTGGTTCTCTTCTATAATTTGCATTATCTCTTCGTCGTGGCATAAACCACATAACCCATCACTACACAGTAGGAGAGTATCGCCATCCTTTAAATTATAGGAACGGAAATCGGGATTGGAACGATTGGTCGGGTCTCCTAAACAGCGGGTAATGATATTACTGTAAGGATGGTCAAACGCATTTTCAGGATCTAGTTTTCCCTGATCTACTAAATCTTGTACATAGGAATGGTCTTTAGATAAACGGCAAAAACCTGAATTGCCATTGAATACATAACAACGACTGTCGCCACACCAACAGATATAGGCTTTATCGTTCAATATCCAAGCAATGACAATAGTAGTACCCATTCCCTGGGTACTACTATCTTCTTTACTTGCATTGACAATATTTAAATCAGCGGTTTTGACAGTTCTACCCAGAAATTCTTCAACGGCTTCTTCTGAGGTAACAATGCCTTCCTGCGTAATAATATCTCCTAAATTCTCGGGGGTGAATGCATTTTGCACCGTCTCAATGGCTATGGCAGAAGCAACTTCTCCGGCATTGGTGCCGCCCATTCCGTCGGCCACTACCAATATGCTGCCATACCGTCCTAAAGAAATGGGTTCTATCGATTGGGGGATAATCCACTCTGATTGGCATAAATCACGATTGACAACAAAATTGTCTTCGTTGTTTTTCCTGACTAAACCAACATTGGTACCTGCCGCTAATTTAATGCTTATCTCGGACATGTTTAATTTTAATGTATTAAATTTCTGATTGGTACTAAACGATCCTTACCCTCTATGCTTCCTACCATGAAACCCACTACTTTGTAAGAACCATTTTCTAGAAGGAATGCTGGAGAACCATAATAACCGGGCTCTGTCACACGATTCTGTAATATGGTAGTCTCGTATTTTGTATCGGCTATATTGGTATGGTCATTGAAATGAGCCGGAGTAAGATTATGAATATCAGCATAACCTGCATAGCCCACCATTTGAACTTCTGTACCTCCACTCATGTTGTCTGCGGCGGTAATGTCGTAAGGCAATCCCTCACCATAAACGCCTTTTCCTCTAATGTATGCCCAACTGTTGGCAGCAGGGGTAACAATGCTGACACTGATATATTTCCTACGTGTATAGGTCAATTTTATCCCATGTTCCCTTAGTTGTACCCTGATGGATTTATCTACTTCTATTTCGGTCACTTGTACATCATTTCGTCCGTCTTTGGCAAAATCGCTACTGGTAAATGTCAGAGGCTTTCCAGTTCCTTTGGTACTGTATGCACGGTAATGGATAATGATATTACATCCTGCTCCTTTGTATACAGCCAATAGTTTACGCCATGGGTCTTTCCACTCTGTGTTGGAGTATATCCATGGCTCGACATTCTGCCTGTCTGTTACAAACATTCCGTTTGATAGCATGAAGCCAGTTCCGCAGATTATATCTGAAACTTGTATGCCCGGATCAAACTTTGTTCCATTATATTCGATTTCAATACGGTCGACTTTAATTGTATAGATATAATCATAATAATCTTTCAAATCTCCTGAAGCATTACTGTCTTGTTCATCTGCTATATCAGGGTCTTCATAATATTGGTCTTTGGAGAGTCTGGTGCCTTTTCTTATATTTGTGATAGTGTGAAGTATTTTATTTGACTATCAACGATTTGTAGTAAACTCGCATGAGAACGGGCAACGGATAAGAAAATGCCGGATTGTTCAGAACCACCATGTTCCTCATGCTTTCAAATAACTCTTTTATCAATGCAAAGATAGCATTTTTTCTGTAAAGGCCGGTAATAATCCGGTCAAAATCTTATGAAATAGTCCTATCGGAAAGAGCTGCCATCCCGTAGCCGAGTCCCCGTAACTCACAGGCAAAGGTAATTCGTGTTCTTTTCGTACAAGCAAGGTCAAGCCCTTCGGGTTCCGTGGAAAAATCTTCCGCGCCCTGAAGGGCTTGCGGTATTTTTCCCGGAAACCTTGCATGTACGGAACACGACCTTTTAAGCCTGTAGTTACGGGAACTCCGGCCCCGAAAAGCCGGACTAACAAAAATCAAATGTTATGTTACAGATGGCTAAAAACAAGTACAGTGTGGAAACACTCAGAGAACTGAATGTTTCATACGACCATGAACACGGGCTGACACAGAAAGATGTCGATATGGCTAACAGTTATGTGGAACTCATCGAACAGACACGTTCCGAAATCACACCGCAAATCGGAGACAGACTGATTTATGTGACCGAAGACGGGGACTATTACGGCAACGCCCTTATAGAGAACCTGCACCACACAAATAAAGGGCATCTTTCTATATGCGAACAGCCAAGCATACCTTTCGTCTGGAATGATAACGGAAATATCCGGTTGAGCGTCAGTGGAGGTGCGTTTCATGCCGTGAATCCGAAAGAATTGAAATTCCTGAAATGGACGGATGGTTCATTCAAGGACTGGGGACATTGTAGAGCTTGTGCAAACGGAGCGGTGGCATTTTACGCAAAAGTACCGATGTGGTTCTATTCAGAACCCAATCCCAAGTACGGAAATTTCACGACCGAAACCTACCGAAAATTTTATTTCAATAAAAAGGAGGAATCGGAAGCCGGCAATCTTTACCAAGGTTTTGACATTGCTTTCCGTAACGAGGCGGAACTGCAACAGTTCGTGGAAGACTATGAAGGAACGATCTTCAAGGGAAATTGGCCTACACAAATAGTATTGTGGTGTTTCCGTCGCGAATATATATTCCTGCCGCTTCCCGAGTGGGAAAAGATAGAATCCCCTGCCGTAGAGCGAAGACTGAATTTCCATCCCGAACAAGTCAAGATTGTCAAGGACATGGAACAGCACATCACCTACCTGTATCGTATCAAGAATTTCTAACATCTAAAATCCAATAAATATGCAAACGACAACAGCAACTAAGGTCGGCAACGCTCCCGACCTGCTTTCCGGTATCCTGAGCGTACAAGTGAGAAACGAGGACAAAATCACGGAGCAAGACCGCCTCTATTGCCAGACACAGCAGGACCTGCTCTACAGGACGCTCGACCAGATAGACCGCTGGTACGCCGTCTTCAAGGAAGATGCTGAACAATACCAGGCGGAACGCAAGTTCCATTACGAAGACAACGGCAAGGTATCCATGCGCGATTTCTATTCCTACCATAACGGCAGGGATGACTATTCGCACAACGAGTTCAAGCCGTTCGACCTTATCAATGACTTGGTGGACAAGAACCGTAATGCCAACTCCAACTTCGCGGGTCGCATCATCTCCTATTTCAACAACACCTACAATGTTCAAGTGCCGGTGCCGAACATAGACGGGAAAACGCTCCGCATGGGATTCCGCCCGGTCTATGAAACATACGTGGATGCCGTCATAGAACACTTGGGAGGCAAGAGCTTCCGCGAAACGGCGGAAGAGGAACTACTCAGCCGTGTTCAGAAAGTCGTCAAACCGGCATACTGGACTAAGGTAAAGACTGAACTAAAGAAGGACAAGATTATCTTCCCTGAAATCATCCGTTTTGATGATTTTTCCATGCAATACAGTAATCGTTGTCGAGTGTCATATAGCTATACCAATGAGTTGGAAACCCTTTGTGCTGGAATTGCATTCGGTGCGGATGACATATTGAACGGCAACTCAAAGATGATTATCTGTTTCGATGATAATAATGTATCCATTAACGACTGGTACGACCTTACCACGACCAATGCCGAGCAAATCAGATTCTACAAGAACGGGCGCATAGACGTCAGGTTCAAGGACAGTGCAGCCGCCGAAAGCTGTTTCAAGCGGCTCCGGCTGGATGAAATCACACTAAGAGAACAATAACGGCATGAGAGACCAATCCAGACACCCCGTAAGGCATCCTTGCGGGGTGTCTTCATTTTCAAACGTAAACAATCCAAAGACATGTACGCCATCATCCCCCAACAGATACCGCAGGACAAGCGGGCCGAAGTCAACGAAAAGATACTTTTCGCCATAGACTCAGGTAAAGACCTTATTCCGGCAGAGAGCATCTACAACTGCTATACCGGCATCGGAGGGCTGCACAACCTAAAGCAGTCCGACTTCGCCAACTATAACGAGTATGCCAATGCCAAAAAAGAGTTCGAGATGGGACAGTTCTTCACTCCGCATGAAGTATGCAGGGATATGGTGGAGATGCTTTCTCCCGTCTATTCGGAAATGATCCTCGACATGTGCTGCGGCATGGGTAACTTCTTCAACCACCTTCCCAACCTGCACAACGCCTACGGGTTTGACATTGACGGCAAAGCAGTGACTGTCGCCAGATACCTCTACCCGGAAGCCCGTATCGAGAAATGCGACATCCGGCAATACCACCCGGAACAACGCTTCGACGTCATCATCGGCAACCCTCCCTTCAATCTGAAGTTCGACTACAAGCTCTCCCAGGAGTATTACATGAACAAAGCATACGATGTGCTCAATCCGGCAGGCATCCTGATGGTCATCGTTCCCTTATCGTTCATGCAAAGCGAGTTCTGGGAGAAGAGCCGTGTCGCGAATATCAACAGCGACTTTTCCTTTGTAGGCCAGGTGCAATTAGACCCGAACGCCTTTGCCTCCACAGGGGTACACAACTTCCGCACGAAAGTAATGGTGTTCCTGCGCGAGTCCCGCCATATCGAAATGCAGCCCTACAATGCGGAAGAGTTCATCTCCATGGACGAGTTGAAAGGGCGTATCATGGAGGCAAGGGCGATGAAGCACAAACTGCGCCTCGACCTTATGCGCGAGACCAACCGGATTGACAGGGAGGAACTGGAACTGTTCGAGTACAAGCTCGCCAAGTACATGTACGAACTGAAAGCACACGCGGCACTGAACAGGCATATCGACAAGGCGGAAGCGTTGGTGACGAAGTTCCGCAACCAGAAACCACCGGAGAACGCCACCAAAGAGCAGGAGAAGGAATGGGAAAGGAAGAAGCTGACCACGAAAAAAGTACTCGGTATCATCCGCAGGTACATCACCTCACAAAACATCGTCCCGCGCAAGGAAGTGGCATTGGTGAAGACCTCCTACGGCTTCAGGCTGAAACAGTACGCCCCACGCCTGCTGGATAAGGTACAGCACAAGGCAGCGGGCATCAACGACCTCGTATTGGGACGGGCGGAGCTTCCCGTACCGGAAATCCTGACGGAAAAGAACATGATGCAGGTCCGTGCAGCGAAGAAACTGATACGGAAAAAGCGCAGGCAATATGAAATACAGAACCGTCCATTCTCAGACATGAAACCGGACACACAACTGGCCGAATATCTTGACCGCACGACCTTCATCAACAAGGAAGGCGATGTATGTGAGTTCACGGAGCTTCAGAAACACGACCTGAACCTCGTATTGCAGAAACGCTTTGCCCTGCTGAACTGGCAGCAAGGCTCCGGCAAGACGGCGGCTGTCTATCACCGTGCCAAGTACCTGCTCAAATACCGTAAGGTGCGCAATGTCATCATACTGGCCCCCGCCATCGCCACCAACATGACATGGGTGCCGTTCCTGACGATAAACAGGGAGCGATTCCGCATGGTCAGGAACAACGCCGACCTCGAAACGGTTCCGGAAGGGGTATTCCTCGTGCTTTCCACCTCCATGCTCGGCAAGCTGAAAAGAGGGCTGACAAAGTTCATCAGGCGCACCTCAAGGAAACTCTGCCTGGTATTCGATGAATCCGACGAGATTACCAACCCCTCGTCACAACGCACAAGGCATATCCTGGGCATCTTCCGCAGGCTCAAATACAAGATCCTCGACACGGGAACGACCACGCGCAACAACATCGCGGAGCTGTACAGCCAGTTTGAACTGTTGTACAATAACTCCATAAACATGATTTGCTGGTGCAGCCGGATATACCACGAGAACAGGGACAGGGAGATAGAGGAAGATCCAAACCCGCACTACGGAGAACCGTTCCCCGCCTTCAGGGGGCACGTACTGTTCCGGGCCTGCCACTGTCCCGGCAAGGCGACCGTGTTCGGCATCGAGAAGCAGAACCAGGACGTATATAACAAGGACGAACTGTCCGAGCTTATCGGCAAGACCGTCATCACGCGCAAGTTCAAGGACTTTGCCGGAGAAAAATACGAGGTAAGGATGCACACGGTCGCACCATCCGAGGGGGAACACGAGGTGTACCGTGTTATCATCGAGGAGTTCTGTCGTATCTGCGAGCTTTACTACAACAGTACGGGCGACACGAAAAAGGATGCCGGGCTCCGTCTCATGCGCCAGATCAAACTTCTTATCAAGGCCTGCTCCGTGCCCCACCTGATAGAGGGCTATTTCGGGAACGGCTACCCGAACAAGACAGTCTTCATCGAGAAACTGATACGGAAGATTCCCGGCAAGGTTGCCGTCGGCTGCACCTCCATAGCGGCGTTTGAACTGTACGAAAATCTCATCCGCGAGCGTTTCCCGGACCGACCGGTATTTACCGTCAAGGGTGACGTCGCGTTCAAGAAGCGGCAGGGCATCGTTTCGGAATTCGATTCCACCATCAACGGCATACTGGTATGCACGCAGCAGAGCCTGAGCAGCTCGGTAAATATCCCCTCCTGCAACGATGTCATCCTTGAATCCCTGCAATGGAACATCCCCAAGATGGAGCAGTTCTACTTCCGCTTCATCCGCCTGGACTCCAAGGAACTGAAGAACGTCCATTTCGTGACCTACAAGGATTCCGTGGAACAGAACCTGATGGCATTGGTACTGACAAAGGAAAGGCTCAACGAGTTCATCAAGACCGGCGAGGTGAAGGAGCAGTCGGAAATCTTCGAGGAGTTCGATGTCACGATGTCCGTCATCGACAGCCTGCTGGTACGGGAACGTGACAGCGAGGGAAAAATCCACATCAGCTGGGGAAGCCAGCGCATAATGAGTTAGCAAAATGAGTACAGACACAGGGAACCGCAGAATCCATTCCACAGGCAAAGGTAGCCCGTATCCCCATCGGCTGTGCAAGGTCATGCCGCGAGCGGTTTCCGGAGAAATCATCCTCGCCGGAGGCTGCGGTATTTCCCCGGAAAACCCTGCACAGCCGGGATACGGACCTTTTGGGGCCTGTGGAATGGAATCCCCGGTTCCGGTCATTAACTACAATAAAAAACGATTATGGACTTGAATCAAGCGGAAGTGGCAGTGACCACTCAGCATCTCATAGACATAAGGCAGGAGAAGGACAACTGGTTGCAGATGTCCGACTTCGGCGACATGGGGGAATTCCTTTGCACCTGCTCCGACATGTTCCCGGAAGAGGAGAACCCGGAGTACAGGTACACGCGGTGGGAAGAGATTCCCGGCTCGCTGATAAACAGGCAGTGGCTGTGCCCCAACTTCTTTGAAATCAGGGAGGCGATGGAACAGCTGGATGAACCCGACAAGGAGTGGTTCTTCGACTGGTGCGACAAATGTCATCACGACATCAGCTCGGAAGACCCGCACCTGCTGGTAGCGCACTACCTGGAACTGTACGGCAATGCCACGTCCACCGGCGACGACACCTGCCCGGACGGAGACGATGATGGCTTCCTGTATTATCCGGGCATATCAAACAATTACTTCGACACGGTCACCCCCCGTTTCGAGGTGTTCGATGACAATTACGATTAAAAACATACGCTTATGAATATCAATTTTCTCGGACCGGTCTTCCCGACAGACCCATACGCGCAGATGGCGTTCGTGGAGATACTGAATACCCTTCTGGTGGCAAACAACATCATGGAGGTGAACAGAATGCTCATACACCGGAATGCCAATCCCGCGTACGGCTCGCTGTCGGGATATTTCAGATGGTCGTATGCAGGCAACCATTTCACGCTGTGGCAGCGTGTGGAATACAATTCCCCGGTCTGTTTCGGACAACGCATATTCAGTATCCATTTCGGAATGCTGGCAAGCCGGGACAGGGAACGGGATAGTCCGACACTTAACTGAATTGGAATATATGAATACGATAACGATAGAAAACAGAGAAATCGCAATAATGGCTTTCGACAAGCTGTGCAGAGAGAACAAAAAGGACTCCGCTCTGCGGCTTGCCGGATGTATGCTAAAGCACTCATACATATCGCTCGGCATCGGTGATATCGACTGGGAGATAGACATGGCGATACGGCAATGCGGCGGTGAGCCGAGAACCGGTTACAGATATACCGCCCGTTTCCATTTCAACCTGAAGACGGAGATGGAAAAGGAAAAATACGACAGGGCCGTGAAGGAACTGTATGGATAAGGAGATTTACACGGAGGCGGCCGCAAGGTCGCTTCCGTCATTTATAACGGTATGTACGGGAAACAGAATCCTGCCGTACACAGGTAAGACAAATGGATGAACAGAAAACATTGACATTGGATTTCGTGAAGTCCCTTATGGAACCGGCCTACACGCTGGTATGGACGGATTATAATGACAATCTTGACGACCATCGGGGCTTGATACAGAAGTGTCTTGACAACAAAAACTGCGAAGAGCTGTGGGAAAAGGCAGACGAGTGGTACAGCGATGCCGAGTGGGAAGCGGTCCGTGAGATTATCGCAAAATTAAAAGAGGGATGCACCGTATCGGGTGACTTTGACGAGGAAGATGTCGATGACTTCTTCGACGGGCACGAGGATGAAATCCGCGATGAGATATACAACCGTAACGACTCGGATGTGCTGAAGGACCTGATAAAACGCACGGACGACATACCCATCCGGGTGGAAATGCTTTCCAACTATGACTGCATAAATTCCAACTGGTTCGAGTCGCAAGGCGGCTATCGCTACGAGGAATCCTATTTCGGGGACATGGTGGATACCCTGAACCTCAATCCTGCCAAGGTCAAGAAACTCTTGCTTGAACACGGATACGAGGTTCACGAACGCTTCCCGAACAGGAAATCGCGTGACGGCAAGGAGCAGGTGTCCTACGAACAATTCTACCAGGAACTTGTCAACTCCTGCTGCGGGGCCAACCTGCTGACCTATATCGGAAAGGTTAACCTGAAGGAACTGTATGATGCCGGCTTCTCCCTAAAAGAGATCGTCATTCCCAAAGGAAACTGTTGCGGACTGTTCAGTTCGATGTATGGCGGTGGCAGCCTGCTTGAAATGGAGCTGAAACAGGATGTAAGGCTGAAACTGGAAGTGAAAGACTACCACGGTTTCCGTTTCCGGCTGGATGATGAACGCTCCAAATACGACTACTCCGTCCAGCATGTATATGGCGTATGTGATTCCTTCTTCGGTGATGCGGTAAGCATAGTGTCCTGACAGTCAAATAAAGCAATAACTTTATAAAACAATTGTGAATATGAATACCCATTTGACAATAATCCGGTCACACGGGAAAGAGCACCTCTGTTACCGTGATGAAGAATGTTTTGCCGATGTATCCTTGCCTATGATGACATTTACCGAAGGAGAAGATGATTTCGAGATAGTCAAGTGCAATCGCCCGGTTGCCGGCAGGACTTTTCGCTATCAGGACGGACACTTCTCCATAGCAATGGAAATGTACCCAAACGGTTGGCCGGCATTGTGCCTGAAAGCTCCTGAGACACATGAAATCTACACCATCCTGACGGTCAATCTTGAAAATGAACCGGCATTTGCTTTACCGGACAGGGCTTTTGTCGACATCAACAACAATCCCGATGCCATGGAGTTCCTTATAGCCAACAAACTGGCGGAGGATACAGGCTACAAGAGACAGAGCGGTTGGGTAGACTACCCGATGGTAAAGCTGAATATGCCGTCGCTTTACCGGCTTGACCCTGCCGGATTTCATAAAATCATAAGTTGTCAACAAATAAATCATTAACAATCAAATCATAAGAATTATGGCAAAGTATGATGTAAAGGTAAAGTACGCCTTCGAAGGTACTTACACTGTCGTGGCGGAAGACCGCGACCAAGCAGAAAGAATGGTAACGGAAGACTGCGGTCTGGTGCTGGGCGGCAATATCCACACGACCTGCGGTGATGACGAGGTAACGGACTGGAATTTTGACTGTCATCCCGACGTGCAGGTTCTGTCCTTCAAGGAGCGGAGCAAAAAAGGCAGGGCAAAATACACTGCCATGGATTTCAGCGGCAGGATTGAAGAACTCCGCAAGGACATCATTGAAGCAATATGTCAGTTGCTCTATGCACACGGATTGACGGAACTGACATTCACGAGTCAGGACGAAGACCCTGTCTGGGTAATATGGTTCAATGACGACGGCGAGCCTTACGAATGTTGGGTAAATGGCATTGAAGCTACAGACAACAAACTTACGGTATTGGCCACGATAAAGGACAGCCTTGAGGAAGTTACCTGCGAATCCCCGTTTGAACTCGGTGCAAGTAACATCGACTGGCTCAACGAAATGTACGAGGCTGCAAAGCTGGAGCTGGAAGGAACAAAGAATGTCGAACCTTAAATCTGAAAATCATGAAATATCAAGCGGGAAATGCAGTCTCCAGCTTCTTCTACTATATGTGGAACGCATGGAGCAAGGAAGAATGTAAAATTGTGTTCGGAGGGCAATACCAACATTTCTGGGAAAAATGGTGTGCGAACAGTGACAAAGCCATATTCGGAGCGGTGGAACGGTTCTGTGCGGATCTTTCGGAGAGCAGCCGGGAACTGCTGGTGGAACGTGCCGTCACGCTTTATGACGGAAAGTCTAAAAGAAAGAATCCGGATGATTCAGAAATTCTTGTATGTGAAGAATGCGGTTCCACAAACGTGGAAATCACCGCATGGGTCGATGCCAATACGAACGAATATGTCAGCGATTCCGATGACAGTGAATGGTGCTCTGAATGTGAAGCGCACAACACTCTCATTACATTGAAAGAGTTTAAGGAACAAATGCTGTCTTGGTGGGAGTCGTGCGAGTCCAAGGTAATGGAACAGATTACGGGACTTCGGGAATGTGATTATCCCTCTGAAGAGGGTTCGCAGGCTTTTGTCGATGCTGCAACCCAATGGTGGAGCGGACAGGATTATGAACGCAAACGACAAATTTACAAAGAACACTTCTTAAAAACAGACAATATGCAGAAAGACATTATCAGCCAGATTCGCTACTCATGCAGTTGCAACGATACGAAAGCACAGGAATACCTGGACGATGAACTACGGCATCTTCGCGAATTGCAGGAGGTGGACGACCTCAGGGAAGACGACATCGGGATGGCGTGCAGCAATCTCGGTCTCGACCTTGACTATCAGGAATATTTTATAAACCGCCTCGCAGGGGCATAAAAAGAAACACCATGACTTATTTTCAGAACATACGAAGTCTGGCGGACTTGAAGAAGGAGTACCGCCGGCTGGCATTGGAGCACCACCCGGACAAGGGTGGTGACACCGCCATCATGCAGCAGGTGAATACCGAATTTGAAAAACTGTACGATGTATGGAAAGACAGGCAGGATGTTTCCGTAAGCACAAGCGGCTACGAACACGACTATTCGGGAGCGACGGCAAGGGAATACACCGAATACGTGTATAACGAATACCGTTGGAAAGGCCGCAACTACAAGGGACAGCATGCTCCTGAAATTGTGGAGCTGACACGGATATGGCTGAAAGAGACCTATCCGAGATACAGGTTTTCCGTCAGACGCGAAAACTACAATTCCATCCATGTCCGGCTTATGAAAGCGGATTTCGAGGCGTTTACCAGAGAGTCCGGCAAAGTTCAGGACGAAATCAATCATTATTGTATCGAATCCGACGAATCACTTACTGACAGAGCCAAAGAGGTAATGATGAATATATGCGATTTCGTCATGTCGTACAATTTCGACGACAGCGACTTGATGATGGATTACCACCACACCAATTTCTATATGACGATGGGAATAGGCAGTTACAGGCAACCGTATAAAGTGGAGCTACCCAAACTGGACTGCAAGGAGAAGGACAAGCCGGAGGTATTCAAACATCCCGAAGGTGCCGCACACAAGGCAATTAGGCAGGCATTGGGCACAGCCCGTTTCGATTTCATCGAGCACAGGAGGCATTCCGGTGAAATGATACTCGGGGAAGACCATTACGGCTCGCAGGGCGAGCACTATTTCTGGCCGAAGGATTACTCAAGCGCGAAACTGGCGCAGAAACGGATAGACAAATTGGAGAAAGCCGGTATCCAATGCAAGCTCACGGGATATAATGGCGGTTACATCCGTTTTCTCGGCTACACTCCTGAAACGGAAGTGTTACTGGAGCAGGAACGACAGGAATACATCATCGCCCATCGGCAATGGCAAACCAGACAGGCAACAACCAATTAAATTTATGAATATGGAACCGAACAATTTGAACGAATGGTGGGGCGGACAGCCCGACGAACTGAAACAGGCATTCTCGCTCTTCCCAGACAGACGGTGGGAAGGGGCGGACCTGCATTTACTAAACAATATCCGCAACTACTGCCACCTGAAGAAAGAAGGGTTGCTTTCCGAAGACGACCGCTCGATGCTCAGCGAGATTGTCAGTGAGCTGGCCGATGCGGAGCTGTGCCGTGCAAACGGAAGGACGCTCGAAGACATGTGCGATACGGACGGGGCTTTTCTGGAAGAGTACCAGGAGCAGTTCAACCGGATATACGATGAACTGGAAATGAGAATTACGGATTATATGAACGGACAATCAAAAAATATGTAAGATGAAAGCAAAAGTATTCAGATACAAGTCTGACGGTAATACCGTCGTGGCCCCTTATATGGAACTGGAACCGTATGCCGAGAACGTGTATCTCTCGTTGTCGGAAAAGAATGAATACGGGAATGAGGACGAGGACTGTTTCCATGTGGTCTGCAAGATTGAAAACGTATGCTTCTCCTGCGGGCAGTATTCCCGCCGGTTCCTCAACGGGGAAAACCGCAGGGAGGAAGCCGCCGCTTATTGCAGGAACTGGATTGCGGATACGCTTCAGAGTGCGGAAAAAGGATCTTTTGTCAAGCTGCTCTCCATCCGCGTGTTCGAGGCCCTCGGACTCGACACCGCACCCTTGCTGCAAGCCCGTGAAGCATACAAAAGGGAGCAGGAACAGAAACGCAGGGAACAGGAACAGAAAAAGGCGGAAGAGCGCAGGGTACGTGAAGAGCAACATCAGCTGTTGCTCGATGAGCATAAACAGAAATTCCTGGAAGGGGAACGGATTACGGGCACGATGTTCCTTGAGATTGCCAAACGGGACGGCTTTGAAATACATATCCGGACCAAGGGCGTGCTGGGCAGCCGCGTGAAACAGTTGGACAAGTCCGGGAGCATCACCTACAGCAGGCCGAGGGGAAGCCGCAGCCCTGATTTTTCCGGTTGCCACAAGGCGATTTCCGCCTACCTGAAATTTTTAGAGACGGTTGCACTATCATAATAATTCCAATATGGCACAGGAAAGAATGGATGACTGGTGGGAATACGCCAAAGAGCTTGCAAAAGCAGAACGGGAACTGCAAATCGGGCATTGGGTACGTATCTCCATCGAATACAGGGATGAAGCCGGCGATACAGTCCGGCTTCACTCGTATGACCTGCCAAGGGAACTGCACGAACGCTACCGCTGGGTGGTCCGCTGGCGCGAAGCCCGGCTGCAATGCCTGTACCCTCGCAAGCATATTCACACCTATTACAGTTATTACGACAAACGCACCGGACTCCGGACCGGTTTCAACTCCTGCCTGTCGAGATTGTCAACGGCAAAGGCACAGATTACCATCGCGGAAAGGAAAGAGAAGGAGTATCTGGAATACCAGCGCACAAACAACCTGTTCTTCGATGAAGCCACCGACGGGCAGCTGCAACAGTTTCGGCAGAAACTACGGGTCAAGAAAGAAAATCATACGGCATTGGAAGCCAAAATCCGTTCTGCGGTGATGGAAGCCAGACCGGTAAAACCTATTTGACAAACCAAAAACAGAAAGATTATGACCAATCAGGAATTGATAAGGCTGTTGAAAGCCAACAGTTATAAGCGGATAGCTTTGGATAACGATACCGGCGAACCCAAGACATTCTACACCTACCGCCGGGGATTGCATATCAACGCCACGGACAAGCTGTCATTCCATATCGTGCCACAGTCGCAAAGTCTGGGACTGGGCAGGTTCGCCATATGCGCAACCGGGAATGGAGCAAGTTCCCAGGTGGGTACGGACTGTCCTGAACTGTTTTTCCCACGCCTGCTGTCATACCTCAAAGGTGAAACAAGCGGGGAAGAAATCATCCGGTACGTGACCGGCAATCCCTCAAAAACAGTTCCGGCATAGGGTACACCGCATCACAGAACCAGGACCTGAACCGAAAGGCATCCAAAAAATGACCGCATATTTTATTTCCCACCCTGCAAAGGTAGTCCCGTGTCCTGCGTACGCCGCAAGGCCGGGCCCCTGCGGGGTTGGCTGAAAGAAAATCATCCTCGCCTGAAGGCTGCGGTATTTTCTTTCGCCAAACCTTGCGCGTACGGACACGGGACAGTCAGGCAGGCGAGAAATAAAAATACCGGCTCCCGGAGCCGGGCATGTTTAACAGATAAAATACAAAAGTCATGAAAATCCTGAATGAAGAACATTTCGAGAAAGTAAAGCGCTATGCAGAATCCATCGGCGACACCTCGTTCCGGCACTGTCTGGACAGACTGGAAAGCTGGGAGAAGAATCCCGACCATCCCAGTGAGATATCCCTCTATTACGACCACGCGCCGTATTCGTTCGGTTTCACGCAACGTTATCCCGACGGAAGGACGGGCATCGTGGGCGGCCTGCTCTATCATGGAATACCGGACAGGTCCTTCGCCGTCACGCTGGAATCGTTCCACGGATGGCAGATACATACCTGAAAAGGGAAAACGGTAACAATAAATAATAAACAATCTAATAGTATCAACTTCATAAAATTCAAGATTATGGAAACAACATTGGCAGTATTGGAAAGACAACAACAGTTCGACTTCCAGAAGAACGGAATCGAAGTGATGAACTTCGAGACATTGCAGCGTACCTACAAGGAGAACGACATCTACAACAATCCCGTGCAGGGCATCTACCATTACCAGGTCATCCGGCGCATGATGGATATCTGCGAGAAGCACAGCCTCAATTATGAGGTGGAGGAAATCTTCGCCGCCCAGAACAGGAACAAGACACAGCCCGGCGTGAGCATACTCCCGCAGGTGGAGCAGACACACGGGGAAAAGGCGGTGGAAGCACACATACTCCGCCGTATCTTCGCCACCATCCGGATCAAGGACTGGGAGACGGACGAGCTGACGACGACGCTTGTCGTGGCTTACCATCAGGACGGGATACAGGCGGCCATAGGCCCCTGCGTGCTCATATGCCATAACCAGTGTATCCTTTCGCCTGAGCGGAGCGTCTGCAATTACGGAAAGAAGAAAGTATCGACGGAAGAGGTGTTCGAGACCGTGGACGGCTGGCTGGCGAACTTCGAGGTGAACATGAACGAGGATATCGAACGGATACGGAGATTGAAAAACAAGATTATTTCCATGGAGGAGGTATATATGTACATAGGACTGCTGACAGCACTGCGTGTATCCCACGACAGCTCGGACAGGAACCTTTCATCCTCCGTCGAGACCTATCCCCTGAACCAAGGGCAGATTTCCATATTCACCGAAGAGGTGCTGAAACTGGCCATGACAAAGGGACAGATTACCGCCTGGGATCTGTACAACGTGGCTACAGAAATATACAAGCCCGGAAAGACGGACTTCCCGGCCCTCATCCCACAGAACGGGGCGATGGCGGAGCTCCTGCTGTCCCGTCTGCCCGAAGAAGCGGAAATACAGGAGGTTGTTACCGTAAGCTGAACCGGACAGGTATGTGAAACAGCCTTCTACACCAATCGCCCTCTCCACAACAACCGGTGGAGAGGGCGATTTATCCAATTACAAATTACACTATATTATCCAAAACCTTATTCTGACACTTCTTTCACTCTTCAAAAAGCAGTTCAAATTCCTTTTTTCGCCGTCGCTCTATGCTTGGAACCACTTTCCCCTTGTAGCACCTGAAGGAGATATACTCCTGATAAATATCCCTGTCTCCGGATTCCAGTTTTTGAATCAATCTGCTCTTGGGTATCTTTCCATTGCCTACCAGACGGTAATAACCCACATTATATGAAAGGGTTGCGACCAAGAGCGCGTCTTTCCCGAAGCGGCTGCACATACAGCAAAGTTTCAGCAAATCCGCCCTCAGCAGGGAATCCGCCTGCGCCTTGGTCATATCCGGAGTGAATGTTTCACCTGGCAATAATTTGTGCCCAAATCCTACGTATGGCAGATGATTTCCATGCCAACCCTCATGTTCCTTGATGCAGGCAATGGCTTTCTCGAACAGCGAAGCCGGAATCTGCAAGGTGGCGGGAGGCGACGAATCGCCTCCCCGTGGTTGTACCACCATGCTGCTGCAACCCAGAATCAGGCATGTAGCCGTTACAATCATTCGCATATGGAACCTTTTTCTGATTTCAACACAGGCGGTCTTATAACAAGCGAATCCCTTAGCCACGGTCTTTCGGGACTGACTACAGTCCCTTCCGTGTTCTCTTCAGTCTCATCCGTCCTCTCGTTGTTGAAACTGAAACTCAGCTGGAAAAGCTGTGCCGGTTCGCTGTTGTCCTCGAAATAGATGTCTATCGTCTGCTGGTCCTCGCATTCCGAAGTATAATACAGACGGAATACCTCCCTATCCAGCGGATAGCGGTCATTGGGCAGCAGCACCATCCCGTCGTCCATACGGAGCGTACCCTTGCCGTCCGGCTGGAAGTAACGGATGGTATAGCGGGCATCGGAAAACCGGCCTTCGCGTTTGAGTTTACAGCGGACTTCCACCGTCTCACCTTTTACTATGCGGGTAGGGACAGGCATCGTTTCCACCGTAAACGGATATTCCTGCTGCACGTCCAGTTCATTGTCACAGGACACCAGGGCAAACGCCGCCAGTACCACGAGCGTTGCCGAAAAAAATGCGGCCAACGCGTTCTTTACATTTCTCTTTTTCATATTCATTTTCGTTTTAATGATTGATATTCGATTTGTTTATTCCGGATACCCGTCCATGTTTTGCAGGTACTCGTTCAAATCCTTGTACCCCTTGTACAAGGCGGAGCAGTCCTCTATTTTATTGCCGTAGCGTTTACGGAGAGCTTCCAGCGTTCTCCGTCCCGCCTCGTCCCGGTCCAGATAGCACCGGATATGTCCGTACCTGTCAAGAAAGCCATACGAGCGTTCCAACAGAGCCACCGAGTTCAGCACGAGGTAGTCGTCACCGCACCCGAGACCGAGAACCATCCACGACAGGTAGTCGATGAACCCCTCGAACAGGTTGCAGGTATCCGAACCGTTTTCCATCAGCGAGATGTCCTTTGGCGACAGGCTTCCCTTGAAGAAGCGGTTGCGCAACTCGTATCCGCCGCTGAGATTTCGGAAACCGATGGCGAAATACCGCTTGCCATGCAAGGTGTACCTTGCCTCCTCGCAGTTCGGCAATGCCACACCGCTGCAAATGCCCCGTTCTTCCAGATAGCGGAGCAAAACCTTGTTGTACAGCGGTCCGAAACGGATATCCGTCAAGCATTCCTTTTTATCGGGATTATCCTTGCCGTTCTCTTTGGGACGGAAAACCGTCTTTCTTTCCGGGGCCAGACCGCCATAAATCCTTGTGATGAAATCCACCTGTTCCTTGAAATCACGGCTGTCTGTCAGTTCCCCTGCAAGGGTGAATATATCACCGCCCCGTCCGGTCCCGAAGTCGTGCCAGACATTCTTGCGGATGTTCACCTGAAACGAGGCAGTCCGTTCCTCGCGGTACGGGGCGAGATACCGGCATTCATCCCCGCGCTGTCTTTTCGGCTCGTGTCCCAATCGCGCCAGAAAGTCCGTAATCGGGATTCCTCTTATTTCCTCCATGTTCATGGGCATTGGCAGTTAATTGATGATTATCTTGACGCCCAGCCCGAACTGAGTCGTGAACACCCCTAACGGACTGCCCCACAGGGCACGCTCACGCACATTGGCAAGCAGGACTATCCTGTCGGTAATGTAGGTTTCCAGCTCCAAAGTGAGCGCACCGCCGTAGAGGAAGGCATCACCGGCAAGAAGCCTTGAACCGTCGTGCATCATCCTGTCACCCCAATTCACCGTCTCATATCCTATAAGGGCTGAACCGCCGATGGAAAGGAACAATGTATTTGAGGGGTCGGACAGGAACTTCAGGTAATAGCCTCCCTCTGCCGTGAACTGGGCACGGGGTACGGATATGGTGCGATACTCATAATTCTTCAGCAGGTATTCCGCACCTGCCACCCAGCGGTTGGCTTTCTTCGTGTATCCCGATACCGCGAATCCGGTATAATAATTCAAAGGCCCTTTAGAACCGCCCGCAAAACCGCCACGAAGTTCCACACCCATCATTCCGGGAAGATACCGTTGGGCGTATGCCTGCCCTGAAAACAGGGCAAGCGATACGACTGCAACACACAGATAAATTACCTTACGCATAACTATTTCACTTTAAGTTTATTGATGACTTTAGCTCTCACGATGTCCTCACCCTCCACGGTGAAGGACTGATGGCGTCCGCCGCTTTTCTCGTTCAGTTCCACCACCAATACCTTGTCGGCAGGGATGGTGAACTTGTCAAACGCAAATACGGTGCGTTCCTCCTTGTTTCCTGCAACCACAGTGGCATAGTTGTAAGCCCTGAGAGGAAAAATAATATTCTCCTGAATGGCTGTACGCTTCATCACCTTCTTATCCACGATTTTGAAAGTCACGAAATCCACCTCGAAAGGCACATTGGACGAGTTCCTGATCTGCGTGTGGAAATAGAGCAGCCCGTTATGGGTATAAAGCCCGCGCAAGAGGTATTGGATGCCGAAAGCCTTGCTTCCGATATGCTTGACATGGCGTCTGTTCTCCTTGTGGATGCTCCTGTTAATCAACTGCACGAGTTTGGGCGATTCGCAACCCAACTCCTGCAAATAGATGTCAAGGGCGTTGTTCGGACGGTTCACCTTGCTGCCGTCATGGATAAAGTCTTTCATCTCCACATTGAGCAATAGCGGCTCATCAGAATATTTGACATTGAAGGTGTAAAAACTGCCGCTTTCGGTGATGACCGACATATTCGTCTCGTCACGGAAATTTTTAACCGTGGCCTTCACGCGGATAACATTCTCCGCACCGTCCGCCTTGCCTGCTATAAGGTTGGCAGAGCCGAGGTCCACATACCGCACCGCTGAGGGGAAGATGATATGCGTCGTCTTGTCATAAGTCACTTCCAGACCGTATGGCGGTATCATGCGGTCAAAGGTCAGTTTCCTGGTAAGGCCGTGATAGAGGTCGCCGTCCTCCTGCCGCGGATATACATCCGCCGTCAGTGTGACACCGTTGGTAACTGTTGCCGTTGAATCACCGGCATTCTGTGCGAAAGCACTCACTGCGCCCGTCATAAGGGCAAGCATTACAAAAATCTGTTTCATGTTCTTTGAATTTTAATTGGGTTATTGATTGTCATTCTGATAAAGCATCAGGGTATGGCCGGACTTGAGGTGTACCTTCTCCTCGCGTAGTTTCTTGGAGATGTACTGCGACACTCCCTGGATGGCTCCGCGCCCGAGTTCGGAGAGCAGCTGGTCCTTGGCCGACTGGTTGGTGATGGAGATGCTCGTGCCGAGGTTCTGTCCCATGTTGGCCGCCACCTCCTTGACCGCGCTCGCTTCCATAGACCCGGGAATGAAGATTCCGTCCTGTCCGTCGTTGTCATACACGGTGAGTTCCACCGGAATGATGATACCGTCATATTCCACCTGCACAATCCCGATATTGAGCCGCTCTCCCTGTATGCGGCTCTCTCCCGTGAGCAGGGTGTTTTTCGGAAGGACATGCTTCCCGACACGCATCGGTTCCAGCAGGCGCATCCTCACTCCCTGTCCGCTGATGACGGTCTGGTCGCCGTGGATACAGGCACGGACGGTATTCCTCATGCTCCCGGCTTCCGTGTTCCCGATTGCCGTATGAAACCGCCCCGGTTGCGACAGCCTTGCAAACAGCACGGAATCGCTGACGGGCTGCGGCAGGGACGATACCACCGGAGTGGAAACCAGCCCCACGGGAACGGCTTTCGCCTTCCCGTTCCGCGTGACCGCCTCGTTCCCCGCCTGCTTTCCGGTATTTGCACCGCCACCTCCCGGCGTGTACTTGGCGGCAAACTCGTAGGATTTCTCCAACAGGGCCACCTGCTCCTCGTAAGTCATCTGCGCGGGCTGCTGTACGGCGGCTGCCTGCTTCAGCTGCTCCACCTCGGCTTTCAACGCCTCCTTTTCGGGGTCTTCCTCCGGCTCTTGGTAGAAACTGCCCAAAGTGGCGTTGATGTCGTTATAGGCGGAGGCGGAGGATGCAAAGGCATTGCCGCGATTTCCACCGCCACGATAGGATGTGCCGCCACCCTTATACTCCGAATCCGGCACAATCTCCACAGCCACAGCCTGCGGATTCTCCTGCCTTTTTTCGTCGGCAAGGGAAGAGAAGTCTTCCAGCGTGCGCATCTTCTCTTCCTGCCTGCGCCTCATGTCAGCCTGCTCGTAGGCGGCAATCTTGTCGCCCTCTATGCCCGCACCCCTCGGGTCGGGCAGTTCGGTGTTGAAACCTGCTTTCTTAGTTTCTTCCTGCCTGTCCTCTTTCGACGGGGCGAAAATCCACCACATGCAGCCGATGAACAGCAGGAACATCCCGGCATAAACCAAGTATTTCTTGATTTCCTGCCTCTTTTTCAATGTGTTCGCGTCGTTACTCATTGCCTTGATTGTTGAATTGGTTAAAAAACTCTTCCATGTCACGCACTTTCTCATCGGAGAGCGTGTCGGCAGGAACGAAATCCGGAATATCCAGCGGGGCAATTTCGATTACCTCCTGCCGGGCATCCTCCCGTCCGATGTCGTATATGGCACGGAATATCATATAGAAATTGACTGCCGCGAATACGGTGCACAGTCCGATGACAACCGCCTTTCTCCTTTCGGGAGTCAGGCTGTCGCACAAGTCCCGCAGCTTGGCTTCTGCCAGACTTCTGATTTTCAAGATTCTCTTTCTCATACATTCAAAATGTTAACGGTCATACACTCTTATATCCTTGTTCTCCACCACGCGGAACGCCTCCATGATGAAGCCGTGCGGGTTGTTGTCGCTGCGTGTGGAGTTCAGCAGCCTGCCCCGTGTGACGAGGCTGCGCTCGGTCACGCTCTTCTCCCGGATGATGGAGAGCTTCGCGTAGGTCACAACCTCGTAAGGATAGGTGTTGAAGTCGCATTTCACGCTGTCTATCCCGATACGCTGGTTCACGTTCCCCGAAATGATCCGGTTGTAGTACCCCTGCTCCGCCAGGTCCACATAGTGGGCATACGCGGAACGGTCGCCGAGGAACATGGCCCGCTGGATATTGCTCTCAATCGCACTCTTGTCGGGAGCGAGCGTGAAGAACAGCTCGTGGAAGCGTTTTACATGCTCCCTTGCCTCCACGGGGCGGTTCTGTTCCAAGTCCTGCGAGAGGGCCAGCATCAGTGACTTACCCTCGTCCAGCACATAGATTTTCTCCCGCTGCGCCTCCGCGAAGCTGTAGGCCTTCCACACGGAGAATCCCACGAGCAGGGTACATACGCAGAGATAGGCTATCCCGAACAGGCGGAGCTGCCTGAAACTGGTCTCGATATTTTTCAATGATTTGAATTCCATTCCAATGTCGTTTTAATGTTATTACTTGATAAGTCTTCCGGCCACATTGCCCACCGCTGCACCGGCAGTACCGGCCACGACAGAGCCTGTCTTGGATGCCGTCTGGGTCACGTTCTTGCCGTAGTTGCCCGCACCGCCTCCTGCCTGGATGATCCAGTTCGCGACCGTCGGGATGGTGAAATACCCGATGATTCCGATAATAAGGAACGTGATGTACACGCCGTTGGAGCCGTCAGGGATGAAGTTCGGGTCGGCAAGCCGCTCGATGTCCTGCTGGAGCATCAGCACCTGAATCCTTGCCAGCACGCTGCTGAACAGGTCGTTGACCGGAAGCCACAGGTAGATGCTGATATAGCGGACGAACCACTGGCTGAGCGAGGCCTGGAATCCGTCCCAGCAGGAGATGGCGAAGGAGATAGGACCAAGTATCGAAAGGACTATCAGGAAGAAGGTCCTCAGTGTGTCGATAACGAGGGCGGCGGCGTTGAACATCAGCTCCAGCAGTTCGCGGAAGAAATTCTGCACCGCCTTCTTCATGTTGTACATCGCCCGGTCCACATACATCCCGCAGGCCTCAATCGCGTCCAGCGCACCAAGTTCGTCCAGCTTGTTGTCGAAGGCTTCCTTATCGACCAGATAGGCCGTTTCCGGATTGCGCTTCATCGCCTCGAACTCCAGCTTGTCCTTCTGCGCCCGGTACTCGTTCATGTCGAAGGTCTGAGACTCCAATATCGTGTGCGTACCCTTTACTATGGGCGACATGACACTGTTCAGCGTGCCCAGCACGAGTGTCGGGAAGAACATGATGCACAGCCCCAAAGCAAAGGGACGGAGAAGAGGAAAGACATCTACAGGCTCGGCTCTTGCCAATGACTGCCACACGCGGTAAGCCACGTAGAACAGGGCTCCCAATCCTGCAAGGCCCTTGGCGACACCGGTCATCTGCGAGCAGAGCGGCATCATGTCCGTGTACAGGTTCTGCAAAATCTGATGCAGGTTGTCGAAATTTATTGCCAGCAATACCATAAGCATTCGGATTCAGGATTACCAATAACGCTCATGGGGTGAGCCGTAAAGAGCCATCACACGATCAATGTCGTTCTGCTTCTTGGCACGCAGGTAGGACACGCCGATGTTCTTGTTGGTGTAATACTGCACCAGACTCCGGTACTGGAGCATGTCGGTGTAGCACCGGTCGATGATATCCATGCGCTCCTTGTCGTTCATCGACAGCCCGTTCTCGTTGACCACCGTCTTCAGGTCATTCAGCAGGTGTGCGCTCTCTTCCAGCAGCTTGGTGTAGCCGAGGGCTATCGCGCTCAGTTCCTCCGGCGTGAAGTACGGGTCGCTGAGCATCCGCTCGAAGCTGTTCACGTAGATGTCCGTGATGTCGCCCACCATCAGGATGGTCTGCTGCACCTTGCGGGCGTCGCGGACAAGGTTCTTCACCTTGCGGAGCCCGTCATAGAACTCCTTTCCCTGCTGGTAGATCTTGACGGTTTCCTGAAAATTTTTCACCATATTCGTGGCCGTCGTAGATGTCTGCACGATGTTTTTCGCGGCATTGATGATGCCCTGTGCGAGATTGGTCGGGTCTGTCACGACCCACTGCGCCTTTGCCGTGAGGCTGAAGAAGAAGCAGCCCATACACAGCACTAAAACTTTTACTTTCATAAATCTACTTTTTTAATGATGAATAATCTGATTGTTGTTTCGATGGGAAATCAAAGTCCCATTTTCCGCCCTTTGGACAGCGGGTTACGGAGGATTGTCCGATGGGACTGTTTCGGGCGGTTCTCCTTCGCCACATCTTCCGTTTTGCGTTTGAGAGAAGCGAACAGCTCGTCGGCATACGGCCTTCGACCTGTCATCCTGACGAAACGGGCATCCAGTTCACGGTACGCCTTTTCCGCCTGACGGGAGCATTCCTCCGGGGAATCCTTTTTGTCGATGCCGTACCTGACAAGAAAAGCGGGACTGATGTGAAGGATGTCATGGACTGCATCCGGCATGGCGGCTATCTGTCCCAACTTCTGCAAATCCTCGTTCAGCTTGTCAAGGTATTCTGCCGGAGGATGGGGACAGACCGTTTCAAAGACTTTCTCAACGGCATGTGTCAGCCTTGCATCCACTTCTAAAATATCGGGAACTTCCCCCGCTTCCCTTTTACGGTTATACACATCGGAGTCCATATCCTCAAGTTGATGATACAGCCGGTAATCTTCCGAGAATCCATAATAGTCCTGTATGGACTGCGGAATGTTCCAGTTCTGCATCAGGGACCAATAGAGGGCCGATATGACCTCCCTGCGTTTACCTTCGTCTGATTCCAAATTACTGTACATGATTATTGGTGTTTAACGGTTGATAAAATGGATTACTTTTCACGCTTGCTTTCCGCCAGCTGCTTGATGGCAAGCTCGATATTGCCGCCGAGTTTCTCCGTAAGCCGCATAAGTTCAAGCTTTTCGGTCTCCTCTGTCGTGTAACAATAATACTCCTCAAGCGACACCTCGGTGGCATAGACCGCCGACTGCGAACCGCCCAGACCGACCCAGACTTCCTTATATTTTCGGGAAGGGTTGTTCGCCATGTTGATGGAGAGTATCTGCGCACGCTCCTTGTCGGTCAGGCCGAGCAACGCCTGTATCTCATCGAACTTGTTGACATATTTTCTCTGGTCGAGAAGAATCTTGCAGTCGGAATTGTTGATGATGGTCCCCTTGACAATGGAAGACGAGATGATGTCCTCGACCTCCTGAGTGACCACCACCGCCTCGCCGAAAAACTTGCGGACCGTCTTGAAGAGATAGCGTAAATACTCCGCCATGCCCTCCTTGCTGATGGCCTTCCAAGCTTCCTCCAACAATATCATCTTGCGGATGCCTTTCAATTTCCTCATCTTGTTGATGAAGGTTTCCATGATGATGATGGTGACAATCGGGAACAGTACCTTGTTGTCCTTGATGTTGTCCAACTCGAAGACAATGAATCGTTTATTCAACAAGTCAAGCTGTTTGTCCGAGTTGAGAAGGAAGTCATATTCCCCACCACGGTAATACGGTTCAAGCACATTCAGGAAACCCCACACGTCAAAATCCTTCTCACGGGTACGCTTCTCCCTCAGAATATCCTGGTACTCGTCACGGATGAACTCGTAGAAGGTGTTGAAGGAGGGCCTGATGCTGTTGTCCCTGCGGATATTCTCTAAAAAGAGGTTCACCGCGTTGGATAGCGCCACCTCCTCAGCCCTTGTCGGCGGCTCGTCGTCACGCTTCCACAAGGTGAGGATGAGCGTCTTGATGGACTCCTTCTTCTCGATGTCAAAAACACCGTCCTCCACATAGAATGGATTGAAGGCAATCGGATCGTTTTCCTCGTAAGTGAAATAAATCCCGTCCTCGCCGTGTGTCCGGGCATGGATAAGGTTGCAAAGCCCCTGATAGGAGTTTCCCGTATCCACCAATAGCACATGCGTTCCCTGCTCGTAATACTGGCGCACCATGTGGTTGGTAAAGAAAGACTTGCCTGAGCCGGACGGTCCGAGGATAAATTTATTCCGGTTCGTTATCGTGCCGTTCTTCATGGGCAAATCGGAAATATCCAGATGGACGGGCTTTCCGGTCAGCCTGTCAACCATGCGGATGCCGAACGGGGAAAGCGAATCCTTGTAAGAGGTCTCACCGATGAACAGACACAAGGCCTGCTCGATGAAGGTGTAGAAACTTTCCTCCGCAGGAAAATCACCTGCATTGCCGGGTATCGCCGCCCAGAACAATGTCGGCACATCCACCGTATTGTGTCGTGGCTTCGCCTCCATCAATGCCAACTGACTGCCGACATCATTCTTAATACGCTTGAGCTTTTCGCGGTCGTCACTCCAAGCCATCACATTGCAGTGGGCACGGATGGAGGTCAGTCCCTTGCTGTGCGCCTCGTTCAGATACTCCTCGATCCATTCCCGGTTTATCTGGTTGGAACGGCTGTAGCGGGAAAGCGAGTGCATGTTCCTCGCCGTCTGCTCGAACTTCCGCAGGTTCTCCGCCGAATCGTCGATGAAGAGGTACTGGTTCACCACATGGTTGCAGGTGAGCAGTATCCCTATCGGAGCGGCAAATGACAGGCGGCAGTCGCTTCGGTCGGTGGATAAACGCTCGTAGCGTGTGTCTGTCGCCACGCCCGACGGCAGGTCTTCCGGATCGGAAAGGGTATGCAGGCAGAGGTAGTTGTCGCCCACCTTCATTTCCCCCGCTCCGAGCGAGAGGTCCTGCAAGCAGGCGGTGTTCTCCTGCGAGAGCGAGAAATACTTCTCGATGATACCGGCCGAAGTGTCCGTCCCGGTTATCTCCTCATCCGTCAGGCGCGTGATGCGGAGCAGGCCGCTGTCGTTCACGATACGCTCGAACTGCCCGCAGCTTTCCAAAAAACGGGTGACGGTTTCCTTGTCCTGCATCTCCCTGGGGATGATGAATCCCCGTGTCAGGGCGTTGAAACTGCTGGTCGTGCGGCTGTGCTCCCTCGTGGTCTTGGTCAGGAACAGGTAGCAGGTGTGCTGCAAGTAAGGACGCTCGTTGAAGTGCCGCTCGAAACTGCGGCTCAGGAAACTGAGGTCGTCCTTGCAGATGTCCGGCTTGTAGCTCTCCTCCACGAAGAAGTCCTGCTTGTGCACGATGCTGTAGTTCGGCAGCACCTTGACCGCTTTCGCCCATGTGGAATGGATGGCCTCGTACTCCGTCCTCGTGAGCGTGAAGAGTTCGGGCAGCTCCACCCTGTAGGCCGCGGTGATGTCCGCATCCTTGCTGATGATGCAGCCGTTCTCCACGGCGAGCAGCGGGAACTTGCTCTCCAGCGTGGCTGTCTTCATTACATTTCTCATACGCTTCTTTTTTTAGAGGTTAGGGAAAACAACCGAAGAAATCTTCTCCGGTTGATGATGTAGCGGGGATGCCTGCGCAACGCCTGGAGCTTCATCAGCCCCCATTCGCCGTACTTCGCGTTCATGCGGAAGGTCGCCCACACGAGCACCGAGGCGGCGATGACACCGAAACCGATGCAGACCCACTGGCCGATGCCTGCCATGTACATGATGACGAACACCACGAACAGGGCGAGCAGACCTCCGGCGAAAACGAACAGGTACTGGCTCTTGAGTCCCTTGAACTCCGGGCTGCGACCGATCCCCTTGTTAACAGGATATTCCGCCATACTACAGGAAGAATGAGCGTAAGATGGTGGCCGCGACAATCAGGAAAATACACGCCCCGAACCAGCTGGCGGCGGTCTTCGAGGTGTCCGGGTCGCCGGACGAGAACTTGGAATATACCTTCACGCCACCGATAAGGCCGACTACGGCACCGATAGCGTAAATCAACTTGGTGCCGGGGTCAAAATAGCTTGTGACCATATTGGTCGCTTCGGTGATACCGCCGATACCGTTACCCTGGGCGAAAGCCCCCACTGAAACCAGCAGCGTCATGACTGCCGAAAAGAATCTTTTTTTCATGTGTCGAAACATTTAATTAGTGAGACAAAAAATCATTTCGACAGCGAATATATAGCGTTTAATTTATTGATTTACAAACCTTACGACCTATGACACCGTATGTCATCACGTTACATCGGGAGGGGATTTTGAGCCAATCAAAAAAGGCTTTTTCCAGCAACGGGGACAAGAAAACGAGGATAAGGGGAAAGCCGGCATTTCATTTCTTCCGGCAAAGGTCGTCCCGTGTCCTGACGGATCGGGCAAGGCGGCCCTGCGGGCTGGTTGCCGTGAAATAATCATCCTCGCTTCGCTTGCGGTATTTTTTCACGGCAAGCCTTGCGCAATCCCGGACCGGGACGGTAAGGCCTGCATGAAATAAAATACCGTTCGGATTGACGGTACAGGTCAAACATTAAATTTTCAATGGTATGGAAGCAAAAAACAATCTGGCAGTGGCATTCACGGGACACCGCAAGGAACGTATCCTGCAAGGAAACGGGAACAATCTCTTGACACTTGCACAAATCAAGGATGCAGTGGTGGAAATGGTAACGGAATTGTATGGTAAAGGATATAAGGCATATTATACCGGAATGGCCAATGGCTTTGACATGATAGCTGCGGAAGCGGTCTTGCAGGTCCGGGAAGAATACGGGGATATCGTGCTAATAGCGGCAGTACCCTTCAGGAAACAGCCCTTGTGGTTCGATGCGGAAGACCAGCTGCTGTATGCCCGTCTGCTGGAAAGGACGAACCGGGTGGTGATGGTTTCCGAGAACTACCATAAAGGCTGCTACCTTCGCAGGGACGAATACATGGTACGCAAGGCTGATATGATTATAGCGTACTGGGATCATGTTCCGGATGGAGGCACTTTCTACACGATGAACAAGGCACTGGAAAGCGGAAAACCGGTCATCAATCTTTATGAAAGGATGAAATAGCGGAAATCGGTCTGTCTGTATAGAACGGAAAAGCGCAGTCTGAAAGCCGGCGGCTTTCAGACTGCGCCTCATTCCATGCGCGATGCCTATTCCGCAGAATCGGAAGAGAGCGCACGCTGTTTTCTCCGTTCCTCCTTTTTCTCTTTTTGCAGCTTTTTCTTGGCTTCCATTTCCGCCATAATCTGTTTCAGAGGCTTGACCGTTTCCGGTTCCTCACGCTTGAACCGCTTGAAATAGATGCTTTCGATAAACTGCGGAAGCGGAGCTTTCCAGGACTCCTGTCTGTGGTTGTCTATCTTGCCGAGCTTGTCGGGATTCAGTCCCAATTCACGGGCCATCTGGACCTGTTTATCCGATAGCCGGTGACGCTTCTGCGCCACCATCCATTTTTCCAATATCGCTTTTGTCACTGCCATACTACATCGTTCATTTTTTTTGCAAAGATAGGAAGCCTGCCATATAATAAAGGTATGGATACCTGAAATTTTCCGGTGGAATCTTCTGAAAGTGAAAAAGGCACACCGATATCACATCGGCATGCCTCCAAAAACTATGACTACAAAAAGAAACAATCAAACGAATTTGCCTATATCGAAAGCCTCCTTTTTCTTGGATGTGGACTTTCGTCTTGTCAACGGTCTGCCCGTATCATCCAGACATTCACTGAGCAATTGATTTACTTTTTCCTGATTGCTCAATTTGTCTGTAAGAAAAGAGAGTATAACCGTCTCCTGCATCTTATGGTGTATGGTCGAAGCTGCACGGATGGCTTTCTGTTCATCAGGATTTTCTGACATCAGCACCTCCGCCACATTGCTTATATCCTCGAATGTCATGGCCGTGACAAATTCCGGATCCGGTTCGGAGTCCACGGGAGCCATCAGTTCACGCTTATCCTCATCGGTCAGTCTTTTATCATCTTGCCGAAAATTATCCTCCACATCATCCGTGCGTATTTCCTCATCTTCCTCTATGGGTTCTTTTTTCAAAGGTTCTGAGCGTGTAGGGGTTTTCCTTGCCACTTCCGGATCTTCCAGATAGACAATCTTTGTTTTGCCTATTACATCATCGCCATTGGCAGGAGAAGATGCCTCCATTTCAGTTCCTTGCCCAACTGTATCCGGCAGCGGTTCCCGGAACTGTTTTTTGCTGTGCCTCGTCTTACGGCCGGCATTCCGTGCTTTTTCGGCCATACGCTTTTTACGATATTCCCATAACCAGATACGGACAATACGCATCCGATGATAAAGCCTGTCCCATACCTCGTACATTTTCTGACCGAAAATGAATGACCACAAATGCCACAATATAAAAATCGCACAGGCAATCTTTATTAGAAAATAGAGTGCTGCTTCCATAATTACAAAGGTTTATTGATACATTCCGTGTATAATGCCGACATCTCTTTCTCGTGTTTTTTCAGATGCTCATCTATAATCCTGCTTATAAAACCTGACATGGATGTATCCGGAGAAACAACAGACAAAAACCGTTTGATATAGGTATAACTGTCCCTGTTTATATATACCTGTATTCGATTACCGAGCGGATAAGTTATCAGATATGCAATCTGATACGATACCTTTTCTGAATTTTCTTTTGGAAGACTATCGGCATACTCTTCAATGACGGATGAAAAACTTCGTGCCGGCTCTATTGCAGGGTTTATCCGGTCTGAAGTTTCATACGAGGTGACCTGGACGGCTTTCGCTGTCTTGTTGTTCTTACGCAGTTTCTTGTAAATGAACAATCCCAATCTGTAGGCTGTGTAAATGCAGCAGCCTATGGCTGCGACTTGAAAAATAATCTGTGTCATGACTAAAACGGTTTTAATGGTTTATAATATTCTTTGTTGTACAATTCATTGATCTCCTCCCAATGCTGTTGGATATGCTCCACGAGGATATTGCTTATATACCCGGATATGCTCATATTCGGGGCAATGACCGGAAGGAAACGCTTGATACATTCGGCTACCTCACGATTTATATAGACATGGGAACGGTTGGATGCCGGAATATTGACCAGATACCTTTCCCTATAGCTACCCGTTTCCTCTTTCTTTTTCCGGGGCTTTGCAGCAACCGTTTTCTCTGAAGGGGCTTCGGCAGGTTCTGTAATGGGAGGCACTTCCGTTTCCGGCTGTTCCGTACTTTCTTCTTTGGGCTTCTCTCTGCCGAAGATGGGTATGTCCCCGACAATGATATTCTTGAGGACATCCTCATTCACTTCAACTTTTTTCTTTGTCATGACTGTACCAGTTTAAGTTTGACGATAAGTTCTTCCGCCAATTCCGCAATACCGCTTCCTTCCAGCTGCCTGGCAGGAGGCGGCAGCATGGTACAGCGGAAAAAGGCGCGTTTGCAATGGGTGATTTCTTTCTCGTAGCGGCACAAGTCGGGAAGCGTACTGTCAAGAACGGTCAGGTGCAGTTCCCGCATGACTTCCGAGTATGATTTGAAGACTTCCACGTTAGTACGCTTTTTCAGCCTGTTCCAAAAGAAGATGATATCCTTGAGCGGCACATCCTTCGTGTTTCTGACATAATCGAGTACCGTAGTGGAAAAAGCAAGCGTACTCTGCATGATGATAAGATCCGGCGTGGTAGGTGTCAGGACATAATCCATGTTGACGATAGTGCGGAATACCCCTGTGGATTCCACCGTACCGGGCAAGTCCACAAAAATCAGGTCATAATCTCCGTTTGCGGCAAGCTCGTCCGCCGCCTCTCTCGCTTTTTCCGCAGTGGCTCCTACAATAGGATAGGCTTTCTTCTTTACACGCTCCCATTGCTGGTTCAACAGCTGCTGGTAATAGGCATTGTTGGCGGCGGCTTTTTTGTCCCGTTCCCTCATGCGCACAAGGCTGTGCTGGGGAGAGTCACAATCAATGATTGCCACGTTCAGGTTTTTCTCGAAATGGAGGTAGCTGGAAAGCACCACTGTCAAGGCTGATTTTCCGACCCCTCCCTTTTGGTTGCTGACAGCAACGAATAAAGGTTCTTTGCTCATAATCTTAACTTTTTAGTTTGTTATTGAATAAATGTCTGTCTTATCCATCCGTCAATCCGTGAACGCTTCTTTCCAACCGACTGCCGGACACTGCATCCGTTATCGGATTTATCCATCATTCCAACCGATAGTGTATCCGTTATCGTATCCGACTTTCCGTCAATGGCCGGTCTGTTGGTCATGACATTCCGATAACCGTCATATCCGACATTGTTTCCACTATTCCGACCGCTAACGGAAGCATCCGACAATATGACCATTATTCCATTATCGGAAGCCCGGTTCCATCCGTTCACGCTGCAAATAAAAAGGTAATTTTTCATACCGTCACCATGTTTCAAGGGAGGTGACGACCTGTGTCACCATTTGTCATCACGTTACATATAACTAGCTATTTCACAGTAATATATACCGCCATAACTTTGCTGTCGAGAACGAAATGGATGTCGCGGAGGGGTAATCCCGAAGCCGAAGAATGAGGCTGAAGGTCAAAACACAATTTGACGAAGGAAAATTCATGTTCAAGTGAACATAGCAAGTTGTGTTTTGAGGCACCCGAAATGAATTCGGGCACTCAAAACAACTTGCCGCTCGCCTGCCGGCTCAGGGTGGGATTCACTCCAAAGTCGTGAATCCATGACGGAAGATCAGAAACAAAAAACATCAATGCGTATGGAAGAAAACAAGAACAGAAAAACAAGAAAAGGTGTAGGGCGGAAACCGAAAACCGACCCTGCCGTGTACCGTTATGTGGTGCGGCTAAACTCGGAAGAGAACGTAAAGTTCGATATCCAGTTTCAAAAATCGGGACTGAGGGAACGCTCCAAATTCATCAAGGCAATGATTTTCGGAAAGGAAATCAAGGTGGTCAGAATCGACAAGGCGACGATGGACTACTATGTCCGCCTTACCAATTTCTACCACCAGTTCCAGGCCATCGGCAACAACTACAACCAGACGGTCAAGGCAATCAAGAACAATTTCGGGGAGAAACGGGCATACGCCCTGCTCCGCAATCTGGAAAAGACGACCATAGATCTGGTGGTGCTGAGCAAGCGGATCATCATGCTGACCCATGAGTTTGAGGAAACCTACCTTATCAAAAAGCAGAGGGAGGAGGAATGACATGGTGGCGAAAATCAACAGGGGCGCCTCGCTCTATGGGGCTGTCATCTACAACCAGCAGAAAGTGGACGACTCCACGGCACGCATCATTTCGGGCAACCGCATGATTGCCGATGTCACGGGTAATCCGGAGCAGGTCATGAGGAACACGCTTTGGGCATTCGAGAACTACCTGCTCGCCAACAAGAATACGGAAAAGCCCATACTGCATATATCCCTTAATCCTTCTGTGGACGACAAACTGACCGATAGCCAGTTTGCGGATTTGGCAAGGGAGTATATGCAACGCATGGGCTACGGCGACCAGCCTTACATCGTGTATATCCACGAGGACATAGACCGCAGGCATATCCATATCGTTTCCACCTGCGTGAACGAGAAAGGGGAAAAGATAGATGACGCCTACGAGTGGAATCGCTCGATGAAAGCCTGCCGGGAACTGGAACGCAAGTTCGGACTGAAGCAGGTGGAGGACAAACGCAGGGAAATGTTGGAACCATATCTGAAAAAAGCAGACTATCAGAATGGCGATGTAAAGCAACAAGTTTCCAACATCCTCAAGAGCGTGTTCTCCACTTACCGCTTTCAGTCATTCGGGGAGTACAGCGCGTTGCTGTCCTGCTTCAACATCGAGGCGAAGCAGGTCAGGGGCGAATTTGAAGGGACGCCTTACAACGGCATTGTCTATACCATGACAGACGATACAGGCAAGCCGGTATGTACGCCCATCAAGTCCTCCCTTATCGGAAAACGCTTTGGCTATGAAGGACTGGAAAAGCGTATCGGATTCAATGCCCGTGAATACAAGGACAAGAAATGGCAGCCCAAGATACGGAACGGTGTCGCACTCGCCATGCACGGCTGCCGGGGCAACCGGGAGGACTTCATCCGCCTGCTCAACAGGCAGGGAATAGACGTGGTATTCCGTGAAAATAATGAAGGCCGCATTTACGGTGCTACTTTCATCGACCACAAGAACAGGGAGGTGTATAACGGCTCGCGGCTCGGAAAGGAGTTCTCGGCAAATGCCTTTGAACGATTGTTCAATGGGCCGAACAATATTCCTGACTTGGATGCTCCCACACCGGAAATCAGCAGGCAAAGCAGTTTCTCTGCCGACATGGAAAACGCCATCGGGCAGGCTTTCGGAATCTTCGATTTTGAAGCCAATGGTCCCGACCCGCAGGAAGAGGCTCTCGCACGCAGGCTGCAACGCAAGAAGAAAAAGAAACGCCGCTCACGGGGTATCTCCTGAAAACAGTATTCATTCACCATTAAAATTATTCAATATGCAACAAGAAGATGATTTGAGAGGATTGGCAAAGGTCATGGAGTTCATGCGTGCCATATCCATCGTGTTTGTCGTCATCCACGTTTATTGGTTCTGTTACCGGGCATTCGTGGATGCGGGTATCAACATCGGAGTGGTCGATAAGATACTCCTGAATTTCCAGAGGACGGCGGGGCTTTTCAGCAACCTGCTGGTGACAAAAGTATTCGCCGTCATATTCCTTGCCCTGTCATGTTTGGGCACGAAGGGCGTGAAGAACCAGAAGATGACCTGGCGGAAGATATATACCGCCTTCCTTTCGGGGCTTGTATTGTTCTTCATGAACTGGTGGATGCTTGATTTGCCGTTCAATCCTACGGTCAATGCCGCCATTTACACGGTAACGCTGACCGCCGGGTACATCCTTCTTTTGATGTCGGGCGTATGGATAAGCCGTATGCTGAAACACAACCTTATGGAGGACGTGTTCAACACCGCCAACGAGAGTTTCATGCAGGAAACCCGCTTTATGGAAAACGAGTATTCCGTCAACCTGCCGACCAAGTTCGTGTATCAGGGCAAGGAATGGGACGGATGGATCAACGTTGTAAACGTTTTTCGTGCGTCCATCGTGCTTGGAACACCGGGCAGCGGGAAATCCTACGCGGTGGTAAACAACTACATCAAACAGCAAATCGAGAAATCCTTTGCCATGTACATTTATGATTACAAGTTTCCGGATTTATCCGAAATAGCTTATAATCACCTGCTTAAACACAAGGAACATTACAAGGTTAAACCGGAGTTCTATGTCATAAACTTCGATGACCCCCGACGCTCGCACAGGTGCAATCCCATCAATCCCAAATTCATGGTGGATATTTCCGATGCCTACGAATCCGCCTACACGATAATGCTCAATTTGAACAAGACCTGGATACAGAAACAGGGTGATTTCTTCGTGGAGTCACCGATTATCCTGCTCGCGGCGATTATCTGGTACTTGCGGATTTACAAAGACGGCAAGTATTGCACCTTCCCCCACGCGATAGAATTTCTTAACAAGCCGTATGCCGATATCTTCACGATTCTTACCTCTTATCCCTCGCTGGAAAACTACCTTTCCCCGTTCATGGATGCCTGGCAATCTGGAGCGCAAGATCAGCTCCAGGGCCAGATAGCGTCCGCAAAAATTCCGCTTTCGAGGATGATTTCACCCCAGTTGTATTGGGTGATGACGGGCGATGATTTTACACTTGATCTGAACAATCCGGAACAGCCCAAAATCCTCTGTGTGGGAAACAATCCTGACAGGCAGAACATCTATTCGGCGGCCTTGGGACTGTACAATTCCCGTATCGTGAAGTTGGTGAACAAGAAGGGACAGCTGAAGAGTTCCATTATTATAGACGAGCTACCGACCATCTATTTCCGCGGCATCGACAACCTGATAGCCACCGCCCGAAGCAACAAGGTGGCGGTATGTCTCGGCTTCCAGGACTTCTCGCAGCTGACCCGTGACTACGGTGAAAAAGAGGCGAAAGTGATCCAAAATACAGTCGGCAATATTTTCTCCGGACAGGTGGTAGGCGAAACGGCAAAGAACCTTTCGGAGCGTTTCGGCAAAATCCTTCAGCAAAGGCAGTCCATATCCATCAACCGGCAGGACACATCCACCTCCATCAACACGCAATTGGATTCCCTGATACCCGCTTCCAAGATTGCCAACCTCTCGCAGGGTACATTCGTGGGCAGCGTGGCGGACAACTTCGGTGAGGAAATCGAGCAGAAGATTTTCCATGCCCGTATCATCGTCGATAACGAGAAGGTGGCGGCGGAGACCAGAGCCTACAAAAAAATCCCTGTCATCAACGAGTTCAAGGATGCAGACGGTAACGACATCATGCAGCAGCAGATAGACCGCAACTACTCCCGTATCAAGGCGGACGTACTGCAAATAATTGAAGATGAGATGGAAAGAATTGCCAATGACCCGGATTTGAAACACCTGATTCCACAGGAGGACGGAAAAAAAGAGGAATAGGACACCGCTGTTTTATTTCAGCCTGCAAAGTTCGTCCCGTGCCTTATGGATTGTGCAAGGCCGGGCCCTTCGGGTTTCGCGGAAAAATCATCCTCGCTGCGCTTGCGGTATTTTTCCCGAAAGCCTTGCGCAATCCGGCACGGAACGGCGGGGCAGGCAAGAAATAAAATCTCGGCTCTACAAAGCCGGGGATGTCTAACTCAAAAAACAAAAGGTATGAGCAGAAGCAACTTTACACCGATGGGACGGTTCAAAGAGATAATCGACCGATACGGACTGAAACTGATGGAGGTGGGAACCAACCACCTGAGAATATTCGCTGACAACAGGAAGCTGTTCGACTACTATCCGCTACGGATGAAACTGTTCGATTACCGACAGTGGAAACAGCTGACCTACCCGCCACTCATTGAGGGGGCGGACAAGTGGGAAACGGAGCTTGACGAAATTATAAAAAGACTTATGGTTTCACCCCAATAATCAGCAGGACTATGAATAACAATAACAGCAAGACGATCGTTTGGGACAACATTCCCGAATGGGCGATTTTTTCATTGGAGTACGGCATCGACGAGGAACTGTTCCTGCCCGATGAAGACAAGGAGATGATAACCAAGTTCATCGTTGAAAACTTTCCGAACGGTTACACCATGTCGGTGGATTGGGAGTCATACAACGAATTCGACACCAATCCGACATTCGGAAAGGCGTGCAAGACTTATAAGGTAACTTTCTGTATCCTATAAAAACATTGACATGAAGAAGATAACATTAAGCGAATACAATTCCATATCTGAAGCCTATCGCGGGGTATGGACTACCGAGCGTTGGGATATACCCGACTGGGCGGAAATGCGTAAAAAACACATCGGCAAACGCACCATGATGGTATATGATAATGGTACTTGCCTGCTGGTCGAAGGGCTGAGTTTTGAAATCGTGGATGACAGTTCATGGAAAAAGCCGGATGAGGTCAGAAAGGAAATCGGAAGCCATTATCTTAAATTCTATACAGAAAAAGGATGTGAACCTCATTACGCGGATTGCGTGATACGGTGGAACGATACGTTGGAAACGGAAGAGGCAAGAATTGCTTTGGCTATGGATGCCGATACGGAAAAGGACGATGAAATATTCTTCTACTGCGACAGCCTGAATGATATGAAATCCATGGCGGACAAAGGCAGGGAAGATTTCACCATAGCAGAGTGTATCGGTTTCGGAACATACGAAGAACTATTATAAATCCAATTAAATCATGTTATGAAAATCAGATGTCAGGAACACTACGATAAGGTAGTGGAGTACGCCAAAAGTATCGGCGACACAACATTTCAGAATTGCATTGAACGCCTCAAACAATGGGAGAAGAACTCAAACGGCAGGTATGAAATTGAACTCTACCGGGATTTCGCCCCACATTCATTCGGTTTTGCGGAAGTGGCCGCTAACGGAAGCAGCGGTATTGTCGGAGGATTGCTTTACCATGGAAAACCGGACCAGTCTTATGCGGTTACACTGACTCCCATACACGGCTGGAGTATACATACTTGAACTTGTATATCTCTAAAAGGAATCCTGGATTATAAAAATGATGCGTAGGTCATCTTGTATAGAGACCTACGCACCATTTTTAGCACACCATTTTGCCCATATTGTAATTATTTACAATAGCCCCATTTCTGTATCTTTAAGGAAGTCAATCACATTCATGATTGATATGCCATCAGTATTCACATAAGAAGGGGTTAAGCCTCCAACTATGACTATTTTAGGGAATCCATCATTGATATGACGAAGTGAATTTGTTTCCTGATCAATTTTCTCAGGAGTAGGCATATCAAGTGCTGATTGTATATACATACGTTTGTTCCCACTGTTACAAATAAAATCCACTTCCAATAGTTTTCGTATTTTCTTTCCTTCGGCATTTGTTGTTCTCACCTCCACTTGCCCGACATCAACAGAATACCCTCTGATACGCAGTTCATTATATATAATATTTTCCATAAGGTGGCCACCGTCAATCTGACGATAATTCAGACGGGCATTGCGCAATCCTACATCTTCAAAATAGTATTTTGAAGGTGTATTGATGTAATGCTTACCTTTAATGTCATACCGAATGGCTTTTTCCACCATAAACGCATCTTGTAACATCCCGAGATAACTCTGTATGGTTGTATCTGAGATACTATGACCTTTCACAGATTTGAATGTATTTTCAAGGTTTGTCGGATTTGTCAGGCAACCGATATTAGAAGCTATAATGTCTATAAGTTCGTTCAAATCATCATCATTCCTAATATTATACCGTTCTTTTATATCGCGTATATAAGTACCCTGAAACAATGATTTAAGATAGTTTTCTTTCTTCTTTTTGTCAGAAAAAGACACAATCTGCGGCATTCCTCCATAAATCATATAGTCTTGCAGAGCGTTAAGTTCGCTTGCGTACTGTCCTGTCTTGAGAAATTCCGAAAAACTTAAAGGATGTACTCTGATTTCATATCCTCGACCACGAAATTCGGTTTTTACATCACTGGATAGCATTCGACTATTACTACCGGTCACATATACATCTGCATTTTTAATTTTCAGATAGCTATTGAGTACATCTTCAAATTCTGGAACAAGTTGAATCTCATCCAATAGTATGTAGTACATATCGTTATCTACAATATGCCCGTCAATATAATCCAATAATGTGTCCGGATTCCTGAGATCTTTACTACGTCGGTTTTCCAAATCTACTTGAATAACATGATCTTCATTCACGCCATTATCAAGTAATGATTGTTTGAATAACTCAAATAGAAGGTAAGATTTTCCACAACGTCGTACACCTGTAATAATCTTAATCATTCCGTTGTGCATCACACTTTGCAGCTCTTGTAAGTATTTGTCTCTTGGTATTTTCATGTTGCAAAAGTAGTAAAAATTATCTGTAGTGCGATTATTCTATTGGAAAAAAATGGGAAAAGTACCAAATTTCTCCAATAGCAATAGCCGGGCTTATTAATGTCGCTTCCCTTACCAAGTCCCATCAAGAAGGTAACTCGGAGGGCGAATACCTGCACGTTCAAGCCTTCGGTTTTCGGGACATAAAATTCCCTGCGGTAATTTTCCGCCCGAAAAAACGCTCCGGTATTGCCGTCCGAGTTGCGGAAAGGTTTGGGACTTGGCAAGCGAAGCGACCTACGACGCATAATACAAGGTCAATGAAAAAATCTGCCGGGGGATATTTTGCCGCGTTATGATATCCCAATGGGTCACGCCACCCGGAGTTTTCCAAACAAAATCTTCTTCCTGTCCCATCAGGGGATACCTCAAACGGGGACAAGGGCTGCGCTCGCTCCCAACTCTGCATATTACAGTTTTTCCTTTGCCGTTTGCGTGCCGTCCTTGCGGTTTGCCTCCGTTTTCCGTGTCGTCCCTGCCGTTTTTCCTCGATTGGTTGCGGCTGTCCGTACGCTTCCCCCTTTTTTCCGCTTTCGGGCTTTGGTGCGTTGTTCCGGCTTCTCCCTCCGTTTTTCCCATTTTCCGGCCCACACTCTTTCCTCTCGCGGTGAAACATGATGACACTTGATGAAATGGATAGCCTAACGCATTGAAACATAGTCATTTATCAAAATTATGCCTATATATTTGCGGTGACAACAACAATTATCAACGCTAAAAACTCAAAGTTATGGCAAAGAAAAACGTGAGGGACGAACCCCTCAAACCGCAAGTCACCGAGAACGAGCAGATGAGTGACATCGTCCTTATCCTCGACAAGATGGAGCTGCTCCTCCAGGCGGTCAGCAAGCTCGACAAGGACGGCAGGTACGAAACAGTGCCGGCAGACAAGGAGCACCGCAACTCCTTCCTCAAAATCGACCGCTACGCGAACATGTTCGAGAATTTCCTGAAGAACTTCTGGAGCCAGCTCAAGGACCCGACACGCTTCGGCATCCTTTCCATCAAGGAAGACACGCTGGACGACCCGAAAGTGCGGCAGACCGTCGAAGACCTCGCCGCCGGAAAAAAGACAGACGCGGTGGAGGAATTCCTCAAACAGTACGAGATTGTCCCCCGCGACAAGGAAAACCAAAGTATCAACCATCAAAATCAAGAAGAAATGGCAAAGAAAAACGAAACACAGCAGCAGGCCGCCCAAGGTGACGGCACGCAGCAGCAGCCCCAGTACCGCTACAACGAGTCCATGATCAACTGGGAGCAGCTGAAGAACTTCGGGCTCTCCCGTGAAGAACTCCATGAACGGGGGCTGCTCGACCAGATGCTCAGGGGCTACAAGACCAACCAGGTCGTGCCCATCAGCATGAACTTCGGCTCCGCCGTGCTACGCACCGACGCGAGGCTCTCGTTCCAGCAGTCCCGCTCCGGAGACATCGTGCTGGGCATCCACGGTATCCGGCAGAAACCCGACCTCGACCGTCCCTACTTCGGGCACATCTTCTCGGACGAGGACAAGAAAAATTTGCTTGAGACGGGCAACATGGGGCGTGTCGTGGAACTGAAGAACCGCAACGGCGAGTATGTCCCCTCTTTCGTCAGCATCGACAAGCTGACCAACGAGGTGGTGGCGATGAAAGCCGAGAATGTCTTCATACCGCGTGAAATCAGCGGAGTTGAACTGACCGAGCAGGAGCAGAACGACCTGCGGGAAGGCAAGAAGATATTCGTCGAAGGAATGACAGCCAGATCGGGCAACCCGTTCGACGCCCACCTCCAGGTCAACGCCGAGCGCAGGGGCGTGGAATTCATCTTCGAGAACGACAAGCTCTTCAACCGGCAGTCTTTGGGAGGCGTCGAACTGACCAAGAAGCAGATTGACGACCTGAACGAGGGCAAGGCCATCTTCGTGGAGGGCATGAAGCGCAAGGACGGGGAACTGTTCTCCTCCTACGTGAAACTCGACGAGGCGACAGGCCGCCCGTCCTACACCCGCTACAATCCCGACTCCCCGGAAGGCGCACGGGAAATCTACATCCCGAATGAAATCAATGGCGTGAAAATCACTCCCGAGGAACAGAAAGAGTTGCGCGAAGGGAAGCCCATCTTCCTCAACGACATGGTGAACCGCAAGGGAGAGGAATTCTCCTCGTTCATCAAGGCAGACCTCGAAACGGGCAGGCTGAGCTACTCGCGCACCCGGGACGGCTTTGACCAGCGCGAGGAGTTCAAGATACCGGCCAAGGTATGGGACGTAGAGCTTACCCGCAAGCAGCGTGCCGACCTCCAGAGCGGCAAGGCGGTGCTGGTCGAGGGCATCAAGGGGTATGACGGCAAGACCATCTCGCAGTACGTCAAGGCGAACTTCAACCAGGGCAGACTGGACTTCTACAACGAGAATCCCGACCGCAGACGCGACGCCTCGCAGCGCAACGTGGTGTCCGCCACACAAAGACAGGGAGAGGAAAACCGCCAATCCAGGGGGGCGAGCATAGCCTGACGGTCAAAGCAAAACGAATGTTGAACCCAAAAGAATCAGAACATGGAAATGAACAAGGAAAACAACACGCCTTTCAAGGCGGAAGACGTGAACTGGGACGAGCTGGCAGCCATCGGCATCCTGAAGGATGAACTGGAAATGGCCGGGGAACTCGATACGCTGCTCAGCGGTGAGAAGACAAACGTGGTATCGCTCAGCCTGGTGCTGCTCGGCGTGGACGTGGTGATGGACGCCACACTCCAGTTGGTACGCAAGGACGGCGACCCGCTGCTCGAAATCCTCGGTATCAAGCCCGTGGAACAGTAACCCCGCCTTCTTATAATATGTAAACCGAATGTATAACCGCCGTTTCCCGTCTTCGCGTACCGGCAAGCGGGAAACGGCTTAAATTTTATCCGAATCATGATAGCAATCATAGCAGAGAAACCGAGTGTCGGTCAGGACATAGCCCGCGTAGTCGGGGCTACAGAAAAAATGGACGGCTACATAACAGGAAACGGCTACATGGTGACATGGGCGCTGGGACATTTAGTGTCGCTGGCATTGCCGGGAACATACGGCTACACGAGGACCACCGCCGAAGACCTCCCGATGATTCCCGAACCGTTCCGCCTTGTGCCACGGCAGATACGCACGGACAGGGGGATGGTGACGGACATCGCCGCCGGCAAACAGCTCAAAATCATTGATGAAGTATTCTCCAAATGCGACAGCATCATCGTGGCAACGGACGCGGGCCGCGAGGGGGAACTTATCTTCCGGTGGATATATTCTTATCTGGGCTATACCAAGCCCTTCAGACGGCTGTGGATCTCCTCGCTTACCGACGAGGCCATCCGCGAGGGCATGGCGAACCTCAGGGAGGGAAGCGGATACGACAGCCTCTATGCCGCCGCCGACAGCCGTGCGAAGGCCGACTGGCTGGTGGGCATGAACGCGAGCCGCGCCCTGGCGACAGCCTCCGGATCGGCGAACAACTCCATAGGCCGTGTGCAGACTCCCACGCTCGCCATGATATGCGCACGCTTCAAGGAAAACCGGAACTTCGTCTCCACTCCATACTGGCAGCTGCATATCGCGCTGAAAAAAGACGACGTGCACCGGCAGTTCTTCCACCCGGAGGACTTCAGGGACAAGAATGGGGCGGAGGCCGCGTACAGGCGCATTACTTCCGACTCTGTGGTGACCATAAATAAGGTAGAACGAAAGACGGTATTTCAGCAGGCTCCGCTTCTGTATGACCTTACCGCACTACAGAAGGACTGCAACATCCACCACGACCTTTCGGCGGACAAGACCCTTTCCATCGCCCAGTCCCTGTACGAAAAGAAACTGGTCTCCTACCCGAGAACGGGCAGCCGTTATATCCCGGGGGATGTCATGGCACATGTCCCGGCCTTGCTGGAAAAGGTCATCACCATGCCCTGGTTCAGGGAATACGGACGGACTTTCGACCTTTCCGGCCTGAACACCCGGAGCGTGGACGCCACGAAAGTGACCGACCACCATGCACTGATCGTCACGGGCGTCGTTCCCGAAGGGCTGTCCGAGGCGGAAGCGGTTGTTTATGAGATGATAGCCGGAAGGATGCTGGAAGCCTTCTCTCCACGCTGCGAGAAAGAGTCACTGAAGATGGAGTGCGTGTGCGAGGGTATGGATTTCCGCTCACAATCCGCCGTCATCGTCAATCCCGGCTGGCGTGCCGTGTTCTCCCGGAAGGAAGACCGTGAAAAGGACGAGCCGGAAGGTAACGGGGGAACGGCGGTGTTTGCCGAAGGCGAGGAAATCCCGGTCATGGGATACGGGCTGGCACAGAAAAAGACCCTGCCCAGACCCCTTTACACGGAAGCGACCTTGCTCACCGCCATGGAGAACTGCGGTAAGGAAATCGCTGACGGACAGGCACGGGAAGCGGTGAAGGAGCTGGGCATCGGCACGCCCGCTACCCGTGCCGCCATCATCACGACCCTTTTCAAGCGTGACTATATCGAGCGTTCCGGCAAGAGCATCCGCCCGACGGAAAAGGGGCTTTACCTCTACGAGTCGGTCAAGGGCATGATGGTGGCCGATGCCGAACTGACCGGTACATGGGAGAAGGCACTGGCACAGATAGAGGGGCACACCCTCGATCCGGAAAGCTTCATGCTCTCCATCCGGGAATACACCGGGAAAGTGACCGGTGAGATACTGCGTCTCAAATTCCCCGAACCGTCGTCACGCGCCTTTACCTGCCCCAAGTGCAAGACCGGCAATGTGATAGTGAAGGCAAAAGTCGCCAAGTGCGACCATGAGGGGTGCGGACTGCTGGTGTTCCGCCGTTTCCTGAACAAGGAGCTGACCGACCAGCATCTGGAACAGCTTTTCTCTTCCGGCTCCACCAGGCTGATCAAGGGGGTCAAGGGCAAGAAAGGGGCCTCTTTCGACGCCGCGGTAGCCTTTGACGCGGACTTCAACCTGAAACTCTCGTTCCCCAAGCCCAAGGGAGGGAAGGGGAAATAATGCACTGCCATTCCAATTCAAGGGCAAAGGTAGCGGAACCGCCCGTTTCCACCCGCAAGGTCGGGCCTTGCAGGTTTCGGGGAAAATCATCCTCACTCGCGTTCCGGTATTTTCCCCGAAAACCTTGCCGGTGGAGGCGGTCCGCTTTCCGGCCCCTGAAATTGGAAATGACATGTTTCACCCATTAACCATATACGGTCATGAAAACAAGGGAATGTATCGAAAAACTCAGGACAGCCAAATGGATAAGGATTATGGCATTGGCCATTGTCGCCTTCATCGTGTTCAGCTATCTCCACTCAAGAGGAATATCGCCCGTATGGGCGGCAGTCGCCATCGTGTGTTTCAAGGGATTCTTCAGGTTTTTATATAAAATAGCCTGCCTGCTGGTAGCGGCGGCTATACTTTTCTGCATTCTCAGCTATCTGGTTTTCTAAAGATACAGACATATGAAGCGGATATACCATACAGGTCCAAATATCACCTCGCGGAACAGGGCTGTCCTTTCGGGCGGCTCTTTTTGTTTCCCATGCCTTATGGAAATGAGAATGACGAGGACACGCATGGAAAAGACAGGGAAGCGCATACAGCCATTGACAGACCGTGAACTACAGGGCAAAGTTGGCAAACGCTTCTTTTCGGACGGCAAGGCCGGGCCCTTCGGGTTTCGCGGAAAAATCATCCTCGCTGCGCTCCGGTATTTTTCCCGAAAGCCTTGCCTTTCCGGAAGCGTTTACCGTAAAGCCCTTGTAGTTCAACGGGCTGCCAAAGCCCGGATATTCACAATTAAAATTATAAAGTCATGAACCAAGCAATCATCTCAAGACCGCCGATGGCACCGGTGCAGATGCCGATGCCCGCAACAAGAAGAAAAAGGACAGTGGAGCCGAATCCCGTAGTCAAGTTCCCGCCAAGAGGCACAGGACCGGTACACATCTCCACGCTGCTGAACCCCATCCTGGAAATATGCCACCATCCCGACAGGGACAGGCTGCTGGCGGAGTTCTTCAACCGATAAAAAATACGATTATTCACACTTTAAATTATTACAGTTATGTTTTTTACAGCAATCAACCAGATGATGACCGAGGGCGTGGACCTCACGATAGTCATCCGCAAAGCGAACGGACAAATGGCGGTATCCACACTGCCGAAGTCGAACGGGCTGAAGGACGAGGCCCAGAACCACATCGTGCCCCTGACGGTCAGCGGACTGCCGGAGGAACTGGACGCGGGATTCCTGCAAACCGTCGCCCGGCCGATACAGAAGGTGGCGGGACTGATCACCAACATGGCGCAGTTCGAGGCGCAGGCTGACAAGGCCGCTGCCGACAGCAAGGCGGCGAAGGAAGAAAAAGCCAAAGAGACGAAGGAGGAGAAGGAGAAACGCGAGAAGTACGAGAAGCATCTCAAGAAGGCGGAGGAACTGATTGCCGCCGGGAAGCACAGCGAGGCTGTCACCGCACTCGGCCAGGCACGCCTCCATGCCAAGCCGCAAGACCTGAAGAAGATTGACAGCATGGTGGAGGAACAGAAGAAGGCGATGAACAAGGGCAGCCTGTTCGAGCTGATGGATGAACCGGCACCGCAACCGCAGCCACAGCCACAGCAGCAACCGCAACCTATGGCGGCAACGGCACAACAGCCACAGCCACGACCAATGGCAGTTCCCGTGCAGCAACCGCCCTATCCGCCGCAGCCCCAGGCTCCGAGACCGATAGCAGGACAACCGCAGCGGCCTATGACGGCACAACCGCTGCAACAGCCTTCGATGTGGCCACCGCAACAACCGCCGCAAAGACCGCTTCCGCCACAGCCGCAATATGCCGGACAACAGCCTACGGCTCCGCAGCCTCCATACGGGGCACAGTCTGACACGCACTGGCAGGAACAGGCATTCTCTCCCGAAGACTACCCTGCGCAATATCCCGCGGACGGAGAAATCAATTACAATCCCAAGGATTACGAGGAATATCCCGATTTTCCCCAATCCATGTTAGAACCCAAGTATTCACCTTATCAGACAGTTTAAGATTATGGCACTCGAAATCACAGGAATGACACGCTCGTTCACGTTCAAGAAAGGCAGCGGAATGATTACGCTCGACGATCCCAACCCGTCGGACAGCCCCGAAATGGTCATGAGTTACTACTCCAACTTCTACCCGGAGCTGACCACGGCGACGGTACACGGACCGGTCATCAAGAATGACAAGGCGGTGTACGAGTTCAAGACCACCATCGGGACAAAAGGATAGGAAACCATGAAGAAGGACAATAAAAAGAAGAAATCATGTGTACCATTGGACGAACATCAGTCGGCACTGCTCGCAAGGCTCATCATCGGCCAGACAGAACGGAATGTACGACACGGTGTGAACAGGACAGAACGGATTACGGCTCCAAGCGGGGCCGTAATTCTTTTCTGAATACGGCACTTGCCCCGATAGCACAGAAAAGTATTGTCGTGGATTCATACGGCAGTAATGGCATCAACGTGATTACGCAGGAAAACTACGAGTTCCTGCGTGACTCGTTTTTCAACTATGCCCTTTTGTTGAAACAGGAAGCGGTGCATACTCCGGGCAAAAGTATCGGGGCAAGCATAGCCAATCTGTACGACGAGATGGACAAACTTGTCGGGGAAGGGATGAATGTGAATATCGAACAGGATAACGGCAGGCTCTATTTCAATCTGTGGAAGTGTCACAAATGGGGCGAACTGACCTTGTACTATTTCCCGATGAAATTCGTTGAATCCCTCAATTCCACACTCAGGCGGATTTCCATTACATTCATCCACAAGCTGATGAGGGCGAACGGAATCTCCACCATCCTGGACGAAGAGGACACGGATTATATATTCATGTGGCTGAAAGAGGATGATTCGCAGGAGGAGGAAGAGGAAACTGTCAAAAGACTGGAACTGGTACGGTCATACGAGAAAGGGAAAATCGGCAGGCTGCTAAAGCATGTTGAAAAAAAGTCCTATTACAAGGATTTGCCGAAGGCACTTGAAAAATACACCCCGCAAAACGACTTCGAGCGTTCCATTGTCGGAGCGATGAAAAAGGGATTGCCCTTCCTTAACCCGGAACACGGTATCATGCAATACGGCTATGATGCCTTTTACGAGGAGGAACCGGATTTTCAGCCGATGCGTCTGGATCAGCAGATAAGGGTGGTCTATGACTGCGACGACATGGTGTCCGAATATCTGGTGGACTATTACAATAATAACAGCCAGGAGACATACGATATCATCCCGATTACCACCTGTGCCCTGTCACCGGAAACCGACCGCCTGTTTATCATGGATGACTATCCGGAACGGTTCTTCAAGTGGGCGGATGAATTTATTAACATTGTATATTGAAAGATTATGGTAGAAACGAATGAACTTACAAGAAAACTGAGGACGCTGCTTCATCCGAGGGCGGCGTTGATTGTCTATGCGGAAGAGAATGACAACCACAGCACGGATGACGACGGTTATTTTATCGAAGTCAGGGACATAGACGAAAATGGGACAATGGGCGAAGGCCGTCCGGTGACGGTGGAGTTCATGAACGAACTGGTACGGGGCTATTCCGAAAGCCACAGTGTGACACCATACGGCAGGATACCGTCCAACCTGCTGTGGTTTGACCCGCGCAAGGGCAGTGAGAAATACATCTGGTACAACCCGCCCCAAAAGCGCATGATGTTCTTCCATGACATCCTGAAGATTGAAAGCGCGGAATACAACCTGCCGGGCGTGATCTATGAGGCCGGAGAAAACCGTCTGAATGTCTATGCCTATACAGATGTTGAACTGACAGACAATTCGGACCTTTTTGCGGCTCCGTTCTTCAATGTGACGGGAGCGAGCGTCTGTCTGGGCTCCGCAAAAATTGAGAAGCCGAAAGACCTGACCTACACGAACCTGCTGGAGTATTGGGAAAAGAGGTTCTGGCTGACGGAGTTCTCCCATCTGGGTGGAGGTGGGAACCCCACGAAATCCAATCTGGTACTGGTAACGAAAGCGGCAAAGGACAAGCCTTTTGACCTTGACGAACTGCAACCTTTAAAAAAACTGAAACTAAAAGACATATTGCGATGAAAAGAGTACATTATACAGACAGTTACCTGATGAACCCGCAACATCCGGTGACGGTAAACATCATAGGCGCGGGCGGTACAGGCTCGCAAGTGCTGACCGGTATGGCAAGACTGGATGTCACGCTCCGTGCACTCGGACATCCGGGATTGTTCGTAACGGTCTACGATCCAGACATCGTGACGGACGCAAACATTGGGCGGCAGCTCTTCGGACCGTCGGACCTGGGACTGAACAAGTCACAATGTCTGGTCACAAGGATAAACAATTTTTTCGGAAACGACTGGAAAGCGGAGGCGAGTTTCTATCCGTCGGTATTGAAGGAGGTAAAGCGGACCGAAATTGCGAACATCACCATTACCTGTACGGATAATATAAAATCCAGACTCGATTTGTGGAACGTGCTTGCGAAAGTTCCTTCATCCTCCTATACGGACAATAACACGCCGCTCTACTGGATGGATTTCGGGAATACAAAGACCGCCGGGCAGGTTGTACTGGGAACCGTGCCGAAGAAAATCAAACAGCCGGTTTCCACGATGTATGAAACGGTCGGCTCACTGAAAGTCATTACCCGTTTTGTGAAATATGCGAGAGTGAAAGAAGTGGATTCCGGACCGAGTTGCTCACTGGCAGAGGCATTGGAAAAACAGGATCTGTTTATCAACTCCACGCTGGCGCAACTCGGCTGCAATATCCTCTGGAAAATGTTCCGCCACGGGATGATTGAGCATCACGGGCTGTTCCTGAACTTAGAAACGATGAAAGTCAATCCGATAGGGGTATAAGACAGGCAAAAGCAAATATGAAAAAGTGGAACCGCCTTGCCGGAAAGGTTTCTGCAAAATAATATCATTCAATTCATTGCGGAATGAGAAATTATTTGTACTTTTGCTATTGTATTTCGAGAATGTTTTGTTAACGATGTATGAACGGCAATAAAAGCACATATAAATACCACCCGTATATAACAAATATTTTTTGTTCAGGCGGTGCTTCGTCCTATAAGACGGAGGCTTTTTTCGTGTCATTACTGTTTCGTAAAGTTGTTTCCATATCCGGAAAATATTTGTCCGATGCGCTTAAAATGTGTGCCGATTATTTGGATATTCAGATAATTCGGTTACTCTCTCTCTCTCTCTCTCTCATGGCTACGCGCGTCAATATACAAAATATTCCTTAAATACCAATCACTTACGGAGAGTCCGTTTTCCGGAATATCTCTCCTTTCCACGTTATTATCCGAACCTTTACATGCCGCCCTCACCAATCGGGGGCGCGTATCGTCATATCCGTCGGCGGTGTATGCCGGAGCATGGAACAACAATGCCCGCATACGCCGCCGATATGCTTTTTTATTAACCCGTAACAACAAATCTTATCAAATATGACAGTGATAAAACGAATATTATTGACGGTCTTTCTTGCCGTTACAGGATTGTCGCTTTCGGCACAGGAGAAGCCGGACTCCACTGCCTACCGTTTCCGGTTCGTGGCAGAGAACGATATGTTCTTCTCCCCGTGGAGCGGCAACGGACAGGAACTTGAGCGGTTGCTTGCAGCCATCGACGAACACCGCCCCGCCATCGAAGCCGGACAAATGTATCTTTTAGTGACAAGCTACGCTACGGACGGCAACGAAGAACAGACTGCGGCGCAAGTGGCAAAGACACGCCGCAATCGTGTGAAGTCGGAACTGATTGTGCGCGGCAAGATAAAAGAGTCGAACTTCGTCACCGACCAGTTGTTTGACGAAGCCTATACGGACGGGAACGGAAAATCCCTGCACAACATGGTCATCGTCACCCTCCCTGCCTCTGTTGAGAAAGTGGCGGAGATAGCCGGTGCGGAAGCCGCCGCCAGAGTGGAAGCCTATAACAAAGAGGTGTCTGGCGAGGCGGAGCGCGAACGTATGGCAGCGAAAGAGCAGGCAAAAGCGGAACAGACTGCCAAGGAAAAGGCAGAACAGGAGCGTATCGCTGCAGAGCAGGCAGCCCGAGAGAAAGCCGAGGCGGAACGGATGGAGCGTGAACGCATGGCAGCGGAACAAGTCGAAAAAGAGCGTCTGGAAGCGGAGGAACAAGCCCGCCTGCAAGCTGAAGAAACGGCAATAGCCACCCCGTATCATTTTGCCTTGCGTGCCAACCTCCTGCGTTGGGCAACCCTCACTCCCGATTTGGGTATCGAGTGGCGCATCAACCGCCATGTGGGTATTGCCGTGAACGGTACGTGGGCTTCATGGAGCTGGGACGACAAGAATCGCCGCTATGCCCTTTGGGAAGTGGCTCCCGAAGTGCGCTATTATATAGATAAGGAGAAACGGGGCTATATCGGCGCGATGTACAAGGCAGGGCAGTTCAATTACAAGCTGTCGGGAACAGGCCGTCAGGGCGACCTCATGGGCGGTGGTATCGTCGGAGGTTATCAGCTGAAACTCAACAATGCCCTTTCTCTTGATTTCAACCTCGGCATCGGCTATATCCATGCCGACTATGACAAGTATGTGGTCATCAACGGCGTGAGGGTAAGGCGCGGCAGCGAAACAAAGAACTGGTGGGGCCCCGTCTCGGCGGGTGTCACCCTGGTGTGGAACATCTTTTAGCGGAAAGGAGGAACAATGAATACAACGATAATCATACGACAGATAAAGGAATATATGGGAGCATACGGAAAGGCTTATACCTTATTATATCTAATAGGTGCGGTGACCATACTGACCTCGTGCGTGAAGGACGACCTCTATGACACGCCGCACCCCGACCTTGGGGCGGTGGTCGTAACCACGGACTGGAGCGGAAAGAGCACCGAGGCGGACATACCGCAGGCATACACACTGCGCATCGGCGGGAGGGAACAGAACGTGAGCGCGGCGACCAACGTGTTCGACGCGCTGCTCGCGCCCGGTGGCTACGGTCTGACGGTGTACAACTCCCTGGAGGGGATTAGTATCGACGGAAACAAGGCAACGGTGAATCCGGTGGATCTGACGGGTGCAATAGAGCCGCACCCCGGCTACCTCTTCGCCTCGCACCAGGACATCAGCGTCGTGGCGGACGACACCCTGCACGTCACCGCCCCGATGAGACAATACGTGCGCAGGCTCGACATCGAACTGACCGCCACGGAAGGCGACTACAGCCGTGTACAGTCGGCTACGGCAACGCTCTCCGGCGTGGCTTCGGCAGCGGATATGGCAACAGGCGACCGGAGTGTAGCGGCACAAGTAACAAACGCTTTCAGGCAGGACGACAACAAGTTCACAATCTTTTTCCGACTGCTCGGCATCGTCCCGACGGAAACGCATACGCTGACGGTGGACATCACTTTCAACAACGGTGACACGCAGCGGGTAGTGAGCGACCTTACCGAGGCCATAAGGGACTTCAATAACGGCACCAAACCGGTTAAACTCACGGGTAATCTGCTTTTGCCCGTAGAGGCTGGGGTAACGGGCGCAACCATCACGGGCTGGAACGAGGTAGAAAGCGGCAATGGGGATGCTAACTGACGATAAATATTTTAATCAAAAAACAAGATTATGACAATGAACATGAGGTTTTTCATTATTGCAGCAGCGGCAACGCTATTGGCTGCGTGTACACAAGAGAAGGAGGTACAGAACAATCCGGTGGAAGCACGAATCACGGCAGGCGTGAGCGGGCCGAAGACCCGTGCTGTGGACAACGGGTGGAACGCCGACCGAATCGGCGTGATGGTGGTGGATGCCCCTGGCACGACCACGACCATGGGCGGCAAGTACAAGAACGTGGGATACGCGACCACGAGCACCGGCACCAACGCGGACTTCACCCCGATGACGGCGGGTGGCGGCATCTTCTTCGAGGATGCTTTCCTCGAGTTTACTTTTGCCGCCTACGCGCCTTACGCATCGGGCGCAAACGCCTCCACCCTGCCTGGTACAGACGGGAAGATTACGGTAAATACAAGCAACCAGCCCACGACCACGGAACAGGAGAAGGTGGACTACATCCATGCCACGGGAGCCAAGGCCGATAAAGACAGCCCGACCGTCAGCTTCACGGACAACACCGCCGCGGGCGGCAGCGACTGCTCCTTCAAGCACAAGATGGCCCGTCTTATCCTCAAGGTGCAGGTGTCGAACACCGACGGTTTCGACGACACTGCCGTGCTGGAATTCGCCGACTACAAGCTGGGCGGCCTGGTTCACGAGGGAACGTTCGATGTGAAGACCGGTACCGCCGCGACCGCGGGCAGCGTTGTGAGCGACTGGATGTTACGCCAGTGCACCGGTGCCCCGAAGACGGCCACGGACAAGTGCGTGGCAACCTTTGACGCCGCCACGGGCGTGATGACTTTCACCATGATCCTGCTCCCGCAGACACTCGCCAACGCTTTGGTGCTTGAGATATCTCCCGATGACGGGGAATACCAGAGCTACTCCAACAAGGACATGATCAAACCCGCGTTGGAGGCCGGTTATTCTTATACCTACACCATCACGGTGAAGAAGACGGGGCTGACCCTTAGCGGAAGCACCATCGAAAACTGGAACGACGGTGGTAGCCATTCGGGTGATGCAAAAATGTAGTGTGTCTGAAAGCCACTGCCGTGCATCAGGCGTAAGCACGGAGGCACGCCATATATAATAAATGGTGCCACCGCCCGCGTTGCAACGGGCGGTGGCACAAAACGAAATAAATAAAGACAATATGAAAATAATAAGGAACATAGCGAGAAGGCCGTGGCCGCGCATCGGCGGCTGGTTGCCGGTTATGATGCTCATCTGTGGGGTGCTCGCTTCCTGTAGCAGTGAGGATGAAAGCACCGCGCCCCTGCCCGACGGCAAGTACCCGCTGCAACTGACGGCGGAGGTGGCGCAGCCGCAGACCCGCGCCGGAGGTAAGGATGCGTGGACGGGCGGCGAGGAGATTAGAGTGTCACTGGAAGGCGTGTTTGGTAACAAAACATACGTGATGGACGCATCGGGCAATGCAAGCCCGAAGGATGCCGATAATGCCTTCTATTGGAAGAACACCGATGAAGCCCGCGTCAGTGCATGGACCCCGGACATAGAATCGGAAACGGATATTTCCGACCAAAGTGGCGGGTACGCCGCTTTCGATGTCCTGTACGCCAGTGCCATAGGGCGTTATGACCAAGCCATAAATCTCCGTTTCATCCACCGCATGGCGAAAATCGAAGTAATTCTCAAAGCTAGCGAAGGCATTACGGAAGAGGAGTTGGAGGGTGCGACCGTCACCATTTTCGGAGACCCGCTAACGCACTCAACCGCCGGCTTGGTATCACCGGGTGACCAATCGGACGGCGAGATAAAGCCCTATTACGATGCCGCAACGAAGAAATACGAGGCGTTAGTGCCGCCGCAGGATATGACGGGCAAGCCGCTCATCCGAATCAGCATAGGCAGCAATGACTTTACCTACACTCCCGAAACAGAAGCTGCCGGCAAATTTGGGTTTTTCGGTGGCAAGCGGTATGCCTACACCATCACCGTGAAAGCAAGCGGAATAGACGTGCAGGCGGTGACCGGTGGCACGTGGGTTGCATGTGGCGAGGAGAACGTCACCTCCAAAAAGGTAAAGCAAAGTTTCACAGCTGACGAACTTAAAATCGGCGACTACTTCTATTCCGACGGGACTTGGAGCGACGGCGGCCTGCGCAAAATCTATACTGACGGCAGTATGAAGATAGCAAGCCCCAAGCCTGCTCCCGTACTCCAAACAAAAAGTGAAATAGAAAGAAGAGTCATCGGTATCGTTTTCCAGACGGACCCGAGCCGTATCGGCACTGCCGAAAAGTCCAAATTGGGCGAAGGGAATGTGCATGGCCTTGTAATGGCCTTAAAGAACACCGCAACAGATATCCAATGGAGCCATGAAGAGAATAATTTGGAAGACGTGAAAGACTGCTGGTCCAAGTCTGAAATCTACTCTGACATCAGCGGTCTGCACAATTACACCAAGATTCTTGACCATGCAAATAGTATCGGTGGAATTGAGGCATATCCGGCCTTCGAAGCCGTCGAGAAATGGAATGATATGTACAGTATAAATGAATACCGCCCACCTCGTAATACCACAGGCTGGTTTATTCCTTCCTCCGGTCAGTGGTGGGACATCCTTCAGAATCTGGGCGGTTGTCCGGCTATGGCGGATAAAGGTCAGCAAACCTCGTCGGATTCCGGTGATTTCCGTTGGCTAGGTCAAGGCGATGTTCCAGCTGCCTTGAATGCTTGGATGAATAAAATTGCAGCCGACAGCAAGAATGATTTTACCACCGGTGACCGTTTTTGGTCGTCATCGGAGTTAAATCAGTTCCGCGCACGGAACTGGAACGTGTACTCCTCTGATTACGTGTGCTGCGACTTTGTCTATAAGAAATGGAGTAACGCTGTCCGTCCCGTCCTTGCTTTCTGAACTATTTGCCTATTTAGTCCTTTAAGAATATGAAGATACAAAACATATACCACCTCTTGCAAGCTGCGTTGCTCCTGCTGCTTGTATCCTGCACGCAAGAAGAGTTCCCTGCCGTGCAAGACAAGGCGCAGCAACTGACAATCTCCGTTACCGATGGCGGATATACATCGGCTGTTGAGAATATGAAAACCCGTGTCGAGACCCGTGCCGTGGAGAACGGCTACACCACCGAGTTCACCGAAGGCGATGCCTGCGGATTCTACATGGTGCGCGGCGGAAAGCCGGTTTATTCAAACGTGAAGCTGACAGCCGAAAAGGATGCCGCCACGGGCGGCATCATGTGGAAAACCGACGGTACGACGCTTGCCGCCGGAATGGATGGAGAGAGCTACTACCTCTACTATCCTTATCAGGCGGACATGGCGGGCAAGACTGCCACACCTGCGGAGGGGGCGGTCATGACCGATGCCGAGTTCTTCAAGCCGCTCATTGATGGCTGGCAACCCGGGGACGACCAGAGCACCCATGCCGCTTACACCGCCTCCGACCTGATGACAGCCGGAGGCTCAACGACAGGGACGGGCAACACCATCCACCTCTCTTTCGCCATGAAACACCGCATGGCGTTGGCCGTCATCGAGATGCCGAAGACCGTTTACAAGTTTATCGACGCGAATGTTCCCGACTACACCGTGGGGGCAGAAGCTACGTTCACAGGCACCGCCAAGCCGCTGCGCATGGCTGACGGCACTTACCGCTACTTGGTGCACTCGTCCATGCCGACTATCGAGGGATGTTATGACGGGGGGAACAGGGAGTTTACCATCACCACGTCCGCGTCCCATCCTATCGTAGGGGAATACAAGAGATACAAGGTGGACGGTGCGCAGGCTATGGAAAAGAATTATAACTTGCAGATGGGCGACTACCTGTGCAAGAATTCCGATGGTAATTGGTATATTATCCCCGGTGAGGAAATGCCGAATGAGGAGTGCATCGCCATCGTGTTCCATGCCGGTCATCACGAAAACGATGCCTCCGATTACTCCGCCACCGGTATCGGTCAGCAGAAGTGCCACGGCTATGCCATTGCCTTGCAGGATGCCACAAACGGTTATTGTCAGTGGGGCGTTTACGGAACCGAGTTGGGTTGCTGCCCCACGGATGGAAGCGGAAACATACAGAACAATTACTCTACACCTGACATCGACTGGAGCGGCTACGCCTGGACACAGAAAATCATCGCCGCTGCCGGAGGTACGGGCAACTTGAATGCCGCCGAAGATTCCGGTTATCCTGCCACCTACTATGCCGTTGTGGATTATGCGAGCAAAGTCCCGTCCCCTGCCAATAGCAGCGGTTGGTTTCTTCCTTCTATCGGTCAGATGTGGAATGTTTATCAAAACCGTACTTCTTTGTTTGACGGCAAGACAGTGGTATCAGGCTTAAAGTCCGATTGGTACTGGTCCTCCTCGGAGTACTACTACTATCCGGCGTACAGCGCTCTTTATGTGAGTGTGTACGTCGGCAACGTGCGCAACGGCAATGAGGGCTACAGATATAGCTACGTGCGTCCGGTCTTGGCTTTCTGACCTATTTACCTATTCAATCTATTTATCTATTTGCGGCGTAGCCGCTCATTTAAAAGATGGAATACCCGCGAAGCGGGTCGGAAAAATTTTTGAAAAATCGAGTTATGGCATTATCCGAAGAATTACCCCTATACCGCGACACTTACCGGTTGTTGAACAACCTGTTGATCCTGACGCAGGATTTTCCGCGCTTCTTCCGCTACAGTATGGGCAGCCGTATGGTGGATTTGACTTTGGATATGCTTTCTCTGATTTACAAGGCGAACAGCAGCTATGAAAAAGTGGGCGTATTGACCGAATTTCTCGACCGTTACCGCATGTTGCAGATGCTTTTCCGCGTATGTGTGGAGCAGAAGGTCATTACCGAGCGCAAATACGCCTCGTTCGGGCTGCTGTTGGAGAAGATAGGCAAGCAGGCTACGAGCTGGAAACAATATAACGAACGCGGAATGAAGAAACAGGAAGATAAAAGGCAATGATTTATCAGTCGGGATTCGGGCGGTCAAGGCTTCCCGAAGCGAACTGTTTATTATTGAAAAAGGGTTGTCGGCAGGCTTTCCTCGTGCAGGGAGGCTCGCAAAGACAAAAACAGACAACATTTACTGGTCCTCCTCGGAGAACTACAACAATCCGGCGAACAACGCTCTTTATGTGAATGTGAACAACGGCAACGTGAACAACAACAATAAGAACAACAGAAATAGCTACGTGCGTCCGGTCTTGGCCTTTTCAATAAAAACTTTACGATAAACAAAATGGTATTGCGATATGGAGTTACAACAAAGTCTTTTCACGGATGAGGAACTCGGAGGCATTCCGTTGGAGGATGTTTTCGAGGCGTATTTCGAGTGCCGTAAAAAGAAACGCAATACCTGTAATGCCCTTGCCTTCGAGAGCGATTACGAACGCAGGTGTGTGGAACTGTGGCGGGAAATCAATGCCGGCACATACCGCCCTTCGCGTTCCATCGCTTTCATTATCAACAAACCCGTGAAACGGGAGATTTTCGCTGCAGACTTCCGCGACCGTGTGGTACACCACCTCATAGCCCGCAGGCTCGTTCCGCTTTTGGAAGAGAAGTTCATCAATGACAGCTACAGCACCCGCAAGGGAAAAGGTACGCTCTATGGCATCGAACATGTGGCGGAACATATCCGGCTCTGTTCGGAAAACTACACGAAAGAGTGCTACATCCTGAAAATAGACATCCGTTCGTTCTTCATGAAAATATCGAAGAGGCGGCTGTATGACCTGACCGAAGAACTCTTGCACGAACGCTACGGGGGAAACGACCTGGCGATACTGCTCTATCTGCTCCGTGAGACTATATTCAACCGTCCGGAAAAGAACTGCATCCGCAAGACGCCTCCCCAAAGCTGGCGCGGATTGCCCAAAGACAAGAGCCTGTTCCATTCCGACGGCTCGTGCGGACTGCCTATCGGCAACCTGACAAGCCAGTTGCTCGCCCTTAACTTCCTGGACGGACTGGACCATCTCATCAGCGAAGAATGGGGCGTGAAGCACTACGGCAGGTATGTGGACGACATGGTGCTTGTCCATCCCTCGAAAGAGCACCTGATAGAGGTGAAAGCGAAAATTGCCGGCTGGCTCTCCGAACACGGGCTGTCGTTGCACCCGCGCAAGATCTATCTGCAACATTACACGAAAGGTGTCCTGTTTATCGGAGGGATGATACTTCCGGGGCGGAAATACCTGAGCAACCGCACAGTCGGCTTCTGCTACGATGCCATCGACCGCCTGAACCGCTTGGCGGCAGGCTCGCCCGATTACGTGAAAACCCACGGGGAGGAGTTTGTCAGTACGATAAACTCCTATTTGGGAATGATGCGGCATTTTTCCTCCTACAACCTGCGGTGCAAGGTCATGAGCCGTATCGGTAAGGAATGGTGGCAGGTCATCTATTTTGCCGGACACTTGGAGAAAGTCGTGTTGAAAAAACGGTACAGACAGATTGAATGCAAAAAAGAGGAGATTTGTAATGAAATCAAAGAACTGAGGAGGACTGTATGACAGAACGCGAATTGATACAACAACAGCAGGAACTCGGCGACAGCCGTTTCCTCGTGACCCGGTCGGGCAAGTTTTTCTCCGCCTACGGTTGCGGGGCTTTCGCCTTGGCACGCGCCACAGGCTACCGTGTCATGCACCGGCAGCGTAAAGGCGGAAATTTTGTGCTGACCACAGGATTCCCGGAAAGCCATGTAGGGAAAGTGATGGAACAGATAATAGCCGCCGGAGGGAAAATCGACCGGCAGGACGACGGTTCTTTCGTCTTTTCCGGCATAGACGGCAGCGAAGCGGAGGCGTTGGTCTCCATCCCCGAAAAAACGGAGGGCGGGCAAGACCGCAAGGGCAGCAAAAGTTCGTATGACAACAGCCTGCAGGCTATGATACTCTCGTTCGACCTCTCTCGCTCCACCCCTATGGATGCCATGAACTTTATAGACCTGCTGCAAAAGAGGATTTACGATACAGATGTTTAATATGACCTTGTTATATATGAACAGAAACATACCCCTGCAAGCTAAAATCCTCTTCGGCTATATGATGTTAATGGCGGTCATCATCAGCATGGCCGCTATTCTTTTCCATGAACACGCACGCCTTCGGAAAATCGAGGCCGACACCTACGAAATCAGACAGGCACGCCGTGACATATCCGAGATACACCGCAACATCACGGTACTCGCCTCATTGGGCGAGAGCGTCATCGCTTGGGAGGATGAGGACTACCATGCCTACCAAACGAGACGGCTGAGGGTGGACAGCCTGCTGCAAATGCTGCAAACGAACCATAGCTACATATTCGGTCTGTCGCAGATAGATACCCTGCAACAGTTGTTGGCGGACAAGGAGACACACCTGCACCAAATCATGCAGGTGTTCCACCGGCAGGACAAAGCCGACAGCCTGCTGGTGAACCATCTGCCAGAAGCTGCAAGGCAAGCGACACAGACCCGTACCGTCGTGCAGAAGAAGAAAGGCATAGCCGGATGGTTCGGCGGCAAGGAAACGGTGCAAGTGCCCGCCTCGTCCGACAAGCTCCGCTCGCTGAACGAACAGCTTATCGCCCTGCAAGCGGAGCGGATACGCAACATGGAGAATTACACCGACAGCCTGCGCATCCGCAACAGGGAACTGAACCGCAAACTGTTCGCCCTGCTCGGTAACATCAGCGACCATGCACAAGCCGCCTTCCGGGACAGGGAAGAGCAGATAGCCCAAGCGCACCAACGCTCCACCTCCATCATCACCGGGCTGATCATCGCCGCCATCCTCCTGCTGGTGTTCTCGTACCTGATTATCCAGAAACATCTGAAACGGGATTCGCTGCTCAGGAAAAAGATGGAGGGTGTCATTGACCGGAATAATGAACTGCTGGAAACGCGTAAAAACGTCATACTTACTATCTCGCATGACATACGCGGCCCCCTGAACATCATTTACGGATATGTCGAACTGGCAAAAGATACCCGGGACAGGAAACGCAGGAATCACCATTTGGAAAATATCGAAACGGAGTGCAAACATATCCTGCACCTGCTGAACAATCTGCTGGACGTGTACCGCCTGAACGAGTCCAAGGAAACCTGCAACAATGTACCGTTCAACCTTAATGATCTGTTGGAACGTATTGTGACCGGATTTTCACATATTGCCAATAATAAGGGAATCATATTCCACCATGATTCCCAAAATACGGATGTCGTACTGTGCGGTGACATGGATCGTATCTCTCAAATTATAGACAATCTACTGACGAATGCTGTGAAGTTTACAAACGCCGGTATGATACAGTTCAATGTCCGATATGAAAATGGAATGCTTTATATAGAAATAAAGGATACGGGAATCGGTATGGATCAAGACACCGTTTCGCGTATCTTCCGTCCGTTTGAACGCCTGTCGTCTGAGGCGAATGCCGAAGGTTTCGGGTTGGGCTTGCCCATCACAAAAGGATTGGTCAAACTTTTAGGAGGCAGCATTGATGTGGAAAGTAAAATCGGGCATGGCAGCACATTTCGTGTATCCCTGCCGTTAGCGGTTTCCAATGAGAAAATCAATAGTGAAGCGTCGGCAGTTCCGCAAGACCGTCTGCCATTGCCACAGCGCGTACTTGTTATAGACAATGACACATTACAACTGGAAATAGCCAAGGAAATGCTTGAACGCAACGGAGTATCGTGTACCACCTGTTCCAATGCCAAAGAACTGGTCAATGAGATGCGTAGGCAGGATTACGACTTGCTGCTAAGCGACATACAGATGCCGGAAACCAACGGTTTTGAAATTCTGGCATTGCTTCGCAAATCCTGCATCGGAAATTCACACACAATTCCGATAGTAGCCATGACTGCACGAGGAGAAGGAGAAAAAGAGGCATTCATAAAGGGCGGATTCACGGACTCCATCCACAAGCCGTTTTCCATGAGAGAACTGTTGGATATGGTCTCTTCTGTGGTGTCACGCGATGTGGAAGAGTCACATACACCGGATTTTGCCACGTTCACGGCAGATGTGCTTGATAAAAGAGAACTGCTAAGAACTTTCATTATCCAGTCCGAACAAAATATGGCAGACTTGCAATCGGCAATAAAGACAGGGGACATTGAAAAGCTCCATGACATAGCCCACGAGATAAAGCCCTCGTTGGAGTTGTTACGGGCCGATGCTCCACTGGTAAAACTCCGCACAACGTTAAACGATTCTGCATGCGATATGAATACCGTCAATGAACAGGTGAAGCTGCTGATAGGACACATCTCCGGACTTATAACAGAAGCTGAAAAGGAAATAAAGAAAATGAGCGATGAAACAGAAGGTACTGATAGTTGAAGACAATATAAGTTTGTCACAACGCCAGAAAGACTGGCTTGAACAGGCGGGGTACGATGTAATGACCGCCATGCGTGAACCGGCCGCACGTGCATTGATACGCAAGCATCGGTTCGACTTCATATTGTCCGATGTGCGCTTGCCTGAAGGTGACGGAATATCGCTTTTAGAGTGGCTCACAAAAGAGAAGAAAGACATTCCATTCATAGTGACAACGGAATACGGGTCTATACCGGATGCGGTACGCGCCATCAAGTTGGGGGCAAAAGACTATCTGCCCAAGCCGGTACACCGGGAACACCTGCTTGAACTGGCGGAAGAGATATTCCGTCCGCTCGCGACTGTCCGCACGAAACCGAAAGACCTGTTCAGACGTACCTGCCCTAAAATACTTGAGGTGGAGAGATACGCGAGGATAGTAGCCCCGTCGGATATGTCGGTGCTGATACTCGGTGCCAACGGTACCGGCAAGGAGTCCGTGGCACAGGGCATTCACGCGAACAGCGGACGTGACGGCAAGTTTTTAGCGGTCAATTGCGGAGCGTTGCCACGCGAACTTGCGGCATCCCTCCTGTTCGGACACGAGAAAGGCGCCTTCACCGGTGCGGATACGGCAAAGAACGGATATTTCGACATGGCAAAAGGCGGTACGCTCTTCCTGGATGAAATCGGCACGATGCCTATTGACATACAGTCCATGCTCCTTAGAGTGTTGCAGGAGAATACCTATACCCCTATCGGCAGCGACAGGGAGCGGATGGCAGACGTGCGGATTGTGGCGGCAACGAATGAAAATCTGGAACGGGCCATCAAGGAAGGACGATTCCGGGAAGACCTGTACCACCGTCTGGCAGAGATGGAAATCAGGATGCCATCTTTGGCCGAGTGTGCTGATGACATTTTGCCTTTGGCGGAATTTTTCCGTGAACGGTTTTCCAAAGAACTTAAGAAAGAGACAAAAGGCTTTTCAAAAGATGCCATATACCGACTTCGTTCTTATCGTTGGCCGGGCAATGTCAGGGAATTGCAGAACCGGATCAAACGGGCGGTGTTGCTTACGGAAACCCCTGTATTGGAGTTGCCGGACTTGAACGCAGACAGTCAGACTGATATTCGGATTACGGAGAAAACTCCGGACATATTGCCTTTGAAAGACGAAAACAGCGAGAGGGAAGCCATTGCAAATGCCCTTCAAGCGTGCAACGGGCATCGTGAACAGACCGCACGATTGTTGAATGTAAACTCTTCAACACTGTACCGGAAGATGAAGAAATACGGGATAAGATAATCCCCGATATTCTATCTATTTCCGGCAACAGTGTTGACACAGAATATATTGAAATGATTTTTCAATCCGACTGAAATTTTGTAAATTTGCAAAAGATTTGGCAGGGTATAGCCTTGCCGGTCTGAAACATAGAAGAAAACCGGTGGAGGGAAAACCCCTCTGCTGATTATATAACATAAGAGCGCAAGCTTCTCGGACAGAAATCTGGTAAATTGACGTTAAAGGAGAATGATTGCGTAATGCTTATGCTATGCTCTGTCATAGCGTGGTGTTGCGTGTTCTCCTTTAGGCTTTACCAGAGCCTCTGTCTGAGTGCGTGGCTACCACGCTTCTTTTTTTAGACGGACAGGTATGGCAAGAATACAAATCATAACGGCAGTGACATTGGACGGTTATCTTCCCGACCCGAATGAAGAGTTGTTGCAATGGGTGAAGACGGACAGCCAAGGTTTCCCGTTCTGGCACGAGAGGAGTACCTTCACGCTGTTTCCCGGCTATCCCATGCTGGACTTGATTTGTGAAAAGGACGAGAAACCGGACTCCTTTACCTTTACCTCAGAAATATCCGACCCAAAGAGCCTTGACTTGCTACACGGGCTTTCCATCTACCACCTCATTGACGAAATCATCATCTACATTCTTCCTCTGACAACAGGCAACGGTACGGACTGCCTGCATCGACTTCCGGTCAATCGTTGGAAACTTTACAGGACAGTTGCTTTCAAAAACGGGATTGTCCGTCTCATTTATCGCAAATCCTCGCGATAGTCCATTGCATCCTGCAAGGAAATCTTGCAATTTGCAAGATTCGCCATTTATTCATTTTTACAGCCTCAGATTTTTATTTCACTGATATACAATGTTATATCAGTTCCTCTTGGTGTCTATCGGTGTCATTGGTACGCTGTTGGCCTTATAATATGATATAACCTGTTGCGCAACAAGGTGTAAGCAAACGATAAGTTACACTTAAAACAGATTACTCATGTTACAGATAAACAGCGAGATGTTCGCCCAAATCATGGAACGGTTCGACAGGATAGAGCGGGCATTGGAGCGTATGAACAAGCTGAAGGAATGCCTGGACGGCGACACGCTCTTGGACAACTACGACCTGTGCCGGCTGCTCGGCATCACCAAACGCACGCTGGCGCGTTACCGCCAGAAGAAGCTCGTGACCTATTACATGATTGACGGGAGAACCTACTACAAGGCATCCGAAGTGGAGGCGTTCCTCAACCAAAAGGGCAAGTCATTGCCGGCGAGGTTCAGACATCAGCCAAATGTTTAATTAAAATGAAGCAAGGATTATGGAAATAATATGTGTTGACAAACAGACTTTTGAGGAATTGCGTGTCCGGTTCTGTGATTTTGAGGAACGGATGACGCGGGTATGCCGTCCGGCCGAGGACCTCGGCTTGAAAAACTGGCTGGATAATCAGGAGGTGTGCGATGTGCTTCGCATCAACAAGAAGACACTACAGGTATATCGCAACAAAGGGATATTGCCTTTCAGCCGTATCAAGAACAAGCTGTTCTACAAGCCTGAAGACGTACAGAGATTGTTGGATTTGAATTATCACCCTTTAATAAAAAGCAGATTATGAGCTATCATTTCTTGGACGACAAAGACCCTCGGATCGACGTGATGTTTCAAGGGCTGGAAAAAATGGAGAAGATGCTCTCCGTGATTGAGAAGATGCCGAAATCCCTCTTTAACGGTGAGCGCTTCCTCACTGACGAGGAACTCTCCAAAGTCCTGCGGGTAAGCAGGCGCACATTGCAGGAGTACCGGACATTCGGGGTGGTTCCTTATTACATGGTGCAGGGCAAGACTCTGTATAAGGAATCGGATATTCTGAAGATACTGGAGGATTCCTACAAGCGTTGCCGGGAAGAACAACGATGGGTATAGCATCGTTCACTAAAAGAGACGGAGAAATGATTTCCTTTTTACAAAGGGCATTTCTCCGTTTTTATTTTATGCCATTTCAGACTTTCTTCCCCGTTTTTTCTTGACGATGAAATCTTCTTCGCAAAGCTGTATCTGTTTTCCGAAACCTGTGGACTTTAGCCGTTTCATATCCTCGTCCACTTTGGTGTCCGTTACTTGGGCATACAGCTGGGTGGTGGAAATGGAGTTGTGTCCCATCATGCGGCTGACCGTCTCTATCGGCACACCGAGCGAGAGGGTGATGTGGGTCCCGAAATTATGCCTGGCCTGATGGTAGGTCAAATCAAAGCCATATACCTGTCCCAGCTCTCGTGTCAATGTTATAAAATATCCACGATTGTAAACATTGAATACCTTGTCCCCGGTTCTTTGGCTACGATATTTCTCGATGATTTGAAGGGGAATATCCAACAGGCGGACAGACGAAAGCGTATCCGTCTTTTGCCTGTGGATGTGAATCCACCATGTGCCGTCCTCAGCCTGCGTGACATCATTGACCGACAGTTTTTTCAAGTCCGCATACGCCAATCCGGTAAATGTCGAGAAAATGAACATATCCCTTACGAATTGCAGTTGAGGCTTCTCCACCGGGGTGGTCATCAGTGTCTTCAAGTCCTCCAATTTCATGTGCCGGCTTTTTCTTTTTGGCAGTTCGGGATGCAGGCGGCAGTAAGGGTCACGGCGCAATGTCCCCTGGCTGACCGCCCGCATTGTCAGCTTCTTCAGGCGGTACAGGTGTTCATGTACGGTCTTGGGTTTTTGGTTGCGGTTCGTGCGCAGGAACAACTCGAAGTCGTCATAAAACGCACGGTCAAGGCTTCTCAATGTCACGTCCTCCACGCCTTTCTTCTCCTGAACAAAAGCGGAAAGGTGCTTGTAGGAACGCTTGTAGGAGTCGTATGTTTCCTGTATGCGGTCTATCCCGATACGCTTCTTGAACTCCTCGTTATGCTCCCTGAACAAGGCAAGCAGGGTAAGTGGTTTCTGCCCGATGCCTTTGACTGCATTCTTGACAAGTTCCGCTGTAATGAACCCCAGACTGTTCTTTATCCTGTCGTAATGTCCGGTTATCTCGTCTGTCAGGTCATCTATGGCGCGGTTCACCGTAACTGCATTTTCACTCCGCCCGTCGGCACGTCCTTTGTCGGGATTCCAGATGGAGGGATTGACGGATACTTTGGTTCCTATCTGTGCCCATTCGGCATCAATGCTTACCTTGCACAACAACTGGCACATACCGTCCTTGCGTACTTTCGTGCGGTTGATATAGAACAATACGGCAAAAGTGCTGCGCCGTTTGATATTCTGGTTTTCCATATTCTTATCCATATCCATGTTTTTTAAGAGGTAATCAAATCACGACGGAGAAGCGTTCCGATATTTTCTGGTTCAAAGTCCTTGTGTCGGTATCGATCTTGTCATCGGTCACTTTCGCGTAAATTCGTGTGGTTTCAATCCGGCTGTGTCCGAGCATCCTGCTGACGGTTTCAAGCGGAACTCCATGCGAAAGGGTGATTTCCGTGGCGTAGGTATGGCGGGCCGCGTGAAATACCAGCGGACGGTTGATGTTGCAAATCCGGGCAATCTCTTTCAGGTAGAGATTCAGCATAGAGTTACAATACATCGGTAGCAGCCTGTTATCAGAAGCGGTATCACTGTACTTTTTCAGGATCTGTAACGGCAAGTCCAACAAGGGGATTTCAAATTCTATCTTGGTCTTCTGGCGGGCACTTTTAATCCACCATGTGCCGTCTTCCGCAAGCGACAGGTTTTCTTTTGTCAGCGAGCGCATATCCCTGTATGAAATGCCGGTGAAGCAGGAAAACAGGAACATGTCACGGACAAGGTAAAGTGTCTGCCTGTGAAGCGGAGTGGTCATAAGCCGTTGCAGCTCTTCGTCGGTAAGATACTTCTGCACCGCTTTCGGACGAACCGGCTCGTAACCCATGAATGGATAAGCGGTAATGATACCGTCAGCTATAGCTTCACCCACGATGGTTTTCAGTTGGACGGTCAGGTTGATGACGGTTCCGGGAGCGAGATTGCGTTCTGTACGAAGGTACAGGTCGTATTTGTCGATGAAGGAGCGGTCCAATGCCGAGAAAGGAATATCCGTCAGCCTGTATTTTTTTTGCAGAAACTTCTCAATGTGCCTATAGGCATTGCGGTATGCCTGCAAACTTTTGGCTGTGCGGTTGACTCCAACCCGCTTTTCAAAATTGTTGATGAATTGCCTGAAATAGCTCAACAGTGTTTCCTGCCCGCTTGCCATTCCAAGCAAAATGCTTTTCACTTCCTCTGCGGTCACACCGTCACGGACGGCAGACTGCTCGTTATAGATACTCAACGCCACCGCACGGATCTCATCCAACCGGTTGTTGATTTCCTTTGCCGCCACACTCTTGCCGGACGCACGCCCCGAAGTCCATCGGGATTGCGGCACTTTCATCTTCACGCTGAATGCCGCTTCGGAGTACTTCCCGATGTTCAACTTAGCCATTACCGGACACTCTCCATTGGCATCCGCCTCGCTCTTTTTCAGGTAGAACGACACCTTTACATTTGCCTGATTCATAACCTATTCCTTTGTTTGCAAAATTATTATATAGCGAGCAAATGAATGGCATGAAAAATATAGCGGAATATAGAAAAAGCCCCCTTGACTTCCAATCTGAGACTGTATTTTTTCCTGATACGGAAAATTTTGACTAACTTTGCATTAGCAAAAAACAGACAGAACAGCGTTCTTGCGGTGGTGAACAGGGGTAGAAAAACAGTTTTGGAAGTAAATTTCATACCTATTTTCAATCCCGAAAAGGCAACGGATAAGTAGCGATTTGTTTGCCTAACTCCCCAAAAACAGGTCAAAAACCTCAAATGGAAGAATGTGGAACAAAACGACTTATCCCTTTCTCGTCCAAGCACTTTGCATTATTCCTCTGAAATCCATCCGTATGTGAGCGAGTTCTTGTATATTTGCGTTAATGGCATTGCTTGAATTCTCAATGCTTTTAGTGCTTATGCTGTTTGAGAGATTGTCCAAGTCTGATTTGACCTTATAGAAACTTGCATTGACATTCTTTAATTGACTATTAACGTTGTCCAACTGTGTTTTTAAGGCCTCTGCATTACCGTCACTGTTTCGTAATTTGGTCTCTAACTCCCGTTGCTGTGCTTCTAGAGATGCTCTTTCGGTCCCCAGTGAATCCAATTGGTTTTGGTATCCTTTCAGTTGAAGTTCTTGTTCTTCTGTCTTCTGTGCCAACAAATCATTTTTTACACCTAAACTGTAGTTCCAGGCAGCCAATCCTGCCACCGCCAGTACGAAAACAATTCCCATGATTGTTAATGCGGTCTTGTAGGGGCGTAAGGCTTGTTTGCGGAAAAGGCTCATTCTCTCAGTCAATCCAATGCTGGAAGTTAATGCTTGGCGACCTTGTGGAACAATGAATCCCAAGCGTGGTCCGCCAACGGATAATTGTATTTCATCTCCTGTTTGTAAATAGTAGGACCCATTTATAGGATGTCCGTTGACCAATGTCGGATTGGAGTGTGAAAGGTGGATAAGTTTCCAGTTTTCACCGTCGCGTACAATTGCAGCATGTTTGCGGCTAACTGTTTCGAAACTTTCATCAAAGCGTACTTGGCAGGAAGCGTCTCTACCTAATTCTACTTGGTCGACAATGATTTTTTGGGATTCTCCCGCTTGATGATACTTTGAAGAGGTCTTGTGCTCCAAAATAAAGTAAGTTCTACCGGAAGCACCCATTAATGCCCCCATACCAGCCCCTACTGAGCCGGCTAAGGTACGTTTGTAATTTTGTGTATCCATACTACTTGATATATAATTAATAGTTTTCAAATCTCATTTTTACATCCCCAATGGAGATGATATCTCCAATTTTCAGTATATGCCCTTGTTTGGTGACTTGGGTGGAATTGACATAAGTCCCATTACTGGACTCCTGCCACAACTTTAACTCCTTCTGCCATTGCCCGTCCCGAATAATCCATTTATCAGTGGCGGGATTTGTTTCTATTGTGCAATGATGGCGTGATATATAGGCACTTTGCTGTTCTGTTATATGTAGCAGATTGTCGCGTTCTCTCCCGATAGTAAGGATTCTATTGCCATATTTTATAAGTTCACTTAATTGATATATTTTTCCGTACTCTTCACCTTGCATAATACGTATACAGAAACCATTGACTGTTTGTGGTGGACAATATCCTCTTTCCATAGGGACTTGGCTTATTGCTGGCAGGTGTTCCAATACCTCTTGCACAGACTGGAAACGTTTTTTGAAATCTGGATTAAGACATCCTGCAAAGAGTTGCTGCCACTGCTCTCTATGTTTCAACTGTGTCAATTTCTGCCGGTTCCAATCTCCATTTTTCCCACGTTTCTGGTATAGTGCCAATTCATTATGACTGCTCAATTCGCCAAAGGGCAAACTGCCAGTCAATAATTGAAAGGCTAATACTCCAAAAGAAAAAATGTCCGTAGTGGGTAGGACAGTGGCCTCACCTCGCATGCGGTTCACTTGTTCTGGCGGCATATATGCATAAGTCCCGAAGATTTGGTTGGGTTTACCAAAAATATTGCGTTCAGTCATACGTTTGTTTCTATCCCCTGCTATACCGAAATCTGTCAACGCAGCAATTCCGTTACTCTTGAAAAGGACATTCTCCGGCTTTAGGTCACGGTGAACCTTGCCTCTGGTATGCAAAGCATGTAAACCTATTAGAATTTGTTGGCAAATTAGAGGAATCTTACTGCTTCCAGAACCTAAATAAGGTGTTAAATCTCCTCCGGAACAGTATTCCATTACAATATAAGGGTTGCCTCCAACTGTACCGTAGTCCAATGAACGCACTAAATAGTCACAATCAATTTGCCCAGTTTTGAATTCCATCTCGAAACGTTCCATTAATGGTTTACGTATTTCAGGAGGAACTTCCCATAATCTCAGTAGTTTAAGCGCATAATCTTTGCTTGCGCTGTCCGTAACCCGATATACTTTACCGAATGAACCTTCGCCTAATGTTTGGGAAACCCTATAACGGTTATTGATATATTCCCCTACATTATAATCACATCTGTCGACAGTCCGGTTATTCACAAGAGTTATATTTAGTCACATTCAAACTTGAATCTTCGGTCGCCTAGTACAATGATATCATCCGGTATGATTTCTATTTTTCTGTTTACCTGGATATAGGTCGTTTGGAGCATACTTCGGTCAAGCAGATACCAATGACCATCATCGAAAACTATTTCAGCTTGTTCCTTTGAGGTGATTGTACGATTAGACATTTCTGTATTTTCCCGGTTCAAGATGATGGAGTTCCCTTCATATTCAAATCTTTTCGGAAGAATGTTCTCTTCTTCTTCCGGTATAATTGTTAATGAACAGTGAGGTTTGGTTTCCGGTTCTGTCTCTGTGATGTTCTTTATTTGTCGGCGTATGGTTGGCCGATGTACGCGGACACCGCAGTTCGGGCAAAAAGAGCAGGTTATTGCTATCTTACTTCCACATTCATGACAGAGCATTTTCTCTTCAGAAACGGAAGGTACTTCCTCTTCTACTCTTATTGTTTTGTATTCATTGTTTGTTGATGTGTTTGCTCTTTTCAATGGAGTTCCGCAGCAAGGGCAACTTGTGAAATCTCCTACTACCGGGTAATTGCAATTGGGACATTCTATAATTGGCTGTACAACAGTAGAATGATTCTCTTCTTCATTTGTTGTGGAAAACACCACAGTTTTTCTGCATTTTTCTTCATTAGAGCTGACATTCAATACTGTCGGTTTGGGTATAGCTTCTCCATGACCTTCTTTTGAAATAAAAATGTCCTGACTGTTGGCATAATTCTCCGGCATTCGCAAAGGTTGCCCGCATTTCAGGCATACTGTTGTGTTGGAATGGTTGTCCCAACCGCAATTCATACATCTCATAAGATTTTACTTTAATAATGGAATTACTTTGTATAAATCAGAGTTTCTCACCATTGTCGGTTTACCATGAATTTAGAATAGACCTCCCTTTTTCTGGGAGAGAATAATTGAAGATATTTTTCCTCCTTTGCTTTTAACTATGAGAGTTCCTTCTCTGGCCTTCTTGGTTTTTCCCACTTTTAGAATGAGTTTGCCACGGTCTTTTGCTATAGCTTCACACCATTCAGGAATATCTGCAACTTCCCATTCGGCATTGGAGTCTACTTGCAGTTCCTTAATTTCTCCTTTGGAGCCGAATTCCAATTTATCTAATGCGATATTAATGAATTCTTCTTGGCCACCTTGGGTAACACTGACCGTAGCTTTCATCTTTTCATTACTGATTGTAATGGTGGCTTTACGTTCGGTAGTCAGCCAATTGGTCTGGCAGCTTATGGAGAGTTTCTTCTCACCGGGAGTCACTTGACACCAGTCTGCATCTGATATTGCAGTCCATTGTTCTGGAAGACTTTCTATTTTTATACTTTCTGCAGTCTTTGTCTCACACCCAAATTCCAGGCTTTTTCTGTCTATGGTAAGTCTGGTGATTTCGGCAGGAGGCGCTGGCTTGGGAGCGGGATTTATTTTTTCCTCACACTCTTTGATTTTATTTTTGCATGCTTGCTCCAGATTGCTGTCGCATTTCATGGCTGCTTTAAAACTTTTAATAGCGTCTCTGTATCTTCCTCTTTTCATGTATGTCTCTCCCTTTTGATAGATGGAGGCGCATTGCCCCCATATACTTATTGGCATAGAGAGAGCGAACGCTAAAACAATCAGTCTGATAAGTTTATTCATTTTCATTGTTGTCTATGTTTATATATGGTTCTATTTTTTTTGCACGGTCTTCAAAAGCCTGGGCTGCTACGGCTTGGTCAAGGTCTTTCATGATATTTGCCTTTTCTTTAAAAACATGATAGGCAGAATCCAGTATGGCCTCTACTTGCTGTTTCAGTTCTGTTGCATTTAAGTATATTTTCGCGGAGATGGAATCTTTGTAGTAATTTATTTGGCGGTATTTGCCAATGGCATTTATGTAAAAATCCTCAAATACGGAATCATTGTTTTGCTTTAAAGTGTCAATGTCAAATCGAAAAACATCTCCTTGTATTTTAGAGTTTTCGCCTTCTTGAATGATTGACAGACACATTTTGTCGTAATCAATCGTTGGAGTCGGTTCCGGTATGGATTCCACTACTGGTTCTTTGCCGCTTATTAGCGAAAAGATGATGACAATTGTTGCGAATATAGCTGTGATTGCTGCTACGACTATAACTTTTTTGCGTTTCCCTTTGTCTTGATAGGGTGACATCTTATTTATGTCAGAAGAGTGTGCGCTAATGGAATCCTCATGGGTTTTGTCCTCTTCCTCTTGCAAAGTATCATGGCTGTTGTTTGACAGGCTAAAGGGGACGGGACTTCCATTGATATGTTGGGAAGTGTAGTCTGCAATTTGTCTGGCTGTGGGTCTGTCCCATGGATTTAAGGCAAGGCACTTGTAAATGATATCCTTTAATTCTTGAGAAAAGTCTTCGTTGATAAGTGGAATGTCTGCACCGTTTTTTTGCAATACGCCTCCATGATCGCCATAGGGCGGCATACCGGTTAGAAGCTCATACATTGTTGCTCCCAATGACCAAATGTCACTAGCCATAATAGGGGCGGGAGATGGACCAAAACGTTCTGGTCCCATATAGGCCAAAGTTCCTCCACTGGATTCTTGTCCTTGGTTCCTGCGTAATGTACTTCTAATCCGTGCGCTGATTCCGAAATCCGTAATCATATACCTATTCTCATCATTAATCAGAATATTATCGGGTTTTATATCCTGATGGATAACCGGGGGAGTTTTTGCATGAAGATAAGCCAGTCCCTCTGCAACATCATGGAGCAAATGCCAGCTTTCCGTTTCTGTTATCCGGTTGTTGTCAGTAAGGTATTGGAAGGCCGAACCGTTTTTGCAAAAAGGCAAAATCAGGTATGGCATCCGTTCCCAGCAGTCATAATAAGTAGGATGCAGTAAATTGGTATGATTCATATCAAATACGAGGGAGAACTCTTGTGTGAAAAGGGATATCCCCGCATCGTCAAGCCCCATCCCTGGAGCATATATTTTTATGGCGACCTTAACATCCGTAAGTTTGTCTTGTGCCAGCCAAACTTCAGAAAATCCTCCTCTTCCTAGTTGTTTGAGTAGCTCGTATCTATCTGCTATGATTTGTCCACTGTCTAACATAGAACTTATAAATTATGTAAAAGAACTGTTTTCTTTTGGAAATAGTCTTTCTTTGTGTGATTGTATTATTTTGTTTGATTGAGTATATTCGCAATTCTTTATCCACAAAGTAATTAATAAAAATGTAAATAAGAAAATGAGAAAAAGTTTGAAATGTACTAAAATGTTGTTTCAATGGTTTATGTAGCTAAATATTGTACTATGATGTGATTTTTTGTTTCGTTTTAATAAAGCGGTAGCGTATGCTCTTTTGTGGTTGAGAAATACGCCTTATGCTTGACGGTATTTCGCAAAAATATTTTAAGTTTGCAGATGTATTGAATAAATAATCTAATTACGAGAAACATGGGAGAGAGAGGATGGATAAGCGAATTCGATTTTATATTTATTGGATATTAGGGTTTGTGCTTCTAGGAGCTTGTGCGCCCGGAGATAAAGAGGACGTATACACAGAAATGAGAGCTTTTGAGGATTTTTCCCATATAAATGGAGATTCTGTGGCCATTGTGCCCCGAAAGGTAAGGTTGAAGGCTTTTCAAAAGATGGAAGAGGCAAAGGATAGCTTGGTCAAGTATAATTATCTGGCAATGACACTGAAAACATATTTGATTACTTCACAGCTTGATTCGGCACAAATCGTAATCCAGCAGATACATGACTTTATAGAAAGGCAGCATAGTTCTTCTCAAATGGCAGATTTGGAGTCTGAATGTTTCAATATGAAGGGAAATATCTTTGCACGTGTTGGGAATATGGATTCTGCCGAAATTTGTTTCCGGAAGGCTTATGAATTACGGATGAGAGGGACTAGGATTGAAGTGGTGCCGGATATTTTGATGAATCTTGCAGATGCGAATAACCGTTTAGGAAAATTGGATATAGGGGCAGCTTGGTATAGGAGAGCTTTGTTGATGTGCGACTCTTTGCATATAGCTTCTACCAAGAAACCTCCCATTTATTATGGTTTGGCACAAGTATATGTTACCATGCGTGATTTTGAACAGTGTGATTACTATTATAATCTAGCAGGAGAAAGCTATGACAGTATGCTACCTTATGAAAAATATATTTATTTGAATAATAGAGGGACTTCTTACTATTATAGGGAGGATTACCAGACAGCGATAAAATATTTCCAAAAGGTTATTGATTTAGTCGAAGGATATGATGATATGAGTTTTGAACTTAATCTGGGGAGGTTGAATTTAGGAGACTGTTATCTTCAACTGAATATGGTTGATTTGGCTGTTAAATATATAAATGAATGCCAACTTTTTTTTGAGGAAATGGGGGTAAGTACTGCACTATATTATATCGATACGCAGAAAATAGAATTGGCTCTGCTTCAGAAAGACTTTCAAGAGGCGCGTCGTTTATTGTCCGAGAGTGTAGTCCCTCCGGGCATCGACCCTGATATGGTACATATCCGTAATAAATACCTTCAGCAGTTTTACGAGGAAACCGGCAACTACAAGAGGGCTTATCACTATCTGCAGAGGAACAACCTGCTTGATGATTCTATCAGGAATGAGCGTGTCCGGATGCGTACGGCAGACTTGACTTTGCGTTATCAGCAGGATTCTACCTTGATGGCACATCGGGTTTTGCTTCAGGAGCAGAAAAACGAGGTGCTGGTGCTGAGGCAGACACAGTTTGTCGTGTTTGCTGTAGCTGTTGTATCTATATTGACGGCGGTTTTCCTTTATCTGTACAGCAAAAAGAAACGTGCTTTGTTGCTTGCACGGAATCATCGCACAGTCTCTACACTTCGTCTGGAGAATATCCGTAACCGCTTGTCCCCTCATTTCATCTTCAATGTGCTGAACAGGGAGATGGCGGAGCGGAATGTAGAAGAAAAGCAAGAGCTTTCGTCGCTGGTAAAACTGATGCGTCGCAATCTGGAATTGGCGGAACAACTGTGTGTAACCTTGGCAGAGGAGCTGGATTTTGTGAAAACATATATTAATCTGGAACGCCGTTCTTTAGGTCCGGATTTTCATTCGGAACTGAAGATAGAAAAGGATGTGCAGCCGGAGCAAATAAGGATTCCGTCTATGATGATTCAAATTCCGGTTGAAAATGCAGTGAAGCATGCATTGCGCGAGAAGGAAGGTGAACGTAATCTTTGGGTTTCGGTCTGCCGCCGGGGAAACGGTATCTGTATAAAGATAACGGATAATGGTGGCGGTTATCGTCCAGACAGTCGGAACCGGGGCACGGGGACGGGAATGAAAGTCATTATGCAGACCATTCAGATTCTCAACAATAAGAATAAGGAGGCCATTGATGTTTCAGTGCACAATGTCTCTCTACAGAGTGGTGAGATGGGATGTGAGGTGACTTTCTGGTTGCCAGACAACTACGATTACAGGATTTAAAAGAACCGTTTAATCTCGTTTTTTGCAAGGATAGGCATATTTACGGATAAATAGTCCGTAAATGGCTTCTTGTTGCTTTGTATGGGAGCAGGATTATGTATATATTCGCGAAAAGAAAAACATAAAAGAAACATGGATAAATATAAGGTTGCAATAGTTGACGACGATGAGGTGGCTCTTGAGAATCTGAGTTTTGAATTGGGAAAGGATGCACGCTTTTCTTTGAAGGGAACTGCCCGTAATGGCAAGCAAGGGAAAAAACTCATTGCCAAGGTACAGCCGGATTTGTTGTTCTTGGATGTGGAAATGCCGGATATGACAGGAATGGAACTACTGCAGGAAATACGTGGCAGTGTTTCATGGAACATGCGGATTGTTTTCTATACGGCTTATGATAAGTATATGGTTCAGGCTATCTGGGAGGCTGCGTTCGACTATCTGTTGAAACCTTTTGAAGAGCAGGAGTTTCGGGATATTCTTGCACGTTTTGTAGAGCAGGCAGAAGCTGGGCAGAGAATGTCATATCCCATTGGTGCGCCGTTGCATACCGGACAGACATTTATCGTATTTACGCCAACCAATGATATGCGTGCATTGCGTCCGGCTGAAATCGGTTTTTTTCGCTATTGCTCCGAGCGTAAACAGTGGGAGGTGATACTAAACAACCAGCCGCCATTGGTGCTGCGTCGCGGAATGACTGCTGAGCAGATTACTCAATATTCATCCAGTTTCGTGCAGATACATCAATCGTATATTATCAATATTGATTATCTGATGATTATAAAGGATAGCAAATGCATGCTTTATCCACCATTTGACAAAGTTACGGAACTGCTGGTTTCCAGAAAGTATAAAAAAGAACTGCAAGACAGATTCTGCTTGTAAAGTGATAAGAATTATTTGGTTAGGGAGTTGACGCCGCAGACTTTGGTGGCGTTGACGTAAAGAAAAGGCATTGAACCTTTAAAGTCCAATGCCTTTTTATTTATCAAATACAATTTTCGTATTCATCAGAAGCGAAGCTTATTTCACTTCGATACCTTTGTTCTGCAGTGTGACATTTAATACTCTGGCATAATCGGCATACTGCTTTTCATTCAGAGTCTTTTTCATCAACTTCAGATTACCATAAACTGCATTACGGAGTAACTTCTCCTGATTCTTCTTGGAATTTGTAGCGCGTTCCATCTGTTCTGTAAAATATTCGCAGATGTTTGCCACTTCTTCATGCTGGTTGGAATCCAGATTCAAATACTTGCTCAACTTTGTTATGTTGATGTTACCTTCCCATTTTGCAGTTGTAGGCTGGTTTTCTGCTGCAAATGTTGTAGCAGTCAGGCAGACTGCTGCCACTAATGTTAATCCTAAACGTTTCATAATACCTACTTTTTAATTGTTATTCCTAAAAACTAATTTCAATCTAATACCTATTGAAAACTCTCTAAGCGCTTAGCTTTTTCTTTTACCTATGCAAATGTAGGTATATGTTTTATAACACAAAAATGAATAAGGGAAAAAGTGTAGTTTATACCTTCATTTCTTGACTTAAATCAATTTTATAGTGTGAAAATGCTTTATTTAGATGCTTTTTGTAATACGAATGTAATGTGGACTAACTGAATTTATATTTGTAGTAATGGATAAAAGGATTTTTATTAGTCAAAATGTTATTGCCAAATAGTTTCGGGTAATTCTATGATTACTCTGCTTTCAGAGCAGACTCCCACAAAGCCTAATCCGCCTATGACGTTGCAAGGCAGACTGATAGGTTCCATTAAAGCATCGTCGTAATCCCCATCATCCAGGCAGTTTAAGGCTTTTAGATAGCGGTATTCGGCTTCAGTGATGCTAAGCAACCGTACGGTGATGGTTTGTTTGCGGGATATATGGTCGTAGTAGTGTCCCTCTATCGGATAATAATCTTGGTAGAGAGGGGTGTATACTTTCAATGTGGCATAAGAGTTACGGAAAGTGTTATCATTGAATATGTTGTATTTGTTATTTATGGTGGGAAACAATTCATTTTCTTCATCATCATAGTTGCTGGGGTGGCCGTCAGTCAGTATAACATCTTCCCGGTTGATGATTTCGTTCTGCCGGGGAGCAAGGATGGTAGTGTCTCTAGGTATGGAGGCCCAATGCCAAGAGCCGTCCTCGTCTTCCACTTTGATGAGGCTGCCGTTTTCATCCTCCAGATATTCTTTCCATTTGCAATAGTAACTACGGTCATTCCAAATGTCCAGCCGGTAGTAGTTCTTCTCGTTGGGGCGGTCTTGCAATGTAATTTTGTATTGGCGGTAAAGGGTTTTCCCGCTGTACTCGCGCAGGTAGGCCAGGCAAGTATCCACGTGCAGGCTCTCTATCGGTTGTGGCACGGTGACTTCGGCACTGGCATGGTATTTTCCGTTTTCGGCAGTGGCTTCCAGACGTATGTTGTCACCGGGATGCAGTGTGCTGGTCAGACGATATTTCTTGAAACGTATACTTTTCAGTAATGATTCATAAATGTCCTTATCAAGTTCTCCTTCCAGATGCCCATAAATTTCTTCCGGGGAAACCGCTTTCGGAGTTTCTGCTATTTTGCCATTGATGTAGAGGAAAAGAGTTGCTTCGTTCAAATGTTCAATACTATAGCCCTCGCCTAAATGGAGATAGACATCATTCTCAGCTTGTCCGGTTTCGAGCAAGGCGTTCATGATGATTTGCGGATCTTGTTGTCCGGGATTGTAAGGAATCTCGTTTTCGCAGGCTGTTAGGAAGCCTACAATAGTTATGTATATAATAAGGTGTAATTTCATTTTTGTTTTCATATGCCGGATTTGTTTTTAAAATCTATAAGTATAGGTAACAGAAGGAATACAAGGCAGTATTGTTATTTTCTTGATGACAGTTTGAGCTTTCTTCTGCCCGGTATTTCCATGATAAATACTTTCGTAGAAATCATCGTAGTATACGTTGTATCCATTTTTGTATTTGCTGTAAACGATGTTCGGATTCATGGCATTGTATGCATTGTAGATACTGATATTCCAGGTACGCATACCATGTTTGGTCTTCTTGTTGAAGTTGACGCCGAGATTCAAACGATGGCTGGCGGGAAGGCGGTAATTGTTACGCCGGGAGATGTAACCGGTTTCCTCAATAGAGCCATCGGGCCGGATGATGATTGTTGCCTTTTCGGGGATAGTGATACATCCACCGGTATTGAATATCCAGGAAGCTCCTGCATCAATGCGGTCACTGAACTTATGGCTGAGATTGAGGCTGATGCTGTGGCGGCGGTCATATTTGTAGGGGAACCATCGGCCTTGGTTGATGGTACCGTTCTTAAAACGGTGATCGGTCTTGGATAGGGTATATGCCAGCCAGCCGGTAGTCTTGCCCAATGTTTTCTGTACCATCAGTTCCAGACCGAAGGAGCGGCCTTCGCCCATTTCCACTTTTTCTTCCCAGTTGGTAGAGGTGCCGAAGAAGGATACACCGTCTTGATATTCAAGTATGTGTTTCATCTGTTTATAATATCCCTCGACGGAGAACTCCCAACCCGGCAGTCCGGAATAGTAGCCTCCTATGGAGAACTGGTTGGCATACATCGGACTGATGTCTTTGGTAATGGGCACCCAGAGGTCGGTAGGCATAGACAGCGGAGTGGAGGACAGCATATGCACATACTGTGCCATGCACGTATAGGATGCTTTGGCGGAATATCCTTGTCCGAGGTCATAGCGGGCGGAAAGGCGGGGCTGCAGCGAATAGTAGCTTTTCCCTTGTGTGTGGAACAGCGATGTGCGTACACCTGCATTCAGACTGAACCTGGCGTTTACATTGAAATTGTCTTCGGCGTAAAGGGAGATTTCTTGTCCGCGCATGGCATGGCTGTTGCTGGTATTGTAAACCGTATCTTCCTGGAGGGCGCCATTATCTATATCTTGTATTTTCGAGGTAGCTATTCCCGGACGGAACGTATGGTGGATGTACTCTGCACCGAACTTGATGTGGTGCTGCGGCATGGGGGTGTAGTCAAAGTCCATACGCGCACTCCAGTCACGGATACCGGAGTTGAACTTGGAGGAGTAATAGTATCTGTCTTGTACTTTATTGGCGACAGTATAGGTATCTTCCATGTTTCCGTCCAGCCCCATCTCATATTTGTTGTATGAGACGGTGGTGTTGCAAAACAGCTTGCTGTTGAATACATAGTTCCAGCGGCCGTAGGCGATGGTGTTTCCCCAATTCAGATGGCTGTTGTCCTTGGAATAATTCTTAATGCTGTTGTCGTAATTGTCACCGTGGTAGTAACTGTCATAATGATAGTGGTCCTTCCCCTTGTAGAAACTGAGGAAGATGCGGCTACGGTCGCTGAACTTATGGTTGACCTTTGCATTGACGTCGTAAAAATAGTAGTTGTATTTGTCGGAATAGGTGTCGTCTTTGTCTACAATGAGATTTTTGAAGAATAGGGTGGGGATGGCTCGTGCGCTGAAACTGAAGGAGGTCCGTTCTTTCCAGATAGGGCCTTCGATATGCAGTTTGTCCGTCAGCAGGCCTATACTGAATGCGCCGTGGTATTTATGCATGTCCCCGTCGTTGGTCCGTACATCTACTATAGACGAAAGACGCCCGCCGTAGCGGGCAGGAAAAGAACTTTTGAAGAGTGTGGTGTTCTTTACCGCTTCGGGCGTAAAGATGGAGAATACTCCCAGCAGGTGGTCTGCGTTGTAAACTGGAATCCCGTCCAGCATAACCAGGTTTTGGTCGGGACCTCCCCCTCGCACATACATGCCTGCAAAACCTTCCATACCGGCTTGCACACCCGGCATCAGCTGAATGGTCTTCAGCAGGTCGGCTTCTCCCAATATGGACGGGGTATGCCTGATTTGTGTCATCGGTATCTCATGCGCTCCCATGGCTGTGCTTTCTATGCCGGCCTCCCGCTTGTCCGAGAGCACCACGACCTCTGCCAGCTGGTTATTGCTGTCCAGCCTGACGTTGAGCAAGGTGTCTTTCGTCAGTTCGAACCGGCTATGCCGGCTTTCGTAGCCCAGGTAGGAGAAAACCAGTTCCGTTTCCCCTTCCGGCAGGGTGAGGGAATAGAAACCGAAAGGATTGGTGGCAGTACCTGTGGAACGACGACTCTCAAGGATATTGGCACCAATCAGCGTCTCGGAAGACGCTCCGTCGGTCACGTATCCGCTGATGGTGAACTTACGGCTAACGGGTTTCTGCGGCACGGGCCGCTTATGGAGTAGAATGTGCTTTCCGGATATTTCGAACGTTATGGGTTCGTTTTCAAAGGCACGTTGCAATATCTCACTGATGTTCTTTTGTTTCATCTCCAGTGTGATGCGGTGCGTGAGCTTTACTTCTTCCCCATAGATGAAGGAGAATCCGGTTGCATTTTCCAGTTGCTTCACGAAACTCTCTAAAGTTGCGTTACGGATATTCAGGTTTATACGTGTTTCCTTGTTTTGTGCCTGTGCATGGAGTGAGGCGCTTAAAAGAACCACACACATCAGAAGTACGGTTCTGATGCGGTGGTGCGAACAGATAGTAGAGCTGGTCATTGTCAGTTAAGTTTAGTAGTAAGGATAATAGTGTTGTTTTCTTTTTTATAGGTAAAGTTGCCGGCGTCCTTCAGTAGGTCGAGGATTTCTGTAAGACTCTCCCCTTCGCGGAAGGTAGCTGTCATATGATAGTTCTTCAGGCTGTCTCCTTCGATACGTATATCGGTACGGAACGTTTCGGAAAGTTGACGGACGATTTCCTGCAAGGGTTGCTGATCGAATGTCAGTACGCTATGAATTACTTGGGTTTCCTCGGTAGTATGTATGGCTTCTGTGGGAATGGCTTCCCGTGGTGGTGCTACGTATAAGAACTGATAGGCTGCCCAGCTCGTTACACAGAGCAGAACTACGGCTGCGGCACTGGCTGTACGCATCCAGAACCGCTTCATGCTGCGGCGCTTTAGCAAACGGCTTTCCAGCAGCCTCCAGCTGTTCTCTGCCGTAAAGCGTCCTCGTGGGGAACGGGTAGAAGCAACCAGTTTGTTCAGTACCTTGTCGAAATTCTCGTTATTCACTTTCATTTTTGGCAATTTATTAAGAGCCTATGACTCCTTTTCCGTATGTAAAGACAGCTGCTTTTCAGGAATTCCCTATGCCTATATCCTGAAATAATGTTAATCTGAAGCTCTTTGTCCGTGAAAGTCCGTCCTGCCTACGTATGACTTCCTTGCTTCTCTGTTTCAATCAATAGGGAAAGTCTGCATGAGATGTGCATCTCATGTTGTTCGAGATGTGCATCTCATGCGGTTCGAGATGTGCATCTCATATATGCATACGGGGCTTCTTGCGAGGAAGATGAAGCAGAGTTCACTCCGTCAGCAATGCTTCCTTGAGTCTTGTGAGTGCTTTTTGCAGTTGCGCGTCTACTGTCTTTGTGCTGATGTTCAGCTCCTCCGCCACTTGTGCATAGCTTTGTTTCTCTTCGCGCAGGCGGATGAATACTTCACGGCAACGCTCCGGCAGGCGGTCGAGCGCCTTGACATATCGGGCAAACAGTTCTTCGCTGATAAGAGTGTCTTCGGGAGAATCGGCCTGGCCGGAAAGTTCGGGAAGCTGTTCGGACGAGAGTGTAGGGTGTCGGTTCTCTTTTTCCAGGTAATTGAGGGAGGCGTTTTTGGTAAGGATAAAGCAGTAATCCTCTATGTTGTTCACTTCCGGCAACCGGGCGCGTTGTTCCCAAAGCTTCATGAAGACGTCGAGCACAATTTCTTGCGCCCACTCTTCGTGCTTCACGAAATAGCAGGCAATACGGAACAAGCGGTCGTAGCACAGATTGTAGAAACTGTGAAAAGCCCGTTCCGAGTCTTCTTCCTTCATTTGGCGCAAGTAGCGTCTGACTTCTTGTTCGGTCATGCAGTCTCCCGGTTTTGTTGTTATTCAATGAACATCAGGTCACTTATTATGCCGTCCGAAACAAAGATGCCTTCCCGGGTCAGGTGCAGGCGGTCTGCCTGCATCTCCAGTTTGTGGCTTTGGAGGTAGGGGGCTGCCATCTTCGTGCAATATTGGCGCAACTCTGTGCCGAAGGCTTCTTCCGTATATGTCAGGGAGACTCCCCACATGGTACGCAGGGAAGTCATGATGTATTCATTGTAACGGGTCACTTTATCCAGGATTTCTGTTTCGGAGGAACGCTGTCCCTCTTCAATGGACTTTATGTATCCTTCCAGAGAAGCTGTGTTCCATTCCCTTGTCTCCGCATTGAAGGAGTGGGCTGAAGGGCCGCAGCCCAAATACGGAATGCCTTTCCAGTAAGCAGTGTTGTGGCGTGAGTACATGCCGGGCTTGCAGAAGTTGGATATTTCGTAATGCTCATACCCCGCGGCTCCCAGGGTGTCCATGAGCGCCGAGAAGAAGCGCACGCTACTCTCTTCATCCACTTCGCTGATACGATGGCTCTGCAGCATTTCGTAGATGCGGGTGCCTTTTTCGTAAGTCAGATGATAAGCGGAGATATGCTCCACATCAAGGCCGACGGCTTGTTGCAGGTCGCGTTCCCACCGTTGGTCTGTTTCATCCGGTAGTCCATAGATAAGGTCGATGCTGATATTCCGGAAGCCGGCTTGGCGGAGGCGGTGTATGGCTGCGATGGCTTGCGCGGCATTGTGCCGGCGGTTCAACAGTTTCAGGGTGGGGGCGTCGAATGTCTGTATTCCCATGCTTATGCGGTTGAAGGGGAGGGTACGCAGCATGGACACATATTCTTCCGTCAAGTCGTCGGGATTGGCCTCGAGGGTAATTTCTTCGGCATGTTCTGTTCCATACACCTCTTTGATAGTCCGGAATATCTGCTCGAAATCTTCGTGAGCGAGCTGTGAGGGAGTTCCTCCGCCAAAGTAGATGGTCTCTATCGGTTCTTCCTTCAGATAACCCTTGCGGGTTTTCAGTTCAGTGCACAAGGCACGGATGTACTGCTGCTTCAATTCGCTGCGAGTGGTGGAATAGAAATCGCAATAGATACAGCGTGTCTTGCAAAAAGGTATATGAATATAGATGCCTGCCATGGTATGCTTATGGATATTTGTTGCAAAAATAGTCTTTTGGCAGGAGAATATATCGGTTTTCGGGACATTTAATGTAATATGGAAGTAGTCAGTGTCTTGGTGGATATTCTCAGTTTTGTCTGTAATCCGGAAAAATAGAACATTTTTTGAGTCGTATGGAAATTCATTATTCCGAATAAACTCCTTTCCTTTGTTATCAGAAAAAGGAATGGGTGTCTATTAAAATAATGAGTAATATGTTTGAAGGACTTGACTTTTGGTTTGAACAGATTATAGCTTATTGCATTGCCCTCGTACTGGTGCAGTTCATGAAGAAACAAATATAGCGGCAAATACTTTATTCACTTCCGTCGTAGCACGGTTTAATCTTAGGCTTTTTCTTGTGATTTCTGAGCTTTTGGGGTACTAATGACCGATATTTACCCCTTTTTGAAACAATAGTGCCCCCGAAATTACCGGGAATGGGGTAATTTTGCAGTATTGAAAAACAAACTTAAATAATATCATGAGAAAAAGTAACTACTTATGGCTGCTGCTGGTGGCAGTTTTATTGCTGCCCGCTCAGGAAATGGCTGCCAAGAAGAAAAAAGAGAAGGAAGTGACAGACCGCGAACTTTGGGCCGGGGTGTTGTATCAAATGGCTGCTCCGGTACTGAGCAATATGAGTGAAGGGAAGCTCCAGGAAAATATGCAGGTGGAGCTTAGCCCCACTTGGGATGGACGCGACAAACGGGTGACCTATATGGAATGTTTCGGACGTCTGATGGCGGGGTTGGCACCCTGGCTCTCTTTGCCGGACGATGACACTGCCGAAGGCAAGCAGCGCAGGCAGCTCCGCGAGTGGGCATTGAAAAGTTATGCGCAGGCGGTAGACCCGGAAAGTCAGGATTACCTACTTTGGCGGAAAGAGGGACAGCCGCTGGTCGATGCCGCTTATGTTGCTGAAAGCTTCCTGCGAGGATACGATGCTTTGTGGGTGCCTCTGGATAGTTTGACTAAACGGCGTTACATTGAAGAGTTCACCCAGTTGCGCCGTGTGGACCCTCCTTATACCAACTGGCTGCTGTTCTCGTCTACGGTAGAATGTTTCCTGCGCAAGGCTGGTGCCAAGAGTGATGCTTACCGTATTGTCTCCGCTCTGCGCAAGGTGGAAGAGTGGTATGTAGGTGACGGCTTCTATAGCGACGGACCGGGATTTGCCTTTGACTATTACAACAGCTTCGTACTCCATCCCATGTATGTGGAGTGTCTGGAAGTCTTTACGAACAGTGGAAAAAATAAGATATGGAATGCGCCGGATTGCAATTTCCAGCGTGCCCAGAAGCGCATGCAGCGTTTCGGCATGATTCTGGAACGTTTCATCTCTCCCGAGGGGGCCTTCCCCGTATTCGGGCGTTCCATTACCTACCGCACCGGTACCCTCCAACCATTGGCTTTGTTGGCATGGCGTGGATGGTTGCCCAAGGAATTGTCGAACGGACAGGTACGTGCTGCCATGACAGCTGTCATCAACCGTATGTTCGGTGACAACCGGAACTTCAACGAGAAAGGTTTTCTGACATTGGGATTCAATGGTTCCCAGCCTCATATCTCCGACTGGTATACTAACAACGGCAGCCTTTACATGGCTTCCCTGGCATTCTTGCCCCTGGGCTTGCCCGCCGACCATCCGTTCTGGACAGATGCTCCGCAGGCATGGACCTCGAAAAAGGCGTGGGGTGGTGAAGAATTCCCCAAAGACCATGCCTATTATGAGTAAGACTGATTCATTTTTTATAGTATTTATATTAATTGTTTGGGGGATTGGTGGATTTCCGGTGGCACTCTGTGCACAGGGTGCTGCCGGTGTCCTTCCCGAAACGCATCTGGTGGAAGTGGGGAAAGGATACAGCCAGACTTCCGTCAACACTGCCGTATTCCGTAATAATTCGCTGGTGACGCAAGGTGACGAGCAATACATCAGTTACTATGATGCGGAAGGGTTCCTGACTCTTGGAAAACGGAACCTCCATGCCGGACAGTGGACACTGCACCGCACACAGTATAAAGGGAATGTGAAGGATGCCCATAACGTCATCAGCATGATGCTGGATGGTGACGGGTATATTCATGTAGCCTTCGACCATCACGGACAGCCCTTGAACTACTGTCGCAGCATTGCACCCCATTCACTGGAATTGGGTGAGAAGGAGCCCATGACGGGCGTGGATGAAGGCAATGTAACCTATCCGGAGTTTTATCTGCTGTCCGGAGGCGACCTGCTGTTTGCATACCGTTCCGGTTCTTCCGGCCGGGGCAACCTGGTGATGAACCGCTATTCCTTGAAGGAGAAGAAATGGAGCCGTGTGCAGGATGTACTGATTGATGGCGAGAACAAGCGCAATGCTTACTGGCAGCTATATGTAGATGAGCTTGGAACCATCCATCTGTCGTGGGTCTGGCGCGAGACTTGGCATGTGGAAACCAACCATGACCTATGCTACGCCCGTTCCTTTGACAATGGCGTAACATGGTATAAGGAAAATGGCAAGAAATATGATTTGTCCATCCGTCTGGGTAATGCAGAGTATGCCTGCCGCATTCCTCAGAATTCGGAACTGATAAACCAGACCAGCATGAGTGCCGATGCAGGCGGCAATCCGTACATTGCTTCCTATTGGCGCGACCCGGACAGCGACGTCCCGCAATACCGGATTGTCTGGCATGACGGGCAGATGTGGCACAGCCGCCAGGTCTCCGGGCGTACCACTCCGTTTTCCCTGAAAGGTGGAGGCACGAAGATGATTCCGATGGCCCGTCCGCGCATCGTAGTAGATGGCGGGGAGATATTTTATGTATTTAGGGATGAAGAACGGGGGAGCAAAGTCTCTTTGGCGCACGCTACGGATGTGGCAAACAGTAAGTGGAGCATCAGCGATTTGACCGACTTCACTGTCGGTGCCTGGGAACCGTCTCATGACACGGAATTGTGGAAGAGCAGGAAGCGGCTGCATCTGTTTGTGCAGCATGCCAAGCAAGGAGACGGAGAGCGGGTTGTGGAGTTTGCACCGCAACCGGTATATGTATTGGAAGTGATAAGATAAAAGAACAGTATTAGTATATGAAAACGACATGCTTATTTTTATTGGGTTTGGCTTTTTGCTGGGGACTGTTCTCATGCACCGCTCAGCAGCCGAAACCGGAAGAAGTGATTGAGATTATCAATCGGGTGAACAACTATTGGCAGGAGACCCATCCGCAACATGGGCGCTCTTTCTGGGACAATGCCGCCTATCATACGGGAAACATGGAGGTGTTCTTCCTGACCGGTAATCCGGAATGCTATGCCTATTCCGAGGCGTGGGCAGAACATAATGAATGGAAAGGCGCGAAGAGTGACAACAAGGAAGAGTGGAAGTACAGCTATGGGGAGAGTGATGATTATGTGCTTTTCGGTGATTATCAGATTTGTTTCCAGACTTATGCGGATTTGTATACCGTGAAGCCGGATTCCGGGAAGATAGCCCGTGCGCGCGAAGTGATGGAATACCAGATGAGTACGGACAAGAACGATTATTGGTGGTGGGCGGACGGACTTTACATGGTAATGCCCGTTATGACAAAGATGTACAAGCTGACCGGCAATCCGTTATATCTGGAGAAACTGCATGAATACTGGACCTATGCCAACAGTATCATGTACGATTCGGAGGAAGGCCTATACTATCGCGACGGCAAATATATTTATCCAAAACACAAAAGTGTGAATGGTAAGAAAGACTTCTGGGCACGTGGCGACGGTTGGGTGCTGGCTGCTTTGGCAAAGGTACTGAAAGACCTGCCCGAAACAGACCAATACCGCCAGGAGTACATAGACCGCTTCCAGACGATGGCCAAATCCGTGGCTGCCTGCCAGCAGCCGGAAGGCTACTGGACACGCAGTATGCTCGACCCTGAGCATGCTCCCGGTCCTGAAACCAGCGGTACGGCTTTCTTTACCTATGGTCTGTTATGGGGGATGAACAACGGCTTGCTGGACAAGGCTGCTTATCAACCCGTAGTGATGAAGGCGTGGAATTATCTGACTACTGTAGCCTTGCAGCCCGATGGCCGCATAGGGTATGTACAGCCGATTGGCGAGAAAGCCATTCCCGGACAGGTGGTTGATGCCAACTCTACTGCTAACTTTGGGGTAGGGGCATTTCTGCTGGCAGCTTGTGAGATGGTGCGTTTTTTGAATGCCGACTGATTGGAGAGATTAAATAAGTGTATATGTTACACAACATATACACTTTCTTTGTATTATAATGTATATAGTGTTAATTTTACACCCGTTAAAAGGTTTAATATAAAAAGATTATGATTGTACGGATGAAAAACACTTTCCGGATGCTTTTGGCGGCAATGTTATTGTCGTTGTTTGCACTTCCGGGATATTCCTGGCAAAAATCCTTTCCCGAAAAAGATTATGTAGCTTATTTGTTCACTTATTTCACTGGGAATAGTGGCGATGAAGAAGCTGTGCGCTATGCTGTAAGCATGGACGGTTATACCTACTGGGCATTGAATGATAATGAACCGGTAATCGACTCGAAAGTCATCAGCTCCACCGGGGGAGTCCGCGACCCGCATATCCTTCGTTGCGAGGATGGCAAGACTTTCTATATGGTAGTGACAGATATGGTTTCAGCCAATGGATGGAGTTCCAACCGTGCCATGGTTTTGCTGAAATCTACCGACTTGGTCAACTGGTCCCACTCCGTTATCAATATACAGAAACGTTATTCAGGTCAGGAGGATTTGAAGCGTGTATGGGCTCCGCAGACTATCTACGACCCGGAGGCGGGAAAGTACATGGTGTATTGGTCCATGCTGCATGGCGATGGAGCCGATGTCATATATTATGCTTATGCCAATGCGGAGTTTACGGATTTGGAGGGAGAGCCCAAGCCATTGTTTCTGCCGGAGAACGGGAAATCGTGCATCGATGGAGACATTGTCTATAAGGATGGTGTTTTCCACCTTTTCTATAAGACGGAAGGGCATGGAAACGGCATAAAGGTGGCCACCACCCGTTCCCTGACCTCCGGGGCATGGACGGAAGAGCCCGATTACAAGCAACAGACTAAGGAAGCCGTAGAGGGTGCGGGCACTTTCAAACTGATAGGGCAGGATAAGTATATCCTGATGTACGACGTCTATATGAAAGGAAGCTATCAGTTTACGGAAACCACTGACTTGAAGAATTTTAAGGTGATAGACAGCGAGGTGAAGATGAACTTCCATCCCCGTCATGGGACCATTATCCCCATTACCCGCCATGAGCTGTTGCGCATTACCGATGAATGGGGCAAGCCGACAGAACTGGGCGCATTGCCCAACAATCCCGTATTGCCGGGTTTCCATGCCGACCCGGAAATCCTTTATTCCCATCAGACCCAAAAGTATTACATCTATTCTACTACGGACGGACAGCCGGGGTGGGGAGGCTGGTACTTTACCGTATTCTCCTCCACGGATTTGAAGACTTGGCAGGATGAAGGCGTCATGTTGGACTTGAAGTCGGAGCAAGTGCCTTGGGCAGATGGCAATGCTTGGGCGCCTTGCATTGAAGAGAAAAAAGTGGACGGCAAGTATAAATACTTCTTCTATTACAGTGGAAATCCCAAGAATGGCGGCGGCAAGCAGATTGGAGTGGCTACGAGCGATTCTCCTGCCGGCCCTTTCACCGATTTGGGACGCCCTGTCGTTACTGCCTCACCCGTCGGTGGCGGGCAACAGATTGATGTGGATGTGTTTACAGACCCTGTTTCGGGCAAATCCTATCTTTACTGGGGCAACGGCTACATGGCAGGTGCCGAGCTGAACGACGATATGGTGTCCATCAAGGAAAATACCGTTACGGTGATGACACCGGCGGGAGGCACCTTGCAGGACTATGCTTTCCGCGAAGCAGCTTATGTCTTTTATCGCAACGGGCTCTACTATTTCATGTGGTCGGTAGACGATACCGGTTCGCCCAATTACCATGTGGCATACGGTACATCCAAGTCGCCGCTCGGTCCTATCGAAGTTGCCAAGCAACCCGTTGTGCTGATTCAGAATCCGGAAAAGGAAATTTACGGTCCGGCACACAACGCTGTATTGCAGATTCCCGGTACAGATGAGTGGAGAATCGTTTACCACCGTATTAATAAATGGTACTTGAAAGATGGCCCCGGCGTTCATCGTGAAGTCTGCATAGACCGGATGGAGTTCAATGAAGACGGAACCATCAGGCCGGTGGTGCCTACCTTTTAATTTAATGATATAACATAATAATTTAATACCATGAAGAATAGATTGAAATTACTGGTTTGGTTGTTTGCCCTCTCAGGTCCGCTGGCAGCACAGAGTGTATCTGTCAATGGTCCGGATGGAAAATTGCAGCTTACGGTATCCTGCCCGTCAGCCAACGGCGAAGTGTCTTACGCCGTCACCTACAATGGAAAGCAAATGCTGGAATCTTCTCCCTTGGGGATGGAGACAAATGTGGGTGATTTCTATAGAGGATTGCAGTTGAAGGAACATAAAGTCACAGCTCTTGATACGGTTTATGAACAATCCCGAATCAAAGCTTCGCACATCCATTACCGGGCAAACGAATTGCTTTGTTCATTCGTCAACGGTGAGGGGAAGAATGTGCAGATAACTTTCCGCGTCAGCAACAATGACGTGGCTTTCCGTTACACCTTGCCGAGGGAGCAGGGAAAAGGAAGCGTCACGGTGAACAGCGAACGGACCGGCTTCCGCTTCCCGTCGCAGACCACCACTTTCCTTTGTCCGCAGAGCGACGCCATGATAGGGTGGAAGCGTACCAAACCCAGTTACGAAGAAGAATATAAGGCAGATGCCCCGATGAACGAACGTTCGGGTTATGGACATGGATATACATTTCCCTGCTTGTTCAAGGTGGGGGATGACGGCTGGGTACTGCTCAGTGAAACCGGAGTGGACAGCCGTTATTGTGGCTCGCGTTTGAGTGATTGGGATAACGGCGTGTATCGCATTGCTTTCCCCATGCCGGAAGAGAACAACGGCAACGGAACGGTGTCACCTGCCTTTTCCCTGCCGGGCTCCACGCCGTGGCGTACTGTGACGGTGGGCGAAACCTTGAAGCCGATTGTGGAAACCACCGTCCCCTGGGATGTAGTGGAACCACGCTATACCACCACCCATGATTACAAGCCGGGCCGTGGCACCTGGAGCTGGATTCTCTGGCAGGACGGCAGCATCAACTACGACGACCAGGTGCGCTATGTTGACTTGGCGGCCGCCATGGGATACGAATATGTATTGATTGACAACTGGTGGGACAACAACATCGGTCGCGACCGCATGGAACAGTTTGTCAAGTATGCCCGCAGCAAGGGTGTGGAGGTATTCTTGTGGTATAGCTCCAGTGGTTACTGGAACGATATAGAGCAGAGTCCCGTCAACCGGATGGATAACTCCATTGCCCGCAAGCAAGAGATGCGCTGGTTGCAAAGTCTGGGTGTGAAGGGTATCAAAGTAGACTTCTTCGGCGGTGACAAGCAGGAGACCCTGCGTTTGTACGAGGAGATTCTGAGCGATGCCGACGACCACGGTCTGATGGTTATCTTCCACGGCTGTACCTTGCCTCGCGGCTGGGAACGGATGTATCCCAATTACGTAGGCAGCGAGGCGGTGCTGGCTTCCGAGAATCTGGTATTTAGCCAACATTTCTGTGATAACGAGGCCTTCAATGCCACGCTGCACCCTTTCATCCGCAATGCTGTGGGATGCATGGAGTTTGGCGGTGTGTTCCTGAACAAGTGTCTGAACCGCAGCAACGATGGTGGAACTATTCGCCGCACCACGGACATCTTTCAGCTGGCAACGGCAGTGCTGTTCCAAAATCCTATCCAGAACTTCGCCTTGGCACCTAATAACTTGACGGATGCTCCGCAAATCTGCCTCGACTTTATGAAACAAGTGCCCACTACTTGGGACGAGACCCGTTTCATTGACGGCTATCCGGGGAGATATATTGTTCTTGCCCGCCGTCATGGAAACACGTGGTACATAGCCGCTGCCAATGCAACGGCGGAACCGTTGAAACTGAAGCTTGACCTTCCTATGCTGGCAGGACAAGAGGTGTCTTTGTATAGTGATGACAAGAAGATGCAGCCTCAATTAAAGCTGCAGAAGATAAAGACTGATGGCTCTCTGCAACTCACGGTTCAGCCGCAGGGAGGGGCGGTAATCGTGAAATAAAGAAGGCATGGAGCAACCCTTGTTTTGTAATGATATATCATAACGGATTGCTTTATTTGTAAATACCTGATTATCAAATGACTATAATTGGTCTAATTCAGTCGTATACTGAATGGCATTCACTATACGACTGAACTTTATTCACTATACGACTGAATGGCATTCAGAATACGGCTGATTGTGACTATCGAACTAAATGTAAATGATTAATACCGACTTAATACCATGAATAGATTCTTGAAATTATTGTCCTTGTGTCTGTTCTTGACACTGACCGTTCCTTTGCAGGCTGTAACGAATGGAGTGGCGAATGAACCCGATTCAGTCTACCTCTTTTCCTATTCCCATGCCGACGGCAGTGGCGGTCTGAAACTAGCCTGGAGTCCCGATGGCAACCGATGGTTCAGCGTGGCAGACGGCAACTCTTTTGTCAACTCGGACTTCGGCCCCTGGGGGCAAATGAAGCGGATGCTGAAACCGCACTTGATGCAGACCCGTGCCGACGACCGCTGGCACTGCATCTGGGAACTGACGGAAAGCGGAAACTCCCTCGCATACGTCGAGTCTCCCAACCTGCTGCAATGGAAAGCGCAGAAATACTTTGACCGTTCCCGCCTTGCCGAATATCGGCCGGCAGAGGTCTATCCCACCGTGCGGAAGGAGGTTCTGCTGAACGGTACCATGCAGCAGGGCTGGATGCAGCGTGTGCCGTATGCCACGGTGCAGCGTGTCATCTCCTTTGCGGAGCATAAGAAGTACCGCCAGGCACTCTATGCCGAACGTACCGAGCAAGACCCCGTCCGCTTTGCCGGCCTGAAGCCGGTGGAGGCAACCATCGAAGTGGAGACGGAATGTGCAAAACCCATCAGCAAGCATCTGATAGGCATCTTCTTCGAAGACATAAACTATGCTGCGGATGGAGGACTGTATGCCGAGCTGATACAGAACCGCGACTTCGAGTATTCGTCCAAAGACGGTTCTCGTCAAGGTTGGGACGCTACATATGCCTGGGCGGTGAAAGAGGGCGATGCTTCGGCTGCCGTAACCATTGCCACTGCCGACCCCATCCATCCCAACAATCCTCATTATGCCGTACTGGAAGCTCGTCCCGGAGTGACATTGCAGAACGACGGTTTCGACGGCATCAGCCTGAAGAAAGGGGAGAAGTACGATTTCTCTCTCTTCGCCCGCGTGGCACCGGGCAGCAAGGAAGGCAAGGTGGTTGTTTGCCTGCTCGACCAGGATGGCCGTGAGATTGCCCGTTCTTCCGTCAATGTGTCCTCCAAAGAGTGGAAGAAACAGCAGACGGTGCTGACAGCAAACGCCGATGTGCGTGCCGCCGTGCTCTCGCTTCAGCCGCAGACGGTGGGGACACTGCACCTCGATATGATTTCCCTTTTTCCGCAAAATACATTCAAGGGACATAAGAACGGCTTGCGTATCGACCTGGCGCAGACGCTTGCCGACCTGCATCCACGCTTCGTCCGCTTTCCCGGCGGCTGCGTGGCTCATGGCGACGGCATCGACAATATCTATGACTGGAAAGGCTCTATCGGCCCGCTCGAGGCTCGTAAGCCGTTGCGCAATCTGTGGGGGTATCATCAGACACGCGGACTGGGCTACTTCGAGTACTTCCGCTTCTGCGAAGATATAGGTGCCGAACCTCTGCCGGTATTGGCAGCGGGCGTGCCGTGCCAGAATTCGGGCACACACTCGCACTATGCCGACAACTGTCCGCAGGGGGCCAACAAGGAACTGATGCGCTACGGCCAGCAGGGTGGCATCCCGATGGAAGAGATGCCTGCCTATATCCAGGATGTGCTCGACCTGATAGAGTATGCCAACGGCGATGCACGCCGCACCGTGTGGGGCAGGAAGCGTGCTGAGGCAGGCCATCCCAAGCCTTTCAATCTGAAGTATATCGGCATCGGCAACGAGGATATGATTACCGAAGTGTTTGAGGAGCGCTTTGCCATGATATACAAGGCTGTCAGGGAGAAGCATCCCGAAATTACGGTTGTCGGCACTGTAGGTCCCTTCTACGAAGGCACGGACTATGCGGAGGGCTGGCGCCTTGCCACGGAACTGGGCGTGCCCATGGTGGACGAACACTATTACGTGGATCCGGGCTGGATGATTCACAACCAGGACTACTACGACCGTTATGACCGTACCAAGTCCAAGGTCTATCTGGGCGAATATGCCGCCCACCTGCCCGGACGTCCCAACAACATAGAGACAGCGTTGGCAGAAGCTCTCTATCTGACTTCGGTGGAACGTAATGCCGATGTGGTGGAGATGACCTCGTACGCCCCGTTGCTGGCGAAGGAAGGCCATACGCAGTGGAATCCCGACTTGATTTATTTCAATAACACGGAAGTGAAGCCTACCGTGGGCTACTACACACAGCAGATGTACGGACAGAATGCGGGTACGCAGTACATCACCTCGCACATCACACTGAGTAATGGGCAAGAGGCTGTCCGTAAGCGCGTCGGTGTTTCGGTGGTAAAGGATGAGGCCACGGGTGACCATATTGTAAAGCTGGTGAACCTGCTTCCGGTGGAGGTTTCCTCTACAGTGAAGCTGAAGGGCATCGACTTGCAGAATCCCTCGGCAGTGAAGACGCTCCTGACGGGTGACCCGAAAGACAAGCAGGCACGTTCCGTGACTTCCGCCTTCGTCGACATCGGCGGTACGGAGTTTCCTTATACCTTGCCTGCCTATTCGTTTACGGTGATACGTATCCATGAGAATAAGGGGAAATAAGGATAAATCCGTGTAATTCCGTGCGTGGGAACTTAAGAACTTAAAAACTTAAAAGATATGATACGATTATTGACTTTGGCACTTGTTGCAGCCATGACCGGCAGTGTGTCGGCACAAAAGCAACAGACTTTGCATTCCGGTTATCCCATCGACCCGGTTCCTTTCACTTCAGTGAAGGTGACGGACAGTTTCTGGGGACAACGCTTGAAGGCAAGCCGCGAGGTAACCATCCCGTTGGCTTTCAGTAAGTGTGAGGAAACGGGACGTTATGAAAACTTTGTGAAAGCTACTCATCCCAGTGATGAGTATAAGGTGGGAGGCTTCTCCTTTGACGATACGGATGTCTATAAGACGATTGAAGGTGCAAGTTACTCCTTGCAGACTTACCCGGACAAGAAACTGGAAGAATATATCGACAGCGTATTGGTCATAGTGGCCGCCGCCCAAGAACCGGACGGGTATCTTTACACCGCACGTACCATGAACCCCAAGCATCCGCACGATTGGTCGGGGCCGGAACGCTGGTCGGAGGTGGAGAATTTGAGCCACGAGTTCTATAATCTGGGTCACATGGTGGAAGGGGCTGTGGCTTATTATCAAGCTACAGGCAAGCGGAACTTCCTGGATATAGCTATCCGTTATGCCGACTGCGTATGCAAGAATATCGGTGAAGGCCCCGGACAGAAGCGTGTGATTCCCGGACATCAGATTGCCGAAATGGCATTGGTACGCCTCTATACCGTGACAGGAGATAAGAAATATCTCGACCAGGCCAAGTTCTTCCTCGACGCGCGCGGCACTACGGCACGCAAGGACATCTATTTGCAGTCGCACAAGCCTGTACTGGAGCAGGAAGAGGCAGTGGGACATGCCGTACGTGCCGGTTACATGTATTCCGGTATGGCTGATGTGGCTGCCATTACGGGTGACAGCTCCTACATCAAGGCTATCGACAAGATATGGGAGAATATCGTCGGCAAGAAGATATATATTACCGGCGGTATCGGTGCGCGTCATGCGGGCGAAGCTTTCGGTGATAACTATGAATTGCCGAATCTGACTGCCTACAATGAGACCTGTGCCGCCATCGGCAATGTTTACATGAATTACCGCCTCTTTCTGCTGCATGGCGATTCCAAGTATTTCGACGTGCTGGAACGTACGCTTTACAACGGATTAATCTCCGGCGTTTCATTGGACGGAGGCAAGTTCTTCTATCCCAATCCGTTGTCTTGCGATGGTAAGTATCACTTTAATGCCGACCATACGATTACACGCCAGCCGTGGTTTGGTTGTGCCTGCTGTCCTAGCAACATCAGCCGGTTCATTCCTTCTTTGCCGGGATATGTGTATGCCGTGAAAGACAATCAGGTGTACGTCAACCTTTTCTTGTCCAACCGTGCCGAGCTGAAGTTGAATGAAAAGAAAGTGGTGCTGGAGCAGGAAACCGGATACCCCTGGAACGGAGATATTCGTGTGAAGGTGGCTCAGGGCAACCTGCCGTTTACGATGAATATCCGTATTCCGGGTTGGGTGCGCGGCAGTGTACTTCCGAGTGACCTTTATTCGTATGCCGACGACCTGAAGTTGGGCTATCGTGTATTGGTGAATGGCGAGGAGGTGACCGGTGAACTTCGTAAAGGCTATCTCCGGATAGACCGGAAGTGGAAGAAAGGGGATGTGGTAGAGGTGCATTTCGACATGCACCCCCGTGTGGTGAAAGCCAATGAAAAAGTGGTTGCCGACCGTGGACGGGTGGCCGTTGAGCGTGGTCCTATCGTTTATTGTGCCGAGTGGGCCGATAATGATTTTAATATACAGAATATCATCCTGAACCGTCATCCGAAATTCCAGGTGACGGAGAAGCCCGAACTGCTGTATGGCATCAACGAAATTACCACAGAAGTGCAGGCTCTTGGTTTTGATGCTGCCGGAAAGTTGGCAACCAGAGATGTGACGCTGACCCTGATACCTTATTATGCATGGGCACACCGGGGTGAGGGCAAGATGGATGTATGGTTGCCGGTAAATAGGATTGATGTAGAATAGGTAAGTATGTCGTCATAATTTAGCTTATGCTATCGTTATAAACAGATTAAAACCATGAAAAGACTTTTATTTCTATTGACATTGTTCGTTGTTCTTGGCATGCAGGCGCAACAGCATGTGATGACTGTTGATGTATCAAAACCGACGGCTCGGATAAATCCTGCCATGTATGGAATCTTCTTCGAAGACATTAATTTCGGTGCGGACGGTGGTTTGTATGCCGAACTGGTAAAGAACCGCTCTTTTGAGTTCCCGCAGCCGCTGGTGGGGTGGATACCTTTCGGCGAGGTGACGGTACAGGACGAGCGGCCCTGCTTCGACCGCAATCCGCATTATGTGCGCATTACCAATGACGGCTGTCTTTTGCGTGCCGGACTGGATAATGAAGGTTATCGTGGCATCGGCCTGAAAAAAGGAGAAGATTACCGTTTCTCCGCCTATGTCCGTACGCCGGATACCAAACCAATGAAGCTTTCCGTCGAACTGGTGAATTCCAACGGAGAGAATCTCCTGAAGAAGGAACTGGAAGTGAAAGGCAGTGAATGGCAGAAGCTGACGGCTGTGCTGAAAGCTCCTTTTACCGATGTTCGCTCGCGTCTGCGTGTTGTGTTGCAGACGGAGGGTACGGTAGATATGGACCACATCTCTCTCTTCCCGGTGAACACTTGGAAGAAGCGTGAGAATGGATTGCGTGCCGACTTGGTACAAGCCCTCTATGACCTCAATCCCGGAGTATTCCGTTTTCCCGGCGGTTGTATCATCGAAGGCAACAGCCTTGCCACCCGTTATCAATGGAAGAATTCCGTGGGTCCGGTAGAGAACCGTCCTTTGAACGAAAATCGCTGGAACTATACATTCAAGCATAAAGCTTTCCCGGATTATTTCCAGAGTTACGGACTTGGCTTTTACGAATATTTCCTGCTGAGTGAAGACCTCGGTGCAGAGCCTCTGCCGGTACTGAGCTGCGGGCTGTCCTGCCAATACGAAAGCAACGAAGTGGTTCCCCTTGGAGAACTCGGCCCGTACGTGCAGGATGCCCTCGACCTCATCGAGTTTGCCAACGGTGCTGCAACCTCCAAGTGGGGAAAGGTGCGTGCCGATATGGGACATCCCGAACCGTTCGGTCTGAAAATGATTGCCATCGGCAATGAACAGTGGGGGGAAGTCTATCCCGAGCGTCTGGAAGTGTTCACGAAAGCCATCCGTGCGGAATATCCCGATATGCAGATTGTAGGTTCTTCCGGTCCGAGTGCAGATGGGGACAAGTTCGATTACCTCTGGCCCGAAATGAAACGCATCGGGGTGGATTTGGTGGACGAGCATTATTATATGGCTCCCGACTGGTTCTTTGCCAATGCTGCCCGCTATGATGACTATGACCGTAAAGGACCGAAAGTCTTTGCCGGTGAATATGCATCGCATGACCACCCCACCGGGAAAGCCAATAATTTCTTGGCGGCACTGTCCGAAGCAGCTTTTATGACGGGACTGGAACGTAATGCCGATGTGGTGCGCCTGGCTACCTATGCTCCGTTGTTTGCCCATGTGGATGCCTGGCAGTGGAATCCCGATTTGATTTGGTTCGACAATCTCCGTATGATGCGGACTCCCAACTATTACGTACAGCAGATGTACGGTATGAATGCCGGAACAGATGTGCTGAACCTGCAAATGGACGGAAAACCCGTGACGGGGCAGGACAGCCTTTATGCATCGGCAGTGCTGGATGCTCCTACGGGAGAAGTAATTCTGAAGCTTGTCAATGCGGGCAGCAGATCGGAGAAGGTACAGATAGAGTTCAGCGGATTGAAGAAGCGGCAGCTTGTCTCGGGTTCCTGCACCTATTTGCAAAGTGATGACTGGAAAGCCAAGAATACACTGGAGCAGGAGGCTATTGTTCCACGTATTCGTCCGGTGGAGGTGGCTTCCCGTTCTCTGAGCCTGGAGCTTCAGCCTCGTTCGTTCGGAGTCTATCGTTTGCGGATAAGTACTCAATCAAAATAAATTCCCATTTAGTCACCTAATTTAATTATGTGAACTAGTTATGAACACTTATTTAAAGAATTAAATTCAGCCTTTTTTGAACGATTATTCTTCCTTTTAATTATAGGATAGGCGTATCTTTGTGACGGCATACCGGTTCTGCTTGTATGCCGTTGCTAATTTTTATAAACTATTTACCATGAAGAAACATTTCATTACCGGACTGCTTGCGACTTTTGCCATTGCCGCAAGCGCACAGTCCTTCACTGAATGGCAAAACCCTGAAGTGAATGCCGTGAACCGTGCTCCGATGCACACCAACTATTTTGCCTATGAGTCGGCAGATGCTGCGGCTCGTGGAGCAAAAGAACATTCTTCCAATTACATGACTCTGAACGGTATCTGGAAATTCTTCTGGGTGAAGAATGCCGATGCCCGTCCCACGGATTTCTGGAAAGTGGGGTTCAACGACAAGGGATGGAGCGATATGGCCGTTCCCGGTATGTGGGAACTGAACGGTTTCGGCGACCCTATCTACGTGAATACCGGATATGCCTGGCGCAATCAGTTCAAGAACAATCCACCGCAGGTGCCAACGGAGAATAACAATGTAGGTTCCTACCGTCGTGAGATTGTAATACCTGCCGACTGGAAGAGTAAGGACATCATTGCTCATTTCGGTTCCGTGACTTCCAATATGTATTTGTGGGTAAACGGCAAGTACGTAGGTTATAGTGAGGACAGCAAACTGGAGGCTGAATTCAACCTGACACCCTACTTGAAGCCGGGACAAAAGAATCTGATAGCCTTTCAGGTATTCCGCTGGTGTGACGGGACGTATCTGGAAGACCAGGACTTCTTCCGTTATAGCGGTGTAGGGCGCGATTGCTACTTGTATGCCCGTGACAAGAAGCGCATTCAGGACATCCGTGTCACTCCCGATTTGGATACTGCTTATAAGAACGGTTCCCTGAAAGTACAGCTTGATGTGAAGGGTGGCGGCAATGTCAGTCTTGAACTGCTGGACGCTGCCGGAAAACAGGTGGCTACAGCTGTCGCCAAAGGTAACGCTACTGCCTTGATAAATGTGGAGAATCCTCATAAGTGGACGGCGGAAACGCCCTACTTGTATACCCTACGTGCCACTTTGCAAGGCAGCAGTGAGGTGATTCCCGTAAAGGTGGGCTTCCGAAAGATAGAGCTGAAAGGAAGTCAGATACTTGTCAACGGCCAGCCCGTTCTCTTCAAGGGAGCCAACCGCCACGAGATGGATCCGGACGGTGGTTACGTCATTTCTCGCGAACGCATGATTCAGGATATTCAGGTGATGAAGCAGTTCAACCTGAATGCCGTGCGCACCTGCCACTATCCCGACAATAATCTCTGGTACGACCTCTGCGACCAATATGGTATTTACGTAGTGGCCGAAGCCAATATCGAATCCCACGGAATGGGTTATGGGGAAGAGACACTTGCCAAACGTGAGGACTATAGGAAAGCACATATGGAGCGTAACCAGCGCAATGTGCAGCGTAGCTTCAATCATCCCAGCATCATTTTCTGGTCTTTGGGCAACGAAGCCGGCTATGGCGCTAATTTCGAAGCTGCCTACGATTGGATAAAGGCTGAAGACCCGAGCCGTGCCGTACAATATGAACAAGCCGGTAAAACAGGCAAGACAGACATCTATTGCCCGATGTATTATGGCTATGACGGATGTAAGAAATACAGTGAGGATGATTCTATGACAAAGCCCCTGATTCAGTGCGAATATGCTCATGCGATGGGAAACTCGCAAGGAGGTTTTAAAGAATATTGGGATTTGGTGCGTAAATATTCCAAATTCCAAGGTGGCTTTATTTGGGATTTTGTTGATCAGTCTGTACGTTGGACAGGAAAAAACGGTAAGATGATTTATGCCTACGGCGGTGACTTTAACCGTTTTGATGCCAGCGACGGTAACTTCTGCGATAACGGTCTTATCAGCCCCGACCGTGTGCCCAATCCCCACATGTATGAGGTAGGCCGTATCTATCAGGACATCTGGACTACTCCGGCCGACTTGAAGAACGGCGAAATCAATGTGTTCAATGAATACTTCTTCCGTGATCTTTCTGCCTATTATATGGAGTGGGAGGTACTGAAAGGCGGTAAGGTGATACGGACCGGTCGTGTGGATAATCTGAATGTAGCTCCCCAACAGACAGCCAAAATCAAGTTGGACTTGGGCAAGACTTGCCAATGCACCGAGTGGTTGCTGAATGTTTCCTATAAGCTGAAGAACCGTGAAGGATTGCTTTCCGCCGGACATGTAGTGGCAAAAGACCAGTTGACGCTCAATCCTTACCAAGCTCCTTCCATGGAATTGAAGAACTGCGAACAGAGCAATATCGAGATGACGGCTCCCCAAGTACAGGATAACGATTGGAACTACCTCATCGTCTCCGGTGATGCTTTCCGTGTAGAAATCAACAAGCACAACGGTTATCTGACTAAGTACGAAGTGAATGGCCGGGATATGATTAAAGACGGCGAGGCTTTAAAACCAAACTTCTGGCGTGCGCCTGTTGACAACGACTACGGTGCCAATCTGCAACGCAAATATATCGCTTGGAAGAATCCGGAAATCAAACTGACCTCTTTCAAACAGCGCACGGAGAACAATCAGGTGATTGTAGAATCTGCTTACGACATGCCGGGTGTTTCAGCTAAGCTGAACCTTGTTTATGTCATCAACAATGCCGGTGCCGTCAAGGTGACCCAGAAGCTGACTGCCGACAAGAATGCCAAAGTATCGAACATGTTCCGTTTCGGTCTGCAGATGCCTATGCCGCGCAGCTTTGAAACCGTTGAATACTATGGACGCGGTCCGGTTGAAAACTATATTGACCGTAATCATTGCGCCGACTTAGGCATTTATCGCCAAAGTGTGGCCGAGCAGTTCTATCCCTACATCCGTCCGCAGGAAAACGGAACAAAGACCGATATTCGTTGGTGGAAGATGTTGGATCAGTCTGGTAATGGCATCAAGATTGTGGCAGCCGCTCCCTTCTCCGCATCTGCCTTGCACTATACCATCGAGTCTTTAGATGAAGGCTGGAGCAAAGAGCAAGGACACTCGCAAGAGGTGGATGAAGCTGATTTGACTAATCTCTGTATCGACAAGGTGCAAGCCGGTCTGGGTTGCGAAGACAGTTGGGGACGTATAGCCCGTCCGGAATACCTGGTGCCATACGCTGATTATGAGTTTACGTTCATCCTTTTTCCCGTATGCCATAGTATCGGAATAGAATAATATTTCTTCTCAGTGTATTACATACTGAGAAACAGATTTTATAACACTGAAGCGGTCGCCTTTCCGATGGGGGAGGGTGACCGCTTTGTGTTGATGTTTTGCTTGCTTCTGTATATTTCTTTGTTTTATTGTTTCTGATTTCGGCAAATGCAATCCGTCAGATGGTCGTTGATAAACCCCGAAGCTTGCAGATGGGCATAGCAAATGGTAGAGCCGAAGAACTTGAATCCCCGTTTTTTCATGTCTTTGCTCATGGCATCTGATTCGGGAGATGATACCGGAATCTCACTCAATGACTGAAAATGATTGATAATGGGGTTCCGGTCGGGGAAGAAGGATAGCGTATAGTTGTAAAAGCTGCCGAATTCTTTCTGTATGACAAGAAACTGCTTTGCATTGGTGATGGTCGACTTGATTTTCAGACGGTTTTTCACGATGCCGTCAAAGTGCATCAGCCGTTCCACGTCTTCGTCGGTCATTTGCGCCACTTGCGCGGCATCGAAATTGCAAAAGGCTTTGCGGTAGCCTTCCCGCTTTTTGAGGATGGTTATCCAGCTCAGTCCCGCCTGGGCACTTTCCAATACAAGAAACTCGAATAGTGTCTTGTCGTCTGTTACCGTTTTTCCCCACTCTTCATCGTGGTATTTCACATACAGCTCGTCGGTTCCGCACCAGCCGCAACGTCCGTTTATAATGTCTTGCATAAGCGTTATTTTTGTAATGAGGTGCTAAGGTAGTGCTTTCATTCCGAATAAACAAATCTATCTATTCTAAATGGATAGATTTGTTTATTCAGAATGGAATGTTTATATTTGTATCTGAATATAAATGACATAGCCCTATGATAAGCAAATCGGATATAGTAGAAGCCATACGTGTGCAACGTGAACGGTTGAGGAAATTTCAAAGTTTCCGACGTGACCTATTGTTGTCTTTACCTCCCTTGGTAGCAGACTATGCACTGATTATATCTGGTATTCGCCGTTGTGGTAAGAGTACATTGCTGGCACAATTATCGGTGGATAGATACAAGCCGGAAGAGGTGCTCTCCTTGAATTTTGATACCCCTTTACTGTATGGATTTGAATTCAGTGATTTCCGTATAGTGGATGAAGTTATTAAGGAACATGAAGGGTGTATCGCTCTTCTTTTTGACGAAATACAGATTGTTGATGGTTGGGAGGTGTATATTCGGGGCAAGTTGGATGAAGGGTTTTATGTGGGAATCACCGGCTCCAATGCTTCGATGTTGAGTCGTGAATTGGGCACGAAGTTGACAGGAAGACATATTACGAAAGAACTGTTCCCTTTTTCGTATGCTGAATATTGCGGTTTTACGGGTAAGACTATCGGTGACAGTTCCTTGTACGACTATCTGCATCGGGGTGGCTTCCCTCAATACTTGCAACTGGATGATCAGGATGTTCTGACGGATTTAGTCAATGATATAGTATATCGTGATATTGCCGTGAGATATAATATACGTGATGACCACTCTTTGAAAAGTCTCTTGGCCTATTTGATGGGGAATGTGGGCAATCTGGTGTCTGCTACAAAACTGAAACAGATACTGGGAATGAAAAGTACTTCTACTGTGTCTGATTATTTCTCTTATTTCGAACAGACTTACTTGATAAACTTTGTTCCGAAATTTTCATATTCATATAAAGCGCAACTGTTGAACCCGAAGAAAGTGTATTGTGTGGACAATGGTGTTGTATTTGTCACCTCTTCATCTTTCACCCGTGATGAGGGGCGGAGGCTGGAGAACATGGTTTTTGCGGAATTGCGTCGCCGTTATTCTGAGATATTCTATTATAATGAGAACCGGAAGGAATGCGACTTTATAGTTGTACGCAATTCTGTGCCCCAGCTTGCCATCCAGGTATGCTATGCCTTGACCGCAGAAAACCGGAAAAGGGAAGTAGATGGCTTACTGGATGCCTTGTCTTTCTTCAAGATGGGGCATGGACTGATACTCACTTATAACCAACATGACAAATTTTCCGTAGGAGATAAAACGATAGAAGCATTGCCAGTGTCTGAATATTTTAAAGACTAATCTTCTTGTCTCTTGCACTCCACCACATGATACAGCGTGCCGAACCGTGTTCTGCGGGACGGCACTTCATGTTTCTGCAGTATCCTTCCGAATACATTCACTCTCTTGGTGGACAGCGGGATGGCGCTGTACCGGCGCAGGCGGTTCAGTATTTCGGCAGACGACAGCCATTCTCCCTCCTCGTCATTTCCGGCAACGCGGAAATAGTGGTAGAACAGTTGCTCTTCGGGCGGTATCTGTTCGAAATCGTGGTTGTTTTCCGTCATAATCCGTTCGTCCGACTGGTCGAACCAATAGCGTTCGCCGTGGTCCAGTTCGTGCATGGCCTGGGCATAAAGCTGGTTGTAGTCTATCGGGCGGTTGGTGTCTATTGCTTCCGTCACTTCTATGCAGATGAACCGGCGACTGCCGCTGGGGTCGGTCAGCAAGTCCTTCTGGTTGCTGGTGGCGATGAACGAGGCATATCGGCGCATCTCGAGCACGGCATTGGCGTATGGCTTGCGCACGTTGACCACCGGCTTCTGGAGGATATGTTTCAGGAATCCTTGCTGGGTGCTGCTTATCTGGTCGAATTCATCGATGTTGATGAGCGCAAAACGGTTGAGGTAAAGTTCGGCGTCGCGCTTGCGCGAGAAGTCGATGCTGTCCGTATAATAGGCACGCAGCTCGGGCGGGACGATGCTTCGGCAAAAGGTGCTTTTGCGGGTGCCTTGTGCACCTACCAATAAGGGGGAGACGCTGTTGGCATATTTCTTGTCGGTATTGCCGCGCCAGTGTGCCACCATGTTGAGAAACCAGCGGTGGAACAGTTCGGCCCAGTACGGGTTGTTGCAGGGTACTGTCCGGGCGAGTGCCAGGATACGGTCTTTCCCGTCCCAGTGCGGAAGGTCGTACAGATAATCTTCCAGCGGATTGAATACCGGGATGCGGTTGGAGTAGATGTACCGGCTGATGTCTCTGTCCCACAAGGGAATGCCTTCCGACTGTGCATCCAGTGCAATGCTGTTCAGCGTGCGCTTGTCGATGGGGGAGAAGCGGAAACGGAACGAGTGGCGTTCACGGTATTCCACTTCGCCCACCTGGGTATTGTAGCGGAAGTCGTAGCGGCGTTTCATGAACTCGTCCGTCTGTATGGCAAGTCTTTGCTCTTTGCTGAGGCTGCTTTGGGTATTGAAGCCTTTGTTCTCTTGGTAAACGCTTCTTACAATCTGCCGGATGACAGTCTCTTTTTGGCGCAGATAATAATGGAAATAGGTACGCTTCACGGTCTCTTCTTCGGGGATGCCCGAACGGAAACAGTTCTCGGCAAGGCGTACGGTCAGGGAGTGCAGGCTGTTGTCGGCACCGGCACCCGTCGCTTCGGCGAAAGTCTTCTGCAAGGCGGCTTCAAACAGCATGATGATGGCTTCTTCGGCTTCATATCCCGGCACGGCGCGCGTCAGGGGTGACTTCTCGTCTTGCAGGGCTTCCCGATAGGTGGTTTCGTCGGGCATGGAGACGGGCTGTGCAAGATAGAACTGTATGGAGTCCGGGCGGTACATGGCTTCGGGGTCGAAGGAGAGGCGGGAGTACTGTTCCAGCTTGGGCTCTTTCAGCAGAATGTCGAAAGGCAGTTGGGGCTGGTAGCATTTCACGGCAAGGCGGTAGGCATGGGCGTGGAATACTTCGGCTTCTTCCCGTTTGCCCGGCAGCGAATTGTTCGGACGGGTGAAGGTAGTCCAAATCTTTACAGTCCGTCCGCTGGAACCGGTGAATACGAGCCGCGTCTGGGGCTGTTCCCAGGCAAGACGTTTCACAAGGGCTATTTCGGACTTGCCGGAAAGCGGGCCTACGGTCAGTTCCACGATGCCGTTGTAGGTTTTCATCTGGCAGACACCGTTCGTCTTGCGGAATTCGGCTGCCGGGAGTACTTTGGGCAGTCGGTCTGCCTCGTTGCAGCGCTTGCCGGGCAAGCAGTATCGCAGTTGCTGGCGGAAAGTGGATACGGGCTGGGTTTTGGTCTCCGTTTTGATTTTCTGTAGGAAGGTGTCCAAGTCTGTCGTGCTCAGTGTCAGATTCCCGTCTTTTTCTCTCAGTTGGGTGATTTTCATTTCTATTTTTTGTTTTGTCACATGCAGGCAAAATGGTTTGCTTACAGTGTACTAAGGTACGACAATTAGGCTCTTTTTGCAAGTGATTCCATGCTTTTTTAGGTCGATTCCAGCGTTTTTCTGTGGAAAATCTGATGTTTTGAGTCGAAAAAGCTGGTGATTTGGGATGCTTTGTGCAGACTTCCACGCTGGTTTTGCTTGTCGGAACAATAGTTTCCAGCTATTGAAACAAAAGGTTTTACTTGTTGAAACCAATGGTTTTCCTAAGGGAAACTCTCAGTTTCTCTTGTTGAAACTTTTGTTTTAGAAGGTTAAAACCAATAGTATTTGCTTAAGAAACTAAAAGTTTCATACTGAGAACTAGGCATATAGCACTATTCTGTGGTGAATGAAGTAAGTATCGGATACTGCTTTTGTTATGGCGTGATGGATGGTTGTGAAGATTTTTATCTATCACGGGTATCTTTCACGCTTTAATCGGTTTATAATCAAAAGGATATCCCCCTCTGCGTGATAGCATGACAGATGTTTTTCAAAAATAAACTTTGTAAGAGCTGAGCTGTCCGGATGCTTCAATCGTTGTAGCTGTATTCTTCGCTGTATCTCTCGAATTTCGGTTCTTCGGCAATTCCGTATTGTTTGAAAACCTGACGGATATATGCTTGTGCCTTTGGAAACAAGCCTTGTTCCTGGCGGTAAAAGCGATAATAGGTGGTCTTGCCAAAGTGTCCTACAAGCTGGTTCCTCATCGGGGCTGCACATTTGTGGGGTACATTGTCCAGCAGATGCCGGATGCCCCATGCTACTCGGTACTTTTGGGCTTTCCGAAAATAAGGGCAGTCGGTGGTATCGGCAGGGATACGGTTCGGGTTGATGATACTTAAGGTGGGATATTGCGAGGTACAATTGATAGCGGCCAGATGGTGCAGGCATTCTTCCTTATGGATGCACTGGCTGTGGAAGCAATGCGCAAAGCCATAAGGCACAGACTGGTAGTCGAATTTATTTTTCATATGTTGTTTGCTTGTCTACGGTTAGGGTGTAGAACACGGCTGTAAAGGTAAGGAATAAAGTTGTTATAACAAGGCTTTTCTTGAAGGAGTTAGAGGGGGAGCACGGCTCTTTCATTTAAGGGAGTTATCGGGAGTTAGAAGGAGTTATCGCCCTCTAACTCCTTCAAGAAAAGCCTCGTTTGAAGTATTTGCAGACAAAAAAAGAGTATAATTCTTCTTTAAAGTGAGCTGAACTTGCTATATTTGTCATAATTCCTAATATCTGGTATATGAAAAATAGAGTAAGTTTTTTTTGTCTGCATACGTGTCTTCTCCTGTTCAGCTGTTGGACAATGTATCCTGCCTTGGGGCATGCGGCTGATGGGGATGTTATTTCCCGTTTGAAGTTCAAGCAGATTTCTACATTAGACGGATTACCGACGGATGAGGTCCAGAAAATATATCAGGATAAGGAAGGGTTTTTGTGGTTTGCCACCCGGTATGGTTTCTGTAAATACGACGGTTACCAGATTACTGTCTATAAATCGAGCTTGAATACTCCCGGTTTGTTGACCAGTAACAACATTTATTGTTTTGCCGATGACAATGACGGCTTCTTGTGGATTGGTACACAAGAGGGGTTGAACACACTCAATAAGAAAACCGGAGAAATCCGTCAATATACTGCGCCTGCCATTCCCAACAATGCGGTCTCATGCCTGTTGGTCACCCGGGAAAATGAGGTATGGATTGGTACGGATTCTGGCTTATGCCGGTATGTGGCAGAGAAGGACTCCTTCGTGATGTATGACGGCAAGTCCACCGATGGTATATTTCCCGCAGCTTCCATCAAATCGTTGTTCGAGGACTCGGATGGGGATTTGTGGGTCGGTACCTGGTCCAGTGGTCTTTTTCGTTATTCCCGGAAGGAGGATAAATTCTATGCATATCCCAAAATCAATGAACGGAACTCGGCACATGTTATCTATCAGGATTCAAACCGGAAAATGTGGGTCGGTGGCTGGGATTGCGGATTATTTCTCTTGAATCACCCAAAGGATATGGCAAACGTGTCTTATACGCATTATTCGCATAGGATAGGGGATGATGCCAGCTTGTCGGACAATATTGTTTATGATATTGTGGAGGATGTACACACCCATACCTTGTGGATAGGGACCCGGGTGGGGCTGAGCATTATGAAGCAGGAGAATCCCGGTACATTCATTAATTACAAGTCGTTGCATTCGGCATATCATATACCTTGTGATGAAATAAATTCACTGTTGCGCGACCGCTTCAATAATATCTGGCTGGGTTCCATTGGCGGCGGTGTCCTGATGATAGACACGAAACAATCTCCGTTTGCTTTCTATTCTTTGAATCTGGCAGAGGATGACGTGCCTACTACTGCCGTCCGCGCTTTGTTTGCCGATGCAGATAAAGACCTTTGGCTGGGTACCGGAAGTTATGGGCTGGCACGCAAGGATTATGAAACCGGTGTGTTGTCGTTCTTTTCCCATATCCCGGAATTCTCGGATATTCCCAGTGTACCCACGGTCAATTACATTATTCAGCGTAAGAATGGAGAAGTATGGTTCGCTACCTATGACGGTGGTATCTTGATTTATGAGAAAGGAGAGAAAGTGAAGGTGCTGACTGAATCCGACACGCCTTATCTCTATTCGGATTGCGTTTCGGCCTTGTGTGAGGACAGTAAGGGGAATTGTTGGGTAGGCTGTCGCGGCGGTATGGGAATCAGTTTGGCCGATGGAGGGCATTATAGGTTCGGAACACTTTCTTTTGCCGGAGGCGGGTTGGCGGATTGGTATCATGTGAAGGACATTGTGGAGGATGCGGATGGCAGCTTCTGGATTGCGACAGCCAACTATGGAATTATACATATTATGGGGGATGTGTTGCATCCCGAAACGCTGAAATATAGTAACTATAGTTATAACAACGGCCAGCTGGCAACGAACTCGGTGTTGTGTTTGCATGTGGATAAATCGGGAAGGCTATGGGCCGGAACTGAGGGAGGAGGGTTGTATCTATATGATTATAAGGAAAATGTATTTACGGAAAAGAATCAGGAATATCAGCTGTCTGCCGACATGATAGGGTCTATAGAGGAAGACAGGCAAGGGTATCTATGGATGGGGACTAATATGGGGCTGGTACAGCTTTTTGTACCGATGGACGAGAATTTGGCTACGGTCCGTGTCTATACGACAGCAGACGGTCTGCAGGATAACTTTTTCATATCACAGTCTTCTTGCAGTAGGGAGGGCGAGTTATTCTTTGGAGGAAATAAGGGTTATAACAGTTTCCTTCCTGCATCTCTGGAGAAAGACAATGAAGCCGTGCCTTATCTGATTACGGATATAAAAATCTTCAACCGTTCTTTTGCGGTATTGGAACCGGAGGTCAGAGAACGGATTTCTTCTGTCATGCCTTCGTTTACGCGGAAGTTAGATCTGCCTTACGGATATAATAATTTCAGTATTGAATTCGCATCCCTTACTTATAAGAATCCCGGTTTAAATCGGTATGCTTATCAGCTTGTAGGTTTTGACAAGGATTGGCAATATACGGATGCCAACCGCCGTTTTGCCTATTATAATAATTTGAAGAGCGGTACTTATCGGTTCCGTCTGAAAGCCACCAATGAAAATGGCATTTGGAGTCAGGAAATCCGTGAACTTGAGGTGGTGGTATTGCCACCGTTCTGGGCTACATGGTGGGCTTATATCATTTATGCACTGATAGGGGCAGCTATTGTCTGCTTCATTCTCCGAACAGCAAAGAACAGGATGCAGCTGCGTAATGAGCTGCATCTTCGGGAGATGGAGAAGTCCAAACTGGAAGAACTGAATCATGCCAAATTGCAGTTCTTTACAAATATCACGCATGAACTGCTGACTCCGCTGACCATTATCTCGGCTACCGTCGATGAGTTGAAGATGCGGTTTCCCGGGCATGACGACCTTTATACGGTAATGGGTAGCAATATCAGCAGGCTCATCCGTCTGTTGCAGCAGATTCTTGAATTTCGTAAAGCAGAAACCGGCAATCTGAAGTTGCGTGTCTCTCCAGGAGATGTGGCGGCGTTTGTGAAAAATGAAGCCGAATCTTTCCTGCCGCTTGTCAAAAAGCGCAAGATACATTTCTCCGTACTCTGTAATCCGGAGTCGATTATCGGTTATTTTGATACGGACAAGCTGGACAAGATTCTCTACAACCTGCTTTCCAATGCCGCCAAATATAATAAGGAGGGTGGCTATATACAAGTCACGCTGATGTATGCCGAAGACAGGGACTTCGTCCGGTTGCATGTAAAGGATAATGGCAGTGGCATTTCAAAGGACAAGCAGAAGAGCCTCTTCAAGCGGTTCTACGAGGGGGATTACCGGAAGTTCAACACCATTGGTACGGGCATCGGCCTTTCTTTGGTAAAGGACTTGGTGGAGCTGCATGGAGGAAGCATTGAAGTGGAGAGCGAGGAAGGCCGGGGAACGGAATTCATCGTGACCTTGCCCGTAGACCGCTCTTACTTTAAGGAAGAACAGATTGATGAGGAAGCTGTACTTCCGGTACAGAAAACCGTTACCTATCTTGAAGAGGAGAATGCGGAGAATGTGGTTGCTGAAAAGCCCAAAGCGCATACCATACTGGTGGTGGAGGACAATGAGGAGCTTTTGCAGTTAATGGTCCGGCTGCTGAAACGTGAATACAATGTCCATACGGCCGAAAACGGTCAGGAGGCTGTGACTGTGCTTGACAATGAGGATATTGACCTGATTGTTTCGGACGTGATGATGCCCGTAATGGACGGCATCGAGTTTTGCAGGTATGTGAAGAACAAGTTGGAACTCAGTCATATTCCCGTGATTCTTCTGACAGCCAAGAACAAGGAGGAAGACCGTGCCGAAGCTTATGAAGTGGGGGCGGATGCCTTTATCAGTAAACCGTTCAACCTGGCCGTGCTGCATGCACGCATCCGCAATCTGCTGAAATACAAAGAACGCAAGGCGCATGACTTTAAGAACCAACTGGTGTTCGAAATCAAGGAACTGGACTATACCAGCATTGATGAGGACTTCATGCAGCGTGCCATTGACTGCGTAAACCGCCATCTGGAAGATTCAGACTTCGACCAGCCCCAGTTTGTGGAGGAGATGGGCACCAGCAAGTCCACCCTTTACAAGAAACTGAAATCCCTGACGGGACTGAATACTTCTGCCTTTATCCGTAACATCCGTCTGAAAGCGGCCTGCCGCATTATGGAGGAGAAGGGGAGTTCTGTGCGTGTTTCCGATCTGGCGTATGCCGTCGGTTTTAATGACCCGAAATATTTCAGTTCTTGTTTCAAAAAGGAATTCGGCATGTTGCCGACGGAATATCAGGAACGCTTCATACAGTCATAGATCAAGTCAAATTATGCTTCAATTAGGTCGAATAACTAAAATTCTACCTCGTAGAAGCATTATTGGAGGTCTTCCTATCAGCATTCGCCTACATTTGCCATTGTTTTCACGGTTAAAATGAAGAGTGAAAGTGAAACAATTAATGTTTAATCTTAAAGTTTATACAATGAAAAGACAGAGATTCTTTGAAGGACTCGGGCTGAAAGTGTATGTCACTTTGGCCATTTGTATGGCCCTTCTGTTGAATGTTCAGTTCTTGAACGCACAGAGTTCGACAATCAATGTAAAAGGTGTGGTTAATGATGCGATGGGACCGGTGATTGGCGCCAGTGTAGTGGAGAAAGGGAATGCGACGAATGGAACAATTACCGACATTGACGGTAATTTCTCTTTGAAAGTCCCTTCGGATGCCACTTTGACAATCAGCTTTATCGGTTATAAGACGGTAGAGCTGCCGGTGGCTGGAAAAACATCCTTTACTGTGACTCTGAAAGAAGACAGCGAAATGCTGGACGAGGTGGTAGTGGTAGGTTTCGGCACGCAGAAGAAGGTGAACCTGACAGGTTCTGTGGGGCTGGCTACGGCGAAGGAAATTGAAGCACGTCCGGTAGCGAATGCCACGCAGGCATTGCAGGGCTTGGTACCGGGCTTGCAGATTACGACCAATACCGGTGAACTGGACAAGAATATGTCCATCAATATCCGTGGCAACGGTACCATCGGTGACGGCTCAAGCGGAAGTCCGCTGATTTTGATTGACGGTATGGAAGGTGACATCAATACGGTGAATCCGCAGGACATCGAGAATATTTCTGTATTGAAGGATGCTGCCGCTTCCTCTATTTATGGGTCGCGTGCACCGTTCGGTGTTATCTTGGTGACTACCAAGAAAGGCAAATCGGGCAAGCCGACTATCAACTACAACAACAGCTTCCGCTTCAACAGTCCGGTGAATCTGCCGGAGATGATGGACTCCTATACCTTTGCCAACTACTTCAATGAGGCTGCACGCAACGGTCAGGACAATGCCCAGTTCTCTGATACAGTGATGCAGCAGATGCTTGACTTCCAGGCTGCGGGAGGTACTAATCGTGGCGGTTTGCCTACTGATGGCAATGTATGGGGTAAACCGGCAGGCGACCCGTTTACTACGGCGTATGCCAATACTGACTGGTTTTCCGAAATCTACAAGGGCTCTTCCTTCTCGCAAGAACATAATTTCAGTGTAAGCGGTGGTGGTGACAAGTTCAATTATTATGCTTCATTGGGCTATCTGGATCAGAATGGTTTGCTCCGTCATGGTTCCGATGACTTGAAGCGCTATAATGCTACTGCCAAATTTGGTGCCGAGCTGACCAAATGGTTGAAGTTCAATTACAGCTTGCGTTATGTCCGTCAAGACCTTGGCCGTCCTACCAATTTTGGTGGCGGTTTGTATGAGAGAATCGGCCGTCAGACTTGGCCTAATCTTCCGGTTTATGATGAAAACGGCTATTATTTTAATGGTAATGCCGATACGCCGGCGATGTCACTTGCATTGGGTGGTGAGCGCGATGTGCAGACAGATAAGGTTTATCATCAAGCAAGCTTGGTATTCGAACCCGTGAAGAATTGGATTACCAATGTTGAGTTCAACTATAGTACCAATTCTATAGATACACGTGAAACCGGACTTCCTTACTATAACCACGATGTGAGTGGAAATATTGTGGATACGCAAGGAACCTCAAGTCTCTATCAAGACTACAAGAAAGAGAGCTACATGAACTGGAATATTTACTCCACTTATTCTCTTGCTATCAATGATGATCATAATTTTAAGGTAATGGGTGGTTTTCAGTCCGAAGAAATGCGCCAGAAGTTTTTTAGTGCCAAAGGATATGGTTTGCAGGTGGAAGACCTTCCGGAACTGGACTTGATTTCGAATATTGACGGCGCCGGTAAGGATAAGGTGCCCGAGGTGGGTGGCTATCGTAATGAGTGGGCCACAGCGGGTTTCTTTGGCCGCTTGAACTATGATTATAAAGGTCGTTATCTGGCAGAGGCCAATTTGCGCTATGATGGTACCTCCCGCTTCCGCCGTGGCAATCGTTGGCAGTTGTCTCCCTCCTTCTCTTTGGGTTGGAACATTGCCCAGGAAAACTTCTGGGAAGATTTTGCGGATGTTTGCAATCAGTTGAAGTTCCGTTTCTCTTATGGTGAACTGGGGAATATGAATACAAACGGCTGGTATCCTACTTATCGTGCCATGACATTGAAGCAGGCAAACGGAAGCTGGCTGCAGAATGGACTGAAACCAAACACTGCTTATGTAGGCGACCTTATCAGTACAGCCTTGACTTGGGAGAAAGTGCGTACCTGGAATATCGGTCTTGACTGGGGGCTGTTCAACAACCGTCTGACCGGGTCATTCGATGCTTATATCCGTTATACGGACAATATGGTAGGTCCGTCTGTAGAGTTGCCCGCTACATTGGGTATTGCGACTCCCAAGACCAATAACTGTGACTTGAAGACGAAGGGTTGGGAACTTACCATCGGATGGCAGGACCGCACCAACTTCGGTATGGGCTATGGCATTAAGTTCAATGTTTCTGATGCACGTACTTATATAGACAGATACCCGGGTAACCCGACAAACTCAATCAATACTTATATCGCAGGCCGCGAGATTGGTGAAATCTGGGGCTTTGAAACCGTGGGAATTGCCAAGACAGATGATGAGATGCAGGCGCATCTGAATAAAGTGGGCGGACAAAGTGCCATCGGTTCCGGCGTTTGGACTGCCGGTGACATCATGTATGCCGACCAGGATGGAAAACCGGGCATCACCAAAGGTGCACAGACTTTGGAGGACCACGGTGATTTGAAGGTGATAGGCAACAATACTCCCCGTTATCATTTCGGTCTTGACTTGAATGCCAATTACAAGGGATTTGATGTTCGCCTCTTCTTCCAGGGAGTGATGAAGCGTGACTACTGGCAGGGTTCCAATATCTTCTGGGGCGTTGGCCAATGGGGTATGTGGTGGTCAACCGGTTTGAAGGAACACGAAGATTACTTCCGTGATGAACCCGTCGGGCTGGCCGGTCATGAGATTGCCGCCAATGTCAATTCATACTATGCGCGTCCGAGATTTGACAGTACCCAGAACCAGGAAACCCAAACCCGCTATCTGCAGGATGCGTCTTATATCCGTTTGAAGAACTTCCAGCTTGGCTACACATTGCCTGCTTCCATGATTCGCAAAATCGGTATCACCAACTGCCGCATCTTCGTATCGGGCGAGAATCTGTGGACGGGAACCAAACTGAGCAAGTTGTTCGATCCCGAAACCATCAGCGGTGGTAACACGGACAGCAATGCTTCTGCACCTATCAAGAGTGCCGGTAATGCATACCCGCTTTCAAGAACTTGGTCTTTTGGACTTAGCGTATCACTTTAATCCCATAAATAATGAAGAATATTATGAAATCGAATTATAGATATATTGTAAAAGCGTTCATGGCAATGGCAGTGATTGCCGGAACGACTTCCTGCGATGATTTTCTGGACAGAGAGCCGATGTCAAGCATTTCTCCCGAAACCTATTACTCCACTGCGGCCCAGTTGGAAGCCAATCTGAATGATGAATATCCCAATGTCCTTCCGTCATTCGGCCAGTGGACTTATGGCATCTTCGGTGAAGACAAAGGAACCGATAACCAGATAGAGGTGAATGCCAATGACCGCTATACCCAGGATCGCTGGAAAGTACCTCATAGCGAAAGTGACAATTGGAAGTTCGAACGCATCTATCGTATTAATTTCTTTTTGTCTGAAGCACTTCCCAAATTCGGTGAGGACATGAGCGGTTCACAAAATACAATTTCCGGGAGTGTAGCCACCATCAAGCACTATATCGGAGAAATGTACTTCCTGCGTGCTTACGAGTACTTTAAGAAGCTCCAGTTGTTCGGCGACTTCCCGATTATCAACCAACCGCTTGCCGATGAGATGGAAGCTCTCCGTGAAGCCAGCAAACGTTTTCCGCGTAATGAAGTGGCACGTTTCATCATTTCCGATCTTGACAAGGCTTATGCCTATATGAGTGATGTCGATATGGCGACGACCCGTATCAATAAGGATGTTGCGATGCTGGTTAAGTCACGTGTGGCACTGTTCGAGGCTACTTGGTTGCAGAATTTCAAGGGTACGGCATTCGTACCTGGTGGAGAAGGCTGGCCGGGGGCATCTCTTCACAACAATTATCAGTATCCGAGCGGAAACATTGATAATGAAGTGAAGTACTTCTTGGAACAGGCCGTAGAGGCTTCCAAACTTGTAGCAGATAAATACAAAGGGAGTTTGACGGAGAATACCGGTGTGTTGCAACAATCAGCTGATGACCCGTCAAATCCTTACTTTGATATGTTTGCACAAGAAGACCTTTCGGATGTGAAGGAAGTACTGTTGTGGCGCCAGTATGCCCGCGGACTCTCTACTCATAACATCAATGCCGCTGCCGGACGTGGTAATTACCGTATCGGTCTGACCCGTGGATTCGTACAGAATTTCCTGATGAAGGATGGTACTCCGGTTTATGCTCACGGTTCTTATGCGGATGGTGACGGCTATTATATGGGCGACAAGACGGTTGCTGATGTACGTGTAAACCGTGACCCGCGTCTCAGTATCTTCCTGAAAGAACCGGGACAGAAGAACATCCTTTTTGAAGTTGATAATAATGAAGGTACGGAAGTTGTGATGGAAGAGCCCTATCCGGCCATTACGAGTGGTGACGGTGAGCGTGGCTATGCTACCGGCTATGCATTGCGCAAGGGTGGTTCATTCAACCGTAAGTATTATGCCAATGGCGGTGGTTATACGGCAGCTGTATGTTTCCGTGCGGCTGAGGCTCTGCTGAATTATATGGAAGCAAGTTATCTGCTCAATGGAACGCTGGATGCTACGGCTCGTGAATATTGGACTGTACTTCGTCAACGTGCCGGCATCAGTACTGATTTTGACAAGACTATCGCTGCAACGGACATGAGCAAGGAGGCTGAAAATGATTGGGGAGCCTATACGGGTGGAAGTGTCATCTCTGACAAGACTCTGTATAATATCCGTCGTGAACGTCGTTGCGAGTTCCTGGCTGAAGGTCTTCGCTACATGGACTTGTGCCGTTGGCGTTCTATGGACCAACTGATGACTGCTCCCAGCCATCTGGAAGGTATGCATTTGTGGAATACTCCGATGGAGGACTGGTATCTGGATGATAATGGAAAATCCATTTTGGTTGCTGACGGGACAGACAAGGCTAATGTCTCATCGAAAGACAAGAGTGAGTATCTCCGTCCGTTCGAGAGAAGCAGCAACCAGTCTGCCTATAACGGCTGTACTTGGAAAATGGCACACTATTTGAATCCTATCATGATCAAGCAATTCCAGTTGACAGCCACTTCGGGAGCGGATGTATCGACTTCCATTCTTTACCAGAATCCTTATTGGCCGGTGGTAGCTGACCAGCCGGCTGAGAAATAAAGGCATTTTTCAATAGGTATTTGATTTAGGGGGTAGGATACACTTTCCGGTGAGAAGGCGTCCTGCTCCCTTCTTTATAAATAGAAACAAGACAGAGTATGACTAATTTTAATTTCAAGTTTTTAGGGGCATGGTTGGTTATCGTAGCGTCAATCACCGGCCTACAGGCACAAAATGATTTCACCTTAAAGGGAAAGGACGAAATGGTTCCGGCCGGAGTGTGGAACGATGTAAACGGGGAGTATATTAATGCACACGGTGGTGGTATACTGTTATTTGACAGTAAATATTATTGGTTCGGTGAACACCGTCCGGCAAAGGGATTCTCTACGGAAGTGGGAGTAACTTGCTACTCTTCTACCGATTTATGTAACTGGAGATACGAGGGGGTGGCCTTGTCTGTATCGGAAGAAGCGGGCAATGAAATAGAGAAAGGCTGTATTATGGAACGTCCCAAGGTGATTTACAACAAAAGGACGAAGAAATTTGTCATGTGGTTTCATTTGGAGCTGAAGGGTAAAGGCTATGAGGCTGCCCGTGCGGGAGTGGCTGTCAGTGATTCTCCGACGGGACCTTATCGTTTTGTTTCTTCAGTCGTGTCTGCCCTGGAATATTTCCGCTGAATATGACGGAGGAAGAACGGGACATGCAGTGGAATATGGAACAGTTTGAAGAATGGTGGACACCCGAGTGGAGAGAGGCTGTAAATAAGGGGTTGTTCGTGAAGCGTGACTTGGAGGGCGGACAGATGTCCCGTGACATGACATTGTATGTTGACGATGATGGGATAGCTTATCATATCTACTCTTCGGAAGAGAATCTGACCTTGCAAATAGCCGAACTGACAGATGACTATCAAGGACATTCCGGAAAATATGTCCGTCTCTTTCCGGGGGGACACAATGAGGCACCGGCTATCTTCAAGAAAGACGGCACTTACTGGATGATAACTTCCGGTTGTACCGGCTGGGCGCCCAATGCGGCGCGTCTGTTCTCGGCTCCTTCCATCTGGGGACCGTGGAAACAGCATCCCAATCCCTGCCAGGGCGAGGGAAGTGAGCGGACTTTCGGCGGTCAAAGCACTTACATTTTGCAGCTTCCCGGCAACCGCTACCTTTTCATGGCCGATATTTGGCGGCCCAAGAGCCTAATGTATTCGGGATATCTCTGGATTCCGGTCCGGTTTGATGAAGAGGGGATGCCTTATCTTACCCTTTCCGGCAAATGCAATCCGTCAGATGGTCGTTGATAAACCCCGAAGCTTGCAGATGGGCATAGCAGATAGTAGAGCCGAAGAACTTGAATCCCCGTTTTTTCATGTCTTTGCTCATGGCATCTGATTCGGGAGATGATACCGGAATCTCACTCAATGACTGAAAATGATTGATAATGGGGTTCCGGTTGGGGAAGAAGGATAGCGTATAGTTGTAAAAGCTGCCGAATTCTTTCTGTATGGCAAGAAACAGCTTTGCATTGGTGATGGTCGACTTGATTTTCAGACGGTTTTTCACGATGCCGTCAAAGTGCATCAGCCGTTCCACGTCTTCGTCGGTCATTTGCGCCACTTGCGTGGCATCGAAATTGCAAAAGGCTTTGCGGTAGCCTTCCCGCTTTTTGAGGATGGTTATCCAGCTCAGTCCCGCCTGGGCACTTTCCAATACAAGAAACTCGAATAGTGTCTTGTCGTCTGTTACCGTTTTTCCCCACTCTTCATCGTGGTATTTCATATACAGCTCGTCGGTTCCGCACCAGCCGCAACGTCCGTTTGTTATGTCTTGCATAAGCGTAATTAATATATGTAATGAAGTGCTAAGATATTGTTTTCATTGCGAACAAACAAATCTATCCATTCAGAATGGACAGTTCTCATATTCTTTCTTACTTTTGCAAAAAGGTAACGGGTCGTTTGAACGCCTGAAAAACAAGAAAATTAATAATAAAGAATGGAAAAGACTTGGAGATGGTTTGGCAAGAAAGACAAGATAACCCTTGCCATGTTGCAACAGATAGGAGTGGAAGGCGTTGTCACTGCCTTGCATGAAGTTCCCAACGGTGAAATATGGACGTTGGAAGCCATTGAAGATTTGAGGGATTATATTGAATCCTTCGGATTGCGCTGGTCTGTAGTAGAAAGTCTGCCGGTGTGCGAGGCTGTCAAATATGCGGGGAGTGAGCGTGACCGATTGATAGAGAACTATAAGATAAGCCTTGCCAATCTCGGCAAGGCAGGCATCCGGACGGTATGCTACAACTTCATGCCGGTGATTGACTGGATTCGCACGGACTTGCAACATCCCTGGGAAGACGGGACATCTTCTCTTTATTTCGACAGAATCCGTTTTGCCTACTTCGACCTGATGATATTGGAACGGGAGAATGCGGAAGCCGATTATTCTCCGGAAGAGCTGGACAAGGTGGCAGAACTGGATAAGGTGATTACGGAGTTTGAAAAGGCAGAGCTGGTAGATACGATTATCGTAAAGACACAAGGATTCGTAAATGGCAACATCAAGGAAGGTGACAAGGAGCCGGTAACCCTGTTCAAGCGTTTGCTGGCGCTATACAAAGGGATAGACCGGGAGGCTCTGCGCGAGAATATGCGTTATTTCTTGTCTGCCATCATGCCGGTATGCGAGGAATATGGGGTGAATATGTGTGTACACCCCGATGACCCTCCTTTTCAGGTATTGGGGTTGCCGCGCATTGTGACAGACGAGGCAGATATTGCCTGGATACTGAGTGCAGTGGACAATCCCCATAATGGCCTGACTTTTTGCGCCGGTTCATTGAGTGCGGGTGAACAGAATGATACCCGTGAACTGGCAAGGAAGTTTGCCAGGCGTACCCACTTTGTGCATTTGCGCAGTACGAAGGCAATACCGGGTGGAAACTTTATCGAAAGTTCCCATCTGGAGGGAAGGGGACACCTCATTGATTTGATTCGTATCTTTGAGAAAGAAAATCCGGGATTGCCGATGCGTGTGGACCACGGTCGCATGATGTTGGGCGACGAGGATAAAGGGTACAATACAGGTTATTCTTTTCATGGCCGTATGCTGGCATTGGCTCAAGTGGAGGGAATGCTGGCTGTGGTAGACGATGAATTGTACGGAAAATCTGTTTGATTGATTTTAAGTTAGGCACGGATTACGCGAAAAATCATGGATATTCTTCATTTATTATCCATGATTTTTCATGTAATCCGTGTCTAAAGAATCTATTAGTGTTGTAAATCCGGCTTAATAGTTGAAAGCCCTGGATTTTACGTAAACCTTGAAGTCTTTGATTCCACCCGGTACCTCGCTTTCCATTCTGGGTAGATATTGTATGCCGGTCAGGGTGCGGGTACTACCCAAGTCAATCACGACAGAATGCGGGTATGGAGTGTCTTTTGTTGTGCTCCAATAGGTTGATTCCTGGAGGTCGAAGATTTTGTCCGCAGAACAGTTGACGTGGGATACGTCTTCGCTGTCGGCATAATTGACAATCCAGGGTTCGCGTGACAGACGTTCCCCATTCTCATCCAGCAGATACATTTCGGCAATGCAAGCCAGGTCTTTTCCATCTTGTGCACTCAAGGCTTCCAGGCAGACATAACGTCCGGTGACGGGTTGGTCGAATTTGCGTTCCTGCCAACCGTTGCCGGGATTGAAGCTGCCGGAGAGGACGGGCTGCTCACCGGACAAGTCGAGATTTTCACCCTCATTGCGGTGCGTCAGCGGTTTGGTGACGAGCAACTGGTCCAGTAATGGCTCGCTCAGTCCTTCGGACTTAACTTCTTTGGGACCGATGATGTCGAAGACAATCACTTCATTCTCACCTTTCTTCAACCAGCATCCCGGGATGTAGAGGGTCTGTTGCGGGCCGATTTCCCAAATGCGTCCCATGGCGTGCCCGTTGACGTAGACAAGTCCCTTGCCCCAAGTCTCGAAGTTTAGGAATGTGTCGCTGGGCTTGTTCACCTTAAAGGTGGCACGGTAGCAACCCGGAATGCGTTGTCCTAACTCATCTTTCAGTGAGCCGATGGGCTGGAACTTCATGTTCTTATAGAAATCGTATGTATCTTCGAGATTATAGACTTCCCAATCCTTCAGGTTGCAGGTGAAAGGACGGCCGTCGATGTCTACGGTAAGTTCTACGCTTTGGGTGATACCCTTGAAGTCCTTGATGGCACGTCCAAAGTTGATGCGGCCCATGGCTTCTACCAGAATGTCGAGGCGTGCACCTTTGGGGCAGGCGGGGAATTCCAGTTGCTTTTCACCGTTGCGGCGGTCCAGTTTGCCGATGTATTTGCCATCCAGGAAAACTTGGGCATAATCGTGCGCATCGTTCACAGTGAGCAGGGACGGGGTTTTCATCTCGGGCAGTGTGGTGCGGTAGAGAATACTTCCGAATCCCTGGTTATATTCCTCCATGGTACGGATATTGCGGTCTTTCTTGGCAGCAGGAAGATTGTCGAACAAAGGAGCCATCTCTGTAAATTGGAAAGACGGAATACGGATGGGCTTGATTAAAGCGGGAACTTTAGCCTGCTTCTCGCCGTTCATGTATTTGGACAATGCTTTTCGCAATTCCCAGTATTTGGGAGTGGTCTGTCCCGATTCGCTGATGGGGGCGTCGTAGTCGTAAGAGGTTACGTCAGGGGCGAATCCGGGTGAGTTGGCTCCTGCCCAGTGTCCCCAGTTGGTCCCTCCGTGGGTCATGTAGAGGCTGAAGGAGATGCCTTTGGACAACATCTCGTCAATGCCGGCAATCATGTCGGCAGCCGGACGGGTTTCGTGGTTGGCTCCCCACTTGTCGAACCAGCCGCTCCAGAATTCGGAGCACATCAGCGGGCTATCAGGACGGAGTTTCTTCAGCGGTGCAAATTGTTGGTCGATGTTGGCTCCTGTACCGAAGTTCATGGTCCATACCAGGTCGTGGAGTCCGTTCTTGGTGAAGTTGGACGCCCAGTCGCATTGGAACAGTGCTACGCCGGGGTAGTTGGCGCGTACGATGTCGCGGATTTGCGATACGTAGCCTTTGTCTTCCCCGTAGGAGCCGTATTCGTTCTCTACTTGTACCATGATGATGGGACCTCCGTTCTGTATGGTCATACCAGCTACCTGCTCGGCAACGGCTTTTTCGAAGATACCTACACGCTCCATAAAGTAGGGGTCGGATTCGCGCAGGCGGATATCTTTTTTCTTGAGTAACCACCAGGGCAGTCCGCCCATTTCCCATTCGGCACAGACATACGGTCCCGGGCGCAGGATGACATACATGTCATTCTGCTGGCATAGGCGGCAGAATTCCGCCAGGTCATTCTGTCCGGTGAAGTCGAACACTCCCGGCTGAGACTCGTGGGAGTTCCAGAATACATAAAGGCAGATGGTGTTCATGCCCAGTGCCTTGCATAGCTTGATGCGTTGGTCCCAATAGGCTTTGGGGATACGTGGATAGTGCAGCTCTGCGGCTTTGATGACAAACGGCTTGCCATTCAATAGGAATGTTCCTTTGCCGGCAGAGAAGTCGCCTTGTTCTTCCCATTGGGTACGCGGGTCCCAGCTGTCGCGCCAGGGTATCGTGATTGTGCCGTCCTTGCCGAATTCAAGCGGGAGCCATACGTAGCGTGAGTCCTCAAGGTTTTTCTTTTTCCAGCGGTCGAACATGGCAATGTAGGCATTTCCTTTTCCGTATACTTGCTGCACGTAAGTGCTTTGTGCATAGAAGGTCTTATCTGCATCAGGACCGGTACACGGATTGCCGATGGTAGTCCATTGCCCCATGATGGAGTCGGCCACAGCCAGTTCGGCAACATTGGGATCCCAGCCGGTACAACCGGAAGAGAGCATATAGTACTTGCCGTTATACTTGAATACGGCGGGTGCTTCGCGGCTTTGCTTCACGAAATTGCGTGTATAGCGACCAGTGGGCTTCAGGTAGTCATCCGTTAGTTCGCTTATATATAAGGTAGCGTTGTTTTCCGACGAGTAGAACTGATATGCCTTGCCGTTATCATCAACGAACACTGTTTGGTCGCGGCTCATCGCACCGTTGGGACGGAAGCTGCCTACATAGGTGAATGTCCCGGTAGGAGAATCGCTGACCGCTACGCCGGCACATGCCTTACTGTAGTCGGCGCTTTCCACATGCGCCCACATGACGAATTTCTTTGTCTTTTCGTTGTAAATCACTTTGGGACGTTCCAACACCTTGCTGGGGTGCAGGTCGTGTTTCTCGTCATCTTTCACGGCAGGAAGTACAATACCCTCGAACTTCCAGTTCAGCAGGTCTTTTGAAGAGTAGCAGCTGACACCGGTTACGTCGGTGCGGTAGCATTCCCACGTAGCCCATTCGGGCAGGATGGTTCCCCCTTTTTTGTATTCGCCATACCAATAGTAGGTCCCTTCGTGGTAAAGAAGGCCGCCGCCATGGGCGTTGATGGGATTGCCGTCGGTGTCTTTCCATACTTCCCCGGGTATGATTGCGGCATTTTTCGTTTGTGCTTTTGTTTTTGCAGATGGCAGGCAGCAAAGGCAGGCCAGCAATGCAAAACTCCAAATAATTTTCCTTTTCATTTAAGAATTCGGTATTAGATAATTAATAAATCGTTTATGTTTTGGGCAAAGATATGCGAAAGTTGAGAAATGGAGGGTATGTAAATGTGTCAAAAAGGAGAGATTATAGCTCTAATCTCTCCTTTTTGTGATGTTTTTCGGTCTTTTCTATTTGGTTTGTACTTGTTTCATCACCCGGAGGAAATTTCCACCCCATATCTTGGCGATGTCTGTTTCTGTAAATCCATGTTCCAGCAGACGGACGGTGATATTGATGAAATCATTGTCCCCATTGCATCCTTTGACCCCGCCTCCACCGTCGAAGTCCGAGCCAATGCCCACGTGGTCTATGCCTGCCACTTCAACCATGTGCAGCAGGTGTTTCATGAAGTCCGTAAGGTTGGTTTTCTTGGCATCCGGGTTCAGGAACTCGTCTACCAGGCAGGCTTGAGCCACACCGCCATGTGCGGCAAGGGCGCGTAGCTGTTCGTCGGTCAGATTGCGGTCGTGTCTGTAGATGGCGCTTGCAGAGGAGTGGGAGACTATGACCGGTGCTTTTGAATATTTCAGTACATCCCAGAAGGTGCTTTCGGCTGCATGGGAAAGGTCTATCATTATTCCCAGCCGGTTCATTTCTTTCACCACTTTTCTACCGTAAGGACTTAAGCCGTTCCAACGGGCAGTCGTGTCCGAAGAACTGTCGCAGATGTCATTGTTGCGGGTGTGGCAAAGGGTGATGTAGGTAACGCCTGCATCATGGAAACGGGTGATATTCTTCAAATCCTTGCCGATGCCGTATCCGTTTTCGATGCCAATATAAAAAGCTTTCTTTCCTTCGGTCTTGAGCCTGGACAAATCATCGGGCGTGCGGGCTATGGCACATTGCTCCCCGTTCATCTCCACTTGTCGGTAGATGTGGCGTATCAACTCATCCACTCGGTCAATGGCTTTCAGACTGTTCTCTTCATCGCACGGGCCTTGGCGCACCCAGCATGCCAGGTATTGTCCATCCAATTTTCCTTCTCGCATCTTGGGCAGGCAAACCTGCGTTTTTTCGCGCGTACCTATATTATAGGAAACGTCAAAATCAAGTGGGGTGTCTGTATGCGTGTCGAGGGAGAGGATGCGGCGATGAATCTCTTTGGCATGCCGGTAGGTAGCTGCCTTTTGAACCAGAAAATAGAAGAATCTGGCAGAGATGCTGTCGCCTGCCGTAGCCAGAGCTTCGGGATGGAATTGCACACCCCATATCGGATATTCGTGGGAAGGCTCTATAGCTTCGGGAATACTGTCTGACGACCAACCCGTTACGCTGAATCCCGGGGCAACTTGCTTGACCGCCTGGTGATGGTGAGTATTGGTGAAAAGTTGTGTCTGTCCGGTTATGGATGCCATGGCAGAACCGGGAGTGAGGTGGACGGTATGAGTTGGTATACTGCTCGGTTCCTGCTGCTGGTGGCAGACAGTGGTGTCGGGATGCTGGGTAGGGATATCCTGATAAAGGGTTCCACCGAAAGCTACATTGATTAACTGTTCTCCCCGGCAGATGCCAAACATCGGAATGTTACGCCGGGTAGCCAGGCGGATGAGTGCCATGTCGTATACATCACGCAGGGAGTCCACCTCTCCCAGCTGTTCGATGGGCGATTCATTGAAATAGGAAGGGTGGATGTCTCCTCCTCCTATCAGAATGATACCGTCCAGCCGGTTGGCAATGTCTGTCAAGACAAGGCTATCGGTAGTGATGGAAATCAGTATAGGTGTTCCACCTGCCTGGATTACAGACTCGGTATACGTCATCTGTGTAGATGAGCTTCGGCCCGGATGTGAGCAGGAAATGCCGATGAGAGGGGCTTTCCTGGTTGTTTTTTGGTTGGACTGTCCCATTGCCCAATATGGACATAGAACGAGCAGTGCTGTTAACAGTAGTTTGTTCATGGTTTTCGGGGGGGATTCTTTTTCCTGCAAAGTTATAAGAAATATTTAAGCCGTCCAAGAAGTTGGATGACTTGTGAATTCGGGCAGTTTATTGGCAGAAGAACATTATATTCTTTGTTGGTGGAGGAAGTGTGTTATATAACATGCTTCCCGATGTTGCTTTTCTTTGAATTAATGCCTAATTTGCGCCTCACAAAAAGTTAACGGCATCATCGTATGTCAGGTTATTCACTTAAAATCTTAATATATCATGAAAGTATATCAGACGAATGAAATTAAGAACATTGCCCTCCTTGGCAATGACGGCTCGGGTAAAACCACTCTCACGGAAGCGCTGCTCTTTGAGAGTGGTATTATAAAACGTCGCGGCAGGATTACTGCCAAGAATACAGTCAGCGATTACTTCCCGGTGGAGCAGGAATACGGCTATTCTGTGTTTTCCACCGTTTTCCATGTGGAGTGGAACGGCAAGAAACTGAATATCATTGACTGCCCGGGTAGTGATGACTTTGTAGGGGCTGCCATGACGGCGCTCAACGTTACAGATACTGCCATTCTGCTGCTGAACGGGCAATACGGTCCCGAGGTAGGTACGCAGAACCATTTCCGCTACACCGAGAAACTGGGCAAACCGGTTATTTTCCTGGTAAACCAGCTCGATAATGAAAAGTGCGATTATGATATGGTGCTTGAGCAGTTGCAAACCATATACGGTCCGAAGGTGGTGCCCGTGCAATATCCGCTGGCTACCGGACCGAACTTCAATTCGTTGATCGATGTACTTTTGATGAAAAAATATTCGTGGGGACCCGAAGGTGGCGCTCCCATTATTGAAGAAATTCCGGCCGAAGAAATGGAAAAGGCTACAGAACTGCACAAGGCTTTGGTAGAAGCTGCAGCCGAACATGACGAAGGCCTGATGGAAAAATTCTTTGAGCAGGACTCTTTGACAGAAGACGAAATGCGCGAAGGTATCCGCAAGGGACTGGCTTCACGAGGTATGTTCCCGGTATTCTGCGTCTGTGCCGGCAAGGATATGGGTGTACGCCGTCTGATGGAGTTCCTGGGTAATGTGGTGCCGTTTGTGGACGAAATGCCACCGGTGCACAATACACGCGGTGAGGTGGTGAAGCCGGATTCTAACGGACCGACTTCCTTGTATTTCTTCAAGACTGCCGTTGAGCCGCATATCGGTGATGTTCAATACTTCAAGGTTATGAGTGGTAAAGTGCACGAAGGTGATGATTTTACCAATGCAGACCGCGGTTCCAAGGAACGCATCGCGCAGATTTATGCTTGTGCCGGTGCCAACCGTATCAAGGTAGAGGAAATGGTAGCCGGTGACATCGGCTGTACAGTGAAACTGAAGGATGTACATACCGGCAATACATTGAACGGTAAGGGCTCTGAAAACCGTTTCAACTTCATTAAATATCCGAACTCCAAATACTCACGTGCTATCAAGCCGTTGAACGAGTCGGATACAGAAAAGATGATGGTTGCTTTGAACCGTATGCGAGAGGAAGACCCGACGTGGGTGATAGACCAGTCTAAAGAATTGCGTCAGACTATTGTACACGGACAAGGTGAATTCCATTTGCGTACCTTGAAGTGGCGTCTGGAAAACAATGAAAAACTGCAAATCAAGTTTGAAGAACCGAGAATACCGTATCGCGAAACGATTACCAAAGCTGCCCGTGCGGATTATCGCCATAAGAAGCAGTCGGGTGGTGCAGGCCAGTTCGGTGAAGTTCATCTGATTGTTGAGCCTTACTACGAAGGCATGCCGTTGCCCGAAACCTATAAATTCAATGGTCAGGAGTTCAAGATGAACGTCAAGGGTACCGAAGAAGTTCCATTGGAATGGGGTGGCAAGCTGGTATTCGTCAATAGTATTGTGGGTGGTTCCATTGATGCACGTTTCATGCCGGCCATCTTGAAGGGTATCATGTCACGTATGGAGCAGGGACCGTTGACTGGTTCGTATGCTCGCGATGTACGTGTCATCGTATATGACGGAAAAATGCATCCGGTTGACTCCAATGAAATCTCCTTTATGCTGGCGGGACGGAATGCGTTCAGCGAAGCGTTCAAGAATGCAGGCCCGAAGATTCTAGAACCCATTTATGACGTGGAAGTATTTGTTCCGTCGGACAAGATGGGTGATGTGATGGGGGACTTGCAGGGACGCCGTGCCATGATTATGGGTATGAGCAGCGAGGCCGGTTACGAAAAACTGAGTGCTAAGGTGCCTTTGAAGGAAATGTCATCCTACTCTACGGCACTTAGCTCACTGACCGGTGGACGTGCTTCGTTCATCATGAAGTTTGCCAGCTATGAACTCGTTCCGAGTGATGTGCAGGATAAACTGATTAAGGAATTTGAGGCAAAGCAAGCTGAAGAATGATTTTCAGGGGTTGGTAGTTTGGCTGTTGTAACTACCGGTTGCTAATATAACAATTGTTAAAGCCGTTGTTACTTCATGGCAAGTAATAACGGCTTTTTTCATTAACGTAGATTAAGAACATGCAGAATTGTGAATTGAATGATTAATTTTTTATTAAATTTGCAAACCAAAGGCTTGTGTTTTTGTTATAATGCTCATAATACAACCTAAAAAATGGTCTTCGGTTAATTTACGAGAACGTCCGGTTAAATCAGGTTAATTGGTTAGGAGTGTTAATTAGGGAGTGTTAATTTTGTGACTATGAAAAAGTCAACTATATGGATATTAGGTGTTGTTATGGGGCTTTCCTTCCTTAGTTTGCTGTATCTGCAGATAAGCTATATTGAGGAAATGGTGAAGATGCGTAACGGACAATTTGATGAATCGGTGAAGCGTGCGTTGATGGCTGCTTCGAAAGAGGCAGAGTCCGCAGAGGTTGTGCGTTGGCTGAATGAGGATATCTCCGAGGCAGAAAAGAAGGCGTGGGAACAATCGCAGAGCAGTAGCGGAGTGATGCGTACCCAGCGGTTTGTGATGACAGCTCCGGATGGCAGTGTCCGTTCTTCGGTGGAATTGAAAACTTTCAGTAACGAGCCTTCTGAATTGCCAAGAGCAATGATTTCACGCAAACATGGAGCAAAAACCATTCCTCAGACTTCACGCTCGCAGATAGAGATGCTTAAAAACCGCTATCTTTACCAGCGTGCATTGGTAGACGAGGTGGTGTTGCAGATGGTATACAATGCCAGCGACAAGCCGATTGAGGAGCGTGTTAATTTCAAAAGTCTGGACCAGTATCTAAAAGCAGGTCTGATAGAGAATGGTCTCGGTGATATGGATTATCACTTCAAGGTGATAGACCGGGAAGGTCGGGAGGTATACCGTTGTGCGGATTATAGCGATGCAGGGAGTGAAAGCTCTTATTCGCAGCCATTGTTTTTGAATGACCCACCAGCCCGTATGAGTATCGTCAAGATACATTTTCCGGGAAAGAAGGATTATATCTTCGATTCGGTCAGGTTTATGATACCGTCGATGATATTTACTTTTGTACTGCTGGTGACGTTCATCTTTACGATTTACATCGTATTCCGCCAGAAGAAGCTGACGGAGATGAAGAATGATTTCATCAACAATATGACGCACGAGTTCAAGACGCCGATATCGACGATTTCTCTGGCGGCACAGATGTTGAAAGACCCGGCTGTGGGCAAGTCTCCGACTATGTTCCAGCATATATCGGGTGTCATCAACGATGAAACGAAGCGCTTGAGGTTCCAGGTAGAAAAAGTGCTTCAGATGTCGATGTTTGACCGTCAGAAGGCTACTTTGAAGAATAAGGAACTGGATGCCAACGAGCTGATAGCGGGTGTTATCAACACGTTTACACTGAAAGTGGAGCGTTATAATGGAAAGATTGAATCGGAGCTTAAAGCTACCAACTCTGCCATTTTTGCCGATGAGATGCATATCACCAATGTGATTTTCAATCTCATGGATAATGCAGTGAAGTATAAACGTCCGGATGCGGATCTGCAACTGACGGTGAAGACTTGGAATGAGCCTGGCAAACTGATGATTTCCATCCAAGATAACGGCATCGGCATCAAGAAGGAGAATTTGAAAAAGATATTCGAGAAGTTCTATCGCGTGCATACAGGTAATCTGCACGATGTGAAAGGCTTCGGCTTGGGACTGGCTTATGTGAAGAAGATTATCATGGATCATAAGGGAACTATCCGGGCAGAAAGTGAACTGAACGTAGGAACTAAATTTATTATTGCATTACCTTTATTAAAAAATTGATTGATATGGACGAGAAACTGCGTATTTTATTGTGCGAAGATGATGAAAATCTTGGCATGCTTTTAAGAGAATATTTACAGGCAAAAGGTTACGCTGCCGAGTTATATCCCGATGGAGAAGCAGGATACAAGGCTTTCCTGAAGAATAAATATGACTTGTGTGTGTTTGATGTGATGATGCCGAAGAAAGACGGATTCACACTGGCACAAGAAGTGCGTGCGGCCAATGCCGAAATACCTATTATCTTCTTGACGGCAAAAACATTGAAGGAAGATATTCTGGAAGGTTTCAAGATTGGTGCCGATGACTACATCACCAAGCCCTTCAGTATGGAAGAGCTGACTTTCAGAATTGAAGCTATCCTGAGACGTGTTCGCGGAAAGAAGAACAAGGAGAGCAACATCTATAAGATTGGTAAGTTTACATTCGACACGCAGAAACAGATTCTGGCGACTGCCGAGAAGCAGACTAAACTGACCACCAAAGAATCCGAACTGCTGGGCTTGCTTTGTGCACATGCCAACGAAATTCTGCAGCGTGACTTTGCGTTGAAGACTATTTGGATTGATGACAACTATTTCAATGCACGTAGTATGGATGTATATATCACAAAGCTGCGTAAGCACCTGAAAGAAGATGATTCGATTGAAATCATCAACATTCACGGAAAAGGATATAAACTGATTACTCCGGAAGCTGAGTCTTGATGAGACTCGGCTCCTCTGGGGGAGAGAAAATAAAAAAGGCGGTTTGCATGTATATGCTAACCGCCTTCTTTATTTCTTTTCTTTTGATATTAGTCGACAATTCTCTTGTTGATGACAATGTAGGAAATCAATCCCACTACAACCAAAACGGCAGAACTGCCCAAGATGGCATTGTTGTTAACATTGCCGGTAAAAGAACATGCAACCAGGATTACAGCTCCTATTACGACTAATATCAATCCCAGATTTTTTAATAAGCCTTTCATGTGTGTGTATTTTAATTAGATTATTATATTCTTTCGTATTCTTGTCACAAAGAAAAGCATAATTCTTTAACAAGCGAAATTATTTTTGCAAAAAATCCATATTTTAATAAAGAATGGAAGATGAGGAATGAAAAATGACGCTTCATCCCCTTGTTTTCTCCTCCCTTAATCTCTAATCCTTAACCCCTAATCCCTATATCTTAGTCCTTCGTATTGAAGAAAATCTTCCTCAGCACCTCCTGGCTCACACTGAGCTCTTCGATGGTGATGCCTTTCAAGGCTTCTTTGAGGGTCTGGTTGGCAATGACGCGCGCGCGTTCTTCCAGCTCCTTGCCGTCCTTGGTCAGATGTATCAGATTGGTTCGGCGGTCTTTCTTGTCCGATATGCGCACGACGAGATGCTGACGCTCCATATTGTCTATCAAGCGCGTCATGCTGGGCTTGTCTTTGAAAGTTGCATTACACAACTCTTGTTGCGTCACCCCGTCCTTTTCCCATAAGAAGATGAGGACGGTCCACTGTTCCGGAGTAATCTCCAAACCGTTCTGGCGGAAGTTGCGGGACAGCTTTCGGTTAATGGCAGCCGACACTTTACCGTTCAGTATGGCAAAGATAAGGCGGATATCAAAGTTGAATTGCTCTATCATGAAATTATTGTTTAAACAACTTTGCAAAGATAGTGCAAGCCGAAGACAATTCCTATATCCCTACACAAAAAAACATTAAATGTTTGTAGTTCAAAATAAAATGTCTACCTTTGCACCGCATTTTTAAAACGAATAATTTATTTATTTAATTAAACGAGTATGAATCAATACGAAACCGTTTTCATTTTGACTCCCGTTTTGTCTGATGTTCAGATGAAGGAAGCGGTAGAAAAATTCAAAGGCATCCTTACTGCTGAAGGTGCTGAGATTGTAAATGAAGAAAACTGGGGACTGAAGAAGCTGGCATATCCTATCCAGAAGAAGTCAACCGGTTTCTATCAGCTGATTGAGTTCAATGCAGAACCTACTGTCATTGAGAAACTGGAAATAAACTTCCGTCGTGACGAGCGCGTTATCCGTTTCTTGACTTTCAAGCAAGACAAGTACGCTGCTGAATATGCTGCGAAGAGAAGAAGTGTTAAATCAACTAAAAAGGAGGATTAATCATGGCACAACAAGTTCAATCAGAAATCAGATATTTAACTCCGCCCTCAGTAGACGTTAAGAAGAAAAAATACTGCCGTTTCAAAAAGAGCGGTATTAAGTACATCGACTACAAAGATCCCGAATTCTTGAAGAAATTCTTGAATGAGCAAGGTAAAATCCTTCCGCGTCGTATTACCGGTACTTCTTTGAAGTTCCAACGTCGTGTAGCTCAAGCTGTGAAGAGAGCACGTCACTTGGCGTTGCTGCCCTATGTAACTGACATGATGAAATAATAGGAGGAGGAAAGTATGGAAATTATATTGAAAGAAGACATTGTAAACTTGGGTTATAAGAACGACATCGTAACAGTAAAGTCTGGTTACGGTCGTAACTACCTCATCCCGACTGGTAAAGCTGTCATCGCTTCACCGGCTGCAAAGAAAATGTTGGCTGAAGAGCTGAAACAACGTGCTCACAAGCTGGAGAAAATCAAAAAGGATGCTGAAGAACTGGCTGCTAAGCTGGAAGGCGTATCATTGAAGATTGCTACTAAGGTTAGCTCTACTGGTACTATCTTCGGTTCTGTTGGTAACATCCAGATTGCTGAAGAGTTGGCTAAATTGGGTCACAACATCGATCGTAAGATTATCGTTGTTAAGGACGCAGTGAAAGAAGTTGGTAACTACAAGGCTATCGTTAAGCTGCACAAGGAAGTTTCTGTAGAAATTCCTTTCGAAGTAGTTGCTGAAGAAGCATAAGAAAAGACTTCATAATGATAAGGAAGCCCGGTTCTGATAAAGGACCGGGCTTTTCTATGTTCGGAGCGTATGTGTGTGAGCTTATTGAGGGATACGTAAAGCTGCGGTTATAGAGGTTTACGAATCTGAAGTAGAGGTTTACGCGCGTGGTATAGAGGTTTGGCAAGAATACTCTTGTGTCTCTTTACGAGGTTACTAATGCAAAAAAAAGAGCATATCCACTCAGGGGTATGCTCTTTGCCTTATTGTCAGCCAATAATTCTTTTAGTTTCTTGGCAATGCTTCTTTCACTACCATTTGGCGGCCTACATATTCTGCTCCATTCAGTTTGTTGATTGCTTGTTGGGCTTCAGCAGCTTCGGGCATCTCTACGAAGGCAAAACCTTTTGATCTGTTTGTATTACGGTCCATAATCAGTTTTACTGATTCTACTGTTCCATACTCTTCCATTACTTGTCTCAAATCTGATTCCCTAACGTTGTAGCTAAGGTTTCCAATGTACATATTCATAAAATACAAAAATAAAAAATTAATAATTCAATAAAGGAGTCTTAGGAAGTTGTAGTCAGAAATGAAAATTCTCAATGTGGCTAATCGAGGAGAAACATAGTGAAACGTAGATCGTAATAAACCTCTTATTGTTTTGTTGATGCAAAGTAACGGCTTTTATTTGGTATATGCACTATACTTTATCATTTATCTGCCATATAATACCCTTTTTTGTGAAATAAGACCAAGACTTAACAATTGGAAGGGAACAGAAGGAGAGGATAAGACATAAAAAAAGTCTGGTGTGCTTGTATGCACGTCAGACTTTCAATTCTCTCGAGTGTTGTACTGAAATTATTCAGCTACAACAGCTGCGCTATCTACTGCTACAGTGTCAGCTGCTGCGGCTGCTGCTGCGGCTTCAGCTGCTGCTGCTTCTACAGCTGCGATTGAGTCAGCGATACGGATAGAATCTGCAGTTGCTTGTTCAGCGTTAGCTGCTTTGTTGCCACAAGATGCGAAAGATACTGCTACGATAGCTGCAGCCATCAAAACTAATTTTTTCATTTTCTTTACTTTTAAAACGTAATACAATCAATTGCTTTATTAAAACGTTGCAAAGGTATGTACTTTTTGAATATGTTGTTCTCGAAACCCCAACTTTTTTTATATTTTTTTTGGAGCTTCGGCTGTTTTTATCCCTATCTATATGTTTTACAACATATTAATCTTCGGCAATGCTGTTGTATAAGTATCTCTTGATACTTCTTTTGGGCGTTTTCTCAAATTCTGTCGGATAAAGTTGGATTTGGCTTACTTTTTCGTAGGCTGCCACGCTGTTATTCAGATTTTTGAGATTCTCATCCATGATGGTTTTAAGGTTATCCGGCTGGTTTAGTCCCAAGGAATCCAGGGCTTCATAGTCGGCATAAACCAGCGCTACCAGTCTTTTATTCCGTTCGATGACAAGACTTTCCAGGACGAAAGGCATGTTGTTGAGCCGTGCTTCTATCTCTTCGGGGAAGATATTCTGTCCACTGGAACTGAGAATCATGGTCTTGCTGCGTCCGCGTATGTATAGGTTGTTGTCGTCGTCCAGTGTACCCAAGTCGCCGGTGCGAAGCCATCCGTCTTCGGTGAAGACTTCTTTGGTGGCTTCGGGGTTTTTGTAATAACCCGTCATCACGTTCTCGCCACGTACTTGTATTTCGCCGAGTTTGTCGTCCGGGTTTTCCTTGCAGATACGGGCTTCCATGATGTCGAGTACCCGTCCGGAGGAAGTCGGGACGAATTCATTCCAGGGAGCATAGCTGATGAGAGGGGCACATTCAGTCATGCCGTAGCCGATGGTGAAGGGGAACTTGATGCGGTGGAAGAATTCTTCCACTTCCGGGTTCATGGCTGCGCCTCCTATGATGACTTCCTTGAAACGTCCGCCCAGTGCGTCAATCAGTTTCTTGCGGATTTGCCCGTATATCTGTCCGTCGAGCAAGGGAATGCTGAGCGCCCATTTCATGGTCTTTTTGTTGATGATGGGCTGTATGACATTCTTGTATATCTTTTCAATGACAAGGGGGACGGTGATAATCAGGTTGGGTTTCACTTCCTCGAAAGCTTTCATCAGAATCTTTGGGGAAGGCACTTTTCCCAACAGTGTGACGTGTGTGCCGACGGCCGTGGCGGTAAGGAAATCGAATGCGCAGCCGTATGCATGTGCCAAAGGCAGGAAAGAGAGCACTTTGTCCCCTTTCTTCAGCAGCTCGGTACGTATGCCGAAGGTGACGTTGCCGGCCAGGTTGTTTCCCGTCAGCATGACGCCCTTACTGAATCCGGTGGTGCCCGAGGTATAATTCAGCAGCATGACCTTGTCGTTGGAAAGGTCCGTGTAAACGATGTCTTCCTTGCGGAACCCGTTCGGGTAGGTCGCTTCCATTTCATCGCCCAGATGCTTGAGGAAACGCTGGATGGTTTCGCCGTCCCGCTGATACAGACAGCGGAAGTCGCTCAGCGAGAACACACCGCGAAGTCCAGTAAGCCGTTCTTCTTCCAGATGTTCCCAAATGGCATCGCTGGTGAAGAGGAACGTCGATTCGGAGTGGTTTACGATATGATGGACATCATTGGGGTTGAAGTCTTGCAGAATGGGGACTACGATACCACCGTAGGTGATGGTGGCCATATAGGCGATGCACCAGCGGGCATTGTTCTTGCCGATGACGGCTATCTTGTCGCCGCGGCGCAGTTGGCAGTACTTGAAAATAAGATGCAGTCTGGCTATTTCTTGTGCCACTTCGCCATAAGTATAGCTCTCGTTTTCTCCATAGTTGGTATAGCAGGGGAGGTCCCAATTCTCGCGGAAACTATGCTCGTATAGTTTGATAAAGTTCTCTTGTATCATTGCACAAATTTTAGTTGAGTGTGCAAAAGTAGGAAAAATAGATTAATAATGTATATATTTGCAGCATAAATGTGTTTATAAGCTCATGATAGATACCAATATATTTCAAGATAAGACGGCGGTTTACTATACGTTGGGGTGCAAACTGAACTTCTCGGAGACCTCTACTATCGGTAAAATTTTGCGGGAAGCGGGCGTACGTACGGCGCGCAAGGGTGAGAAAGCGGATATTTGTGTAGTGAATACCTGCTCGGTGACGGAAGTGGCGGACAAGAAGTGCCGCCAGGCCATCCACAAACTGGTGAAGCAACATCCGGGTGCATTTGTCGTGGTGACCGGTTGCTATGCCCAGCTGAAACCGGAGACGGTGGCAAAGATAGAAGGTGTGGACGTCGTGCTGGGAGCCGAGCAGAAGAAGGACCTGCTCCACTACCTGGGCAATCTGCAGAAGCACGAGACCGGCGAGGCCTACACTTCCGCTTTGAAGGATATACGTTCGTTTGCCCCGTCTTGTTCGCGTGGCGACCGGACACGCTTCTTCCTGAAAGTGCAGGACGGCTGCGATTATTATTGTTCCTATTGCACCATTCCCTTTGCCCGCGGACGTAGCCGTAACGGCAGCATTGCTTCTATGGTGGAGCAGGCCAGCCAGGCGGCTGCCGAAGGTGGAAAGGAAATTGTATTGACCGGCGTCAATATCGGAGACTTCGGCAAGTCTACCGGTGAGACTTTCTTCGACTTGGTGAAGGCGCTGGACGAGGTGGAAGGCATTGAGCGTTACCGCATATCCTCCATCGAGCCGAATCTGCTGACAGATGAAATCATAGAATACGTGTCCCGTTCCCGGCGTTTCATGCCTCATTTCCATATACCGCTGCAGTCGGGCAGTGACGAGGTGCTGAAGCTGATGCGACGCCGTTACGATACCGCCTTGTTTGCCTCGAAGATAAAGAAGATAAAGGAAGTGATGCCCGATTCCTTTATAGGGGTAGACGTGATTGTGGGTACCCGTGGAGAGACGGAGGAGTATTTCGGGCAGGCTTATGAGTTTATCAAGAGCCTGGACGTGACGCAGCTCCATGTCTTCAGCTATTCGGAGCGTCCCGGCACGCAGGCCTTGAAGATAGACCACGTGGTGGCACCCGAAGAAAAGCACCGCAGGAGCCAGCAATTGCTGGAGCTTTCGGACGAAAAGACCCGTGCTTTTTATGCGCGCCATATCGGGCAGACGATGCCGGTGTTGCTGGAACGTCCCAAACCCGGACTGCCGATGCACGGCTTCACTCCCAATTATATCCGTGTGGAAGTCCCTCATGATGCTGCCTTGGACAACCAGCTCGTGTCTGTGCGCCTGGGCGATTTCAATGCCGACGGCACCGCACTCTTGGGAGTAATGGAATGAGGAATGCCGCCTTTGCAACAAATAACTCATAACTTATAACTCATAACTGACGAAGTGAAATCAAAAATTGTCTATTGGCTGACTTATGCGGGCATGTGGCTTGTGGCACTTCTGCCTTTCCGGGCGCTTTATGCATTGTCTGACGGGCTGTACTTCCTGATGCGCCACGTCGTGCATTATCGGAAGAAAGTCGTTCGCCGCAACCTTCGCAATTCCTTTCCGGAGAAGTCGGAAACCGAATTGATGGAGATAGAGCGCAAGTTCTACCATTATATCTGCGACTATATGCTGGAAGAGGTGAAGATGCTGCGCATGTCTTTCGAGGAGCTCTGCCGCCGGATGAAGTATGATAATAAGGAAGAATACCTTGCCATGATAGAGAAGCATGGAGGCATTGTACTGTTGATTCCCCATTATGCCAATTTTGAGTGGATTATAGGCATGGGGGCCATCATGCATCCGGGCGACATCCCGGTGCAGGTGTACAAACCGCTAAGCAATAAGTATCTGGACGAGATGTTTAAGCATATCCGTGCCCGGTTCGGAGGATACAATGTGGCGAAACATTCCACGGCACGCGAAGTGATAAAGCTTCGCCGTGAAGGCAGGCGGATAGCCATCGGCCTGATTACGGACCAGTCGCCCAACCGCAGCGAGGCCCATTATTGGACCACTTTCTTGAATCAGGACACCGTGTTCATGGATGGCGCCGAGCGCATTGCCAAGCTGATGGACTTCCCCGTCTTTTATTGTGAATTGGAACGGACATCCAGGGGATATTGCAAAGTGCTCTTCGATTTGGTTACCGAAACTCCCAAGCAGACGGCGGATGGCGAGATAACCGAGTGCTTCGCCCGTCGTCTGGAGCAGACCATCCGGCGCGAACCGGCTTATTGGTTCTGGTCTCATAAACGCTGGAAAAATAAACGAAAAGAATCTGTGCAACATGGATAAGATTGCTGTTGTCATATTGAATTGGAACGGATGTGATATGCTCCGTTCCTTCCTTCCCTCTGTTGTGCGTTTTTCGGAGGCGGATGGTGCTGTGGTGTATGTGGCGGACAATGGCTCTACGGATGCTTCTGTGGCAATGCTCCGTCGCGAGTTTCCTTCTGTGCACTTGATTCTGCTGGAAGAGAACCACGGTTTTGCCGACGGATACAATCTAGCATTGAAGCAAGTGGAGGCAGAATATGTAGTGCTGCTCAATTCCGATGTAGAGGTCACCGAGCACTGGCTTGTCCCGTTGGCAGAGTATATGGATGCCTATCCGGAGACGGCCGCTTGCCAGCCGAAGATACGCAGTTGGCGTAACAAGGGGCAGTTTGAGTATGCCGGAGCTGCGGGAGGTTTCATCGACCGCTATGGCTATCCCTTCTGCCGCGGCCGTATTATGGGCGTGGTAGAAGAGGACAAGGGGCAATACGACACGGTGATACCCATTTTCTGGGCTACGGGGGCGGCTCTGTTCATCCGTCTGGCAGACTACCGGGAAGCGGGTGGGCTGGACGGACGTTTTTTTGCCCACATGGAGGAGATAGATTTATGTTGGCGGCTTCGTGCCCGTGGCAGACAGTTGGCATGTATACCGCAGAGTGTGGTATTTCATGTGGGAGGGGCCACTTTGAAGAAGGAGAATCCGCGCAAGACCTTCCTCAATTTTCGTAATAACCTTGTCATGCTTTATAAGAATCTGCCGCAGGAGGACTTGGCGTCCGTGATGCGTGTACGTGCGGTGCTCGATTATGTGGCTGCGTTCAGTTTCATGCTGAAAGGCCAGTTACCCAATGCTTTGGCCGTATTCCGTGCGCGCCGTGCCTACCACTCCCTCCGCACTTCATTGGCAGCGTCCCGCAAAGAGAATCTGAAAAAAACTACGCTTGCCGTAATACCGGAACGGACAAAAAACAGTATATTGGCGCAGTTTTATCTGCATGGAAAGAAATTCTTTTCCCAATTGTAGGAACTGTTGCCTTTTATAATTGTTCAATCTATTAAAGGTTTTGAATTATGGAAAAACTAGTTAGAAAAATCGGATTAGTGGCACACGACGCCATGAAGAAAGACCTCATCGAGTGGGTACTGTGGAACTCGGAATTGCTGATGGGGCATAAATTCTATTGTACGGGTACCACGGGTACCCTTATCCTCGAAGCCCTCCGGGAGAAACATCCTGATGTGGAGTGGGATTTCACTATCCTTAAATCCGGTCCTTTGGGCGGTGACCAGCAGATGGGCTCGCGCATTGTGGACGGAGAGATTGACTATCTTTTCTTTTTCACCGACCCGATGACCCTTCAGCCGCACGATACGGATGTGAAGGCGTTGACCCGCCTTGCCGGTGTGGAGAACATCGTGTTCTGCTGCAACCGCAGTACGGCAGACCATATCATTTCCAGCCCGTTGTTTGTCGACCCGACGTATGAACGCACTGTTCCCGATTACAGCAACTACACCAAGCGGTTTGCAAATAAGCCGGTGGTGGCCGAAGCGGTGGAATCGGCAAAGAAGCGGAAACGGAAAAAATAAGGATGAAACTCGGTTCTACTGGGCATTCTTAATCTATCGCTACCCTTCGTTCATGGACAGCCCACACTGGTGCGATAGCCCACCCTTGCCGTTTGAAGTCATAGAGTTGCACAATAATGGTGTTGGTGAATCTGCCCATTCTATGTCGTTGAGGTATTGGTAGGGGAAGCGGAACTCTGTGAGGTTTATTTTCAATAGTTCATTCCTTCTGAAGTCTGCATAGTTGTATGGGTTTGTAAAGTCGTAAGGGGTGGGCAGGTAGAGGGCATTTCTCCAATGAAACTCGGAGCTGTATTTGATAGCAAGCGGCCGGTAGCAGGAAGAAAGTGACGATGGGGAGTAATGCCAGTCGTTGTATAGCGTTTCTCATTGACTTTTTGTTGATGATGGGGCAAAGGTACGGAATATTGGTATCAATGGTTGTATTCTACGGCAGAAAAGTTGCTGCATGCTCACTGCAGAACTTCTGTATACATTTTGCAGTGCTACTGCATATCTGTTGCAGCGTTACTGCAAAGCTGTTGCAGTACTACTGCAAATATATGTGCAGTGTTACTGCAAACCGTTTGCAGCGCCACTGCAAAAAGCATGCAGTGTCTTTGCAGTGGGAAGTGTCTGTGTATCAATAGTGAATGGGGTGATTCGGCAATCTGTCATTCTCCGCGGCGTTGGCATATTTCCACTCCTGCAGCCTCTATATCCGCGCCCATCGGTGGATTGCGCTTTGCCAGCTTGAGGGTTATTTCCTCTATCTGTGGGAAGTCGCGGAACAATCGGTTTATAATTCGCCCGCATACATGTTCCAATAGTTTGGAAGGAATGTCCATCTCTGCCTTCACAGCTGTATGTACATCGGCATAGCTCACGGTGTCGGCTACGTCGTCCGTTTCTGCCGCACGCCGGATATCAACTTGCAGGCGCAGGCTGACGGTAAACTCATTGCCTACCACGGTCTCTTGTTCGCCCACGCCGTGATGGGCGAAGAAGCGAAGCGTGTCAAGGAAAATATAACTGGTCATTACTTGTAGATTGTTTTCTGCAAACTTACTGATATTTTGTGGTACGGGCAAATCAGTATCCGGTTATTACGATTCAGGCTGTGGATTGTATTCTGTAAAATATAAAAATAGCGCGAAATTGTTTTTTATAGAATACAATTATGTGAGGGTCGGAATGAACTTATCGAATTATTTTAGGCACGGAATTATACGGGTTATCACGGTTACTTTCAATATTATCCGTGATTGTCCATGTAATCCGTGCCTAAAATAATACTTTGCTAAGAATCCTTTCTTATCTTCCGGTGCTTTCTATCATGCTCCTTATTTTCTCGTTCAGGCTTTCTGCCTTCATCAGTTGTTCCAGTGTCAGGTGCATGCGCCAGCGCCAGTAGTGCCGCGGGTTGGCAGGAATATTGATGCGTTCTTCCTGCACGTTCGGGTTGCGCCATTTGCCGTCTATGGACATCCAGTCTTGCAGGGAGAGGATGCAGAGGATGGAGTTGCTATGGAGGTGATTGCGAACCACTTCTTCGCAGAGCTCCGGCGTGGCCGTTGCCGGTGCGGCACCGTAGTGCCCGAGCATGGTGTTGTAGTAACGCTGCGTCTGTTGGAAGTCTTCTTCCCACCAGCCGCGCAGGGTAGACATGTCGTGCGTGGAGATGGTGCAGACCGAACGGTATGGATACCAGTCTGTGTGGCCGAATTCTTGTTTCGGGTCTTTCGGCATACGTTGTATCTCCAGGGAAAGGATACGCAGGTCGTTCATCACCCATGCCACGCAATCGGGAATCATGCCTAAGTCCTCACCGCATACCAGCATGCGCGTGGACTGTGTCAGTTGCGGTAGTTTCTTCATGGCTTGCTGTCCCCAGAAGTCATTGTGGCGGTGATAGTAGTACTGGTCATACAGCCGGTTGAAGGCAGCCTTTTCCCAATCGTTCAGTGCGCGGTAGATGTAGTCGTGCTGCACGCCGATGCGCGGATGGTATTCGTGCGGATTGTTGCGGTCGGGCACGAACAGCACATCGCTGATAAGGGCGTAAAGCCCGTCACGAATCCAGATGCTGTCATCGTCCGTCTTTCCGGCAAAGTAGGCTTCCACTTTGCGCTGGGTGTCGAACTCGGGACGCATGCGGTAAACCTCCCACGTGTCTGTCGGCTCTATGAAGGTCTGCTTCACATAGTCTGTATGCGGGCCGAAGATTTGTCCGAGGAAGTACTCATGGATATAGGGCTTCAGGAAGAAGTCTTCGCGGAATGCCAGCCCGTAGCTTTCTATCTCCTCGCGCGTCATGGGCAGGGCGGGGACGAATTGTCCCAACAGCCCGTGTACGGCGTGCATCGGTATCTCCCAAATGCGGAAGAAGCCGAGGATATGGTCTATGCGGTAGGCATCGAAGTATTCTGCCATTTTGTGGAAACGCTTCATCCACCAGGCATAGCCGTCTTTCTCCATGACATCCCAGTTGTAGGTGGGAAAGCCCCAGTTCTGCCCGTTCACGGAGAAATCATCGGGCGGTGCGCCGGCTTGGCCGTTCAGGTTGAAGTAGTGGGGTTCCTTCCAGGCTTCCACACTGTTGCGGCTGATGCCGATGGGGATGTCGCCTTTCAGCACTACGCCGTTGGCGCGCGCATGCTCCGTGGCGGCAAGCAGTTGCCGGTGCAGGTTGAACTGGATGTAATAATAGATGGCTATGTGCGGATAGTCGGCGGAGTCCGGCCGGCACAATGTCTCTATCTCTTTGGCATCGTAGGTGGCATACTTGGGCCACTCGTGGAAATTCGGGGTCTTGTAGGCATCACGCAGGTAGCTGAAGACGGCATATGGCTGCAACCATTCCTTGTTGGCTTCGTAGAAATTACGGAAAGCATCCGATGCCAGCACCTTTTCCCCTTCCTGCTTGAAGATGAGGTGGAAGTATTCCCACTTTGTCTTGTTCACAGCTTCGTAGTCTACGGCGGGCAGGGCATTCAGTTCTTTCTGGCGTTTGTTGAATTCGGCCATCACCTTCTTGTCCTTCAAGCTGCCCAACTGCTTCAGGTCGGCGTACATGGGATGGAAGGCATAGATGGAGATGCTACTGTAAGGGTAGGAGTCTGTCCAGGTATGCGTCATGGTAGTGTCGTTGATGGGCAGAATCTGCACTGCCTTCTGATTGGTGGCAACTGCCCAGTCAATCATGCGCTTCAAGTCGCCGAAATCGCCTACACCGAAGCTTTTCTCGGAGCGTAGGGAGAATACGGGTACGGCTACTCCGGAACCTTTCCATGCAGGAAGATTGAAGTATACATAACGGTCGCCGACAGCCAGCGTTTCGTTGGCGGCTATCTGCGGGTCGGCCATATAACGGTTGGGATTGTTCTCCCAGGCCACGGCACGGCGCTCTTTCTTGTTGTAAAGGACGAATTTATATTCCAGCGGGAAGCTGATTTTACCGGCATCCACTTCTACCTGCCATTCGGGGAAGTCGATGTCGCTCATAAGGGCAGCTTTGTCCGGGTTCCAGTCACCCAGCGCCTTCTGGTTTCCGCAGAGTGCCAGGCAATGGTCGCTGTCTATGCAGGGGGCGTACGCCTTTATCAGCAACCCCTTTTTGTAGCTTTTCGGGGCGGCACTGCGTTCGCGATGCGCCAGCAGGGATTCTGTGAAAGCGGATGTATAAAAATACTGCTGCTCGGGCAGATTCTTCCAACAATCTTCTATGCGGTAAACTTTCTTCGGATTGTCTGCAACGTGCAGGATGCGTGGCAGGCTGTTCCACTCTGTCCGTATGGTTCTGCCATCTCGATAGATGTGGTAACTGTATTCGACGCTTCCATTACCGGGAATCTGGATATCCACTTCCGCGGTCCAGTGAATGCCGTCTACAGTGTGCAGGGGGGTGGCTTTGTCGGGCTGGTTGTTGCCAAGTTCCGGGATGGAACCCAGGACTCTGACTTCTTCACCCCAGCTGGTACGATACTCGATATTGAATATTAGTGTCATATTATATTAGATTTAGAAGTAGCAATAGCTGCAATGATTATGCAAGTATAGAAATTATTCCTCATAATCATGCAGCTACCGTTATCTAAGTCATTTAAATTCCTATGCAAACGTTTGTGCTTGCCGTGGGATTATCCACAGCGGGAAGCTCCGCACGTCTTGCAGATGAGGCAACCTTCTTGGTAAACCAGTGTTTCGTTACCGCAGTTGGGGCATTTCTTGCCTTTGGCTTCCGTGCCGTCCTGGATGTATTTCTTCAGGGCGCGTTCCACACCGTTCTTCCAGGTGTTGATGTTTTCGCTGTCCAGTTGCAGTGAACCTACCAGCTTGATGACCTGCTCGATAGGCATGCGGTAGCGCAATACACCGGAAATCAGCTTGGCATAGTTCCAATACTCTTTGTTGAACTTCTCAGACAGACCCTCGATGGTGACTTTGTATCCGCGCTTGTTCTCGAACTGGAAGTCGTAACGCTTGTTTCCGTGCTCATCCACATTCTTGATGATGTGGCCCGACACCACATTCTTCGGCAGGATGATGCCTTCATCATCATCCAGCACACCGGTGAATATTTCGTAGGGATGATTGTCCAGCAAGCCGACGAATGCCACCCATTTCTCCTTGTTGTTCTGGAAGCGGACAACGTCTGCATCCAATATTCTGGGACGTGTTTCAACGACTGTAGGCGGTTTGCACGGGGGAAGCTCGGACTTCTTGTCGCTCTTGGTAGAGATGAGCACGCCGGAACGCGAACCGTCGCGGTAAACCGTACAACCCTTGCAGCCGGATTTCCATGCTTCTACATACAGACGGTTCACGAGGTCTTCGTCTACGTCGTTCGGCAGGTTGATGGTTACGCTGATAGAGTGGTCCACCCATTTTTGGATACGTCCCTGCATCTTGACTTTCATCAGCCAGTCCACGTCGTTGGAGGTTGCTTTATAATAAGGTGATTTCTCTACCATGGCATCCACTTCTTCCTGCGTGTAGCGTTTGGCGGGGTTGTATCCTTGTGCTTCCATCCAAGTCACGAACTTGGGGTGGAACACGATATATTCTTCAAAGGCATCCCCGGTTTCGTCGATGAAGTCCACATGAACGTTCGTATCGTTGGGATTCACTTTGCGGCGGCGCTTGTACACGGGCAGGAATACGGGCTCGATACCGGAGGTGGTTTGAGTCATCAGGCTGGTGGTGCCGGTCGGGGCGATGGTCAGACAGGCAATGTTGCGGCGTCCGTACTTCTTCATCTCCTCGTACATTTCCGGGTCAGCTTCACGCAGGCGGTTGATGAACGGGTTGTTCTTTTCGCGTTCTGTATCGTATACCTCGAATGCGCCGCGCTCTTTGGCCATTTCTATGGAGGAGCGATAGGCGTTGAGTGCCACCGTCTTGTGTACTTGCTCCGAGAATTCGGTTGCCTCTTCAGTGCCATAACGCAATCCCAGGGCGGCAAGCATGTCGCCTTCTGCCGTGATGCCTACACCGGTACGGCGGCCTTGGGCGCTTTTCTTGTAAATCTTCTGCCACAAAACGCGTTCTGTATGTTTCACGTCTTCACTTTCGGGGTCGGCATCTATCTTGCTCATGATGCGTTCTATCTTTTCCAGCTCAAGGTCGATGATGTCGTCCATGATGCGTTGGGCCAAAGCTACATGCTTCTTGAATAGCTCAAAGTCAAAGTAGGCGTCCGGCTTGAACGGATTGACCACGTATGAGTAAAGGTTGATGGCGAGCAGACGGCAGGAGTCGTACGGGCACAGTGGAATTTCGCCGCATGGATTGGTGGATACGGTACGGTAGCCCAGGTCTGCATAGCAGTCGGGCACGGATTCCTTTAATATGGTATCCCAGAACAATACACCGGGTTCTGCCGATTTCCATGCATTGTGCACAATCTTTTTCCATAATGCGGATGCGTCAATGTCTTTTTGAAATGCCGGCTCTGTGGCGTCAATCGGATATTGCTGTGTATATGGTTTGCCTTCGATGGCGGCCTGCATGAAGTCGTCGGTCAGTTTTACGGAAACGTTGGCTCCGGTCACTTTGCCCTCAGTCATCTTGGCATCGATGAAGGCTTCCGAGTCGGGGTGTTTGATGGATACGCTGAGCATCAGTGCGCCGCGGCGTCCATCTTGAGCTACTTCGCGTGTAGAGTTTGAATAGCGTTCCATGAAGGGAACCAAGCCGGTGGAGGTCAGTGCCGAGTTCTTTACCGGTGAACCTTTCGGACGGATATGGGATAAGTCGTGTCCCACGCCGCCACGGCGTTTCATCAGCTGTACTTGTTCTTCGTCTATCTTGAAGATGGCACCATAAGAATCCGCTTCGCCGTCCACACCGATAACAAAGCAGTTGGACAGAGAGGCTACCTGATAGTTGTTTCCGATTCCGGTCATCGGGCTTCCTTGCGGAACAATGTACTTGAAGTGGTCGAGTAAGCCGAAAAGTTCCTCTGAACTTAATGGATTGGGGTACTTGGCCTCAATGCGGGCTACCTCATTGGCTATTCGCCAATGCATGTCTTCCGGAGACTTTTCGTAAATATTTCCGAAAGAATCTTTGACTGCATATTTGTTTACCCAAACTCTGGCAGCCAACTCGTCGCCTTGGAAGTATTTTAAAGATTCTCCGTAGGCTTCGTCATAAGAATAATTTTTCTTTTCCACAATGTTGTATCTCTTAGGATTAGTTACAAATAAGTAAAGTTGTAGAAGTTGTACTTATCGTTAACAAATGCATTTGCAAAGCTATGAATGTTTTTCAACTTGGCAAAATTAAAATGAATGTTTTTATCAACCGATGTATAGTTTTCTATTGATTGCTATTAATTTATTGGTTTATAATGTTTTAATGATTTGAGTAAACGAATAAGTTTTCCAAAATGGAATTTATTAACAACTTGTTGGGCTGAAAGGTTCTCGGTTTAGTCGAACATAAGGTTACTTTTATCTGCTCGTAGAGATAATAATTGTTCATTTCTTGTTGAAAAGATGTATTTTATTCCGGATATATGATGATAAAAAAAGTGTGAACTCTTGAATGAATTGTTCGTGGATTACATTATCTTTGCAAAAAAAGAAAGAATGGAAAGCTTGAAACAAAGGAGAACAATCCGAAAATACCAGCAGAAGGATATTTCTGCTGATTTGTTAAATGATTTGCTTGAAACCTCTTTCCGGGCTTCTACAGTCGGGAACATGCAGGTTTATAGTGTGATTGTGACGCGTGATGCAGAGCGTAAAGCCAAACTGGCGCCTGCACATTTCAATCAGCCGATGGTTCGGACGGCGCCGGTAGTGCTTACTTTCTGCATAGATTTGCGCCGCTTCAGCAAGTGGTGTGAGCAACGTAAGGCTGAGCCGGGATACAACAACTTTGAGTGGTTTGTGACGGGGGCTGTCGATACCTTGCTGGTGGCACAGACTTTTTGTGTGGCTGCCGAGGAGAAGGGGTTGGGCATTTGCTATCTGGGAACTACCACTTACAACCCTCAGATGATTGTCGAAGCGTTGGAGTTACCGGAATTGGTGTTTCCCATCACGACAGTCACAGTGGGATGGCCTGCCGAACAGCCGGAACAAGTGGACCGTTTGCCGCTGGAGGCCATTGTACACGAAGAGGTTTATCATGATTATACTCCTCAGGACATTGACCGGTTGTATGCCTATAAAGAATCGCTTCCTGAGAACAAGCAGTTCATCTTGGAGAACAATAAGGAAACGCTGGCGCAGGTCTTTACAGATGTGCGTTATACGAAGAAAGACAGTGAGGCAATGTCGGAGAATCTTTGGAAGATAATGAAAAAGCAGGGATTTTGAAAATTAAGGATTAAGGATTAAGGATTAGGGGATAAGGGGTTAAGCTAATGCATACTTAGCTGCATTTAATCCCTTATCCTTTATTCTTATCCTTTTTTCAGTGCAGCTTGAATCTCGTCAATTTCCGCACGGAATGATTTGTCTACCTCTTTCAGCTCTTTGATGGTTTTACATGCATGCAATACAGTGGCATGGTCTTTATGTCCAATTAGCGCACCGATTTTTGCAGTAGAGAGGTCTGTATAGTTTTTGGCTAAATACATGGCTATTTGTCGTGCTTGCACCACTTCCCGCTTTCTGGATTTTGTGTGGATGGTGGCAGTTTCCAATCCGAAGTGCTTGCATACGGTGTTGATGATTTCATCGACAGTCACTGCCTTGCTTTCGCTGTTCACTACCTTGCGGACGATACGTTGCGTCAGTTCCAGGTCTATTTCTTTATTGTATATGGTGGAATGCGCCATAATGGAAATGACGATGCCCTCCAGGTCACGTACACTGTCGCCCACGTTCTCTGCAATATAGTCAATCACTTCCTGGGGGAACTGCAGGCCGTCACGGTGTATCTTGTTGCGCAGAATGTTCTTGCGGAGTTCTACGGTAGGTTTCTCCAGCTCAGCCACCATTCCCCATTTAAAACGTGTAATCAGACGCTCTTCCATGCCCTGCAGCAATACCGGTGCACGGTCGGAAGTGAGGATGAGCTGCTTGCCATTCTGATGCAGATGGTTGAAGATATGGAAGAATGTATTCTGCGTTTTGGTCACGCCGGCAAATTCCTGAATATCATCAATGATTAGAATATCAATGGTCTGGTAGAAGTTGATGAAGTCGTTAGTCGTATTGTTACGTACGGAATCGGTGTATTGCACTTGGAATAGGTGTGCAGATACATACAATACCCTTTTCTCCGGGTATAGTTCCTTGATTTTGGTTCCGATAGCATTGGCAAGATGGGTTTTGCCTACACCTGATGCTCCGTATAGGAACAGCGGATTGAAGATTGTTTTAGCCGGATTGAGAGCGACAGCTTCTGCAACGCTGCGCGACAGCTTGTTGCTGTAACCTTCGATGAAGGTTTCAAAGTTGTATTCTGGATTAAGGTGCGGGTCAAGTTCGGGGACGGGAATCTGCGGAATCCTTTTGTCCATCACTTGTTTTTGCGGTATGATGGTACGCTGTGTAGACTCCAGGTCGACGGTTTTCCGCGAGCTCTTGTCCACCATTACGTTATACATCAATTTAGTTCCCTCACCAATGACCTTATAGAGAGTCTTGCGCAACAAATCAACAAATTTGTCCTCCAAAAACTCATAGAAGAACTGGCTGGGCACTTGTACGACCAGCGTTTTGTCTTCATATTTTAAAGGTATGATGGGAAGAAACCATGTTTTGTATGTCTGCTCCGGAACATTGTCTCTGATGATTTCAAGACAGCGGTTCCACAGCCCGACATGATCTATTTCACTCATAACGGCTATAAATACATTTATTAATTAAGCATAACTTCTACGATTGCAAAATTGGCAATCTTATTCGAGAAAAACAAATCCTTTTTTTCTTGCGTTTTTAGGGAAAGTAATAAGCTCTTTACTTTCAGCTACTTATCGGTTACTATGAGTATACTCCTTATATAAGGTGTGTTGCATTTATCTAATACTTTGTCATATAGTGGTTTATGTAGCTTTGCGTCTCTTGTTTTCTTTCTGTGCCCAGAGCAGGAAAAAGCCCTTTTTCGCTCCTTGTATAGAGCAAATGAGGGCTTTCCTTTTAATTCCTTTATAGACTTATTATTTAGACAAAATCTATATAACGTCCATCTTTTACTTATCTTTCTTGCCGAATAGGGAGAAATGGACGTATCGTTTCGGATGCGATTTCAAGTCTTCCAATAAACTTGCTGCGTTGGCAGTGGTGGCGTTCAGATTATTATATAGAGAAGGGTCGTTTAGCAAAAGTCCGACGGTATTGTCTTTCTGGTTCAATTTGTCTGTAATCATTTTTACATTGTTCAAAGTTGCGTCTACCTTTTGCATGGCGGCAGCATAATCTATCTCCTTTAAGTTGTTGGAAATGAGTGCAAAGTTGTCTCCAATGGTATTGAGCTTGCCGGTCAGTTGTGGAATATCATCCTTCATTAGAGTTTGCAACTGGCGGCTTGTGACGGCCATACTTGCTGTTAAATCTTGTACGTTATGCAAGGTTGCAGGGATGGCGGGGTCGGCTAGTATGACATTTAAGGATGCGAGGATGGAATCCAGCTTGGGCAGCATCTTCTCTACTTGCGGCATCATGGTGGCAACTTTTTCCATCATTCCGTTGTTCAGCACGCCGGGGATTGTGTCTCCAATCTGGTATTTCTCCCGTGGGTTATTGGCAAGCAGCAGGTTCATCTTTACGCCGCCAAGCATTTCGGCTGCCAGTTCTGCCGTACTTCCTTTGGGAATGCGCAGCTCTGGGTCAACATCTATTTCGGCAACGACTTTGCCCGGTTGGGTATAGTCGTAGTACAAGTCGCGGACAATACCCACGCGGAAGCCGTCGGCAAAGACCGGGCTGGATTTTGTCAGCCCATTGACATTCTGGAATTTCACGTAGAAATAGCTGGAGGGCTTGAACATATTTATCCCTTTCAGGTAGTTGATGCCGTATACCAATATGCAAAGTGCAGCTATGCCTGCTATTCCTATTCTAACTTCTTTTGTAATATACTTCATGATGTATCTTTTGTTATTTATTTCTGTTCTTTTTAAATTCGCTGATGGCTGTGTTGACGTTTATCTTTTCTCCATTCTTGAACGCAATGATGAATGCGTCCTTGAATTTGTCCGTAATGCTACGTTTGCTGCGCAGCACCTTGTTGTAATCGGGTGATGCGCCGTACGTATATTTGTAGATTCCGCCTTCTTTATAATAATCCACGTCTTTCAGTCCTTTCAGTCTTTTGTCATTCTTGGCCAGAGGACGTGAAGAAGTGAGTATCTGTATCTTAAACACGATGCCGCTCTGTTCTGTTTGGGAAACGGCTGCATTTTCTGACCTTTGCGGGCGTTGGGCAGCTTGGTTACTCTCCGCTTGAGGTGCATTTTTCTTTTCCGGTGTCGCTGTAGCTGCGTTGCCTTCTTCTTGAACGGGCTCGGGTACATCCTCCGGAAGAATGGTATTGCTGCTTCCGTTCAACCGGATTTCCTGCTCGCGCTTATAGGTGAGGAAAGCGCGGAAGATACCGTTGGCAAGTGAGGTGGTTCCTGCTTCAGTGTTCAGGTACCGTTCCTCTTCCGGTGTGGAGATGAATCCGAGTTCCACCAGTATGCTTGGCATGGCACTGGCCTTCAATACCAGAAAACCTGCCTGGTGCACGCCCCGATCTGTACGTTTGCAGGTTTGGCGGAAATGCTTTTGTACGAGGGAGGCGAGGTGCACACTCTGTGACATGTATTTGTCTTGCATGAATTCGAAGATGATGTAGGACTCTGCCGAGTTGGGATTGAAGCCGGCATACCGCGTCTTGTAGTCGCTTTCGTAGAGGATAACGGCATTTTCGCGCTTGGCTACTTCCAGATTGGCATCCGATTTTGCCAGACCCAGTGTCCAGGTGGAGGCTCCTTTGGCCGTCCGGTTTTTGGCCAGGGCATTGGTATGTATGGAGATGAACAAATCAGCTTTGGCGTTATTGGCAATTTCAGCGCGCCGGTCCAAGGGGATGAATATGTCCCGGTCCCGCGTATAGATAACTTTTACATCAGGGCAGTTCTTCTTGATTTGTTTGCCAAGTTTGAGTGCTACATTCAGGTTGATATTCTTCTCTTTGGAAATTTTTCCCACTGCACCCGGGTCGTGTCCACCGTGTCCGGGGTCTATAACGACAACAAAGTCTTTCGCTTCAGCGCTGCCACTGCAAAAGGGGGAGATAAGCAGCCCTAAGCATATACTTATATATAATATGTATCGTCTGTATAGTTTCATATAATTGTAGCAAAGACAATGCTTCCTTTTCGCTTGGCAAATGTAGTGGAAATTTATAGAAAACTAATGGATTATGTTCAGTTTTATTGTTCTTCTTCTCATTTTTAGTGTAATTAATGTCTGTGTTTGAGTAATTAGTGGCTCAATGTATTGATAATATGCGTAACTTTGCGGCAGATAATTAAAATAGCAAATCAAGTATGCTGGTTCGTTTTATAAAGAACTGGACGTTGCCTTTGGCAATGCTTGCCGGTACTTTGGGATATTTCTTTTTTGCAGACATTCCTTTTGTGGCGCCTGCCAAACCTTATGTGAATGTGTTAGTGGCTTTCCTGACTCCACTTTTGATTTTTTCCCAACTTCTGCTCACTTTCTGTAAGGTGGAGGTGCATGAACTGAAACCCAAATCGTGGCATGGATGGTTACTGCTGTTCCAGACGGTTTCTTGCTTGATTGTTGCGGTATTGTTGGTGTGTTGTCCTATGGAGGAGGTCTACCGGGAAGTGTTTGAAGGTGCGATGGTCTGTCTCATTTGTCCCACTGCAACCGCTGCGGCTGTCATTACCGGTAAACTGGGTGGAAGCGCATCCAGCCTGACGACCTATACGTTGTTGTCCAATCTTCTGGCGGCTGTGGCTGTTCCTTTGGTTTTCCCGTTGGTGGAGCCTCATGCTGACATTACTTTTTTTGTTGCATTCCTGAAAATTCTGAGTAAAGTCTTTCCATTGCTGCTTTGTCCTTTCTTGCTGGCATGGTTTCTGCGTGCGTTTGTGCCGAAGGTGCATCATTTTCTGTTGGGTTTCCATGATGCAGCCTTCTATTTGTGGGCGGTAGCTCTTGCCATTGTCTCAGGGCAGACGGTACGTTCATTGGTCAATAGTGATGCACCGGTATTTGTTGAACTGCTGATAGCCCTGGCGGGACTGATAACCTGCTGTATACAATTCTATTTGGGAAAGAGAATCGGCGGTCATTATGGTGAGCGCATCAGTGGAGGGCAGGCGCTGGGGCAAAAGAATACGGTGCTTGCCATCTGGATGGCATATACTTATCTTAATCCGTTATCTTCCGTCGGTCCGGGATCGTATGTGCTGTGGCAAAACATCATCAATAGTTATCAGCTGTGGAAGAAAAGGAAAAATGAGACGGAATAACTGCTGAGTATTTTACATCTTATTTGCTTTATGGACATAGAGGGTGGTTGCAACAATTATCAGTACAAATGCCATAATGAGGAATATTATCCGGATAAGACGATGTTTTGAAAATAGGTTGGCCATGCAGGCAGAAGCCACGCTGAAACGGGCTATTATAGAATCAATTGTGGCGTTTTCGAAAAAGACTGATGCAATACTCCATAGTGCAATAATGGTTAATATAGCATTGGCTGATAAACAAAGAATTTTATCAAGTGGCATTCTAAATACTTTTCTTGTTCTCATATATAGGACTCTATGTTTAACTCCTTTCATTCCTGCCTTTCGCTGAATCAGCCAAAGGATAGGGCAAAAATAAAAGAGAACTTCCTGACAGAATCAATATTGTCTTGGAATATTGTTAAATGATTGAATTTCTAAACCTATGTTTATTCTTTGCTGTCAAAACTCTGTTTGTGTCTGATGCGGCTCATGTGAATAGGGGTTATTTTCAAGTAAGACGCAATTTCTTTTAGGGGTACCATTTGTAGGATTTCTGGACATTTTTTAAGAAGTTGGAGATAGCGTTCTTCCGATGTAAATCTGAACAAATCCAAGTAACGTGAATACGACTGAAAAAATAATTGTTCGGCTGCAATACGGGCTATTCGTTGATTTTCTTTGTTCTCTTCAAATTCTTGTAGAAGTAATTCGGAAGAACAGATGTAGATTCTACATGGGGTTATTGCTTGTATATTCAATTCAGATTTTATGTCGTATAAACAATTGGGATAATCAGAGATAAATTCATTGGCAAAAGAAAAACCTACATTATATGTTTTGTTTTCAGTTTGGTTGATGCAGGTATATTTGATTACACCGGATACAATAAACCCGAAGAAAGAACCGACTTCTCCCTCTCGGAGGATAAACTCATTTCTTTTATAATACCGTAGTTCTCCGTTTCTTAAACACAGTTCCCTAAAAAAGTCAGTGTCTATATTGCCCATGTATGAATTAAAATCTGTCATTTACAACACATGTTTTTCGAAAGGTACAAAATTATTGTTTTATTCCTGATTTTCTGTCATTGTTGGTAAGCTGGTCGTGGACTCTCTCATTATAATACTTTAAAAATTTAACTTCACCTACGTTTTTTAAAAGCTTTTGGTTTTCAATGAAGTTTTGTCCGTATTTTAGCCAACGTTTGGTAAATCTTTTGAATTTAGTACATGGGAAATCAGAACATTGGAAACAATGTGTTATTCTTTTTTCCAAGCAACATAAATGGAATGTTTTACATTTTTCACAGCGAGAACCATTCTGTTCTGCTCCTTTGCAGGGACTTTTTTCTCTTGTGTATATGGGACAACCACCACAAAAGACACCACAAGCAGGAATACGTCCGTTATACGATTTCATTCAGCCAGCCTTTTCGCCATCCAAAAATTGGTGAGATAAAGTTGGTTGGCTTTGCGTTTCTGTTCCACTTCTACTATATAGCCTCTTTTCTCAAAGAATGGACGGGCTGTCAGGCTTACTTCTGATGTAATTCGCATGATTCCTCTTGCGGTTGCATACCGTTCTATCTCATTTAGAAGTATGGTAGCAATGCCTTTACCTTGAAAATCTTTATGAACAAACATAGAATGCAAATATCCTTGGTGGGTAATGGATGAAAAGCCGACAATCTGTGACTGTTGATTGGTTGCCACAATAAAATAATGTGTCTTAATCATGTCTTTTATGCGGGAGAGGTCGTTTCCGCACGATGCCCAATCTGCCACTTCTGCTTCTGAATAGTCACGTTTGTTTATATGGAGGACTGTCTCTTGAAACAAACTCATAAGTTCAAGGGCATCAGGCTGTTGGGCAATTCTAATTGTAAAATCTGTATTCATGTTTTTAAGTGCTAAAATGTATGCTTTTAGATGTTCCATGTTCTAACAGAAAGTCTTTCAATGTATTTATTGTGTTTGCAAAGATAATCTTTTCATTTCTAATTTATTGGTTTAGGAAAATCAAGTTGTTGATTCTCTGCTTCGAATATAAAAAGTATGCGAATTTTTATGAAGCATGGGAATCTGCTTTCAATCGCCAGCCAATGGCTGATGAATTTAACCGGGTAGATTTCTTGCCAATTGGTTTCAGACCTGCTTATAAGAACAATTTATAACAAAGTACTCCCAATAAAAGCAAGACTAAAGCACATGCTGCAAGAATCGTCTTTGCCCTGAATAGATGTTCTTTATCTGACAATTCCTTTTCAGTAGTATTTCTTCGGATTTTTTCTATTTCCTCAATGGTTACATCGGCTCTCTCAGGACCTTTCCTTTCTACAAGGTATTTGTAGTGCTCCCGCATCCGTCCTCTGCTCAACTTGCGGAGAGCACGGTTCTCTTTATCCCTTTGTAGCATGTCATTGATGCAGCCTAATGTTCCCATAAGCAGATTTTTATCATGTGTAAGCAAAATGGTTTGCTTGCACGTGTACTAAGATACGGCATTTATGTCGCTTTCGCAAGCGATTTTGTGTTTTTTGATATAAACTGATGTGACGATACGATTTTGATAGTTATGTTAACTCATTGTCTGCCAGAGAGTAATTTTGCCAACCCATTGTCATGCTTTTGGCAAACTTTTGCCATGCCTATGGCAAAGTCTTGCCAATAGGGTGGCAAAATCTTGCCAACTTGTCGGCAAGAAAGACACACACTGTTCCCTATACCTTTATTATAGTGTGATAGCGTGACAAGTGTTTTTCCTTTTTAAAACTTTTGTGTAGAATGATGATGGGCTTCTTTTATTCTGTTTTGCCGGACGGCATCAGCAGTTCTTCTTCATTGTAGCGCGGTCGGTCCTTCACCTCAATGTATATTTTGCCGATGTATTCGCCTACAATCCCCAGCGACACAAGTATCACACCTCCTACCAGCCAGACGGAAATCATCAGTGATGACCATCCGGGGACGGCGTTATGCTGTGTGTAAGAGTGAAGTGTCCATCCGGTGACACACAGTGCCACAAGAATAAAGATGCAGCCTATCCAAAAAATCATACGGACCGGTTTGACGGAAAAGGAAGTGATACCGTCGATGGCAAAATTAAGCATCTTCCGGAAAGGATACTTTGATTCTCCGGCAAAACGCTTGTCACGATTGTAGTACACGCTGTCCGTCTGGTAGCCGATGAGGGGAACCAGCCCCCGAAGAAAAAGGTTGCGCTCGCGGAAGCGGCATAGGTGTTGTATAGCCCGCTGGCTCATCAGGCGGTAGTCGGCATGGTTGTAGACGGATTTTACCCCCATTGCCTTCATCAGCCGATAAAAGACCAAAGCGGTGTTGCGTTTGAAGAAAGTGTCGGTCTTCCGTTCTTTACGTACGCCATAAACGATGTCATTGCCCGCTTTATAGCTGTTTATCATGTCCGGAATCACCTGGATGTCATCTTGCAAGTCTGCATCAATGGAGATGGCTATCTCGCAACGCTCTTTTACTGCATTGAGTCCTGCTAGCAGGGCATTCTGGTGTCCTACGTTTCCTGCCAGGTTCAGTCCGCAGGCATAGGCCGTATTTTGGTGCAGTTCTTTGATGATAGCCCATGTCTGGTCGGTGCTTCCGTCGTTTACATATAATATATAGCTTTCCGGGGAAATTTGCCGGGCTTGTATCAGCCGGTCGAATAATTGGCTCAATCGTTTATGGGTTTCATGCAGCACTGCCTCTTCTTTGTAGCAAGGTACGACAACGGCGAGTATGGGAGAGTTTTCCATCATAGAACAAATCTTTTTGCAATATTCGTAAGAAATCGGGAGAAAAACAAATTATCACTCTTTTCTTTTGAAAACGAAACGTACGAGTAAGAAGTTGACCGGAATGGCGATGGCGAAAACCGGAATGGGGGCCAGAGGTTTGGGGATGCCCATCCAGAGAGAGAGGTTCAGCAACCCCATGTGTAGCAGATAGCTGCATAAGTGTGCCCCTCCAAATCCGAAGGCTTTTCTCCATGAGGGCTTTCGGCCGAAGGTAAAGTAAGCAGTCAGATAGAAATTGGCGATGAAGCTGAGAGCATATCCCAGTGTATAGGCTATGTTTACATTGATAACCCGTTGTAATACAAAATACAATCCGTAGTGCAGAGCTGTCGCAAAGATGCCCACCATTACGAAGCGTACAAATTCCGGTAGTTGTTTCAGCCGCTTCATCTTAACATTAAATATCTACTCTCTGTTGCCATTATCATTGGGGCGGCAAAGTTAGGCATTGTTTCAGAATTATTTGTAATTTTGCTTTGCGAAATTAAGCTGCATCTCAGCAAATTGCAAATAAATTTGCATCTGCTTTCGGTTTGCGCTATCTTTGCGTCCAGAAAACATAAAAAACAAATAAGGTATGTCGGACAGAAAGAAGGCGTTCTGGTTTATTGCGCTGCTGAGTGTGCTTGTGGTTGTTCCCTTTCTGGGAGAAACCATTTTTTATTCCAAGGGGGAACCGCGGGAGGCGATTGTTGCCCTTTCTATGCTGGAAAGTGGAAACTGGATACTTCCGGTGAACTATGGTACTGATATTGCTTATAAACCCCCTTTCTTCTACTGGTCAATAGCCGCCGTCTCTTCCCTTTTTGGAGAGGTGACGGAGTTTTCCGCCCGTTTCCCGTCTGCATTGGCTTTTTTAGCCATGCAGTTGATGTTCTTTGCCTTTGTGGCAAAACGTAAAAACGTTCAAACGGCGTTTCTGGCCTCTATTCTTCTTTTGTCTTCTTTCGAGGTGCATCGGGCGGCTGTCGCTTGTCGGGTCGATATGGTTCAGGTTGCCTTTATCGTTATTTCCCTTTGTCTGCTGTTCCGCTGGGATGAGAAGGGATGCCGCGGAGTGCCCTGGCTTGCGGTGTTGCTGATGGGATGTGCCACGTTGACCAAAGGGCCGGTAGGCTCCATATTCCCTTGCGCGTGTATCGGTGTGTATCAGTTGTTGCGCGGACGTTCTTTCTGGAAAGCGTTTTTCTCGTTGGTAGGTATCGGCTTGCTTTCTTTTGTTCCTTATTTAGCTTGGGTATACGTAGCTTACAGACAAGGTGGACAACCGTTCCTCGATTTGGTTCTGGAGGAGAATACCGGGCGGTTTATGGGCAAAATGTCCTACGAGTCCCATGAAAATCCTATATGGTATAATTTCCTGACTTTGATTTGGGGATGGATTCCCTGGACGTTGGTTCTGGTAATTTCCTTGTTTGGCTTGAAGTGGAAAAACATGCGTTGTCTGCCGGAAGGGGAGACCCTGCTGTTGCGGTTGAAGAAGGGCTGGACTGCTTTCCGCAACCAGTCTCCGGTACAATTGTTCACGTGGCTGGTCATTCTGATAATCTTTGTCTTCTACTGCATCCCCAAGAGTAAGCGGAGCGTTTATCTGCTTCCCATCTATCCGTTTATGGCAGTGCTGATAGCTGAGTATCTGTTGGCTTTGGTACAAAAGGGGGCACGAGTTTTCAGGATTTGTGCAATCATCTTTGCTTCTTTGGGCTTGTTGCTTACGCTTGTTTTTGTCGTAGTTCGTCTCGGCCTGGTTCCCGACAGCGTTTTTGGAAGCGGACGCCATGCCGCTGAGAATGTAGCCTTTATGCATGCGTTGGAGGATGTGGCTTTGTCTGTTCCCAAGTGGCTCCTGGTAGCGCTTCCCGTAGTAGCCGCTGTCTGCACATTACGCATGGTGATAAAGCGTGCGGATAGCCGGTCATTATTATATGGCATAGCAGGATGTATGCTCTGCCTTTTCGTATCATTGGATTCGGTTTATCAGCCCACGGTGCTGGCTGTGAAATCAGATAAACATTTGGCTGAAAGGGTCAATACGTATGTTCCGGAAGGTGTGGTCTATTCTTACTCGAAAATGAGTTTCTATGGTGTTAACTTCTATCTGAAAGACCGCATGCGGCACATTGAAAAGGAACGTCCGTCCAGCGAGGAGGGCTATTTGTTGGTTCCCGTAAAGGAGGAGGAGAATATGTTGGGAGAGCTGGAACAGACGTATCATCTGGAAAAGATATTCCGTACAGACAGACGCAGTTGTGATATGCGTAATGAAATCTGCATGTATAAATTTAGGGCGATTGACATTCATAACCCATAATTTATAACTCATAACTCATAACTTAAAATGAATCCGATAGATATCATTAACAAATATTATCCGGAAGAGAATGAGTTGCGGCATATACTGTTGACGCACAGCCGTTCCGTAGCCGACAAGTCGTTATGGATTGCCGACCGCCATCCGGAACTTTCATTGGATAAGGATTTTCTGTACGAGGCTGCCATGCTGCACGATATAGGCATTTTTCTTACAGATGCGGCAGGTATCCATTGTTTTGGCGACAAGCCTTATATCTGTCACGGTTATTTGGGAGCCGACCTGATACGCGGCGAAGGCTATCCCCGCCATGCTTTGGTTTGTGAACGCCATACGGGTGCCGGACTTTCATTGGAGGGAATCATTGCGCAGGATTTGCCCGTACCGCATCGTGAAATGGTTCCGGTCAGCTTGGAAGAACAAGCTATCTGTTTTGCCGATAAGTTTTATTCAAAAACTCATTTGGAAAAGGAGAAAAGTGTAGAAAAAGCCCGAAAAAGTTTGGAACGTTATGGTGAAGAAGGGGTACGGCGCTTTGATAATTGGTGCGAACAGTTCTTGTAGCAATCTAAATTTCTTTAAAAAGGGAGATTATCCGTATAAATTATGTACTTTTGCCCCTCCAAGCGTAAACTATTAGTTAATGACGCCATTGAAAGCAAATACATTCATATCATTCATACTACTATTCGTCTTGCTTCTTCTCTCCGGTGGGGCTGCTTCTCAGCGCCGTAGAGCGAAGGTCGCGCCTCCGAATATTCAGCGGACAGACACGTTGCAGGTAGGGGATAGTTTGCAGATGGGAGACTCCCTGCAAGGGGGAAAGGGGCTTCCTGCCGATTCGTTGCAACAAGATACGGTAGCGGCTGCGCCTCCCAAGAAGGATGCATTGGATGCTCCCGTAGCCTACGAAGCCAATGACTCCATTGTATTTACGCAGAGTGGCTTTGCCCATCTTTACGGCCAGGGAAAGGTGAGTTATCCGGGTGCTGACCTGGAGGCTGATGTCATCTCTATGGATATGGACAACAGTACGGTTTTTGCCCGTGGCGTGGTCGATTCTGTAGGAACAGCCAAGGGAAGACCGGTCTTCAAAGACGGGGACACCTCCTACGAAACCGATACTATCCGTTATAACTTCAAGAGTAAAAGAGGTCTTATCAGCAATGTTGTCAGCCAGCAGGGCGAGGGATACGTGACCGGTAATAATGCCAAGAAAGGGAATAATGATGAACTCTATATGAGGAGCGGTCGTTACACGACTTGTGACCATCATGACCACCCCCATTTTTATATGCAGATGACTTATGCCAAGGTACGTCCGAAAAAGAACGTGGTGACGGGACCTGCCTATCTGGTAGTAGAGGATGTGCCGCTTCCGCTTGCCGTTCCATTTTTCTTTTTCCCGTTTTCTAGCAGTTACCAGTCCGGTTTTCTGATGCCTACCTATATGGATGACTCCAATCGTGGCTTCGGTCTGACGGACGGTGGATATTACTTCGCCATCAGTGACCAAATGGACTTGAAGCTGCGGGCGGATATCTTCACGAAAGGTTCTTGGGCGCTGAATATGGAGTCGAACTATGTGAAGCGTTACAAATATTCCGGTTTGCTGCAGGCAAGCTATCAGGTGACCAAGACCGGTGACAAAGGCTTGCCCGACTACTCGGTTGCCAAAGACTTCAAGGTGGTGTGGTCTCACCGGCAGGACCCGAAAGCGAGTCCGAATTCTACCTTTTCTGCCAGTGTGAACTTTGCTACCAGTAGTTATGAGCGTACCAATATCGGCAATATGTACAACTCCCAGGCAATGTCGCAGAATACCAAGACTTCCAGTGTCAGCTATTCGCGTAACTTTCCCGACCAGCATCTGAGCATCTCCGCTTCAGGTAATATTGCCCAGACCATGCGCGACTCCTCTATCGCGGTGACTTTACCGGACATGACCATTTCCTTGAGTACCATTTTCCCTTTCAAGCGCAAACATGCAGTGGGAGATGAAAAGTGGTATGAGAAGATTTCCGTTCGCTATACTGGCCGTGTGAAGAACAGTATCAAGACGAAGGACAATCTGTTGTTCAAGAAGAACCTGATACGCGATTGGGAGAACGGTATGCAGCATGAGATTCCGGTAAGTGCCACGTTTACTTTGTTCAAGTACTTCAATGTGACGCCTACCGTAAACTATACGGAGCGTTGGTACACCCGCAAGGTGAAGAAGGACTGGGACGATGAGCAAGGCAAGGAGGTGAATGATACGACCTACGGTTTTCACCGTGTATACGACTACAGTGCCAGTCTGGGTATCAATACCAAAGTTTATGGTATGTACAAGCCATTGTTCATGAAGAAGAAGGAGATACAGATACGTCACGTCATCACTCCCTCCATCAGTTTCAGCGCTGCGCCCGATTTCACTTCGTCCCGTTTTGGCTATTATGACTCTTATATAAAAGACCAGAACGGCATTCGCGATACCGTGCAGTATTCCTATTATGCCGGTCAGGTGTTCAGTCCGCCAAGTGGAGGAAAGCAGGGGCTTATCAGTTTCAATATCTCCAATAACCTTGAAATGAAGTTCAAGGATAAGAATGACTCTATCCGCAAGGTGAGCCTGATTGACGATTTGAGTATGGGTATCAGTTACAACACGGCTGCCCAGGTGCGTCCTTGGAGTGACTTGAGCTTTAATCTCCGTCTGAAGTTGAGCAAGAGTTATACGTTGAGTATGAGCTCTACCTTTGCCACTTATGCTTACGAGTTTGATGAGAACGGAAGGGTGGTGCCCGGTAACCGTACGGAATGGTCGTATGGCCGTTTCGGTCGTTGGTCGGGATATGGTACGTCGTTCAGTTGGACCGTGAACAATGATTCGTGGAAGAAAATAAGGAACTTCTTCACCGGTCAGAAGGATGACGAGGAGCAGGACCAAGACCAGAATGCCTCGACGGAGGGAGACAGTGACATGGAGGGCGAAACCACCGAGGACGGCACTCCGAAGAAGAAGAAGAAGGAAAAGGCTGCTGCCGATGCTGACGGCTATCAAGTATTCAAAATGCCTTGGTCCATCAACTTCAGTACCGGTTTCAATATAACGGAAGACACCAGTAAGCCCATTAATCGTAAGAACATGCGCTATCCGTACAAATTCAGCCTGAATTCCCTTAATATAAACGGTAACGTCAAGCTTACCAATAAATGGGCTGTCAGCTTCAATTCCGGTTATGACTTCAATGCGAAGGAGATAACGCAGACCGCTTTCAACATCACACGTGACCTGCACTGTTTCAGCATGACGGCTGCCATATCACCTTTCGGACGCTGGAAATACTATAACTTTACCATCCGTGCCAATGCAAGTATCCTGCAAGACTTGAAATGGGAACAGAGAAGCCAGACTCAGAGTAATATTCAGTGGTATTGATGTTTACCAAATTATTTCCGTCTCTCCATGTTCCCGCAAATACTCGTTTGTTTTGCTGAAATGCTTGTTCCCGAAGAAGCCGTTATAAGCGGATAGGGGAGATGGATGTGCCGAGGTAAGTACCAGATGTCGGCTACGGTCGATGAATGCCCCTTTACGTTGGGCGTAGGCTCCCCAAAGAATAAATACAAGATGCTCTTTTTCTTCGGCGAGAATGCGGATAGCCGCATCTGTAAATGTTTCCCAACCTCGGTTTTGGTGAGAACCGGCTTGGTGTGCACGTACGGTGAGGGTAGCATTGAGCAGCAATATGCCTTGCTCTGCCCAGCGTGTCAGATTGCCGGTAGTGGGGGCATCAGTGCCAATGTCATTTTTTATTTCCTTGAAAATATTAAGTAAGGAAGGAGGGAAAGGAACACCGTCATTTACGGAGAAACAAAGTCCGTGTGCTTGTCCCGGACCATGATAGGGGTCTTGACCGATTATCACGACTTTTACTTTGTCAAAAGGGCATAGGTTGAATGCATTGAATATCAGCTTTCCCGGAGGATATATTGCATATTTCCCATATTCGTCCCGTACAAAATCAGTCAATGTACGGAAATAATCTTTCTCAAATTCAGGTTGCAGATGTGCTTTCCAGCTTTCTTCTATTTGAACATTCATAATTGGATCTGTTAGTAGTTTCGGATGCTAAAGTACAAAATAAAAAATAAAGTCCAACCTTTTGAGGGGGTGAACTTTATATTATATGACGGGATAAATGTATATCAAATCAGGTGTATATTGTGTTCCTTGCACTCTTTGCGCATATCTTCCGGCCAGATACTGGCTTGTATCTCACCGATATGCGCCTTGCGCAGATAGAACATACAGAGGCGGGACTGCCCTATACCGCCACCGATGGAAAGCGGCAGTGTATCATTCATCAAGCGTTTGTGGAAGTAAAGTTCCAGGCGTTCCTCTTCGCCTTCCTCTTTGAGCTGGCGAAGCAGGGCTTCCTTGTCTACGCGGATACCCATGGAGGAAAGTTCGATGCTGCGTTGCAGGATGTGGTCCCATAGCAGGAGGTCACCGTTCAGTCCGGGGAGGTCGTTCAGCCCTTTGCTGGTATAGTCGTCGTAGTCCGGGGCGCGTCCGTCGTGCTTCTTGCCGTCGCTCAGCTTGCATCCGATACCGATGATGAACACTGCACCGTATTTCTTGCAAATGGCATGTTCGCGGCATTTGGGTTCCAAGTCCGGATACAGTTGGCGCAATTCTTCGGCATGGATAAAGTGAAGTTTCTGGGGCAGGCAAGGCTTGATTTGCGGATACATCTCATATACCATATATTCTGTGCGCACCATAGCTGCATAGATACGGGTTACTATCTCCTTGAGGAATTCCACATTGCGGTCTTCGGCAGTAATGACGCGTTCCCAGTCCCACTGGTCTACATAAAGGGAATGCAGATTGCCCAGTTCTTCATCGGCACGGATGGCATTCATGTCTGTGTAGATGCCATATCCCGGTTCGATATGGTATTCGGCAAGCGTGAGGCGTTTCCATTTGGCGAGGGAGTGCACCACTTCAGCTTTGGCGTCGCCCAAATCTTTGATAGGGAAAGTTACGGCACGTTCCACTCCATTGAGGTCGTCATTGATACCCATTCCTTTCAATACGAACAGTGGAGCTGTCACACGTCGCAGGCGCAGTTCGGAAGAGAGGTTCAATTGGAAGAACTCTTTAATTTGTTTAATCCCTAATTCAGTCTGTTTTAGGTCCAATAAAGGTTTGTAACCTTCAGGTGTTATCAGGTAGCTCATAAATTTATTCAGTATAACTTCTATTAAATTGCTCGGCAAAGATAGGAATAATATTGATACTTGCTTCTGTTTTGTGGGAAAAAAGAACAAAATGTTTGTGTAATTGCGGTTAGTCTTCTCAAAGTAATAATAAAAATATTCCTCGGTTTGATATAAAAAGCGTTTGAATGTTAGGAATCTGCTAATTTTTTTATACTTTTGCATCCACATTTGGCTCCGTAGCTTAGTGAATAGAGCGTCAGATTCCGGTTCTGAAGGTCGTGCGTTTGAATCGCACCGGGGTCACAAAGAAAGGAACTCCCTTTGCATGAATACTTTGCAAAGGGAGTTTCTTTTTATACAATACATCCAGAAAAGTCAACCATACGGTTCTCTTTCTTGTTATAATTTCCATAGAGTTAGAGGTATGAAACAAATAATATTTATTTTTGCAATGTTAATGACTTGTCTGTCCTATGCCGGTAAGCCGGAAGGACGGTCAGAAAGGAGAACAGACATGAAACCAATGAAAGAGATTTATCTGGCAGGAGGATGTTTTTGGGGTACCGAACATTTCCTGAAACAAATAGAAGGTGTGGAGGCTACCCAGGTGGGATATGCCAATGGAAATATAGCCAATCCTACCTATCAGCAGGTATGTACCGGTACCACGGACTTTGCCGAAACCGTAAAAGTACAGTATGATCCCGATGAGGTGGACTTGCCTTTCCTTATCGACCTTTATTTCAAAACGATTGACCCTACCAGCCTCAATAAGCAAGGGGGGGATAGAGGTACACAGTATCGCACGGGTATCTATTATACGGATACCGCCGACCTGCCCGTTATTCGTGAAACCGTTGACCGGCTGGCTGCCAACTACTCCCGTCCGTTGGTTGTAGAGATAGAGCCTTTGAAGAACTTCTATCTCGCCGAAGATTATCATCAAGACTATCTGGACAAAAATCCTGGTGGATATTGCCACATTAACCCCACCTTGTTCGACCTGGCACGTAAAGCGAAGATGAAGAAAGAAGGAGATGGCGAGTATTTAAACCTGGAAAAGTAACGGACAATGGATATACTGTTAATAAGTAATGAAGATACGTGCCGCAGCCGTATCGCGCAGGAACTCCTGCATGCATTTGGCAGGGGAATGAATATCTCTACGGCAGGAATTATGGAGGGGAACTGCGTTCCCGATGCCGTGTGCAATGTGATGGAACAGAATGGTTTCAGCGTGTCTCGCAAGAAACCGTCTGGTGTCGGGACCTATACGCACCGGTCGTGGGACTACGTGATTACCCTATGTAAAGAAGCCGGAGAAGAACTGAAATTTATCACTCTGGATGCCAAGCAGCAGGTGCATTTTAATTTTGAAGACCCCTTTAAAAATCGTTTTCAAAATGAAAGTGAGCAGGAGCAACAAATTGCCGCACTCTATGAAACCATGTACCGGCGGCTGTATGAATTTTACCGCGATGAACTGAGTGGGCAGTTGTTACCCCATTGTACGTGCGGTGCAAACACCTATTGCCGTTGTGAATAGTGAAATATGTGTTTTTTTTGAAGCAATCTCTTGACTCGTCCCTAAGGGCAGGACCTATCTTTGCATCATAAACAAAATGTGCATGAGTTTATGAAGAATAAAATGAAGTTTAAAATCGGAGAGTTTTCCAAACTTTGCCAGGTGACCGTTAAGACGCTTCGTCATTATGAAGAGATAGGATTGATGATACCCGTTGAAGTGGATGAGTGGACGGGGTATCGCTATTACGACATCAGCCAGCTCCGGTGTATGAGCCGTATTGTTTACCTCAAGCAATTAGGGTTCAGCCTCGAAGAGATATCCGAGTTGTTTGCCGATGGCAAGGAATTTCCGGATGCTGAATTGTTGAAGGTTAAAATAGAACGTTGCAAAAACGAGATTGAACACTTGATATGGCGGCAGACCGAACTTGCCAAATTGGAAAATTTACTCCATAAACAAGAGAATGTTATGGAAAAAGTGTTTAAGAAATCCCTCCCTTCAAGAATTTTTGCTACCCATCGCCGTAAAATAGACTCTTATCAGGAGCTGTTCAATCTTTGTCCGAATATCATCGGGCCTGAAATGTACCGTTTGGGTTGTGAATGTCCTGCCCCGGAATATTGTTTCACGGTGGAATATAATGAGGAATATGGGGTTGATATTGATATCGAGTTTTTTGAAGCGGTGGCTGAACGCAAGGAAGATTCGGAACTGATTAAATTCAAGGAACTTCCGGAAGTGCCGGTTGCGCTCTGTGTCAACCATTACGGTGCTTATGAGCATATGCCCGAAACTTTCGCCGAGCTTTTTGCGTATGCCGAGACAAATGGATACGAGGTCATTGACCGTGCCCGGTTTTGCCATATTGACGGCATTTGGAACAAAGAAACGGTGGATGAATGGATGACGGAAATTCAGTTGCCCATCAAACTTTCTTAATCAGCCTTTGATTTCTGCGGAAAGCTTTCAACCGTGAGAATACCTAAAAATAGGGATAGGTAGTCAACTTATTTTCTGCGAACTTTGCAGACTGAAAAAAGAATTGAAATGAGAAGCCTGCATATTCTGTTCATATTGGTAGTTGTCACTTGGCTCGGTTTTCCGCTGAGAGCGCAAGAAGCTATTTCTATCGGGACTCGCCACACTTTGTTTTCGCATGTCTTGAATGAGGCTAGAGAATATTGGGTGTATGTACCTGCAACCCGCCCGGGTGAAAAAGAGGAAAGTTATCCGGTTCTTTATTTGCTGGACGGTGATTCTTTTTTTCATTCGGTGGTAGGTTTTACTCGCTTGTTTTCCACCTCCAAAGTTTCTTCCTTACCGCCCTGTATCGTTGTGGCTGTCCTGAATACAAACAGAACCAGAGACTTTACGCCAACCTGTTCCGCTGCCCGGCGTGACGGAACTGTCCGTCCGGGCGATAAACCGGAAGGGGGTGGGGCAGGACAATTTTGCCGTTTTCTGACGGAGGAGCTACGCCTCGCAGTGGAACAAGACTTGCCGGTGAATGGACAACACTTGTTGGCTGGACATTCTTATGCCGGGTTGTTCACGCTGCATGTTTTGCTGAATTATCCCGGTGCATTTGATACATACATCGCCATAGACCCCAGTTTATGGTGGGATAAAGGATATTTTCAGAAACAGGTAGAACGGCAGGTAGATAAGGTTGACTTTTCAGGAAAGCAACTGTATGTTGCGTTTGCCACTCAGCCGCGTCTTGATAGGAAGCTGATCCACTTTCCCCTGACAGATGATTTTATAGGGAGTGCAGTTCCTCGTATGGAGAAGCGGCATTTGCGGGTGGTATCAAAAAAGTTCCCGGAAGAGACGCATGGAACGGTTGCTCTTCCGGGATTTTATGACGGACTGAAAACGTTGTTCTTCCGTTCTGCGGTTGGAATTTCTCTGCCGAACGAACCTCTCTGAAAAAAAATCTATTTTTCAGTAAGCTGAATGATATGCGCCATTGTACTAAGGGGACTACCTATACCATGGTGAGGTCTGCCAAAATCCTAAAAGCGTCATAGCCTGAGTCGCCTTCCGGCAGGAAGCGCCGAGAAGCGCCGTTTCCTTATAAATCAGTATTTTCAGCTCCGGAGAAGGTTGAGTGTCCTTCTCCGGACACACTGATTAAAAAACTGCAAAAGTGCAGCCGGGGCTTCGTTGACTCCGGGCAATTGGAATAGTAGTACAACTACTGTTGTACAATGAGCGCAGCACCATATGCCCTGCTACCGTACGGAAGTGCATAAAAAAACAGTTGCCTGGAGAAACCCTCTCCAAGCAACTGTTTTCAGCTTCTTGATACTTAACTTTATAATCTACATATTCTAAATCTTTCTTGTCATCAATCGTCAATGTCAATCACCCTCATTTTAGAGTCAAATGTAATTTCCCAACGATTAGACAACTTTATCTCATACTCATTGTCATCGTACTCAATCTGAAGAATTCTTGCATCCGGATAATTGGTCTTTACATAGTTACGTATCGCTTCCGGTACAATCTGTGCAGGAACTTCACTTTGTCTGCATCGTACCTCCTTCCATTCTCCCGATTTATCAAATTCTACCTTCTCCCCATTCGTGAACACCACATCATAGCTTTTATAAAACATTCCCGACTCCAATTTAGCCATTGCCACCTTATGGTCTTTAAAATAAGTCTTGATAAATGTCTGCGCCTTCGCCGGCAACTGGCTCACCTCTATCGGCTTATCATTATCTGCCATTACCATTGTGTGCACTGCAAACATACAAACCAACATCATAACTAACTTTTTCATACTTTTCTATTTTTAATAATTAATACTTTATTTGTTTTCTGTATTGCAAAGATGGGAAGGAAATCTGGAAAGAATTGGGAAAAAAACTCTATTTTTGGAAATGAAAAAAAATCTATTTTTGAAAATGGGTGTTGCGGCTCTTCACCTATGAATTTTTGTTTGCAATGAATATTATTTAAAGACACAATAGACTATTATGGCTATGAAAATATTAAATCAGTTTATCGATGATTTTGTAGGTGTTTTCCAATATCGGTTTATGGATACCTTTCAATATTTTAAAGAAAGGAAGAAAAGTAAATATTTGGGAGATAGATTTGAGGAATGGGTTGTGAAGAACTCTAATATTAGTAAAGAGGGTTATCCGGATCTATGTGATAAGAAAATATTTTGGCGGCTTTTAGATTGGAGAGGTGATAAATACATTGAGGGTTATAGGCCTCTGTCTTCATCATCTCCGGATTTGTTGATGGAGTGTGTTACCACAACGAGTACCATTCATGAAGTTGGAGATATTATAGCTGTAGAATGTAAATGGCGAAGTAAGATAGGTTTTTATCTCGATATAAAAGACATTGAAAAGTACGAGGGGTATATGAATTCCAATCTGTTGAACCGTCCGATAAAAAACTTGTTTTATGTTTTTGGCTTTGGATGGTGTGGTGACAGTCCGGAATCTGTTTATGTAGTTCCTGCCAGAGAATTGTATGATTATGATAAAGATACCTGTAGAATAACGTTCCCTATTAAAGAAACCGAGAAGGAGAAAATGGATAGATTGGAGCGCTTTAAGAAGAAAGACAATAGATGCCTTCTGTACATAAAGTGATGATATTTAGAGCGATACGGCAGCATGCTAGATATTGATTAAACTATAAAAATCAGTAAAGTACTACTGTATACCGATAAAGTATGCAGTAGTACTTTGTTATATAAACTCGAATCAACTGTTATTGTTTGGGTCGCCGTCAATCTTTGTGGCGAAGGCTATTACTGGCATCTAATGCGGTTTGCAACCTTTCCCAGTCGTCACAAAGCGCCTGCATGGACGGAAACAATAAATCTGCTCCGGCATCCAGTAATACCTGCCTGTCCAGCGGACCGGTATTGACTGCCACAGTGAATATGCCGGCTGCTGTTCCGGCTTGTACTCCGATAGGTGCATTTTCTACAACTATAGCTTCGTTGGCTTGTACTCCGGCTTTTTCCAGTCCCATTAGATAAGGCTCAGGATGAGGCTTTCCGTATTTCACATCAAAGGCGGTCACCATGTGGTCGCGCTGAAACATACCAGGGAAGTTGTGGGCAAGGCGGTTCAGCAGGGAGTGTTGGCCCGAACCGGTGACAAGTACCGGAATAAGTCCTGCCGCTTTTACCTTTTGCAGCACTTCCCAAGCACCCGGCATACGTTCCGGTTCCGGGTGGGTACTGAATTCGGCGCTTTTCTCTGCATAGATGCTTTCTATCATCTCGGGAGTGGCATCCTTGCCATACTGGCGTTGATAAACGATGTTGATGGTGGAGGCTCCGGTACGTCCCTCGTGCATGTATGCCTCTTCACGGCTCAAGTGCAGGCCATGACGTTCCATTACTTTATGCCAGGCATCGGCATGGTAGGGCATGGAGTTGAATAACACACCGTCCATGTCAAAAAGAACGGCTTTCAGTTGGATGTAGGGGTGCCCGTGCTTTTCCAGATAACGGGCGATAGAGTTTTCGAACACTTGGTAGATTGGAGATTGAGAATTTAAAAATGCGGGGTAGATAAATAGAGAGTTGAGAATCGGGGAACGGTTCTCTTCGCACTTGTTGTGCAGCCATTTCTCAATTCTCAACTCTCAATTCTTAATTTATCAAAGTCTTGCCTGGATAGCTTTGGACTCTTCTTCGTAGCCGGGCTTGTTCAGCAATGCAAACATATTCTTCTTATATGCTTCCACACCCGGTTGGTTGAACGGATTGACTCCCAAAATATAACCGCTGATACCGCAAGCTATTTCGAAGAAGTAGAGCAGACCTCCGATGCTTTCTTCATTCAGTGCAGGGATAACGATGCGCATGTTGGGTACGCCGCCGTCAACGTGGGCAAGCTGTGTGCCCAATTCAGCCATCTTGTTCACTTCGTCCACGTGCTTGCCTGCCAGGAAGTTCAGTCCGTCGAGGTTGGCTTCGTCCGAAGGTACTTGCAGGGAGTGCTGTGTCTTCTCCACGGAGATGACAGTTTCGTAGATGGTACGTTCGCCTTCCTGAATCCATTGTCCCATGGAGTGCAGGTCGGTGGAGAAATCTACGGCAGCAGGGAAGATACCCTTGTTTTCCTTACCTTCGGATTCACCATAAAGCTGCTTCCACCATTCGCTTACGTAGTGCAGTTTGGGATTGTAGTTTACGAGGATTTCAATTTTCTTACCGTTCTTGTAGAGCTCGTTACGCGTAGCTGCATAGATGGCAGCAGGATTTTCTGCAAACGGAACATCTTTTCCACAAGCCTTTTCCATGGCAACTGCACCTGCAACCAGTTTCTCAATGTCGAAACCTGCTATTGCGATGGGCAGCAAGCCTACCGGAGTCAGTACGGAGAAACGTCCGCCCACGTTATCGGGGATGATGAAGGATTTGTAGCCTTCGTTGTCGGCCGTTACGCGGGCAGCGCCCTTTTTGGCATCGGTGATGGCAACGATAACCTTCTTTGCCATATCCTTGCCGCGTTGGTCTTCGCATTGCTTTTTCAACAGACGGAACGCCAAGGCCGTTTCAGTGGTAGTACCGGATTTGGAGATGTTGATAACACCGAATTTCTTGTCTTTCAAGTATTCGGTGAGTTCATATAGATAATCTTCACCGATATTGTGTCCTGCATACAGAATGACCGGAGCCGTTTTCTTGTCTTGCAACCAAGTGAAGCTGTTTGACAAAGCCTCTATCACCGCACGTGCACCGAGGTAACTTCCGCCAATACCGGCAACTACTACTACCTCGCAGTTGTCACGCAACGTCTGTGCGGTAGCCTTTAGGTCGGCCAGGTGCTCTTTAGTGATGGAAGAGGGGAGGTGCAGCCAGCCTAAGAAGTCGTTGCCCTTACCGGTACCATTCTCTAATGCTTCCTGTGCAGCCTTTACTTGGGCTTCATAGGCGAAAACGTTTTCTTTGGAGATGAATCCAAGAGTCTTTTCAATGTTCAAACTAATCATAATATTCTAGGTTTTAAATTCAGTATTTCGTTTTATCTTTTTTCGCGCTTACCGGAATGAATCGGTAAGCAGCTTGATTTCAATCGTCGGCGAGATACGCTCATACAGAATGTTGTATACTGCATCTACAATAGGCATGTTGACATGATAATGCTTGTTGATTTCCTTGATACATTTTGTACCGTAATATCCTTCAGCAATCATTTCCATCTCAATCTGCGCGCTTTTTACGGAGTATCCCTTGCCAATCATCGTACCGAATGTGCGGTTGCGGCTGAAATTAGAATATCCCGTCACCAGCAGGTCACCTAAATAAACGGAATCACTTACGTTTCTGTTCAGCGGATGTACCGTTTGCAGGAATCTGTTCATTTCCTGTATGGCATTGGACATGAGCACAGCCTGAAAGTTGTCGCCATATTTCAGACCGCTGCAAATACCGGCTGCAATGGCATATACATTTTTCAGCACCGAACTGTATTCAATGCCGGCAACGTCATTACTGACAGAGGTCTTGATGAATGAACTGGCCAGTTTGCGGGCAATGGTGCAAGCCTTGTCGGTGTCGGGACAAGCAATGGTCAAATAAGAAAGGCGTTCCAGAGCCACTTCTTCCGCATGGCAGGGACCTGCCAATACAGCAATATTCTCAGCCGGGACGCCATATTCCTTAGTGAAATATTCCGAGACAATCAAGTTGTCATCGGGCACAATACCTTTAATGGCAGTGATGATGAATTTATCCTTAATCTTAGTCTTCAGTTTCTTCAAGTGAACCTTCAGATAAGGGGAAGGTGTAACGAAGATGAGCGTATCAGATTCTTTCACGACATCATTGATGTTGGAGTTGAAGTTGATACGCTTGGTATCAAACTTGACGCCCGTCAGGTAGGCAGGGTTATGACCAAGCCGTTTGAAGTCGGCAATACGGTCATCGCGTCGCATGTACCAATTTATAGACTCCGCTTGTGACAGAACCATTTTTGCAATGGCAGTTGCCCAACTTCCTCCGCCCATGATGGCTATCTTACCGGGTAGTTTCATATCGAAATTAATAATTAAAAATTAAAAATTAAAAGAGGGGAAAGGAGTACCTTCACCCTCCTCTTATCTTTAATCTTGCCTATTTAATTCTTTAATTTTTAATTCTTAATTCTTCCGACCCAGTCAGCAACTTCGTTTACGGTCGGGTTTGCCAGTTCCAATTTATATTTTTTGTTGATACCGCAGATGTCCATGTGGAGCTTTTGCGGATTCACATCTTTCATGTCACTCACCAGGTTGTAGCCGGCCTTCTGGATTACGGCTACCCAATCTTCTGGGATGCCCAGTTCCGTGTATCGTGCAGGAGCATCTTTGGGGATAACCTTTTCCGGACGCATCTGCGGGAAGAAAAGCACTTCCTGAATAAAGGATTCGCCCGTCATCAACATGGTCAGACGGTCGATGCCGATGCCGATGCCCGATGTGGGAGGCATACCGTATTGCAATGCTTTCAGGAAGTCCTGGTCGATGAACATCGCTTCGTCGTCTCCCTTTTCGCTCAAGCGAAGCTGGTCTTTGAAGCGTTCTTCCTGGTCTATCGGGTCGTTCAGCTCGCTGTAAGCGTTGGCAAGTTCCTTGCCGTTCACCATCAGTTCGAAGCGTTCGGTCAGTCCCGGCTTGCTGCGGTGCATCTTGGTCAGCGGGCTCATCTCTACGGGATAGTCGGTGATGAAAGTGGGCTGTATGAAAGTTCCTTCGCAGAATTCGCCGAAGATTTCATCAATCAGCTTACCCTTGCCCATGGTGTCGTCAATCTCCATATTCAGTTCCTTGCACACCTGGCGGATTTCGTCCTCGCTCTTTCCTTCGAGGTCGTATCCGGTCTTTTCCTTGATGGCTTCCAGGATGGGCAGACGGCGGTAGGGAGCTTTGAAGCTGATGGTCTTGCCGTCTATCTCGGTTTCTGTACAGCCGTTTACGGCGATACAGATGCGTTCCAGCAATTTCTCCGTAAAGCTCATCATCCAGTTGTAGTCCTTGTACTGCACGTACAGCTCCATACAAGTGAATTCCGGGTTATGGTTCTTGTCCATACCCTCGTTACGGAAGTTCTTGCCTATTTCATATACACCTTCGAATCCGCCCACAATCAGTCGCTTCAAGTAAAGCTCGGTGGCGATACGCAGGTAGAGGTCCATATCCAGAGAGTTATGGTGGGTGATGAACGGACGGGCGCTTGCTCCACCGGGGATGGATTGAAGAATCGGCGTCTCCACTTCCGTGTAGCCGGCTTCATCCAGCACGGCACGCATGGTCTTGATGACGGTGGCACGCTTCAGGAATTTTTCTTTCACGCCGTCGTTTACGATAAGGTCTACATAACGCTGACGGTAGCGCAGTTCGGGGTCCTCGAAAGAGTCGTAAGCCACACCATCCTTATATTTCACGATAGGCAGGGGCTTGATGCTCTTTGCAAGTACGGTCAGCTTCTTGGCATGGATGCTGATTTCGCCCATCTGGGTACGGAATACGAATCCTTCGATACCGATGAAGTCGCCTAAATCGAGCAAACGTTTGAACACGGTGTTGTACATCTCCTTGTCCTCGTCCGGGCAGATGTCATCGCGGGTGATATATACCTGGATGCGTCCTTTGGAGTCCTGCAATTCGATGAAAGATGCTTTACCCATGATACGGCGGCTCATGATACGTCCGGCAACGGACACTTGGCGAGGCTCTGCATCGTCGTTGAATTCAGCTTTAATATCGGTAGAGAAAGCATTTGTTACATACTCTGCTGCGGGATAAGGCTCAATGCCCATCGCGCGAAGTTCATTCATGCTGTTGCGACGAATGATTTCTTGTTCACTTAGTTCTAATACGTTCATTTCGCTATATTTCACTCAATTTGGGTACAAAAGTACGAAACATTTTTCAGATAGCGAACCTTTTTCCTTGAAATATAGGGAACGGGGAGTGACATTAATCCTCTCCTTCGGCATCTACCCATTCGATATGCGGGGAGAGGAGGGTGCGTTCCGTCACTTGTCCGCATTGCCCGCGGTAGTATTCGGGGATGAAGCGTATCTGCACCGCAGTGATTTGCGCCGGACTCACTTCTTCTGGGGTGTCTACCCCGGTGCCTTCCGAACGGCAGGTGTAGTAGAACGTCCCGATGCCCTTGAGCTTTACGGAGTGTCCCGAGCTCATCAGCTTGCCCAGCACTTCACCAAGGTTCATTAATACTGCATAGGTATCTCCCGGGGTTACCGTAGACATTTCCGACAATAATCGGGCTATTTCATCCGTTGTATAGGGATGTCCTTTGGTGACGGCTCTTGGGTGCCATTTGTCGTCGCCTTTCTGTTTTACTTTCTTATAGAATGCCATGGGGGCTTGTTGTTATTATGTGTCCGGCTCAACCGGTAGGTCAGGCATGGTTCATACGGTATGAATGTGCCAATCATACGGTATGATTATGGTAATCATATCTTATGATTTATCATTGAATCGCAAAGATAGCATAAATCATCCGCATAGTGTGCAGGTTTAAGGTGTTTTTTCTGCTGTTCTGTTTAAAAAAAAGAGTACTTTTGCACCCGCTAAAAAGAAATAGGTATATAATATGGCAGGACAAAAGACTCCCACGGCGTTGGGGACGGAAAGTATAGGTAAACTCTTGATGCAATATGCCGTTCCGGCAATCATCGCAATGACGGCATCTTCTTTATATAATATGGTAGACAGTATCTTCATCGGTCACGGCGTTGGGACGATGGCTATTTCGGGATTGGCGTTGACTTTCCCGTTGATGAATCTGGCTGCGGCGTTCGGCTCGCTGGTGGGTGTGGGAGCCTCTACACTGATTTCCGTCAAGCTGGGGCAGAGGGATTATGACACGGCACAGCGTGTGCTGGGCAATGTCTTTGTGCTGAACATGGTGCTGGGAGTGGCCTTTACCATCATTGTCATGCTCTTTCTCGACCCGATTCTCTATTTCTTCGGAGGCAGTGACCAGACGGTGGGCTACGCCAGGGATTATATGCAGATTATCCTTTTGGGAAATGCCGTTACGCACCTCTATCTGGGGCTGAATGCAGTGCTACGCTCTTCAGGGCATCCGCAGAAGGCGATGTATGCCACCATAGCCACGGTGGTTATCAATACCATACTCGACCCGGTGTTTATCTATGGTTTCGGCTGGGGCATACGTGGCGCTGCCGTCGCTACCATTGTGGCGCAAGTCATCTCTTTGACGTGGCAGTTCAAGCTTTTCAGCAATAAGGACGAGCTGTTGCATTTCCACCGGGGGATATTCCGTCTGAAACGTAAGATTGTATTCGATTCGCTTGCTATCGGCATGTCTCCTTTCCTGATGAACCTGGCAGCCTGCTTCATCGTTATCATTATCAATCAGGGGTTGAAGAAGTATGGCGGCGACTTGGCTATCGGGGCTTTCGGCATCGTGAACCGTCTGGTTTTCATTGTAGTGATGATTGTGATGGGGCTGAATCAGGGAATGCAGCCTATTGCCGGATATAACTTTGGGGCGAAGCTGTACGGACGGGTGAACAAGGTGCTGAGACTGACGATAATCTATGCCACGGCAGTGACCACTTTCGGCTTTCTGGTCGGTATGCTGGTGCCGGACCTGGTGGTGGGCATCTTTACATCGGATGCGGAACTGACAGAGCTTTCGGTCACGGGACTGCGTATTACGGTAATGTTCTTCCCGATTATTGGTTTCCAGATGGTGACTTCCAACTTTTTCCAGAGCATAGGCATGGCAGGCAAAGCGATATTCCTTTCCCTCACCCGGCAGATGCTGATCCTGCTTCCTTGCCTGCTTGTCCTGCCGCAGTTTTTCGGAGTGGCAGGAGTGTGGTACAGCATGCCGGTATCCGATTTGCTTGCAAGTTTGATAGCATTGGTGATGTTGGTTTGTCAATTCCGCAAATTCAGAACCTCTCCCTTGTAGGGATGGGTCGGGGGAGAGGCTTTGAATTTTTCTTCCTACTTTCTGCAGATATTCCGTAAGAATATTTATATTTGCTATCTGCAAACCAATAGATGAACAAGCGTATGGGCAATAATTTTATAATCAATATAGGCCGTCAACTGGGCAGTGGCGGACGGGAGATAGGCGAGAAACTGGCTGCCCGTCTGGGTATTGACTTTTATGATAAGGAACTGATTAGGTTGGCTTCTGAAGAGAGTGGACTGTGTTGTGAGTTTTTTGAGAAAGCTGATGAGAAAGCTTCACAAGGTATTATTGGAGGGCTCTTCGGCATGCGTTTCCCTTTTGTCAGTGACGGGGCTATCCCAGCCACGAATTGCTTGAGTAATGATGCTCTGTTCAAAGTGCAGAGTGACGTGATACGCAGATTGGCGGAGGAGAAGTCCTGCTTGTTTGTGGGGCGTTGTGCCGATTACATCCTGCGAGAACATCCACGCTGTGTCAATGTCTTCATTTCCTGCTCCAATGAGGAGCGCATCAAGCGTATTTGCCGAATGTATTCCATTACTGAGCGTGAAGCGGAGGAGATGATGAACAAAGCGGACAAGAAGCGTGCCGAATACTATAACTACTACAGCTACAAAAAATGGGGAGCTGCCGAAACATACCACTTGTGTATCGATTCTTCCGTATTGGGTATTGAAGCTACGGTGGACTTTATAGAAGAGTTCGTCAAGAAGAAGCTGAAACTTTAAGGAATTAAAATTAAAGGCTGCGCAATGTTGGTTTAACCCAACTACGCAGCCTTTAATTTTAATTCCTTAATTCCTCCTACATCATTGTCAGTAATATCATCTGTCCCGCCAGAATACGCAGGAACATTGTCAATGGATATACCGTGGAGTAACCTACTGCCGGAGCATCATTGCCTGATGTCTGATTGGCGTATGCCAATGCGGGAGGGTCTGTGTTGCTACCTGCTATCAAACCCATCAGGGTGAAGTAGTTCACTTTGCAGTAGAAACGGGCTATCATACCGATTATCAACAAGGGGATAACAGTTATCAGGAATCCATAGCCTACATACAGTAATCCGCTACCTTCTACTACTGTTTGTACAAAATGCTCACCAGCTTCTATACCGACACTGGCAAGGAAGAGCACGATACCGATTTCACGCAACATCAAGTTGGCACTCATGGTGGTGTACGTCACAAGATGCATTTTGTGACCGAAACGTCCGATGAGGATGGCAACTACCAGCGGACCACCAGCAAGACCTAACTTAACCGGTGTCGGCATACCCGGGAATGCAATAGGGAGGCTTCCCAGCAGGATTCCCAAAAAGATTCCCACAAAAATAGTTACGATATTCGGAGTGTCCAAACGTTTCAACTGATTACCCAATACGCCGGCTACACGTTCTACGGCATCCTGCTGGCCTACCACCATTACACGGTCACCTACCTGAAGTACCAGATTGGGATCGGCAAACAAGTCCATACCCGAACGGTTGATACGGGTTACATTTACACCGTACATGCTGCGGAAGTGGAGGCTTCCCAGTTTCTTGCCATTGATTTCAGATTTAGTGACGAGGATACGGCGGGAAACCATCGGAGTGTCCTGTTTTTCCCAGTCTACGTGTATTTCTTTTCCGATAAAGGCGGTTACCGCTTCGGCATCTTCTTCGGAACATACGATGAAGAGCTGGTCTCCTACGTGGAATATTGTTTCATGATTGGGGATACTGACGTGCCCCTCGTGGCGTATGCGCGAACATACAAACGGGCGTCCCAGAAAATCCTTTATCTGGAGCAGGGTCTTTCCGGAAATTGATTCATTGCGTACCTCGAGGTGAAGCATGTGCGGCTGATGCTTTACATCTGCTTCCTGCGTATTGAGTTCCTGTTCCTCCTTCTTGAGGTTCACCCGGCAAATATAGCGGATGGCTATGATGGAACCTATGATACCTACCACACCAAGCGGATAGGCGCAGGCATATCCCAATGCAATGGGGTCTCCCGTATAGTTTATCTGGTTCAAGGCTTCTTGTGCGGCACCCAGACCCGGAGTATTGGTTACGGCACCATAGAGAATACCTACTATCATTGGCAGGTCTATCCCTCCGTCAATGAAGTAGATGCTCAATGCTACTGCGATATTCAGCAACACGATACCGACAGCAAGCATGTTCAGCCGCATACCCCCTTTCTTAAAGGAAGAAAAAAAGGAGGGCCCGACTTGCAGACCGATGCAGAATACAAATAAAATCAAACCGAATTCGCGGATAAAATGCAAAATGTGTGTTTCGCCCGTGAAGCCAAAATGGCCCATCAGGATACCGGCAAAGAGGACGAATGTAACCCCCAACGATACCCCGAAAATCTTAATCTTACCCAGCAATACGCCCACAGATATTACGAATGCATACAAACAAACGATGTGAGCGACAGATGAAGAGTCCCATAGCAAGCTTTCTAACCAATTCATAGTACCTATTAATATGTCGTTTTTTAAAATTTCGCGCAAAAATACTTAATAAAAAGGAGGTGGCAAAGGCTTTGTGGTACTTTTTGCTATATCAACTTTGCAAAAGTAGAGTATGCTTCCGGTGAATACGCTGAATCCGTATGGGCACGGAGTCATCTGTTAGTGCAATTTTCTCTAAAAAAAGATTTTGTTCTAAGTATTTCCTTATATTTGCAAGTCTCTTGATGACAAAAATGAATAGTATTCATCTATTTAAATTTTAAATAAACTATGGCAGACAGTAAAGAAAAACTCTTCTCCGACTTTTCTCCCGTTTCCACTGAGCAGTGGATGGAGAAAGTTACCGCAGACCTGAAAGGGGCGGATTTCGAGAAGAAGCTCGTTTGGAGGACAAACGAAGGATTTAAGGTGAAACCTTTCTACCGTATGGAGGACTTGGAAGGTTTGAAGACAACAGATGCTCTTCCCGGCGAGTTTCCTTATCTCAGAGGTACCAAGAAAGACAACAATGAATGGCTTGTTCGTCAGGAAATCAAAGTGGAATGCCCCAAAGAGGCCAATGCCAAGGCGTTGGACATCTTGAATAAAGGTGTAGATTCACTCTCTTTCCATGTAAAGGCCAAGGAATTGAACGCAGAGTATATTGAAACTTTGTTGAAAGATATCTGCGCGGAATGTGTCGAGTTGAATTTCTCTACCTGCCAGGGGCATGTGGTGGAACTTGCAGAACTTCTTGTCGCTTATTTCCAGAAAAAGGATTATGACTTGACGAAATTGCGGGGCTCCATCAACTATGACTACTTCAACAAGATGCTGGCCAAAGGTAAAGAAAAAGGTGATATGGTGTCAACAGCCAAGGCGCTGCTCGAGGCTACCGCTTCCCTTCCGAAATACCGTGTATTGAATGTGAACGCGTTGACATTAAACAATGCGGGTTCTTATATTTTCCAGGAACTGGGTTATGCTTTGGCTTGGGGTAATGAATATATGAATCAGTTGGTTGATGCCGGTCTGCCGGCTGCAATGGTAGCCAAGAAGATTAAGTTCAATTTCGGTATCAGTTCCAACTACTTCCTTGAAATAGCCAAATTCCGCGCTGCACGTATGCTGTGGGCTAATATTGTGGCTTCTTACAGTCCCGAGTGTCTGCGCGACTGCGACAACAAGGGTAAAGATAACGAATGCCGCTGTGCAGCCAAGATGAAGATTCATGCGGAAACTTCTTCATTCAACTTGACTTTGTTTGATGCACACGTAAACTTGTTGCGTACGCAGACTGAGGCGATGAGTGCCGCCCTTGCCGGCGTTGACTCAATGACGGTTACTCCGTTCGACAAGACTTATGATGCTCCTAACGAATTCTCTGAGCGTATGGCGCGTAACCAACAACTGCTGTTGAAAGAAGAATCGCACTTCGATAAAGTTATTGACCCAGCTGCAGGTTCTTACTATATTGAGAATTTGACCGTCTCTATTGCCAAGCAGGCTTGGGACCTCTTCCTCGCTGTAGAAGAAGACGGTGGTTTCTATGCTTCCGTGAAAGCCGGAAAAGTGCAGGCTGCCGTAAACGAGAGCAACAAGGCGCGTCATGCCGCAGTTGCCAAGCGCAAGGAAGTGCTGTTGGGTACTAACCAGTTCCCCAACTTTAATGAAAAGGCGGGAGATAAGAAACCGGTTGAGGCTACTTGCTGTTGCGGCGGCGGACATACCTGCGAAAAAGATGTTCCGACACTGAACTTTGACCGTGCTGCCAGTGAATTTGAAGCGTTGCGTCTCGAAACAGAGGCTTCCGGCAAACGCCCGAAAGCGTTTATGCTGACTATCGGTAATCTGGCCATGCGCCAGGCACGTGCACAGTACTCTTGCAACTTTCTGGCTTGTGCCGGATACGAAGTTGTGGATAACCTCGGTTTCCCCACCGTAGAAGAAGGTATAGAAGCAGCTATGGCTGCCAAGGCCGACATCGTGGTATTGTGTTCAAGTGATGATGAATATGCAGAATATGCTGTTCCTGCCTTCAAGGCTCTGAATGGCCGTGCCATGTTTATCGTAGCCGGTGCTCCTGCTTGCATGGACGACTTGAAGGCTGCCGGTATCGAGAACTTTATCCATGTCCGTGTCAACGTATTAGAGACATTAAAAGAATTCAACGCCAAACTTTTGAAGTAAGCAACTTCAATCGTAAATCGTAAATCGTCAAATCGTAAATAACATGATGCGAAAAGATTTTAAAAACTTAGATATATATGCCGCTTTTCAGCCCGTCAACGGTGCTGAGTGGCAAAAGGCTAACGGCATCCATGCTGATTGGAAAACGCCGGAACACATTGAGGTGAAGCCTGTTTATACAAAAGAAGACCTTGAGGGAATGGAACACTTGGGCTATGCTGCCGGGCTTCCTCCTTATCTGCGTGGTCCGTACTCGGTGATGTATACGTTGCGTCCTTGGACCATCCGCCAGTATGCAGGCTTTTCCACAGCGGAAGAATCAAATGCCTTTTACCGTCGTAATTTGGCTTCCGGACAGAAAGGTTTGTCCGTAGCTTTCGACTTGGCCACTCACCGTGGCTACGACCCCGACCACGAACGTGTAGTGGGTGACGTAGGTAAGGCAGGTGTATCTATCTGTTCCTTGGAGAATATGAAGGTGTTGTTCGATGGAATTCCTTTGAACAAGATGTCCGTCTCTATGACTATGAACGGTGCCGTACTTCCTGTTATGGCATTCTACATCAACGCAGGTCTGGAGCAGGGTGCCAAGTTGGAAGAAATGGCTGGTACTATCCAGAACGATATCTTGAAGGAATTCATGGTGCGTAATACCTATATCTACCCGCCTGCATTCTCTATGAAGATTATCTCTGACATCTTTGAATATACTTCCCAGAAAATGCCTAAGTTCAACTCTATCTCCATCTCCGGCTACCACATGCAGGAAGCGGGTGCTACGGCAGACATCGAGTTGGCTTACACCCTGGCAGACGGTTTGGAATATCTGCGTGCCGGAACGGCTGCGGGTATTGACATCGATGCTTTCGCACCGCGTCTCTCTTTCTTCTGGGCCATCGGAACGAACCACTTTATGGAAATTGCCAAAATGCGTGCCGCACGTATGTTGTGGGCAAAGATTGTGAAGCAGTTCAACCCGAAGAATCCGAAGTCGCTGGCTTTGCGTACGCACTCCCAGACTTCCGGCTGGTCGCTGACAGAGCAAGACCCGTTCAACAATGTGGGCCGTACTTGTATCGAGGCGATGGCTGCTGCATTGGGACATACTCAGTCACTGCATACCAATGCTCTTGACGAGGCTATTGCCTTGCCGACGGATTTCTCTGCACGTATTGCACGTAATACGCAGATTTATATTCAGGAAGAAACTTACATTTGCAAGAATGTAGACCCATGGGGTGGCTCTTATTATGTGGAAAGTTTGACCAATGAGTTGGCTCACAAGGCTTGGGAATTGATTCAGGAAGTAGAGAAGCTGGGCGGTATGGCAAAAGCCATCGAAACCGGTATTCCCAAGATGCGTATCGAAGAGGCTGCTGCACGTACACAAGCCCGTATTGATAGCGGTTCACAGACCATTGTCGGCGTGAACAAGTATCGTCTGGAGAAAGAAGCTCCGATTGATATTCTTGAAATCGACAATACGGCTGTCCGTCAGGAACAGATTGAGAACCTGAAGCGTCTGAAGGAAGGACGTAACCAGGCGGAAGTGGACAAGGCATTGGAGGCTATTACTGAATGTGTAAAGACCGGTAAGGGAAACTTGCTGGAACTGGCAGTCGAGGCAGCCCGTGTCCGTGCCACTTTGGGGGAAATCTCTTATGCTTGCGAAAAGATTGTAGGACGTTATAAAGCAGTAATTAGAACTATATCAGGCGTGTATTCATCAGAAAGTAAGAATGACAGCGACTTCCACCGTGCTTGTGAATTGGCGGAGAAGTTTGCGAAGAAAGAGGGACGTCAGCCTCGTATCATGGTAGCCAAGATGGGCCAGGACGGTCACGACCGCGGTGCCAAGGTTGTTGCAACCGGATATGCCGACTGTGGCTTCGATGTGGATATGGGACCCTTGTTCCAGACACCGGCCGAGGCTGCCCGTGAAGCGGTTGAGAACGACGTTCATGTAGTAGGGGTTTCTTCATTGGCTGCCGGACACAAGACATTGGTTCCGCAGATTATCGAAGAGCTCAAGAAGTTGGGACGCGAGGATATCGTAGTGATTGCCGGTGGTGTAATTCCCGCACAAGACTATGACTTCCTTTACAAGGCAGGTGTAGCTGCCATCTTTGGCCCCGGTACTCCGGTTGCCAAGGCTGCTTGCCAGATATTGGAAATCTTGTTGGATGAAGAATAATCCGACACGTTAAATGTTAAAAGAGGGACGGTATGTGTTTACATATCCGTCCCTTTTTCTTAATCTGTGTTATAGAACATACTTTTTTAGTTGGATAATTTGCAGATTTATCAGAAGTCCGTATCTTTGCAATGTGTTTTTCATAGTATTAGATTTAAGGTTAACAAAGGTTGGAGTACAGCGGTACTCCTTTTTTTATGTCCGTACGTCAGCTTTGGGGGAGAAAAATCACCTGGTCTATGTTATCGTTTCTTGCTTATAGTTTCGTTCTTGCCCCCTTTTTATTACCTTTGTCCCGCTAAAAGAATAACGAATGATAGTTTGTATTGCCGAAAAGCCCTCTGTGGCGCGTGACATAGCCGATGTATTGGGAGCGAAAGAAAAGAAGGACGGATACATCGAAGGAAACGGATACCAGGTGACCTGGACATTTGGCCATCTTTGTACGCTGAAGGAGCCGCATGAATATACCCCTAACTGGAAGTCATGGAGTTTGGGAAGCCTCCCCATGATACCTCCCCGTTTCGGCATTAAGCTGATTAGCAATCCCACATACGAGCGCCAGTTCCATACGATAGAGAACCTCATGCAACATGCCGATATGATTATAAACTGCGGTGATGCCGGGCAGGAAGGAGAATTGATACAGCGCTGGGTGATGCAGAAAGCCGGGGCACGTTGCCCGGTGAAACGTCTTTGGATATCTTCATTGACAGAGGAAGCCATCCGTGAGGGCTTTGCCAAGCTGCGCGATGCGTCGGATTTCCAGCCTTTGTACGAAGCAGGCTTGTCGCGTGCCATTGGCGACTGGCTGCTCGGGATGAATGCCACCCGCCTCTACACCATGAAGTATGGGCAGAACCGGCAGGTACTTTCTATCGGCCGTGTGCAAACGCCGACACTGGCGCTGATTGTAAACCGTCAGTTGGAAATACAGAATTTTGTTCCCAAGCAATACTGGGAACTGAAGACCGTCTATCGAGATACCACTTTCTCCACCATCCTCCGGAAAAGTGAGGAGGAACTGGTATTGGAAGCCGAGAAGCAGAAAGAGGCTATAGCTGCCGGGAAGAAACCTAAAAAAGAAGAAGAGAATCGGGGTATCGACCCCATTACCGACCGCGAACGTGGGCTTGTTTTATTGGACCAGATTAAGAATTCTCTTTTTACCGTGACGGATGTCACCAAGAAAGAGGGGAGGGAGGCGCCACTCCGCTTGTTTGACTTGACTTCTTTGCAAGTGGAATGTAACAAGAAGTTTGCCTATTCCGCTGATGAGACGCTGAAAATCATCCAGTCTTTGTATGAGAAGAAAGTGGCTACCTATCCACGTGTAGACACTACCTATTTGAGTGATGACATCTATCCCAAATGCCCCGGCATCTTGAAAGGTCTGCGTGATTACGAGACATTTACAGCCCCTTTGACAGGAACTGCATTGTTGAAGTCCAAAAAGGTTTTCGATAACTCGAAGGTAACAGACCACCACGCCATTATTCCTACCGGTCAGCATCCGCAGAATCTGACGGATATGGAGCGTCGCGTATTCGATTTGATAGCACGCCGTTTCATTGCTGTATTCTATCCCGATTGTAAGTTTGCCACTACCACCGTATTGGGCGAGGTAGAGAGCATAGAGTTCAAGGCTACCGGCAAGCAGATTCTGGAACCGGGTTGGCGTATTATCTTCGGCATCCCCTCGGCACAATCGCAGGAGGAGAAAGAGGAGAAGGGAGAAGAGGAGAATGTGCTTCCGGCTTTTGTGAAAGGAGAAAGCGGACCGCACGTCCCCGATTTGTATGAGAAGTGGACGCAGCCGCCCCGGCCTTATACGGAAGCCACCCTGCTGCGTGCTATGGAAACGGCGGGCAAGCTGGTGGATAACGACGAACTGCGTGATGCGCTGAAGGAAAACGGTATCGGTCGTCCATCTACCCGTGCAGCCATCATCGAGACGCTGTTCAAGCGAAACTATATCCGCAAGGAAAAGAAGAACCTGATAGCCACCCCTACCGGTGTGGAGCTGATACAGATTATCCATGAGGAGCTGTTGAAGTCGGCGGAACTGACCGGTATCTGGGAGAAAAAGCTACGTGAGATAGAAAGGCGGACATATAATGCCGGACAATTCTTGGAAGAATTGAAGCAGATGGTATCGGAAGTCGTGATGAGTGTACTTTCTGATAACAGCAACCGCCACATCACCATCCAAGCGCCTGCTCCCGAAAAGGGCAGTAAGGTTTCTGCCAAGACAGAGGCTGCCGATAAGCCGAAAAAGGAGCCGAAGAAAAGAACACCGAGAAAGTCTGCCGCCGCAGGTAAAAAGACGGAGCAGGCTTCGGGCGCTGTGGCAGCTTCAAGTACGGAGGCTTCCGTACAAGCTGATGACTTCGTCGGCCAGCCTTGTCCGCTTTGCGGAAAAGGTACCGTTATCAAGGGGAAAACGGCTTACGGTTGTTCCGAATGGAAATCCGGATGTACATTCCGCAAGCCGTTTGAATAAGGGTAATCACATTAAATAATTCTCTCCGCCATGTATTTCCAGAGGGGAGCAGCCATCAGCGCCTGGCGGATGCTTCCTTGTTGCAGCAAGTCCTTGACCTCCTGCAAGGAAAGCAGGTGTACGGTCAGGTTCTCCGTATCTTCCAAGTGTTGCTCGGAGATTTTCTCCACGTCCGTAGCCAGGAAACAGTAGGTAATGTTGGTGTGGGTACTTGGATTGGGAGAGATTTGCATGAACTCTTTCCATACTCCGTTTCCATAGCCGGTTTCTTCCAAAAGTTCCCGTTGTGCGGAAACCATCGGAGAGCCGTCCTCTTCTTCGCATACCCCTGCACAGAGCTCATAGGACGTTTCTTGTATGCCATGCCGGTATTGGCGGATAAAGACAAATTGTCCATTACGGGTGATGGCGATGGTATTCACCCAGTTTGGATATTCCAATATATAATAGGAGGGGATGTGGTTGCCGTTGGGCAGCACTACATGGTCCTTACGCACAGTGAGCCACGGAGCCCGATGAAGGTATTCGCTGGATAAGACGGTCCAGGTGTCTTTTGATTTTTCCATAATGGTAAAATTGACTATATTTTAAACAGCATCCCTCCGATATTATCTGTCGTGGCTCCCGTCACCGAGGCGAGGCATCCGGGTGTGTCCGTCATATAGAGGGCAGCCAGGAAAGCAAAGATTAGGGCTTCCTTGTATTCTATGATTTGCCGGCTGGGAATCACGATTTCACACGGACACAAGGCGTCGATACGTTCTATGAGGAACTTGTTGAATGCACCTCCGCCGGTAATCAGCAGTTTTCCGTTACCATCGGGCAAGGGGCGGGCGGTGATGATGCGTGATATTTGCCAGGCGGCATGCTCGTAAAAGGTACGTAGCATATTCTCCATACTCAAGCCATAACGCTCGAGCATGGGATATACCAGCGTTTCCACCCACTCCCGTCCCAATGACTTCGGTCCGGACTGATGGTAGAAATCCATTCCGTTCAGTTCGTCCAGCAGTTCTTGGCAGATGTTGCCTTGCCGTGCTATCTCGCCGTCACGGTCAAATTCCAATCCTATTTGCCGGCAGTAATGGTTGATGACGTAATTCACCGGACTGATGTCAAAAGCGATGCGCCGCCCGTCCTGCTCGAATGAGATGTTGGAGAAACCGCCGATATTCAAACAGAAGTCGTAGTCGGCAAAAAGCAACCGGTCGCCAATAGGTACGAGTGGAGCGCCCTGCCCACCCAGCATGATGTCCAGCCGCCGGAAATCCGAAACGGTAGGTATACGGGTTTCAGCGGCAATGGCGGCTCCGTCACCTATTTGGTACATGATTCTCTTTTGAGGCTCATGGAAGATGGTATGCCCGTGGGAGGCGATAATATCGGGGTGGACTCCAAATTCTTGCATGAACTCGTTGACACGTTCACCGAGAAACTTTCCATAGGAGCTGTGGAAAGTGATGAACTCCAAAGCACTCATTGTCTGTGCACCGGTACCCAATATCTGCTTCATGGCGTCGGGGTAGCTATAGCCTTTTGCACAGTCTATGTGGAAAGACCATTTTCCGGCTTGCTGCCGGAAAGTGCAACAACATACGTCCAGCCCGTCAAGGGAAGTGCCGGACATCAGGCCGATGGCTTGAATTTGGAAGTCTTTCATCCTGATTTTCTTGTTTTATTTATAATTGAGGTAGAATTCGACAACAGCTTCTATTCCTTTACGGAAGATGTCCAATGGTATATTCTCATTAGGTGAGTGGATGGCGTTGGATTCGAGCCCGAAGCCCATCAGAACGGTTTTGATGCCCAGTACTTGCTCGAAAGTGGAGATGATGGGGATACTTCCACCCCGACGCACTGCCAGCGGTTTCTTTCCAAAAGCTTTTTCAAAACCTTTTTCGGCGGCTTGGTAGGCGGGTAGGGTGATGGGACATACATATCCTTGGCCTCCATGCATCGGAGTGACTTTTACCTGTACTGAATCCGGCGCTATGTCCAGAATGTAGTCGGCAAAGAGCCGGGATATCTTGTGGTGGTCCTGGTGGGGAACCAACCGGCAGGATACCTTGGCGTATGCCTTGGATGGGAGCACGGTCTTGGACCCTTCACCCGTATATCCGCCCCAGATGCCGCATACGTCGAAAGACGGACGGCAACTGTTACGTTCCAGCGTACTGTAACCTTTCTCTCCGAAAAGTGCTTTTACATGGATAGCCTTTTTGTATTTCTCTTCGTCGAAAGGAATGCGGGCTATCATGTCGCGCTCGGTTTGGGGAACTTCTTCCACATCGTCATAGAAGCCCGGTACGGTGATACGTCCCTCTGCGTCCGTCACTTGGCTGATTATCTGGCAAAGTACATTGATGGGGTTGGCAACAGCACCGCCGAAGTGACCGCTGTGTAGGTCGCGGTTGGGGCCGGTCACTTCTATTTCCCAATAGGCCAGTCCGCGCAGTCCGGTGGTCAGTGAAGGCAGGTCTGCACCAAGCATGCTGGTGTCCGAAACCAGAATGACGTCTGCTTTCAGCAACTCTTTGTGCTCCTGGCAGAAGCTTTCCAGGCTGGGCGAGCCGATTTCTTCTTCTCCTTCGAAGATGAATTTTACGTTGGTTTGCAGCAGTCCGTTTCTGACGAGGTATTCAAACGCTTTCACTTGTATGAAAGATTGCCCTTTGTCATCATCAGCACCACGTGCCCAGATATGTCCGTCGCGTATTTCCGGCTCAAAGGGTTCGCTTTTCCAAAGTTCGAGAGGTTCGGCCGGCATCACGTCGTAGTGGGCATATACCAATACGGTCTTGGCGTCCGGGTCTACGATTTTCTGTCCAAAAACAATCGGGTTGCCTTTGGAGGGCATTACGAGGGCTTCATCCGCTCCGGCTTCGAGCAGCAACTGTGCCCAGCGTTCGGCGCAGGCAAGCATATCGTCGTGATACTCGGGTTTGGCACTGATGCTTGGAATACGGATGAGGCTGAACAAGTCTTCCAGCATTTTAGACTCGTTCTCTGTAATATATTTCTTTATTTCCATAGGTGAATATTATAGCTGAGTTGTTCTGTCAATCAGGTAATAATCCAGCAATGTCATTGCTGCCATTGCTTCCACGATGGGTACTGCGCGTGGCAATACGCACGGGTCATGGCGTCCTCGGGCTTTCAGGGTGGTGTCTACACCGTCAATGTTCACGGTGTGTTGTTCCATCAGTACGGTTGCCACGGGTTTGAAGGCTACACGGAAATAGATGTCTTGCCCGTTGCTGATTCCACCTTGTATGCCGCCCGAATGGTTGGTGCGGGTTTCGATACGTCCGTTGTTATTGTAGAACACATCATTCTGTTCCGAGCCTTTCTGCTTTAATCCCTTGAAGCCGTCTCCATACTCGAATGCTTTTGCTGCATTGATGCTGAGCATGGCGGCTCCGAGTGCTGCATGGAGTTTGCCGAATACGGGTTGTCCCAGTCCGATGGGGCATCCTTTGACGACACAGGTCACCACTCCTCCGATCGTATCTCCTTCTCCCTTTATCTTGAAGATGAGTTCTTCCATTTCTTTTGCCTTCGCCGGGTCGGGGCAGCGGACCGGATTGGTCTCTATCAGGTCGAGGTCGTATGCGGTATAGTTTTCTTCAAGGCGGATAGGACCTACTTGTGAAGTGTACGCCGTGATGTGTATACCCAGCTGCTTCAGCGCCAATTTGGCCAGGGCACCCGCTACTACACGCGAGATTGTTTCACGGGCTGATGAACGTCCGCCTCCGCGGTGGTCGCGGATGCCATATTTTACTTTATAAGTATAGTCGGCGTGTGACGGGCGGTAGACTTCTTTCAGATTATTGTAATCGTCAGAATGCTGGTTTTGGTTCCATACAATGAATCCTATGGGGCAGCCCGTGGATTTTCCTTCGAAGATGCCGGAGAGGAACTCCACTTTATCACCTTCTTTCCGGGCGGTAGTGATACGTGACTGTCCGGGGCGGCGTCGGTCGAGTTCTGCCTGGACGAAATCCATATCAATGACTATTCCTGCAGGGAATCCGTCTATAACTCCTCCCACACCCTTACCGTGCGATTCCCCAAAACTGGTAAGACGGAGAATATTTCCAAATGAGTTGAACATATCAAATGCTTTAAAGGTTTATATATGAGGTTAATGTGCCAATACGCTTTATAAGAAATGCTTTTGACTTTATAAAGATAACAACTTTTTTTCATAAAACGTTTAAGGAAATAAGATAAAAAGTCTTTTCCGCATAAAGTTGCCTGCCTTTGCCAGAGTTTGGCCAATGGCTTGTTCTTTATAAAAATGGCTTACTCTTTATGAAATCTGCATCCGAATTTCACTCGTAATGATGAAAAAAGGAACATTTATTTTTTAGAAAAGACCTTGTACTGTAACCTTAAAAAGTGTTACTTTGCACCTTTGATTTAAAATGGGAAATTAATAGCTCCCTTGGGAAGCTTTTTATTAACTAAACAAGTACTCAAGAAAGTATGAAAAAGAATTTATTTTATTTATTTGCATTGATCTGTTCAATGAGTTTATTCACGGCTTGTAGTGATGATGACGATGACAAGGTAGTATGTCCTGTGCCGCAAACAGAGTTTACAGTTGCAACAGGTTTGAACTTGACTTATAACGGTGGAACAATGTTGGGAAAGAAAGTAACTTTTACTCCGGATGCTTCTGATGCAACCAAGGCTACTTTGGTATTGGCTGGCAATTTGGATCTTTCCGGTATTCTTACACGTGAAGCGGCTTCCGGTTCTTTTGGCGCAGGCGTATTCCCGGGTTCTCCGGTTGTAACCCTTCCGGTTACTTTGAATATACAAGGTGACGAATGTTCGTTTTCCGGCACAAGTGAGACCTATTATTGTACTTTTGACTATGCAGGAAAGGTTACTGCTTCTTCCTTGAAATTGGATTTAACTAATGTCGCATTGAAAAATTCCGCTTTATCCGGAACAACTTGGGTTCCTACACCCCTTAATTCTGATTATCCGGAAGAACCGATTCATTTGATTTGGGAATCCAATAAGAATGTAGAGGTAATGCCTGGCTTGGGGCTACCGATTCAAACAATTTTGACGTCAGCTCTTCGTATGCCTTTAATTGACGCAGGTGGTGATGATAAAGTGAATGTAGAAGATATGTTGTGTAGTGTGTTGCATGATATTACTTTGGGTGCTGACGGTAATATTTCTGCTTCTTATGTTGATGCCGCTCAGGGAGGTACCTCTGTTGTTAAGACTCCTGCGAATGTTGCACAATATGTGGTTCTCAGTGATACCCAAATGAAGGTATATTTGAATCTGGATGCTATCATCGCCAATGTAAAACGTCTGGGCAGTTCTACCAAGGCTATCGATATGAGTGAAATCTTGTCTCAGGCTGTTACGTCTTTGCTTCCTTTGGTAACTGACGGTGTGCCTTTGACTTACGAAAAGAACGAAGGTAAATTAAAGGCTTATTTGAATACGGATTTGTTATTGCCTTTGATGAAAAATATAGTTGCTCCTTTATTCTCGGATGAGGAGTTTGTGAATATGCTTATCGAAGCAATGAAAGCTGATCCTGATTTTGGAAGTATGGCCGGTATGGCAGAAGGTATGTTGAAGGGTTTACCTGAAATAATTAATGAAACAACTCGTTTGGAAGTTGGTTTGAACTTGACTGCCGCTAAATAACTTTTTTTTCGATATGGAATTTTCCCTCCTTTGTCTCCTGATTTTCAGGTTATAGAGGAGGGATTTTTGTTTGTTTTTTCCTACATTTGCATGATAAATAATCAAATTGTAGAAATGATATGACAGAAACGGAAAGACGACAGATTATTGCTTTGGTTAAATCTGAAGTAATTCCTGCCATTGGTTGTACAGAACCTATAGCTGTGGCATTGTGTGTAGCAAAGGCTGCGGAAGTGCTGAATAAGCGTCCCGAAAAGATAACTGTATTGCTGAGTGCCAATATTCTGAAAAATGCAATGGGAGTGGGTATTCCAGGTACGGGGATGATTGGATTACCGATTGCTGTGGCGCTTGGCGCCTTAATAGGTAAGTCGGCATATCAATTGGAGGTTTTGAAAGAAAGTACTCCTGATGCAGTGGAGGCAGGAAAGCGTTTCATAGAAGAAAAGCGCATTCATATATCTTTAAAAAACGATATGGAAGAGAAGCTTTATATAGAAGTATGTTGTGAAGCTGATACGGACAAGGCAACAGCTATTATTGCCGGTGGGCATACTTGCTTTACTTATATAACGCGCAACGGTGACATCTTATTGGACAAACAAATTGCCTCTTGTATCGAAGAGGAGGATGTATTGGACTTGACTTTACGCAAAGTGTATGACTTCGCCATGACAACCCCATTAGACGACATCCGTTTTATCCTTGAAACGGCCCGTCTGAATAAGGCGGCTGCAGAACGTTCTTTTGAGGGTGATTACGGACATGGTCTGGGAAAAATCCTTCGCGGTACTTATGAGCACAAGGTTATGGGGGATAGTGTTTTTTCCCATATTCTTTCTTATACTTCCGGTGCCTGCGATGCCCGTATGGCAGGAGCTATGATTCCGGTCATGAGTAATTCAGGAAGCGGTAATCAAGGTATATCCGCTACGTTGCCGGTTTTGATTTATGCCGAAGAAAACGGAAAATCGGAGGAAGAATTGATACGCGCCTTGATGTTGAGCCATTTGACGGTAATTTATATCAAGCAGAGTTTGGGACGCTTATCTGCCTTATGCGGTTGTGTGGTTGCTGCTACGGGTTCCAGTTGCGGTATAACTTGGCTAATGGGAGGAACTTATGAACAGGTGGCATATGCTGTACAGAACATGATTGCCAATCTTACCGGAATGATTTGTGATGGTGCCAAGCCCAGTTGTGCATTGAAAGTAACCACCGGAGTTTCAACCGCAGTGCTTTCAGCCATCATGGCCATGGAAAACCGTTGTGTGACTTCCGTAGAAGGTATTATTGATGAGGATGTGGATCAAAGTATCCGTAATCTGACAAAAATCGGTTCTAAAGGAATGAATGAAACTGATAAATTGGTATTGGAGATAATGACAAGTAAATAATATAGAATTTGAAAATTAAAGAATTAAAAATTAAAGAATTACCATGCGGCATGCTTAATACTGTGTAGTCTGATTCTTTAATTTTTAATTCTTTAATTTTTAATTCTTTAGTGGCAGCATCCGCCTCCACATTCATGGTCGCCGCATCCGTCGCCACAGTCACCACAACCGCAGCTACCACAACCGCCACCCATCATACGGGCAACTTCAGCAAGCTCTTCGTTCGTGGCCGGGCGGCTTTCCACCACTTCTCCGGTAAAGTTCAAATCACAACCTGCGAGTGGATGATTCATGTCCATTACAACTACGTCTTCCTTTACTTCTACTACACTTCCATTGATGCGTTGACCTTCAGAAGTCATCAAGGGGATGACAGCGCCTTCCACTACACGGTCGCTGTCGAATTCTCCTTCTATCATGAAGATTTCTTTGGGGAGGTCAATGACATGGTCGTCGTCATATTCACCATAAGCTTCTGATGCCGGAATGGTAAAGTCGAATTTATCGCCTATCTGCAAGTCTTTTATCTGGGCTTCAAAAGGTTCGAGTGTCATTCCCAGACCTGAGATAAACTGGAAAGGATGCTCTACGGGTGCTTCTTCTTCGAAATCTTTTTCTCCGTTTTCGATTGAGTACAGCTTATATGCTACGGTGATGTACTTGTTTTCTACTGTTTCCATTAATTTTCTATCTTTATTTAATTAGTAAATACTGTTTTTTTGAGTATTTGAAGAGACAAAGATACGAATTATTTGTTTCGGGATGTAGAGAGCCTTTGGTAATTTTCAGATTATTAAATGGTTTCAATGATTGGCAATACATTTACATTGGCTGTCTGAATGGTTCTATTTAGAACTGTTAAGTGATAAAATAGGATTTTAGGGCGATTTTTTCTTACGATTATTCATATTTATCTTATTTTTTTCTTCAATTTGTTTGGAGATTATAAAAAAGCCCTTACCTTTGCAGCACGTTTGAAACAAAAAAGAAGAATTAAGTTATGAATTTACATACATCTATTAACCTGGCAGTCCTGCATATTATTCGCGTCGTGGTGGTGGCATCAAGAGCGTGAGAAAGGTTATGTATGTATTCGTACGTTAGAAGATAATTTATTAAGCCTTTCTCACTATAGTGGGAGAGGCTTTTTCATTAAAAGGAGATTTGAAAATGAAGCATCAGTTACGCAGCTCGTTCAGCACACAAGGTCGCCGCATGGCGGGAGCCCGTGCATTGTGGACGGCGAATGGTATGAAGAAGGAACAGATGGGTAAGCCCATTATCGCTATAGTCAATTCATTTACACAATTCGTCCCCGGACATGTACACCTGCACGAAATAGGCCAGTTTGTAAAGGAAGAGATTGAAAAGCTGGGGTGTTTTGCTGCGGAGTTCAATACGATTGCCATTGACGACGGTATCGCTATGGGACACGACGGTATGCTTTATTCCCTGCCTTCAAGAGATATCATTGCCGATAGTGTGGAGTATATGGTAAATGCCCATAAGGCGGATGCTATGGTTTGCATCAGTAACTGTGACAAGATTACTCCGGGGATGTTGATGGCGGCTATGAGGCTGAATATACCGACTGTGTTTGTTTCAGGCGGTCCGATGGAAGCCGGGGAATGGAACGGACAACATTTGGATTTGATTGATGCTATGATTAAATCTGCTGATGAAAGTGTGGGCGATAAAGAGGTGGCACAGATTGAGCAACATGCCTGCCCCACTTGCGGATGCTGCTCAGGCATGTTTACCGCTAATTCCATGAATTGCCTGAATGAAGCGATTGGATTGGCACTGCCCGGTAACGGCACGATTGTAGCCACTCACGAAAATCGCAAGAGACTGTTTGAGGATGCAGCTAAGTTGATTGTAGCGAATGCCTTTAGATATTATGAAGAAGGGGATGAGAGTGTACTCCCGCGCAGTATTGCTACTCGCGAGGCATTTTTGAATGCCATGACGCTGGATATTGCGATGGGCGGTTCCACTAATACAGTACTTCATTTGTTGGCTGTGGCTCACGAAGCCGGAGCGGATTTTAAGATGGACGACATTGACATGCTCTCTCGCAAGACCCCCTGCTTATGCAAGGTAGCTCCCAATACCCAAAAGTATCATGTACAAGACGTTAACCGTGCCGGTGGCATCATTGCCATCATGGATGAGCTTGCCAAGGGCGGATTGGTCGATACGAATGTCCGCCGTGTGGATGGAATGACGTTGGCAGAGGCAATCGACCGGTATAGTATTACCAGCTCTAATGTATGTAAAGAGGCAATCAAGAAATACTCCAGTGCGGCAGCCGGAAAGTTCAATCTGGTACTCGGCTCACAAAATGCGTCTTATAAGGAACTCGATACGGACCGTGCGACTGGTTGTATCCGTGATTTGGAACATGCATACAGCAAGGATGGCGGTCTGGCGGTTTTGAAGGGAAATATAGCTCAGGACGGTTGCGTTGTCAAGACTGCCGGTGTAGACGAGAGTATCTGGAAATTTACGGGGCCAGCGAAAGTCTTCGACTCACAAGATGCGGCTTGTGACGGTATTCTGGGTGGAAAGGTGGTCAGTGGAGACGTCGTCGTCATCACTCACGAAGGGCCGAAAGGTGGACCGGGTATGCAAGAGATGCTTTATCCTACTTCTTATATCAAATCCCGCCATCTGGGTAAGGAGTGTGCATTGATTACCGACGGGCGTTTTAGTGGCGGTACTTCCGGACTAAGTATCGGACATGTTTCTCCCGAAGCGGCTGCCGGTGGTAATATCGGCAAGATTAAGGATGGGGACATTATCGAAATTGATATACCGAACCGTTCTATCAATGTGAAGTTGACGGATGAAGAGCTTGCAGCACGCCCTATGACTCCGGTAACCCGCAACCGTGAAGTCTCCAAAGCATTGAAAGCATATGCCAGTATGGTGAGTTCCGCTGACAAAGGGGCTGTGAGGCTGATTGATTAAAAGCCCCCCTTTCCGAAAGCGAGGGGAGGAGAGAATGAAACAAATTTTTCAAGCTACTATTGAGCTTTTAAATATAATGAATAGATAAAGTATGGCTGATAATAATAGAAAGAGTAACTTTTCCTCCCTCTCCCAAGGAGAGGGTCGGGGTGAGGCTCTAATAACAGGCGCAGAAGCATTGATGCGCTCTCTGGAGCATCAGGGAGTAAAGACTATTTTCGGTTATCCGGGAGGGAGCATCATGCCGGTATTCGATGCCTTATACGACCATCGGAAGGAATTGAACCACATCTTGGTTCGTCATGAACAAGGAGCAACCCATGCGGCACAAGGCTTTGCACGTGTATCAGGCGAGGTTGGCGTTTGTCTGGTTACCAGTGGACCGGGTGCTACCAATACTATCACGGGCATTGCAGATGCCATGATTGACAGTACGCCTATCGTTGTCATTGCCGGCCAGGTAGGGACGAACTTCTTGGGTACGGATGCATTTCAGGAAGTGGACTTGGTAGGCATTACTCAGCCTATCACGAAATGGAGTTACCAGATTCGTCGTGCAGAAGATGTGGCCTGGGCAGTGGCACGTGCTTTCTATGTGGCAAAGAGCGGACGTCCGGGACCGGTCGTGCTGGATTTTGCTAAAAACGCCCAAGTGGAGAAAACAGAATATGCGCCTACTAAGGTGGACTATGTCCGTAGCTATCTTCCCGTTCCCGAAATGGAGCCGGAGGCCATACGGAAGGCTGCTGAATTAATAAATGGTGCGAAACGGCCTTTGGTGCTGGTTGGACAAGGCGTGGAGCTGGGAGAAGCCCAGCAAGAGCTTCGTGCTTTCATTGAGAAAGCCGGAATGCCTGCCGGATGCACTTTATTGGGACTTTCCGCATTACCTACGAACCATCCGTTGAACAAAGGAATGCTTGGTATGCACGGTAACCTGGGGCCCAATATCAATACCAATAAATGTGATGTCCTTATCGCCGTAGGCATGCGCTTTGATGACCGTGTGACGGGTAAATTGGAAACATATGCCAAGCAGGCGAAGATTATCCACTTTGATATTGACCCTGCCGAAATAGATAAGAATGTAAAGACTGATGTTGCTGTCCTGGGAGATTGCAAAGAGACACTGGCTGCCGTTACCCAATTGCTGGAACCCGCCAACCATCAGGAATGGATTGACAGTTTCCGGCAATACGAGGAAGTGGAAGAGGAAAAGGTAATCCGTCCGGAATTACATCCGGCAGGAAAAGCGCTAAGCATGGGTGAGGTGGTGCGTGCTGTGAGTGAGGCTACCCATAACGAGGCGATATTGGTGACTGATGTCGGCCAGAATCAGATGATGTCCGCCCGTTATTTCAAATACAGCAAGGAACGTAGCATTGTTACTTCCGGTGGCCTGGGTACTATGGGCTTCGGCCTTCCGGCAGCTATCGGTGCCACTTTTGGACGTCCGGACCGCACGGTATGCGTATTCATGGGAGACGGCGGCTTGCAGATGAACCTGCAGGAACTGGGTACCATCATGGAACAAAAGGCTCCGGTGAAGATGATTCTGTTGAACAATAACTTCTTGGGCAATGTTCGTCAATGGCAGGCGATGTTCTTCAATCGTCGTTATTCGTTTACTCCGATGATGAATCCGGATTATATGAAGATTGCTTCGGCATATGATATTCCTGCACGCAGGGTAATGACCCGCGAGGAGCTGGCAAAAGCGATTGACGAGATGATAGCGACTGACGGACCGTTCCTGCTCGAAGCTTGTGTGGAGGAAGAAGGAAATGTAATGCCGATGACACCTCCGGGCGGTTCGGTCAATCAGATGTTGTTGGAATGCTGAAGTCATGCGAAATTAAAGAATTTACTCTATCTATGGATAAAAAACTATATACAATCATTGTTCATTCGGAAAACTTTGCCGGTTTGCTGAATCAGGTGACGGCTGTGTTTACCCGCCGGCAGATAAACATCGAGAGTTTGAATGTATCGGCCTCCTCCATCAAGGGGGTACATAAATATACCATTACCGCTTGGACGGATAAGGATACCATTGAAAAGGTGACCAAGCAGATTACCAAGAAAATAGATGTGCTGCAAGCCCATTATTTCACGGATGATGAAATCTATCAGCACGAGATTGCCCTTTATAAAATAACGACCCCTACGCTGGAAGAAAAACCGGAGGTGTCCAAAGTAATCCGTAAGTACAATGCCCGTATTGTGGAGGTGAATGCTGTATTTGCCATTGTTGAGAAGAATGGCATGAGTGAGGAAATAACCAATCTTTATGAGGAGTTGCGCCAGTTGGATTGCGTACTTCAGTTCGTCCGTTCGGGTCGCGTAGCCATTACGACCAGCTGCTTTGAGCGTGTCAATGAATATCTGGCGGACCGTGAAGCAAAATATCGTCAAAGTAAACACCAGGAATCATGATGAGCGAGAACAATAAAATAGGTACCTACAAGTTTGTTGCCGAACCGTTTCATGTCGACTTTACCGGACGGCTGACAATGGGAGTATTGGGCAACCATTTGTTGAATTGTGCGGGTTTCCATGCCAGCGACCGCGGTTTTGGCATCGCGACTCTAAACGAGGACAATTATACTTGGGTATTGTCCCGTCTGGCTGTCGAACTGGATGAAATGCCTTATCAGTACGAAGATTTCTCCATTCAGACTTGGGTGGAGAATGTCTATCGCCTTTTTACAGACCGTAATTTCGCTATCATCGATAAGGAGGGTAAGAAGATTGGGTATGCACGTTCCGTTTGGGCGATGATTAGCATGAATACCCGTAAGCCGGCAGATTTGCTGGCTCTTCATAGTGGCAGCATTGTAGATTATGTTTGCGATGAGCCTTGCCCGATAGAAAAACCTTCGCGGATAAAGGTGGCCTCAAAGGAACCGGTTGCTGCTTTGGTAGCCAAATACAGTGATATTGACATTAACGGGCATGTGAACAGCATCCGTTACATCGAGCATATCCTTGATTTGTTCCCGATAGAGATGTATAAGGAGAAGCGCATCCGTCGTTTTGAAATGGCATATGTAGCCGAAAGCTATTATGGGGATGAGTTGACTTTGTTCATGGATGATGCCGGTGAGGGCGTTTACGATGTGGAGGTGAAAAAGAATGGCAGCGAAGTGGTCTGTCGCTCTAAAGTGATATTTACAGAGAAATAAATAAATTTATCAACGTTGGCGTAAGCCACAAATAAAAATTAAAACAAAAAATGGCACAATTGAATTTTGGCGGTGTTATTGAGAATGTAATGACCCGCGAAGAATTTCCTTTGGAAAAAGCACGTGAGATTTTGAAAGATGAAACAATTGCAGTAATCGGTTATGGCGTACAAGGCCCGGGCCAGGCTTGCAACTTGCGTGATAACGGTTTCAATGTGATTGTAGGACAACGTCCGGGTAAGACATACGAAAAGGCTGTGGCTGACGGATGGGTACCGGGTGAGACTTTGTTCGGCATCGAAGAGGCTTGTCAGAAAGGTACTATCATCATGTGTCTGTTGTCTGACGCAGCTGTAATGTCTGTATGGCCGACTATCAAACCTTATTTGACTCCCGGAAAGGCTCTTTACTTCTCTCATGGTTTTGCTATTACCTGGAACGACCGTACCGGCGTGGTTCCTCCTAAAGATATTGATGTTATTATGGTTGCTCCCAAAGGTTCCGGTACTTCACTTCGTACCATGTTCCTCGAGGGTCGTGGCTTGAACTCATCATATGCCGTCTATCAGGATGCTACGGGTAAGGCTTTTGACAAGACGATTGCACTGGGTATCGGCATCGGTTCGGGATATTTGTTCGAGACAACTTTCATCCGCGAAGCCACTTCCGACTTGACCGGTGAACGCGGTTCATTGATGGGTGCTATCCAGGGATTGCTGTTGGCTCAGTATGAAGTATTGCGCGAAAACGGCCATACTCCTTCTGAAGCATTCAATGAAACAGTGGAAGAGTTGACTCAATCTTTGATGCCATTGTTTGCCAAGAACGGTATGGACTGGATGTATGCCAACTGTTCTACTACGGCACAGCGTGGTGCGCTGGATTGGATGACCCCGTTCCATGATGCCATCAAGCCGGTTGTACAGAAATTGTATGCAAGTGTGAAGTCGGGCAACGAAGCTCAGATTTCTATCGACAGTAACTCCAAACCCGATTATCGTGAGAAGCTGAATGCAGAATTGAAAGCCTTGCGTGAAAGCGAAATGTGGCAGACAGCTGTTACAGTTCGTAAACTTCGTCCGGAAAACAATTAATCAGCTTTATATAAATAGGTGAAATACCCTCTTCGGTGTTACCGGAGGGGGTATTTCTTTATTATTGATTCCCTATATTTTGAATAAACTCCAATAGCTTCCGGTAAAAACCGTGATGTTTCAGCGTCTCTGCCTCTCCCAATATCACCAGCTTCATACGTGCCCGGGTGATGGCTACATTCATTCTCCTTAAATCATTCAGGAATCCTATCTGTCCTTCTTCGTTGGCACGGACAAGGCTGATGAAGATAACATCGCGCTCTTGCCCTTGGAAGCCATCCACCGTATTTACAGTGAACAAGCTGCGATAAGGCTTGAGTGAAGCGTCTGCCTTTATCTTGCTGCGGAGATATTGCACTTGTGCCTTGTAAGGGGAGATGATGCCGATGTCTATTTTTTCTTCCAGAATGCGGTTGCCACCGATACGGTTGATGTAGATTTTCAGTTCTGATAGGAGCAGGTCCGCTTCCGCCTTATTAATGCGTCCGAAAGTCTCTCCCACAAATTCTTCTTTGAAATCCATTTCGGAGGTGTCAATCCAGTGGATGGGGGTATCCCAGTCCAGGATGCCCCGGTAACGCACTTCGGGAGCGGCTTCCAACTCGCCATTATAAAACCATTGGGAAGGAAATTTCATGATTTCCTCGTGCATGCGGTATTGTACTTTCAGCAAAGAGACAACGGCAGGTTTGTTGGACACCACTTTCTCCATCAATGTTCGTTCCAGACCTCCACGGGCAGCTTCGTAGCATTTTATAGTGGGCGGAAGTTGGCAGTGGTCACCCGCCAACACCACGCGGTCTGCTTTTCGGATAGCTATCCAGCAGGCAGCTTCTAAGGCCTGGGCTGCTTCATCAATGAAAAGGGTGCCGAAACGGCGTCCGTTCAGCAGCCGGTGATTGCTGCTTACTAGCGTGGAGGCTATGACATGTGCCCCATCAAAAAGCTCTGCATTGATTTGTATTTCCAATGCGGTGGCGCGGTCGCGCAGGCGGCTCATACGGCTGCGTACTCCTTCGCGTTCGTCATAGCTGCCACGGCGGGCACGGCTGCCCAGTTCACGGAGATTTTTCCGGATGCTCCACAGCTCCGGATAAAGCGGATGGTTCTCGAAACGACGCTCGTAGGTAAAGGAAAGCATCTTGTCGTTGACACGGGTCGGATTGCCGATACGCAGGACATTGACGCCACGGTCCACAAGTTTTTCCGAAATCCAGTCGACGGCAGTATTGCTTTGGGCACATACCAGTACCTGCGGTTCCCGATGCAGGGTTTCGTAGATGGCTTCCACTAAGGTGGTCGTTTTTCCGGTTCCCGGAGGACCGTGTACAATGGCCACGTCGCGGGCACACAGCACTTTGTTTACAGCTGTCTCCTGCGTGGAGTTCAGCCAGGGAAACCGTACGGGATAGAGCTCTCGGAAACCGGCTTTCGAGGTTCCCAGCAATATGTCCCGCAATTCGGCCAGGCGGTTGCCTTTGGAGCGTAACGTATCTTCCAAGGCTTCGAACATGGTCCGATAGGATGTTTCGTCGAAATAAAGTTGCACGCCGAGGTTGTCCGTTTCCTGCACTTCCATAACGGCACCGGCTCCGGGCATTATCGCTACCATCCGTGTCTCGTCGGCATAGCTTACGGTAGCGGTGAAGTTCATATAGGTTATTTTTCCATCAGCAGACTGGCGGAAAAAACATACGGGACGGCCGAACTCAAAATTATGTTCTATATCGGTATTTTCTGTGTGTGTAATTTCTATTACTAATTGATTCAGTGAATTATAGTAACTTCGTCCCGGAGTGGCAGGATACCAGCAAAGTCCCCGTTTCACTTTCCGGGCAACTCCCATGTTTTCGGTTTGGCGTTTGAATTCCTCTTTTTCGTATTCGTATTCCATGCGCAGCAAAACTTGTTGCTGCTGGAGGTGAATAATAGGACTATTTGAATCTTGTTCCTTCATGGTTGCAAAGGTAATCATTCTTCGCTTCCGACGGAAAAAATGCTTTATTTTGTTAAACTATTCAGCCTTTTTATTTGTTTATGATATTAATTTGTAATCTTTACAATAATGAAAAACTAAAAAATAGTGGTTATGGTATATGATTTAACGATGCTCAAAACGTTTTATGCTGCTTATTCGGAGAAGATAGAACGCGTACGGAACGTACTGCGGCGTCCGATGACTTTAGCGGAGAAAATTTTGTATGCTCATTTGTATGATGGGGATAAAGTGAAGAACTACAGACGGGGAGAAGACTATGTGAATTTCCGTCCCGACCGTGTGGCCATGCAGGATGCAACGGCTCAAATGGCCTTATTGCAATTTATGAATGCAGGCCGTGAGCAGGTTGCCGTGCCTTCCACTGTGCATTGTGACCATTTGATTCAAGCATATAAAGGTGCAAAAGAAGATGTTGCGACTGCTACGAAGACCAACGAGGAGGTCTATAATTTTCTCCGTGATGTTTCTTCCCGCTATGGCATAGGTTTTTGGCAGCCGGGAGCAGGTATTATTCACCAGGTGGTATTGGAGAACTACGCATTTCCGGGTGGAATGATGGTAGGCACGGACTCTCATACGCCCAATGCCGGAGGTTTGGGCATGGTGGCCATTGGTGTGGGTGGTGCCGATGCGGTGGATGTGATGACCGGCATGGAATGGGAACTGAAAATGCCGCGTCTGATAGGCGTACACTTGAAGGGTAAATTGAGTGGCTGGGTAGCTCCCAAAGACGTTATTCTGAAGTTGGCGGGTATTCTTACTGTAAAAGGGGGAACCAATGCCATCATTGAATATTTTGGACCGGGAACCGCTTCATTGTCTGCCACTGGAAAGGCTACCATCTGCAATATGGGGGCAGAGGTGGGGGCGACTACCTCCCTTTTCCCTTACGATGAGCGTATGGGTACCTACTTGAAAGCTACCGGACGTGAAGAAGTGGCGGAAATGGCTGCTTCCGTAGCTGCCGACCTTCGCGCCGACGACGAAGTGCTGGCAAATCCGGAAAAATATTACGACCGCATCATTGAAATAGACCTCTCGTTATTGGAACCGTATATCAACGGGCCCTTTACGCCGGATGCAGCAACACCGATATCGAAATTTGCCGAGGTAGTGATAACCAATAACTATCCCCGCCGGATGGAAGTCGGTCTGATAGGGTCGTGCACCAATTCGTCCTATCAGGATTTGAGCCGCGCGGCCTCCCTTGCCCGGCAGGTAAAGGAAAAGAATTTGAAGGTTGCTTCCTCGCTGATTGTCAACCCCGGCTCGGAGCAGATACGTGCCACTGCTGAACGCGACGGCATGATTGCCGCTTTCGAAGATATTGGCGCAACGATAATGGCGAATGCCTGCGGACCTTGTATTGGCCAGTGGAAGCGCCATACTGATGACCCCGAACGCAAAAATTCCATCGTCACCTCTTTTAACCGTAATTTTGCCAAACGTGCCGATGGAAATCCCAACACTTTTGCTTACGTCGCTTCCCCGGAGATAACGATGGCGCTGACCATTGCCGGTGACCTTTGTTTCGACCCGTTGAGGGATACGCTGGTCAATGCCAAAGGAGAGGTTGTGAAACTGTCCGAACCGGTCGGTGAAGAATTGCCGGCACACGGGTTTATAGGAGGAAAGGAAGGATACATTGCTCCAGGCAAAGGACAGACGGAAATTACGGTCAATCCTCATTCACAGCGCTTGCAACTGCTGACTCCCTTCCCTGCCTGGGATGGCATGGATTTGCTGGACATGCCTTTATTGATTAAAGTACAGGGGAAATGTACCACCGACCACATTTCCATGGCGGGGCCATGGCTCCGTTTCCGGGGACATTTGGAGAATATTTCGGACAATATGCTGATGGGGGCTGTCAATGCTTTCAATGGAGAGACGAACAAGGTTTGGAACCGCTCCACCAATACCTATGGAACAGTGTCAGGCACTGCGAAGCTGTATAAGTCCGAAGGTATCCCTTCCATGGTCGTTGCCGAAGAGAATTATGGTGAAGGTTCCAGCCGTGAGCATGCTGCCATGGAACCGCGCTTCCTGAATGTACGCGTCATTTTGGCGAAGAGTTTTGCCCGTATCCATGAGACGAACTTAAAGAAACAAGGCATGTTGGCGCTGACCTTTACGGATAAGGCCGATTATGACAAGATTCGGGAACGCGACCTGATTTCTGTCATGGGGCTGAAAGATTTTGCTCCGGGACGCACGTTGAAGGTGGTTCTTCATCACGAGGATGGGAGTAAAGAAAGTTTTGAAGTACAACATACGTATAACGAACAGCAGATAGCTTGGTTCCGGGCCGGTTCTGCACTTAATGCAAGATAGAATATGGAAAAAATTACTGTACCTTTTATTACCGGCGATGGAGTGGGAGCAGAAGTGACCCCATCCATGCAGGCTGTCGTGAATGCCGCTGTCAAGAAATCCTATGGCGACCGGCGTGGCATTGAATGGAAAGAAGTGCTGGCAGGAGAACGTGCTTTCCACGAAACCGGCTCCTGGTTGCCGGACGAAACCATGGAAGCCTTCCGCACCTATAAGGTGGGCATCAAAGGTCCTTTGACAACTCCCGTCGGCGGAGGTATCCGTTCCTTGAACGTAGCCTTGCGTCAGACACTTGATTTGTATGTCTGCCAACGTCCGGTACGTTGGTATAAGGGCATTGTTTCTCCACTCAAAGAGCCGCAGAAGGTGGATATGTGCGTATTCCGTGAGAATACCGAGGATATTTATGCAGGCATCGAATGGGAAGCCGGAACTCCGGAGGCTGAAAAGTTCTATCGTTTTCTCCGTGATGACATGGGGGTGACAAAAGTCCGTTTTCCCGAAACCTCCTCGTTTGGCGTGAAGCCCGTTTCAAGAGAAGGAACAGAGCGCTTGGTGCGTGCCGCCTGCCGATACGCGCTTGAGCATCATCTGCCTTCCGTGACCTTGGTACACAAAGGAAACATCATGAAATTTACGGAAGGCGGTTTTAAGAAGTGGGGGTACGAACTGGCAGAACGTGAGTTTGGTAAAGAGCTGGCAGAAGGGCGTCTGGTCATCAAGGACTGCATTGCCGATGCATTCTTGCAGAACACGTTGCTTATCCCCGAAGAATATTCCGTGATCGCCACGTTGAATCTGAACGGTGATTATGTGTCCGACCAACTGGCTGCCATGGTAGGCGGCATCGGCATTGCACCGGGTGCGAATATCAACTATAAAACGGGGCATGCCATTTTTGAGGCTACTCACGGGACGGCTCCGAACATTGCCGGGAAAGACATTGTGAATCCCTGTTCCATCATCCTTTCCGCTGTGATGATGCTTGAATATCTGGGCTGGAAGGAAGCAGCCTCTCTTATAGAGAACGCCTTGGAGGAAAGTTTCACAGAAGCCCGTGCTACTGCCGACTTGGCCCGTTTTATGCCGGGTGGCGTCTCGCTGTCCACTTCGACTTTCACCCGGGAGATTGTAAGGAGAATAGAAAATGGGAATAACGAATAAAACGAAACGATTATGAAGAAGGAGTATCTGATTTACAAGCTTTCCGAAGATTTGAAGGAAGCTACCCGGATTGAGAATGAACTGTTCAGGAAGTTTGATGTGAAGCGCGGTTTGCGTAATGAGGACGGCACGGGAGTCTTGGTGGGGTTGACCAAAATAGGCAATGTGGTCGGCTATGAACGCATCCCCGGTGGAGGGCTGAAGCCTATTCCCGGCAAATTGTTCTACCGCGGTTATGATGTGGATGACTTGGCACACGCCATCATCAAAGAGAAGCGTTTCGGTTTTGAGGAAATTGCCTACTTGTTGCTTTCCGGTCGCCTGCCCGACAAGGAAGAACTCTCTTCTTTCCGTGAACTCATCAACGACAACATGCCGCTGGAGCAGAAGACCAAGATGAATATCATTGAACTTGAAGGAAACAACATTATGAACATCCTGGCGCGCAGCGTGCTCGAGATGTACCGTTTCGACCCGGATGCCGATGACACTTCCCGCGATAATCTGATGCGGCAGAGCATTGAGCTTATTTCGAAATTCCCGACCATCATTGCGTATGCCTATAACATGCTTCGCCATGCCACCCATGGCCGTTCACTGCATATCCGCCATCCGCAGGAAAACCTTTCCATTGCCGAGAATTTCCTCTATATGCTGAAGAAGGACTACACGGAGCTGGATGCCCGCACACTCGACCTGCTGTTGGTTCTTCAGGCCGAGCACGGTGGTGGTAACAACTCCACTTTTACCGTACGTGTCACTTCTTCTACCGGGACGGATACTTACTCTTCGATAGCGGCAGGTATCGGTTCCTTGAAAGGGCCGCTTCATGGAGGTGCCAATATTCAGGTTGCCGATATGTTCCACCATCTGCAGGAAAACATTCAGGACTGGACGAACGTGGATGAGATTGATACTTACTTCACCCGCATGCTCAACAAGGAAGTCTATAACAAGACCGGTTTGATATATGGTATCGGACATGCCGTCTATACCATTTCCGACCCGCGCGCCATTCTGCTGAAGGAGCTTGCCCGCGACCTTGCCCGCGAAAAAGGGAAAGAACGTGAGTTCGCTTTCCTTGAACTGCTCGAGGAGCGCGCCATTGATGTGTTTGGCCGTGTGAAGAATAATGGAAAGACGGTTTCGAGCAATGTGGATTTCTATTCGGGCTTTGTCTACGAGATGATTGGACTGCCGCAGGAAATCTTCACGCCTTTGTTTGCTATGGCACGTATTGTCGGTTGGTGTGCACATCGCAATGAAGAATTGAACTTTGAAGGTAAGCGTATTATCCGTCCTGCCTATAAGAATGTTTTGGATGAGGTGACTTATGTGCCCATTAAGAAACGGTAAGGATTAGACTTGTATCTTTTAAATCGTTCCATCACGGGGGAAAAATCGTTCCACCATGGTGGAACGATTTTTTCTCCATGGTGGAATGAAATTTACTCCATGATGGAACGATTAGATTTTTGTATCTCTACTGCTTAATCTTCTCAGTAAAAAAACACTGGTTTTTGCATGAAAAAACAATTATCCGGGGAAAACGATTTGTTTGTTGTGAGTTTTCTTTATCTTTGCTTCGCATAAATAAAGAACTATGAATCAGGAAACTTTTCAGATATTTCTGTGGGTAATGAGTGCTGTGGCATTGGTTGTCTTTATTGCGCTCTATTTTGTCAAAGCGGGTTATGGCATGTTCCGTACTGCCTCGTGGGGAATCTCCATCAATAATAAACTGGCGTGGGTGCTTATGGAAGCGCCGGTATTCATCGTCATGTTTGGGTTGTGGGGGAAGAGTGGAGCGGGATTTGCCGTGCCGGTATATTTCTTTTTCCTGCTGTTTCAGTTGCACTATCTTCAGCGGGCCTTTATTTTTCCGTTCCTGCTGAAAGGTAAAAGCCGGATGCCGGTAGCTATTATGGCGATGGGTATCGTCTTCAACCTTTTGAACGGGATGATGCAGGCGGGCGGTTTGTTCTATTTTGCTCCCGAAGGCTTGTATGCCGATGGCTGGGCCTATTTGCTGAAACCTCATGCCTTGTTGGGAATCATTCTGTTTTTTGCGGGTATGTTCGTCAATTTGCATTCCGACTATGTGATACGTCATCTGCGCAGGCCGGGTGATACGAAGCATTATCTTCCCGGAAAAGGGCTTTACCGATACGTCACTTCTGCCAATTACTTCGGTGAGCTGGTGGAATGGACGGGGTTTGCCATACTCACAGCTTCTCCCGCCGCCTGGGTGTTCGTCTGGTGGACGTTTGCCAACCTTGTTCCCCGTGCCGATGCCATTCACCGCCGTTATCGGGAGGAGTTTGGTGATGAGGCGGTAGGAAAGCGCAAACGCATCATTCCATTTCTTTATTAATGGAAAATGGAGAGTTGAAAATGGAAAATGAATAATTCATAACTTATAACTCATAACTCATAACGATGGAATCCAAGTTATTCACACCCGTCACTTTCGGACCGTTGACCTTGCGTAACCGTACCATCCGTTCGGCTGCTTTCGAGAGCATGTGTCCCGGAAACGCTCCGTCGGACATGTTGCTCGACTATCATCGGTCGGTAGCGGCGGGCGGTATAGGTATGACTACTGTTGCCTATGCGGCAGTTACTCAGAGCGGCCTGTCTTTTGACCGCCAGTTGTGGATGCGTCCCGAGATTATCCCCGGACTCCGTAGGCTGACTGATGCCATACATGCGGAAGGGGCTGCGGCAGGCATCCAGTTGGGACACTGTGGCAACATGTCCCATAAGAGCATTTGCGGTTGTATGCCCGTCGGCGCATCTTCCGGTTTCAATCTTTACTCTCCTACCTTTGTGCGCGGACTGCGTGCCGATGAGCTGCCAGAGATGGCGCGTGCTTATGGGCGTTCGGTGAATCTGGCACGGGAGGCCGGATTTGATTCTGTAGAGATTCATGCAGGGCATGGCTATCTCATCAGCCAGTTCTTGTCCCCGTCCACCAACCATCGGAAAGACGAGTTCGGAGGTTCGTTGCAGAACCGTATGCGTTTTATGGATATGGTGATGGAAGAAGTGATGAAGGCTGCCGGCAGTGATATGGCTGTGCTGGTGAAGATGAACATGCGCGACGGTTTCCGTGGAGGGATGGAGCTGGACGAGACGATGCAGGTGGCCCGGAGGCTGGAGCAGTCGGGAGCACATGCGCTGGTCTTGAGCGGTGGGTTCGTCAGTAAGGCGCCGATGTATGTCATGCGGGGCGAAATGCCTATCCGCAGCATGACGCATTACATGACCTGCTGGTGGTTGAAATACGGTGTACGCATGGTAGGCAAATGGATGATACCGAGCGTACCGTTTAAGGAAGCTTATTTCCTGGAAGATGCCTTGAAATTCCGTGCCGCCTTGAAGATACCGTTGGTTTATGTGGGTGGCCTGGTTTCCAGGGACAAGATAGATGAGGTGCTGGATGACGGCTTCGAGGCTGTGCAAATGGCGCGCGCTCTGCTCAATGAGCCGGGGTTCGTCAACCGCATGCGTGCCGAAGAGAATGCACGTTGCAACTGCCGGCATAGTAATTATTGCATTGCCCGGATGTATTCCATCGAGATGGCATGCCATCAGCATTTGAAGGAGGAACTTCCACCTTGTCTGAAAAAGGAGATAGAGAAAATCGAAGCGAAAGGCTGATTTTTAGTTTTTAATTTTCAATTTTTAATTATTAAAGTGAATTTAGCTGTTATAACTGGGGCAGACGGTGGCATGGGCATGGAAATTACCCGCGCAGTGGCAACTGCCGGCTATCAGGTCATCATGGCATGCCGTGACCCCCAAGCTGCCGAACCCAAGCGGCAACTGCTGATGCGTGAAACCGGTAATCCGCGTATTGAGACTGCTCCCATTGATTTGGCATCTCTGGCTTCAGTGGCCGCATTTGCAGAGCATCTGTTGAAGCGGGGAGAGCCGTTGGCGTTGTTGATGAACAATGCCGGAACCATGGAAACGGAACGCCGCATTACCGAGGACGGACTGGAACGGACGGTGAGTGTCAATTATGTAGGGCCTTACCTGCTGACTCGCAAGCTGCTGCCATTGATGGGAGAGGGGAGCCGTATTGTGAATATGGTATCTTGTACGTATGCCATCGGTCATCTTGACTTTCCGGATTTTTTCCTCCGGGGAAGAAGGGGGGACTTTTGGCGCATTCCTATATATAGCAACACGAAGCTGGCATTGACTCTGTTCACCATCGACTTGGCCAGTCGTGTCAAGCACAAAGGTATTGTTGTGAATGCGGCCGACCCGGGGATTGTGTCTACCAATATCATTACCATGCATATGTGGTTTGACCCGCTGACAGATATACTTTTCAGGCCTTTCATCCGTACTCCCCGTAAGGGAGCTGCAACAGCTGTCGGCTTATTGCTGGATGAGGATGCCGGTAAACGTACGGGGACATTGAATGCCAGTTGCCGTCCCAAGTCTCTTTCGGAGAAGTACACCCGGCATGTACAGATGGAAGAACTGTGGGAGAGGACGGAAAGTATAGTGAAAAAATGGTTGTAAAAAACAGAGAAGGCGCATATGTCGCCTTCTCTGTTTATGGGGTATCTGAACTGTCTGTCATTAGATAGACAGTTCTCTCAATACATTTACAAGGTCTTTCTTGATGGGTTTGTCATTCTTGATGGCCTTCGTGAAGGGAACGTATACCACTTCATCGTGGTCAATGCCTATCATGACATTGCGCTGTCCTTCCATGATTGCGTCGATGGCGGCTGCGCCCAGACGGCTGGCAAGGATACGGTCGTGTGCCGTAGGGCTACCACCGCGTTGCAAGTGACCGAGGATGGTTACGCGTACGTCATATTGGGGGTATTCGTTCTTTACACGCTCTGCATAGTGCATTGCACCGCCGGTCAGTTCACTCTCGGCTACCAGTACGATACTGCTGTTCTTGGATTTCCGGAAACCGTTCTTGATGAATTCTTCCAGTTGGTCCACTTCCGTACTGAATTCCGGGATAATGGCTGCTTCTGCTCCGGAGGCGATGGCGCCGTTCAGAGCGAGGAAACCGGCATCGCGTCCCATGACTTCTACGAAAAACAAGCGCTCATGGGAAGTGGCTGTATCACGGATTTTGTCCACAGCATCCAGGATCGTGTTCAGCGCGGTGTCGTAGCCGATAGTGGTATCTGTTCCATAAAGGTCATTGTCGATAGTTCCCGGCAGCCCGATACAAGGCACGTCAAACTCTTGTGCAAAGATACGAGCACCGGTCAGCGAACCGTCGCCTCCGATAATCACTAAGGCGTCAATGCCTTCTTTCTTCATGTTGTCGTAAGCAATCTGGCGGCCCTCGGGAGTCGTGAACTCTTTGCAGCGGGCTGTCTTCAGGATTGTACCACCCAGCTGGATGATGTTGCTGACATTTTGGCTTTTGAATTCTTTGATTTCGCCGGTTACCAGACCTTTGTAACCTCTATATATACCTTTAACTGAAAGTCCGTTGTAAATAGCCGAACGTGTCACGGCACGTATGGCTGCGTTCATTCCCGGAGCATCACCTCCTGATGTCAAGATACCAATGCACTTAACTGTTCCCATAACAATCTTTTTGTTTAGTATTAATAATCATGATGAAAAATAGATTTGGACTATTTTTTCATGCCGCAAAGATAGTAAAAAGCTGAGGCGGTGACTAATAAATTACGTTAATTTGCTGTTCCAAAAGGATGACAAACTGTTATTTAAGTTTTGACTTTATGGCTTCTGAAATTTCTTCCATCAGCCATTTGGGGGTGGAAGTGGCTCCGCAGACACCGATGGAATTGGCACCGGCTAACAGAGAACTATCTATTTCTTCGGCACTGTCTATCAAATGTGAATTGGCATTGACTTTTTTACACTCACTGAACAGCATCTTGCCGTTAGAGCTTTTTTTGCCGCTGACAAAGAATATTAAATCATGGGAAGCTGCAAATTTCCGGATATTAGGTATCCGGTTTGCTACTTGTCGGCAGATAGTGTCATAGGACTCGAAAGTGACTTTCGGTGAGATATGTCCCTCTATGTATTTCACAATGTTTTGAAATCCGTCCAGAGACTTTGTGGTCTGGGAGTAGAGACGGATGTCTTTGCTGAAATCCAGTTTCCTTGCCTCTTCCTGCTTTTCGATGACGATGGCCTTTCCGGTGGTTTGTCCTACCAGACCCAGTACTTCGGCGTGTCCATTTTTGCCATAGATGACAATTTGCTTGTCGCGGTTGTCTTCCTGGACGTACTCTTGCTTAATCTTCTTTTGCAGGCGGAGTACGACCGGGCAGGTTGCGTCAATGATTTCTATATTGTTGCGGCGGGCAATGTCATAAGTTTCAGGGGGCTCTCCATGGGCGCGCAACAGCACCTTGGCGTTGTGGAGGCGGTTGAATTCCTCATGGTTGATGGTAATCAGCCCCATTGCCTTCAGGCGTTCCACTTCACGGCTGTTGTGCACGATGTCTCCCAGACAATAGAGGGTCCCTCCTTTCGCCAGTTCCTCTTCTGCCTTGTTTATTGCAGTGACAACTCCGAAACAGAAGCCGGAGCCTTCGTCTATTTCTACTTTTGCCATATCCGGTTCAGTTCTTCTCCTTTATAACCCGTTCGAATTGTTCCGCCAGCCATTCCTTTTGTTGGGAAATGCTCAGGTGGCTGTTGTCCAACAATAAAGCGTCAGAAGCTTTGCGCAGCGGACTTACATCCCGGTTTTGGTCAATATAGTCCCGTTGTTTCACATTTTCCAGAATTTCGTCAAAGCTGGCTTCTTCCCCTTTGGCCTTTAGTTCGTCATAGCGGCGTTGTGCCCGTATCTCGGGGGTGGCGGTTACAAAAATTTTCAGCTCGGCATCCGGAAAAACGGTAGTGCCGATGTCGCGCCCGTCCATAACGATACCCTTGGCCTTGCCCATCTCTTGTTGCTGTGCCACCATAGCTTCGCGTACGAAATCCAATGTTGCAATGGGACTGACACGTGAAGACACTTCCATGGTACGGATTTTGTTTTCTACATTTACTCCGTTCAGGTAGGTATCCGGGCGTCCGGTTTCGGGGTTCAGGCGGAAAGAAATATGTATATCCTTTATTAGACTTTTCAGTTTTTCGGCATCTATGCGGTCACCCTGGAAAATACCATTCTCTATACTATATAATGTTACTGCCCGATACATGGCACCGCTATCTATATATATGTAACCGATTTCGCGGGCAAGGTCTTTGGCCATAGTGCTTTTTCCGCAAGAGGAAAAGCCGTCGATTGCTATTGTTATCTTTTTCATGACTTTTATGCTATAGTTATACAGGTATAACACCTGCAAAATAGAAAATTTCAATATTTCATTTAAAATTCTTGCCAAAGATACGGTATTTTTAAAATATCTCGTTACATTTGTGGCACAAAAGCATGTGGAGGCTTTTGAAGGATTAAAAAAATGAAAAAGGAACGTCTGTTGTGTAAAAAAAAACAGCAGAGCGTGAACATTCTTGGGAAAAGTACTATATTTGCCCCAAATGAGAAACACTAAAATTATATTATAAATTATGGAAATTAAGAAATCACCTAAGGCAGACCTGGAGAGTAAGAAGTCGACTTGGCTGCTTGTCGGTTATGTAATCGTGCTCGCTTTCATGTTTGTTGCGTTCGAGTGGACAAAGCGTGACATCAAGATTGATACGAGTCAGGCTATTACCGACTTAGTATTTGAAGAGGAAATCATCCCTATTACAGAACAGCCGGAGCAGGTTACTCCTCCGCCCCCCGAAGCTCCTGCGATTGCAGAAACGCTGACTATCGTTGAGGACGATGCCGACGTGGAAGAAACTGCCATCGTATCTTCTGAGGAATTGAATCAGGCTGTGGAAATCAAATATGTTCCCGTAGCAGTGGAAGAGGAAGAACCGGAAGAACAGACTATTTTCGAGGTGGTGGAGCAGATGCCCGAATTCCCGAACGGTGGTATGGCCGGTTTGATGCAGTATCTGAGCAAGAACATTAAATATCCTACTATTGCACAGGAAAACGGAACTCAAGGCCGTGTAACTGTACAGTTTGTGGTCAATAAGGACGGTAGTATCGTAGATGCTAAGGTGCTGAGAGGTGTTGACCCGTACTTGGACAAAGAAGCTGTCCGCGTGATTATGGGCATGCCGAAGTGGAAACCCGGTATGCAGCGTGGTAAACCCGTTCGCGTTAAGTATACCGTGCCTGTAATGTTTAGATTGCAGTAATAAAATATCTATAAGTGGGAGAGGCTGCCGGAATGCAGCCTCTTTTCATTATCCGCTATTTCCTAAATTCTGAAAATGCCATGTTTACAGCCTCCGAGCTTTTAGAAAGAATAAATTCTCATATTGCAGAATTGCAGTTTGTCCGTACTCCTCAAGGTTTATATGCTCCCGTTACCTATGTGTTGTCCATGGGCGGAAAAAGAATCCGTCCGGTATTGATGTTGATGGCCTACAATCTGTATCGGGAGGATATTACCCGTATTTTTAACCCTGCAACGGGGATTGAAGTGTATCATAATTATACTCTTTTGCACGACGACTTGATGGACCATGCAGACCGTCGCCGTGGCAAGGAGACAGTACATAAAGTCTGGGATGACAATGCCGCCATTCTTTCGGGGGATGCAATGCTTGTATTGGCTTATCAGTTTATGGCTCAATGTCCGGTTGAATGCCTGAAAGAGGTAATGGATATATTTAGTCTGACTGCACTGGAAATCTGTGAAGGACAGCAGCTGGATATGGAGTTTGAACATCGGAAGGATGTGAAGGCAGAGGAGTATCTGGAAATGATTCGTCTGAAAACTTCGGTATTGTTGGCTGCAAGCTTGAAGATTGGCGCTCTTTTGGGAGGGGCTTCTTCTGAAGATGCGGAGCAGTTGTATGATTTTGGCATGAACTTGGGTGTCGCTTTTCAGTTGAAAGATGATTTCCTGGATGTTTATGGCGATGCTGCCGTCTTTGGAAAGAATATTGGAGGTGATATTCTGTGCAATAAAAAGACCTACATGCTGATAAAGGCTTTTGAACATGCGGATGAGGAGCAGTTGACCCGCTTGAATGCTTGGGTGGATGCTGTTGCATTCAACCCGGAGGAGAAAGTTGCTGCGGTGACGGAACTGTATAACCGGATTGGCGTCAAGGAACTGTGTGAGAAAAAGATGGAAGAGTATTGTGAACGCGCAATGGAAAGTCTGTTGGCGGTGAAGGTGGCAGATGAAAAGAAAGAGGAATTGAAGAACCTGATGGCTAACCTGATGCATCGGGAAGTATAACTTTAAATCCGGGAGAAAATGCCTTATAGAAGATTGCCTAATACAGATCAAGCGAGAATACGGGCGCTGAAAGCAGTGGTCGTCAAGGGTGATATATGTAATGTGTATGATTTGGCCGTATCTTTGAAGGCGTTGACTGATGCGCGGAATTTTCTTACAAAGTTTGAAGCTGCGCAAGCTTATTATGCCGACTGTTTTGAGCGGCAGGCTCGGGCGGGACGTAAGCATCAGGCTAATGTAAAGACTGCCCGTCTGTATATTTCTCATTTTATCCAGGTGTTGAATTTAGCTGTCATCCGTTCTGAAGTGCGTATTGCTCATAAGGAATATTACGGTTTGGACACAAGCAACAATAATGTGCCTGATTTATCGACAGAGCCTGCCTTGGCAGAGTGGGGGCGTAAAATCGTGGATGGGGAAAACAAACGTATATCCCAGGGAGGAATTCCCATTTATAACCCTACGATTGCAAAAGTGAGGGTGCATTATGATATTTTCATGGATAGTTATGAGAAGCAAAAGAATCTTCAATCTTTGACAGCCCGCAGTTTGGACACCTTGGCTTCGATGCGTGCAGAGGCGGATGGTTTGATTTTGGATATATGGAACCAGGTTGAAAAGAAATTCGAGGAGGTCACTCCCAATGAGAAACGTTTGGATTTATGCCGTGATTATGGAATAATCTATTATTACCGTACCGGTGAGAAACGCAAAGAGTAAGTTGAAGAATGAGATTGATTGATTCACATTCCCATCTTTTTTTAGAAGAGTTTGCAGAGGATTTGCCTCAAGTGATGGCTCGTGCCCGTGAGGCAGGAGTCACGCATATTTTTATGCCCAATATCGATAGTACCACCATAGGACCTATGCTTCGGGTGTGCCGTGAATATAAAGGGTATTGCTATCCGATGATTGGATTGCACCCTACCTCTGTGGGTGCGGATTATGAAAAGGAGTTGGAAATAGTGGCCCGGGAGCTGGCTTCACCGAATGAATTTGTTGCGGTTGGTGAGATTGGTATGGACTTGTATTGGGATAAAACTTTTCTCAGAGAACAGCAAAGGGGGTTGGACAGGCAGATTGAGTGGGCTTTGGAATACGGTTTGCCGGTAGTGCTACATTGTAGGGAAGCGTTCGACCATATATATAATGTGTTGAAACCCTATCAGCAGACTCCTTTGAAAGGAATTTTCCATAGTTTTACGGGGACCTCGGAAGAGGCCTGCAGGATTATGGAATTTGCGGATTTCATGATAGGAATAAATGGTGTGGTGACTTTCAAAAAATCAACTTTGCCGGAAGTCTTGAAGAATATTCCTTTGGAACGCATCGTGCTGGAAACCGATTCCCCTTATCTGACTCCGGTTCCCAATCGAGGCAAGAGGAACGAAAGCGCATATGTTAAGGATACTTTGGTAAAGGTGGCCGGAATTTATGGGAACTCTCCTGAAAAGGTGGCCCAGGTTACTTCTGATAACACTTTAAAAGTGTTCGGAATGCTCAAATAAGCTCTTTGAGATTTTAAAGTTTATTAATTTTGAGATTTTATTTAATATAAAACGGGTCGAATGAAGCAGAACAACAAAAAAAAGAATACATTTGTAGCTGAAAACGCTTGTGGTTCGCATTTTTTTTGTAATTTGCACCCGATTTCAGAAAAGGCGTCTATTGGAGAGATGCTCGAGTGGTTGAAGAGGCACGCCTGGAAAGCGTGTATACCCCTAAAGGGTATCCGGGGTTCGAATCCCCGTCTCTCCGCAGTGTGATGAAATGAAGATAAAACAACAAATTATAATAAATAAATTAATTAATTAATCTTAAAAATTAGACACACAATGAAAAAGTTATTTGCAATTGTTGCTGTGATGGGAGTCTTAACATTTGGCTCAACTCAACTTGCTCAGGCTCAAGATGCTCCTGCAGCTGAACAAACTGAACAAGCAGCTGTAGCACCTGCTGCTGATGCTGCTGCCCCTGCTGCTATGGAAGCTGCCGAGGGTGGTATCCACAAAGAGCTTAAGACTAAGTTTATTGAAGGTACTGCATCTTTCATGAGTTTGGTAGCTATCGCATTGGTTATCGGTCTTGCATTCTGTATTGAACGTATCATTTATCTGAGCTTGGCTGAAATTAATACAAAGAAGTTCTTGGCTGCTATCGAAGCTGCTTTGGAAAAAGGTGACGTTGAGGCTGCTAAAGATATCGCACGTAACACAAGAGGTCCTATCGCTTCTATCTACTATCAAGGTCTGATGAGAATCGATCAAGGTATCGACGTAGTAGAAAAGTCTGTAGTATCTTACGGTGGTGTACAAGCCGGTTATCTGGAAAAAGGTTGCTCTTGGATTACATTGTTCATCGCAATGGCTCCGTCTTTAGGATTCTTGGGTACTGTAATCGGTATGGTTCAGGCTTTTGATAAAATCCAGCAGGTAGGTGATATCTCTCCGACGGTTGTAGCAGGTGGTATGAAGGTTGCCTTGATTACTACTATCTTCGGTTTGATTGTTGCTTTGATTCTGCAGGTATTCTACAACTATATCTTGTCTAAGATTGAAGCTTTGACAAGTGAAATGGAAGATTCTTCTATCTCACTGTTGGATATGGTTATCAAATATGACTTGAAATACAAAAAATAATTAAGATGGCTAAGTTATCATATAAAGTATCATACTACGTACTGTATGCCATGTTCGCTATCATCTTGGTAGTGCTGGGCTTGTTCTACTTCGGTGGAGATGCTCAAGGTGATGCAGTATTGATGAGCGTTGACTCAGAAATGTGGCAACCGGCTCAGACAGATGCATTGATTTACTTGACGTATGCTCTGTTGGCTGTAGCTGTAATTGCTACGTTGGTTGGTGTATTGTTCCAATTCGGATCTGCCTTGAAGGATAATCCGGGGGCAGCCTTGAAATCTTTAATCGGCTTGATTGTATTGATTGTTGTAGTGGTTATAGCTTGGACTATGGGTAGCGATGAGCCGCTTACTATTCCGGGATATAGCGGTACTGACAATGTTCCTTTCTGGTTGAAGATTACCGATATGTTCCTCTATTCTATTTATATTTTGTTTGCCGGTACAGTGTTGGCAATCATTTTTAGTAGTATTAAGAAGAAATTATCATAACTGATTGAGGTAACTCAATTTAAAGAGTAATTACAATGGCAAAAGGAAAAAGAAAAGTTCCTGATATTAACTCAAGTTCTACAGCGGATATTGCATTCTTGTTGCTGATTTTCTTCTTGATCACGACATCTATGGATACTGACCGTGGTTTGGCAAGACGTTTGCCGCCTCCACCCGAAAAAGACCAGAAGATTGAGGACCAGAAGAAGAAAGAACGTAACGTTTTGCAAGTCTTCTTGAATATGAATGACCAGTTAATGTGCGGTAACGATTATATTAACGTAGAACAATTGCGTGCAAAGGCAAAGGAATTCATTGCCAATCCGTATAATGATGAAACGAAGCCAGAAAAGATTTCTAAGAATGTTCCTTTCTTTGGTACGGTTCAAGTAACGGAAAATCATGTGGTTTCTTTGCGTTGTGACCGTGGTTCTTCCTATAAGGCATATATGGCTGTACAGAATGAGTTGGTAGCGGCTTACAATGAGTTACGCGATGAACTGGCTCAGGAGAAGTGGCAGAAGAATTATGTCGAGTTGGATCAAGAACAACAAGATGCAATTCGTGATATTTATCCTCAGAGAATTTCTGAGGCAGAACCTAAAAAGTACGGAGAAAAGAAGTAATGGGAAAATTTAATAAGACTGGTAAACGTGAAATGCCGGCGTTGAACACTTCTTCTCTGCCTGACCTTATTTTCACCTTGTTGTTCTTCTTCATGATTGTAACAACTATGCGTGAGGTAACATTAAAGGTTGAGTTTAAGGTTCCGCAAGCTACAGAATTGGAGAAACTTGAAAAGAAGTCTTTGGTTACGTTTATCTATGTAGGAAAACCTACTGCCGAATTTCGTAAGAAGTTAGGTAATGAGAGCCGTATCCAGTTGAACGACAGCTATGCTGAAGTTGCTGAAATTCAAGATTACATTATTGGTGAACGTGCCAGTATGAAAGAAGAAGATCAGCCGCAGATGACAGTGTCTTTGAAAGTTGACCAAGATACGAAAATGGGTATCGTAACAGATATCAAGGAAGCTCTTCGTCAAGCTTATGCTTTGAAGATTAACTATTCTGCGCAACCGCGTCAGTAAGAGTTGATTTAATGATATAATAAAGGTCGTTTCATTTGTTGAAACGACCTTTATTGTTTTAAGTATATTGGATTTTTAAGATTTCACATTATATACTTCGCAGTAGATGTGTTCCTTTACAAGGTCAAAATCCTTTCCACATTCTATATCTCCATAGGCCATGATGAGCATAGGCAGGTAGTTGTCTCCTGCTTTATAGGGAGGCTGTTGGTAGGGCTTTTCCCATAAGGAGAATCCTTGCCGTTGATAGAAGTTAATGCGGCGTTTAGCCATTTCTTCTTCGGGTATTTCCACTTCCAAGACAATGGGATGTTTTAAGAGTTGGCACAAATGGTTCAGTACACTCTTTCCATATCCGCCGTTACGCTGTGTGGGGTCAATGGCAAAATGCTCTATATAGTAAAAATGTCCGAAATCCCAGTAAGTGATGAGACCTACCGGGGTGTTGTTATGGAAGATGATATTGTTATAGAAGTGCGTTTTGGTATCTGTATACTTGCGCAATTCCTCCAGTTCCCGGTACTCCTCTGAAGGGAACGATTGAGTCATTAATTTCTCCATGTAGCTGTACAAGTCTGTGTCAGCTGTTGTAATACGTTGAAGTCTGATCATAAGTTCTTTTAGTTTAGTTTGTTTTTATTCAGTATAAAATTCAATGACGCGGCAGATGGCCCGTTGGCAGACCGGGCAGAAAGTAGGGTATTCATTGGTGCGCATGCGGCAATTGTCTGCCGGACGGTAGATGCCTTTGGCAGAATAGCCAGCTCCTTCATATACGCCTACGGGATATGTTCCACTTTCAGAAGAGGGAGTAGGAACGGGAGTTCCTTGAGCAAGCATATCTTTCCATTTGGAAGTGAAATCGATTCTTGTGCTGATGTTCTGTTCCCAGGGTTCCACATCTAGTGGATAGGTATCTGTCATCACGTCATTGTCGTAGAAGTATTCATCGGCCAGTCCGCCAAAGCTATGCCCGAACTCATGTACCACAACGGGGCGGAACATGGGATGGTGGGCGGTAGTAAGGGTATAGGAATTATAGATTCCACCGCCTCCGTATTCTTCCGTATTGGCAAGGATGATGATGTGTTCATACGGTATTCCCGCCAGCGCATCGTGTATGGATTTGACACGGGAGGTTGTCAGATACCGGTCTGAATAGAATGTGCTGAAATGAGAGCTGAATGCTGTCCGTTTCCATTCTCCGAGGCGTGGTACGCTTACTCCGCTGTCTTCGGAGGGGCTGGCCACTGCTACAATGTTGAAGTGCTTTTTCATGGACCGGAAGGGTTCGTGGGCAAACAGACTTTCGCAGGCAATGGCTGCGTCTTCGTAGAATACCGGCATCTCTTCGGGAGTATATCCTTCTGCAAGGATGGCTACGTCGATGCATTTGGCCGTATTGCCGCTTTGCAGCAGATATTTATGTGGTGTGATGTGGGCAGTACCTTTCTGATGTATCAGGATGTCGTCGGGACTGACCGTATGTTTCATGCTTGCCCGTACATTTCTACGCGGGTCGAGAAGTGTTATTTCTATTTCTGCAGGACGGAGGGGATAGGGAAGGAGAAAGGTGTTTTCGAATCCTTTGGTCACCGCTTTGGCTTCATCCGTTTCCAGCCACTCCTGGAAGAGCGAAGAAAAGGATGTTTTGTAGATTACGCTGCCATTGGCTGCATCTCGCATAATGATTTGTCCGTTTCCTTGCAGGGGCAACTCAGATAAATGATGCTTCCTTCCTGCCCAAGAGGGGAGACAAGACAATCCGTCCAGGCATATCTCTTGTTTGGCTGCATTTCCGGTAAAGATATAGTCGACACGCAGGGTTTTATCTGCAAAATAATCTGCAAAACTTTGGGCATGCAAGGATATTGCTGCCATCAGGCATAATAGGAATAAGGAATACTTTTTCATAACGGTTCATTATTATTGCTACTACAAAGATAATATCTTTAAAGCTCATCTGCAATTTTCCGGTCGTGCGAGATGGAATTTTGCATATGCACTTTGAAATGCCTGATATGCGGTATTATTCTTTTTTTTGTAAGAAAAGTTATAAACCGTATTTTTATTGGCGAAAAAATAGCTAACTTTGCATGTTGCCGTATAGATATGCGGGGAGATATAGTAATTTATTAATCATTAGAATTTGAAATGGGACATCATCAGTTGGATACTTTAGACGAACAGATTTTAAAACTTATAGCCGATAATGCACGCATTCCTTTCCTTGAAGTGGCCAGAGCTTGTAATGTATCGGGAGCAGCCATTCATCAGCGCATTCAAAAGCTGACAAACTTAGGTATATTGAAAGGTTCTGAATATGTGATTGATCCGGAGAAGATAGGATATGAAACATGCGCCTATATCGGTATCTATCTAAAGGATCCTGCTTCTTTTGATGCTGTAACGAGAGCATTGGAAGCTATTCCCGAGATTGTGGAATGCCATTTTACAACGGGCAAGTATGATATGTTCATAAAGCTTTATGCCCGCAACAACCATCATTTGCTGAGCATCATACATGATAAGTTGCAGCCGCTGGGACTGGCGCGTACGGAAACCTTGATTTCTTTCCACGAAGCCATCAAGCGGCAGATGCCTATAACGGTAGAAGAAGAGGAAGATTAATTCTACCGGCGGATATAATCGACGAATGCATAAGGGCAGGGATGCTTCTCATCTGCGGGATGGGACTCCCTGCTTTTTTCTTGCCATACAGTCGGAGCGACTTCGGGAAAGTAGGCATCCACCTGAGGGGCTTCTGCATCCACCTCGGTCAGGCAGAGGGCACCTGCAAAGGGGAGTGCCTGGCGATAAACGCTTGCACCGCCGATGATGTAGACGTGTTCGTCGGGCTGGCAACTGTTCAGTGCTTCTTCCAGTGAGGAAAAAACTTCTGCATCGGGACAAATCAAATCTTTTTGAGTGGACAGAACAACGTTGCGGCGGTTGGGAAGCGCGCCTTTGGGGAGAGATTCAAAGGTCTTTCGGCCCATGATGATGGTATTTCCCGTGGTGAGGGCTTTGAAACGCTTCAAATCATTGGGAAGCCAGAATAACAACCGGTTCTGATAACCGATACCTCTTTTTCTATCTACTGCGGCGATAATACTAATCATATGTGTGTAAAATTCTTTTCTCTTTCTATCTTTTTATTGTAGGATTTATACTGACACTTTCCCTGCAATATGCGGATGCGGGTTATAGTTGACCAACTCAAAATCCTCGAACTTGAAATCGAAGATGTTTTTCACATCCGGATTGATTCTCATCTGCGGCAAATCCCGCGGTTCACGAGATAGTTGGAGCTTTACCTGCTCCAGATGGTTCAGATAGATGTGGGCGTCTCCTAAGGTATGGATGAAATCTCCGGCTTTCAGTCCGGTGACTTGCGCCATCATCTGCAGGAGCAGGGCATAGGAAGCAATGTTGAAGGGCACTCCTAAAAAAATGTCCGCACTACGCTGGTACAGTTGCAGGCTCAGCCGTCCGTTGGCGACATAGAACTGGAAGAAAGCGTGGCAGGGAGGGAGGTTCATGTTGTCCAAATCGCCTACATTCCATGCGCTGACTATAATCCGGCGTGAGTCGGGATTGTGCTTGATGGTTTCTACAGCTTCGCTGATTTGGTCGATGAATCCACCTTTATAGTTCGGCCAGGAGCGCCATTGATACCCGTAGATATGTCCCAGGTCACCGTTTTCGTCCGCCCATTCGTTCCAGATGCGTACACCGTTGTCCTGAAGATATTTCACATTGGTGTCTCCTTGGAGGAACCATAGCAGTTCGTATATGATTGATTTCAGATGCAGCTTCTTGGTAGTAAGGCAGGGGAAGCCTTCATCCATGTTGAAACGCATCTGGTGGCCGAATACGCTGATGGTGCCGGTACCCGTACGGTCGCTTTTCTCTACGCCTTCGGTCAGTACGCGGTTCAGCAGGTCTAAATATTGTTTCATGATGTAGCTCTGTTTTTATCCGAACGCAAAGGTAGGGGAATTAATTAATAATTAATAATTAATAATTAAAAATTAGAGGAAGGGGGTCATCAAGTTCCCCACCCAGCCTACGAATTTCTTCCATCCGGAACGCTTTTTCCAGACTTCGGGAGTGAGCAGTGTACTGTTTTGCACGTCCCGTTCGAACATGGCATTCAGCTCATTGGTGATCTTGGGGTCGAAGATGAAAGCGTTTGTCTCGTAGTCATAGCGCAGGCTGCGGCTGTTGAGATTGGCAGTACCCACCGTGCAGAAAGTGCTGTCTACCATCATTATCTTGGAATGGTGGAAGCCGCCGTTGAAGAGATATATCTTGGCTCCTTTCTTCATCAGCTTGTGTGCTATGTAGAATGAGGCATCCGGAGTAAAGGCTATGTCCGACACGGCAGGTATCATGATTTCCACTTCAGTACCTTTTTTCAGTGCGTTCTTGATTGCCTTGCGGATTGATTTGGTCGGAACGAAATAAGGATTCACGATTCGGATGCTCTTCTGTGCGGCTTGTATGGAAGCTGCATAGGCATGGCTGATGGAGCGTGGTGTTTCGCGTGGCGTGCGGTCCACGATGGCTATTTCTTCGGCAATACTGTCGGGCAGTTGCTGAGTATCCGGGAAGTAGGCAGGTCCACCTACGTGTTGTCCCGTTTCCCGGTTCCACATGGTCAGGAAGATGCCCTGCAGATAGCGCACGGCATCTCCTTCAAGATGTATGTGCATATCGTGCCATTTACCGATTTTAGGCAATCCGTTGATGTAGTAGTCGGCAATGTTCATGCCGCCGGTATAACCTATCTTTCCGTCAATCACTACTATTTTCCGATGGTCGCGGTGTATGGCATGATTCACCCAGGGAAAAGTGATAGGATCGAACTTAACGATTTCGATGCCTTGGGCGCGGATGGATTTCAGATGGCGTTCTTTCAATGGTTGGTTGTTGGACCAGTTGCCGAAGGCATCGAACATGGCGCGGACTTCAACTCCCTCCTTGACTTTCTCTGCCAGAAGGCTGAACAAGGCATTGGCTATGGAGTCGTTGCGGAAGTTGAAGTATTCCAAATGGATATGATGCCGGGCATGGCGGATATTCTCGAAGAGATCGACGAACTTGTCATGGCCGGTCATCAGCAATTTCACTTCATTGTTATAAGTGACGGGGGCGCCCATTTCCTTCAAGTAATTCATGACAATGGAATCGCTTGTTGCTTGCGCCCCGGCATTCCCAATAGAAAAAACGAATAATATGATGAATAGAATCTTTCTCAAAACTTTCTCCTCTTAGTTAGTTTTATGAGGGGACAAAGATACGATTTATCATTGAAAAACAACTATGCCATAGATGAAATCTTGCGGTAACCGAAATAGAGCAATACCACTCCGGCAATGATTAACGACTTGGGGTCAAGCTCCGAAGCTCCGCTCCGGATGGCAGTATCGAAGGTTTCGCGCAAGGTGTCCAGTATCAGCTGCACTCCGTCGAGGGAGACGAACAGTACGAGGGCCAGAGTAAAGCAGAATGCTGTCCATATCTGCGCCAAGTGGCGGCTACGGTCGGGCAGATGTCGCAGTACGCGGCGGCTGAACCCGTTATCGGCTATTTCCTGCCGGTGTTCGGCAAAGAATGAAGTCAGGAGTTTATCATCATTTTCCATCATAACCATTTTGTTTTAAGTAGGAAGCCATTTTGTCTTTCGCCCGCGAGAGGTGGCTTTTTACCGTTCCCGCCGGACATCCGGTGATACCTGCAATCTTTTCGATGCTTTGGTCTTCCATGTAGAAGAGCGTGATGCAGGTGCGTTCCATTTCCTTCAGTGTGGCCAGGGCACGGTAAATGTCCATGTGCTGTCCCACGTCCTGCTGCAGTGTGCTGCATTGAGCGTCCACTCGGTACGTATCCAAATCGTCCGTTTCTTTCCGGCTGCGAATATAATCATAAAAAACGTTATAGGCAATACGGTAGAGCCAGGTTGAGAAGCTGGACAGATTCTTGAACGAAGCGATGTTTGTATAGGCCTTGATAAACGTATCTTGTGCCAGGTCGTCACTCAACTCGCTGTCGCCGCAGGTCTGGTGCAGGAAGAACCGCCGCACGGGCGACTGGTACTTCTTTACCAACTGGTCGAAGGCCCTGGTGTTGTGAAACACCACGACCTGTGCGACTAACGATATGTCACCCATCTGACTCATTTTTCTTCGTTCTTCTTCTGTTGGCTGTAGAAAATCACCAATTGTCCGAAGCCGGTGAACATGACGAGTAAGCCGATACATCCGAGACCGAATTCTCCGGTAATGGCCCAAAGGAAGATGAACAGGCCGATGCCGACGAATATGTTGTTGATGCCTTTGCTGCGGATATCCGTTGCTGCGGCTTCTTTGAAGAAGTTTTCAGGCAGTTGCTGTCCGCTGGCCAGGGCCTGTTCCGCCAGGCGGTACTTGGCTTTCCGGTTTTTATAGCGGAAGAAGAATACTACGAATATGATGAGTAGCGGCAGTCCGAATACAAAGACGATGGCTGTTACGGCAATCACGGTCTCCGAGGTCTTGCTCCCGAGGTCGAACCCGTTCCAGTCCATACTGCTGTGGTGGGTTCTCCATTTTTCCGGAGCATCGCTACTGCCGGTACCGTTTTCATAAGTCATGATGCTGAGTGTGTCTGTTACGGTTTCTCCATTGATGACAGTGTCTCTCAATTCGATGACTCTTTTCTTGTTCCCCTGACCGTCGTTCTCTGTTACGGTTCTGTTTGCGCCTTGCACCAGTGTGCAGAACATCATGGCGAGCATTAATCCAAAAATGATACGTTTCATAATCTATGGTCTTTTAATTTGTTTCTTTGTTGGTTAGACGTGTCGTCACCTTTATAAAGTTGCAAAGAGAAGATATTTTTTTTAGAAAACCGGAAATAAGGCGATATTTTTCCGTGAAAATGTCTTATTGTCTTTTTTCCGGAATAACAAGAAGTAGGTATTTGCGACTGTAAATAGAGGTAAATATACAAACCGGGTTGTTTCTTATTGTAAATACTGTTATCTTTGCGCATCTGTTTTTATTGGGAAGTCTTGATGAAGTTGAGGAATATAATGAAGTGTTTCCTCCCTCTGCTGTTCATTGCCTATCTGGGAGGAATTACGCTGTTTACCCACTCGCATGTGGTGAATGGTGTTATCATTGTGCATTCCCATCCATTCAAGGGCCAGCATGAGCATACAGAGGTGCAGTTGGAAACCATTTTCTATCTAGCCTCTTTCGTCTCTTCTTCCCTTCCGTTGCTTCCGGTTGCCGCGACGGTTTTCCTTGTTTTGTTGTGTGTACTGAGCATTCTTACCACGGAATGCATCAAGTGTGTAAAGCTTCGTGGCGGTATTTGCCTGCGTGCTCCCCCTTCTTTTTTTCAAATCCGATAGATTAAGGCAATTCCGTTGTGGGATTGCGTCAACCTCATTGATTAACATATTATTTTAGAAGTACATGAAAAAATATATATTTTTTGTGGTGGGAGCAGTATGTCTGTTACTCTCATCAACCGTTTATGCCGAAGATTTGAAGAGTACCGATGCCAATATTGTCGGTCATGTAATAGAAAAAAGTACAAGGGAACATTTGCCTTATATGACAGTTTCGCTGAAAGGCACCACCATCGGGACCATGACCGATGCCACCGGTCACTATTTCCTAAAGAATCTGCCTGAAGGTGAGTTCACGTTGTCCGTCAGTGCCGTAGGTTATAAGTCGCAGGAGCGCAAAGTCGTTCTGAAACGTGGTAAGACCTTGGAAGAGAACTTTGAGTTGGAAGAAGACATGGTGGCACTGGACGGGGTGGTAGTCACAGCCAACCGCAATGAGACTGCCCGGCGCTTGGCACCCACTTTGGTCAAAGTGGTCACTCCTAAACTGTTTGAGCAGACAAACTCGCATACTTTGTCGCAAGGACTGGCCTTTCAGCCAGGTGTGCGGGTGGAGACCGATTGCCAGAATTGCGGTTATTCACAAGTGCGCATCAACGGGCTGGATGGGAAATATACCCAAATATTGATAGACTCACGTCCCATCTTTTCCTCTCTGGCCGGTGTGTATGGGTTGGAACAGATTCCCGCCAACATGATAGAGCGTGTGGAAGTGGTGCGTGGAGGTGGTTCAGCCTTGTTCGGTTCTTCGGCCATTGCCGGGACGGTGAATATCATTACGAAGGAACCGATTCGCAATTCCGGTTCTTTCTCGCATACCATTTCCAATTTCGACGGTTCCGGCTCGTTCGACAACAACACGACCCTGAATCTTTCCTTGGTTTCTTCGGACAGTAAGATGGGGGCTTATGTGTACGGCCAGAGCAGGCATCGTTCGGCATGGGACTCCAACGGAGACGGTTTTTCCGAATTACCGAAGCTGAAGAACCAGACTGTCGGTCTGAATGCTTACTACCGGACAAGTGCCTATTCCAAGCTGAGCCTTGAATACCATCATATGGAGGAATTCCGCCGTGGTGGAAGTGGCTTCAGCCTTCCCCCTCATATAGCCGAGGATGCCGGATTGAACGGTACCGGGGCGCCCGGACTGGTGGAACAGCTGAAACATTCCATCAACACGGGTGGGCTCAAGTTCACGGCTTTCTCCAAAAACCAGAAACATACGTTCAGTACCTATGCTTCGGCTCAGCACATCGTGCGCAATAGTTATTACAGCGCTTATGGAATGACTACGGACTTTACCGGTGTGCTGGGTGCCCAGTATATTTATCATTTTGACAAGTGTCTGTTTATGCCTGCCGATTTGACCGGAGGCATTGAGTTCAATCACGACAATCTGCATGACAAGGCAACGGACGTACAGAAGTATCGTGATGCTGCTTTGGCCGAAGATCCTACGGCAACGGGTGACCGCTTGCAACAACTGATTGAGAAATATACCCCCGCCCCGTTGAACCAAGTGGTGAATATAGCAAGCGTCTATGCCCAGAATGAGTGGAAGAACGAACAGTGGAGTTTCCTGATTGGCGGGCGCGTAGATAAAAACAGCATCATGGACAAGGCTGTTTTCAGTCCCCGTGCCAATATCCGTTACAATCCTACTCAGGATGTGAATATCCGTTTCAGTTATGCTGAGGGATTCCGTGCTCCACAAGCGTTTGATGAAGATCTGCATATCAGTAATGTGGGTGGAGAGTTGGTTTCCATTGTCCGCGCCGAAGGATTGAAGGAAGAGCGTTCGCGCAGCTTCAATGCTTCGGTAGATTGGTACCACTATTTCGGAGATTTCCAGGCAAACCTACTGGTGGAAGGCTTCTACACGAAACTTTCCGACCCGTTTGTCCTGACGCCTCCGGTGAAAGACCCGGATGGTAGCGCTTATCTGATACAGACCCGTATCAATGGTTCGGGAGCTAAAGTGTATGGCGGCACATTGGAAGGAAAGGTTGCCTATAAGGATAAGGTTCAGTTGCAGGCAGGGCTGACGCTTCAACGAAGTATCTATGACTCTCCCGAAGAATGGAGTGCGGATGAGGAGCACTTGTCGGAGAAAGAACGTTACAGCGACAAGATACTGCGTACTCCCGACGTCTACGGCTACTTTACAGCTACCTATATGCCGGTTAAAGCCTTCTCAATAGCTTTGAACGGCAATTATACCGGGCGGATGTACGTTCCCCATTTGCTTTCGGAGGTGAACGGTGAGGCGGATGTATTGGTAAAGAGTCCGGACTTCTTTGAGCTTGGAACAAAGATAGCTTACGACTTTGATTTTCAAGGGTTCTGTTTGCAGCTCAATGCCGGTGTACAGAATATATTCAATTCTTATCAGAAAGATTTTGATAAAGGAGCGAGCCGCGATTCCGGTTATATCTACGGACCGGGTGCACCGCGTTCCTATTTTGCAGGGGTGAAACTCAGTTTTTAAAAAGAGTATTGAACCGTGCTTTTTGTTTAGCCCCGTAGATTGGTGAAACGTATTTTGCACTATCTTTGCTGCCATAAAACAGTTCAAAGCATGAAGCTACCCTCATCTTTCACCGATTATACACGCGCCCTCTTGGGTGTGGAAGAATATGAAAAGCTGGCTGCCGCCCTGGAAGGGGAGCAGCCGGTCAGTATCCGACTGAATGAAGATAAATTACCGGAATCTTCATTCAGTCTTTTTCGTTCCTCTTTTAGGCATGTCCCTTGGTCTACTGCCGGATACTATCTGGACAAGCGGCTGACATTCACTTTTGACCCGCTGTTTCATGCAGGCTGCTACTATGTGCAGGAGGCTTCGTCTATGTTTGTGGAGCAGGCTTTGAGGCGGTATGTGGGCGAAGGACCGGTGGTGATGCTTGACCTCTGTGCGGCTCCCGGCGGGAAATCCACGCATGCCCGTAGCGTGTTGCCCGCAGGCAGTCTGCTGGTGGCCAATGAGGTAATCCGCAACCGCTCGCAGGTATTGGCGGAGAATCTTACGAAGTGGGGGCATTCCGGTGTGGTGGTCACTAATAATGACCCGGCAGATTTTTCTTCCTTGACGGACTTCTTCGACGTCATATTGACGGATGTCCCCTGCTCTGGCGAGGGGATGTTCCGTAAAGACCCCGTTGCGGTAAGTGAGTGGAGTGGGGAGAATGTGGAAATCTGCTGGCAGCGCCAGCGTCGCATCGTTACGGATATCTGGCCTTGCTTGAAGTCCGGAGGCATTCTCATCTACAGTACTTGTACCTATAATACAAAGGAAAACGAAGAGAACATCCGTTGGATACGGGATGAATTCGGGGCGGAGGTATTGCCGTTGGAAATTTCTACTGACTGGAATATTACGGGTAATCTATTGTCGGGAGAGGACTTTCCCGCCTATCGTTTCCTGCCCCATCGGACGAAGGGGGAAGGATTCTTTTTGGCAGTTCTCCGCAAACCGGGCGTGAGCGATGGGAATACCTGGGCCGGGCAGGTGAAATCCTGGGAAAAAGGAAGAAAACCTCAAGGAAAAGGAGCGAAAACTCCGGGTGTTTCCAAAGAACAGCTTTCGGCACTGCATGAGTGGTTTGCGGTTCCGGATAATTACGAATTTATCGTCAATGGCAACAACGTCAGCGCTTTCCCTAAAGCGTATCTCTCCGAACTGTCGGCTTTGCGTTCGTCACTCCGTATCGTGCAGGCTGGGGTAGATGTTGCCGAGTTGAAAGGAAAAGACTGGATGCCTGCTCATGGGCTCGCCATGAGTATAGCACTGAATCCGGATGCCTTTGCCCATGAAGAGATAGGCCGCGAGCAGGCCATCAGCTATCTGCGCAAGGAGGCTGTTGTCCTTTCGGAGACTGCTCCGCGCGGCATTGTCTTGCTCACCTACAAACAGATACCTCTAGGATTTGTCAAGAATATAGGTAACCGTGCCAATAATCTTTATCCCCAGGAATGGCGCATACGCAGCGGATATTTGCCGGAAGGGGTGCTGGAATTGGCAACAATAACCGGGTGAAATCAATCACGTTACTGCAAAGCTGCTGTATATATTTTGCAGTATGATAATAGAGTAGGAATGTACTATTTTTTATTGTTTCTTCAATGCAGTATTTTGTTTGTTCAAGCATTTTCTATATATAGATAACTGTTTTAAAACTAATACTATTTGCTTATGCTTAAAAAAACGATTACTGCCTTAAGCCTACTTTGTATCCTTGCAGCCTGCCAGAGTGACGACAACTCTTCACCACAACCCAAGCCTCGCAAAGACATTGCCTTGACCCGTGCCGAGCAGGAGATGATGGATTTAGGAACGGATTTCGCTTTCCGTTTCTTTAATCAGGTTTGTAAAACTGAGGTGGAAAAGCCCAATCTGTTCATCTCTCCTTTGAGCGCTTCGCTCTGTCTGTCTATGATTGCCAATGGAGCGTTGGGAAACACACTATCTGAGATGACAGATGTCCTGGGCTTTTCGGGCTATTCGTTGGAAGAAATGAACAACTATAATAAGAAGCTGGTGGAGGCGTTGCTCGATTTGGACAATACCACACAGTTGGGAATTGCCAATTCCATCTGGATAAAGAAAGGGTTCGGTGTTCATGACGACTTTGTAAGCGTAAACAAAAAGATGTATGACGCGCAAGTGCAGGAGCTGGATTTTGCCTCTCCCAAGGCTCCGGACATTATAAACGGCTGGTGTGCCGGGAAAACGAATAATTGCATCCCCAAAGTCTTGAATGAGATTCCGGAGACGGCGCGTCTTTATCTGTTGAATGCGCTTTATTTCAAGGGGATTTGGAAGAATCAATTCAAAAAATCGGATACGGCAGAAGAGGCTTTTACGAATGCTGACGGAAGCAAATCGACTGTACACATGATGAATCTTCGTGACGAGAGATTCAACTATGCCGAGAATGAGTATTTCTCAATGGCAGAGTTGCCTTACGGCAATGAGGCTTTCAGTATGGTGGTGCTCTTGCCGGCAGAGGGAAAATCGTTGGATGAGTGCCTGCCGCAGCTGAATGACGAGCGCTGGGGGGAATGGAACAGTAGTTTATCAAGCTCTGCCTTGAACCTTAAGTTACCCCGGTTTGAAATGGAATATGATAAAGAACTCATTGACGATATGATGGCAATGGGAATGCAGGAGGCTTTTACTCCATCGGCCGATTTTTCCGGAATGGCGGATGAGGATTTGTTTATCAGTTTGCTGCAACAGTTCACTTATGTGAAAGTGAATGAAGAGGGGACGGAAGCTGCGGCTGTAACTGTCGGAGGAATGGACGTGGCCGCTCCCGGACCAAGTACGGTAATTCCGTTCTATGTGGACCGTCCTTTCATCTTTCTGATAAAGGAGAAGAGTACGGGAGTTATTCTGTTTATGGGTAAAGTCACAAAACTATAACTACAATATATTGAAATAGAAAGAGCTGTCTGTCAACCGCAGACAGCTCTTTCTATTTATAACCGGCTCTTGTATATCTGTGCCATTGCCTTCTGATACTGGTTTTCCAGTTGCAGGAGGTTTGTCTTGCTTTGATAGACAACCGATATTTCAACGAAGTATTCAATCATACTGATTTGTCCTCCCATAAGTGCTTGTTTCAGTAAAGAAAGGTCTTGCTGTTGATGGAAGGTGCGCTCGTATTCCTCCATGGAAGCGTGCAGGTTCTTGGCCTCTTCATAGAGTTGCCACAAGGCAGAGCTGGCTTGCAGTGCGGCGTTCTCCTTTTGGTAGTCAATGTTGAGCGCTTGTGTCTTGGCTATCTTGACCTTATTGCGGTTTTCGAAAAGCGGGAAAGAGAAGCCTACTACTACACCGTTTAGCGGATGCCCCGATTCGGTATTTCTACGGTAACCCAGTTCCAGTTTGGGCAGCCAGCCTTGCTTGCTTGCCGAAATCTGTTTCCGGGCGGCAGAACTTTCACCCTGCAAGGATTGCAGGGTGGGGTCTGAAGCCAGCAGTTCGTCGGCCAGCGGGTGGAAGTCGGCCGGCAACGGCACTGCCGGGTATTCTGTCAATCCGAGTGTTTGGGCGTCGGGTGTGGTATCGGGTCTGGGACGTCCCGGTGTGAGCGGCTGGTTTCCGTTGAGGACAAGCAGCTCTTTCAGTTTATTGTTAAGTGCCGTCTGGTTCATGCGGGCTTCCGTGCGTACATTCAGCAACTCCAGATTAATCTTGTTGGTTTCCAGTGCATTGGCATCTCCCGTTTCCAAACGCCGGGTGTACATGGCCGACAGTTCCTCCGCATTCTTCAACCGTTCGTCGAGCAGGGCTTGCTGGCGTTGCAGCATGATGATGTCCAAGCATACTTCCTTCGCTTGCAACAATATCTGCTGGCGGAAGGCGGTGGCTTGTGCATCCAGTGCATTTGTCTTGAGTCGGTTCATCTTCCCTCGGGTGGCGTAAAGCGTGGGGAAGTCGAAGCTTTGCGAGATGACCATTTCGCCGACTGTCTCGTCACTGTTCTTGGAGTCCCAAAGGTGGGCGTATGACAGTGTAGGGTCGGGGAGGTTGTTGTTTGTCTTGTTCTCCAGTTTTTGTGAGGAAATGAGGTGGGAGTTAGCCTGCAATTCCTTGTTGTTGGCCTCTATCTGCTGGAGCACGGCATCAATGCCGGACGTTTGTGCGCTCATCCCCGCAAAAGCGAGGATGGCGGCGCTGAATATGAAAAATCTTTTATTCATTGTCTGACGTTTTAGGTTGTTGGTTATGGTGCATCATCAGGTAAACAATCGGAATGATGAAACCGTTCAGGAACGTGGATGTTAAAAGGCCGCCCAAGATAACCTTTGCCATCGGGCTTTGTATCTCGTTGCCCGGCAGGTCGCCACTGAGAGCCAGCGGGATAAGTGCCAGTGCACTGGATAGGGCGGTCATCAGGATTGGATTCAGACGGTCGAGCGAACCGCGGATAACGCTGTCGTAGACGCCATAGCCTTCTTCCTGCTGCAAGTGGTTGTAATGGCTGATGAGCAGCATTCCGTTTCGGGTGGCGATACCGAACAGTGAGATGAAACCGATGATGGCGGGGATACTCACTTCTCCCGTTGTGATGAGCAGGGCGAATACACCGCCTATCAATGCCAGCGGCAGATTGATAAGGATGATGGCACTCTCCTTCACACTGCGGAATTCATGGTAGAGGAGCAGGAATATCACCACGATGGACATGAACGAAGTAAGTGCCAGCGTGCGGCTTGCTGCCTGCTCGCTTTCGAATTGTCCGCCGTATTCGATGTGGTATCCTTCCGGCAGTTTGATTTGTGCGTCTACCTGGGCTTGTATATCATTGACTACACTTCGCAGGTCGCGGTCGGCCACGTTGGCGGAGATGACGATTTTACGCTTTACATTCTCGCGGCTGATGGTGTTCGGACCCATGGCCGAGCGGATTTCCGCTACATAGTTCAGTGGAATTTTCTGTCCGTCGCCCGTATCAATCATCAAGTTGCGTATTTTTTCCATTTCGTCGCGTAGGTTGTCTTTCACGCGTACGGTCAGGTCGAAGCTCTTTCCCTTTTCGTAAACTTGGGAAACGGCTTCACCGGCCAGGCAGACATTGACAAACTCCGAAAATTCGGGCAGTGAAATGCCGTATTTGGCAAGCATTTCCCGTTTGGGTGAAATGACAAGTTGCGGACGCTCAATCTGCTGTTCCACGTTCAGGTCGGCAATACCGGGAATCCCCTGGATGGCACTCTTGATTTCATTGCCCAGAGTGAACATGCGGTTCAGGTCGTCGCCGAACAGTTTGATGGCGATGTTCGCCTTTGTACCGGATAGCATGGCGTCTATACGGTGGCTGATAGGCTGGCCTATTTCCACGTTTGCCCCTACAATGGTACCCAGTTTTTCGCGGACTTCTGCCACGAGCTCGCTGCGCGAGCGGTCTTTCAACTCAAACGGTGCCTCGATCTCAGAGACGTTTACTCCCAGAGCGTGTTCGTCCAGCTCTGCACGTCCCGTTTTACGGGCCACGGTCTGTATTTCGGGGATGGAAAGCAGCAGCTCCTCGGCACGGTGCCCCATCTTGTCGCTTTCTTCCAGGGAAATGCCTGGAAGCGAGGAGATATTGATGGTGAACGAACCTTCATTGAAAGGCGGCAGGAACGAGCGGCCCAGGGTGAAGAAACAGCCGAGCGCTACTACAAATAGTCCGATAGTACCTCCCAGTACCCCTTTCTTATGCCCCAATACGAAAGTCAGTGCAGAACCATACCATTGCTTCATCTTGCGTGCTACGGCAGAATCGCTGTTTTCGTTGTTTTGTTTTTTCGTTTTCTCTTTTCCCAATAGATAGGAGCAAAGTACCGGCGTTACGGTCAGTGCCACAACAGTTGAAGCCGCCAATGCCACAATGAACGCAATACCCAGTGGTACCAACATCCTACCTTCCATACCACTAAGGAAGAACAGTGGTACGAAGCTGACAATGATAATCAGCGTTGAATTGAGGATAGGCATACGCACTTCTTTCGAAGCATTGAACACCACTTCCAGAATAGGAAGTTGCTCGCCGGCAGGTTTCAGTCGGTTTTCGTGCAAACGCTTGTAGACATTCTCCACGTCCACGATGGCATCATCCACCAGCGAACCGATGGCGATAGCCATACCTCCCAGGCTCATGGTATTTATCGTAAAGCCCATATAGTGCAGGGCAAGGATGGAGGCAATCAGTGACAACGGCAGTGTCACCAGCGAGATGACTGTGGTACGTATGTTGGCAAGGAACAGGAAAAGCACGATGACAACGAAAATACCTCCCTCCAACAACGACTTCTGAACGTTTCCGATGGAACTTTCGATGAAACGGCTTTGACGGAAGATGTCTGTGGAAACCTTTACGTCCGCCGGTAGATTCTTCTGCAGGTCTTGCAGGGAAGCTTCCAGTTTGTCTGTAAGCTCCAGCGTGCTTGTGGCGGGTTGCTTGGTGACTGTCAGCAGTACGGCATGCTTACCGCGTTCCGAGGCGGTACCCAGTTTAGGAAGTTTGGCTCCGACTTGAACGTCGGCAATATCTTCCAGCAGGATAGGGGCGCCGGAGACTCCGTTGCTCCGCACCACGGCCTTGGCTATCTGGTCTACCTTGTCGGTAGAAAGTACGCCGCGTACGATATATTCATTGCCATATTCATAGAGCACTCCACCATTGGCATTCAGGTTCATTTCGCGGGTGATGTTCATCACTTCGCTCAATGTTACGCCGTAATGGCGCATCCGTTCCGGGTCCAGCTGCACTTGATATTCCTTGATGTCGCCACCCAGTACGGCAACTTGTGCCACACCGCCCGTAGAGAGCAGGCGGGGACGTATGGTCCAGTCGGCAATGGTACGCAAATCCAGCATAGAGGTCGAATCTGCTGTCAGACCTACAATCAACATCTCGCCCAAAATGGACGATTGTGGGCCTAGTGTCGGCTTGCCTACGTTGGCCGGTAAGGATTCGCTGACGACTGCCAGCTTCTCACTGACAATCTGCCGGGCAAGATAGATATCTGTATCCCAGTCGAATTCTACCCAGACTACAGAAAAACCGTTCGTTGAGGAAGAGCGTACACGGCGCACACCCGTTGCACCGTTTACAGCCGTTTCTACGGGAAAAGTGACCAGCTGTTCCACTTCCTCTGCTGCCATACCATTTGCTTCGGTCATGATGACCACGGTCGGCGCATTGAGGTCAGGGAACACATCCACTTCCGTATGCATGGCGGTATAAGTACCGCCAATCAGCAACAGCACCGATGCTACCAGCACCAGGATGCGGTTCTGAAGAGAAAAACCAATTATTTTGTTTAACATCTTTTTATTTACTATTTACAATGTACAATTGGGCTGCGCAATGTCAGCCGCACTTGCTGTTTTATCTAATATTTCTTGTTTATCTGACTTTACACTCCCCATTCGTCACGTAACCCTTATACTGCATAGCGAAATGGTACTTTGTAAATTGTCAAATTGTACATGAGATTAGTGTTCATGGCTATGTGCCGGAATAGCATTCGTTGCCGATGCCAGCTTCACTTGATAGGCTCCTTGGGTTACGACGCGATCGCCTGCTTTTATGCCGGAAAGGATTTGTACACTTTCGCCATTGTCGGCACCCAGGGTGACAAGCTGTTTTTTGTAGCCCTCTTCATCCAGTTGCAGGTAGACAAAGAAGCTGCCTTGTTCCTCGGTCAGCGCACTGTGAGGAAGAGACAACACGTTCTCCATTGGTGAGGATAATAGGAATACTTCTACAAACGAGCCGGGAATAACGTCTCCCTTATTGTCGAATTCAAAAGTTACGGGTACATAATATCCGTTCTCACCCGAAGCCTTTCCATAAGAAAGCATGCGCCCGCCCAGTTCTTTCAATGTATATACCTTATTATTATAAGGAGTACAGAAGTTGGCAGAACCGATGCTGTTTAGGTAAGGATAGTACTTTTCGGATACATCCGCACGCAGGAAAAGCTTGCGGTTCTGGGTGACGCTTACCAACGGCTGGCCGACGCTGACGTAGTCCCCTTCTTTCACCAACAGATTCTTCACATAACCGCTGATGGGAGAAACAACAGCCTGGCCGCTTGCCGAATGGTTCTTTGCGACTGCCTCGTAACTGATACGGGCATTTTCGTAAATCTGTTCGGCTTGCGCGAATTCCTTTTCAGATACGATTTTGTTGCCTACAAGCGCTTTCATACGCTCGTATTCTTTTTTGGAAACCTCGTAGGCTATCCGGGCTTTCTGCACCGGGTCTCCGTCGGCCATGTTTTTGGATGACAATACCACCAAAGGAGTACCTTTGCTGACACTCATTCCTTCGATAACTTTTCCCTTGAAGGAAACCACGCCTGCTACTGTAGCTACGGCTACGCTCTCGTCTCCCTGGGCTGCCATCACCTGGCCGCTGGTCTTGATGACTTGATGGAAACTACCCGGTTCAACAGTGCTGACTGCTACGCCGGCAGCTTGCGCCTTTGCTGGTGGCAGGATGATTTCATCGCTTCCTCCGGCATGGTTTTCCTGCTCTTCGTGCTCATGGTTGTGTCCCTCATGTTCGTGGTCATGTCCCTCGTGGTCATGTCCGTCATGATTGTGCTCTTCTGTTTCGTGATTATGTCCTTCGTGGCTGTCTCCGGACTTACTGTTACAGGAGCCTAAAAGGAATAATCCCAAGACTCCCATGAAAATAACTTTTTTCATGATGATATTTGTTCTTACTTTTTGATTTTGAATACAAAGTTAGGGCATAGGGCGTGCAACCAAATTGCATTGTTCCTTATGCCGGATAGAAATCTGTCCCGGTGATGTTCCGGTAACAGTTAAGCAAGAAGAGACGGAGGGGCACGAAGTCCCGTAGCACATATGATAAATGTGCTATGAAGAGATTCCAGATAGATACACTCCTGCCTGCTTATGTCAAACTCGGGTAGGATGAGTAACTTGGAAAAAGGTTCAATGAGTAGGGTAACTGCCCACAAGGCATCCGGATGTGAACACACATCATTGGAAGAGCTGGGCGTCTGTTGTACAAAGTGGGTTGTCATGCATCCCGTGTCGCAACAGCAGTGCTCGTTGCCCGGGCTATGACGGTGTCCGCAGCAATCGGCGGTGATATCATTCTTCATGCATATCATTCCGTCGGCATGATGATGGTGGGGAATGACGGGTATCACCAGCATTATCAAGCTGATGAAAAAAAGAATATAGGTTATGTACTGTTTCTTTTTCATTCCTCTATCTTTGGACGGATGCAAAGATAGAGGTTAAGGACTTAATTACCAAATAGAAAATGCTAAAAAGGTTTGAATAACATATTCAATCCCTCATTCATGCTGGGGTGGGTGAAAATGAAGTCCCGCAGGAAATGGTAACGCTGTCCCGTTTTCATGATTGATGCTACGGTATTGATTACTTCTGGTGCATCGGCACAAAGTAGGGTACAACCCAGAATCCGTCCGGTATGGATGTCTACAATAGCTTTGAGCATACCGTCTATGCTGTGTAGCGTACGGGCACGTGGAATCATGGCAGCAGGGATACGTGCCACATGTATGGAATAACCGTTCTTCATCGCTTCCTCTTCCGTCAGTCCTATATGTGCCAGCGGTGGGTCGGTGAAAATGGCAAAGGGGATTGGATACCGGTCTTTTGTACTCCTTTTTTTGTTTTCAAAGAGTTGATTACGGATGATACGGAAATCATCGATGGACAAGTAGTCGAACTGTTCGTCTCCTTTTACGTCCCCCAGGGCCCATACGTGTGGGGCTGTAGTCCGTAATTGGTTGTCGACAACGATGGCTCCCCGCTTGTCTGTTTGTATACCCGCTTTTTCCAGATTCAGCTCTGCAGTCATAGGCTTGCGACCGATGGCTACCAGCAAGGCATCTCCTTTCAGGTAGTAGGGAGTGCCGTTTGCACTGTCCGTATAGGTCAGAGTTATTCCTTCGGCTGTGTCGTACACGGATTGGACACGGGCGTTCAACCGGACATTGATACATTTTCGGTTCAATGCTTCCAGCATGGAGGCGGCAATGTCGCGGTCCACTTTAGGCAGAAAGCGGTTTCCCGCTTCCAGCAGTGTGACATGGCTTCCAAAGCCTGCATACATAGTGGCAAACTCCAATCCGACAGCACCGCCGCCGATGACGAGCAGGTGTGCGGGCAGTTTGTTCGATTGCAGCAAGGTCTCACTGGTATATACGTACTTGCTCTCCTTGAGTCCGTCGATGGCAGGCAGGATAGGGGTGGACCCGGTGTTGATGAATATCTCTTTTCCCTCAAGAATCGTTTCGTCCTTGCCGGAGACTATACGGATTGTATTTTCGGACAAGAAAGAAGCAGTTCCGTCATAGAGGGTTATATTAGGCTTGTTTTTTACATTTTCATAATTTTTCTCACGCAGGAAGGATACAAGCTTGTCTTTCCGCGCCACGGCAAGTGCATACAGTTTGGACTGGTTCTTATAATCGTCATAGTATCTTTTTTCCGCATATTCCGATTCGTGAATCAGAGCTTTGGTAGGGATACATCCTACGTTTACACATGTTCCTCCGTACATCTGAGGGGAACGTTCCACGATGGCTACTTTCCAATTCCGTTCGGCCAGTTCGGCGGCCAATAACTTGCCGCCCTTGCCGAATCCTATTATGATGGCATCATATTGTTTCATTTTAATATCTCTTAGTTAAGTGTTTAGTAAAATGAAAACAATATGTATCGGCCATTTGTTCGGACGCCGGGTTTAGCAGATGCTTATCGTTCCAGTTCGCGGAGGGAGTCCATTTTCTTCTTTTCAAGGAATTCGTAGATGCCGCTCAAGTGCTCTTTCACTTGTTTGTTGCCGAATTCATATACCTTGCTTACCAGTCCGTCCAGGAAGTCACGGTCGTGGCTGACGAGGATAAGGGTACCGTCAAAATCCAGTAACGCTTGCTTCAGGATATCTTTGGTTTTCATGTCCAGATGGTTGGTCGGTTCGTCCAGTATCAGCAGATTCACCGGTTCGAGCAAAAGCTTTATCATGGCGAGGCGCGTGCGCTCTCCACCGGAAAGCACCTTGACCTTCTTCATGGACTCTTCGGGGCCACCGAACATGAAGGCACCCAGCAGGTCGCGTATCTTGTTGCGGATTTCCCCTTTTGCCACATCGTCGATGGTCTGGAATACGGTCAGGTTCTCATCCAACAATGAGGCCTGGTTTTGTGCGAAATATCCAATCTGCACGTTGTGTCCTATCGTGAGGGTGCCTTCATGTTCTATTTCCTTCATGATGCACTTCACTAACGTTGACTTTCCTTCACCGTTCTTACCAACGAAAGCAACCTTGTCTCCCCGTTCTATGGTGAGGTTGGCATTCTTGAAGACCACATGGTCACCGTAACTTTTCCCTACTCCCTCCATGATGACGGGATAATTGCCTGAGCGGGGAGAAGGAGGGAATTTGAGGCGTAACGCTGAAGTGTCTTCTTCATCCACTTCCAGCAGTTCCAGCTTCTCCAGCATTTTTACGCGGCTTTGCACTTGCAGGGTTTTGGAGTAGGTGCCTTTGAACCGTTCGATGAATTCCTTGGTTTCGGCAATGAACTTCTGCTGGTCGTCGTAGGCTTTCTGTTGCTGTTCGCGGCGTTCCTTGCGGAGTTCCAGGTATTTGGAGTAGTTTACTTTGTAATCGTATATCCGTCCCATGGTCACTTCAATGGTACGGGTGGTGATGTTGTCTACGAATTTACGGTCGTGGCTGATGACGATGACAGCCTTTCCATTGCTGATAAGGAAATCTTCCAGCCATTGTATGGATTCTATGTCCAGATGGTTGGTAGGCTCGTCTAGCAACAGCACGTCAGGCTTTTGCAGCAACAGCTTGGCAAGCTCGATGCGCATGCGCCATCCGCCGCTGAAGTCACTGGTCTGGCGGTTGAAGTCTTCGCGTACAAAGCCCAGTCCGAGCAGTGCTTTTTCCACATCCTCCTCGTAATTGGTGGAGTCGATGGCATAGAACTTTTCGCTTAAGGCGGAGACATTCTCGATAAGTTCCATGTAGCTGTCGCTTTCGTAGTCGGTACGCGTTTCCAGTTCCTTGTTGAGGCGCTCTATTTCAGCTTCCATTTCATGCAGGTGGGCAAAGGCTTGCGCCGCTTCCTGGAATACGGTACGTCCGTCTTCCGTCATAAGGTGCTGTGGAAGGTAAGCTATGACACTGTCCTTGGGGGCTGAGATTTTTCCACGGGTAGGTTGTCTTACACCTGCCAGGATTTTCAACAATGTACTTTTCCCCGCTCCATTTTTACCCATCAGGGCGATACGGTCTTTTTCGTTGATAACGAAAGATATGTCACTGAATAAAGTAGTTCCGCCGAATTCTACGGCCAGTCCGTCTATAGAAATCATTATATATTTTTTTAATGAGCTGCAAAGATAGTGCAAATCTATTATTTTTTATATCTTTGCCCCTATATAAACAAAACGCATAGGTCATGGAAATAGAAAAAGTGTCAGGAGATTACCGTCCGCTTATTCTGGTTGCGGAAGATGATGATAGTAACTTTAAACTGATAAAGGCTATTATCGGCAAGAAATGCGAGATACTATGGGCAAAGAATGGTGAGGATATTGTAAATTTGTTCGAAGAGAATCGCGACAAGGCGGAAGCTATTCTGATGGATATAAAAATGCCTATTATGAACGGGCTGGATGCTACGGTGATTATTCGCAAGAAGGATAAGGAACTTCCCATCATCATGCAGACCGCTTACGCCTTTACTGCCGACCGCGAAAAAGCCTTGGAGTGCGGAGCCTCGGAAGTGTTGGTAAAACCCATCACTCTGTCTGCTTTGCGTACATGTCTGAGCCGTTATTTACCTAAATTAGTTTGGTAAGGCTTTACTGATAATAAAAAGGGAACCGGATGACTAAGTAATGAATATATCATCCGGTTTCCTTCTTTTTATTCTTGTGCATTGTCTTTTCTCTCTTCCATCTTCTTTTTTACAAATTCGATTTTGAGATTGGCTTCTTCCATATTCTTCTTTATTTCCGTCATGGATGACAGCAGTTGTGCCAGTTCGTAGACGCTGGCAAGGGCCTGGCGGTCGGCGGCAGTCATGGTGATGGAATAGGGACGTTCCCCTTGATAGTTGACTTTGATATTCTTGTCCTTGTTCAGATAAAGGAACCCCATGACGTTTCCGTCTTCTCCCAGTTTGAAGTCTGCCTTTTCAATCTTTTCACCGAGGTCAGTGGTTTCGTAGCTGTCTTTGGCGGCGGGTGTTTCGGCAAAGCTACCATCGGGAGCAGTGACTTTGACGGCCACATGGTGGATATTATGGGCTCCGCAATAAATGGAAGTCATGCTCATGACTCCGTTTTCGTCTACCTGGAAGCGAAGGAAAGAGCGATGCAGATTTTTTTCTATCACTTGGGAAGGATGAAGGTAATTGCCGATATTCTGGTATTCGGCATCTTTTTCAAAGGTGTATTTCCCTTTGATTGCATCGAAATCCTTTTGCTTGGCTTGAAGCATACTGTCCAGATAGACCAGGCTCTTTTCCTGCTCTTTCAGTTCCACTTCCTGCATCAGGCCGATGCCTGCACGGCGAGTTTCAAACGCTTTGGGATAGAGCATCTTGATGCTGTCAATCAGAATCTTCGCTTCATTGTAGTTGCCGAGTTCAAACGCTTCGCGGGCAGCTTGTAGTTTTTCACCGGCCTTCTTCTCCACATCTTCGCAAGAGAAGAGTGTACAGCATAGGCATGCAAGGAGTATTACTTTTTTCATATTTGTTGTTCTTGGAGTTAGAGTCCACAAAAATAGAAATAATATCTTTATCTTTGCAGCATTTTAATGTGCAAATGTGCTAATAGACCATTAACACATTTGCGTATTCATTACATTAGCGCATTATTTATGATAGATTTGACGGCAGAAGAACTGAAGCAATATTTTAGTGATGATATATTCAAGCGGATATCCGAAACGGCTGATGAATTGGGATTGGAATGTTACGTAGTCGGTGGATATGTACGTGATATTTTCCTGCAACGTCCTTCCAAGGATATTGATGTGGTGGTGGTAGGCAGTGGCATTGCCATGGCCGAGGCGCTGGGTAAGCGTCTGGGGCGTGGGGCGCATGTTTCCGTCTTCAAGAATTTCGGTACGGCACAATTGAAGTACTATGGTACGGAAGTTGAGTTTGTGGGTGCAAGAAAAGAATCGTATACACACGATTCCCGCAAGCCTATTGTAGAGGACGGTACATTGGAGGATGACCAGAACCGCCGTGATTTTACCATCAATGCACTGGCTGTTTGCCTGAACCGGGTGCGTTATGGCGAGTTGGTCGACCCCTTTGGCGGTATTGGAGACTTGAAGGAAAAGACCATCCGGACTCCCCTCGACCCTGATATAACTTTCAGTGATGACCCTTTGCGCATGATGCGCTGTGTCCGTTTTGCCACCCAGCTGGGATTCTATATTGACGATGAGACATTCGATTCTCTGGAGCGTAATCGCGAACGCATCTCCATCATCTCCAAAGAACGCATTGCAGACGAACTGAACAAAATCATCTTGTCACCTATTCCGTCTAAGGGATTCATTGAGCTGGACCGCTGTGGTCTGCTGGAACTGATATTCCCGGAACTTGTTAGGCTGCAAGGCGTGGAGACGCGCAATGGACGCGCCCATAAGGACAATTTCTACCATACGCTCGAAGTACTCGACAACATCAGCAAGAAGACCGACAACCTTTGGCTACGCTGGGCAGCTCTTCTGCATGATATAGCCAAGCCTGCCACCAAGCGTTGGGAACCCCGTGCGGGCTGGACGTTCCATAACCATAATTTCATTGGCGAGAAGATGATACCCGATATTTTCCGCAAGATGAAGCTCCCTATGAATGAGAAGATGAAATATGTGCAGAAAATGGTGAGCCTGCACATGCGTCCCATTGTGATAGCGGATGATGTAGTGACCGACTCGGCAGTGCGTCGTCTCTTGTTTGAGGCAGGTGATGATATAGACGACCTGATGACACTGTGCGAAGCCGACATTACTTCCAAGAATATGGAGCGTAAGAAACGCTTCCTTAATAATTTTCAGTTGGTACGCCAGAAGCTGAAGGATTTGGAGGAACGCGACCGTATCCGTAATTTCCAGCCTCCGGTCAGTGGTGAAGAAATCATGAAGACTTTCGGCCTTTCTCCTTGCCAGCAGGTAGGTGCCTTGAAGAGTGCCATTAAGGATGCCATTTTGGACGGCATCATTCCCAATGAATACGAAGCCGCCCGTGCATTTATGTTGCAACGGGCGGAGAAGATGGGGCTTAAGGAGTTATGAGTTATAAGTTGCATGTTATGTACCATGCGTTATAACTCATAACTTATAACTTATAACTCTTCTTTTTCTACTTGGAACTTGCGGCTTACTTTCATCAGGTTGATGGTGTAGGTCACTACGTTCTGGGCTTCTTGTATCATAGTCAGGTATACCATGCTGACTTTGATGCTGCCGCTCTGGCTTTGGATGCGTTGCAGCTCTTCGCGTTTCAGGTGAGACAACTGTCCGTTGAGGTCGTTGGCTTTGCGAATCTCTGTTTCCAGTTCATCATAATTGTTCGTTTCCAGCTTGTGGCGGCATACTTGTAACAGATAGCAGATGTCTTCGGCTACGTCTGTAAATTCTCCTTTCTGAATGGCATCCAGCGGATTGAAGTTATTGTCTATGTGCTCTAAGCAAGGTTCGCAAAGACGGCCTACGCTGTACACCAGTTCGCTGGCAAAGTCGTTGCCTTGATAGTAATAGAGTCCTTTTTCCAGTACGGTATTGTTGTCGAGACGGCACATGGCAAGTGTTCCGGTACGCTTCATCTGCTTGATGAGTTGTTTTTCGAATTTTACTGAGCCCATGGCACGACGCAGTCCGCGTAGATTCTCGTGTAGGAAGGAAGTGACGGTACGTTCAAAATTCTCTTCTGTGAATTCCATAATCTTCACCAGTTCTTCACGGGTATGCTTGCGGAGCAATTCGATGACTTCATTGTTGTCCGTACTCTTCATCAACTGTTTCAGGGTCTCGTTGCCTTTTTCTTTCTCCTTGCGCTTTTTGTACATCACTTGGCTACGAATCAGCATGAAGACTGCCAGACCAATCAGTGCCAGGATGGCAACCGTACCGCCGAAATGGATAATCAGTGCTACGAAGAAACAGATGGTGAACGCTGCTCCGGCAGTGATGAACCAACCGCCGATAACGCTGAGCACACCCGTAATGCGGAATACCGCCGAATCACGTCCCCAGGCACGGTCGGCAAGCGATGTACCCATGGCTACCATAAAGGTGACGTAAGTGGTGGAAAGGGGAAGTTTCAAGGAAGTTCCCAAGGCGATGAGCAGACCAGCCAATACGAGATTGACGGAGGCGCGAACCAAGTCAAAAGCGGCGCCGTCGGCTATGATGGCTTCATCCTTCTGGAAGCGTGTGTTCATCCACCGCTTGCTGCTTTCGGGCATCGTTTTGGATATTCCGTTAGCCAGAGTCATGCTGAAGCGTACCAGCGTACGGGCTATCGGGGTACTTCCGAAGTTCTCTTCACCGTCATCCTGGCGGGCAAGGTCCACGGAAGTCTTGATAACGTTGTGGGCTTTCTTGGATGTGCAGAGTGCATAAACCATAATGGCGCCTGCACCGATAAGGAAATACCACGGGGTTTTGGCTGCACCGAGGAGTGAGGACATCAGGAATCCGTCGGGGCCGGCGGCCGTACCATTGGCTGTATAGTCAATAAATGAGGAATATCCTGCGAGGGGGACACCGATAAAGTTCACCAAGTCATTGCCGGCAAAGGCAAGAGCGAGGGCGAAAGTACCCATCAGAACCACTACTTTGAAGACATTTATCTTGCACCAATGCAGTATCTGCATCAGTATGGTGAAGAATACAAAGAAACCGGTTATCAGCAATGCGGTATTGTCGTGTATCCATTGCTTGTTTTCAGGGGTCATGAATGAGCTGTCTTTCAGCCCCTTTATCAGCATGAAGTAGATGATGCTGGTGGCAGCTATACCACCGAACAGCGCGATGCTGTATTTCATGTTCTTCTTGTAGTTGAAGGTGAACACGATACGTGCCAGCCACTGTACCAGCATACCGAAGAAGAAGGCAATGGCTACGGATACAAAAATGGCCATGATGACAGACAGTGCCTTGTCTGTATTGATGAGGTCGCCCAGTCCCAATGTATCGCTGTTATAGACCTTGATGAGCGCCAGTGCGAACGTACCTCCCAACAGTTCGAACACCATGGATACAGTGGTGGAGGTAGGCATTCCCATAGTGTTGAAGACATCTAATAGCACGACGTCCGTCAACATGACGGCAAGCAGAATGCACATGATTTCGGCAAAGTAGAAGTGCTCCGGTTGATAGATGCCGTGTCGTGCAATGTCCATCATGCCATTGCTGAGTGCCGCACCGATGAAGACGCCAATGCCTGCAATGAACAGTATGGTTTTGAAAGATGCTGCCTTTGCTCCGACAGCCGACTGAAGAAAATTGACCGCATCATTACTGACACCTACCACGAGGTCGAAAATCGCGAGTACGAACAGAAAGATGACGATACCCAGATAAATTGTTTCCATAGACATGTATTTTATTTCCGGCTGCAAAGGAAAGAGTTTGGTGTTGCAGGGAAATGTCATACATGTTACAGAAATGTTACAAATGTTTTGGAATAGAATGGTATTGTGCTAAGAGCGATTGCTCTTATTCTCCCAATAATCATTAATGTTAAGCATTTAAGAGTAACAATATAAGTATAATAGAAGAGTGGATGCTTTTGTGTTTCGTATTTGGTTATTTCTATGTTAAGCAGCCAAATTACTAGTTAATTGTTTGCAGATGTCGAGAATTCTTGCGAATATTGCATACAAGTTGTGTGTAGAATTGATTGTAATTAGAACTTTGATATTAAAAATCAAAGATGTATGTAACTTTTTTAATTCATTTATTAAATAAATGAATTCTACCAACGAGTATAGAAATATGAAAAACCATTTTTGTTTAAACCTATTCTTCTTACTATATTTGTTTTTTTGTGCTGGATGCAAGCAGCATATCTCAGATAGTGCTGCTAAGGCAAATGAGGCATTGTTTACTCAATTAGATAGTCTGATAGATAATTCTGATAAACTTATTTTGCAGAAAGAGGAGCGAATAGAGGCGTTGAAGCATTCACTAAGACAATCTAAGGCATTTGAGAAACAGTATGAACTTAATCAGGCTATTTATCAAGAATATCGCGTGTATGATGCAGATTCGGCTATGAAGTATACTACACAAAGCCTTGATTTAGCACGACAATATCATGATAAGAATCGTGAGATTGAATCTTTATTAGGTATTGGTTTTGTTTATACGGCTAATGGCTTGCTTAGTCAAGCCTCTGAAGTAATGCATTCACTCTGTTCTTCCAGTATGCCTCGCTACTTACGTTCGCGTTATTATGGTCAGATGCGTACTCTCTGCTCGCGGTTGCAACTCTATTCATTAGGTGATGATGCATTACATGAGCATTATGGTCAACTTTATGCGTTATATTCAGATTCAGTATTGCAGACGGCCACTCCTGACGAGCCACGCTACCTTTATAGCCGTGTGTGGAAATATCAAGATGTTCCCGGTGCACAACGTATTGCCATTAGGGATGAGTTGGAAAAGGAAAAACAACGTCTTCTACCTAATAGTCGTAATTATTCTATTTTAGCTTATAACTTGGCTCTACTTTATGAAAAAGAACACAACCATACCAAGTGGCTGGAAAATATGATTCTCTCAGGTATTGCTGATGTATATGCTGTGAATCGTGATATTGGTTCGTTGTATGCATTGGCTTCCTATTTATATGAACAAGGTCAGTTGGACCGAGCCTATCGTTATAGTACTTATTGTTCTGATATCGGTATAACTTTTAAGAGCCGTGTACGACTGCTTCATCAGCAGAAGTTGCAGAGAAGGATACATCAAAGCTACATTGAACGTGATCATATGCAACAGAAGCAGCTAAAGCTATTCCTTTTATTTATTAGTTTTCTCACTATTGTATTGCTGATAGCTCTTTTCTTTTTGAGAAGGCAAACAAGAAGACGTAGGAAAGCTTTGGTTGAGCTACATGTGGCCAATGGTAGATTGAAGAGTCTTAATAGTGAACTGCAAAAGCTCAATTTGGTTCTACGTGACACAAATTATATTAAGGAGGAGTATATTGGTCAGGTATTCAAACTTTGTTCATCCTATATTTGCCGTATGGAGGAGTATCGTAAAAAGTTAAACCGTAAATTAAAGGCTGGGCAACTTGAAGATTTAAAGAAGATGATTAGTTCTACTTCTACCATGAGCGATGAAATGAAGGATTTTTATGAGAAATTTGATTCCATTATTCTACATTTATACCCTGATTTTGTAGAGCACTTCAATAGTTTGCTACGTCCCGAAGAACATATTGAAGTGAAGTCTGGGCGGCTTAATACAGAACTTCGTATTCATGCTTTGATACGAATGGGGGTAACGGATAGTGAGAAGATTGCAGAATTTTTGCACTGTTCACTGCAAACCGTATATAATAATCGTTCTATAACTTTAAATAAATCTTCGCTCAGTAAGGAGGAATTTCTTCGAGCTGTGAAAGAGGTTTGTAAAAAGTAATTTGAAGACTGAGCGTTTCTCTCATTTTTTACCCACATGTATATAGATAATTGCCATTCAATAGCTTAATACTATCGAATGGCAATTATCTATATACATGTTTTTGATTACCGATTTAATTTAAATCACTACTGAAAATCTATTGAGTCTGTCTGTAATTGAAAGATAATCAGTAATATATAACTTTGTGAATTTACCAAATCCTCTACCTGTGAATATAATCGGTTGTTACATTGTCTAATTTTGCTCTCGAGATTTTTTACACACAAGTTCCTATTAACTTAAAAATGTAATTTATGAAAACCAGACAAAAATCGAGAGACGCAAGTGGTATTTTGCTTGTCTGTCTTATGTGGATGCTGTCACTTTCAAGCTCACTTCATGCACAGACATGGAATATTAACGGAAATGTGACAGATGAACAAGGAGAACCGATAATCGGTGCCAATGTAGTGATACAAGGTACGGGTACGGGCACCATTACCGATGTAGAAGGAAACTTTAAACTCGCTTCAGTGACTAAGGGGGCGGTAATGGAGATAAGTTTCATTGGGTATATATCCAAGACATTGCAGGTGAAAGACGCATCATCGTTAAAGATTGTACTGAAAGAAGATAACCAGGCACTGGATGAGGTGGTAGTAGTAGGTTATGGTGTACAGCGCAAAAGTGATCTTACAGGTTCGGTTGCTTCAGTTAACTCGGATGTACTTGAAAGTCGCCCACAAGCTAATTTGATTCAATCTTTGCAAGGAGCAGTTCCAGGATTGAATATTAGTGTGACGGGTAGTAATGCTGAAGGTTCGTCTACTACTACACGTATTCGTGGTAACAACTCCATTACGGCCGATAATAAACCTCTTGTTATTCTTGATGGAATACCTTTTGATGGTCCATGGTCGGAAATCAATCCCAATGATGTAGAGAGTATAGAAGTATTGAAGGATGCCTCTTCAGCAGCCATTTATGGTGCTCGCGGTTCTAACGGTGTAATCCTTATTACTTCTAAGCGCGGTAAGAAAGACAGATTGACGGTATCATACGATACTTATGTTACTATTGACCAGCCTATCAATTTACCTCGTATGATGAATGGCAAAGAATTCTATAAGTATAAATCTGAAGCTTTCAAGGCTACCAATACTACTCCTCCTACAGAAGAGAATCCTGAACCTTGGTTAGATAACTTTACTCCTACTGAATTAGCTATGTATGCTGCCGGTCAGAGTACTGATTGGATGAAGTTGGCAACACAGACCGGTATAAAACAACAGCATAACCTTTCTTTCCGTGGTGGAGCTAACAAAACCAGCTATTTCATTTCATTGAACTATACGGATGTGAAAGGAACTGCGGTAGGCAATGAGTTCAAGCGTTATAATGTACGTTTCAATCTTGATCAGGAGTTTAATAGTTGGTTGAAATTTTCTACTACTACACAGTTAGGTCGCTACGATCGTAGTGGTAGCAGTGCTTCTTTTTGGCGGGCTATAAAACAAGTTCCGTTGGGACGTGCTTATAACGAGGATGGTTCACTTACACTTTCTGCTACTGAGGACTCCTCTTCAGCTTTCAGCATTAATCCGTTGGGATCTCTTAATAATAAGACAAAAGATATTCGTGCAAAGGTTATCACTAATAATGTGCTTGAGGTAAAGTTTCCCTTTATTAAAGGGCTGAGCTATAAATTGAATACAGGCTTCACTTACCAAAACAGCTCCTATAAGAATTATCAAGGTTTGGATACCTACGAAGGAGCTAGTGCTAATGGCGTATTGAATACTGATGACTGGCATTCAGAAGAATGGATTTTGGAGAATATTATTTCTTATCAACGTGAATTTGGCAAACATCGTATATTTTTCACAGGATTATATTCTGCTCAAAGCAAGGAATATGAACAGAATACAATGGAAGGTAAGAATTTTCCCAATGATGTGATGTATTATTACCAGATTTCTAAAGCTGCCACAATGTCTGGTAATTCCAATTATTATAAAGAAAATCATATTTCACAAATGGGGCGTTTGAATTATACTTATGATGATCGTTACTTGTTGACTCTTACTGCTCGTCGTGATGGTTACTCCGCTTTTGGTGAAAGTTCTAAATTCGGCGTTTTTCCTTCAGCCGCTATTGGATGGAATATTTCCAATGAATCTTTTTTTAAAGACAAGCCTATAAGTGAAACCATTAGCAATCTGAAATATCGCTTGTCATGGGGTAAAAATGGCAATGAGGCTATCAGTGCTTATAGTACACTACCTAATCTTTCAACTTACAATTATCTGAATGATGATCATACTGCACAGTTTGGTTTCTATCCGTCGAAGTTAGCTTCGCCCGGTTTAGGTTGGGAAACTACTACATCTATTAATACTGGCTTTGATATTGCACTTTGGAATGGACGTATTCAGAGTTCATTTGATATTTATTGGTCTAAAACCAAAGATTTGCTGCTTTCCCGTTCTATTCCTACCATTAATGGTACTGGCTCTATTACTGAGAATCGTGGACAGACCCGTAATCGTGGTTTTGAATTCCAGATAACTTCTAATAACATTACACATAAGAGTTTTAGCTGGAGCACCTCTTTCAACCTCTCACACTATCGTTCGGAGATTGTAGATGTTGGTTTGTATGATGCTAATGGAAAGCCGGTTGATGATGTGGCTTCCAAGTGGTTTATTGGTGAACCTATCAATGTGAACTATGATTATAAAATTATCGGTGTATGGCAGATTGCTGATCCGTCTAACCCGACAGGGCAGCAAGATCCTAACTATCGTAATTCGTATCCTGGATATGTGAAATACCTTGATGTAGATGGTAACGATATTACAACGGCTGATAAGACTATTATAGGGTCGGCTATTCCTAAAGTAAATATGAGTTTGATGAACACTTTTGAGTACAAAAACTTCACTCTGAGTGTGTTCTTAACGGCTCAGTTAGGACAAACCCATCTGAATGCCTTGTATGATACAAGCCATAATTCATATCGCCAGAACCGCTTTTTGGTGGATTTTTGGACTCCAGAGAATCCTACGAATAGCTATCCGAAAAATAGTTTGAATAGTGATGTGAATCCAGAGGGAGCCAGTTTCTATGAAAAGACAGATTTCTTACGTATTTCCGACGTTACATTGGGTTATAATTTCCCACAACAATGGTTGCGTCGTACTTTCATCAAACGGCTCAATCTTTACATGAACATTAAGAATTTGGCTACAATAACTGGCTGGACAGGTATGGATCCGGAATTTCTCAATGATCAATTGGCTGCTCCTCCAGTACGTTCGTTCACTTTTGGACTAAAGTTAGATATTTGATGAGAGTAATATATCATAAAAAGCTAAAATGAAATTGCACATATGAAAAAAATAACATATTTCAATGTCTTAGTGTTTACAGTATTATTGCTCACTATGGGCGGCTGTAATGAGGATAAGTTTCTTAAGGAAGATCCTCGTGATGCACTTTATCCTGAAAATTTACTTGTAGATTACAATGGATTTAAATCGATGATAACGCCTCTTTATGGTCTTATGCGTGCAGAGTATCGCCGTGCTGATGCAATGGGAGGAAGTATTGCGCTCTGTCTGCATTCTGCCTGGGGTGGAGGGGTAGATAATTCATGGGCCAATAATAGTCATGCGGAAATGAAGTTCCTCTACAATCCCAAAGAGATAACTTACACTGATCTTGCTATTTGGAATAATATTTTCCAGTGGGGATATCGTATCATCAACACTGCCAATATGGTTATCTCAAGAGCTGACAATGATGGCATTAACTGGGGAAGTGGTGCTGATGCTGAAAATCGTAAAAATGAGGTGTTGGCCGAAGCTCGCTTTTTCCGTGCTTGGGCTTACCGTCACCTTACCTATTCATTTGGTGCAGTGCCCCTTTCAACACAAGAAATTACAGGATTGAATTATCGTGATGATTGGGACCGTGCTTCCTTGAGTAGTATTCGCGAAGTGATGGCAGAAGATTTCCAGTTTGCAGTCGATAACCTTCCTTTGCGTACTTCTAATAATAGTAAAGTCTCTGGTGCTGTGGCACGTCACTATTTGGGTGAACTTTATTTGGCAGAAGGTAATGCTGAAAAAGCAGTTTCAGTACTGAAACCATTAGTGGAAAGTGGAGAATATTCCCTTATAAATCAACGCTTTGGTAGTAATGCTTCCAATGATGGATGTCCTTTTATTGACGTATTTTATACTCCTATGTATGCTGATGGAAATACGGAGGTGTTACTGGCTTTCATTAACACAGAAGAGGAGAATAGTGCCTATGGTACTGCAAATGTCTATATGACTACAACTTATAAGAACTATTATGCTAATGATGGCGATTGTAAAAAGACAAACCAGCATAATCCGGACTATATCAATAACGGTGGTGAAGGTTCATTTGCACAAGTCTTTTGGCAAGCTAATGGTGGTAAGGGAGCCGGACGTGTAGTTCCTTCCAGAGGAGCACTTCGTTTGTACAATTATAAAGGAATGGGAGAACAAGATGACCGTGTATCTGCCAATGCTATCGTATGGAGTATTAATGATGTAGATGCTGCCGGCAATGTAACCAAGGTATTTGATTTAGGTGGTACTGCACTTATTGATACTACGGTTAATGCAGCCATGCTAACTTCTACTTCCATTAAAAAATATGATTGGCCTACTACTCGTAAATGGGATTATACTCCACCTATTTTGGCTAATGCAGCTAATGATGGACACTATGCGGACATTGTTTATTTACGTTTGGCAGATACATATTTACTTTATGCAGAGGCTCTTTACAAGAGTAATCAAGTAGGCGAGGCCATTAAATGGATAAATAAAGTACGTAATCGTTCCAATGCTGTAAGTATTACTGAAGATGATCTTAGAATCGGTGGTATGGATTTCATTCTTGATGAACGCAGCCGTGAACTGCTTACGGAGGAAGAACGTCGTCATACATTGGTACGTGTTTGCCAAGAAAATGGTGGTGACGAACGTGATACCAATAACTATTTCAAACGTCGCATGCGTGAACTCAATGAGATAGCTGGTATTGCAGGACGTGGTATGGATGAATATGAAACTCCTGTCCTTTTCCCGCTGCCGCAATCATTCATTGATGCCAATACTGGTAATCCTTTGGAAAATAATCCGGGGTATTGATAGATAATAGTCAGATATAAATACCGCATATAAACGGCTTTGTATATATCGGTGTTTATATCTGATTTAGATTCATATATTCAAAAGAAAACAAAAACTTAATATCTTGATACATCATGTCCGAATTGGCTTTCATTTTTAGTCTTCTTATGGTAGGGATTACAGCGGTAGGTCTTTATCGTAAGCTCAATCCTCAAGGTCTTTTGATGCTTTCCGGTTTATTAATGCTTACAGCTGCTTTTTTCATGCAAGTGCATTCGGTAGTACCTAGTAAAGCTACGGGAATGGTGGTGTTTGATTTGGTAAGGATGATAGAGGAAGTTTTTCTTTCTAATTTGGCGCGTGCAGGGTTTATGATAATGACAATTGGCGGTTATGTAGCTTTCATGAATAACATAAAGGCTACTAATGCATTGGTCTATATTTCCATGAAGCCATTAGGTCTTTTTCGACGTTATCCTTATTTGGCGGCTACTATAGTTATTCCTATTGGACAATTACTTTTTATTACTACTCCTTCAGCTGCCGGATTAGGATTGTTGCTTGTGGCTTCGGTTTATCCTGTTTTAATTAGTTTGGGAGTAAGCCAACTTACAGCATTGTCAGTCATTGCCGCTGCTACTCTATTTGATCAGGGACCGGGGTCGGCAAATACTGCTATGGCTGCCGAATTGATAGGACAATCCAATGTGGAATATTTCATCACTCATCAACTTCCTTTAGTAATTCCTACTTCCTTGGTTGTAATGGTACTCTTCTATTTCAATAACCGTTATTTTGATAAAAAAGATGCAAAGAAACAGCAGGATGGCATATTGCAGGTGTCAAATGTGACTGCAACCTCATTAGTAGAAAAACCGGATGTTCCATTGGCTTTTGCGCTACTCCCGGTATTACCTTTGGCTCTTCTCATTTTCTTTTCACCTTTTGTGGGACTGTTTCAGCCTACTGTAACATTGGGTACCACTACTGCTATGCTTTTTTCTCTGTTCTTATCATTGGTATTTGTGTTGTTTCATACTCGTAGTGTGCGTACTACTTTTAACGTTTTTGCAAGTTTTTGGAAAGGCATGGGAAATGTGTTTACTTCAGTTGTAACATTGATTGTAGCTTCAGAAGTTTTCTCTAAAGGACTGATTGGTTTGGGATTTATTGATTCATTGGTGGGTTATTCCTCTCATATCGGACTTTCGGGATTAGCTATTGCCGCAATCTTTACTCTCATTATTTTTGGAGCTGCCATGCTGATGGGAAGTGGTAATGCAGCCTTTTTTTCATTTGGTCCTTTATTGCCGGGTATAGCCACTCAGCTTGGTTTGCCGGTTTTTTCATTGATACTTCCTTTGCAGTTGGCGGCAAGCATGGGACGTGCCGCATCTCCTATTGCCGGAGTCATTGTTGCCATTGCCGGGGTAGCCGGTGTGTCATCAGTGGAGTTGGCAAGGCGTAATACATTTCCTTTAATAGGAGGAATTGTTTTCTTGATACTTTATCATCTTATCACTTTCTAAAATTAATCGACAGCTATGTTTACATTGATAAAGAATGCAAATTTATATGCTCCTGCCTATCTTGGTAAAACAGACATTTTGCTATGCGGAGAAAAGATTGCGCATATTTCAAAGACAATTGAACTGAATGAATCATTTTGCCATACTATTGACGTGCAAGGTAAAATTGTTACTCCGGGATTTATAGATCAGCATGTACATATTACTGGTGGAGGAGGGCAACAAGGTTATGCCTCATTAGTCCCCGAGGTGACTATGAGCGAACTGGTGGCATGTGGTACTACTACTGTATTGGGTATGCTTGGTACTGATGGATTTGCCAAAGAACTTACTACGCTTTATGCCAAGGCCAAAGCTATTGACGATGACGGATTGTCGGCTTATATGCTGACAAGTTATTACGGATTGCCTACCAAAACATTGATGAATAGTGTGGCTGACGATCTTATCTTCATAGATAAAGTTATTGGCTGTAAGCTGGCGATGAGTGATGACCGTAGTCCGTTTCCGACAGAGCAAGAGATATTACGTATTATACATCAGGTACGTTTAGGGGGATTTACATCTGGTAAAGGAGGAATTCTCCACATTCATTTGGGAGCACTTCCGGAAGGTATTGAGCCCTTACTCAATATTGCTCGTCACTATCCTACACTGATATCTTATCTGTCTCCTACTCATCTGATACGTACTGAAGCTCTTTTTATGCAGGCTGTAGAATTTGGTAAATTAGGTGGAATGATTGATTTTTCGACTGGTGGCTCAAAGTTTGATACTCCCCATCGTTGTGTGATACGTGCATTGCGAGCTGGTGTCCCCCTTGATCGCATTACTTTTTCTAGTGATGGCCATGGTGGCGTACGCAGAGTGAATCCTGAAACTGGAGAAATAACTTATCGTCCTGCTCCTTTGAATTTAAATTTCAAGGAGGTAGTTGCATTAGTCAATGAGGAGGGGGTACCATTGGAACAGGCGATTACATTGATAACATCCAATCCGGCTCGTAATCTGAAATTACGAGCTAAAGGTATTGTGGCACAAGGAGCAGATGCAGACTTGTGTTTTTTGGCGGAAGATTTGCAGCTTACAGATGTCATTGCCCGTGGTAAATTTGTAATGCAAGATGGTACAATAGTAAAGAAGGGAAGGTACGAATTATGAAGAAGCTGATTATATTTTATATTGGATTCCTCTGTATTTGTTTATCTGCAATAGCGAAACAGACTTTGGAAAGGCCAAGAGGTGAACATTTCTTCACTTATAGTCAATACCCTCCTTTTGCCGATCGCCCGGTAGATGTACATTATTATATACCTTCCCAGGGGGATATTAAACAAATGCCTATTGTATTTGTCTTTGAAGGAGGAGACCGCGGCTATCGTTATCTTTTGGACGGTTGGAAAGAAGAAGCGGAGAGAAAGGGTTTTATGCTTTTTATACCTCACTTTGATTTGAAATCTTATCCTTTGGCAGACTATCAGGAGGTGGGGGTGATGAATGCTGCCCATACAGTAGCTAATGATCCCGAAAAAATTACACCAGTGTTGGTTGATAAACTATTTGAATATGTGCGTCAATTTACGGGAAGCATGCGCAAAGGATATATGATTTATGGTCATTCTGCTGGTGGGCAATTCGTACAGCGTTTCATGCTTTTTCACGATAGTCCTTATGTGGAAAAAGCTATTATAAGTTCTCCCGGTTGGTATACTTTTCCTGATTTGGCCCAGACATATCCTTATGGTACGGCTGGTATCCCCTATATTTCATCTGAACAGATAAAAAAATACTTGTCAAAACCTATCATACTACAGCTGGCTTTGGGAGATACGATACGTGAGTCTTTTCTACGCAAGACTCCTGAAGCTGAACGACAAGGACGAAACCGCATGGAGCGTGGGCGTAGTTTCTGGCTTTATATTCACCAGTTGGCTGCATCCCGTGGTTGGGAATGCCATTGGCGCAAGATAGAAGAGTGCGGCATCGGGCATGAGGCTGTCCCTATGGGGAAACAAGCTGTGCCATTATTGACGACAGATTCTTTACGGGTACTTTTTATAGGTAACAGCTATACTTTTTTTAATCGTTTGCCATGGCAAGTCCAATCGTTAGCATCCTCATGTGGAAAAAAAATATCAGTGCGCCAGGTTGCTAACCCTGGTTGGTACTTGAGACAGCATGCAGCCAATACGCAAACATTAGAGGCGATTCGTGAAGGAGGATGGGATTATATGGTGATGCAGGAACAGAGCAAGGCACCTACTCGTGAAAAGGAATGGGTAAAGAAGAATGTATTCCATCCTGCGGCGCAGTTAGATAGTTTACGCCGTCTTTATGCCCCAAAAGGAAAAAGTGTCTGTTATATGACATGGGGGCGTAATAATGATACTTATGAAGGAATGCAGCAGCAACTTACGGAAAACTATTTGGAAATGGCTGATGTCCTTGATGCTTATTGTGCTCCTGTGGGTGAGGCATGGAGACGTGTACGTAGAGAGTGTCCAAGTTTGCAGTTGTATAATTCTGATGGCAGCCACCCTAGTCCTGCAGGCAGTTATCTGGCGGCTTGTGTCTTTTATGCAATTTTTTTTGGTGAGCCTTTTAGCAGCGATTATTATGCAGGTCTACCGTCTGAAACGGCTCTTTATTTACAGAGGATAGCACAAGAAGTGGTATTAGCTAATCTTGTGTTATGGAATAGAAATCAGTCGAAGCAACCTGCCGGAGTAACTGCAAGTTTCTATCCTGACCCCAAATTTGACCGTGAGACACCTACTCTAAGTAAACCTTACGGTAGCGGATTGGCATCGGTTGATGAGATAAAGGACTATTTACAACAATTGGTTGTACATTCTCCGGGTTTGGCATATATGGAGAATATTGGTGTTACCAAACAAGGACGTACCATTCCGGTACTTTATTTGGGTACTCCCGACAAGAAGAAGGTAAGGGTATGGATTCAAGCGGCACTGCATGGTAACGAGCCGGCAGGTGCTGAGGCTGTATGCATGCTTGTCCGTTACTTACTTTGTGAAAAAGAAGGACGTGAATTGCTGAATCATATAGCTGTGGCTTTGGTTCCTATAGCCAATGTTGATGGTTATGCCATTCAGCAACGTCGTTCAGCCGATGGTTACGATTTGAATCGCGATCAGAGCAAATTAGAGGATGCTGTCACTTTGCTGTTGAAGCAGTCCTATCAGCAATGGAATCCGGACGTAGCTCTTGATATTCATGAATATACACCTTTACGTCGTGAGTTTAACTTATTACGTGGAGTGCCGACAGCAAATGCTGCTGATGTACTTTTTTTACCTACAGGACATCTTAATGCGCCTTTAGCTTTACGTACGCTGTCTGAAGAACTTTTTCGTCGTGAGGCAGAGGTCGTTTTAAATAGTGCCGGTTATGCTTCCGGTTTCTACTTTACTCCTCGTGTGGCAGATGGTTCCCTTGTTCTTGTAAAAGGTGCCAAAAGTCCGCAGTCCAGTTCTACTTTTCAAGCATTGACGGGGGCTGTATCGCTTTTTGTCGAAATAAGAGGTATTGGATTGGGACCGGAGTGTTTTGCACGTCGTAGTGAGTGCGGTTTCTTGGTGGCACGGCAAACGTTGGTTACTGCTGCGCAACATCGTGCTTCAATTAAACGTAAGATAGAACAAGCCAGGAAGCGCACCTTGAAAGCTACTGAACCGATATATGTTACTTTCACTTCGGATACTGTACGTCATGTAGTCTCTTTTATCGATTATAAGGCCAATGAACTGTTTAAGACTGAACTGCCAACCCTTGATGCCATGCAGGCAACACCTCAATTGATGCGTACTCGCCCTAAGGCTTATCTGCTCGATGCTCCCTGTACAGAAGCAGTATGTAAGCTTCGAGCGTTGGGTGTACACATTGAGCAAGTTACCCGTGTACAAAAAGCAAAAGTTGAGCGTTACAAAGTAACCCGTCTGTATCGTGCAGAGAAGGAATGGGAGGGGATTCATCCGGTAAATGTAGAAACGGATGTCTATGAAGATAATGTAGAACTTCCAATAGGTAGTTGGTTGGTACCTTTGGCACAACCTTTAGGAAATTTGGTTGCCACGTTGCTTGAACCGGAGTCTGTCTGTGGTTTCGTAAACTTCTGTGTTATTCCGGCTGAGGAAGGAAAGGGACTGTTTGTCAGTAGACTTATAAAATAAGAATTGGATATATAAAATTAAATTCGGTAATGACTATGAAACTAAAAAAAACGCTACAGATTATACTTGCTTTATGTTTAGGCCTATGGATGATTTCATGCCAGCAGGAACATATCAAGTTGACCTCTCCAAATGGAAAACTTTCTTTAGAGTTTACACTTGATGAAGAAGGTGCTCCCCGATATTGTTTAAGACATGCGGGGAAGAATATTTTACTTCCTTCACGTCTGGGATTGGTTTTGAAGGATGCGCCAGATCTTTTGACTGGTTTCGTTCTAAAAGAGGTTAAGCATGATTCGCATAATGATGTGTGGCAACCAGTATGGGGGGAAGAGGCTGAAATTGTAAATCATTATAATGAATTGAGGGTATGCCTCAAGGAAGAAACATCGTTGGAGCGGGAACTGAATATTATTTTTCGTCTTTTTGATGATGGGATGGGATTCCGGTATGAGTTCCCGCGCCAGCAACAGCTACAAGAGTTTCTTATTGATGACGAAGTGACTGAATTCGTTTTTCCTGCAGATTATGATGCTTGGAGTATTCCAGTGAAAGGAGTTCGTTTTTACGAGGCCTTATTTGAGAAAAAAACTCTTAGTAAGATGGGATGGGTAAGCACTCCGGTGACGATTGAGACAACAGATAGCCTTTATTTGGCTATTCATGAAGCAAATCTTACAGATTATGCTGCCATGAACTTGAAGCCGGTTGAACAAGTTGAAGATAATAAAACGGTTACATTACGTGCGGCTCTTACACCTTGGAGTACAGGTGAGAAAGTACGTGTTACCGATACCCGTGTATCTCCTTGGCGTACAATGATAGTGGCTGAATCTGCCGGTGATTTGCTTCTTTCCCGTCTCATGTTAAATCTTAATGAACCTTGTCGTATAACCGATACTTCCTGGATACAACCTATGCGCTATATTGGAATTTGGTGGACTTATCACATGAAGCATAACACCTGGCATGCCGGTCCCCATCATGGGGCCACAACAGAGAATACAATGCGTCACATCGATTTTGCTGCTGCCAATAACCTGGGAGGTGTACTGGTGGAAGGGTGGAATGAAGACTGGGCTACTTGGAAGTTTAGTTTCACAAAACCTTATACCGATTTTGATATACAACGTATTACTGATTATGGGCGTAGCAAAGGAGTAGCTTTGATAGGACATCATGAAACTGGCGGTAATGTTTCCAATTATGAAAATCAGATGGAAGATGGTTTCAAGTTCTATGAGAAATATGGTGTGCATCAAGTAAAAACGGGTTATGTGGGCGATTTGCTTGATGGGAAAGAATATCATAGCAGTCAGTTTGGTGTACTTCATTATCGCAAGGTAATAGAGGCTGCTGCCCGTCACCGTATCTGTATTGATAATCATGAACCGGTGATTCCTACAGGTTTGCAGCGTACTTTTCCTAATCTGATGACACAAGAGGGAGTACGTGGACAAGAATGGGACGCTTGGGATGTAGATGGTGGAAATCCTCCCTCTCATACCGTAATATTGCCTTTCACTCGTGGGTTGGCAGGCCCGATGGACTTTACACCGGTGACGTTTCGGTTTGTTAACGATGTAATGCCACAGACACGTGTACATACCACACTGGCCAAACAATTGGCGCTGTTTGTGGTGCTCTATTCACCGTTACAAATGGTTTCGGATGAAATAGAGAATTACGAGGCTAATCCGGAACCTTTTAATTTTATAGTATCTTGTCCTACAGATTGGAGCAGAACAGTGGTGCCGGAAGCATGCATTGGCAGTTATGTTACTATTGCCCGTTGTGATAAAGGAGAGGGATGCTGGTATATAGGCAGTATCACGGGAGATGAGGAACGAACGGCTAATATCAGTCTGTCTTTTCTCGATACAGATAAAAGATATCTGGCTACTATTTATCGTGATGCTCCTGAGGCCGATTATGAGACATGTCCTGCTGCTATACTTATAGAAGAGCGCGAAGTGACTTATAGTGATACCCTCACCATTCGGCAAGCACGTAGTGGAGGAACTGCCGTACGTCTGTGTCCTATAAAAGACAGTTGAGCCGGAGGTATATTGGGGCAGAGTTGTTTATATTTTCTCTCTCAAGTATTCGTAAAAGCTATATTGCGACCGTACCTTCTCCTTTTGCGGTCGCGACGACTTCCAGCGGTTTCGCAACCGGTCGTCCACAAAGCAGGCTTTCCGTTTGTCCGACAGTTGTATGGATAGCATATCGATGAGCTCTTGCTTCAAGTCCGGGTCCAGAATGGGGGTGACGGCTTCGATACGGCGGTACAAGTTACGCCGCATCCAGTCCGGCGAGCCGAGGAAGAGCTTGGGTGCGCCGCCGTTGCCGAAGTACCACACACGGGCATGTTCCAGAAAGGTATCCACGATGCGTGTCACGCGGATGTTGTGGCTGTACTCCTGCCCGGGGATGAGGCAGCAGATGCCGCGGACAATGAGGTCTATCTCTACACCGGCTTGCGAGGCTTCGTAGAGGCGGTCTATCATGGCGGGGTCTTGCAGGGCATTCATTTTTAGGATAATCCGTCCTTGCTTGCCTTGCCGGGTCAGTTCTATTTCGTGATTGATGAGGCGGTTCAGTTCAGGAATCAGGTTGAAGCGGGCCACAAGCAGGCGGTGGAACACTGGATTTTCCTTTCCCTGCAGAGTACGGAACAAGTTGTGCAGGTCGTTTACAATCACCGGGTTGCAGGTGAATAGTCCGCTGTCCGCATAGAGGGTGGCGGTCTTTTCGTTGAAGTTGCCGGTGCTGATGTAGGCGTAGCTTGTCAGTTTGCGCCCTTCCTTGTCGCGGCGTAGCACGAGGGCTACTTTGGCATGTACCTTTAGTCCTGGTATGCTGAAAATGATGTTGATGCCGGCGGCTTTCATCATCTCGGCGGTGGCGAGGTTGTTTTCTTCGTCGAAGCGGGCTTTCAGTTCCACAAAGACGGTGACTTTCTTTCCGTTCTGTGCGGCGGCTATTAGGGTGTTGATGACGGTGGAGTTCTCTGCCACGCGATACTGGGTCACCATGATTTCACGCACGGTGGGTTCGTGGACGGCTTCATATAGAAAATGGATGAAGTGGTCGAAGGAGTGGTAGGGATAATGCAGCAGCAGGTCCTTCTTCTCCACATAGCGGAAGATGGATTCGCGTTCGTCCAGGCAGGTCAGCTTCATGGGCTGGGGTTTCTTGATGGGACGTACGCTTTGGTTGGGATTAGGCAGATGCCGCAAATCCTCCATGTTGAGGTGCTTGTCTCCCGGCACCAGCTCCCGGCGGTCTATGCGGTAGGCATCTACCAGAAAGTCGAGGAAGTCCTGGGGCATGGCGCGGTCGTATACAAAACGGCACACGGCGCCTATCTTGCGTTTCTTTACCTTCTTCTTCACCTGCTCGATGATTTCGGAGGTATTGGCGGCATCGTCTATCAGAATATCCGCATCGCGTGAAATCTTGATGCAATAACTGCTGTCCACTTCATAACCGGGGAAGATGGTATCCAGATTGGCCTTGATGATGTCTTCAATGAACATCAGATAATAGTCTTTCCCCACCTTGGGCAGCTGGATGAAGCGCGGCACTTTGCTGTACGGCAGTTTCATCACGAAATACTGGATGCGGTTTGGAGAACTGGCGGGAGCTCCTTTCAGATGAAGCCGTACGGCTAGATAGAGACGGTTGTCGCGCAGGAATGAAATCACCTTGTCCTTGCTTACGGGCACCGGGGCCAGATAGGGGAATATCTCTTCGCGGAAGAAGCTGCGCACAAAATCGCGGTGAAACGGTTCTACGTTGCGGCTTTGATAGAATATGATGTGATGTTTCCGCAGGGCGGGCAGTATCTTCTGTTCGTAGATGCGGATACGTTCCTCCAGTTGGCGATTGACTTCTTGGTTGATTTCATCTACCAGTTCGGCGGCAGACTGCATAGTCTCTTCATCGCTTTGCGAGGCTCCGGTGGCTATGGCCTTATGGTCGGCTACGCGTATCTTGTAGAATTCTTCCAGATTGGAAGAGTATATAGAAATAAAGTTGATGCGTTCGTATAGCGGCAATGTCTCGTCTTCCGCTTCCAGCAGTACGCGGTAGTTGAAGGAAAGCCAGCTGATGTCACGTTTGAAATATCTGTTGTCCATGGTGTTAAGGTGTTAATGTGGCATATTAGCACATTACCACATTGTATTCTTCCCAAATATAATTACCTTTGTCTTAATAAACAAAGGAAAGATGACAAAAGTTGGTTTATTATCGGATACGCATGGCTACTGGGATGAAAAGTACCTGCAATATTTTGAGGGCTGTGACGAAATATGGCATGCCGGTGACATCGGTTCGCTGGAAGTGGCACAGAAGCTGGCGGCTTTCCGTCCCTTCCGTGCCGTGTATGGCAATATTGACGGGCAGGAGATACGGCAGCTCTATCCGCAGATTCTCCGTTTCACGGTGGATGGGGCGGAGGTGCTGATGAAGCATATCGGCGGTTATCCCGGCAACTACGACCCTTCCATCAAGGGCAGCATTCTGGTGCGTCCCCCAAAGCTGTTCATCAGCGGGCACTCGCATATACTGAAGGTGAAGTATGACAAGACGTTGGATGTACTCCACATCAATCCGGGCGCTGCGGGCATTCAAGGTTTCCATAAGGTGCGTACGATGGTACGCTTTGCGGTTGATGGGGGAACGTTTAAAGATTTGGAGGTGATAGAACTTGCTGACCGATGATGTAGTTTGTTTATTTTCAATGGATTGTATTTACCGATTGCTTGCGCTATAGTGTAAAAGCCGTTACATGCTAATGTAAAGGTTGTTACGCTATTGGGTAAAGGCCGTTACACTATTTGGTAAAGGTCGTTACACGCTGAGGTAAAGACCGTTTCATCAAGGGGTGACGGCCGTTACGCACTGAAGTAAGCAAAACAATGTACCGGAGTAAGCAAAGCAATGAAGTAAAAAGATGAAACCAAGCCTTCACTTAATCGAATTTTTCCATTATCTTTGTACCCGAATAGCAAGTAGAGCCGTGGGGCATCGTCCTCCTTCTTATTTTATTCTCCATTTTGAAGTATCACCGAAAAAGAACTGAAATATGAAAGGAATTATTCTTGCAGGTGGCAGTGCCACTCGTCTCTATCCGTTGTCCAAGGCTATCTCCAAGCAGATAATGCCCGTCTACGACAAGCCGATGATATACTACCCGCTCTCTACACTGATGTTGGCGGGAATTCGCGAAGTGCTTATTATCTCTACTCCACGTGACTTACCCATGTTCCGCGAGCTGCTGGGAACCGGTGAAGAACTCGGTATGTCCTTTTCCTATAAGATACAAGAGAATCCCAACGGACTGGCACAAGCCTTTGTGCTGGGTGCAGAGTTCTTGGACGGCGGACCGGGCTGCCTTATTCTGGGCGACAACATGTTCTACGGTCAAGGCTTCTCCGCCATGCTGAAGCGTGCCGCTTCCATAGACAAGGGTGCCTGCATCTTTGGTTATTACGTCAAGGACCCCCGTGCCTACGGTGTAGTGGAGTTTGATGCCAACGGCAAAGCCGTCTCGCTGGAAGAAAAGCCTGCCAATCCTAAAAGCAACTATGCCGTCCCCGGACTGTACTTCTACGACTCCACCGTGACAGAGAAAGCCGCCTCCTTGAAGCCCTCTGCTCGCGGCGAATACGAAATTACCGACCTCAACCGTCTCTATCTGGACGAGGGCACGCTGAAAGTGGAGCTCTTCGGCCGTGGCTTTGCCTGGCTCGACACCGGCAATTGCGACAGCCTGCTGGAAGCCAGCAATTTTGTCGCCACCATCCAGAACCGTCAAGGCTTCCGCGTGAGCTGTATCGAAGAGATTGCCTGGCGCAAGGGCTGGATAGATGTAGACCAGCTGTATCGCTTGGGTGAACAGCTTGGCAAGACCGAATATGGCAAATACCTGATGGAACTGGCTGAATCGAAGCGATGAACTCTTTGTTCCCCAAAAAGAGAAGGAGAATAGTTCTCCTATAAAGGCCCGCTGACTTTAATTTTTAATTTATAATTTTTAATTCTCATGAAGACTTATCTCGTAACCGGTGCCGCCGGTTTTATCGGCGCCAACTATATTAAATATATCCTGGCAAAACATAATGATATTAAAGTGGTGATACTGGATGCCTTGACCTACGCAGGCAATCTGGGCACCATTGCCAATGACATTGACGATGAACGTTGCTTTTTTGTAAAAGGTGACATCTGCGACCGCGTGCTTGCCGACGAACTGTTTGCCAAGTATAAGTTCGATTACGTAGTGAATTTTGCTGCCGAGAGCCACGTAGACCGTAGCATAGAGAATCCCCAGCTTTTCCTGATGACCAACATCCTGGGTACACAAAACTTGCTCGATGCCGCCCGCCGTGCCTGGGTCACGGGTAAGGACGAGTCCGGTTATCCCACTTGGCGCAAAGGCGTTCGTTACCATCAAGTGTCTACCGACGAAGTTTACGGCTCACTTGGTGCCGAAGGCTACTTCACAGAGCAAACCCCGCTCTGCCCGCACAGCCCTTACAGCGCCAGCAAGACGAGTGCCGATATGGTAGTGATGGCCTATCACGATACCTATAAGATGCCCGTCACTATCACCCGCTGTTCCAACAACTACGGTCCTTATCACTTCCCCGAAAAGCTGATTCCGCTTATCATCAAGAATATTCTCGAAGGCAAGAACCTCCCCGTCTATGGCGACGGCAGTAACGTGCGTGACTGGCTCTACGTGGAAGACCACTGCAAAGCTATCGACCTGGTTGTCCGCGAGGGTGTGGAAGGCGAAGTCTACAACGTAGGCGGTCACAACGAAAAGACCAATCTTGAAATCGTGAAGCTGACTATTGCCACCGTCCGCCGCTTGATGGAGGAAGAACCCCGTTACCGTGCAGTGCTGAAGAAACAAGTAAAAGCCGCCGACGGCACGATTGACATCAGCTGGATAAACGAAGACCTTATCACCTTCGTCAAAGACCGCCTAGGTCACGACCAGCGTTATGCCATCGACCCCACAAAGATTACCAATGCCCTGGGCTGGTATCCGGAGACGAAGTTCGAGGTCGGCATCGTCAAGACCATTGAATGGTACCTGAACAACCAGCCGTGGGTGGAAGAAGTGACCAGCGGTGATTATCAGAAGTATTACGAACAGATGTATGGAGGTAGAGGTTAAGGTTTAGGGATTAGGGTCTAACCGCTAATCCTTAACCTCTAACCTCTCAATTCAGCGCCACCGCTAACAGTAATCCTAAGAACAGCATATTGCGCGACGTCTCGCCCAGTATGCTGTTCAGCTTTTTACCGCTACCTATCTGTATCATTTTGCGCCACGTCAGTGCGTGCATATAGAGATAGACGCAGGGAGCCCAGATAAATTCCAGCGGAGTCAGCTTGCCCGTGTAGACAAACCAGAAGCAGAGCAGCACGGCGGCGATGCCCAGTGCCAGATACATATTCTCACCGAACTTCTTGCCGTAGCGTACCACCAGCGTACACTTGCCGCTCACGGCATCCTGCTCGCGGTCGCGATAGTTGTTCACCATCAGCAAGGTGTCTATGGCGAGGCCACTGACGAGCGACAGCACCACCACATCCATATTCAGCGTATAGGCCTGCACGTAGTAGGTGCCGCATACGGGCACGAAGCCGAAGAACACCAGCACCAGTACGTCGCCCCAGCCCCGATAGGAGAGCAGCGTGGTATAGAGGAAAGCAAACAGTATGCACACCACGCCCAGCACCACCAGTTCCCAGCCTCCGTGGGGCAGCTGCCCCCAGACGGTGAACAGCACTGCCAGCCCTGCCAGGCACGACAGTGTCAGTGCGATGCCGATGCCGGTTTTCATGGCTGCCGGCGTAATCCAACCTTCGGCGCAGGCGCGCTGTGGCCCCAGCCGGTCTTCCCGACGGTCGGTCCCTTTCTGGAAGTCGAAGAGGTCGTTGATAAAGTTGGCGGCAATCTGCATGCCGCAGGCAAAGAGGGCGCACAGCAGGGCGGGTGCGGTCTTGAACTGTCCGTCGCTGAAGGCAAGGGCACTGCCCAGCAATACCGGGATGATGGCTCCCGTCAACGTCTTGGGGCGGGCGGCGAGAAACCATGCGTAGGGTGAATTCTGTTTAATCTCGTTCATCGTAGTTCCAATTTAGTTCGGCATCTGCCAGCAAAAATACTGAAAATCCCTATATTTGTACCCACTTATGATGAAGAAGTTAGTCTACATATCCATTCTTTCTCTGCTGCTCTTGTCTTCCTGCCGTTCCAAGCGGATGATTACCGTGTCGTTGCCGCAGCCAGTCATGCAGGCAGACAGCACGCAGCTTGGCGATACTATCGGGTTGCCTGCCCGCCTTTCGCCGATGTTCACCTTTGACCAGTCTGATTTGCGTAATGTCCGCCGCCAGCCGGCGAAGGGCGAGGTAAAGAAACAGCAGATAAAGAAAACGGCACCGGTACAAAAGGTAATTGTGCAGCGAGGTACAAGAATCACATCGAAAACCACCCACGTAGGCTCGGCCTATAAGGGCGTCAGCCGCATTAAGACGTACGACTTCACGCATCGCGACGTGCCTGCCGCCTTCGAGGGCTTCCGCATCGCCTTTGTCTCCGACCTGCACTACAAAAGCCTGCTGAAGGAGGAGGGATTGAAGGACCTGGTCCGCCTGCTCATAGACCAGAAGGCCGACGTGCTGCTGATTGGCGGTGACTTTCACGAAGGCTGCCAGTACGTGCCGCCCGTCATGGCTGCCCTGGCGCAAGTGAAGACGCCGTTGGGCACCTATGCCGTGCTTGGCAACAATGACTACGAGGCTTGCTATGACGACATCGTGCGCGAAATGAGGCATTATGGCATGCATCTGCTGGAGCATAAGGTGGACACCCTGCGGCGTGGCGGTGAGCGGATTCTTGTGGCGGGCGTGCGCAATCCTTTCGACTTGGGCAAGAACGGCACATCGCCCACACTCGGCCTTTCGCCCGACGATTTCGTAATCCTGCTGACGCATACGCCAGACTATGCCGAGGACGTCCCGGTGACAAACTCCGATCTCATCCTGGCCGGACACACGCATGGCGGGCAGGTGACGCTGTTCGGGCTTTATGCACCGATAGTCCCCTCGCACTACGGGCAGCGGTTCCTCTCCGGGCTGAAGTACAACTCAAAGAACATCCCGATGATTGTCACCAACGGCATCGGCACTTCGCAGAAAGCCATCCGCATGTTTGCTCCCGCAGAGGTGGTGATGATTGTGCTGCACCGGCTGACGGACTGATTTATTCTTCGGGCATCAGCACCACTCCCAGTTTCTTCTTGCCATCCATCTTTACCACCATCGGCTGGTGGAAATGTACATGCCGCAGGTACTTCGTCTCGTGTACGGCAGGCTGTGCATTCAGGAATTCCTGGTTGTATACGCCGTCATTCATAAAGGCGTTGATGGTAAAGTATCCCACTCCAAAGGAGGTCAGGTTCTGGAAGAAGTGGGTTCCCTGGCTGGGGTCTACCCGGTAGTTGGTCAGTCCGGCTTCCACTATCACGCGGGCAGCGCTGATGTGCGGCCACTTCACGGGGATGCCGAGCCAGGTGTCACTGCTACCCCAGCGTCCGGGACCTACAAGGACATAGTTGCGGCCTTCGTCCAGGAACTGCTGGTTCAGCTTCTCTATCTCCCAGGCAATCTCCTGGTTGTGGGAGGCACTATAGTCGTCTGTCTTCACATAGATAATGTCATGTATCTCGTTCATGATGCCATGTCCCAATGAGTTGTTGGAACGGAGCAGTACCTGGTCGTCCGGAATGGCGGTAAGGTCTTCATCCAGCATCTCCTTGGTGTCGACTATCGGGCGGATTTGCAGCAGGTAGAAGGTGCCGGTTTTGTCCTTCTCGCGGCTCATGGTGGCGGCAAACTCTATCTCTACGGGACGGCGCATCTCCTGCTCTCCGTATTTCAAAGCCAGTTGCAGGATGCGTGGCAGGGGGAATACGTCGTGTTGCAGGATGTTGGCAAAGGTGATGACTTTGCGTCCGCCGGGATAAAGCCCGTCGCGGATAATCTGGTCGTAAGGGTCGTAGGTGGAGGCTATGTAGTTCAGTGCTCCGTCCTTTTCCGCTTCTTTGACGTGCAGTTTCAGCAGGTTGAAGCCGTCGTCGATGGAGAAGTCGTGACCGGCATTGCGCAGGTCGAGGGCATAGAAGCGGGTCTGAGTCTCTTTGAGGGCAATCTCCATTTCGCTGGTTTGCAGCACCTGGTTGGGGTGATAGGGCGAGAAGCGGAGCGTCATGCCACCGTCCACGATGTATTTACCTAAACCGAGCGCCAGATTGACGATACCTTCTTCTGCCTTCTCGTCGCCGATGGGGTAGTAGTTGAGCGAACGTGCCACACCGGACATGCTGGGGTAGTAGCGGTCACCATACTGGTTGCCCACTACCTCTTGCAGGATGACAGCCATCTTTTCCTGGTCGATAACGTTGCTCGTTGCCTGCATGTATGCCTTCGAGTCGCGGAAGTAGACCGAAGCATATACTCCCTTGATGGCATCGCTCAGCATGCGCAGCATCTCGTACTTGTCGTCCAGATAGGGAATCATATAGGTGTTGTAGATACCGGCGAAGGGTTGGTAGTGCGAGTCTTCCAACAACGAGGACGAACGGATGGCAAGGGGCGACTTCACCACGTCGAAGAAGGTGAAGAAGTCCTCCACCAGGCGGTCGGGCAGCTTTGCTTTGAGGAAGTAGCGCAGGATGACGTCATCGTCGGCATCGGACAAGGCTATCTGATACAGATTGTTGGTATCCATAAACTCGTCGAACACATCGGTACAGAGCACGATGGTCTTGGGGATGGCGACACGGGCATTCTCAAACTCTTCGAACTCGGGGTGATGCTTCACCAGGTTGTCGATGAAAGCCAGTCCGCGCCCCTTGCCTCCCAGCGAACCGTCGCCAATACGGGCAAAGTTGGAGTATCGGTCAAAGCGGTCGCGCCTGAAGACTGCCACTACTCCCTGGTTTTTCATCTTGCGGTATTTCACGATAGCCTCGAAGATAATTTTACGGTGGGCATCCACGTCTTGCAAGCTATTCCAGGTGATGGGCCGCAGGAACTCTGCCACGGGAAACATGGCACGTGAGTAGAGCCAGCGGCTGACGTGGTTGCGGCTGATGTGGTAAAGGAATGATTCTGCCGGAACAGCAAAAAGAATGTTCTGCAGCTCTTTGAGATTCTTTACGCGGGCAATCTCTTCCAGCGTGTCCGGGTTGCGGAAGATAAAGTCGCCGAAGCCGAAATTGTCTGATACAATACGGCGCAGGTCCACATCCATCTTTTTGGAATTCTTGTCGATGAAGGCGGCATCGTATTTGGCTGCATACGCTGCGTTGTCCGATTCGCTGGACTGTATGATAAGGGGTACAAACGGGTCTTCCTTGCGGATGGCGGCACAGAGCTTGATACCGGCCAGTCCGTCCTTCTCGCCCCGTTCTACGCGGGGGAAGCGTACGTCGGTGATGACACCTAATATATTATTCTTATATTTTTGGTAGATGCCAAAGGCTTCTTCATAGGTACGTGCCAGTACAATTTTGGGACGTCCCCTCATGCGCAGTGTGCGCTGGTGGGCATTCAGTGCTTCAGTAGAGAATTCCTGGCTCTGCTTCAATACGAATTTATACAGATTGGGCAGGATGGAGGAGTAAAAGCGGATGCCGTCTTCCACCAGCAGGATGAGCTGCACACCCACTTCGTTGACGTCGTGCTCCAGGTTCATCTTGTCCTCTATCAGCTTGATGATGGAAACCAGCAAGTCGGTGTTTCCCAGCCAGCAGAACACATACTCAAAGGGACTGAGGTCTTCATTGGCAATACGCTTGGTGATGCCGTGGCTGAAAGGGGTAAGTATCACCATCGGAATCTGTTCATACAGGTTTTTGATGTATCGTGCCACGTCGAAGCTGTCGTTGTCTCCCGTGCCCGGCATGCAGATGATGAGGTCGAAAGAGATGGAGGACAGCTGTGTCAGCGCCTCCTCGCAAGTGGAAACCTGCGTGAAACGGGGAGGGTAGCGCAAGGAGAGCGAAGTGTATTCATTGAATATCTTTTCGTCGATGCGGCCGTCATCTTCCAGCATGAAAGCATCGTAAGGATTGGCTATCAGAAGGACGTTGAAAATGCGCCGTGTCATGAGGTTGGCAAACTGTGTGTCCTTGAAATAGAGCTGGTTTAATTTGAACTTACTGAGCATGGCTTCTCATGATTTGTTGGTTTCGGAAGGCAAAAGTAATAGAAATCGAACCTATTCGGATAGTTTTTCGACCGTTTTTTTTATATTTATGCGTAATATTGCATCCGAAAAACAATATATGACCTATGTCTGCTCCATATCCGTTTCCATATAAATCCGTTGCATGTACATTTCTGCTGTTATGGGTGTTCGTTTTTTTGTCCGCTGACTTGTTTGCCGGTTCATTCCGCACCTTGGGTATCAAGGAGGGATTGGGCAGTCGGCAAGTATTCCAGATAAACAAGGATTCGGCCGGATTTGTCTGGGTGTATACTCATGTCGGGATAGATCGTTATGACGGGAATGAAATCAAGCATTACAAGTTGGACGGAATGGTTGATTCCAGGGACAATATCCAGTCTTCCACTACCATGATGTGTGATAAGGAGGGTATTGTCTGGGTTGCATTGAAGAATGGAAAAATCTATGCATACAACAAACTGACGGACTCTTTCCAATTGCGTGTGGACTTGGCCGATTACCTGCCTTCTCCGGTATTGTATAATATGCTGTTTGATGACGAAAACCGTTTGTGGTTGTGTATGTCGAAGGGGCTTTATTCTTGGGAAGAAAGTGCAGGACTGTCTTTTGCCGGATTGAAGGGGCAATCTGTCCGTTGCATGGTCCAAATGGAAGATGAAGTGTTTTTTGCAGGCACCGACAAGGGTGTCTTCCGGCTGACGAAGGCAGGAGCGGCAGGTTCTTCGTCTTTTGAGACGAGGCCGGTTGACCTGCATACAGAGATGCATGTGGAATCGCTCTATGTCTTCGGAGCGAAGCTGTTCATCGGTACCTTTTCAAACGGCGTATTTGTGCTTGACGGTCCCGAAGGGCAAATACATTCCTTGAATGACCGGATTCCTCATGTGCCTATCCGTTCGTTTGCAAGGACAAAGGATAATTTGCTGCTGGTGGGAGCCGACGGTGCAGGTGTTTTTTGCATGGATGTCGCTACCGGAGAACTTTTGAACCATTATATGAATAACGGGGATGATGACAAAAGCTTGAGTGGTAATACGGTATCCGATATTTGTGTGGATGAATCCGGAGTTGTATGGATTGGCACTTCTACGAATGGCATCAGCTATCTGGATCCGGAGATGCCGGATGTCTATAGAATCAGGCACGAACGCAATAATGATAATTCCCTGAAGTCGGACCATGTAAATGTGATGTTTCAGGACTCGGAGGGAGATTATTGGTATGGTACAAACAACGGCGTCAGCCTCTATCAACCTCGGTCACGCAAATGGACCCACTATCTGGACGGTACGGAATATAGTGGCAAAGTGGTATTGGCACTTGCCGAAGACTCCGGGGGAAACATCTGGGTAGGTGGCTATGGTATCGGTGTCTATTGTATTCATAAACAGACCGGACGGGTACAGAAGAAAGAGAAAAGAAATGCACATCCGGAGAAGGGAATGGCCACCGACTATGTTTATGCCATTTATGCGGAAGGGGATTATGTCTGGTTCGGTGGTATTGAAGGAGAGTTTACCCGTTACGATATACGGACGGATACTTATACATATTACCCGATTGATTGCATAGGTGACATAAAGCCGGGTAAGGGGGGCTCATTACTGATTGCCGGTTGCAGCGGGTTGGCCGTCTTTGATAAGAAGTCGGGAGACACGCAGTGGCATCAGACGTTTGGAGACATCTCTCTGCATTATCCTGTCCGTTGCCTGATGCAGTCCTCATCCGGTGATATTTGGCTGGCGACAGACGGGGAAGGCCTTATACGTGTTGGTCCGGATGGGAAAGAGGCGCATGCATATACCGTAGATGACAATCTGGTTTCCAATTCCATCAACAGCCTGCTGGAGGATAACGAAGGGCGTATCTGGTTCAGTACGGAGAAGGAATTGTATTGCTTGGACTGCTCCCGGGATATTATCATCAGTGCCAATGATTTTTTGGATGTCAGCTGGGGATATTACAACCCGAATGCTGCCCTTAAGTTGAAGAATGGATGTCTTGCTTTCGGTACTGCAGAAGGGGTTCTTTCCTTTCTCCCGTCTTTGGACTTGGGGACTCATGCACCCGTTGAGCTGATTCTGACAGACTTTAAACTGCTTTATGAATCGGTCAAAGCGGGAATGAAAGGCTCTCTTTTGCAAACGAATATCAATGATACCCGGAAAATAGATTTGAAGTATAATCAAAACTCCTTCTCAATTTCCTTCTCTGCCATCAACTTTGCAGTCCCGCATCGTATTAGGTATGAGTATAGGCTCGAAAATCACAATGAAGAGTGGGAACACTCCAATTCAGTGCGGAACGTGAGCTATATGAATCTCTCGTCCGGTAAGTATGTATTCCGCTTGCGGGCATTTGATAAGTACACCGGGCAGCAGGTGGGAGAAAGAAGTCTGGACATTGTCATTCATAACCCTTACTGGGTTTCGTGGTGGGCGCTGCTCCTCTATTTCATCTTGTTGTCTGTCTTTGTCTGCATGTTTGTGCAGTATAGGAGGCATAAGGTGAACGAAGGGCGTATAAGGGACAAGATACGTTCCTTTATCAGTATAGCCCATGATATCCGTACACCGGTTACTTTAATAAAGGCTCCGCTGAGCGAGCTCGAAGCGCAGGAGGGACTTCCGGAGCAGGGTAAGAAAACCGTTGCGGTGGCAATGAAGAATGTGGAAAAACTGATGGGAATGATTACTCAACTGCTTGAGTTGCAGAAAACGGAACTGCATGCCGAGGAGTGTCTGAAGGTTTCTCCATACGACATTAAGGCTTATCTGGAGGAAAAAATGGCGGAGTTTCACTTAGCCGCCATGCAGAAGAGCGTCGGGATAGAGTTGGAGGTGGAGCCGGATATGCCCAAGGTTTGGATTGACCGGGAGAAGATGGATCATATCATAGACAATCTGCTCTCCAATGCCTTGAAGTATACAGAGAAGGGAGTCATTCACATACTGGTGAAGACTGCAAGAAAGAAGTGGACTATTGAAGTGAAGGATACGGGTATCGGCATTCCGAAAGAGGAGCAGGGCAATATTTTTCACGAATATTATAGAGCCCAGAATGCCATGAACTTTGAGGAAACCGGTTCGGGTATCGGTCTGATGATTACGCGCCGCATTGTGAAACAGCATCACGGCACTATCTCTTTCAGTAGCGTGGAAGGGCAGGGAACTACGTTTACGGTAACTTTCCCGCAGAGGATAAAGGCGAGCGTGGCGGTGGAAGCGAAGGCTGACGGCCGGGAAAAAGCTCAGGCCGCTACCGGGGCTGTGCATGAAGAAACGGAACGTGCCGGGAAGAATGTCCTTCTTCTGGCGGAGGACGATGCGGATATGAGGGAGTATCTGGTGGACAGCTTGTCTTCCGAATATAAGGTAGTTGCCGTGCCCGACGGCGGAAAGGCATTGGAGACGGCAAGGGAAATCAATCCTGATATCATTATCTCGGACATTGTGATGCCGGTACTGGAAGGTGATGAATTGTGTCGGATTCTGAAGTCATCGGTAGATACAAGCCATATACCTATTATATTACTGACCGCACTGAGTGAGAGGGAAAATATCATCTTCGGACTGGAGGCCGGTGCCAATGACTACATCATCAAGCCTTTCGACTTGTCTGTGCTGAAAGTGCGTATCAGGAATATTCTTCAGAATAGGCAGCATTTGCGCGAAACCGTGTTGGCGATGGATGCGCAGCCCGAAGAGACAGACTATACCAGCCAGTTGGACAAGGAGTTCCTGGACAAGGTTATGAAAGTGATTGAGGAGGAGTTGTCCGATTCGGAATTCTCCATCAATGACTTCTGCCGGATGCTGGGCATGAGCCGCACTTCTGTCTACAATAAGATAAAGACGCTGACCGGGCAGGGACCGAATGACTTCATCCGCATTGTCCGTTTGAACAAGGCAAAAGAGCTGCTGGTTTCCCGGAAATATTCGATAGGGGAAGTGGCGAATATGGTCGGATTTTCTGACCCGAAATATTTCAGTACATGCTTCAAAAAGCAGTTTGGTACCAGTCCCAGCAAAATTTAGAGCCATGAAGACTGCTTTTGAACCACTGCTGACAAGTATTAAACCTTTTTTGTCAGAGAATAAACCCTTGTCTCCCTGATAGTGCGTAATATTGTGGACAGTAAACAATATTAAAAAACGCATATAAAAAATGGAAACGTATTTAGGTCTTGATTTAGGAGGCACGAAGTTGCTGATTGGCGAAATGGATAGCCGTGGCAACATTTTGAGGTATAAGAAATATGACTCCGGTTACTTTAATCAGCAGGCTGCGCTGGAAATCATCAAGTCGTCGCTCGATGATTATATCCGTACCGTGGGCTGGTATGACCAGAAACCGGTAGCGATGGGTGTTGGCCTGATAGGGCGTGTAGATCCCAACGAAGGTGTCTGGCTGCAGATTGACCCGAGCAGGACACAGCGGATTGAGTTGGCAAAGGAACTGTCGGACATATATGGCATGCCTTGCCATATAGACAATGATGTGAAGAGCGCTACAAGAGCCGAACGCGTCTGGGGATTCGGACAAATTTCCAAAAACTTCATATACGTAAATGTAGGTACAGGCATTGCCGTGGGTACGGTGATAAATGGGAGACAAATCCGTGGCAGCCATTTCAATGCCGGCGAAGTGGGACACGTGCGTGTAGGTGTGAACATAGGCATTAAATGCGGTTGTGGACGGATGGACTGTGTGGAGGCGATTGCTGCCGGCATAGGTTTTGACAATTGTGCCCGTCTGCTCCGCAATCAGTATGAAACCAGCCTGCATATTCCGGCAGAAAAAGGAGAACGGGTGATTGTGAGTGAGGTGTTTGCACTCAGTCAGAAAGGTGACCCTCTTTGTACGGTGCTGGTGGAGAATGCAGCTGAGGCGCTTGCCAATCTTATCATGAATCTGGTACGTGTGATTGACCCGGACACGGTGGTGTTGGGTGGAGGCATTGTGGCCGACGGGTATATGCACGAGAAGATTCTGGAGAAACTTCATCCTACGACCATGCGTTTTGTCAGCAACGGGGTTGTCATTACGAAACTGAATCCCGGATTTATCGGGCTTCTGGGGGCCGGCGCGGTGGCGATGAATATGTGATTAGGAATTAATGATTAAGAATATGAAAATAACAATAACAAAGAATGAAAAGGAGTTTGACTGCACGGCTGCATGGCGCATCATCGGGCAGATGTTGAATGAACCGGAGAGTGTGATAGGACTTTCGACGGGACGTACTACCGGCAATCTTCATCGGTTGGTGGGAGAAATCTATACTAAATATCCGTTTAAGGTGGATACCGTTACTTTCTTCGGATTGGATGAGGTAACGAATGTGCCGCGCGAATATGCCGGAGCATGTTACACGATGCTGAAAACGGAGTTGATGGATACATTGGGCATCAAGGAAGAGAATTTTTTGATGCTGCCTACCATTTCTGGTGATTTTGAACAGTCATGCAGGGATTTCCAGCAGGAAATTGCGAACCGTGGCGGTATTGATTTGCTGATTTTAGGGTTGGGTGAGAACGGACACCTGGGATTCAACCAGCCGGAATCTCCCTTTGGCGGTGAAGCATGGGTGACCCGGATGAATGTGGAACTGGAAGAACGCATCCGTAGAGAAACGGGTACTCCTCCCGATAAAGAGTTGGGAGGGGCTACTTTGGGAATAAAGAACATTATGCAGGCACGCCGGATTGTACTGGTTGCCAAAGGGACTAATAAAGCGGATATTGTCAAGCGGATGCTTGAAGGGCCTGTGACAACAGATGTTCCTGCTTCCATCCTTCAGCTTCATCCCAACTGTGAATTTCTGCTGGATGAGGCGGCGGCAAGCATGCTTAACTGCTAAGTCGCCTTGCAGGCGGCTGATAACTAATTATTTGAATTAATAATCAAAATACTATGACACAACAAGAAAAACAAATAAACTATATGGGGCCATTCATCACGATGGTGTTCTTGTTCTTTATTGTAGGTTTCCTTACGACTGCCAATACTCAGTTTCAGGGTCCTCTGAAAGAAACTTTTCTTTCGAAAGTGGGCGGGTTGAAAAATACTTTTGCTACTTTGATTACTTTCTCCTGGTTCCTTGCTTATCCGGTTTGTGGAGGGGTAGGCTCGTCGTGGATTAGCAAATACGGATATAAAGGAACATTGATGCGTGGATTGCTGGTGATGATTGTGGGGCTTGGTTTGTTCTTTGCCTCTTCCTATTTCACAGTACACTTTCCTGAAGCGAATTGGCATGCAGGAAATAATGTTATCCCTGGAGGGTTCTTGATTTTCTTACTGGGTTCTTTCGTGGTAGGGGCTTCGGCCACCATTCTGCAAGTGGTTATAAATCCTTATCTGACGGCTTGCCATGTCAAGGGTACCCAGTCCATTCAGCGTTTGGCTATAGGCGGTTCCGCCAATTCTGTGGGAACTACGCTTGCTCCTTATTTCGTGACTGGTGTCGTGTTTGGCGGTTTGTCTATGGAGGATATTCAGATTGACCAGTTGATGGTTCCGTTCCTGGCATTGATGGCTGTTATTTCTTTGATTGTATTGTTGTTGATGAAATTGTCTTTGCCCGATATCCAAGGAACCAGGGTAGAGAAGGGAGAAAAGCTGGAAAAAAGTGTATGGTCCTTCCGTCATCTGACATTGGGCGTGGTGGCTATCTTCTTTTATGTAGGAGTGGAAGTCTGTATCGGGGCCAATATCAATCTGTACGCCATCGAGATGGATTATGCTTCTCCGGCACTGATGGCTACGCTCTATTGGGGTGGTATGCTTGTGGGTCGCCTGGTGGGGAGCAGTCTGAGCAGGATTTCTCCCCGCGTGCAGTTGACGGTTACTACGGTATCGGCAGGACTACTCGCCCTACTGGCCATTCTTCTGAATAATCCGTGGCTGCTCACGGCAGTAGGTCTGTTCCATTCCATCATGTGGGGAGCTATCTTTACTTTGTCCGTTGCCCATTTGGGAAAATACACTTCGGTGGCTTCGGGTGTGTTCATGATCGGAGTGGTGGGCGGTGCCATATTGCCCTTGGTGCAAGGAGTGCTTGCCGATGTTCTTGGAGGCTGGAGATGGTCATGGTTCATCGTTCTTTTTGGAGAAATGTTTATGCTGTATTATGCATTGATAGGTTCACGGGTCCGTCAGACCTGCGATAATTTGTAATTAAAGATAGTACTTATGAAAAAAATTAAAATGATGATGGCTGCTGCTTTGGGCGTATTGGTTTCATGCGGTAGCGTTAAGTCGGGAGAAGAGGCCATTGCGGCTTCCCGCGAATCAAAGGTTGTGGTTGCTTATGTCACTTCGTGGAGTGAGGTGATGCCCGACCCGCAGTACATGACGCATATCAACTATGCGTTCGGTCATGTAAACGAGAGCTTTAACGGTGTCAAGATTGATAATGAGGAACGTTTGAGACAGATTGTTGATTTGAGGAAACAGAAGCCGGAGCTGAAAGTGCCGCTTTCCATCGGCGGCTGGGGAAGCGGACGTTTCAGTGAGATGGCTGCCAATGATGAATATCGCCGTGCTTTTGCCGCGGACTGTGACCGTGTGGTGAAGGAGTTCGCTTTGGATGGCATTGACATCGATTGGGAATATCCCACCAGCTCTATGGCAAATATATCCTCGTCACCGGACGATACGGAGAATTTTACACTTCTGATGCAGGATATCAGAGCTGCCATCGGCAATGAAAAGGAACTGACACTTGCCACCGTAGCTTCTGCCCGTTACATTGACTTCAAGGCTATCTTGCCTTCCGTCGATTTTGTGAATATCATGGCTTATGACATGGCTTCTGCTCCCAAGCACCATTCGGCGCTTTATCCGTCAGGACATAGCGGTGACATTACTTCGGACGGTGCCGTTACTGCACACTTGAAAGCGGGCGTACCGCCTTCCAAGCTGGTGATGGGTATGCCCTTCTATGGTCGTGGAGGTGACGGTTATCCCAGCTTCCAAGACTATAATAAGGTAGGGAATACGGATACCCAATATACTGAAAAGTGGGATGAGGTGGCTCAAGTGCCTTATCTGGCCGATAAGAATGATACGTTGGTATTTGGTTTTGAGAATCCCCGTTCACTTGCCATCAAGTGTCAGTATATTCTGGATAAAGATTTGCTGGGAGGCATGTATTGGGATTATAGCGGAGACAATGAGCAGGGTGATTTGCGCCGTACGGTAGCAGAAAACCTATTGGGCAAGCCGCACAAGGCGAAGGTACTGGTGTTGACGGAACGTGGCGGACAGCACGGAGGATTTACGGATGCCGGTTTGAGGTGGTTAGCGGCCGAAGGTGCAAAGGGGAATTTCAGTATTACCGAGATAAACAATGCCAGGAACATAACGGAGGCTTACTTGTCGCAGTTCAGCCTGGTTATTCAATTGGATTTCCCGCCTTATACTTGGCCGAAGGAAGCGGAAGATGCGTTCGTCAAGTATATAGAAGAAGGCCGTGGCGGCTGGATCGGTTTCCATCATGCTACTTTGCTGGGCGAGTTTGACGGTTATCCCATGTGGCAATGGTTCTCTGATTTCATGGGTGGTGTACGTTTCAAGAACTACATAGCTCCGCTGGCCAACGGTACGCTGATTGTGGAAGATAAACAGCATCCGGTAATGAAGGATGTTCCGGCCTCTTTCGTGGTGCCCGATGACGAGTGGTATACTTATGACAAGAGCCCGCGCCCCAATGTACATGTACTGGCCAATGTAGACGAATCGAGCTACACGCCTGCATCGGACATCAAGATGGGCGATCATCCGGTGGTTTGGGTCAATGAAAGCAAAAAGGCACGCAATGTTTATTTCCAGATAGGGCATAGCAGCAAATTGTACGAAACGGAAGGGTTTACGACCATGTTCAGAAATGCCATTAACTGGACTTTAGAAAGGTAATCTTCTTTATAATCAATGGATTTGGAAGAAAACGGGTACGTACAGAAACGTATCCGTTTTTTTATGGGTTTAAACTTTATCACTTTAAGTTTAGAATAAAACGTTTTTTATGGATGTGTTAGTAAATGAACTCCTTATGAGAAATATTCAACTTCCATTTCTTGTTTAGTACGTAATTTCGCTTATCGAAGTATTGGAATTTGTATCAATACAATATGAATAACTTCCTATTTTATAAACTAATACTATTATCATGAAAAGAAAAAGAGTCCTTTTGCTGCTTTGCATTCTCAATTGCACTTTGCAGCTCTTCGCACAACAAATTAATGTGCAGGGTGTCGTTTATGACCCTTCCGGAGAAACGGTTCCGGGTGCTAATGTCAGTATGAAAAGTAATCCGGCTGTGGGTACTGTGACGGACATTGATGGGAATTTCAGCCTGAAAGCTTCTGTGGGTGATGTGTTGGTCTTCACTTTTATCGGTTATGAGCCTATTGAGTATAAACTGACTGCTGCAGATACAAATCTGAAAGTCCGTTTTACTGATTCTTCTGAGTTGCTGGACGAGGTAGTTGTAGTAGGCTATGGTGTACAAAAGAAGAGTGTACTTTCGTCTGCTGTGAGCCGTGTTACCAGTGAAGAGTTGGATAAAGGTAATCCTACAAATATTCAGAATGCCTTGAAAGGTAAAGTTTCCGGTGTACAGATTATCTCTAATTCAGGTCAGCCCGGTGCGGAATCAAAGATTCGTATTCGGGGTACCGGTACGGTCAACAACTCCGATCCGCTTTATATAGTAGACGGCATGCCGTCTGAAAGTGGTATCAGTCATTTGAATCCTTCTGATATTGAGTCTATTGAAGTGCTGAAAGACGCAGCTTCTGCCGCTATTTACGGAGCCCGTGGTGCTAACGGTGTTGTGCTGATAACTACGAAGAAGGGTACTAAAGGAAAGGCTACTTTGAACTATGAATTTACGTATGGTATTCAGAATCCTTCCAAGAAGGTGGATTTGCTGGGTAGTGCGGATTATCAGATGTTGATGAATGAAATGGCTGCCAATGCAGGTAAGGACCCTTATTTCCCGACTGTTTCCAGCGTCAATACCGACTGGCAAAAGGAACTGCAGAACAAGAATGCTCCTATTATGAACCACAAGGTTTCGTTGAGTGGCGGTACGGACAACTCTACCTATTATGCTTCTTTCGGTTATGTAAAGCAAGAAGGTATTTATGCTAAAGGACATGCTGATTATGAACGCTACAATGTACGCTTGAATTACAATAATGTATTACTGGACACGAAATCACGAAATTGGTTGAATAAGATTAGTTTTGGTGCAATTGCAAGCTATTCCAAGTCAATCCAGACTGGTAATACTATTGGCAATAGTGAAGCAGCAGGCTTGATTACTTCCATGAATATGTTGCCTCCTACCGAGCCGGTTTATCAGACTGACCCTGCTATACTGGAGCAATATGCCGTAACTTATCCAAATCATGTCATTGCTCCCAACGGCCTGGCATACAATATCATCGAGATGCGTGAAATAACCAATCCGCTGGCAGCCATGCAGGTCAGTCATAACCAGAGGACTATGCCTCAGAATTTCGGTGCGAACTTTAACCTTGATGTCGACTTGTTGCCAGGCTTGAAGTTCAAGACTACCTATGGTGCGGAATGGGTGTTCAATTCCATTAAGAATGTAACTCCGGTCTACGAGCTAAATGCTACCAGTAAGAATGCCACTTCCAAGGTAGAGGATAAGAAAAGGGAGTCTTCCTATTGGCAGTGGGAAAATGTACTGTCGTATACAAAGTCTTTCGGCCGTCATAATATAGGTGCACTGTTCGGTACAAGTATGTCTTCCTACCATTACTCCAATTTGGAAGCGGAAGATTATAATCTGCTGGTGGTGGATATAGACAAGGGATATATAGACACGGCCACAGCGCCCGAAGAACAGTCCAAAGTATGGGGTGGGGCGGAAGATCACCGCATTGCATCCATATTCGGACGTATCAATTATAATTATGATGAAAAGTATTTGTTCGAAGCGGTAGTGAGACGGGACGGTTCGTCAAACTTCAGTCGCGAGCACCAATATGCTACATTCCCTTCGGTTTCTTTGGGTTGGGTGTTGACTCGTGAGAAGTTCATGGAGAACAGACCTTCCTGGTTGGATTTTGCCAAGATACGTCTAAGCTGGGGACAGAATGGTAACGAACGTATTGGCTCCTTTGCCTATACAAGTATGATGAGTCAGGGTAAGAATGCAGTCATAAATGGAAAGGTATATACGGGCATGCTGCCCAGTGGCTATGCCAATGCCGATTTGAAATGGGAGACCTCCGAACAGACCGACTTGGGTATTGACTTGCGTTTCTTCAACAGTGCATTGACATTCTCTGCCGACTATTTCGTGAAGAAGACGAAGGACATGCTGCTTTCCATGCCGATTCCTCTTTATACCAGTTATGGCAGTATGACGGTCAATTCGGGTACAGTGAAGAACGAAGGTATCGAGTTCGAAGCGTCCTATCGCTTTAAGGTGGGTGAAGTGAATCTGGGTATCAATGGAAATGCTTCTTATGTGAAGAATACCGTAACAGACCAGGGCCCCGACCGTGTCGGTCTCAATAATATCGGCGGTGGTATGGGCGGCCAGGTCAGTTGGAGAGAGAACGGGCGTCCGTACGGCTTCTTCTACGGTTACTTGCATGATGGTATTTTCCAGAATCAGCAGGAGATAGATAGCTATACCTACGTAGATTCTAACGGAAAGACTCAGTTGATACAACCGAATGCCAAGCCCGGAGATATCCGTTTTAAAGATTTGGACGGTAAAAATGGTCTTAATGGCGATGACCGTACTATGATAGGTAAGCCGAATCCCGACTGGACATATGGATTTACGCTCTCTGCCGATTGGAAGGGGCTGGATTTCAGTGCATTCTTTCAAGGAAGTATCGGAAACGATATTTATAAACTGTACAGACGTTCCAACGTGACTTTTGGTAACTACGACAAATCCTGGTTGAACCGTTGGCACGGTGAAGGAACTTCCAATTGGGTACCACGTGTGATAGATGGTGACAACAATAACTATCAGGTTTCAAACTTTTTTGTGGAAGATGGTTCGTATATGCGTTTGAAAGTGTTGCAGATTGGCTATAGTCTGCCCGGACAGATGTTGCAGCGTGTCGGCGTCAAGGGGCTGCGTTTCTTTGTGCAGGGCGAAAATCTGTTTACAATTACCAACTACAGCGGTTATGATCCTGAAGTGGGAACACGTGATGGATTTGACGGGGGAACATATCCGCAAGCACGTACTTATACTATCGGTGCGAATATTACATTTTGATTAACCTAAAAATTAGATACAATGAATAAGATATTAAAGGTATTGGCTTTGGGTGCGATGGCTTTGTCGACCACAGCTTGTTCAGATTTTCTGGAAGTGAATCCGAGAACTCAGGTGTCGGAAACCGAATTCTATAAGACGGAAGACGATATGATGAAGGGCTTGTATGCCGTGATGAATGAAATGCAGACCCGTATGCCGGAGGTTTGGTCTTACTCTTCTTTGCTGGGTGATGAGTCCGAAACCGGCGGTGGTATCGGTGAGGGGTCTTACAAGACGAAATGGGATACTTTTACCTATGACGCGACTTCTTGTTTCGGTGCATGGGGATATGGTTCTTGGTGGAATGAGTGGGATTTTGGCTTGTTCAATGGAGTCATTGCTGCCAATCTGTTGATTGACAAATTGGCCGGATGCAACCTCAGTGCAGACTTTGTCAATTCCATTTCTGCCGAAGCGCGCTTTTACCGTGCCATTTTCTATTACCATCTGTTTATGGGGTATGAGCAATTCCCGCTTATCAAACATTATCTGGCAGCCAGTGAAATGTATAGCGTTGCCAAAGGAACCCGTGAAGAAATTTATGAGTTTATGATGGGTGACTTGGATGACGAAGTGACTAAGTATCTGCCCCAGCGCAGTGCTACACAGCAGGGACGCGTTTGCCGGGATGCTGCCAAGCTGCTTCGTGCCAAAATTATTTTGTTCCATCGTGATGAGACTAAATATCAGGTGGCATTGAATGACATGAAAGAAATAATCACCAGTGGAAGATACCGGTTGAACCCTGATTATCAAAACTTATGGGTGAAAGACGGAGAATGGTGTGCGGAATCTATCTTTGAGGTATGTTATGCCGGCAATAACTCCGGTGAAGGGTTTGGGCTTGCACGTTCTTTGGGCGGTCGTAACATTGTTGACCCGAGAAGTGCCGAGCAGGGCGGCTTGGGCGAAGGTTATGGGCAGAATACCATGCCGAGTACTGTTTACAACATGTTTAAGGAAGGTGATACGCGCCGTGAGGGAACAGTCATTGTCTATGCGGACGAGGCTAAAAAAGTGGCAGAAATGGTGGCCAAAGGTGAACTACCGGCAGGAAGTGCTTTCCAAGTCAGTGACCAGCAGGAAAATTACGAGGGTCTGGGGCACTATAAGATTCATCCGAGAAAGGAGACGACGTCTACGGTGAATCCTACGGATAACTATTATAACTCTTGGCGTATTTACCGTTATGCCGATGTTTTGCTGCTGGCTGTGGAGCTTGATGTACGTATCAACGGAACTGCCAGTGCTGATGCGCAAGGTTGGTTCGACCAGGTCAGAGACCGCGCTTTCAAAGACAAAGAGCATCGTATCAACTTGGCGGGAAAGAGCAAGCAGGAGTTGTTGGATATTCTTTTTGAAGAGCGTGGGTATGAGTTTATGGATGAAATGCAGCGTTGGTTTGACATTCTGCGTTTCGATAAAGGAACAGAGATTTTAGGTAATAAAGGTTGGACGGAGAAGTTCAGGTACTTCCCGATTGACCAGTCGGAAATGGATAGAGCTAAAGGTGGCTTGACACAGAACCCTGGCTGGTTATAAGTTTTGATTGTTTTTTTCTGAAGAGTCCCCGGTATTTCCTTGTGAATAATACCGGGGATTTTTTGTTCCTTCACAAAGTTTGTTTTGGCAAAATATCTGTCATGCTATCACGCAAATGGGTGTATTGTTTTGATTATAAATCAATTAAATCGTGATAGATACCCGTGACAGATAAAAAACGTTACAACCATCTATCACGCTTTCCAATCTTTCTAAAAGATGATGCCTCCTATTTATTGGGTGAATCGTAAAAGTGGCTATTATCTTAGTTCTCAGCATGAAACTTTTAGTTTTGAGGCTAAATACGAGAAGTTTTAATTGGGAAAATAATTGGTTTCATTAGGGGAAACCTTTAGTTTCCTTTCGTAAAACTAAAAGTTTCAGCAAGTGAAACTTTTGGTTTCAACGATATGAAACTGTCATTTCGGCCCGTTGGGAACCGGCAAGGGTATCTATATAAAACGACCGAAACAGATACTTTTCGAAAGAAAAGTATCTGTTTCGGCATAAAAACGTAGTGTTAACATAGGAAATAGGGGAATTATCCCCTATTTATTCTCTTGATTGCTGTTATGGAAACCGTTTTATTTGAGGAACGGGTCACCGTTCTTGTCTTTGCTCACTACCCAGCGGAAAGCATTAACCAATAGCAGGTTCTGTGTACCGTCGATAAACTCTTCGTCACCATGCCCCATATTCAGGTAAATCATTCTGTAATTCTTGTTGGACCATACGATGGGGAAGTCGCCAAAATTCACTACATCCTTGATACCCAGTGGATAGTTCTTGGGAGATAGGGACAAGAGTACTTCTACGTCCTTGTTCTGGCGGGGGCTGGGAGTCCATTGGTACCATTCGCTGGCGGGAGCCACGAATGATGCAGGCAGATTCTTGGTAACGGGATGTTCTTCGTTGTCGACTTCGACCAATACCGGCTGGGGAGGCCAGTTGTTGCAATAGAACACCCCACCACCAAGAAACTTAACGAACCAGGGCCAATGCGTGTTTTTGTCGTTGTAGGCAGCTGCGTGGAAACCTACCCAACCGCCTCCGTTTTCCATGTATTGCTCAAAAGCATCGCGTTCGGCCTTGGTGTTGGGGGATGTGTTAAGCATGATAATGACATTGTATTCTTTCAGTTTCTCGTATGGGTATTTTGAAAAATCGGTAGTAATATCCAGAACAAAGCCGTCACCGTAATTGAGCTTCTTGAAGAAAGTGGTTGCTTGTTCTGCAAATTGTACGTGTGCTTCTTCCGCATGTTGCGTGTAATAAATCAAGGCCTTGAAGCGAGGAGCTTTGGCATAGTTTGCCGGATAACCTTCGGGGACTTGTGCGTACGTCAGCAAGGTGCAAGCCGTAAACAATAAAATAAGCAGATGTTTCATAATTTGTAATTTATAAGTTATTAATTCTCCATTATCTAATATTCCGCAGTCAGAGACAGCCATTTGCCTGCCGAGGTAACCCATACCTCTTTATAACAGGCATTGTTGGTTTGCGGCCAATAGGGGACATCGTCGTTACCCAGGGTACGGATACCAACGGGCATCTCTCCTGTCATTTCTCCCGAAGAGAAGGTATTCAGTTGCGGATAGTTGTGTCCTTCTCCATAAATCAAGGATTGTCCGAAAGGATTCTTGCCTACGGTCCAGTACAACTGTTCCAGACCGATGTTGAGCAGTTCCTTGTCCTTCAGGAAGTTTCCGCAGATGGCGGCGGACTTTCCGTTGGAAAGATGGATGGCGGTATTGCCGTTGAAAATGTTGAACCACACGGGGAAGCGTTTCATGTAGTGCTCTTTGTCCAGTTGTACTCCTCGTTTAATCTGTTCCGTGTACAGTTCCTTGGCATTGGCAGGTGGAAACAGATGGAGGGCGTAGAAGTTGGTGGTATCCTTATATTCCTCTGCATGGTAAACACCGCTTGGAATCATACCGTAGGGATGGGTATACTTCATCATTCCTTTCAGATAGTCTCCATATAGTTGTATGGAATTCACCCATTTAGGGTAATCGGGGTGCTCCTTCTGGGTTTCGCAAAGCATCACCATAGCCTGCATATAGACCTGCTCGCGCGACTGGTGTATGTAATGTACGATGGATTTGCGGGATTTGTCCCGGTAGAAGAATCCGCGTGTCCCGTCTTTGTCTTTCAGCGGTTCCGTGCGCTGGCAGTCGAGGGTGTAGCGGATGTATTCGGCGGCGATGTCCGCATAAGAAGGTTTTCCGGTCAGCTTGTATAATTGGCTTGCCGACCAGGAGATGGTAGCCATATACTGACTTTTCGAAGTGTTGTAACTGTGTTCGTAAGGCTGGACGAACTGGTCGAAACCGTCTTTCTTGAATTTCTCCATGGCGAAAGCGAAATCTTCTTCGGCCACGCGCAGAAGATATTCCTGCTGCATCGGGTCGTTGTCCAGCGTCATGGAGGCATACGCCTCATATCCGGCATAGAGGAAATTGTCGAATGCCATGTTCTGCACGCGTACAGAAGATATGTCGTCCAGTGTGTTGAATACACCATCCTGCCAGATTAGCAATCCCATGCTGCTGGCGCGGTAGCCGTCTCCATAGCGGTTCTTTAGCATAAACTCCACTCCCCATTCCGCTTCTTCGCGCAGGCGGGCGGCGAGGGTGGGGTTGGTGTTTCTTTGTTTATTATAGGCTTCGAGCAGGGCAAAAGCCACATCTCCCGTCTGCAGGGTCTGCTGGGACAAGTCGCCCGCATCGTGCCATCCACCGGAGTAGGAGATACTGCGTCCGTCATGCCGGGACATCAGGTCTGCGTGGCAGGAGGCATGCTTGCCGGGAACTGGATGCCCGCAGCGTTGGCAAAAGATGAAATTCAGCACTTTCCATTGTGAATCTTCCCAAAGCCGTTCTCCAATCCGAAAGGCAGGGGTCAATGAATTGCCGGCTTTCAGCCGATACTCTCCGGGAAGGTCGAAGGAGGTGAAGTCGATGAGACCGAATCGTCCGAGGGTGGTTGTCTCTTCCCGGATGTCTCCTTCGTAAGCCACTTTTCCGTCCGTGGTAAGCAGTTGGAAGCGTTTACCGGCATCTATGGTGACGTTTGTGTTGATAAGGGCGGTTTTAGGGTGATTGATGGCATAGCCGGTTGTCGAATAGGAGATTTTTCCATCGGCAGGTATCCATCCGCTGACTTTCTCGGGGGCTTTCACTGTTTGCAACTGGAGGTTGTCTAAGTAGTAGGTTGCTGAATCTCCCGTTGTCCGGTCCTTGCCTTTGAGGGCTGTGCTGAAGCTTATGGACATTACTTTGTCGCGCTGATACTCGTCTATTTCGAGGAAGCATTGGTTCCACTTCTTGTTGACAAGGTTGATAAGATGCGAACCCGAAGGTGGATTGTACCCTTTCTTGGCAGGAGTATCTGCATTATGGAATGTGAGGTTCATGTTGACGATACGTGCCCCGTCGCAGTCGGGGTAGATGGAGAATGCAATGCGGTTGTACTTTTCCAGGTTGGCACCGTCCAGATGATAAGTGACACCGCTGTTTCCATAGGTGGCATAGTCGGGGTCGGAAGGAGAGCCGGTCGCTCTTTTTCCGGTGAATGTAGGAAATTGCAGTTTGATGCTGCCTTTTCCGGAAACGGTCTTTTCCGTACTGAAGGACATGCTTCCTGCGCCGGAATGACTCCATCCCTCTGTACCTGCCGAGCGGGTGAGGGGAGCGCTTTGCAGGACTTCCTTTTTCCATCCGTTGGCTTCGAAAGAGTGCTCGATGTTTAGGGGTAGGGGTTGGTGTACCAGCCCGCTTTCATGGAGCTGCCGTTCCAGTTCGGGGTCTTGGGTCAGGCGAGTTTGCCCGTATGCGGCAATGCTACCGGCAGACAGAAGATATAAGAATAATAGTGTCTTTCTCATGTGGATGTCAACCTTTGGTTTAGGTTGCAATGTTAGCCATTATTAGGCAGAATAAGGTTTGAAAACTGCCATAAAAGCTCTAAAAACTATCCGAAGTAGCGAAGTTTGATGGAAGGTGAACCTCGGAAGGTGTTTTTTAAACCCGGAATTATGACATTATTGTCATTTTGCTTGTTCTCTTTTTATATTTTTTCTATTTTTATACCGTTATAGCGAATTGTTGGCTGAAAAACGGAAGAATGGAACACTTTTGGCTGAGGAAAAAATGCCGGGGATTTGACATTTTATCATTCTTTAATCAAAATATAACCGTAAAATTTAGCTGTTTTGAAAAGTTTTCTTATATTTGCGGTGTTATTCATTGACATTTTGTTTGAATAGCGTAAAGTCAACAAGGTAATAACCTTTAAAACGTAATATTATGAATATCGAACGTATCATGACCTCTTTAGAGGCAAAGCACCCCGGCGAGTCTGAGTATCTTCAAGCCGTAAAGGAAGTTCTTCTTTCCATCGAAGATATCTATAACCAACATCCCGAGTTCGAGAAAGCGAAAATTATAGAACGTCTGGTTGAACCTGACCGTATCTTTACTTTCCGCGTAACGTGGGTGGATGATAAAGGTGAAGTTCAGACGAACCTCGGTTATCGTGTGCAGTTCAACAATGCCATTGGCCCGTACAAAGGCGGTATTCGTTTCCATGCTTCCGTAAATCTTTCTATCCTCAAATTCCTGGGATTTGAGCAGACTTTCAAGAATGCCTTGACTACATTGCCTATGGGTGGCGGTAAGGGTGGTTCCGACTTCTCTCCGCGCGGAAAGAGCGATGCTGAAATCATGCGTTTCTGTCAGGCCTTCATGCTGGAGTTGTGGCGTCACCTCGGTCCGGATATGGATGTTCCTGCCGGTGATATCGGTGTAGGCGGTCGCGAAGTGGGCTATATGTTCGGTATGTATAAGAAGTTGACTCGCGAATTTACGGGCACATTTACCGGTAAAGGCTTGGAATTTGGCGGTTCGCTGATTCGTCCTGAAGCAACAGGATTCGGCGGCTTGTACTTCGTGAACCAGATGTTAGAAACTAAAGGTATTGATATCAAGGGCAAGACCGTTGCCATCTCCGGTTTCGGAAATGTGGCTTGGGGTGCTGCTACCAAGGCTACCGAATTGGGTGCCAAGGTTGTTACCATCTCCGGTCCAGACGGTTACATCTACGATCCGAATGGTATCAGTGGCGAAAAGATAGATTATATGCTGGAACTTCGGTCGTCGGGCAACGATATCGTGGCACCGTATGCCGACGAATTCCCCGGCTCTACTTTCGTGGCAGGCAAACGCCCGTGGGAAGTGAAAGTGGACATCGCTCTGCCTTGCGCTACTCAGAACGAGCTGAACGGCGAAGATGCACAACATCTCATTGACAACAAGGTGACATGTGTAGGCGAAATCTCCAATATGGGATGTACGCCCGAAGCTATCGACCTTTTCATTGAAAATAAGATTATGTATGCACCGGGCAAGGCTGTCAATGCAGGTGGTGTGGCTACCAGCGGACTGGAAATGTCGCAGAACGCCATGCACCTCAGCTGGAGTGCAGCCGAAGTGGATGAAAAACTCCACGCCATCATGCACGGAATTCATGCTCAATGCGTAAAATATGGGACAGAACCCGATGGCTACATCAACTACGTGAAGGGAGCGAATATCGCCGGTTTCATGAAGGTGGCTCATGCCATGATGGGTCAGGGAATTATCTAAGAGAGAAACTTTGTTTAGTTGTATTTGTATTTGTGGTTTGTGCTGCCCTACGCCTGTGAAGGTATCGGGCAGTACTTTTTTTATTCTCAATTAAAAAAGTTGTATCTTTGTATCCGAGAAACCATAAATGACAAAGAGATGTTACTACCTGAATTGAAACTGAGACGTGATAAAATACGCTCTCTCATGGCTCAACAAGAGATTGATGCCGCTCTTATCGCTTGCAATGTAAACTTAATCTATACGTACGGACGTGTCGTCAGCGGTTACTTGTATCTGCCGTTGAATGCTCCCGCCCGTTTATTCATCAAACGTCCTAACAATATTGAAGGGGAACATATTCATCCTATCCGTAAACCGGAACAACTGCCTGACTTACTAAAGGAATGTGGTTTGCCCATACCTGCGAGGTTGATGCTGGAGGGGGATGAGTTGTCTTTTACGGAATATAACCGTTTGGCAGCCTGCTTTCCTGAAACGGAGGTGCTTCCTTGTGGTACGGCCCTTATCCGGAAGGCCCGAAGTGTCAAGACTGAAATAGAGATTGAGATGTTCCGTCGTTCAGGCATTGCACATGCTAAAGCTTACGAACAAATACCCTCGGTTTATAGACCAGGAATGACAGATCGCCAGTTATCCATCGAAATAGAGCGCCTGATGCGTTTGGAAGGTTGTCTGGGTATTTTCCGTACCTTCGGACAAAGTATGGAGATTTTTATGGGAAGTCTGCTGGCAGGAGATAATGCTACTGCGCCTGCCCCCTATGATTTTGCTCTGGGAGGCGAGGGACTTGATCCGTCACTGCCTATCAGTGTGAACGGTGCACTGTTGCAGCCCGGCCAGAGCTTTATGGTCGATATGGGGGGTAACTTCTATGGCTATATGGGAGACATGAGCCGTGTATTCTCTATCGGAAAGCTGCCGGAAAAGGCATATGTTGCCCATCAGGTTTGCCTGGACATACAAGAGGCTGTTGTAGAAAAAGCGAAACCGGGTGCTGTTTGTGAGGACCTTTACAATCTCGCTATCGATATTGTCACCAAAGCGGGCTTTGCCGACAACTTTATGGGAGCCACTCAAAAAGCCAAGTTTATCGGTCATGGCATCGGACTGGAAATCAATGAAATGCCGGTGCTGGCTCCACGCATGAAGCAGGAGCTGGAACCGGGCATGGTCTTTGCTTTGGAACCGAAGATTGTTTTGCCAGGCATTGGTCCCGTCGGTATCGAAAACTCTTGGGTTGTAACAGCGGAAGGAGTGGAGAAACTGACGTTGTGTAAGGAAGAGATTGTGGAACTTTGAAAATTGATAATGGATAATGGAAAATTGCCATGCGGTTTTAATAAATACGCTGCACTGTTTATTTTTCCATTATCCATTTTCAATTATTTTACCCTTCTGTTAAGCTGATTATTCGCTTTCGAAGGTTTGGATTTACCAATCCGTTTTCCGGTTGGCTTGGTCTTGTTGCTCCGTTTGGGCTTTATGCCGGAATGGTTACTCGCCTTCATAATATTCACATAAGTAGTAGCGGGCTATAAAGTCCCAATATTGATGCAGTGTTTCTTTTCCTTTCAAGAAGGGAAGTTCCACATCGGGTAGAATTCCTTTGGCCATTCCGTATTTCAGCAGGTCGAACGGACACTCTCCGGGTTGGCAGAACATCTTGTAACCCTCTGCAGCAGCACGTTTGGCATCGTACATCGGGTTATGTTCTTCACAGAAATAGGCGGCCACGTTGTGGGCTACGAGCATACCTTTGGCGTTGGCATAAATCACGAACTCTTTTTGGTATTTCAGGTCGGGCAATAATGCGGACCGTTTGTTTTCCCATCCCAAGACATCGACAAAGAAAGTGCAAAGCTCCTTGTAATCGGTGAAGTATAGCAGCGGTTTCCCCTGGCTGTATTCCAGACAGCGGGCGGCATCTTTGCTCAGTTTGGTTTCCGGAGTGACTTCCGGCAGCGGAGTAATGGGCATATCCAGTAAATCAAGTCCCATTACCCAAAGGAAGGAAGATTCTCCCTCGCTGATGGGAGCTTCTTCGAAACGTGCATCCATCAGTTCATAGGCGCTTTGGCTTAATGCAAGCAGGTCTTTGTCATAAGGACTGAACAAGGTGTATTCCTTGTCAAAAATACTGAATTGTGATTTCAATGTCCACAGTACGAATGCAATGTCTTCCTGATTTATTTCATCGGGCGTATAATCGTCACCCAGTGGATAGAACGGCAGGTAAGTTCCGTATACTCCTTGAAAGGCTTCGGAGAAAAGTTTCCAGCCTCCGCTTTGGGCAATGGCATCTTGAAAGTACATGCCGAGGGAGATGGCTGCGTCAATTTGGGTACGCAGGTCTTCCTTGTTGAACAAGGGAGAGGTCTTGACGAGGGGCAGGATGCTTGTGGCAAAGTCGAGGTACCATTTGTCCGTTGGCAGTACGTGGGTGCGTTCATTGGCCCCCAACCAATATTGCATGTTGATTGTTGTCATGATTTGTTTGTTTTAGATAAATATTATAGTCTTTTTAATGCCAATTTGATGACTTGTTCCACCGGTGCGCTTGGTTCTTCCTTCAAAATGGCAAGCACTACTTTTTGTGAGGGGGCTTGTGCAAAGCCCAGCATGGTAAGGGCGGCTACGGCTTCTTCTTGTACTTGTGCGTTGGCTGCCGATACCAGTGTACCTATGGTCCCTGCGTTGCCGGCTACAACGCTGCCGGTCTTGATTTTGTCTTTTAAATCCACAATTATCCGTTGGGCTGTTTTCAGCCCGATACCCTTGACTGTTTTCAGTAGAGTGGCGTTTTCCGTGCTGATGACATTTATCAGTTCGGATGGTGAGAGTGCCGAGAGAATCATGCGAGCTGTATTTCCGCCGATGCCTGAAACGGAGATGAGCAACAGGAATAGTTCGCGTTCCTGCTTGTCGGCGAATCCGTAGAGGACATAGGCGTCTTCACGGATAGCTTCATATATATATAGTTTGCATTCTTTCTTGCCCTGGATGGCGGCATACGTATTCAATGAAATATTGACGCCGTATCCCAGGCCGTTGCAGTCTATTATTGCGGTTGCCGGACTTAGTTCGGCAATTCCGCCTCTGATGTATTCTATCATAATTCTTTTACTTGTCGGCCCAAAATGCGCCTTGCGTACATATCATCTGCGAATGTATGAATTATTATTGGACTTTCACTCACTAAAAAAAGAAAAACTGTGTGAAACAGCAGGGAGTTCTGCCGATATAATAAATTAAAATGCTTACTTTTGCGCCGATAAAGTAGAAAACTGATAAATAAATTCATAAAAAGAATGAAAAAAGTAAGAGCAGCCATCGTTGGCTATGGTAATATCGGGCATTATGTGCTCGAAGCCCTGCAAGCAGCTCCCGATTTCGAAATTGCCGGTGTAGTACGCCGTGCCGGAGCTGAAAACTGTCCTGCGGAACTGAGTGCATATCCCGTTGTGAAGAATATCAAGGAACTGAAAGGCGTGGATGTTGCTATCCTTTGTACGCCTACCCGCAAAGTGGAAGAGTATGCAAAGGAGATCCTTGCTTTAGGCATTCATACTGTGGACAGTTTCGATATCCATACGGGTATCACTGCCTTGCGCCGCACACTGGATGCAGAGGCTAAAAAGCATAATACGGTATCCATCATTTCTGCCGGCTGGGACCCGGGTAGTGACTCCATTGTCCGCACCATGCTGGAAGCCATTGCTCCGAAAGGCATTACCTATACTAATTTTGGTCCGGGCATGAGCATGGGACATACCGTGGCTGTAAAGGCCATCGAAGGTGTGAAAGCCGCCCTTTCCATGACTATTCCTACAGGAACCGGCATTCACCGTCGTATGGTGTACATCGAGTTGAAGGATGGCTACGAATTTGACAAGGTGACTGCAGCCATCAAAGCCGACCCGTACTTTGTGAATGACGAAACACATGTAAAATTGGTTCCGAGTGTGGATGCACTGCTCGATATGGGTCATGGGGTAAACCTGACCCGTAAAGGTGTGTCTGGCAAGACGCAGAACCAGCTATTTGAGTTCAACATGCGTATCAACAATCCTGCCCTCACGGCACAAGTGCTGGTATGTGTGGCGCGTGCCGCTATGCGTCAGCAGCCTGGTTGCTATACAATGGTTGAAGTTCCGGTAATAGACCTGCTTCCGGGCGACCGCGAAGAGTGGATCGGCCATTTGGTATAAGACACAGAAAAAACAGATGATGTGTTTGGTTCAAACGCATCGTCTGCTTGCCCCGAATACATCATCTGTTTGATGCAAACGCATCATCCGTTCTACCGCGAATGGATGATGCGTTTTTTTATGTCTTGTTCTTTAAAAGAAATACCTCAGTATATCATTGAAGTTTGCCCAAATCAGCAAACCGAACAAGAGGAACATGCCCACCATCTGCGCACGTTCCATAAACTTGTCGCTGGGCTTGCGGCGTGCAATGATTTCGTAAATGAGGAATAACACGTGTCCACCGTCCAGTGCAGGGATGGGCAGAATATTCATAAAGGCAAGGATGATGGAGAGGAATGCCGTCATGTACCAGAACTGGTGCCAGTCCCACGTGGCGGGGAAAATACTGCCGATGGTTCCGAAACCTCCGAGTTGCTTGGCTCCTTCCTTGGAGAAAAGATATTTCATCTGGCCTACGTAGCCTTTCAGAGTCTTTACCCCCAAAGATACGCCGGCAGGGAAAGAGGAAAGGAAACTGTATTCCTTGCGGACAACGGGCAGCAGTTTGTCGGTTGCCGTACGTGCTGCTACGCCTATTTCATAGTCGGCATTGGTCATCATGCTCAAGGTGTCTGTCACACCGTTACGGACGTATGTCAAGGTTACCTCATGGGATGCATTGGCTTTCTTGCGCTTCAGCATCTCTTCTTTGAAGTCGTAGTAGGCTATTGACTTTCCATCCAAGTGGGTGATGCTGTCACCTACTTGCAGACCGGCGGAAGCGGCAGGGTATCCTACAATCAGGCTGTCGACTACATAAGGGAAACGGAAACTGGCGAAACGCACACTGTCTGCCAGCAAGCGGTTCATCATGTCTTCGGGGATGTAGACTGAAGCAGCTTCCCCGTCACGCAATACGCTTACCTGGCGGGCATCGACAATACTGGTCAGCAGGTCGCCGTCATAGCGTTCGAATGGTACCCCGTCGGCAGATATTAGGATATCGCCGTCGCGGAAGCCTATGGCTTTGGCTGTTTCGTTAAAATCCATACCCAATGGGGCTTTTTGTACTGGTATATATTCGTCGCCCCAAGTAAAAAGTATCATGGAATAGATGAACAATGCGAGCAGGAAGTTGAACAATACACCGCCTACCATAATTAGCAGGCGCTGCCATGCCGGCTTGGCACGGAACTCCCATGGCTGCATGGGTTGCTTCATCTGTTCGGTATCCATAGATTCGTCTATCATACCTGCTATTTTTACATAACCACCTAAGGGTAGCCACCCGATACCGTATTCCGTGTCACTGTGTTTGGGCTTGAACTTGAATAATGTGAACCAAGGGTCAAAGAATAAGCAGAACTTTTCTACCCGCGTCTTGAACAGACGCGCAAAAAGGAAGTGCCCCCCCTCATGAACAATAACGAGCAACGAGAGGCTCATAATGAGTTGCAGGGCACGAATCAAGAATGTTTCCATCTAATTATTTGCTGTTTTACGATTTTTATAATTTTCGCAAAGGTACGTTTTCTTATTTAACGTATCAAATGAGTAGATGTTTTTTATAATTCTTTTCATTCCGGTGTATCTATCAAATCAGCTCTTCTGCTATCCGTCGGGCTTCGGCATCCGTAGCCACATAGTCTTCATAGGTGGGCTTCTGTAAGTAGGATACGCGCGACATGGTCTTTTCTATTACTTCACTCATGCCAAGGAACGAAATTTTGTCCTGCAGGAAGGCAGCTACCACCACTTCATTGGCGGCATTGACAATGCAAGGCATATTGCCTGCACGATGTAGCGCTTCGTAGGCCAGGGCGAGGTTACGGAAACGGGTGGTGTCCGGTTGCTCGAACGTCAGTTCCGTGCACAGCTTGAAGTCCAGGCGCGGGAAAGAGGCTTTCAACCGGTCGGGATAGGAGAAGGCATATTGGATGGGCAGGCGCATGTCCGGCATTCCCAGTTGTGCTTTCACGGCACCGTCCTCAAACTGTACCATGGAGTGGATGACGGATTGCGGGTGTACCACGACTTCTATCTGGTCGGGACGTACACCGAACAGCCATTTGGCTTCGATTACCTCGAACCCTTTGTTCATCATGGAAGCAGAGTCTATCGTGATTTTGGCGCCCATGTCCCAGTTGGGGTGTTTCAGTGCTTGCGCTTTGGTGACGGTTGTTAGTTGCTCCATAGTGCAGGTGCGGAACGGACCTCCGGAGGCAGTCAGTATCACTTTTTCTATTTGGTTGCCTATCTCACCGGCCAGGCACTGGAAAACGGCGGAGTGCTCGGAGTCGACGGGTAGGATGGGGACACCGCTGAAGCGTGCCAGGTCATTGATGAGCTCTCCCGCCACCACCAGCGTCTCTTTGTTGGCAAGGGCTATCGGCTTACGGGCTCGGATGGCATTCATGGTGGGCTTCAGTCCTGCATATCCCACCATGGCGGTCAATACCATATCAATGGGATTTTCGGTCACAATCTGGCAGAGGGCATCTGCGCCGGCATATACCTTGATAGGTAGGTCGGCAAGCGCTTCTTTCAGTTGCGTGTATTTCGATTCGTTGGCTATTACCACTGCCTCAGGCTTGAATCTGCGTGCCTGGGCTATGAGTTCCTCTACGCGGTTATTGGCGGTCAATACGTATGCTTCGTACTGGTCGGGATGTTCTTCGATGACCTGCAACGCTTGTGTACCGATGGAACCGGTAGAACCGAGTATGGCAATCTGTTTCATTTACTATTATGCTATTTACAATTTACTATTTGGAGACTAAAATACGATGTAAAGCTCGGGATTTGCGGCCCTGCCCTTATGCCACAGCTCGAAGTGAAGGTGGGGACCGGTGGACAGCTCGCCGGTGTTTCCTACCAGTGCGATGGCTTCACCCCCTTTCACCGCATCTCCTTCCCGTTTCAGCAGAGAGCCGCAATGCTTGTAGACTGACACGAAGTCCTGGTTGTGCTGTATTTCTATCAGATAACCCGTCTCGGCAGTGTAGGTACTCAGTATGACGGTACCGTCTAAGGTGGCCAATACGCTTTCGCCCGGATTGGCGGCAATATCCGTGCCGAAGTGTTTTGTTTCGGCATTGAAGGGAGATGAAATCATGCCGCGTGTGGGGCGGTAGAAAATCAGTCCGTCTATTTCGGGGCGAGCGGTGATGCTCGTCAGGTTGTACTTTTCTGTCTCCTCGTACTGTTTGCGGAATTCGGCTTCCCGTTGTGTACGTTCCATGAGCGAATCTTCGCGCAGGTGGGTCAACGAGTCGATGGAATGTATGGTATCTGCCTTTATCTTGCCCTGGAAGATGTCCTGGATATTCATGATATAGAGGTTCTGTCTGTTCACCAGTTGCTGGAGGGAATCTACGCGCAAGGCATTCTCCACTACCTGGGCACGGATTTCACTGTTCATATATCCCGGCAGGTAGTTGCGCAGCGGGGTGAAGGCTACGATCAGGGAGGCGATGAGAAACAATACGAACAGCACGGAGAGCAATACGGACAGTCCGTTCAGCTTGGATACGCGCAACGTGATGATATCCTCAAGGGTATTCTCGTTCGTAATCGTCAGTCTGTACTTGAACTTGATGTTACTCCAAAATGCTTTTCTTCGTTTCTTTTTCATACCTCTTCTGTTTCGTCCAAAGCTATCAAACCTTCCGGCAGGTCTACGGTGATGACTTTGTGCTTCTGGTCAATGTCTATGATAAACTCTTCTTGTGCCGGCACCAGCAGTTCTTCTCCCTGATAATCTACCACAAACAGTGTGTTGATGGTCGATGTGTCCACGTCCGTCACTTCTCCCAGCGTGCCGTGATGTACTTCCTCCATACGAAAACCGACGAAGAAGTCCCAACTCAGTTCACCTGGTCCTGCCTCTTCTGCATGCTTTACGGGGAAGTAGACCTCAATATTAGTGAACATGCGGGCGCGTTCTGCCGTGTCCACGCCTTCCAGTTTGACAAGGGCGGTGGTGTCGGAGCGGAAACGGTATTCTTCCAAGAAGAAAGGCACCAGTATACCATCCAGCAGGCAGATTAGGTATTCGGCTTCCACCCGGTCGAAGATGTCATCCGTAAAAGTGAACGATAGTTCTCCGTGAATGCCGTGGGGCTTGTTGAATATACCTATCTTATATACTTCTTCTCTCTTTATCATCTTATTCTATTCTTGTTATTCTTGCTCCGAGCGCATTCAGTCGCCCTTCGATGTTCTGATACCCACGGTCTATCTGCTCTATGTTGTGGATGCGGCTGATGCCGTCCGCACTCATGGCAGCTATCAGCAGGGCGATGCCCGCACGGATATCGGGCGAGGTCATGTTGCCGCCACGTAGTTTAAAGCCGTGGTCGTGACCGATGACAACGGCGCGGTGCGGGTCGCAGAGGATAATTTGCGCTCCCATATCTATCAGCTTGTCCACAAAGAACAAACGGCTTTCGAACATTTTCTGATGAATGAGTACACTGCCTTTTGCCTGGGTGGCAACCACCAGCAGCACACTGAGCAAGTCTGGTGTCAGTCCGGGCCAGGGTGCGTCGGCAATGGTCATGATGGAGCCGTCGATAAAGGACTCTATCTGGTACGTCTCTTGTGCGGGCACGTAAATGTCGTCTTCCCACTGCTCCATCTTGATGCCGAGTCGACGGAAACTGTCGGGGATAATTCCCAAGTTCTCGTAGGAGACATTCTTGATGGTCAGTTCGCTACGGGTCATGGCTGCCATGCCAATGAAACTGCCCACTTCAATCATGTCGGGGAGGATGGTATGCTCGGTTCCGTGCAGCTCGTCTACTCCTTCGATAGTCAGGAGGTTGGAGGCGATGCCTTCTATCTTAGCTCCCATCCGGTTCAGCATTCTGCAAAGTTGCTGCACGTAGGGTTCGCAGGCGGCGTTGTAGATGGTGGTCTTGCCTTTGGCAAGGACGGCTGCCATTACGATATTGGCAGTTCCCGTAACAGATGCCTCGTCGAGTAGCATATAACTGCCATGCAGTTGTTTGGCTGAGATTTCGTAGATGCCACGCTCCTCATTATAGACAAAGTCGGCTCCTAAATTCTGGATACCGATAAAGTGTGTATCCAGACGGCGGCGTCCTATCTTGTCTCCGCCCGGCTTGGAAATCATGGCCTTGCCGAAACGTGCCACCATCGGCCCCACCAGCATGACGGAACCGCGCAGGCTGGAACATTTTTTCAGGAACGCGTCACTTTCCAGATAGGCGAAATCAATGTTGGCAGCTTGAAAGCTGTAAGTGTCAATGCCTTTTTTAGATACGCTGACTCCCATATCCCGCATCAATTGGATAAGGTTGTTGACGTCCAGTATGTCCGGGATATTGTGCACAGTCACCTCTTCGGCAGTGAGCAATGTGGCGCAGATAATTTGCAACACCTCGTTTTTTGCTCCTTGGGGGTAAATGTCACCGGAAAGTCTGTGTCCTCCTTCGATTACAAATGATGCCATGAAATTAGTGATTAGGGGTTGGTGATTAGTGATTAGTGGTCTGCATGGTGATGCCGCATGGCATTAATCACTAACCACTAATCATTCAATTTTAGTATTTCCGTTTATTGTTCCGGTTGTTGTTCCGGTTATTCTGGTTGTTCACTTTCGGACGGTAGTTCTGGTCAATACGTTCGGCCATGAGACGGACGATACTGTCTGTCATTTGCAGTTTTCCGTCAGAGAGTTCGGTGAGGTCATCTGAAATCTTACGGTCATCGACGGTATCTTTGTTCCATGCCATGTAGTCTTTCTTCATGTGGTTACAAATGAGCGCTATCAAGTTCTGCTTCTCTTCTCCTTCCGGAAATTCGATGGCTTTCTTTATCAGTACTTCCAGTGTACGGCCATAGTGGCGGTAGCGGATTTTGGTACTGGGGTAGGGGATGCTCTCCGGCTTGGTATTCAGATTGTCCTTGCGGATAATTTCGTACGGATAATCTATATCCAATTGGAAGTTGGCCATGATGGCAAGGTGGTCCCATAGCTTATGTTTGAAGTCGGGCACATCGCGCAGATGGGGAAACATGTTTCCCATGATGTTGATGATTGTGTTTGCGCAACGCTGGCGTTCTGCACGGTCTTCGATTGTCAGCGCGTGGTCTACCATATTCTGGATGCTGCGACCATATTCGGGTAGGGGCATCCGTTTTTGTTGAGTGTTATATTGCATCTTTAATTAGTGATTAATGTTCAACGATTAGTGATTAGGGTTTAGCGATTAGTGGTTAGTGATTAATGGGCTACGTAGTGATACCGCATGGTATTCATCCCTAATCCCTAATCGCTAAACCCTAAATAAGTTTCTTTGGCGTGCCGGCTACGAATTCCTTCAAATAGAAGGGTTCGAAATAGGCCACATCCTTGAAATCTTGTTCGGCTATTGCCTTTTCTGCCAACGGGAACATCATGCCGGCAAGCGGGCGGATGCCGTCGATGAAGTGTGCATTGGGATGCGTGATTTTCTCTTTGCATTTGGCTGCACCGTCACCGAAGAAATAGACGGGATGTTGCTCTAAAAATTCCAGGTAGGAGTTTTCGTCCACAATATCGGCTGCAATGTCGCGCACCGATTTCAAGGCACGGTTGTAGATGGCAGCATAGACTTCCATACGGCGGGCGTCAATCATCGGGCAGAGTAATGCGTCGTCGGGCAACTCATCGTGGTAGAGCAATACCGGTACACACTGAACTTTCAGGGTTTCCAGCCCGATAAGTGGCAGGTTACGTCCATAGCAGACACCTTTTGCCATCGACACGCCGATACGCAACCCGGTATACGAACCAGGGCCGCAGCTCACGGCGACTGCATCCAACGGCATGGCATGGCTATCGGCAAAGGATAGCGCCTCGTCCACAAAGATTCCCAATGAAACGGCGTGTGAAGGGCCATTCAGGTCCTCTTTCTTGAAAACGTTCTGTCCATCCTCGCTCACGGCTACGGAGCAGGCAGAAGTGGACGTTTCAATATGCAAGATACATGACATAACTTTTATTCTTGATTTTATTGTGGCAAATTTACGTGATTATTTTCACTAATTAAAATAATCGTGTAATTTTGCGCAAAACTATAACATTATGATACAATCTATGACAGGCTACGGCAAAGCAACCGTCGAACTGCCTGATAAGAAAATCAACGTTGAAATAAAGTCGCTCAATAGTAAGGCAATGGACCTATCTGCCCGCATTGCTCCGCTTTATCGTGAGAAGGAGATGGAAATCCGTAATGAAATATCACGGAAACTGGAGCGCGGAAAGGTGGATTTCAGCCTTTGGATAGAAAAGAAAGAGAGTGCGGAAAGCGCCACTCCCATCAACCAGACATTGGTTGAGGGATATTACAAGCAGATTTGTGCTATATCAGAAAATCTAGGAATACCTGTGCCGGATGCGATGGACTGGTTTGCCACGTTACTCCGTATGCCGGATGTGATGACGAAGAATGATACGCAGGAACTGAGTGAGGAGGAATGGGCTGTGGTCTATTCGGCTGTGGAAAAGGCTGTCGGTGCGCTGGTGGACTTCCGTAAGCAGGAAGGAGCTGCCCTTGAAAAGAAGTTCCGTGAGAAGATCGCCAATATCTCCCATTTGTTGGAGACTATCGCTCCCTACGAGAAAGAGCGTGTGGCCAAAGTGAAGGAGCGTATTACCGATGCACTGGAAAAGACCTTGAGCGTGGATTATGACAAGAACCGTCTGGAGCAGGAACTCATCTACTACATCGAAAAACTGGATGTGAACGAAGAGAAACAGCGTCTTGGCAATCATCTGAAATATTTTATCAATACGCTGGAAACCGGAACCGGACAAGGCAAGAAGTTAGGGTTCATCGCCCAGGAGATGGGACGCGAAATCAATACCTTGGGCAGTAAGTCCAATCATGCGGAGATGCAGAAGATTGTCGTTCAGATGAAAGATGAATTGGAGCAAATCAAGGAACAAGTATTGAACGTCATGTAGTATCAAATAGTAAATCGTCAAATCGTAAATAATTCGATGGCAAAACTTATCATATTTTCAGCCCCTTCGGGCTCTGGCAAGTCAACGATTATCAACTATCTGCTGACTCAAAATCTGAACTTGGCATTCTCCATCTCAGCGACCAGCCGCCCGCCCCGCGGAACGGAGAAAGATGGAGTGGAGTATTTCTTTCTGACTCCTGACGAGTTCCGTCGTCGCATAGCCAATGATGAATTCCTGGAGTATGAAGAGGTATATCAGGACCGTTTTTACGGAACACTGAAGGAGCAGGTGGAAAAGCAATTGGCTGCCGGACAGAATGTAGTGTTCGATGTGGATGTAGTGGGTGGTTGCAATATCAAGAAATTCTATGGTGAGCGTGCTTTGTCTGTTTTCATTCAGCCACCTTCAGTGGAGGAATTGCGCAAACGCTTGGTGGGGCGCGGAACAGATGCTCCCGAAGTGATAGAGAGCCGCGTGGCGAAAGCCGAATACGAACTGGGCTTTGCACCGAAGTTCGATACCGTGATTGTGAACGATGACCTGGAGACAGCCAAAGCGGAAGCATTGAAAGTAATCTCTCAATTCTTGAACGAATGAAACAACGTGGAGGAGTGTACAACCAGTTGGCACCGAGGAGGAAGAATAGCCCGAAGCTGAACAAGGCATTGCTAATTATTAATAGCGTTCTGTTCGTCTGCTCCCTTGTTGTGGGTGTATTGTATATACATCATGGCGAGCCTCGTTCCAGTATTTCAATGTTTCTTATCTCTGTAGTGACGATTTTCAATGCTTGGGCTGCCTGGCGTGCGTTGCAAAGACGTCCTTTGTAAGGTTGTATATGAATAAGAATAAATGAATATAGGAATCTTCAGCGGCTCGTTCAACCCGATACACATCGGACATTTGGCCCTCGCCAACTATCTTTGCGAATACGGGGACCTGGACGAAGTGTGGTTTATGGTCACCCCCCACAATCCGCTGAAGGAAGAAAACGATCTGATGGATGACAAGTTACGTTTGAAGCTGGTGCAGCTAGCCACTGAGGGTTATCCCAAGTTTCGCGCTTCCGATTTTGAATTCCATCTGCCTCGGCCTTCTTATACTGTTCATACGTTGGATGCGCTGAAACGGACTTATCCCCAACACACTTTCCATCTTGTCATTGGTTCGGACAACTGGAGGCTGTTCCACCGTTGGTACGAGTCGGAACGCATTATTGCCGAAAATCATCTTCTGGTTTATCCCCGTCCCGGCTATCCGGTAGAGGCCACCTTTTTACCGCAGAATGTGCGGACAGTTTCTTCTCCGGTATTCGAAATCAGCTCCACTTTTATCCGTCGGGCCATAGAGGAGGGAAAAGACGTACGCTACTTCCTGCATCCGGCTGTGTGCGATGAACTCAAACGGATGCAGAATGAATCTTTAAACTGAAATAAATGTCTGTATTTGTACGTGTTTTCATATTTATTTCTTATTTTTGAACGTATCAACCTTGAATGCATGGAAGAGTTTTCTTAATACATAGATATTCCTTAATTTAATAATCCGCATATGAGAAAAGAACTACTGTTACTGGGAGCATTCGGTATGCTGACGACAGCGACGCTTTGTGCGCAAGAATTTCATTTGCAACCTACTCCCCAAGAATATATTACGCAAAAAGATTCTGTTGATATTCCCCGACAATACCAGATCCTTTCCGGCAATTCCGTGCAGGACGGACCTGCGTTGCCTTTACTCCGTTCATTGATGCCGGAAGAGGTGCTTGGCGCTTCTTTCCGTGTATATATAGGAGTGAAAGGAGATAAGATTATCAAGAAATATCAACATCGGATTCCACGCAAATCCGAAGGTTATTTCCTGAAAATAGAAAAAGACTGCATCGTCATAGCCGGTGCTGACGAACGGGGAGCGTACTATGGTGTACAGACTCTTGCGCAGTTGCTTGCTTTAGACAAGCTGCCTTTGGCTGAAGTGACGGACTATCCTGATGTTCCCTATCGGGGTGTGGTAGAAGGTTTTTACGGTGCTCCCTGGAGTCAGGAGGCGCGTATACGCCAGCTTGATTTTTATGGTCGGAACAAAATGAATGTCTATATCTATGGACCGAAAGACGACCCTTATCACCGGACTCCCAACTGGCGCAAGCCTTATCCTGCCCAAGAAGGAGAACAACTGAAGGTATTGGTAAATAGGGCGAAGGAGAACAATGTCATTTTCTATTGGGCCATTCATCCGGGTCAGGATATTCGCTGGAATGAAGAAGACCGCTCGTTATTGTTGCAGAAGTTCGAAAGCATGTACCAGTTGGGTGTGCGTGGTTTTGCCGTTTTCTTTGATGATATTTCGGGTGAAGGGACAAAGGCGGACAAGCAGGCTGAACTGTTGAACTATATTGACGACCATTTTGTAAAAGTCAAGCGGGATGTTGCACCATTGATATTGTGTCCCACAGAGTACAACAAGTCATGGACCGATGTAGAAGGAGGCTATCTCACTACGCTTGGTGATAAGTTGAACGAGGGTATCAAGGTGATGTGGACCGGTGATATGGTAGTTGCTACTATAGATAAGTCTACGCTGGACTTCGTCAATCCGCTGCTGAAACGTAAGGCGTATATTTGGTGGAATTTCCCCGTTTCGGATTATGTACAAGACCATTTGCTGCTAGGGCCAGTTTATGGAAACGGGCTTGATATAAAAGATGATATGTCTGCTTTTGTTTCCAATCCGATGGAACATGCCGAGGCTTCCAAAATCTCTCTGTACAGTGTAGCTGATTATACTTGGAATATGGAGAATTATGATAGTGAAACTTCTTGGAAACATGCAGTCAGAGACCTTATGCCACTTCATGCCGAATATTTGGAAATCTTCGCTGCTCATAATTCCGACCCGGGACAGAATGGACATCGCTTCCGTCGTGAAGAGTCCGTTGCCATTCAGCCTGCTCTCTCTGCCTTGTTGAAAGCCTATCAAGAGAAAAACGAGATAGATGAAGATGCCTATCGGCAGGTAGCTGAGGAATGCCGGAAGATAATCGTTGCCGCTGATGGATTGCTTGCGTCGGGAAATGAGAATCGTCCGTTGATAACTGAAATAAGGCCTTGGCTCATTCAGTTCAAACAAGTGGGAGAGTATGGTGCGGAGGTGCTGAACATGATACGCCTGCGCCAGCAGAAGGATGCATTTATAGGTAGCTACGAACACGCCCGCGCCCTGCTGGTGCTGATGGGTGAGACGGATGCCCAATATAAAGCGGGCATAAAGAGCGGCAGCCTGCATCTGATGCCTACTTTCAATGCTTTGTTCGAAGCGGCGACAACGGGCTATAATGCAGCGTTCCATGCCGGGCTTGATACAAAGGCTGTTTATTCTCCCTACACGTTGAAGAGCGACGTGAATCAGTTGGCTTCGCTTCCTATTCAGCAGAAGGGAAAGGTGAATACAATTATTCCGTCCAATGAAGTCATCAACTGGCAGGCAGGCGGTGTGCTGACCATTTCGATGGATTATGCCCGCCAGTTGAGTTCGGTGCTTATCGATTTGGGAGATGCGGAGGTTGCTGATTCGAAGTTTAAACTGGAAGTAACTTCGGATGGCACAAACTGGCAGGCGGTGGATTTGAAGCCGGGATACAGAACGCAGGTGAAGGCATCTCTCAAAGATTTGAGCGTTGCGAAGATGAGGCTGGTGAATGTATCCGACACAGAGCAGAAGGTGTATTTCAAAATGTTCCGTTTTACGGAGAATTGATATGGTTCCTGATTCTTAAAATAGAGTTACGCGCCTGGGACGATGCTCCCCGTTGTTCTTAAGATCGGAATGACGGGGAGCACTTTTTTAGGAAGTTATTCAAGGCATTTGTCCAAGTCGCGGATGATTTGCTCTTTATCCATATTTTGTCCGATGAATACTATCTTCAGCATGCGGTCGCCGTATTGCTCGTCCCAGTCTCTTAGCAATCCCGGTTCTTGGCGCATCAGTTCTATCATGTCTTCTTCGGGGGCGGTGGCATACCATTGTCCGGCTTCAGTTATTTTCTTCTGTATACCTGCTTGTTCAAAGAGGAAGGACATGTCGCGGTTGTGGCTGAAGTAGCAGACACCCTTGGCGCGGATAACGCTGCGGGGCCATTTGGTAGCGACATAGTGGTCGAACTTATGAATGTCGAATGCAGGACGGCGGTAGTAGACAAATGTGCCAATACCGTATTCTTCTACTTCACCTCCTTCGTGATGGTGGTGATGACATTTCTCGTGATGATGTTCGCTTTCATGATGATGTTCATCTTCGTGATGGTAATGCGCCTCTTTTTCCTCCTCTTCGCTTACTTGTTGCTCTATGCCACGAATCCATCCGGCGGAAGTTGCGGCACGTTCAAAGTTAAAGAGGTGGGTATGGATAATCTTATCCAGGTCTACATCTGCATAGTTGCACTCTATAATTTGGGCACCGGGTTGCAAGGTGTGGATAATCTGCCTGATACGTTTTAATTCCTCGGGCTGTACTTCTGCTGCTTTGTTCAGCAGGATAATATTGCAGAACTCAATCTGCTGAATGATGAGGTTTTCTATATCTTCCTCATCAATGCCTTTGCGTGTCAAATCATCTCCGCAAGAAAATTCACTTTGCAGACGTAAGGCGTCCACCACGGTGGTAATGCAGTCTAAGCGGCAAATACCATATTTAGTATACGCTCCTCCCATATGAGGAATGGAGCAGAGTGTTTGGGCAATAGGCTCCGGTTCACAGATGCCACTCGCCTCAATCACGATGTAGTCGAAGCGTTGCATCTTCATGATTTCGAACATCTGCTCTATCAAGTCTGTCTTCAGCGTACAGCAGATACAACCATTCTGTAGAGCTACCAGACTTTCCTCTTTCTTTCCCACCACGCCACCTTTCTGTATAAGGTCTGCATCAATGTTCACCTCGCCTATGTCATTGACGATAACGGCAAACTTAATGCCACGTTTATTAGAAAGGATGTGATTTACCAACGTCGTTTTGCCACTACCCAGATAACCGGTCAACAGCAGTACGGGGATTTCTATTGTATTCATAATCGTTTGATTTTATTCAATGATGATGGTCTTCTTTCATTAACTTCTGCAAAAGTATCTGATTTATGTGACAATGGATTGGAAAAGAGACAAATTTTTGTTTCTTCTATATTATCTAAACAGAAAAAAGGTGAAAAGCTTTGAGCTTCTCACCTTTCTTCTGTTGTAGTTGTACTATGGCTTTTATTCTTACAGAATCCCTTGTGCCATCATAGCCTTCGCTACCTTCATAAATCCGGCCACATTGGCACCCTTCACGTAGTTTACATAACCGTCGGCTTCTGTGCCGTATTGTACGCAAGCTTCGTGAATATTCTTCATGATACTCTTCAGTTTCTCGTCTACCTCTTCTGCACTCCAGCTCAATTTGATGGAATTCTGAGTCATTTCAAGACCGGATACTGATACACCGCCGGCGTTGGCTGCCTTACCTGGAGCATACAGAATCTTTGCATCTTGGAATACGCGGATTGCTTCAGGGGTAGAAGGCATGTTTGCACCTTCGGACACAGCCATGACACCATTAGCAATTAGTTTTTTTGCATCATCTCCGTTTATTTCATTTTGAGTTGCAGAAGGCAAGGCGATGTCTGCTTTTTCACCCCAAGGACGTGCACCTTCTACATACTTGACACCCGGATATTGTTCAGCATATTCGCGGATACGTCCACGATAGAGGTTTTTCAGTTCCATGATGTAATCCAACTTTTCGCGGTCAATGCCGTCCGGATCGTATACATAACCGTCAGAATCAGACATGGTCAATACCTTACCGCCCAATTCCAATACTTTCTCGGCCGTATATTGAGCCACATTACCGGAACCGGAAATCAGACAAGTTTTGCCTTTCAGGTCAGTACCCTTAGTCTTCAACATTTCCATCAAGAAGTAGATGTTACCGTAGCCGGTAGCTTCCGGACGAATCAGCGAACCGCCGAACTCACGGCCCTTACCGGTGAAAGTACCCGTAAATTCATGAGCCAGCTTCTTATACATACCGAACATGAAACCTACTTCGCGACCACCTACACCGATATCACCGGCAGGTACGTCTGTTTCAGGACCGATATGACGCCACAACTCCAGCATGAAAGCCTGAACGAAACGCATAACCTCAGCATTCGACTTGCCGCGCGGAGAGAAGTCCGAACCGCCTTTACCGCCACCCATGGGCAGAGTTGTCAATGAGTTTTTAAATGTCTGCTCGAAAGCAAGGAATTTCAGGATGCTCAGGTTTACAGAAGCGTGGAAACGAACACCGCCTTTATAAGGGCCGATAGCGTTGTTGTGCTGCACACGATAGCCCATGTTGGTTTGTACGTTACCTTTATCGTCTACCCAAGTAACACGGAATTGGTAAACGCGATCGGGGATGCAAAGACGTTCAATCAGATTGGCTTTGTCAAACTCCGGATGCTTGTTATACTCTTCTTCAATCGTAGAAAGAACTTCTTCTACTGCTTGATGATACTCCGGTTCGTTGGGGAACCGTCTTTTCAGGTCTTCTAATACCTTAGCTGCATTCATAATCTATTTCTTTTATTGGTTGCTACTATATGTTACCTAAAACAATTCGATTTTCGGTTTGTTTCCTTTTCCTCTCATTGCGGTTGCAAAAGTACACATAAAAATGAAACGGGCAAACATTTTATAAAGAAAATGCGGTATAAAACAACAATTTTATTGTTTTATACCGCAAAATGGAATAAAAAGATATTATTTATCCTCTTTTTAGAGACTTTATGACGGGAATAAACACTAAAGCCGCCGAAATGGCAAGCGTTAGGATAATTGGACCGTCAATTCGTTCGACAGATATCAAAACAATGTAGCAAAGTGCTGCCCAAAGCAGCACAATGCAAACTATTTGGAATTTTGATAACGGTCGTCTCATTTGGCAGCCTTCTTTTTGTCTACGATAGCATCGATAACTGCTACTGCAGTGATGTTAACGATATCGCGCACGGAGCTCTCAAAATCGGTAAAGTGGATAGGCTTGTTCAATCCCATTTGGATAGGACCAATCAGTTCGGAGTCCGTATCCATCGCCTGCAACAGCTTGTAAGCAGAGTTTGCAGAACTCAAGTTCGGGAAAATCAGTGTGTTTACGTCTTTTCCTTTCAGGCGTGTAAACGGGTACTTGGCATCACGCATTTCGCGGTTCATGGCGAAATTCACCTGCATTTCTCCGTCAATGGCAAGGTCAGGATAGTTTTGTTGCATATAATCCACTGCTTCGTGTACACTTACCGGGCTACCTTCCTTATCCGCACCGAAGTTGGAGTAACTCAACATGGCCATTACCGGTGTATGATTGAAGAAGCGGACGGTATATTCCGACAGCTTGGCAATATCGATTAGCGTTTCGGCATTGGGATGACGGTTAATCAGCGTATCGGCCAGGAAGTATGTACCTTTTTTGGAGTTCAGGATATGCATGGTGCCGAAATGCTTGTATTCCGGACGGATGCCGATGACTTCCTTGGCAACCTTGATGGTATTGCTGTATTTGGTGTAAAGACCTGTGATGAAAGCGTCTGCTTCACCCGTTTCCACCATCATCATACCAAAGTAGTTACGTTCGAACATTTTGTCATTGGCTTCTTCGTAAGTGACGCCTTCGCGGGCACGTTTTTCGGATAGAATGCGGGCATAGCGTTCACGGCGCGGCGCTTCATCCGGATGACGCAGATTTACTATCTCAATACCTTCAAGGCTAAGGTCTAGTTCTTTTGCCAGCTTCTCGATAGCTTCGTCGTTGCCCAATATAATAGGATGACAGATACCTTCAGCCTTGGCTTCCACAGCAGCTTTCAGCATATTGGGGTGGATGCCTTCGGCAAATACCACACGTTGCGGGTTGCGGCGGGCGGTGTCGTAGAGTTGGCGGGTCAGTTTGCTTTCGTAACCCATCAGCTCGCGCAGTTGCAGGCGGTAGGCATCCCAGTCTTCGATGTCTTTGCGGGCTACACCGCTTTCCATGGCGGCTTTGGCCACAGCGCAGGACACTTCGGTGATGAGGCGCGGGTCAACCGGTTTCGGGATGAAGTATTCGGGACCGAAGGTGAAGTTGTTTACGTGGTATGCCTCGTTCACCACATCGGGCACGGGCTGCTTGGCAAGGTTGGCAATGGCGTGTACGGCAGCAATTTTCATTGCTTCGTTGATGGCTTTTGCCTGCGTGTCGAGGGCACCGCGGAAGATGTAGGGGAAACCGATTACATTATTAATCTGGTTAGGATAGTCGGAACGACCGGTGGACATCAGTACGTCCGGACGTGCTGCCATGGCGTCTTCGTAAGAGATTTCCGGAGTAGGGTTGGCAAGGGCAAACACGATGGGATGGTCTGCCATGCTGCGAACCATGTCCTGGGTCAACACATTACCTTTTGACAGTCCGAGGAATACATCGGCGCCTTTGATGGCTTCTGCCAGAGTATGTACATCGCGACGGTCGGTGGCAAAGTAACGTTTCTGCTCGGTCAGATTCTCGCGGTCGCTGGTGATGACTCCCTTACTGTCCAGCATTAGGATATTTTCACGGCGTGCGCCGAGCGCTTCATACAGTTTGGTGCATGAGGTGGCGGAAGCCCCGGCACCGTTTACGACGATTTTCACTTCCTCTATCTTCTTGCCTGCCACTTCCAGGGCGTTCAGCAATCCTGCGCTGGAGATGATGGCGGTGCCGTGCTGGTCGTCGTGCATCACGGGGATGTCCAATTCCTCTTTCAGGCGGCGTTCTATTTCGAAACATTCGGGTGCTTTGATGTCTTCCAAGTTGATACCTCCGAATGTTGGGGCAATAGCCTTGACAGCTTCGATGAACTTGTCGGGGTCTTTTTCATTTACTTCGATGTCGAATACGTCGATACCTGCATAAATTTTGAACAACAGACCTTTACCCTCCATGACGGGTTTGCCGCTGAGGACGCCAATATCGCCCAGGCCGAGCACGGCGGTTCCGTTGGAGATGACAGCTACCAGATTGCCTTTTGCTGTATATTTATATGCATCTTGCGGGTTTTTCTCAATTTCGAGGCACGGTTCTGCAACGCCCGGAGAGTAGGCGAGAGAAAGATCGGTTTGTGTACTGTAAGGCTTGGTGGGTACTACTTCAATCTTACCCGGTTTGCCTTGCGAATGGTAGAGCAAGGCTGCTTCTTTGGTTATTTTAGCCATGGTAGAATAGTTAAATTGGTTATAATTTGGCTGCAAATGTAGGTATAAAAGTTCTAAATTGTAGCTCGCTGTCAATAAAATCTATTACTTTTATCAGTTAATTAGCTTAAAATGCTTATTTTTGGCATCAGATTTTAGAAATTACCCCCATTTATTAACTTAACACATGAGTTGCATGAGAATTTTGAAACTTCCTCTGGCAGGATTATTATTTTGTGTAATGGCACTATTTGCTGGATGTAAAACGAGTAATGAACCTAAGGCACCGGTTGCTCTGACCTGGGAAATGGGTGCAAGTGACATCGAACCCGGATATTATGAGAATACCTTTATTCTCAAGAATATCTCTCAAAAACCTCTAAAAAAGAACTGGACGATTTACTATTCACAGCTTCCCCGAGGGGTGAAGCAGGAAGGAGCCTCTGAAGTGAAGGTAGAGGTAGTGAACGGTAATTTTTTCAAAATGTATCCGACAGACGAATTTGCTTCGCTGGCTCCCGGTGATTCCATGCGGATTACTTTCCTTTGCACTTACAAGCTGGACCGGAACTCCCATGTACCGGAAGGAACTTATTGGGTGGAGACTGTGGATGGTAAAGAGGGCAGTCCGTTGCCCGTGGCTTTGAAGGCGCTGCCGCTTCCTTCTCCCGAGTCAATGAGCGGCTATCCGGATGCGACTAAGATTTATGAATCCAATCTTCGCTTGGCTGGTGCTCCTGCTTTGGTGCAGTCAGACATTCTTCCGTCTGTAAAGAAAGTGGTAGCCATTGAAGGCGATAATGTCGTATTGGAAGGTAAGGTAGCTTTGGCATTTCCGGAGAACTTTGCCGGTGAAGCCAAGTTGCTGAAAGAGAAACTGACTGGTTTGTATGGTTTGGAAGTTGTCGGAAATGCTTCCGTGAAGATTGTGCTGGAAGAACTGCTTGATAGGAAGGAGGCCGTAAATGATGAATATTATACTATCAATATAGGTGACAACCTGATAAAAATCAGTGCTGCCACTCCTCATGGCATTTTTAATGGTACACAGACACTTTTGTCAATGTTGAAGGGCAAGCAGACACCTTATTTGCTGGAGGCAGTCTCCATTCGGGATTATCCGGACTTGGCATATCGTGGACAAATGATAGATATTGCCCGTAATTTCACCGCTCCGGAGAACTTGAAGAAACTGGTGGATATTTTTGCATCTTATAAATTGAATGTCCTGCATTTCCATTTTTGTGATGATGAAGCCTGGCGTTTGGAGATTCCCGGTTTGGAGGAACTGACTGCTGTGGGTAGCCGTCGCGGGCATACCACTGACGAAAGCCAGTGCCTCTACCCATGTTATGACGGTGGCTATGACCCTGATGCAAAGACTGTAGGCAATGGATATTATAGCCGCGAGGAATTTATTGATTTGCTGAAGTATGCTGCCGAAAGACATGTCCGCATTGTTCCGGAAATAGAATCTCCGGGGCATGCCCGCGCTGCCATTGTCTCCATGAAGGCACGCTATAACAAATATTTTGAAACTGATCCGGGGAAAGCTACAGAATATATGTTGAGTGAACCGGAAGATACTTCACGTTATGTTTCTGTACAATATTATACGGACAATGTGATGAATGTCGCCTTGCCTTCTACTTACCGTTTTATGGAGAAGGTGATTCAGGAACTTAATGCGATGTATCAGGAAGCTGGTCTTTCACTGTACACAGTGCATTTGGGTGGTGACGAAGTGCCTCGCGGTGTGTGGATGGGCTCCCCGAAATGCCAGGAACTGATGAAGGAAAAAGGCATGACGAAAGCTCATGGTTTGTCAGAGTATTTCATTACGCAAATGGCGGATGTGATGCAGAAGAACGGACTGAAATTCAGTGGTTGGCAGGAAGTTGCTTTGGGGCATACCGAAGAGGCTCATCAACAGTTGAGGGGCCAGGCTGCCGGTGTGTATTGCTGGAATACTGTACCGGGCTCTGATGAAGTGGTTTATCAGACAGCCAATAACGGTTACCCGGTCATCCTTTGCAACGTGGGCAATTTCTATATGGATATGGCTTACAATGGTCATCCGGACGAGCGTGGACTCGATTGGGGAGGTTATGTGGATGAGTCTGTCTCTTTCTCTATGCTTCCTTTCAGCATTTATCGTTCACTGCGTGTGGATATGGCAGGCAATCCCATTGATTTGGATAATGCGGAAAAGGGGAAGACTGCTTTGACAGAGATAGGCAAGAAGCATATTATGGGTGTACAAGGGCAATTGTTTGCCGAAACTATCCGTAGTTTTGATGGCGTGGAATATCTTCTTTTCCCCAAAATATTAGGGCTGGCAGAACGTGGCTGGAATGCTCATCCGGTATGGGAAAACCTGTCCGGCATGCGGGAGCAGCAGGCTTTCAATCAGGCTTTGGCACTTTATTATGAGAAAATCAGCAAGAGTGAAATGCCTTATTGGGCAAAGAATGGGATTAACTTCCGCTTGCCTCAGCCGGGATTATTGGTAAAAGATGGAAATCTGTATGCTAATGTGGCCATTGATGGTGCTGAAGTACGTTACACAACTGATGGTTCGGAACCTACTGCCCAGTCAACCTTATGGAAAGAACCGGTGAAGTGTGGTTCCCTGGTAGTGAAAGCAAAGACCTTCTACCAAGGCAAGGAAAGTTTGACGATTATATTGAATGTTGAGTAATAGAGAATATTGAAATGAAAAGGGAGTGCATTGTCCGAAAATGCACTCCCTTTTGTTTATTCCTTTAGGCGTTCAGCGCTTGTTCGATGTCGGCAATAATATCCTCTGCATTCTCTATACCTACCGAGAAGCGAATCAGGTCGGGGCGTACACCTGCCTCCATCAGCTGCTCGTCTGTCAACTGGCGGTGTGTATGGCTGGCTGGGTGCAGCACGCAAGTACGTGCATCGGCCACATGAGTCACGATGGCCGCCAGTTTCAGTGAATCCATAAACTTGATAGACTCTTCCCGTCCGCCCTTCAAGCCGAAGGTGACAACGCCGCAAGAGCCGTTCGGCATGTACTTCTGTGCCTGCTCGTAGTATTTGTCGCCCGGCAGACCACAATAATTCACCCAAGCCACTTTGTCGTTCTGGGCAAGATACTCGGCTACCGCTTGTGCATTCTTGCAATGTTGGGGCATACGCAGGTGCAGTGTTTCCAGACCCAGGTTCAGTAGGAATGCGTTTTGTGGAGACTGGATGCTGCCCAGGTCGCGCATCAGTTGGGCTGTAGCCTTGGTGATGTAAGCCATTTTGCCGAAGGCTTTCGTATAAGTCAGTCCGTGGTAAGACTCGTCCGGTGTGCACAGTCCGGGGAATTTGTCGGCGTGTGCATCCCAATCGAAGTTACCGCTGTCTACAATGGCTCCACCTACGCTGGTGGCATGTCCGTCCATGTATTTGGTGGTAGAGTGTACTACGATGTCGGCACCCCACTCAAACGGGCGGCAGTTGATAGGGGTAGGGAAGGTGTTGTCCACAATCAAGGGCACGCCGTGGCTGTGGGCAATGCGGGCAAACTTCTCTATATCGAGCACTTCGAGCGTAGGGTTGGAGATGGTTTCGCCGAATAGGGCCTTGGTATTGGGGCGGAAAGCAGCGGAAATTTCTTCCTCGCTGGCATCCGGGTTGACGAAAGTGACGTCGATGCCCAATTTCTTCAAAGTTACTCCGAAGAGGTTGAATGTTCCGCCATAGATGGTAGAGGAGCAAACAAAATGGTCTCCTGCCTGGCAGATATTGAAAATGGCATAGAAGTTGGCTGCTTGTCCGCTGGATGTCAGCATAGCGGCCACACCACCTTCGAGGGCGGCAATCTTGGCGGCTACAGCATCGTTCGTAGGGTTCTGCAGGCGGGTATAGAAATAGCCGCTGTCTTCAAGGTCGAACAAGCGTGCCATCTGTTCGCTGGTATCATATTTGAAAGTTGTACTTTGATAGATGGGGAGTACACGGGGCTCGCCCTTTTTAGGAGTCCATCCGGCTTGTACGCACAGCGTCTCCGGCTTGAATTGCTTTGCCATAATGTTATCTGTTTTAAAAGTTTCTTATCTATTATCGCGTAAGTTGTCGCAAAAGTAGGGAAAAAATTATAATTTTGTGCTTAAGTATGGTAAAATGCTATAAATTAGCGGCTGGAAATTTGTAGCGAACCGAATAAATGATGAATAATTGGAATATGAAACGCATATTTTGTTTACTGACCATCCTCTTTTGTACTTTGTTTGCTTTTAATGCTTCGGCTCAGGAAGAGCGGGATAGTCCGAGACGTGGAGAAGGAATCTCTGTTTTCCTGGAACGTAACAAGCGCCCGGGGAGAGCCTATTATAAGGAGTTTTTGGAGCTGAACAAGAAACTTCTTAAAGGGAAGGAGGAATTGCGGCTGGGAGTGAAGTATGTACTGCCCCCATTATCAAAGCCGGTTGGCAATGGGAAGAAGACAATCAATGAACCTTTGTTCGGGAAAGCGCTTGCCAGTGTAAAAGTGACATCCAACCGTTTGCAGGGCGCTTGTTTTTATGTAGTGAGCGGGCATGGAGGCCCCGACCCCGGAGCTATCGGCAGAATCGGCAAAATAGAACTGCATGAAGATGAGTATGCGTATGATGTGGCTTTGCGCCTTGCCCGTAACTTGATGCAAGAGGGGGCGGAAGTCCGTATCATTATCCAGGATGCTAAAGACGGAATCCGTGATGACAAGTACCTTTCCAACAGCAAACGTGAGACGTGCATGGGAGCTCCCATACCCTTGAACCAAGTGGCACGTCTCCGGCAACGTTGCGCCAAAATCAATGAGTTTTACAAGAAGGACCGCAAGAACTATAAATATTGCCGTGCCATTTTTCTTCATGTGGACAGTCGCAGTAAGAGCCATCAGACCGATGTGTTCTTTTACCACTCTAAAAGCAAGCCCGACAGCAAGCGTCTGGCTAAGACCATGAAGAAAACTTTCGAATCGAAATATGACAAGCACCAGCCCAACCGTGGGTTTACCGGAACTGTCAGCGCACGCAATCTTTATGTGTTAGCCAATACTTCTCCCGCTTCCGTATTCGTGGAATTGGGAAATATCCAGAACACTTTTGACCAGCGCCGTTTTGTAATCAGTTCGAACCGCCAGGCCTTGGCCAAGTGGATGATGGAGGGTTTCATCACGGATTATAAAAAGGCGAAATAAGGACAATCAACTCTCACTCTCCTTTTTCTTTTCGTGTACCACCACGACTGTAACGGCCGTTATTATCAGCGCCATGCCGATGGCGCTGGCCGGTGTGAAGCTTTCATTGAATATCAGGCAACCGATAACTACGGCTGTCAGAGGTTCCAAGGCCCCGAAAATGGAAGTCAGTGTAGGCCCTATGTATTTAATGGCTTTTACCAGGGTGATGTTGGATATAGCTGTTGCCGGCAGCGCCAGTCCGAGAATATTCAGCCATGTGTAGGTATCATTGGCCAGCCGGATGCCTCCGGTCAGATATCCTCCTATAATAAAGAACAAGGCTCCCAGCCCCATTACGTAGCATGTCAATGCAGTGGAGGGAATCTGCACGGCACGGCTCTTCCTTACTCCTACGATATATCCTCCATAAAAGAATACGGACAGACCGGCAGCAATCAGCCCGATGGTCGTGTTTCCTCCTTCAAAGTCTATTTTGCCGGATGACAAAAGTCCAGCTCCGCTTAGTGACACCAACACGGCAAACAGAATGGCGAATGACCTCTTTTCTCCGAAAAAGCCCATCATGGCCAGTGCCACGGCCAGCGGATACATGAAATGAATGGTGGATGCCACTCCGCTGGATATGTTCTGATAGGCGATGACCAGACTGAAGGAGGTAGCTGCTCGGAGCAGGCTGAGGATGAACACCGTTCCCCAGTCTTTCCTGCTGATGCGGAATGTCTCGCCCAGCATAATGCCGAAAACGACCAAGGTAAGTGAAGCTATTCCCCATCGGTAGGCCAATACTTCGAAAGAGGAGAAGCCCGCAAGGAGTAATGAAATGGTGAAGAAAGGAGCCAGCCCGAAGGTGGCAGAGGAGAGAGCCGCATATATAAACCCTTTTATGGAAACATTTTGCATTTTTTATCTTGATTTTAATGGAGATTTTAAAATTATCTGTTTGCGTCAATTGCTTGATTCGCATTGCGTCGTGCAAAATTAATGAATAAAAACAAGCATACAGACAAGGGAGTGTCCCTTTTTTACAATACAGTATAGATATGGGTATCTAATATAGTATCGACCGGCTTGCCTGATATTTATTCGTTCCATCATGAGGTAAAAATCATTCCACCGCGGAGTAAAAATCGTTCCACCATGGTGGAACGATTTTTACTCCATGGAGGAACGAATACTTGTTCGCTGTCCGGCTCCTAAACTCTTCCGGGGAGAAAGTCTGATAGCTCCGGCAGAACGGTTTGCCTACTCTACCGGAATATAAATTTCTGTCAACAGTTCCTCCGGCGCCGTATCTGCGGGGTTGTTCAGGTAACGTTCCGCACTGGACTCATCCCGTAAGCTACATTCCATTTCGGGGATATATTTCCCGTAGATGGTATCGTATACGGCCTGCAGATGTTCATATGGGCCTTTGTATAGGAATATGGCATAGCGGCCTGCCGCGAGCTGTTTAAATCCTATGTCTCCTTTGGCCGTTGTAGATGAGGGTAGGACTATACATACATCGGTACGCAGCTTTTCAGCGGGCGTCACTTTGGGGTCATCGTGATAGATACAGTAGGGCATCACTTCTCCCATAGGCAGTTTTTCTTCCTGGATGAACTGGCAAAGGCGCATCCATGCGCTGCAATAGTCGTTCAGTTTATAGTCGCCAAAGAGGCGGATGTAAATTACATTTCGGGCAGGAACTTCTTTGATTTCGTGTTTCAGTTCCAGTTCCGGACGAATAATGGCTGGTTTCATAATTACAAAGTTTTTATTGTTACGATACTCTAATGGTGAAATGCCATAGAACTGCTTGAATACTTTTGACAGTGACGAGGGCGAAGAGTAGCCTATACGGTAGGCTATGTCCGCTATCGGCATGTCCGAGTAACGAAGCAACCGGGCAGCGGCTTCGGTACGCGTCCGGACAATGAACGTACCGACGGGTTCACCCAGGAAAGCTTTCATGATGCGGTGGAAGTAGAAGGGAGAGAAATGGGAAATCCTGGCCAAAGATTTCAGGTCAATTTCTTCTCCGAGGTGCAGATTTATATAATCCACTACTGCGTTCACGCACTTTTGGTATTCCTCCTGGGTTGTCTTTTTCTGTTGCATGGTTCTATTGGGCTTTTTCATGTTGCAAAAATAGGAGGAAAAGAAATAGGTTACTTGTCCGATGTTGCTATAAATGCAATATCTTTAAATAAGATAAGCTATATCCCGGCACAACTTTTTCGTGCAAGCATGAAAGTTTTGCATTCGATTTGCAATATCTTTGCATTTCAGATGAAAAAACAAATGCTTGCAGATGACCGAGGAGATTAAAAGACAACTTTGGGAGTGGGCGGCGGCCTATCATTGCGCCGGCTTCATTCAGAACGACCCCGTACAGTTTCCACATCGCTATGAACGGAAGCAGGATATTGAAATCAGTGGGCTGCTGACTGCCATCATGAGTTTCGGCAACCGTAAGCAGATATTGAAAAAGGCTGATGAGTTGCATAGGTTGATGGGGGTATCACCTCATCAATACGTGTTGTCCTGCCGATGGAAGAATGACTTCCCTGCTACGGACAGAAGCAGTTTTTACCGAATGCTTTCTTATGCTGACTTTCATTCCTATTTCAGGCGTTTGCATGCTGCCTATTCTGCTTTTGACAGTCTGGAGGATGCCTTATGTACGTATGCCGGTAATCCGATGGAAAGGTTATGTGCATTTTTGGAAGTCTCGGCAAAGAGCCCCCAAAAGAAACTGAACATGTTTTTGCGCTGGATGATAAGGAAAGGTCCGGAAGTGGATTTTGGTATTTGGGAGAGATTTGATTGCAGGGACCTGATTGTGCCTTTGGACACGCATGTCTGCCGTGTGGCCTATGCTTTGGGACTCACCGAGACAGAAACATTTTCTTTGAAGAATGCCCGCCGGATTACTGAAGCTCTGGCAGAGGCCTTTCCGGATGACCCGTGCCTGGGGGACTTTGCTTTGTTTGGAAGCGGAGTCAGCGGAGTATTGTAGCGTGTTACCAGTCAATTTCTTGTATCCCTCTGCTCCGTAAGAAATCGTTGGCTTTACTGAAGTGCCTGCAACCGAAGAATCCGTATTCGGCAGAACGTGGGGACGGATGGACGGTAGTCAGAATCAAGTGTCTGCTGCTATTGATTAAAGCGGCTTTTTCTTTGGCGTACGCTCCCCAAAGCATGAATACAAGATTCTCCCGTTCATCACTCAGTTTCTTGATAACAGCGTCTGTGAAGGTTTCCCATCCCATGTTCCGGTGCGAGCCGGTTTCGTGGGCACGTACTGTGAGGACGGAATTCATAGGAAACACGCCTTGCGCTACCCAACGGTCCAGATTTCCGGAAGTCGGAATGGGCTTTCCCAGGTCCTGATGTATTTCCTTGAATATGTTTGTCAGAGAACCGGGAATGGCTACTCCTTTCGGTACGGAAAAGCAGACTCCATAATACTGACCGGGATTAGGATAAGGGTCTTGTCCGAGTATGACGACTTTCACTTTTTCGAACGGGCAAGAGTTGAAGACATGGAAAATCTGATGGCCGGGAGGTAGCACGTTGGCATGCCCGTACTCACTTTTTACAAATGCTACCAGCTTCTCAAAATAAGGTTTGTCAAACTCCTCTTGCAGGCGTTTTCTCCAGCTTTCTTCTATTTTTACGTTCATAAGAGTCTTGCAGTTACATATGAATGGGAAATGATGTTGCAAACATACAAATAATCCGGATGAGACGGATGCTTTTATGAGTATAAAGAATGTTTTTATTATTGTATGAAACGATAGTTATTTTGAGTAAGTTTATTACTTTTGTGGTGCAATGCCGGACACTAAGCATAGAGTCGCCATTGCTGAGGTTGAACTGATTGGTAAAATAAAGGAATGGAAAATTTTCATCGTATGGATGCTTGTCCGGTACGGGATGTACTGAGCAGGTTGGGAGACAAATGGACAATGCTTGTGCTGGTCACACTGAAAGCGAATGGAACGATGCGCTTTTGCGATATACAGAAAACCATAGGGGATATTTCCCAGCGGATGTTGACGGTTACATTGCGCTCATTGGAGACGGACGGGCTGATTGTCAGGAAAGTCTATGCGGAAGTTCCTCCCCGTGTGGAGTATAACCTTACAGAAACCGGATGTAGCCTGATGCCGCATATTGAATCTTTGGTAGGATGGGCATTGGAGCATATGAATGATATTTTGAATCGGCGCAGTCTGCAGAACTGATGGGTCGATATGCAAAGAGGGTGTGTCGAAACTGGTATTCACCACAGATTACACAGATTTGCACAGATAAGCATCTTTGATTATCAGTAGATTAAGCTCATTCTGTGTTAATCCGTGTAATCTGTGGTGAATTTTGACACACCCCTTCAGAAGTTTCCAAGTGCTTGTTTTATTTCTTAGCATCGGCAAAATTGTGAACCTTGTTTTTCAGATTGTCAGCTTTCTCTGCGGCCTCATGGGCCTCATGGGCCATCTTGTCTGCTACTTTGGTGCCAACGTGCAATGCTTCTTCTTCAGCAGTGTTGATGAACTCCTTGGCTTCGCCACTTGCTTTGTGGATGGCACGGCATATGGCATCTTCCAGCTTTTTAGCTTTCTCCGTACGGGAGAAGTGGTAGGCCAATGCACCGGCAACCGAACCTATTCCCAGTCCAATCCAGAAATTAGAATCTTTACATTTCATAATCAAGTCAGTTTTTAATAGTTAAAGTTAGAATCAATTCTGATGAGACAACATACTTGCCAAAGATTGGTTCATCCGGCGAGAAAGGAATTAATAACAATTTACTTTTGTTGGTGGAGATATTTATTCTGCTTAAATTTGCGATGCACTTAAAATTTATACAAGTATGATTAGATTAAATGTTTTTATTCAGGTAAGTGCGGAGAACCGTGCCGCAGTATTGGAATCTGCCAAAGAACTGGTCGCATATTCCTTGAAGGACAATGGATGCATTGCTTATGATGTGTTTGAGAGCGCCACTCGCAGCGATGTTCTTATGATTTGTGAAACATGGAAAGATGCAGAGTCATTGTCTGCCCATGAAAAAGCAGACCATTTTGTGGCCCTGGTGCCCAAAATCCAGGGGCTGGCTGCCATGAAGTTGGAAAAATTCGAGTTCTGAATCAGTAATTTGAGGTAGTAAGGGGTTGTGTGATCATGCGTAAATAAGTATATTTGTGCATTCTTAATATACATATTTATGCTGATTACCCTTATTATCCTTGTTCTCTCCGCTGCCTTTTTTGTAGCAGGCAAAGTCCGTTCGGACATTGTGGCGCTTTGTGCGCTGATTGGTTTATTGATATTTCAGATTCTTACTCCTGAAGAGGCCCTTTCCGGCTTCTCCAACTCGGTGGTGATTATGATGGTGGGCTTGTTCGTTGTGGGCGGCGCCATTTTTCAGACCGGGCTGGCTAAAATGATAAGTTCGCGCATTTTAAAGCTGGCAGGCAAAAGCGAGCTGAAACTCTTCTTGCTGGTTATGCTGGTTACCTCTGCCATTGGTGCTTTTGTGAGCAATACGGGAACGGTGGCTTTGATGCTGCCTATCGTGGTGAGCTTGGCACTGAGTGCCGGAATGAATCCTAGCCGTCTATTGATGCCTTTGGCTTTTGCCAGCAGCATGGGCGGTATGATGACACTTATCGGTACGCCTCCTAACTTGGTCATTCAGAATACATTGACGGGAGCGGGCTTTGAACCGCTGTCTTTCTTCTCCTTTTTGCCGGTGGGCATTGTGTGCGTGATAGTGGGAACTTTGGTTTTAATGCCTCTGACCAAATGGTTTCTCTCCAAGAAAGGTAAAAAGAATGACGGAACATTGTCGGGCAAATCATTGGACCAACTGGTACAGGAGTACGGACTTTCCAGCAATCTGTTCCGTTTGAGGGCTGTCAATGACTCCCGTCTGATAGGAAAAACCATCATAGACCTGGATGTACGCCGCAAGTATGGTCTGAATATCATTGAAGTACGGCGTGTAGACTCTTCCCAACATAGATTCCTGAAAACCATTACCCAGAAATTGGCATCGCCCGATACGACCATTTGGGTGGGCGACGTGCTTTACATTACGGGAGAGGTGTCGAACGTAAATCGTTTTGCTGAAGACTTTTTAATGGAAATGCTCGACGGGCATACCACTGAAGAAGCCTCCAAAGCCGACAAGTCCCTTGACTTTTATGACATCGGAATCGCCGAAATCGTGTTGATGCCCTCTTCCAATATTGTGAACCGGACGGTGAAGGAAGCAGGGTTCCGTGATAAATTTAATGTAAATGTATTGGGCATCCGTCGTAAGAAGGAATATATATTACGTGAATTGGGACGTGAGCGTATGCATAGTGGCGATGTTTTGCTGGTGCAGGGTGCGTGGCAGGACATCGCACGGATAAGCAGGGAAGATTCCGATTGGGTGGTATTGGGGCAGCCTTTGGCAGAAGCCGCCAAAGTGACGCTGGATTATAAAGCGCCCATAGCTGCCGCTATCATGGTGCTGATGGTTGCCATGATGGTCTTCGACTTTATTCCCGTGGCCCCGGTGACAGCGGTGATGATTGCCGGCTTGCTGATGGTGCTGACGGGATGTTTCAGGAATGTGGAAGCCGCCTATAAAACGATAAACTGGGAAACGATTGTGCTCTTTGCAGCCATGCTCCCCATGTCTCTTGCACTCGAAAAAACCGGTGCCTCGGAATATATATCCAACAGTCTTGTGAGCGGATTGGGTAGTTATGGTCCTATTGTGTTGATGGCAGGTATCTATTTCACCACTTCATTGATGACCATGTTCATCAGCAATACGGTGACGGCAGTGCTGATGGCCCCTATTGCTCTTCAAAGTGCGGTTCAGATTGGAGTAAGTCCCGTTCCGTTCTTGTTTGCCGTGACGGTTGCGGCAAGCATGTGTTTCGCTTCTCCATTCTCTACACCGCCCAATGCACTGGTGATGCCGGCAGGACAATATACATTCATGGATTATATAAAAGTGGGGCTCCCGTTGCAGATTATTATGGGAGTGGTGATGGTATTTGTGTTGCCGTTGCTGTTTCCTTTTTAATAAAGTATATGACCACTTCATTATGCTGTAATATTAGGCGCGGATTACGTGGAATAACGCGGACTATGCAAATTGAATTCTTGAAATCTGCGTAATCCGCGCCTAAAAAATAGTAAGGTAGTTTTGACACGTTCCTCCTTTTTACTGTTACAGCTTTATACTTTTTTTCTTTCCTGCATAGCTTATTGTCTTTCCGCCTTTCATCGGCCGGTCTCCCGTACCGGAGTTCTGACCGACCAGAACAACCTTGAACTTGCGGCTTTTCAGCATACCCGGAAAACTGCCTTCCCGCTCTTCTATTGTCAGGCGACGAGCCTTGTCGTCCCAATGGAAGCGGATGGTGGAATAAGCTCCCTTTTCGTAGTTGTAGTTGTCATTTTCGTCCTCGTAGAGGGTGAATGTGCCGTCGGCACCCGGATAGATGCGTATCTCCAGATTGTCCCAATTCTTTTCGGCGGAATACTGTACTTTGGGACCGAACGGCAGGATACTGCCGGCTTTTACATAGACGGGCAGAATCTCTTTCGATACACAGCGGTTCAAGGTCTGTCCGCCCTGCTGTTTTTCGTTACTCCAGAAGTCCCACCAGTCTGCGCCTTGAGGAAGGTAAACCGACCATTCCGTCACTTCCGGCCGGGTGACCGGTGCTACCAGTAGGGAGCGTCCGAAAAGAAATTCGCCGCCAACTTCATGTGTTTTAGAATCTGCTGCAAAATCCATTACTAAAGGACGCATGAATGTACCGTCATTGTGGGACACATCCCAGGAAGTGCTGTAAATGTAGGGCAGAAGGCGATAGCGCAGATTAATCATCTTCTCCTGGGCATCGAAACACCACTCGCCACGCTTGCCGAAGTTCCAGATTTCACGGGGCAACTCCGTACCGTGCGAACGCATCATCGGGCAGAAAGTGCCGAACTGCATCCAGCGTACATACAGTTCTTGGTATTTGGGGTTCTTGGCTCCCCCTTCTTGGTTCCAGCGTCCGGCAAAGAAGCCGCCTATGTCACTGTTCCAGTTCGGAATGCCCATTAAGGTGTAGTTCAGTGCGGCAGGAATCTGTTTCTCCAGCATGTCCCAAGTGGAGGTCACGTCACCACTCCAGGTGTTGCAGCCGTAACGTTGTTGTCCGATAAATCCGGAACGGGTTAGGATGACAACGCGTTTGTCTTTGCTCAAAGCCTTTTGATGCGAGGCTATTCCGCTGTTGTGCATCAGTGAGTAGGCGTTCTTTACACTTCGGTAAGATCCCAAGTGAGTGGGGAGGTCATAGTCCGATTCTTGTCGGTTGATATGGTCGGGCTCTGTAGAATCGAGCCACCAGCCGTCGTTGCCGATGTAACTGAAAATGCCTTTATTCAGATATTTCCAATAAATATCCCTTGCTTCGGGATTGTAGACGTCGTAGGGGCGTGCGCCACTTTGTGGAGGCCAGGTATCAAAATTGATAATCATGCCTTTGGTATCCAGCTCCTTGCGTTGCTCTGTGTGGGTGCCAAAGCCGGGCCATGCCACAATCATCAGCTTGGCATTCAGCTTGTGTATTTCGTCGGCCCACTTCTTGGGGTTGGGAAAGCGTTCAGGGTCAAAGCTGTGTGAGTTCCACGCACTGTCCGTCTTCTGATATTCGGGCCAGTAGCGCCAGTCTTGAATCATACAGTCAATGGGAATTTGTAGTTCGCGATACTTCTTCAAGACATTCAGGCTTTCTTCCTGCGTATGATAGCGCTCCTTGCTTTGGAAGAAACCGTATGCCCACAGTGGAAGCATGGGGGAGTGTCCCGTCAAGTCGCGCACCTGGGCGATGATGCCGTCGGCGTTTCCGCCATACATGAAATAATAGTCCGCACAGTGTCCCAGGCTCTGGAAAGCGAGTTCCTGCGGAGTATCCATGAATTCTGAAATGGAGTAGTTGTCCCAATATACGGCATAGCCTTTCACGGGCGACATGAAATAAGGAGAATAGGTGAACATGTTCTCGTTCTGCATGTGGTGCATGGAGTTGCGGCGGTTGAATTTGCCGTCCATCACTTGTCCTACTCCGTAGATGGGTTCGTCTTTATCCAATAGGAAAGAGCCCCTTACTTGATAGGAGGGAGTGCCGGCATCATTCTTATCGGCAAAAGAGGTGCCGTAGTCCTTGTCTTTCAGCAGCTCGTTGCCGGCGATGGTATGGAAACTGATGCCTCCGGTTGCCGGATTGACAAGAACTTTCAATATAGAAGATTTCAGCACGGTTTGTCCTGCTTCCTCCGAAAAGTCCACTTTGACCGTTTCGGGTGATTTGACCACTACCAGACTTTCTTTGTTGTAGGGTTTGCCTTCGGGAGTTTTGTAAACCCGCACAATGGAAGGCGAATAGAATTCCACACGGATGTCCATTCCTTGTGTGGTGCATTTCATTCCTTGAGGTGTGCGCTCTGTGTTCTGGGCGGCACACAAGTTTGCAAGCATGGTTGCACAAGTCAGCACGAAGCCGGCTCTTTTCATAAAATTCATTTTCATGGTTCTTTTAAAATTATGCTGCAAAAGTAGCCTTGAATCCCCTTTAGGTGGCAACAATCTTGTTGAAACGGAACAACACTCAAGTTGATTTCTGCATTTTCTCCGCATATTCCGAGGGACGGCAGCCGTACATTTCCTGGAAACATTTGCTGAGATAGCTGGAACTGCTGAAGCCGGTACGCTCTGCGATTTCCGTAATGCTGAGGCTGCCTTCCAGGATGAGTTGTGCCGCACGTTGCAAGCGGATGTTGCGGATGAAGAGGCTGGGGGACTGGTCGAGCATGGCTACCAGTTTCCGGTAAAGTCCGGTGCGTTCCATACACAAGTCGCGGCTTAGCTGCTCTACGGAGTAGCCGGGTACATGCAGGTTCTTTTCCACCAGTTCGATAGCTTTTGTCAGGAAAACAGATTCGGATGCGTCTTGCTTGTTTTCTGTTTGGTGAGGTTCGGTATGGCTATGTACACAAGTTATGTTTTTTCCTTCCGGTGATTTCTTTTGTTCCGCTTCATAACGGTTGCACTGCTCTATCAAGTTGCGGATGCGGAGCAAAAGGATTTCTTCTTTGTGTTTCCGTTCCATCTCCTTCCGGGTGCGGTGTATGTAGAGGCGGATGCTTGCCGCAATGATGGCGATTGACAAGACTATATAGATGACGTATGCAACGCCGGTTTTCCACCAGGGAGCATGGACTGTTAGGCTTATCCGGGCCGTTTGCTCTTCATTCCAATGCTTTCCATCGTTAGAGGCCATTACCTTGAAGGTGTAGCTTCCCGGTGGCAAGTTGGTATAGGGAGCTTGGAGAATGCCGTTGCTCTGCTTCATGTTGCCGGCGGTTACCCATTGTGCGTCGATACCTTCCAGCTGATAGCGGTAATGGGTGTGCTCGCGGTTGAAGTAATTCAATGCGGAGAACTCGAGAGTAAGGAAGTTCTGGCTGTGGCTCAATGATATTTCTTTCACATAAGGAGAGGCTTCGGGTAGTATAGTCCGGTTTTCATAGCTTCTGCCCGGGAGGATGCATTCTCCATGCACATGGATTGCCGTGAAAACCGGTGGATAGGGCAGACTGGAAGATGGGGGCTCCGGATTGGGGGAAAAGATGTTGCATCCGTCGGCGTCTCCGAAATAGAGCGTTCCGTCATGTGACACGAATGCCGCTTCCGAACCGTATTCCCCTTGTAGCTCTTTGGGCAGGGTGGATGCTTCTACCGGTATGAGTATCCGGTTGCCGTCTTCCTGCAGGTCGAGCTTATAGATAGCTGTCCGGTCCTTTATGAATATGTTGCCGTCCCGGTCTTCCGTAAAGTTTGCTACGGCTGTATTTCTTTCAAGTGATAGGGGGAAATCCTTCTTGTCTATGTGGATGTGCTTATATAAGGCCGGATGGTAGTACAGCAATCCTCTGTTGAATGTTCCGAGCCATAAAGCTCCTTGCCGGTCCTGGAAAATCGTACTGATTTCTGTAGCAAGGACGTTGCCCTTTCGGGTCCTCAAGGTGGGCATGTAGTGGCGTGTCCTCTTTTCGGGGTCAATAATCCAAAAGCCACGGATGCAGCTGATGTATGCTTTCTCATCTGCGGAGATCATCAGTGTATTGAGGGTATACTCTGTTTCCATCAGCTTCTCCCATGCTCGCTTATGGAGGTCGAAATGGAAAAATCCTCCTTTAGAGCCGTTGCGCAGTTGATAGAACCCGTTTTTTCCTCTGAGTATGAGGGAGGTGTTTTGGAACTTCTCTTGTTCCGTCCGGGGATATGCGGCAATGTCATACTGTTGTTTTCCGTTTTTTACATCATAGCACACGATTTCTCCCGTGTCATGGAACAGATACAGAGATTCTTCGTCTGCAGTCAGGTCTTGTATTGTTCCTCGGCCTTCAGACAGTTTCAATCGGAAGGAAAGTTCCGGCTGTAACAGCTCGCCATGGCTGATTACCCAGACGAGCCCCCGTTCGTCCGCAAACAAATCCTCTATGGGATGCTGCATACCTTTCTGTTGAAAGACGGAGTCCAGGTTGGCAATGTATCGCTCGTTATGGAGATTGATGCACATCAGCCGTTGGTAATCCTTTATCCACAAGAGGGAATCACCGCTCAGATAGACATGGTAGAAGCCCTTGTATTGTTTCAGCGGATATATATATTCGGGGGTAGGCTGCAGAGAGGTGAAGTTGGCTCCATCATACAGATTGACGTTCTGGGTGGTGGTAAATACCATTCTTCCGTCCGGAAGTTGGAGGATATAGCGTATCTGGTTATCACTCAGACCGTGCGAGGTGTCAATGGAAGTGAATAGAAAGTCATTGGCAGAGATGGGAAATGCCATGCTGAGACATAATACCAACACTACCATGAACTTTATATCTGTTGGATGGATTTTTCCCATCTTTATTTTCCCCCTTTCCAGATACTGATAATTTTTTTGCCTATTGCCAAAATATTCAGCAGTGATACAGCAAAAAATAATAGGCAACCGGTCAATATGCATGGAAGCAGTGAACCGCTCTCCAGTTGCGGGAAGAGGTTTTGGACTACTTCTATATAGTAACTGCGTACCCATGCCACGCAGCCGATGGCGAGGAGCAGTACCAGTACATTCAGCCCTACTGTCAGTATATAATAAGGCGTGGCTACCCGCGTCGGGCTATATCCTATCAGCAGCAGGTTTTCCAGTTTTACCGTATTCTTTTGGAGAAGCAGGAAGATACTCAGCATCAGGATGTAGAATGACAGAATGCTGATGAACAGTCCTACTCCCATGACAATAGCTGTAATGAGGCGCAGGAAATAAGTTGTCTTTCCGGCATCCAGATTGTTGCCTTCGGTTTCGTAATTCTTTTGCTGGAAATAGTCGGTGATGGCTGTGTCGGTAGGATTCTTCACTTCCACAATAAGTCGGGACGGTTCAGCTTCTTTTTCCGGTGCAAAATTCTTGTTGGCCCAGTCCATGAAGGATTGGGGGACGAGAATGGTATTCAGCCGGTTGGAGAATCCTACAATGTTGCCTTTATATTGTTCCACACGTCCGTTGCCCCGCATCATGATATCCATCTGTACCAGACTCATCAAACCTTCGGAGAGTTTCGGCAGACTCCGGCTTTGTGCAAAGCCAAAGTTATAGAGGTTCAGATAATTGCGCGGAACGATGATGGGAATTATCCGGGTATCTTCATCAAAATGCCATTTGTCCAGACTGACATCCACATATTCGTCGGGTACAGACTCGAAAAACATCTCTGTCGACAAGCGGATACCGGCTTCCTGCATACCGAGTCCGGCAGAGACTTTGAACAAGGAAGGAGTGAACGCGCCTACCCCTTTGGTGAAAGGTTGGGCTTTCAGGTCTTTTATCTCATCTTTGGAGAAGGTATTGCTTTTCCCGGCAAAGCTGCCCAAAGTACTGATTTTCTTGGTAGCAATGATATAATCCTTCTTCATGAAACTGTCCCCTTCCGTAAAAACGGGAAGGACATCACGATAGAATTGTACGCTCAGCAATACAATCATCATGCCGAAGAGATTGGCGAGGAAAAAGCCTGCCAACTGTCCGACACTGATGTGCTGGCGGAGAAGTTTCCAAACAAGTCGGTTCATATTAGCCACATTTATAATTGATAAATTTCATCATAATCCAATTCCAGATGTTTGCCGATGGAAGTCACTATGATTCCCGCTCCTTGGCGGCTGGCTTCTTCTGTCAGCAGCCTGCCCATGATTGTTCCGTTCTCGTCATCCAGATGGCTGATGGGTTCGTCCAGGAAGATGAAGTCGAAAGGCTGGCAGAGGCTGCGGATAAAGGCGACTCTTTGTTGCTGGCCGAAAGATAGCTTCCCGGCTTTTTCGTTTACCTTGTCGGCAATGCCGATTGCCTCGAATAGGGTAAGGACTTCTTTCCTTTTTTTGAAGTTGGTAAGCCGGTTCTTCAGTTGTATGTTCTCGATGGCGGTAAGTTCGGGAAAGATACGCAACTCCTGAAAAAGAATGCTGAGGGAGTGTTTGCGTATATCTGTCCAGTCATTGACGGAGAGTGAACGGATATTGAGCTCATCAAAGTTGATGATTCCCTGATAATCGTTGCGGTAACCGTAAACATAGCTGCAAAGCGATGATTTTCCGGTGCCCGAAGCGGCTTCTATGAGATAACGTTTCCCTTTGTGGAACGTAATGTCCCGATGCCATACGTCTGAGGTAATGGCATCACGGTCGGCAAACACTTGAGGTAGTGTTTGCCGTAGGTGAATCCTATTCATGAGTGGTATTAATCCTTAATCTCTAATCCTTAATCCTTAAATTACATTCCTGCAAACTGCTTGATAAAGTCCACAATCTGTTTCAGTGCATTAACATTCTTGTTCTTCAGCTGCAGGGTGACGGTTGCCTTGTCCTCGTTGCCGACAGCTTCCAGATACGAGATATTGCCGAGCAGCGAGTAATAGGTGCTATACTCTTGTCCGCCAAATCCAGCTAGCATTTTTACAACGGGCAGGTCAAGTACGGCTTCCGCATTGATGACAAAGGCTGTGCGCTTGCCTTTCAGACTGGAAGCGAAGTCCGTCTCTTTGGCAGACGGGTCAGCGGTCTTGCATGCATTCTTATACAGCAGTTCGTCATTGGTGGCGTACATCTGTTTGTCTCGTATGCCGAAGAATATGTTGATAGCGCGTGATTTATAGACATATTCATTCTCATTCAATTTCACGATGTCTTCGCCGCGTTTCAGTCCCAGTTCGGACTTTTTCTCATAAAGGGCTTTCAAGGGAGCGTCGTTCTTTACGCTGGCATAGGCCAGGAAAGAAGGATTGCTGTTCATGGTTACATTGATAAGTCCTACGGTCAGGTCATTTTGGAAAGCACTGAACAAGTCCTTCACTTCGGCAGCTTTGGTAATGGAGAAATCGTTGCGGAACTGCTCATTCTCTTGCAGCACATTGTAGAACTCTTCTCCATTGATACCTATGCTGAACAGCGCCAGCGTAGATTTGGGGAAATATTTCAGGAATGTGTTTTCGATGGGGCAAGTGCTTTTGGCCTGCTTTTCGAAGAGGGCTTTCAGTTCTGCATTCTCTGTATAGTTATCTATCTTCAGCTCAATTTTTCCTTTTTCGAAAGAGAGGCTTCCCAGCATCTTCAAGTCTTTCAAATCAATACTCTTGGATATTCCGTAATTCAGCGGATTGGCATAGGCACTCAGCAGACTGGAGGGAGTAATGAGCATGTTAATGTCTCCGTTCTGCTTTTGCATCTTCTTGAAAGCAGTATTGCTGTTGATACTGTTTTCTTCCGTCTGTTTCAGTAGGGCGGGAATTCCCTCCTTGACTTTTTCCAGTTGCGATGTGCCGGTGTAGTTCACCACCATAAGCGTGGTAGGAGTGAAAGCGAGCAGTGCCTGCTTGTTGATTTGTACAAAGCTGTAACCGTCCGCTTCTGCCACGTGGCTGCTTATCTGTTCTTTCTCCGTAACTTCCAGTAGTTTCAGCAAGTCATCCTCGTTCTGAACCTTGGCTACCATTGTTGTGTAGGGGAACGAGGGAGCATTGAAGATATAGATGGGCGCATGAACGTCCACTCCCGATTTGGCAGGGTCTTTCAGTACAGCCTCCATTTGTTGGAAAGTGGCTGCATTCATATCGCTTTTCAAGGCATCTGTCAGCTTTTGCAGTGCTTCTTTAGTCTCTTTATCTTTGGTACCGGCCTTGTCTGCCAATGATTTTAAATTGACAGCGATGACTTGCGAGGCATCGGAGGGAATCACATTGGTATATTCCGACTTTTTGGACGAACAAGCGCTTATCAGCACGATGAGCATTGCCAGTACTGAGAAGTGGAAGAATAGGTTCTTTTTCATATAGTTTTTGTTTTAGTGAGTATCATTGATTCTGTAAGTTGAGGATGTGGCAGGCAACCAGTGCCGCCGTCTCTGTGCGCAGCCTTGATTTTCCCAGGCTGATGGGGATAAACCCGTTTTCCGCCGCCTTCCGGACTTCCTCTTCGCTGAAGTCTCCTTCAGGACCGATTAGTACGAGGGCATCCTCTCCGGGATGTACCATATCCTTCAAAAGCGGTTTTTCGCCTTCATAACAGTGAGCAATGAATTTCTGGCCCGGAAAAGGCTGTGTGATGAACTTGTTGAAGTCTGTCATCTCATTCAGTTGGGGCAGGCGTGCTTTGAGCGACTGTTTGATGGCGGAAACCAGTATTTTGGAAATGCGCTCCGTCTTGATGACTTTCCGTTCCGAGAAACGGCAGTTCAGGAATGTCAGTTCATCAAACCCTATTTCCGTCGCTTTCTCGGCAAACCACTCTGTACGGTCCATGTTCTTGGTAGGTGCCATGGCAATGTGCAGATGACCTTTCCACAAGGGGGCTTGCGGAAGGGTTTCCAGAATATTCACCAGGCAGCGTTTGTTGGTAGCCGTACTGATTTCGGCGCGATAGAAGCAGCCCTTTCCGTCTGTCAGCATAACCTCGTCGCCTGCTTGCAGGCGTAAGACCCGTACGGCATGTGCTGCTTCCTCTTCGGGCAGTTCTGCGTGGGTCTGTATGTCGGGAGTATAGAATACGTGCATGTTACAAATTGTTTTTGAGTTGGTTGATTTGGTCTCTTATCTGTGCGGCTCGTTCGTAATCCTCTTCTTCGATTGCTTTCTGCAGGGCTGTTTTCAATATGCCTATTGTGTCTTCCTGCAACAGTTCGTCTTTGTCCGGCTCGCTGCCTCCCATAGGGTCGGTGGTGCTTTCGCCGGTTTTCAGACATTCTGTTTCGAGAATCTCTTCGTAGACAAAGATAGGAGCATTCATGCGCAATGCCAGGGCGACGGCATCGCTGGTACGGGCATCAATCCGGAGAATAGTCTCTTCGGCTTTCATGTAAAGGTAGGAGTAGAATACTCCGTTGTCTACTTTATAGATAAGAACACGCATCAGTTTTACGCCCAGTACTTCAAGAACGGAAGCAAATAAGTTATGGGTCAGCGGACGGGGCGGTACAATACCTTTCATCTCGATGACCATAGCTTGTGCTTCGGTGGCACCTATAATAATCGGAAGCTGGCGTTTGCCACCCACTTCACCCAGTACCAGGGCATAGGCACCCGCTTGCGCCTGGCTGTTGGAAATGTTTAGTACTTGTAGTTCTATCTTTTTCTTATTCATACCTATTAAATCAACCTGACTCTCAATCAGTTTTTCTCTATTTTTCCCAGATTATGTTTATAGCGGAACACCATTCCAAATAGCAGACCAATGACTAAAGCATATCCTGCAAAGATAAGCCATACCGGTGTCCAGTCGCGGCTTACCAGTCCTCCGCCTTCGGCATATACCGAGAAGGCATCCACCACGGCTCCGCTGGCATAACCTCCGATGATGGCTCCCACACCGTTCGTCATCATGAAGAACAAGCCTTGTGCGCTGGCACGGATACTGGGATGTGCCTCCATTTCTGTAAACAGCGAGCCCGATACATTGAAAAAGTCAAATGCCATGCCGTAGACAATCATCGAGAGAATGAGCATCCAGAGTCCGCTTCCCGGGTCTCCGAGGGCAAAGAGCCCGAAACGGAATACCCATGCAAACATACTTATTAACATAACACGCTTGATTCCGAAATGTTTCAGGAAGAAGGGGATGGCAAGGATAAACAGCGTCTCACTCATTTGCGAGATGGAGAGCAGGATGACGGAGTGTTTTACACCGAACGAATCTGCATATTCGGGTATGGAAGCAAACGAACCCAGGAAAAGGTCGCCGTATGTGTTTGTTATTTGAAGGGCGGCTCCCAGCAGCATGGAGAACAAGAAGAAGATAGCCATCTTCTTGCGCTTGAACAGCACCAGTGCGTCCAGTCCGAAAGCGGAGAGCATCGTTTTTCCTTCGCTGCGCATGGGGGGGCAGGCTGGCAAAGTGAAAGCATAAAGTCCCAGCATGGCTGCCGATATGGCTGCCACATAGAGCTGTGCCGAACTTGCCTTGAACCCGGTGAGGTCCACAGCCCACATGGCACAGATAAAGCCTACCGTTCCCCATACACGGATGGGAGGGAAGTCTTTTATCAAATCCATCTTATATTTTTCCAATGCATTGTAGGATACGGTGTTGGCCAGAGATAGTGTAGGCATGTAAACAAGCATGTTGAGCAGCATGGCCCAGTACATGTGGTTGTATGTGGTGGCAGTTGAAGCATAAATCAGAGCACCGGCACCGATGAGGTGGAGTATGCCATAAAGGCGTTCGGCGTTTATCCATTTGTCGGCGATGATACCGGTCAGTCCGGGCATTATCAGTGAGGCTATACCCATGGTTGCAAAGATTGCTCCGATTTGTCCGCCTTCAAAATGTAACGTACCGCCCATGTAACCACCTAATGAAATCAGCCATGCTCCCCAAACGAAGAATTGCAGGAATTGCATGGCAGTGAGTCGGAATTTGATGCTCATAATATTAGCTTTTTATGTTTTGAATTATGTAATAGATGCAAATGTACAATGAGACTAGGAGAAAAACAAGTTCTGTACGGCTTTTTCTTCAACGAAAGAGATTAATGAGGGATGGGTTTTGGGAAGGAATGTATTATAAAAAAAGAAGGGTATCTATCCCAGACACCCAATCTTTATTAACCTTAAATCTAATACCATGAAAAACACAGTGCAAATATACACGGTTTATGTTATATAACATGCTGTTTTGGCGTATTTCTGCTTTTTATTAACTCTATTTAAGAAAAGCAGGCTAACAAAGCCTGCTTTTTCCTTTATTCTACATATAGAACCAGTCCTTTCAGGTATTCCCCTTCCGGATGATAGATGCTGACCGGGTGGTCGGCAGGTTGCGTCAGTTGGTGCAGGATGCGTACGCTGCGGCCGGACATGGCAGCGGCTGTGAACACGGCGGTGCGGAAGTTTTCTTTGCTGACGGCTTGCGAGCACGAGAAAGTGAAAAGAATACCTCCGGGCTTGATTTTTTCGAAAGCCTTGACATTGAGTTTGCGGTAGCCTTGCAGGGCATTGCGCAGAGCATCGCGGTGCTTGGCAAAAGCAGGAGGGTCAAGAACTATCAGGTCGTATTGGTCGCCCATGCGGTCAAGGTATTTGAAGGCATCTTCTGCATAGGCGGCATGGCGGGTGTCACCCGGGAAGTTCAGTTCGATGTTCTTGTTGGTCAAGTCGATGGCTTTGGCGGAGCTGTCCACGGAATGCACCAGTTTGGCGTCTCCACGCATAGCATATACGGAGAAGCCGCCGGTATAGCAGAACATATTCAGTACGCTGCGGCCTTTGGCATAACGTTCCAGTAGCGAACGGTTCTCGCGTTGGTCTACGAAGAAACCGGTCTTTTGGCCTTTCAGCCAGTCGATGTGGAACTTCAGGCCGTACTCCATGGCTACATTGTCCGTGCTACCGCCTTTCAAGAAACCATTCTCCGGATAGAGGTCGGCCTTGAAGGGAAGGGTCGTCTCCGATTTGTAATAGATATTGTCAATCTGGTTGCCCATCACTTCGGTAAGGGCATCGGCAATGGCCATGCGGTCGAGGTGCATGCCGGCAGAATGTGCCTGCATCACTGCGGTGCGGGCATAAATGTCGATAACAAGCCCCGGCAGGTTGTCTCCCTCCCCGTGCACCAGGCGATAGGTGTTGTTTGTCGGGTTTCCGGCTATGCCGATACTGCGGCGCATGTCGTATGCTATGCTGAGTTTGCGTTTCCAGAAGTCCGCATTGATTTCTTCGTCTTGGCGGAAGGTCAGTACGCGTACGGCGATACTGCCAATCTGAAAATGCCCTTTGGCTATGAATTCCTTTTTGGATGTATAGATTTCAACTACTTCCCCTTCTTCGGGCTCTCCGTCGAAATGTGCGATGGCGCCGGAAAACACCCACGGGTGAAAACGCTTTAATGACTCCTCTTTATTGGGTTTAAGGTATACTTTGTACATATATATAATGTGATTAATGTGGTAATGTGATAATGTGCATTACATTACCACATTATTATTGGCTTCTATCTCAAAATCTCCTGTCCGTTTCAGTTCTTGCAGCTTGTTGTAGATGTTGAGGCATGCCCAGGCATCGGTGGCGGCATACAGTTTCTGCGGTTCGGTCAAGGTTTCGGCTTCCCAGTTGGAAAGGCGCTGGCTTTTCGAAATCTTTTCCCCGAAGAGGATGGCATATATCTTTTGCAGGCTTTTATCCTGGATGCCGAAAGCGCGGACGTATTCCTGCAATTCAATGCACGCATGTTGTTCGAAAGGAGCACGCTTGTGCAGCATCATGAAGTCATCCCGCAAGGAAAGGCCTACTTTCGTTACACTTGGGTTTTCCAGCAATGTGATAACCGGCAGAGTCAGTCCCGTCAGGTTGAGGCGGAACAGAAAGCAATGTTCCTCTGAGGAAATCTGCAGCAGGGCCACCTTGTGTATCTGTCCTTTTGTGAACGATGGACGGGTTTCGCTGTCTATGCCCAGCAACGGGCAGGACTTCAGATAGGCGACTGCCTTCTCCGCTTCCCACGGTGTCTGTACGACATGTATCTGTCCCGGAAAGGCGGCTTTGGGCAGGTCTTTCACTGTTTCTTTATCTATTGTTCTTTTGATAACCATAATTTAATATTCAAAGTCTGCGGTTTCCTCCTCTTCATCCTCGCCTTGCGCATACTTCACCTCGTGCAGGGCACGCAGGGTGTTGACAAGCTTTTGTCCCCAATGGAGGCGGAAGTTTTCCTGGCAGATGGCAAGCGAATCGTTCATCGTCTCGTTGAAACCCAGCTGGAATACGAAGATAAAGTCCTTGATGTCCTGGTATATGTCGGCCAAGTCTTCGGAAATGTTCCTGGTGATGGGCTGGTCGCTATACTTCATGTCAGATACGAATACGTCCAGGTAGTCGTCTTTCTCGGCCAGGATATTGGCGAGATTCATGCGGAGTACCTCATAGGTCTCTTCGGTGACGAATGTTTCCGGCGCCTCGTCTCCTATGGTTTCGCACTCGGGCAGCATGGAGGCCTTCAGGTAGAGCAGCGGAAGTATTTTTAAGGAGGTATCGACGAACGCGGAACGTTTCACCCCTTCCGCTTGTTCCAGAAACTTGCAGAACTCGGCGGCTACGGTCACAAACTCTACGGCATTCCGGTCGAATATCACTTGACTTTCTTTTTTCATATCTTCTTGATTTGAAACGCAAAGATAGCGCAAACCGAAAGTAGAAGCAAATTAATTGGCAGGATTATTCTTTTTTCACTACATGATATTCTGTTCCTCTTGTCTTCCGGCGGCTGCTGATGCCCAGTTTGTGGAGTGCACGTCCGAACAGAGCCACTTTATTGATGGACAGCCGGTCTTTGGTCTTGGTTTGCAAGAAGGAGAGAATCTCCATAGGGGTCATCCAGTCTCCTTCCTCTTCATTTTCGGCGGGATGGAAGTGGCAGAGGAAGAGCTGTTCCAACGGTGTGGGCTGTTCAAACTCCCGGTTGGTCTGTTTCAAGATGGCTTCGTCGGAATCGTCCAGCCAGTAGCGTTCACCTTTGGCTATGGTATCCATGGCTTGTGCGTAGAGTTGCCGGTAGTTGATGGTGACATTGGTATGGATGGGGCCGGTGACTTCGATGCAGATGAAACGGCGGCTGCCGCTGGGGTCTGTCAGCAGGTCTTTCTGGTTGCTGGTGGCTATAAAGGAGGCGTAGCGTCTTATTTCCTGGATGGCGGTGCCGTAAGGCTTGCGCAGGTTTGCCACGGGTTTCTGCAGCAGATGCTTTAGAAAACCTTGCTGATTGACGCTGATTTGGTCGAATTCGTCGATGTTTATCAGGAAAAAGCGGCCGAGGCTCCGCTCTGCGTCCTGCTTGCTTTTGAAGTCGATACTGTCGGTATATCCGAAGCGCAGTTCGGGTGGCAGCAGGATGCGGCAGAAGGTACTTTTACGATAGCCTTGGGCTCCGACCAGTAGGGGAGACGTGTTGTTTCCATGCTGGCGGTCGATGTTTTGCCAGTGCGCCGTCATGCTGAGAAACCAGCGGTAGAAGAGTTCCCGCCAGTACGGATTGTTGCAGGGGACGAGGTCGGCCAATGCGCGGATACGGTCCTTGCCGTCCCAATGTCCGGTGCTGTTCAGATATTCTTCGATGGGGTTGTACAAGGGAATGGCGTCCGAGTTGAGGTAGCGTGCCACATCTCTGTCCCATACGCTGATTCCTTCTTTCAGGGCATTCTGTCCGATACTGCTTCTTACCCGCTGGTCGGCAGGGCGGAAGTGGAAGTGTATGGAGTCCCGTTGGCGGAATTCCAATTCTCCCAGCACGGTGTTCCAGCGGAACTCATAGCGTCTGTTCATGAATTCTTCCAGGCGGAAGGCGGTGATTTGGTCGCGGGTCATGCTGCTGCGGGTGCCGAAGCCTTTGCATTCGCGGTAGAGGTTGTGCAGGGTCATGCGCACCAGCTGTTCATCCGCTTCGCGGTAGTAGTGCATCATGACTTGGCGTACTGCCTCTTCTTCGGGAATGCCGGCTTTGTAGCAATGCCCTGCAAGCAGGTAGAGCAGGGGGCGTAGGTCATCGCCCCGTTTCCAGTTTTCCAGCTCTTCGAAGGTACGGTTCAGGGCGGCTTCGAAGAGGATGGAGAAGGTTTGGGAGGCCGGATAGCCGGGGGCAATGCGCATCAGCGGGTTTGCTTCGGTCTGTTTCCGTTGGCCGAAGGTGGGCTCGTCGGGCACGGACAAAGGCTGTTCCAGACAGAAAGGGACGGCAGACGGATTGTAATAGGGACGGTCATCGAGCGTCATGCGGCAACTTTGCTCCACGGCAGGTTCTTTCAGCGTGACGGGGTAGGGGAGCAGGGGCTGGTAACAGTTTACGGCGAGCCGGTAGGCAGCGGTATGAAACAGCCTGATTTTTTCTTCCTGCCTGGGGCGCGAACCGTCGGGGGTGGCAAACAGTACCCATATTTTTACGCTTCGTCCGCTGCTTCCGCAAAAGGCGGCAAAAGTTTGCGGCAGCAGGGCCGCCTGGTGCTTTACTTGCTCCACTTCCACGGCATTGGCCAGGTGGTTGACTTCAATCTGTACCAGTCCGTTATAGGTTTTTAGGTATCTTTCCCCCTCTTTGCTGCGGGCATATTCTGCGGCAGGGCAGATGCGTGGCAGTTTGTCTATGCAGGGGTAGTGTCCGTTGCTTCCGGTGATGTGGGGAATGAGGCTGCGCAAGGCGGATATGTGTCCGGCTTTGTTCTCGGTTTTCATCTTCTCCATCAAGGTGTCGCTGGGCCATGTGCTGAATGTCTCTTTGCCGGTTTCACGAGCGGTGCGTATAAGGGTAAGTTTCATGGGTTGCTTGCTGTATTAAAGTCCGCAAAGCTACTGAAAAATGACGGGACAGCCGAGGAAAAGTGGAATTATGATGAAACTTTCATGCAATCAGTCAGGAATAACGGCATCATCCTTTCGAAATAAGGACTAATACTTTTTGCGCTCAGGGCCGTAAGATTTCTCTTCCGACTCTGAGCACTTATTGGGTAATTTATTTTTGAAGGAAGCGAACCATTTCACATGCAGCAAGCAGGAAAGCACCGACACCAAAGTTGGAGGTAGAATTCTGGTCGACTACCTGGCCGGGAATAGCTTTTTCTCCGATAGGTTGTACATATCCTATGCGACCGTCAGGCTGAAGAGCAACAGTGGTGAGATACTTCCAAGCTTTTTCCACTACGGGACGATAGCTATCCACTTCGAGGTAACCATTGTTCATGCCCCATAATAGACCATAGGTGAAGAAGGCGGTACCACTAGTTTCAGGGCCGGGTGCATGCTCTGCATCAAGCATTGAACGAGTCCAATAACCTTCGGGCTGTTGGCAAGCTGCTACAGCTGCGGCTTGCTTTTGATAGAATTGGAGGTATTCATTGCGGTGGATATCATCTTTTGGCAGATCGGCCAAAACTTTGGCAAAAGCTGCCAACACCCAACCATCTCCACGAGCCCAGAAATCTTTTTTCCCATTTACACTCTTGTGTTTGGGATAGACATATTTGGCGTCACGATAGTAGAGTCCAGTTTCGGTATCGTACATGATACTGTTGGCATAGCTCCAATATTCGTAGAGTTTAGTCAGATAGAGAGGATTGTGGGTGATATTGTAGAGCTTTGTCATGACGGGCATTACCATGTATAGACCGTCCGACCACCACCAATAGTCATTGTTTGGAGTACTCATTTCGTACTCCATAACCTCAATGGCACGGGCTATCTTGTAGGCATGTGGATGACTTTTCTCCCCGGCCGTTATAGGCATATGGTTGGAGTCAATATTATAGAGGTCTGCATAGACTTGGAAACAGACTTGGTAGTCACCAAATAGGACGTATTCGTCGCTTTCACCATAGCTGTATTTCCACTCCTCCCGATTGCTGCTTTTGGCGCCTTTCCAGTCATTGTAAACTGCCCACTCACGTGAATAGTTGAGGGCGGCAGTATCATTTAATAAATGATAAACTTCCATGTTGCCTGTGTGATAAGCGGCATTATCCCAAAAAGCACGTCCATGTTCGGGGTGAGTACTCTGCCATTGATTATTTACTTGTTGGATGATGTCTGTAATTTCTTCCACTTGTTGTTGATTGTGCATAGCGGTACATGATGTCAAAAAGATAGTGCCCGCTGCGAATAAAAAGTTCTTGAATTTCATATGTTATTAATTCTTTGAGTTTTTGGCTATTCAAAATTTATTATGTGACGGGTGTTGTCGGCTAGAGTTATTATGGCTTTCTTTTGGTCTGCTGTTACTTCTATTTGTTTCACCACAGATAGTTCGCTTGTCGTGAAGGTTCTACCGCTTTTTTTCCATAAATGTAAGGTGATGAAGATTCGGTTATTGACAGCTTTGGCTTCGTGTATTATCAAGCCACATTCGTTGGTCATAGGGTGCAGACCACGAGGTTGCAATACTTTAGTCGTATCCCAGCCATACAAGGGTACGCTGGCTAATTGGTAGTGATTATTGTCAAGAGTTGAGGTCTCTATTGAAGTCGTTATTCTGTTATTGTTCATTTCTACAAAGTTGGTTCTTATTTTCTGTTGTCCCCTTTCCAGTTGCGACGAGAACTGTGGCAAGGAGTAACTACCCAAGCGAAGATTCAGAGGATTATGGCTTGATACTTTGTCTACGCGTAGCACACCATCAGCTAAAGGGATATCGGTAAGTTGTACGCACACTGTTGTATCGGTTTCGAGCACGGCATCTCTACGATATTGCCCATTTTCAAAGCTGCGGAAGGTGTAGAGGCGAAGTACTTCCCAATCGCCGTTTTTATTCTTGATACCATAGTTCATGGAGATTTCTCCCTGCTTCCCATCAGCCATCCAAGGGAAGTCCGTATGGTAGGCTAATTTATTGTAATTCTCTGTACTACGGAACTTCTGCCAGTCGCCGGCTGCCGTTTCATGGCACCATGAACGCATCTCGGTACCACCACTGTTGGGATAGTTGGTAATAAGTAAGTTGGTGGCGGGCTGAAACTTGTTATAGGCACGACCAGGTTTCAGTTCGTTAGCCCAAGGACCTTCGTTCTCAGTGGTACTCCAATATTGCGAGTCTTCGGGTAGAAGTAGGCTGAAAAAAGCTTTCCCCATCCAGTAGACGCTACCCCGGCAGGAATATATCTGTACACAAGGGGCAAAGGGACCATAGAATCCCATAGTGGGGATACCTTCGTGCAGAAAATCGGGATGGCTCATGAATTGCATCAGGGTAGCGCTGGCTATACGGCGTATCCAGCCGTAATTGACACGGGCGGCATCGGTGGTGTTCCATTCCAATAGGGGAAAGGGGGAAACAGAAGCGAAACGATAAGGCAGGCTGCGCCCCCACATGTTCATGCGGCCGTCACGGGCAAACATGTAAGGATAGTTATCTATCAAGTCAGCTTGATAATGGCCAAATTGGGACGCAATTTTGGGAAACTGGTTACCATAGTAGTATACCCATAAAGGACCATACGTCTGAAAAGCCCACATGGAGTAGTAGTCGTAAGCAGGTGAGTCGTTATACCAACCTTCACCCCGATAGCGTTCCAATAGTCGGGTGAGGTTGAAACGCAGATAATCTTCGTTCACCCTATAGCCTTGGTCCTTGAGAAAACTCATTAGAAAGACATTGAAGAAGCGCCAGTTACTCTCAATAGTCGGCCCTTCACCATAGTTGCGCAGCAAGGTAGCCAGTGCATCGCGCTCGTTTTGGGGTAAAGGGTCCCACAATGTGGATTGTGCTATCTTAAGGGATATGGCAAGGGCGCCAAGTTCGAGCATAGTCTGGCTGGGGCCCGTGGGACAAGGTGTTACATAACTAGTACTGCTAGGACGGGTCATGCCTAGTATCTGATGACGAAAATAGTCGGCCACACGGATACCATTGATTTCCAGTTCAGGGTCTTCGCGCAATAAAGGGGCGGCAACGAAGAGGGTGCGGCAGAGACCTTCGAGTTTCGCTACGGCTACGGCATCTTCATTGTGTGGGTAGGTTTTATCGAGTTGTTTGGGAAAATACATGCAGTCGTCCATTGAATGAATATAGCTGAAAGCTCCGCGTAACAGATGACGGGCGGCTGCCTGCCAGTGGCGACGTGTCAGCCCGGTGTAAGGGCTAAGGGCATAGTCGGGGTCGGTGATGCTGAAGGGGGTATCGAGGTTTTGTGTAGTTGTACTGACCAATGACTCGTCAGGAAGTTTTAAATCGCTGATATCGTGGATGGGCAGTTTAATGCATTGATCAAGCCATCCATTACGGTATATACGCAAGGTGTTACCTTGTAGCTCCATTTTCAGGTGAAGGTTGGTTTGTTTTACGGGGGGGTACCAATGGCCTTGAGTGGAACGTACATTTTCAGCCCATGAATCGGCTGTGGCCAGACGGTTAGTACTAGTGTACACTTTGTTTTTATATTGTATTTGGGGTAATAAGGTACGCCCATCAAGCACATAGGAAAGTTTTCCCCAACGGGCAAGTACCCCCTCATAGCAGGTGGTGTCTATCTTTACTTCTGCTTCGTAGCGGGCGTCGATAATAGATTCGTTATTTGGAGTGAAATCAAAGCCGGAAAAGTCACTGCAGATAGAAGTGCAGTAACCTTTTGGACGCTCACGACTCACAATCCAATCGTAGTAGTCACCTTGCATCCAAGCTAACTTCATAGCTGATTCTTTGGTTCCAGGGATAATATAAGGTCGCACATTATTGGTCTCGGAGTTAGAGGTGATGGCATAATTGCTCACAATTTCGCCATAGGCATCCATTTGATAGCGGATGATTTCGTAACGGCGACCGTACTTCCCTTCGATGGGTACCGAACAGTAGACTGCCGAAGGATCGGTTTCATCAAGGCTCATACCGGCACTGTAGCAATGTTCAATATCAGGAGACTGATGAAAATGTCCTCCTGCATGTGTGATGTGGTGTTTTGTCCAAGCGTGCCCATTCCAGCGAGCCAAGTAGTAGTTGTGACTCTTCTTGTCAGTACTGATGCGGGTCATGGCTATCTGTGGGTACCCTTTGTATCCAGGTACTACTTGCCATACCCAGTTGCGATATGCTGTGGCATCAACTATCGTGGTAGGGTAGTTCTCCACATAATTACTGAGTTTGCTTACTTGTAGTGGACCTTTGGCGATATGTTGTAACTCACGACCGCAAACGTCTTGTAATGTGAGGGTATGAATATCGATATAATTAAAGTAGAGGAAGTTTGGACTCTCATTGTCGGGATGTCCGGTAGTGTAGGTGAAATATATCTTTCCTTTTCCATCGCTGGCATACTTGGCATAGGGACGCGAACCGGTACTTTGTACCAGCTGATAGGGCCCCCATTCTATATTCACTTTATCATCAGCGTTAGGTAGTGAAAGGCGGGCTATGGTAGGATGCCAGTTGATACCACGCCAACATAGGTAAATGTGTGTTGGGTCATCAGCCAAAATGAAAGGGGAAGGATAAGTCGTATTGTTAGGGGTATCGAGCCGATGTTCGCAACCTAAAGTGGTGATATCACCTGGCATTTGTGAAATACGATAGTAGAAACAGGATTCATCGGTGTGGCGTGAGTAGAAAATCATGATGCGTCCATCGGGTAAGGTCAAAAAGGTAGGATTGTTGTGGTCATCTGGTTGGAAGTAGCTACGGATGAGCACCTCTGTTTGTTGGCGTTGGTTGAAGTCGTACTGCATGGCACGGATGTTTCCATGAATGTCGATATAACCTACGAAAGTGCGGTTAATGCGTCCATCAGGAGTTTCGTAATGTAGGGCACGAGGATCGGCAAACCAACACCAAGCTCCTTGTGGAGTTACGGTATCGGCTGTCAGCTTTATGAAACCTAGTGAAAAAAAGAGAAATAATAACGTGATACGGAGCATGGCATTATTTTTATTAGATTGATGAATTGGAATGTAAGGGATGCTGTATAAGCGACCTTTCTATTGCAAAAGTAATGGTTATTTATGAGAACTTACGATGAATTTTGACTCATAAAGGGGGGATAAATAGGTCATAGGGGTAAAATGTGGAACCTCTCGTAAGAAGAGAGGTCCCACCCTATTGAAATTAGCGAAAAAACCTATTGAATACTGTGTATGTATTTATGTCCTGAAAGCTATCATTTAATCTTGTATTTTATTATTCACAAGTAGCACCTGCTATGATAGGCCATCCCGGATTCTGATAGATGGGCGAATTGGCCACTGTTTTACCATCGGGAGCAGTATTCATGAAATTCTGCACGGCGATGGGCTCAAGATAATGGGCTTCATAAAAATTGAACCCGTTGTAATACTGATTGGTTGATACTTTTTGATTGGGACGCAGATAGTTACTTAGGGAAGGTGATGATACATTATTCTTCGATTCATCGGTTTGATCGTAAATCAGATAACTGCTGCCATCTTCTTTCTTAAAGAGTTCTTCCATAGGGCCAAAAATTTTGGAGCCTTCCAGCTGATATCCTTTCAGTTGGTCCATAGCACGCCAGCGGATAAGGTCATCATAGCGAAATCCCTCACCGATGAACTCACAGCGGCGTTCGCGACGGATGTTGTAAAGCGTAGCGTCAATGAGTTGTCCTTTAGAGTAAGCAGCCCAATCATTCATGGCTTCTTTATTCATATCGGTAGCGGCAATAGTGGCATTAAAATTAGTATTCACACCGGCGCGCTCACGTAGCTGTTGCCAGTACTTGCTTGCTTTGGAATCAATGTTGCCGTTTTTCAGATAGGAAGCTTCAATATAATTCAGGTAGGCTTCACCAGCGCGGTAGACTACGAAAGCGGTTTGGTCTTTGCCTAACAATTGGTCGTTGTAGTCAAGCGAGTATCCCTTACCTTGAATATAACCGGTAGAAGTCGCTTTCTTGGCCTCAGAAGCATATACTTGCGGTGCTAAGGGGAAGTATTCTACTACATTGGTGTTTTCGAAGGCTTTTGTTTCACCGGGAGCTTTCATGAAGAGCTGCCAGCGGAAGTCACGACGAATCTTGGTGTTACCAATAAAGTCGTCGCCAGCATAGTCACTACCGCTTGCGTAGATGGGTAAGCCATTTTGCATTAGGAAAACCTGTTCGAATTGATGTGTATAACCTGTGTTGCCACCACTATAAAGATAATGATTGAAATGGTGGGCATTGTCCAGATTCAAATCATAGAGGCGGCACATGATTACTTCGCTATAGTTTGTGGGATTGTGTGAAGCAAACATATCGTAATAAGGATTGATGGGATCGGAAATCTCATCACGAATCACTTGATTATTCTCAGTTAATGTGATGGCATCAGCCACTTGAGCGGCAGCATCCATAGCTTCGGTGAGGAAAAAGTCTATTTCAGCTTCGGCCGAACCGCTGGGGAATTGATAGGAAGCGTTATAATCCTTTTGTTTACCCGGCCAACCTTGACCGTTGGGAACGAGGGCAGTTCCTGCATGATATTTTTCCCAAGTAGCTTCGAACAGCGCTACGCGTGATTTGAGCAATAGGGCTGCATTTTTGCTGATACGGGTTTTTGCGACATTATTATTCATCAAACGAATAGCTTCGTCGAGGTCACTAAGTATAAAGCGGGCCACTTCATTACGAGGCTGGCGCTTAGAGGCTTCGGTCAGCACAGCCTGATTGTCTGTCAGTGTAGTTTTAATGATGGGAAAGTCGCCCAAACGGCGTAAACGATAAAAGTATTCCAGTGCACGTAGGAAGTAACCTTCGCCTACATATTGTTTTAAATCAGCTTCGGCACCTATAAGTTCCTTGTTTTCTAAGCGGGGCACTACTGTTTGTAAATAATAGTTGAGGGCGTTGATATTATAGAAATTCCATTTTCCACCACTTTGCTCCACAGTCCAAGTATCTTTTAGATAGCGTTCATTGGTACCTTGTTGATTGTCTGTTGCATCATCAAAAGAGTAAGTGGAAGAGGCTATACCACCTCCTCCCCAAAAGCTGGGAATCATGCCGCCTTTGTCTACACTATTGTTTTCCCAGTTTTCTTTATAGTCAGCATAGTATTTGTTCACATACGCTTGTAGTTGGTCGGCTGTATAGAGATATTTTTCAGGTGAAATTTCAGACTGAGGTTCGATGTCAAGATAGTCATTGCAACCTACCAAGGCTGTAAGTGCAAGGCCCATAAAGAGACCATTCACTATTGATTTATATTTGTTATTTCTCATTGTTTATATTATTTAAGAAGTTACTCTTTATCATATTAAATTAAACGTTTTTTAAAAGTTCACGCTCAAACCGAATGAGTAAGTACGTGAGAGGGGATAAACAGTACCACCCTGCATACCGATACCTGCGGTTTCGGGATCCATTGTATTGGTAAGACTGGTGATGGTGAGGAGATTTTCTCCCGATACATAGAAGCGTACATTTTGTAAGCCGATCTTGCTAATCCATTGTTTGGGCAATGTATAGCCTATTTGTAAGTTCTTCAGACGCATGTAAGCTGCATTTTGCAGGTAACGTGTCTGAGGTTGGTGATTCTTGGCGCTGAACAATGCACGAGGATAGTAGGCGTTTAAATTGGCACCCAATGCAGATGAAGTGTTCTCTGGTCGGAAGTAGTCAATGTGTTCGGCAAATGAAGTTGACCACCACTGACCACCGGATGCACCCCAGAATACCATTGAACCTTCGCCCGGATCAAAATCACGTTTCAATACTCCTTGCCAGAACATGCTGAAGTCAATACCTTTCCACGATGCGTCGAGGCTGATGCCCGTGCGGAAACGGGGAGTATCGTTACCGATTTTCTTCAAATCTCCCATATCATCCATAGTGTTGGCCCCGTTACTGATTTTACCGTCCCCATTAAGGTCAGCATACATGATGTCACCGGCTTCCCATTTGTCGCCCAGTGCTGTCTGTCCACCGTTAGGCAGAGAAGCCAAATGATTATCCATCTCGGCTTGCGTTTTGGCTATGCCGATAGTGGTGTATCCATAGATATTGCCGATGAGTTCACCTTCCAGATATTTATCGAGTGAGTTGGTAGGATTGGGGTAGCGGTCGATACGTGTCTGTGAATCAGAAATACTTAGTCTGACACCGTATTTGAACTCCTTGCCGATTTGGTCGCGCCAGCCCAACGACAGTTCCCAACCATAAGTGGTGAGATCGGTGTTGTTGGTGATAGGAACATCTGTTCCAAGAGTTGCAGGCAATTCGATACCAGGGCCTACCATATTCTGGGTTTTACGCCAGAAGTAGTCGAACGAACCGGTCAGGCGGTTATTGAATGCCCCAAAATCGAGACCAAGATTGGTATTCTTGATTTTTTCCCAAGTCAGTGTGGTAGAAATTAAGCCGGGAACGGCAGCCACGTTGGTTAATGTACCTCCTTGCAGCCATGTGCCACCGTTAGTGGTCACACCGATAGTCTGGTAGGTAGGGTACCAGTTGGTGGTGTTTTGATTGGCCAATTCACCGTAGGATATACGTACTTTCAGTGACTCTACGTAATTCTGGAGATGTTCCCAGAAATTTTCTCGGGCTACGTTCCATCCTAATGAGAAAGAAGGAGTCCATACCCAGCGTGATGCGCGACGGAAACGTGAAGAACCGTCGTAACGAAGATTGGCTTCTACCAGATATTTACCGTCGAAGTCGTAGTTGATGCGGCCGAAGAAACCGGCGTTGCGCCAACTCTGATATTGTCCTTTCAAGGTGTAACTATCGGCATCGGTTGTTTGGTTCAGTACAGGGAGGTCGGTAGAAGTAAGACCCGTACGAGCACCTGTTATATCGCGATAGTTCATTTGCTCGGCCTGAAAACCTACCATAGCTGCCAAGTTGTGACGTTCAATGTTGAGCTTATAGTTTGAATAAAGGGTCGGATTCAGATAAGTGGCTTTATAAGAATATTCTGACACCTGATCTTTGTTAGCACTGGTCAACGCTATATAAGTGTTGTCGGGATTATCTTTATAGTGGGAGTATACTACCAACTGTTCCCAATGTGTCCAGTCGTTGTCAGTTTTTACATTAAACTCTCCGATAATATTCCAATCTTTTAGTGGAGTAAGAGTAATTCTGATTTGCTGTGAGAGTGCGTCTTTTTGTTCTTTATGTCGTCCACCGTCACGCATGGCACCAATGTAATTGATGTCGTTCATCAGATAGCCATTGTCGTCGGCTACAACGCGGTTGGGACGGGCACGGCGCAGAATGTGGTTATAGAAATCCTCGGTCATATAGGTGGGGCGAGTATAGTCGGTGCGTACCCAACGGCTTGAATAATCTACTTTTAAGTCATTAGTGAGTTGAGCGCTGATTTTGCCAGTTACGGTGTAACGATTATAATCTTCTGTACCATAGCGCATAAATCCGTCTTGCTGCATATAGTTAGCGGATAGATAGTAGGTGACTTTTTCATTACCGCCGCTTACACTTACGTTGTGTTCCATTGAGGGTGAGCTACTCTTATAATATTCTTTGAGCCAATCGACGTTGCCCAAAGGATAGTCATAGTTGAATTTACTTCCGTTTGAACCCCAGAAAAGGCTTTCGGGTTTGGTTGTCATGGCTTCTTTCACAGCGTTGCGGTACTCTTCTGTAAAGAGGTGGTTGCCGCTACCATTGAACTCGGCATCATCAAAGTAGGTGACAAACTCGAATGCATTGGCCATTTTAGGCATCTTTACGGGAGTGTTGATACGGTAGTTCATATTATAATTTATTTGTGGACGACCTTGCTTACCACTCTTGGTTGTTACGAGTACTACACCGAAAGGAGCTCGTGAACCGTAAATAGAAGATGCTGCAGCATCTTTCAGTACAGAGATATTTTCGATGTCTTGGGGATTGATTGAGTTGAGGTCGCCTTCCATCCCGTCGATCAGGATAAGAGGACTACCGCTCGAAAAGGCATTGCCGGCCGCATCTTTACCTACTGTTCCTGTGCCACGTACGTCGATGCTCTTAGTGGCATTTAACTCACCACCCACTCCAGAGGTACTGATGTTCAATCCTGGAATTACACCTTGTAGTGCTTGTACAGCGTTGGATACGGGACGAGCTTCGAGGTCTTTAGCCGAAGCTGTACCTACTGAACCTGTCAGATTCACTTTCTTTTGGGTAGCGAAACCTACAACCACTACTTCTTCAAGCATCTCAGTATCTTCTTTCAAAGTAACCTTGATTGTTTTCTGTCCGTTGAGGGCAATTTCTTGTGTTTGATAACCTACAAAACTCACTACCAGCGTAGAATTTTCGCCTACTTGTAGCGAAAACTGGCCGTTGATGTCGGTAATTGTACCATTGCCGGTATTGTCTTTCTCTACTACACTGGCACCGATTACTGCGCCAAAAGTGTCTTCTACTGTACCAGTCACAGTGTTTGTTTGAGCGTTCGCGGATGGGACGTTCAGCAAGAGAAGTGCAGATAGAAATAAGGCATGCACCAGCAGACTTCGTCTTGCACCAAGGAATTCTTTCATTTTTTCCATTGTATCACATTAAAGGGTTAAAAAATAAGTTAATTGATTTTTCTACTCTAGTCTTGTAGGGAATATTAAGAAAATCCCCCTAAGAGAGTGTTGCAAATGTATACGGAAGTTAAGAGGATGGAATAAATGTTTCATTCAAATATGTAGAAAATCGTATCATGATACGATTTTCTACATATCATGATACGATTTTCGAGATTGAGGTGCCGAGGCGGAACAACCCCAACAATAGACAGGCAATTATTGCTCTCTATCTATCAGTAATTGTTGTTGTTTTCTTTTTTTCAAGATATTCACTGGGCAATACACCAAATTCTTTCTTAAAAGTGGTGCTGAAGTAGCGTGGGTCACTATAGCCTACAGCATAGGCTAGTTCAGAAATACTAATATCTTTCTTTTCTTCGAGTAAGTTTACAGCAGCTTTCATACGGAGATTCCGCACAAAGGCCACAAAGGTCTGACCTGTGAGGCTCTTAAGTTTGCGGGCACTCGTACTGCGGCTGACATGCAGTTCATCAATAAAGATGTTGAGATCGAAATTAGAATTGTCAAGGTGGCGGTTTACGCAGTCAATGGCTCGTTGCAAGAACTCTTCGTCAAGACTGGTATAATCCAGCTCCTTGGCTTCGAATACAAGCTGTTTGGTAAAGTCGTGGCCATGGCGCTCACGCAAACGTAGCAAATTGTCAATCCGCGCATGCAACACTGGCAGTTCAAAAGGTTTAGTGATGAACGCATCAGCTCCACTTTGATAAGCTTCCACCCTATCCTCTTCCTGTGTCTTAGCAGTGAGTAGGATAATAGGAATATGACTGGTCTCAAAAGTGTTTTTCACATAGCGGCATAATTCGATACCGTCCATAATAGGCATCATTACGTCGCTTACTATTAGACTAATGTCTTCGTGCTTAAGCACCTCTTGTGCTTTAGCGCCATCTATTGCTGTGAACACACGATAGTAGGGTTGAAGTAGTTTTACCATTAGAGCTAGCAATTCTTCATTATCCTCTACCAGCAATAGGGAATAATGAGGTGCTTCCGTGTCAACGGTTTGAGGTGCTGCTCCTGATTCCTCAGTCATTTTAGGCGATATTCTTACAGTTTCAGCAGGAGAGTCGGGTGCTGTATACGATGTTTCTGTAGCTTGTACTCCTGTAATATCTACTTCTTCGGCCCGATAATCTTCTCGTTGGGTGGGCAATAAAATGATGAAGCGTGTTCCTTTACCCTCATCACTTTCCACCTCGATGACACCATGATGCAGTAATACTAGCTCGCGTGTCAATGAAAGTCCAATGCCCGTCCCGATAGTCTTGAATTTACGGTAGTCACCTTCATAGAATCGCTTAAAGAGATCCTTTTGTGCTGTTTTGGAAATGCCAGGACCATTGTCGGCTACCTCAAGACGGGCTTTTCCGTCATCTTCCATGCTAAGGCAAACCGTGACAATTTCTCCTTTTTGATTGTACTTGGCTGCATTGGATAGCAGGTTGTAGAGTATTTTGTCTAACTTATCGGGATCAAAGTAAGCAAAGAAGATGGGGATATTGCATACAAAATTGATTTCCATGTCTTTACGCTTCATGAGGGGGCGGAAACTTTCGATGTTAGTACGTACAAATTGGATTAAATCAGCATTTGACACACGTAATTTCAAATTGCCGGTTTCGGCTTTACGGAATTCCAATATCTGCTGCAATAACTTAATCAACCGTTTTACATTAGCTGTCATCACCTCATATTGCTTGTCGTGTCCTGGAGCGTTCGCTTTTAGTTCATCTACTGATGCTGAAATGATAGCTAACGGGGTAAGTAGTTCATGAGTGATGTTTGTAAAGAATTGCAATTTGGCATGATTCAGCTCCTCTGCTGTTTGTTTTTCCATTTCGCGTCGATGTAGAGTCTGGGTGAGAAGGATACGATTGCGGACAGTGCGGAAAATGAAGTAACTGATGGTTGCAGCAATGCTAATGTATATAAGATAAGCCCACCACGTGAGCCAAGGAGGGGGTAAAATGGTAACCTGAATGAGGCGGGGTTCATTATTCCATACACCATTGGCATTGGAAGCGCGTAAATGGAAAGTGTAGTTCCCTGGTTTTAAGTTGTTGTAAAAAGCTAAACGCTTGGAGGCGTCGGTGTATACCCAATCGTGTTGAAAACCATCCAGTTTGTAGGCATAACGATTACCATTAGGATAGATAAAATCGAGGGCCGAGAACTCAAAAGTAAAATTATTCTGTTTATGATTGAGAGTGATGTGGTCAGTGAAAGTGGGAACCCATAAAGATACACCTGCGCGTTCGTCGGGTGTGAGTTGTGCCCATGAATGGTCAAATATCTGAATGTTTGTCACCGCGAATTGTACCGGTTTTTCTTGTAATGTAATTTCAGTAGGGCGAAAACTGTTGTAGCCACAATGGCCACCAAAGAAAAGTTCTCCATCCGGACTGATAGCTGCAGCATTACGATTGAATATATTGTCTTGTAAGCCATCGGCAGCTGTAAAAAGTCGGAAAAGTGCATTCTCGGCATCATCTGCAACAGAAAGGCGAATAAGACCTGCATTACTGCCAAGCCAAAGAATTCCTGAGTTGTCCTCAATAATGCTTACTATGGCATCACCTGGTAGATTCCAAGCGAGATGCACGGGACGAAAACGATCCTCCGTGCGGTTAAAGAGTGCTAGTCCTCCTCCTTCTGTTCCAGCCCAAATACGACCGAGGCTATCACGAAAAATGCAATTAATGAAGTTGTTACAAATGCGGCCGTTCTCTGAAGTGTAAACTTTGACATGATACTGCCGCCAGTCAGCACCCTGCCCGGTTATACGGAGTATACCGCCTCCAGGGGTGGCAGCCCACATTTCACCATCGGTTCCTCGTACTATGGCATTAATGGAGTAGGCATCCAATGTATGTACATCGGAACAATCATGACTACAAGGAACGGAATCTAGACGAATAGTTTGTGATTTGTTGTTTTTAGGTACTATAGTGATACCGCTGTGGGTGGCAAACCAGAAGTTTCCATCAGCGTCCTCGCAAACGTCGTATACAGAAGCATCTTTGAAATAGGAATTATCATAGACGCGTTTCAAACGCTGCCCTCGTGGCGCATAGGGGTCGAATTCAAATGCACCACCATTATTGAATACACATACTATAATGTTTCCGGTTGATTGTATTTGAGATAGTTGTACTACCGAAGAAGTGACAAGTTGCAGCTCTGGTTCACCTAACTCGGTGTAGTGAGTGAATTGGCCTGTTGCGGGGTCAATAACACCGAATCCGGTTGTACTGATTGTCACCCACAATCGCCCTTTACGATCGATGAGCATACTACGGACTGCATTTGACTTAAATCGTTCTTTTACTTTTTCTAATCGATGAAGGATAAAATTGGGTTGATGGGTATTGACACAATTTATGCCTCCTCCCAACATACCTATCCACATTAAACCTTGACGATCTGCTAGCAGGGTTGCCACTTCACTGCCACTGATTGATTGGTCTGTGAATCCGGCATAATAGTTGTGGAAGACTCCGTCACTGTTAAGTGGCAGCACACTAAGCCCCGAACGAGTGCCTACCCACAATGAATGGGTATTTGGATCTTCGGCCAGTGAGTAAATTAAATTGTCGGAAACAGAATATGGATCATGGGCATTATGAGAATAGGTGGTCCATGACACTCGCTCCATATCATACGGATGATGAAGTAATTGGACTCCTATATCCCAAGCGCCGATCCAAATGCGATGTTGGCTATCCTCAAACACTAGATGGGCAGAATTTTGCAGATTCATTTGTGGATAGTCAATTAATCTATTATTCTCTGCGTCATAGCGATAAAGGCCGGCATTCTGGGTACCAATCCATAAGTCGCCTCTATGGTCTTGCATCAGTGACTTTATTGGCGTGTCTGGAAATCTCCCATCAGTGTTATCTTCTGTATAATGTACAAAACAGTCTTTTGATTCTTGATACTCAAAAAGCCCATTGTCGGAGCCTATTAAAATGCGTCCTCCGCGAGTGATAAGAATCTGTGAAACCACATTGGTGTTCACTTCCTCGGTAGTAAACTTGCGTACTTTACCTGTGCGTTTGTCCAAACGGTTCACACCATTTGCTGTTCCTATCCATAGACGATGCAAACTATCCTCAGCTACGCACATAATACTATTGCTTGTCAGTAAATCGGGGCTAAAAAGATTGGATTTATAGGTAGTAAGGGTATGACCATCGTAGAGGAAAAGGCCGCTACGGGTACATATCCAAAGAAAACCGTCGCAATCTTGATAAATGCTTTGTACGCTCTTATTGGGGAGAGAAGAAAGTACTGATGGGGTAATGAATGTGGGAGCAGAAGCAGATTGTGCAACCTTCACTGTTGACCATGCAGAATTGGTCAACAGAGGAAAAAATAATGAGACCAACAAAATGGTTATTGTCAGATAATTAAGTCTACTACCTTGGTTTTTCATATGTATTTTTAGAAGATAACTGCAAATATAAGCCAAATTATATGATTCTGCAATAATATCTCTTTAGTACCACAGATTTTAGTTCTTTGAGCGACGGTCATGGATAAATTATACTATCGCGGTTATTGTTATGTTTTGTTTTTTGAAAAGCTACCCGCTATTGAAGTTGATTCCATCAATAGCGGGTAGCTTGTGATATGTTTGATTTTAGTTCTCCTTATGCACTTTATCTGTCCTTTTATTCCGGCTGTACGTCGTAATCCGACTGGTTTTTCACGCCGACAATGTCTTGCTTCTTCACCTCGGTTGTTAATATGTGCTGCAACTGCTGTGAGGTCAGCGTCTCGGTGGGAGAGAACTCAGCCGACTTCATATAGCTTAAAATGGCATTGCGCAGCTGACCTCCTTCCGGAGTGTGGCGAATTGCTTCGAGGTTGCTCATACAAACCAATACCTTACCGTTGTCTACGGCAAATTCGAACAGCAAGCCTAACTTGTGGTTCCGTTCCACATTGTCTACTACTTGGATAAGCGGCTTGTATTCGTGGCGCGTAGCATTCAGAATAAAGGGGCGGGCATGGCGTACGATGCTCCACCATTGCCAGTTGCTATGGCACTCGGTGGGGAACTGCCGGAACAAGGGATGTTTCTCGTCCATCAGCAAGGAGAGGGTGCCCGGCGAAACTTCGCGGCCGGCGTTTTCCGAAATGCTTTTGAACATGGCATAGTTCCAGTAGTCAGGAGTAAAAAGTCCGCCTACACTCTGTTCTTCAATGGCTTTGTGGTCGGGTATAAGCAGTATCTTTCCTCCTTGGCTCAGTATCTTTCGTGCCTTATCATCCAAGGATTGACAGATGAAGATGTCCGCTTCGCTTTCCGGTGTCCGGTCGGGGTATACCCATAAGTTATAATAGTTATGATAATTCCCGGTGGTCAGTGTCAGTCGTAATTGGGCAGGCTTGTCTATTTCGGTAAGGGTGCTTTTCAACTCGCCCACCTGCATTACTTTTCCTTGCTCTACATGGGCGGGGACTTTGCCTTCGCGAATAAAAGTTACGTCGTCGCTCAGGCTTTCCAGACGCCAGCATAATGCATCAGCCCATGGTTGCTCTTCGTAATTTGTCAGGGCGAGGCCTATGTTCAGCTCTTCTTTGTTGCTGTAACAGTAGGTGTCCATAAGCGCCAGCGGTACCACCGGGGCACAAAAGCCGCGGAATGTTTCGGGAGTGACAATGCCTTTGCTATCCATGAAAGCATCCAGAATGCCTACCAGTGCCGAGCCTTGTCCGGGAAAGTCTTGAAGGTCGAGCATCTGGAATCCGCCTAAACCGGCAGTGCGCAGACCATATTCAATATCGGCCTTGTAGCATTCGACGGCAAACCGGCCGGTGGCCTGATGGAATGCGTCAATCTGGTTCTGCAGTCCATTTTCGTTGAGCCGGTCACGGAATATCTCCAAGTTATATGGATGCAATACGCCGGTGTATTTCTCCAACTCCTTGTAGTCGGGATAAATTTGGAACTGTCCGGTTTCGTGACTGATGACCGGTCGGGGAGATTTCTCTATGGCAGCAGTATAATCTGTACGGGTATTGGGACGGGTATTGTTCAAGATGCCTCCTTGTTCGGCATCGACAAAGGCAAACGAACTGCGCACATGCGATGTATAGCCTTCGCTTCCTCCTACTCGGCAGGTGGTCAGAAAATCTTCTCCATCCAGCGCACCTCTCCAACCAAGAAAGTTGTTGGAACCGAACGAATACAGATGGCGGTTGTCATGTTTTCTGAATCCGTCCAGCCAATTGCGCATCAGGTCAACGTCGCCGTTGAGTTCATTGCCCAGTCCCAACATGGTGAATGAGGGGTGATTGCCCATGTAGTCGAGGGTCATATAGGCTTCGTTCAACAAGAAATCATTCAGACGATGGTTGTCCGGTGAAATGCTTCCCCATAAAGGCAACTCGGCCTGGAAATAGATACCCTCGATGTCGGCAGCGGCAAAAGCGGCGCGGGGCGGGGTGTAGGAATGGCAACGGTAGTAGTTGATGCCATAACTCTTGGCTGTCTGAAAAACTTTTCGCCAGGACTTTACATCCATCGGCGCATATCCGGTAAGCGGGAATATGCAAGCGTCGTGCTTGCCGCGCAAGAAGGTCTTGAAGCCGTTTATGGTGAACTGAGTACCTTCGGTGGCAAAGTCGCGCATACCGAAATCTGTTATTATATTGTCTTTACCCTCGTTTGTGGTAAGGGCCACGTTCAGTGCATAAAGTGTGGGGTGGAATTCGCTCCATGTCTGCATCCGGTTGCCCATGTCGAGCACCAGTTCTATCTTATTTTCACCTTTGCTCAAGCCGACTTGTTTTTCCATGTCCGGCAACTGGTGTTCTTGTTGGGTGTTCCACGTCTTGGCAGAAAGGGTCACTACGCCCGATTGCTCCGAATCGCTGTATATGTTTACATGGATGCGGGCCTTTTTCTCCTTTACAGATGGGTAGACTTGTACCTGCTTGAGATAGGTGTGTGGGGTCGCTTCGATGTAGAAATCGCCCAAAATGCCATTCCAGTTGGTTTGTGTGCCGTCGGTCCAGGCATGCGAGCTTTGGATTTCGGCTGGTACGGAACTGGGGGAATTGTCAATGCGTATCTTTATATGGTGGCTGCCGGGTGCCAAGGCCGGCAGGCTATAGCAGTGAGGTGCATAGATATGTCCCAACGTGCCGACGCTGTCCCCGTCTATCCAGAGAGTACTGGGCTTTGTACGTTCCATGAAGAGTATCAGGCGTTTCCCTTCCATCTGTACGGGAATTTCAACATCTTTTTCATATTCTACGATGCCGGAGTAGGGATAAGTCCGTGTCAATTGGGAGGTTACATTGGTGGGATGCTTGCCGTCTCCCAACTTGTTTTCATCCGTCGTACCGGGCAGTGTGCAGCTCCCTAATGAGCTGTTCCAACTTCCTGATAAATCGATTCGTTCTCTTATTGTCTGGAATTCTTTTTTGTCTGTACATGATGCCAGACATGCCAATAAGCATAATACAATGAAATTTCTCATAAGCTATTTGTTTTTCATGGCCAGTGATTGATTGACCGGTTGCAAATATAGGGCATTTTTCCCGCCTCTCTGTATACAAAATGTTTTCAATTATGTGACGGGATGTTTTTTTATTGCTATCTTCATGCTTGATATTAGTGTTGTTGAGTGTTCGTCATTATAACCAATCTTTTCACCATACGTCGTTACTCTATTGATTTTTCCGTGTGCTGCAACCGGTAAAAGTTTTTCTGTCTTTCAATTTTATTCTGCAGTTCCTGAATTGGAAAAACGGCAATTTATGTAGGTATAAATCTTGGAAAAGTGGCATAAATCCTTTATATTTGCAATAGAAAAGTGGCATAGTGTGATTATTGCATTTAATAATCGAATAAACAAGAATAGGTTATGATAAAAAGAAAGATAGATGATTACATTCGCAATTACTACGAAACTAACCGTAACGCCCTGCTTATTACCGGAGCACGACAAATAGGTAAGACATATTCCATTCGTCAGTTCGGTAAGATGTTTAAAAGTTTCATTGAAATCAATTTCGTCGAGATGCCCGAAGCGGTGGATTTGTTCAAGGGAGCAAAGAGTAGCGGTGATATTCTGCTCCGTCTATCGGCAATCACCTCCGTGCCGCTCATCAAGGGTGAAACGCTCGTCTTTTTCGACGAAGTACAGCAATGTCCCGATATTGTTACGGCAATTAAGTTTCTGGTGGATGACGGTTCGTATCGTTACATCTTGAGCGGTTCGTTGCTGGGCGTAGAATTGAAAGACCTGCGCTCGGAACCGGTTGGCTACATGGGTGTAAAGGATATGTTCCCACTCGATTTCGAGGAGTTTATTTCGTGTGTGGGTATAAATGACGCCGTTATCGGGGCATTGCATGAGGCATGGCGGAATCGCACTGCCGTCGATGAGTTTGTCCACGGCAAAATTATGGAGCTGTTCCGGCTCTATCTTGTTGTGGGCGGTATGCCTGCGGTCGTGAGCAAATATCTCGAGAGTAACAACTTGCAAGAGGTGATGACTGTGCAGCAGGATATCATTCGTCTGTACAAACGTGACATCGCCCAGTATGATCCTAATAACAAACTCTACATCGAGGAGATTTTTAATCTTATTCCCTCTGAGCTAAACGCTAAAAACAAACGCTTCATACTGAAACGGCTGAATGAGCACGCAAAGTTCGACCGGGTCGAGAACAGTTTTTTATGGCTGACGAACGCGGGCGTGGCGCTACCCGTCTATAACGTGGAGGAGCCGAAAATGCCGCTCCTGCTTGCACGTTCACGCAATCTGTTCAAACTCTTCCAAAGTGACATCGGACTGCTGGCCAGCCAATATGCCGAGGGCATTCAGATGCGGATTATAAAAGGTGATAAGGACATCAATTTCGGTTCAATTTACGAGAATGCCGTAGCGCAGGAGTTGGTGGCTCACGGCATTGTTCCCTACTATTACAACAACAAGAAGCGCGGTGAATTGGATTTTGTTATTGAGCTTGAGGGTAAGGTACTGCCTATTGAGGTAAAATCAGGTAAAGATTACGAAACACACCGCGCTTTGTCCAACATCATGGATTGCGAGGAATACGACCTCCCCGAAGCAGTTGTGTTCAATAACGGTAATCTGCGCGTCGCAGGTAAGATTATCTATGCCCCGATCTATATGGCGATGTTCTTCGAGAAAAGCAATGTTGCTCCGACTTTTTATAAAGTGGATTTATCGGGACTGTAAAGGGTTCTATTCGGAAAATAATGCTTGCTATTGAAAAAGATTAGCATTCCTTTGCCAGGCCCCCTGCTTTTCATTATCTTTGCCTCTGTAGTTTGTAGTTGCGCACAGCAGTGGAATGTCTTTCTCATAGTTGTGAAGAAGGTGTGTCACAAATATGAAGAAGATGAACCACAACTGTGCGCATCTTTTGTTGATAAGCTTTCAGCAGAAGGAAGAACGCTTCTTTGCGTAAGGAAGACCCATGCTCTGCCTAATGAAAGCCGGTACTTTGCATGAGCGAAACCTGCAGACAGCAACAGAAATGAATCTAAAAAAGGAGGAAAGAATATGGCAATTTTATTTGATTGGTACGAAAACCCGAAAACGAAGGATAAACAAGGGGAAGAGCTGACCCTGCACCCCCGGATTAAACTGAACGGCTCCACAACGACCGATGAACTGCGCAGGCATATACAAGAATACTGCTCGCTGACCGAGACGGATGTACTGGCGGTACTCGATGCTTTGTCGCATTTTGTGGGACGCGAGCTGGGGGAGGGCAGGCAGGTTCATTTGGACGGCATCGGTTACTTTGTTCCTACACTGACCTGCACGGAACCGGTGACACTGGAGACAAAGCGGAAAAGTACTAAGGTAAAGTTGAAAAATATTACTTTCAGACCGGACAAGGCGCTGCGCAGTGAGATAGGAGTATTGAAGGTAAAGCCGCTGAAATTGCGGAATCTCACGAAAAAGAGGCTGACAGATGATGAGGTGAAGCAAAAAGTGGTGGAATATTTACGTAAAAATGAGTTCATCACCCGCAGTGTTGTACAGTCGATTTGCGGCATGACCCGCACGACTGCGACGCGGCAGATTCGTCGTCTTTGTGAGGAGAATGTGTTGGTGAACAAAGGGTTGCAGAAACAGCCGATTTATTTTTTGAAGGAAAAAGAGTAGGTTGATGCGTATAGGGCTTGCATGGATTGCGTCATGTAGGCAAAATCTGCCTGCATGCTTGCATGAGGTCTGCTTGCATGGCGCAATCTGTTGTAAATTAGTGCGCTATGTCATTTCATGCAAGCATGTAAGTAAAACATGCGATAAAACTGCAGTTGTAGATTAGGAATACCTATAATCGGCAGACGAGAAATTAAAGAATGAAAACAACGCGGCAGAAGGATAGTTTTTATTATTTTTGCAATCAATTCTCAATAGTTATTTAAAAAATATGGCAAAGAAAAATTCAACAGCTAAAGATACGGAGCTGTCACTCTCGTTTTTTGGGAAAGTGGCAGCGTTATTTAGAAGTGAAACTGTTCATTTCGTTATCGGCTTGGTACTGGTAATCTTTTCGGTTTATTTGTTGCTCGCCTTTTCGTCGTTCTTTTTCACGGGAGCGGCAGACCAGAGCATCATTGACGGAGGCAGTGCGCAGGAGCTGATTTCCACCAATAATGGGGTGAAGAACTACGCCGGTAGCCGCGGTGCGCAGTTGGCCAGCTATCTGATAAATGATTGTTTCGGCGTATCGTCTTTCCTGATTCTCGTGTTCCTGGCTGTGGCGGGATTGAAGCTGATGCGGGTGCGTGTGGTGCGCTTGTGGAAGTGGTTCATCGGCTGTTCGTTGATGCTGGTGTGGTTCTCGGTATTTTTCGGTTTTGTGTTTGTAGACCAGTACAAGGACTCTTTCCTCTATCTGGGCGGTATGCACGGATACAATGTCAGCAACTGGCTTGTGTCTCAAGTCGGTGTGCCGGGAGTATGGCTGCTATTGTTGGTAACTGCCATCTGCTTCCTCATCTATCTGAGTGCACGGACTGTCATCTGGTTGCGCAGATTGTTTAGTCTCAGCTTCTTGAAGCGTAAGGAGAAGGCGGAAAGTGTGCAGGGTGAAACGCCGGAAGAGTTCAAGACCTCTTGGGGTGCAAAGGAAAAGGCGGCTGCTCCGACACCGGAAGCTGCGGAGCCGGAAAAGGTTCTTGAAAAGGAGGAGGAGATTGCCACAGAGGAAGAAGAGCCCGAATCGCTGAATGAAATCACCCTTGACTTGGGTGGAAGTGATGGAAAGATAAAGCCTGCCAAGTCTGCGGATGAGGACGTTACCATGACTTTTGAGACTCCTGTACCGGAGTCGGTACCCCCTTTTCGGGAACAGCCGGTAGAGAAGGAGCCGGCATTCCAGGTTGAGAAGGCTGAAGAGGAGGAGTATGTGGGAACGGAGAAGGAGCCGTACAATCCCCGTCTGGATTTGGAAAACTATCATTACCCCACAATAGACTTGATGAAGCATTACGATGACAATGGTCCGACCATTGACATGGTAGAGCAGAACGCGAACAAGGATAAGATTATCAATACTCTGCGTAGTTTCGGTATAGAAATCAGTACCATTAAGGCGACGGTAGGTCCTACGGTGACACTGTATGAAATCACTCCCGAGCAGGGCGTCCGCATTTCGAAGATACGCGGTCTGGAAGATGATATTGCCCTCAGCCTTTCGGCGCTCGGCATCCGTATCATCGCTCCCATTCCGGGAAAGGGTACGATTGGTATCGAAGTGCCCAACTCCAATCCGAAGATTGTATCCGGTCAGAGCATTATCGGCAGCAAGAAGTTCCAGGAGTCTACTTACGACTTGCCCATCGCACTGGGTAAGACGATTACGAATGAAGTGTTTATGGTGGATTTGTGCAAGATGCCGCACGTGCTCGTTGCCGGTGCTACCGGTCAGGGTAAGTCCGTGGGGTTGAATGCCATCATCACTTCCTTATTATATAAGAAGCATCCGGCAGAGCTGAAGTTTGTGCTGGTAGACCCCAAAAAAGTAGAATTCAGCATCTACTCCGTGATTGAGCATCACTTCCTCGCGAAATTACCCGACGGGGAAGATGCCATCATTACGGACGTCACGAAGGTGGTGCAGACTTTGAACTCCATCTGTGTGGAGATGGATACTCGCTATGACTTGCTGAAAGCTGCCCATGTGCGCAATATCAAGGAGTATAACGAGAAGTTCATCAACCGTCGTCTGAATCCGGAAAAGGGGCATAAGTTCATGCCTTACATCGTAGTCGTTATCGACGAGTTCGGTGACTTGATTATGACAGCCGGTAAGGATGTGGAACTGCCCATCGCACGTATCGCCCAGTTGGCGCGTGCCGTGGGTATACATATGATTATCGCTACACAGCGACCGACAACAAACATCATTACGGGTACGATTAAGGCCAACTTCCCGGCGCGTATCGCCTTCCGTGTATCGGCAATGGTCGATTCGCGTACCATCCTCGACCGTCCGGGAGCCAACCAGCTGATAGGCCGCGGTGATATGTTATTCCTGCAGGGAGCTGACCCGGTGCGTGTGCAGTGTGCCTTTATCGATACGCCCGAAGTGGCGGAGATTACGAAGTTTATCGCCCGCCAGCAGAGTTACCCCACTGCTTTCTATCTGCCCGAATATGTGGATGAAAATGCAGGAGGTGATTTGGGGGATGTGGATATGGGACGTCTCGATCCTTTGTTCGAGGATGCAGCCCGTCTCGTTGTTATTCACCAGCAGGGTTCCACATCGCTCATTCAGCGTAAGTTTGCCATCGGTTATAATCGTGCCGGCCGCATCATGGACCAGTTGGAGAAAGCGGGGATTGTGGGACCGGCGCAAGGTAGTAAGGCGCGTGAGGTGTTCTGTATAGATGAGAGCGACCTGGAAATGCGGTTAAACAATTTGCAATAAGGAATGGTTATTTATAGAATGATGAAATTTGATAAGCTTTTACTTGGTGTGCTATTGCTGTTGTTTGCTGTGCCGATGTCGGCACAACAACCGGATGCCAAGAATATATTGGAGCGTACAGCCGAAGCCTTTCGGAAAGCGGGAGGGGTGAAGCTGGCGTTTACCGTGAACGAACAACAAGGCTCTTATGCGGGAGTTCTCTATCTGGAAGGTGAGAAGTTTGTGGTTGAGACCGAGGGAATGAAGACTTGGTTTGACGGACATACGCAGTGGAGCTATGTGGCTTCGGCAGATGAGGTGAATGTATCGGAACCTACGCAGGAGGAATTGCAGACTCTTAATCCGTATGCTTGGTTGTCCCTCTACAAGCAGGGATACAGATTGAAGTTGAGCAGTGTCGGTGGTAAGCAAGACAAGTCTGTTTATTACATCACCATGACTGCTGCCGACAAGAGGAAAGACCCTGAAAGTGTCTATCTGTTTGTGACAAAGGATACGTATCGTCTGCATCAAGTGGACTTGGCACCACGGGGGAGTAAGTATATGACTACTATCCTTATTGATAACTACCAGACAGGACAATCCTATCCGGATAGTTTCTTTGTCTTTGACAAAAAAGCCTATCCCACGGCTGAAGTCATCGACATGCGCTAAATAGTAAATTGTAAATAGTCAAATAGTAAATAATATAATGATGGAAACAGAAAAAGTAAAATGTCTGATTATCGGGTCGGGTCCTGCCGGCTATACTGCCGCTATTTATGCAGGCCGTGCCAATCTTTCACCGGTACTTTATGCAGGATTGCAGCCCGGTGGCCAGTTGACAACCACTACTGATGTGGAAAATTTCCCCGGTTATCCCCAAGGTATCGGAGGTCCGGAATTAATGGAAGACCTGCGGAAGCAAGCCGAACGTTTTGGTGCAGATTTGCGTTATGGAGTTGCTACCGCAGCCAATCTTGCTGAAGCACCTTACAAGATTACGATTGATGACGAAAAGATGATTGAGGCTGAAACGCTGATTATTGCTACAGGTGCCGCTGCGAAGTATCTGGGGCTGGAGGATGAAAAGAAATATGCGGGAATGGGTGTCAGCGCTTGTGCCACTTGTGACGGTTTCTTCTACCGCAAGAAAACGGTAGCTGTTGTAGGGGGTGGAGATACTGCCTGCGAGGAAGCTGTTTACCTTGCCGGATTGGCTGCCAAGGTTTATCTGATTGTCCGCAAACCTTATCTCCGCGCTTCCAAGATTATGCAGGAGCGTGTGATGAAGCATGACAAGATTGAAGTACTGTTCGAACATAATGCCGTAGGCTTGTTTGGAGAGAACGGTGTGGAAGGTGTACATTTGGTACAGCGTATGGGTGAACCTGATGAGAAGCGCTATGATGTAGCTATTGACGGTTTCTTCCTGGCTATCGGCCATAAACCCAACTCAGATATTTTCAAACCTTATGTAGATACGGACGAAGTAGGTTATATCGTCACCGAGCCGGGAACACCGCGTACGAAAGTGCCGGGCGTATTCGCCGCCGGAGACGTTGCTGATTCTCACTATCGTCAAGCCATCACCGCTGCCGGAACTGGTTGCCAGGCAGCCATTGAAGCGGAACGGTATCTTTCTGCAAAAGGAGTGATTTAATAAGGGATTAAGGATTAGGGATTAGTTTGTGACAGTATTATACATATAACAAGAGGTATAAGCTCATCCCTAATCCTTAATCCCTTATCCTCATCCTATCTTGCTGATTTTCTTCAGCTTTTCTTCGTCTATGATTTTGATTTTACGTCCGTCGATGGTGATTAACCGTTCTGTGGCAAACTGTGACAACGTACGTATGGCGTTGGAAGTGGTCATGTTTGACAAATTGGCCAGATCTTCACGCGAGAGATAGATACTCAAGGTGGAGCCGTCTTCCTCCAAACCATAACTTTCTTTGAGGAATAGCAGGGATTCTGCGAGTCTTCCGCGGATATGTTTCTGCGTCAGGTTTACAGTGCGTTCATCGGCAATGCCCAAGTCAACGGACAATTGCTTGATGAAGAACATGGCAAGGTCGTTGTTTTGTGTGAGCAGAGTCATCAAGGCAGTCATGGGGATTTGGCAAACAAGAGACGGCTCGAATGCAGATGCTGCCGTGACATAGTCTGTTTTTGCAAAGTAAGGGCGGTAACCGAAATATTCGACAGGTTTAATCATACGGATAATCTGGCTTCTACCACCGACTCCGTCTTTATAGATTTTGACCTTTCCACTCAGCAGACACATCAAATGCGTAGGTGTCTCGCCTTCGCAATGGATGACTTCGTTTTTTTTGTAGTTCTGGAGTGTGAAGTGGTTGGCGAGGAATTCCCGTTGTTCGTCATTCAAGGGAGACCATATATCTGCAATCAACTCCGGAACATTAATATCAGACAAGTTTACTTTTACCATAACTGCTGCAAAACTGTGTTATACAGCACAAATGTAAAAAGAAAAAATTAAATATTGCACAAATATGACAAAAAGATGTCGTAGGGGGGGAGATAAAGGAAAATCTATATATTTACGATTAGACGATTTACGATTGAAGTTTGTATTGTTAAACAACTGCTCATTAGCAGGTGGGTTTATGATTGTATGAGTAACTCCAACCGTAAACCGTCAAATCGTAAATCGTAGTAACTTAATTGTTTATCGTAGTATCTCTATCCCCCTCCCTGCGGGGGAGGGGTTAGGGGAGAGGCCTACTTAGTGAACAGCAACTCCCTATACTTCGGAAGCGGCCAGATTTCATCATCAATTTCCATCTCAAGGTGGTCGATGTGGTCACGGATACTTTCCAGATAAGGGCGTACGGTTTCTTCGTAAGCGAAGGCCTTGTCTTTGTAGTTATCCATGTGGTTGGCTACTTTGCGGGCTTCGGTCATTTCGCGTACTTGTACCTTGATGGCTGTTACGCGCTTGGAAATTTCGCGTACAAGCTCTTTCCGGTCGGCACTGAGGACTTCGTATTCTTCGGGAGAGAAGGTCTCGCGCAGGCCACGGAGATTTTCCAGCAGACGGTTTTGGTAGATAACGGCAGTCGGTACGATGTGGTTGATGGCAAGATCGCCCAATACACGGCTTTCTATCTGTACCTTCATGGTGTATTTCTCCAGTTCTACTTCCAAGCGGCAGGCAAGCTCCGTTTCGTTGAAGATACGTTCGCCGATGAGTACGGAACGGGACTGGTTATCCATGTAGTGCATCAAGGCTTCGGGAACGTGGCAGATGTTGGTCAGCCCACGGCGTGCGGCTTCCTGCTTCCATTGTTCGGAGTAGCCGTCACCCTCAAAGCGGATAGGCTCGGAGGCGATGATGGTCTCTTTCATAATGCGGAAGATGGCTTCATCCTTGCCGACTCCTTCTTCCATCAGTTTGTCGATGGAGACTTTGAATTCGTTCAACTGGTTTGCCATAGCTGCATTGATGGCAATCATGGCGGCGGCACAGTTGGCGGACGAACCTGCGGCACGGAACTCAAAGCGGTTGCCGGTGAAGGCGAATGGAGAAGTACGGTTACGGTCGGTGGTATCCAGTAATATTTCGGGAATACGTCCGATGCCTAATTTCAGTGTTGTCTTTTCTTCCGATGTCATCTTGCTGCTGCTTATCTGGCGGGCTATCTCGTCGAGGATGGAAGACAGCTGTTTGCCCAGGAAGATGGACAGAATGGCGGGAGGCGCTTCATTGGCTCCCAGACGGTGGCTGTTTCCGGCACTCATGATGGAGGCGCGCAGCAAGTTCTGGTTTTTGTATACCATCATCAGTACGTTTACCAGGAAGGTAAGGAACAGCATGTTCCCTTTCGGATTCTTGCCCGGTGCAAACAAATTGATACCCGTATCGGTGCAAAGCGACCAGTTGTTGTGCTTGCCGGAGCCGTTCACGCCGTTGTAGGGTTTTTCGTGAAGCAGTACGGCGAAGTGATGCTTGCGTGCGATGCGTTTCATCAGATCCATCACAAGCTGGTTGTGGTCGTTGGCAAGGTTGGCATTCTCAAAGATAGGCGCCAGCTCAAACTGGTTGGGAGCTACTTCGTTATGGCGGGTCTTGACCGGGATACCCAGTTTGTGACATTCGATTTCCAGTTCTTTCATAAAAGCTGTGACACGTGGGGGGATGGAGCCGAAATAGTGGTCCTCCAGCTGCTGGTCTTTGGCCGAGGAGTGTCCCATCAGGGTACGTCCGGTCAGACAAAGGTCCGGGCGGGCATTGTACAGTGCCGAGTCGACGAGGAAATATTCTTGTTCCCAGCCTAAATTGGTATAAACGCGTGTGATATTCTTGTCGAACAACTGGCATACGTCTGTCGCTGCTTTGTCTACGGCTGCCAAGGCTTTGAGCAATGGAGTCTTGTAGTCGAGCGCTTCGCCGGTATAAGAGATGAAGATAGTGGGGATGCAAAGTGTGGTATCTACCACAAAGGCAGGTGAGGAAACATCCCAAGCAGTATATCCTCGTGCTTCGAATGTGTTTCTGATACCCCCGTTGGGGAAAGAGGATGCATCCGGTTCCTGCTGGATGAGCAGTTTGCCGGAAAAACGTTCAATCACTTCCGTTCCTTCTCCGAATTCGATGAAGCCGTCATGTTTCTCGGCTGTTCCGTCCGTCAGAGGCTGGAACCAGTGCGTGTAGTGGGTGACGTTGAGGGACTTTGCCCAACTTTTCATGCCGTTGGCAATCAGGTCTGCCATTTCGCGGTTGATGGGAGTGCCTTTTTCAATGGCGTCGGTTACGGCTTTGTAGGCTTCACGGGGCAGGTATTCCTGCATTTTCTTACGGTCGAAGACATGGCTGCCGTAGTAGTCGGACAGTTTGTTTGAAGGGGTGGTCACTTCAAGAGGTTGCCGATTGGCAAGTTCTTGCAAAGCAAAAAATCGCATTTTTGACATATAAGTCTCTCCTTTTATTGGTTGTTGGGCGCAAAAATACATGTTTTTTCTGAACTACCCCCTCTTTTTTAGGGGGTATTCTCGAAAATATTAGTGTTTTTTGAGAATAGACCCCCTGAAAAAGTCTGCTTGTTATGGAAAAACGACCAAAAACTTGCGTTTGTTACATGCCATGATTAGTAATCTTTCCGCATCACGATTAGTAATCTTAGTGCGTCGTGATTAGTAATTTTCATGTGTCACAATTACGAATCATTCTGTACATGACACTTGTGGCACCCTTTTTATAACAATTAATATAGGTTCGTATTTATCTCGCACAAACTATGTGTGCTTGTGTATTATTGTCTCGCGCGCGTAACATATATTTTATAATAAAGGGTGTCACAAGTGTCATCCCCACTTCTTTATGGAACATGTTTTTGCATTACACAAATTCTTCCGTATATTTGTCCCGATTCTATAAGGAGAAATTGCGGTTGAAACGTTTGTTGTTTATATGGATTTGGATTTGCTTCTTGTTTTCTTTTGTACAGAAGGCAGGGGCAGAGCGTGTATCTTATCCGGTTGACAAACATGTGAGTTCGGCAGACTCCATCATGGAGAAAGTCATCTTCTTTGCCCCCCTTTATGAACGTATTATTGAAAGTTACAAGGCTGAGCTTTACATAAAGGGCTGGGTGAATATCCGTAAGAAGAATCATATTCTCCGCTACATCCCTTCCATGTTCCGGCCCAAGAAAGGGGTGCGGGAATATATGATGGAAACTTATAGCGATTTGCATTTTACTGCTCCCGACATCTATGACCAGAAGGTAAAGGCAAGTGTCGGTACTGCTTCCGAGTTTTGGGAAATGGACGGACGGCTGCCGGAATATTTTCACATCAACATCTATTCTTCTACCTTATTATATGACAAACTACTCTCTCCTTTAGCACCCAATGCCAAAAAATATTATACCTATCGGATTGATACGGTGATGGGGGAACGGCATGCCCTTCAGTATAAAATCCGTTTTATGCCAAAAAGCAAAAGCTTTCAGCTGGTGGGCGGTTATCTGATTGTGAGTGATAACGTGTGGAGTGTACGCGAGATGCGTTTTTCCGGACGTAATGAGATGGTGCGGTTCAATAATCTGGTGAAGATGGGTAATGTGGGCGATTCGGACGAATTTCTTCCGTTGCAGTATGATGTGGATGCAACGTTTCGTTTTTTGGGAAATGTGGTAGATGGCACTTATGAAGCTGTACTCGATTATAAGAACATCATTCAGAAAACTTCTGGCAGTGATATACGGAGGTCGGTGAAGAAAAGTAAATATGACTTGTCCGATTCATACACGTTGCGTACTGATACGAATGCTTATCTACGTGATACTGCTTACTTTAAAACTTTGCGTCCCATTCCTTTGACTCCGCATGAGGAGACACTGTATCAGGATTTCTTCTTGCGTCGGGATACGCTCGCCCGGAAAAAGAAACCGGTGAATAAGAACTTGGAGTTTTGGGGGCAGATTGGAGATGCATTGATCAGTCGCTATACGGTAGACCTTGATAAATTGGGGAGTGTGCGCTGTTCACCACTAATCAATCCTTTTCTTTTGAGCTATAGCGGCAAGCATGGAATTTCGTATCGGCAGGAGTTCAAGTACAACCGTATTTTTACCGGTGATCGCCTGCTGCGCATCGTTCCCCGGATAGGTTATAATTTTAAGGAAAAAGAGTTTTACTGGAGGGTGAGGTCCGATTTTGATTATTGGCCCCGTAAGCGTGCAGCATTGCATCTGGAGTTTGGTAACGGTAACCGGATTTACAGCAGTGATGTGCTGGACGACCTGAAAGCCATCCCCGACAGTATTTTTGACTTCAACCAGATACACTTGGATTATTTCAAGGATTTGTATCTGAATCTGCGTCATAGCTGGGAAATAGTAAACGGTCTGTCGCTGGAAGTGGGTGTATCCATGCACAGACGTACGGAAGTGAACCGCTCCCGGTTTGAACTGAACTACCCGAGCATGCCGCCTACCAAGTCGGCCACCCGTGCCGGTTCCGGAGGTTCATCCTTCTTTCCGAATTTTGACCCGAATATCCTGAACAAGTTCCGCCATACCTATAATAGTTTTGCTCCCCGCGTCCGCCTCACCTGGACTCCGGGACAATACTATTATATGAATGGCGACCGTAAAGTAAATCTTCATTCCAAGTATCCTTCCATCTCAGTAGATTGGGAGCGGGGACTCAGTGGAGTGTTGCAGAGCAGTGGTTCGTACGAGCGTGTAGAGATTGATTTGCAGCATCAGGTTTCTTTGGGCTTGATGCGTGATATTTATTGGCGTTTTGGTTGGGGAGAGTTTACCAATCAGAAGGAACTGTACTTTGTGGACTTTGCCAATTTGCGGCGTTCCAATCTTCCTATGGGTTGGAGTGATGATATTGGCGGGGTGTTCCAGTTGCTGGACGGCCGCTGGTATAACTCTTCCCGTAAATATATCCGCGGACACCTTACCTATGAAGCGCCTTTCCTCCTGCTCCGCCATCTGATGAAATATACCCAATATGTATTGAATGAACGTCTGTATCTGAATGCATTGGTGGTTCCTCACTTGAAACCTTATCTGGAAGTAGGGTATGGTATTGGTACACATATATTTGACTTTGGCTTGTTTGCCAGCTTTGCAAACTGGAAGTATCAAGAAATAGGTTGCAAATTTACCTTCGAACTGTTTAACAGATAGCAATGTGGTAATGTGATTAATGTGCCAATGTGTCAATGACCAGGGCGTGATGGCGTAGCATAAACATAGCGCAGCCAATTAGCCAATTAGCATATTGGCACATTATCACATTAATCAATTGTCAATTATTGATTCTTTTGTAACTTTGCTGCAAATTACTTGGAGCTATGGGTATAGTAATAGGAATAGATGTGGGTGGAAGTACCACGAAAATCGTTGGAATCAATGGAGAACAGATACAGTCTCCAATGTTTATTACGGCTACCGACCCGGTGACTTCCTTATTCGGAGCATTCGGTAAGTATATTTATGACAATGGTATACAGCTGGCCGATGTGGAGCAGGTGATGCTGACGGGAGTGGGAAGCGCATTTGTCAACAGCCCTCTATATGGACTGCCTACTCGCAAAACGGATGAGTTTATTGCCAATGGTTTGGGAGCCAGACATGCAACGGATATAGACCAACTGATTGTAGTCAGCATGGGTACCGGCACTTCTTTTGTGAAAATAGACGGAGACAAGGTGCAGCATATTGGCGGCTTGGGGATTGGTGGAGGTACCTTGCAGGGATTATCGAGGTTGCTGTTGAAAACTCATGATATTCATCAGGTGTCCGAGTTGGCTGAGAAAGGGGATGTAACTCGTGTCAACTTGCAGATAGGTGATATTTGCAACACTGCTTTGCCTGACTTGCCAGTGAGTGCTACCGCCTCTCTTTTCGGGAAAGCAGATAGCAATGCTTCTCAAGAAGATATTGCCTGCGGTATAATTTATACGGTACTTCAAACCATTGGAGGAGCTGCTGTACTGTCAGCTTTGAACAGTCCTATCAAGGATTTCGTTCTGATAGGAAATCTCACCCAACTGCCCCAGTGCCGGGAGGTGTTTTCTAAAATGGAAGCCATCTATCATGTACATTTTCATATACCGCCCTATGCTGAATATAGAACAGCAATAGGAGCGGCATTGGCATACGTAAAAGAAAGGCAAGGGTAGTGGTTACTTCTTGCCTGCCTTCTTCATATAGCTGTTTATCAAGGTACATGCGGGAGCGGCCACCGTACCGTGGTCAAATCCCTCCATCTGATAGAGGGTGGTTTTTTGTCCCAATGCTTTGAGGAGAGCATACAAATGGGCGTTTTCCTCATAGCGTGCCAGCATCTCCAACTCTTTGTCGCCAGTGATAAGTATCATGGGTGAAGCGTCTTTTCTTACGTTATTGGAAGGAGCATATTTATCTATAATCGGAGTGTCGGAAGGCAGCCCGCGTTCTTTGCGGATGGTGTAGTGGGTAGTGGTCTGTCCGCTGATGGGGAAAGCGCCTGCCAGGCTGTTGGCATCAATATTCCACTTTGCCAGGTAACTCTTGTCCAGATTGAGCATCAGACAGAGATAACCACCGGCTGAATGACCGGCTATGTATATTTTGTCTTTATCTCCTCCGAATTCTTCTATATTCTCGAAAGTCCAAGCAACGGCCTCTGCGGCATCTTCCGTGTAGGCAGGATTTTGGGCACGCGGGCTGAGTCGGTAGTTTACGGCTATCACGGCGTAGCCTTGCTCCAGGAACTCCTTCGGAAAATGTTTTTCTCCGGCTTCCAGTCCTCCGCCGTGGAACCAGATAAGGGTGGCAAATCCTTTTTTATCAGTAGGATAATGGAGGTCGAGCTTACAACGCTCCAGCTTATAACTGTCCTTTTCGCCGGGATGAAGATAGGAAATGTTCTTTTGCGTACGGTAGTTGTTGTCCGTTGTCTGATTTTGGCTATAACATAATAATGTATAGCAAATGATGGAAATGCATGCGATTATCTTTTTCATGATAAATTATTGAGATTATGTATAAATGAAACGATGCAAAGGTAACATTTTTTTTATTCTTTAATTGATTATTCCACTGCTGTTTTGAATGCTTTTTGTTTTGTAGTTCAAGAAAATACTTCTATCTTTGCGCCCGATTTACAATGAGTCAACATAAAGTCTCACTTAATTAACGAGTTAAACAATTTATTTATTAATGGAAAATTTAAAGAATGTAGCTCCTATTGAAGACTTCAACTGGGATGCTTATGAGAACGGCGAATCAGTAGCCAGTGCAAGCCACGAAGAACTGGAAAAGGCGTATGACAATACGTTGAACAAGGTTAACGACCGCGAGGTAGTTGATGGAACCGTAATCGCAATGAACAAGCGTGAAGTAGTTGTGAACATCGGTTACAAATCAGACGGTATCATTCCGATGAGTGAATTCCGTTACAATCCTGAACTGAAGGTTGGTGATACTGTTGAGGTATACATCGAAAACCAGGAAGACAAGAAAGGACAGCTCGTTCTGTCTCACCGTAAAGCTCGTGCTACCCGTTCTTGGGATCGCGTAAACGCAGCTTTGGAAAACGAAGAAATTATCAAGGGTTACATCAAGTGCCGCACAAAGGGTGGTATGATTGTAGACGTATTCGGCATCGAAGCTTTCTTGCCGGGTTCTCAAATCGACGTGAAGCCTATCCGCGACTACGATGTATTCGTTGGCAAAACTATGGAATTCAAGGTTGTTAAGATCAACCAGGAATTCAAGAATGTGGTTGTTTCCCACAAGGCTCTTATCGAAGCCGAACTGGAACAACAGAAGAAGGAAATCATCGGTAAACTCGAAAAAGGACAAGTTCTCGAAGGTACCGTTAAGAATATCACTTCCTATGGTGTATTTATCGACTTGGGTGGCGTAGATGGTTTGATTCACATTACAGACCTTTCTTGGGGCCGTGTTAGCGATCCGAAAGAAGTGGTTGAACTCGACCAGAAACTCAACGTCGTTATCCTTGACTTCGATGATGAGAAGAAGCGTATCGCTCTCGGCTTGAAGCAACTCACTCCGCATCCTTGGGATGCACTGGATGCTAACCTGAAGGTTGGCGACCACGTGAAGGGTAAAGTTGTAGTTATGGCTGACTACGGTGCATTCATCGAAATCGCTCCGGGTGTTGAAGGTCTGATTCATGTATCTGAAATGTCTTGGTCACAACACTTGCGTTCTGCACAAGACTTCATGAAGGTAGGTGACGAAGTTGAGGCAGTAGTCCTGACTTTGGACCGCGAAGAGCGTAAGATGTCTTTGGGTATCAAGCAGCTGAAGTCTGACCCGTGGGAAACTATCGAAGAGAAGTATCCTATCGGCAGCAAGCACACTGCAAAGGTTCGTAACTTCACTAATTTCGGTGTATTCGTTGAAATCGAAGAAGGTGTTGACGGCTTGATTCACATCTCTGACCTGTCTTGGACGAAGAAGGTTAAACATCCGTCTGAATTCACTCAGATTGGTGCAGACATCGACGTACAAGTTCTGGAAATCGACAAGGAAAACCGTCGCTTGAGCCTTGGCCACAAGCAACTCGAAGAAAATCCCTGGGATGTATTCGAAACTGTATTTACAGTAGGTTCTGTACACGAAGGTACTATCATCGAAATGCTGGATAAGGGTGCTGTAGTTGCTCTGCCTTATGGTGTAGAAGGCTTCGCTACTCCGAAGCACCTCGTTAAGGAAGACGGATCACAAGCTCAGTTGGACGAGAAGCTTGAATTCAAGGTAATTGAGTTCAACAAGGACGCTAAGCGTATCATCCTTTCTCACAGCCGTATCTTCGAAGATGCTGCAAAGGCAGAAGAAAGAGCTGAAAAGAAGGCTGCTACTAAGAAGTCAACCGGTAAGAGAGAAGACGTTGCTCCTGCTATCCAAAACCAGGCTGCATCCACTACTCTGGGTGACATTGATGCTTTGGCTGCCTTGAAGGAACAGATGGAAGCTGGAAAGAAATAATTACTCCGTTCTATAAATGAAGGAAGGGTACTTGCGCAAACAAGTGCCCTTCTTTTTTATGATTTGTCAATAGAATTTTATGGAATTAAGGATGGTTTTTCCATAAATGTTTATCTTTGCAGGGTGGTTACTTTTGCAATCATAGAAATATTCAATAATTTAATTTTCATTTATTATGAAAAACATGTTCAAAAATGCAGGGAAGATGGTGTTGTTCACTTGCCTGTCGCTGATGTTACTAACCGCATGCGGCCAGAAGTCTAAACTCAAGCTGGCTATCGCAGCTGCCAACAAACAATGTCCCATGGATATGGGAGCTTCCGGCGAAATATCCAGTATTACTTTTGATGGGGCGGATGTGGTATATGTACTGCTTATGAATGAAAGTTTCCTCAATATAGACGCTTTGAAAGAGAATCCTGATGCAATGAAGTCTGCTGTGACTGTTATGTTCGGTAATCCACAAGGGTCCATTAAAGAGATGCTGGATTTGGTTGTCGGTACTGATTCCGGTATAAAGTTCATATATAAAGGAAAGACATCCGGTAACGAAGTGGAATGTTATCTGACTACTCAGGACTTGAAAGATATATTGAATGGTGGTGGTGCATCTGCCGACAGCAGTGACGAGAAGAAACTGGAAGAGCAAGTGAAGATGACCAACGTATCGTGCCCGATGCAGGTGGATGAAGCCACTATGCTCAATAAACTGACAATCGAGTCGGATAAGGTGCTTTATCATTATACGATTGACGAATCTGTAGTACAGATGTCTGCTTTGAAGGAAAATGCCGAACAGATGAAGGCAAATGTGAAGAACTCTTTGAACTCCTCCGATCCAGCCTTGCGCATGTTCTTGGAAGTATGTGTGAAGTGTGATAAAGGGGTGGGCTATCTGTATAAAGGGAATAAATCCGGAGAAACTTTTGAAATATCTTTTGGAGTTTCAGAGATAAAGGCTCTTCTATAAATCAAGGAGTAGAAATCAGTTCGGAAGGTTTGGAATGGAAAAATTTGAGTTACATATTCTTGGTTGTGGTTCCGCTTTACCCACAACGCGTCATTTCCCTACGTCTCAAATTGTGAACGTGCGCGACAAGTTGTTTATGATTGATTGTGGGGAAGGGGCGCAGTTGCAGTTCCGTAAATCACATCTGAAGTTTTCACGTTTGAATCATATTTTTATCTCTCACTTGCATGGAGACCATTGTTTTGGCTTATTAGGACTGATTTCTACACTTAACCTTTTAGGACGTACAGCCGAGTTGCATATCCATTCTCCAAAAGGGCTGGAAACATTGCTGACACCTATGCTGGATTTTTTTAATAGGCAGATGACGTACAAGATCCTTTTCCATGAGTTTGATACGAAAGAACCGATGCAGATTTATGAAGACCGTTCGTTGACGGTTACTACCATTCCTTTGCGTCATCGTATGCCGTGTTGTGGTTTTTTGTTTGCAGAAAAGCGGCGTCCTAACCATATTATCCGTGAAATGGTCGATTTCTACCAAGTGCCGGTATACGAATTGAATCGTATAAAGAATGGGGCCGATTACGTGACACCGGAGGGAAAAACTGTTTCCAACAACTTGTTGACCCGTCCTTCTGCTCCGTCCCGCAGTTATGCTTATTGCTCGGATACCATCTATCTTCCTTCTATCGTGGAGCAGATAAAAGGGGTTGATTTACTTTTTCATGAGGCGACATTTGCGAATGAGGATGCGCCACGTGCCAAAGAAACATTTCATACAACTGCTGCACAAGCGGCTGAAATAGCCAGGAAGGCTGAAGTGAAGAAGTTGTTGATAGGACATTTTTCGGCACGATACGAAGATGAAAATATCTTGCTTCAAGAAGCATCCGCTATTTTTCCGGATACTCAGCTTGCCAAAGAAACACTTTGTGTATCGGTATGAATTAAACTTTTCGTATCTTTGGCAGTCTAAAACAACAAATGCGAATAGAAATTTATGACCCCTTCCTATAATGAACGCGAAGTGTTGGCTCTTCTACAAGAAGAAAGCACACAAAAGCGGGGATTTGAGATGATTGTTACCCAATATAGCGAGCAGTTGTATTGGCAGATTCGTCGTATGGTCCTCTCTCATGAAGATGCCAATGATTTACTTCAGAATACTTTCATTAAAGCATGGATTAATATAGATTATTTCAGGGCAGAGGCTAAACTCTCTACCTGGCTCTATCGCATAGCCTTGAATGAATGCCTCACTTTTCTGAACAAACAACGGGCTGCTTCCACAGTCTCTTTGGATGACCCCGAGGCAGATGCACTTCAAAAGCTTGAAAGTGATCCTTACTTCTCCGGTGATAAAGCAGAGATGGCTTTGCAAAAAGCCTTGCTTGCCTTGCCGGAAAAACAACGTATGGTGTTTAATCTGAAGTATTACCAGGAAATGAAATACGAAGAGATGTCCGATATATTTGGTACTTCCGTAGGTGCCTTGAAGGCTTCCTATCACCATGCCGTGAAGAAAATAGAAAAGTTTTTGGGTGAGGAGTATTAAACCTTTGCCACAAAACAATGTCTAATTAAACAGAAAGGAGAAAGCTTATGAAAGAAGAAGATAAAATACAGAAAAAGATAGGGACGGAAAATCCTTTCCGCGTTCCTGAAGGCTACTTTGAGAATCTTACTTCAGAGGTAATGAACCGGCTTCCCGAAAAAGAGAAACTCATTGCTGTGCAGACAGAGCCTACAATGTGGCAGAAGGTAAGGCCTTGGTTGTATATGACCGCCATGTTTATAGGTGCGGCATTGATTATCCGTGTAGCTTCTTCGGAGCATACTCCATCTGTAGAGCGTATGGCTGCTGATGATACGGAAACAGAAATGGAATATATTAATATGGCTGTAGAGAATTCCATGCTGGATGATTATTCATTGTATGTTTATTTGGCAGACTCTGATGCAGAATAAGGTAACAACACTCAACTATTTAAAAATGAAGAAACTAATTGTTTTATTGGTTATGATATGTGGCATTATGCCTCTGCTTTGGGCTAGCGATGGATGTGACCAGCATCTGTCACCTGAAGAGTTTCGTGCCAAACAAAAAGCGTTTATAACGGAGAAAGCCGGACTGACGAGTGAGGAGGCAGCCAAGTTCTTCCCATTGTATTTTGAATTGCAGGACCGGAAAAAGCAGCTAAATGACGAGGCTTGGAAGTTGCTTCGACAAGGGAAAGATGAAAAAACAACCGAAGCCCAGTATGAGGAAATTATGGAAGGTGTATATGATGCCCGTATCGCTTCTGACCGGTTGGACAAGACCTACTTTGATAAGTTCAAGAAAATATTGCCTTGTAAAAAGATTTATCTGGTGCAAAGGGCTGAAATGCGTTTCCACCGTGAGCTGCTGAAAGGTATGCACAAGAATGGAGATAGTCCCCAGCGAAGACCGCAAGGGAAAAGATGAGTAGTGAATGAATACAAATAAGGAAGGTTGCCACAATGATGTGAGCAACCTTCTTTTGTTAATGAGAGATACCTTTAGAAGAATCATCTTGTTTCCCTTCTTTTTCCAGTACTTTCGCTTCGTTCCATAGCTTATCCATCTCCTCCAGCGTCATGTCATGGAGGTTTTTGCCCTCCTTGATGCTGTGCGCTTCTACATAGTTGAAGCGGTTGATGAACTTCTGGTTGGTCTGTTCCAGCGCATTGTCCGGATTGATTTTGTAGAGGCGGGCAGCGTTGATGAGGCTGAACATGACATCGCCGAATTCAGCTTCAGCTTTTTCCTTATCCATGTGGTCGACTTCTGTCTGGAACTCCCGGATTTCTTCTTTTACCTTATCCCACACCTGTTCGCGTTCTTCCCAGTCGAATCCTACATTGCGTGCCTTGTCCTGGATGCGGTAGGCCTTGATGAGCGAGGGTAGGGCAGCGGGTACACCGCTCAGCACTGTTTTGTTCCCATCTTTTTCCTTCAATTTTAGTTGTTCCCAGTTTTCAGAAACCTGGCCTGCGGTTTCGGCCTTTACATCGCCGAAGACATGGGGATGGCGGAAAATAAGTTTCTCACAAAGACGGTCGCATACGTCTTTCATATCGAAATCACCGGTTTCGGAGCCTATCTTTGCGTAAAAAGCCACATGCAGCAGCACATCGCCCAACTCTTTGCAGATGTCATTCTTGTCATCGCGCATCAAGGCGTCACAAAGTTCATAAGTCTCTTCGATAGTATTGGGGCGCAGACTTTCGTTGGTCTGCTTGCGGTCCCAGGGACATTTCTCGCGCAGCTCGTCGAGTATGTCGAGGAAGCGGCCGAAGGCTTCCATCTGTTCTTTTCTTGTATGCATGATTTTGAAATTTAGTTTTTCCATTCTTCGTATGAGATAAGCAAGCCTATTACTTCCGAATAGTTCTTGCGTCCGCTTTGAATCTTGTTTCCTTTAAGGTACAAGTCGTAGATAAAGTTCTGGATGTCTCCGATGAGCGGACTGTATTTCTCCATCCAGTATTGCTGGTTCTTTTGGGCCAGTTCTATGATTTCAGGACGTATCCGGTTGAAAAGTTCTGCGTATTCTTCTTCGCTCATCAGTCGGCGGGCATTGCCCAGCACATGTGGGAGTACGGAGAAATACCCACTGAAACGAATCTCTTTCACCTGCGAACGGGTGCAGACCTGGTAAGCGTAGAAGTTGGCTTCTGCCTCGCTGGTGATGCCTAAAAAGTGTGCCAGCTCGTGGGCATAAGTAGCAGGATATTGTGGTGGAAGCAAATCGCCGTTCAGCGTGAATTCGCAGAAGAAAGGTCCCATGCTTCCCGTAACACCGACCATGGAAATGAACGGAGTGAAAAGCATGGTCTTCACGCGCGGAGAGGAGTGGGGAGGGCGATGTATCCCCAGCGTATCGCTGATTTGGTTGTATCCGTGTACGCTTTCCCGGCAGACCAATGGTTCGTCAATGGAGGTGACATCTGTATAGGAAGCATTCAGCTTGTCTATATAGTTGTCTACAAATGACTGAAAGATTTCGGGAGTATAGGCAGTATAAGGAATGTTTGTCCTGCCATAGAAATCTTTCTGTGAGTAGTTCAGTCCCCATGCCAGATAGAACCATGCATATATCCACAGCAAGTATTCCATTTCGTTCAGCAGAATCTGTTTCCACTTTTTCTTTTGGATATAGCGTGCCCTGATTGGATTGAAAAGAAGTCCGAGTACACTGAGGAAAATAAACAAGTCGCCTATGGCAAAAGGCATGAGTTTTGAAAAGGAGGACAAGAAATGGGAAATCACCGGATATACAGACTGTGCATATACTTCTCCCAATATTGGAATGAGCTGCGTTGCCCATACAACAGACAGTAATACGATTAATACGACATACCGGATTTTCAATTTGTCTCTCATTTTTATTTTCAACCTACCATTAAGAGGACTATCGACCTCTAACTCCTAAGCCCGGAGGGCGATAACTCCCTTTAACTCCTACTAACTCCTGACTCATTTTGTAGGGACAAAAATATATATTTAAATTTTAATTCATTAATTTTGCGCCCGTTATTCGCAATAAATTAATTATAGAGATTTAAAAACATGGAATTAGCAAGTAAGTACAATCCCGCTGACGTGGAGGGAAAGTGGTACCAGTATTGGTTGGACCACAAATTATTCAGTTCGAAACCCGATGGTCGTGAGCCTTACACCGTCGTCATCCCGCCCCCCAACGTCACTGGTGTGTTGCATATGGGACACATGCTTAATAATACCATACAAGATATTCTGGTACGCCGCGCCCGTATGGAAGGCAAGAATGCCTGCTGGGTGCCGGGAACCGACCATGCATCCATTGCTACCGAGGCCAAGGTGGTGAATAAGCTTGCCGCACAAGGCATCAAGAAGACGGACCTTACCCGCGACGAGTTCTTGAAGCACGCCTGGGAATGGACCGATGAACACGGTGGCATCATCTTGAAGCAGCTCCGCAAGCTGGGCGCTTCCTGCGATTGGGACCGTACGGCTTTTACTATGGACGAGAAACGCAGTGAAAGCGTGCTCAAGGTCTTTGTCGACTTGTATAACAAAGGTTTGATTTACCGTGGTGTCCGCATGGTGAACTGGGACCCGAAGGCGCTGACTGCTCTTAGTGACGAGGAAGTTATCTACAAGGAAGAACACAGCAAGCTGTACTATCTGAAGTACATGGTAGAAGGTGACCCCGAAGGACGTTATGCAGTGGTTGCTACCACCCGTCCCGAAACCATCATGGGAGATACTGCCATGTGTATCAATCCGAATGACTCCAAGAATACTTGGTTGAAGGGCAAGAAGGTGATTGTTCCGTTGGTAGGACGCGTGATTCCGGTCATTGAGGACGATTATGTAGACATCGAGTTCGGTACCGGTTGCCTGAAGGTAACCCCTGCCCATGATGTGAACGACTACATGCTGGGTGAAAAGTATAACCTGCCGAGCATCGACATCTTCAATGATAACGGAACGCTTAGTGAAGCTGCCGGCTTGTATATCGGCATGGACCGTTTCGATGTGCGCGAGCAGATTGAGAAGGACCTGGCTGCTGCCGGATTGCTGGAAAAAGTGGAAGCCTATACCAACAAGGTAGGTTTCTCCGAACGTACCAATGTGCCCATCGAACCGAAGCTTTCCATGCAATGGTTCCTGAAGATGCAGCACTTTGCCGACATGGCTTTGCCGCCGGTAATGAATGATGAATTGAAGTTCTATCCTGCCAAATATAAGAACACGTACAAGAACTGGCTGGAAAATATCAAGGACTGGTGTATCAGCCGCCAGTTGTGGTGGGGACACCGTATTCCTGCCTATTTCTTGCCGGAAGGTGGCTATGTAGTGGCTGCCACTCCCGAAGAAGCCTTGGCTTTGGCAAAAGAGAAAACGGGTAATGCCGGTCTTAAACAGGAAGACCTTCGTCAAGACGAAGACTGCTTGGATACTTGGTTCTCTTCCTGGCTGTGGCCTATCTCTTTGTTTGACGGTATCAATAATCCGGGCAATGAGGAAATCAGCTACTATTATCCTACCAGCGACTTGGTGACCGGTCCGGACATTATCTTCTTCTGGGTAGCCCGTATGATTATGGCAGGCTATGAGTACGAAGGCAAGATGCCGTTCAAGAACGTTTACTTTACGGGTATTGTCCGTGACAAGCTGGGACGTAAGATGTCCAAGTCGTTGGGTAATTCTCCCGACCCGCTGGATTTGATTGAGAAATACGGTGCCGACGGTGTACGTATGGGCATGATGCTTTCAGCTCCTGCCGGAAACGACATCCTCTTTGACGATGCATTGTGTGAGCAAGGACGTAACTTCAATAATAAGATATGGAACGCTTTCCGTCTGATTAAAGGTTGGGAAGTCAGTGCGGAAGTTCCGGTACCGGAAGCTTCAGAACTGGCAGTACGCTGGTTTGAGGCCAAGCAGAATGAAGTAGCTGCCGAAGTGGCTGATTTGTTTAGCAAGTACCGTTTGAGTGAAGCGCTGATGGCTGTTTACAAACTGTTCTGGGACGAATTCTCTTCCTGGTATCTGGAAATGATTAAACCGGCATACGGCCAGCCCATCAACCGGAAAGTGTATGAAGCAACTATCGGTTTCTTTGATAACTTGTTGCATCTGCTCCATCCGTTCATGCCATTTATTACAGAGGAGTTGTGGCAGCATCTTTGCGACCGTACAGACGGTGAGAGCTTGATGGTAAGCCCGTTGTCAATGTCGGCATTGGTAGATGAGGATATCATCCGGGAGTTTGAAGTGGTGAAAGAGGTTATCAGCAATATCCGTTCCATCCGTTTGCAGAAGAACATCGCCCAAAAAGAGACACTTGAGTTGCAGGTTATCGGTGAGAATCCGGTTGTGGCATTCAACGCGGTTATCATGAAAATGTGTAACCTTTCCTCCATCAATATAGTGGAGAACAAGGCCGACGGTGCTGCTTCCTTCATGGTAGGTACTACGGAATATGCCGTACCTTTGGGTAACATGATTGACGTGGAAGCCGAGATAGCCCGTATGGAGGCCGAACTGAAGTATAAGGAAGGATTCTTGCAGGGTGTGCTGAAGAAACTGGGTAACGAGAAGTTTGTGAATAATGCTCCTGCCGCCGTTCTTGAGATGGAACGCAAGAAGCAGGCAGATGCTGAAAGTATCATCAAATCTCTCAAGGAAAGTATTGCAGCATTGAAAAAGGCATAACTGTCCGTCACATAAAAACAGAGAAAAAGCTCCGGAACCTTCAACTCCGGAGCTTTTTTTAGCGGTATAATGAACTGTTTATTTGAACAGTTCTGCTACGCACCACATTAGGCGTGCGGTGGTGTGTGTCCAGATTTCCTTGTAAGTGCAGTTATTTTGCATCGGGAAGTAGGGTTCGTCCTCATTTTCGAATGTTTCGATCCCTACGGGTACAGCTCCCACCACATCTCCGGCATAGGCCCCGTAAAGTGGCGGGTAGTCATATCCGTCTCCATAAACGGTACTCATGGCAAAAGGGTTGTAGCCCAATATATACTCTATCTGGCGGGTTGCAATATCCCTTAACGCTTTATCATTGAATAGGCGTGCAAGAATAAAGGCTGCTTTGGCTTTACCCATGACAACGGCGTGGAATCCCCTGAACTGGTAGGCAACGGGGAAACGGCGCAGGTAGAAGTTCTTTGAGAGAGGGATACCGTTGCGCACTTGTGCATTGTATTCTTCCAGACTGGGAAGCCCTACCTGCTCGCCTTCATGGTACAGATTCTTATAATCGGTATTATCCACCTCGTATACGGCGCTTGGCAGTATGCCATACGGCTCAATCAGTTGTGAAACCCCGCGTAGATAGTCTGCATAGGCTTCACAAGATGCCTGCCACAACGGGGCGTCCGGATGGGTGGGGGCATCTGTCAGTAGCATCGAGAGTCCTTCGGCCATCAAGTGCTCTTGGCTTTGGTGATAATAGGCCAGAATACGCTTTTTCCGGGAAGATTCATAGAAGAAACCTCGCAGGGGGATTTTCCAGTCGGTACGCTTTTCCAACTGTTGGCCTGCCATGACGGTACGTGCCAGCCGGGTTGCCCAGTCCAGATAGTAAACATCTTGTGTAAGGCGGTACAAACGCATGGCTGTGACGGTGGAAAGGGCATAAAGTTCGGTTTCGTTCTGTTCCGTCCTTTGTGTATCCAGCAGGTCGATGGCGAATTGGAAATCCTCAATGGCACTGTTCCGGCACCACCGTGCAAATACCGGGTCTTTCTTTTCAAAATGAGGGGCGGCGAGTGCGCAACTGGAAGCGGCTTTCAGATTGTCCGTAGGTGTATTTCGTGCTTCTGTCTGCATGTCGTCTTTGTCACCACGGATATTCTTTGTCCAAATGCCGATAATCAGTCCGCCCAGTCGGTAGCCGTCACCGAAGCGGGTACGCAGAATCCAGTTCACTCCCCAGCGTGCCTCTTCCAGCAGGCGTTCGTAGAAGATACTGTCTTTGCCTTGTACGGCACCGGCCATTTCGAGGAGGGCGATGCACGATTCGGCTGTATTTCCCGTTCCTTGAGTCAGGTCGGCTGCATCGTGCCATCCTCCGGCAATGCTCATGCTCCGTCCGTCGGGATGATAGGCGAATACATCCTGATGGCATTCCTGATGAATGCCGGGCTGGTCGAAACCGCAACGTTCGGAAAAGAAGAAGTTCAGCGTGTGCCAGGCGGTAGACAGGTAGGCATCATTTCCGATGGGGAAAGGCTTTGATTGTACGTCGCCGATGGAGAGGAAGTATTGTCCGGGCGTATTGAAACTGCTGAAGTCCAGCACAAGAAATCCTTTGTCCTGCTTCTTGTCCTGCTTCAGAGGACTGGCCGTACCTTGATAAACGGTTTGTCCCGTGGCGGCATCGTGCAGGCTGAAAGTCCTTTCCGGCACGTGCTGCACCAAAGCCTGCTTGCGTGCTCCCGGCTTGTATCCGCTGTGGCAGTAGGCCATTGCATCTTTTCGCAGGTCGAATCCCCGGCTGTTTTCCGCTTCTACCTTTTCGATGCGCATGTCGTCTATGTATAGGCTCATGTGTTCGCTGGCTCCTGCAGGAGCACCTGCCAGCATGATGTTTACCGAAAAGCCGGTGACACAGTCACGGTATAGGTCCGGTATCTCCCATATGATGTGCTGCCATTTGTTGGGATAGACAGTCTCGAAGTGTTGTCCTTCAAAGCGTCCGGGAGTCGGCATGATTTTCTCTCCTTCATTGTATAGGGTGAATCCGGCAAAGGTCAGATAAACGCCCGGTGCATCCACATATACCCAAACGGAAAAGCGGTTGTATTCCCGCAAGTCTTCCCGGTCGAGGGGACGGATAATCTCCGGGGTGGCGTAATTCCGGTTTGTTGGATTCTTCTTGCCCAGGGAGGCAGGAGTGTCCAGACGGACACTTCCTTTGCCTGAGACAGTGACTTTACGGTCCACATGTATGGTTCCGGGTCCGGTGTGGCGCAGAGCGCCGAAATCTTCGGCCAGGGGGAGTACCCTGCTTTTCAATACCTTTTTCTTTTCCCACCGCGTCAGTCCGGCGTGTGCGGGATTAGCTTTCATTATGCGGTGCACATGATTGCTTTGCTGTAATTGTTTCTCCAGTTCCGTATCGGGTTTCCACGGAGCTTGTGCTTGTGCCTGCATGCAGCAGCATGCCAGCAGCAGTGTTCGGATGATGTATTTCATGGTATTCAGTGTTTGGTTTCAGGGTAAGCATGAAAAGGAGCCTTGAACTCCGGACGTAATGTATAAGTATCCTTCAGTGGGAAATCTGTGGGAACTTCTTGGGTGACGGCACCGGTGGCAGCCCATTCGCATCCCCGGAGTAAAGTCACCTGGAAACCGGTGCAGCGCATGGAGTAAGTCATGTTCGGGTCGTTGCCGCAGTGCCCCAGGAGGTCGACGAATATGCGCCCTTTCCCGTAGCTTACTGTCCACATCAACGGTTCATGCCGTCCGCGTTCGTAGGCGGTGGCCAATATTTCCATGTTTCTTACCGGACCGCGTAGGCGGGTATATATCTCGTCCTTGAAGTGTTTCCATTGAGGAGGCAATCCTTGCAGGATAGGATGATGGGGGGCGCGGTGTTCTATGACGGTTTCGTGCTGCAAGCCGTGGTAGCCGGCATACCCCAGAGAGTAGTCGTAGACGTATTGTCCGTCTTTCCAGTACAGATACGGACCGTCCTTTTCGTTTCGTCCGTCCCAGGCTCCCATGCCTATTATCTCGTTGTATTCTTTCCAGTCGGCCATCGGGACGACGGAAGAATGTATCACTACCACACCGCCTCCATCGGCAACGTATTTCTCGAAATTCTTGCGTACGGGCTCTGTCCATGTAGCTCCGCCGTAGTTGATGACGATTAAATCATATTGGTGGAAATCGGGTTTGAAGGTGGCGATGTCTCCACCAAAGTCGGGTGTAAAGGCAAAGTCCACTTTGAACATTCCGCTGTTTTCCAATATCTGCTTCATGGCTTCGCAGGCGCCTTGCCAGTAATGGCTGCCGTCCTGCCCGGCTATCATCATGGTTTTGATTACTTTCTTTTGCTGTGCGTGTGTGTGCGAGGCAGCTCCTATATAAATAAGGAGTACCAGGATAAGTGTCAGTCTTATTTTCATTTTCCGGAAGATTTAAAGTTTTTGCCAGTAGGGTTCCATTCTATACGGTCGTAGCAGCGTGTGGTGCGCAGATTGTAACCTTGTTCGTCTACGCTGAACTTTCCGTCTTTGAAGTAGGATATGTAGAGCTCGGAGATGCCGTCCTTGTTGCGGTCTTCTACAAGGAGATTGTACTTGTCGGTGACATAAATCTCGTCGGAAATGTATTGTATTTCTTTGGTATAGTTGTCTACGATTGCATAGTAGGCCTTGAAAAGGTCGAAAGTGGGGTAGTGCCCGTTGTCACGTCCGAAAAGCATTACTTCTTCAAGGGCATCGTCCCCGTCCATATTGGCAAGTACGGATTGCTGAAAGGAAAATCCCGGTTTTTGTACTTGTGGAGGGATATTGTCCCATCCTTCCTGATGGGCTGTCACTGAAAATTGCGCTTGTGCATGGATGACGTACACCAGCGCCGACAATAGGATAATCAGTTTTCTCATTGCGTGCATTTTGAGGTTATGATAATAATAGGGTTACTTCTTGCTTATATGACCGGTGGCCCGGAGTTTTCCCTAACTTTTTTTAGAATAATTAATGAATACGGGATGTATAGGGACTTAGTGCCTCTCCCATCAGGACTGAACCGGTCTGACCCGTATACTGAGAGGTCATAACATCCGCATCCTTTCCATTAAAACACCCGGATGTTTTTGGGTAATACACCCGGATGTTTTTGGGTAATACATCCGGGTGTTTTGGGTGAAAACATCCCCATGTATTGGGGTAAAACATTCGGATGTTTTGACCTCTCAGTCCTATACTCTTTAGGGCTAAGTCCCGGTGTGTAGCCGGCACGGTATAGGGGACGTTCTGCTTGTGTATGGTCTTAATGCGAGGTGAGCAGGTGCATCAATATCAGTGGCAGATAATCTTTCAGCTTGACCCTTAATATCTTCAAAGCCTGCTGAATGCGGTAGTCTACCGTTTTGGGGGAAACGTTGAGTAGTTCGGCAGCTTCCTTGTAACTCAGATTCTGGAAACGATGCATGATGAAAGCTTCCCTATAAGTAGGCGGCAGTTCGTTGATGGCCCTTTGTATATGCTTGCTTAATTCGTTGATTTGATAGATATCCACCTCCTGCAGCATGGCGAACATTCGTTCATAGTAAGCGGTGTCTGCCCGTTGCTTCACTTCATTTTGGGCAATCCGGGTCATGCAACGATGGTAGACAGCCTTGAACAGATATTGCTTGAGCGAATATTCGATAACGGGTCTTTCGCGGTTTTCCCAAAGCCATAGCATGACGTCCTGAACAATCTCTTCTGCATCTTCCAACCGGACAAAACGATAGCAGTAGGTGCAGAGCACTGAATAGTACTTTTGAAATAACACATCAAAAGCACTTCTATCTCCTTTTTGTATGGCGGATAATAAAGATGTATCTTCTAATGGTATGTTTCTCATAGGGTGGGGGTTCATTATTGTTGGGCAAAAATAGCTTTTTTTCCCATTATAATTTAAGTATATAAAATATTTTTAGTTTTTTGTTTAGGAGTTCTTTTCACCCGTTTGTCTTTAGATTAAAGCTAGCAATAAAAATTATGGTAAAAAGAGAGGGAATGGAGAACCTGCTTCTCAGGTATTATGAAGGAGAGACAACGGAGGATGAAACTGCTCTGGTAGAGGAGTGGCTGGAAGCATCGGAAGAGAACCGCAGGACAGCCCGCCAGGTTCAGACACTCGGCCTGGCGGCGGACATGGCGCAGATTTCATCCAGGCTGGATGTAAAGAAGGCCTTGGAGGATGTACATTGTAAGATGAAACAGAAAAAGGTCAATAGGTATCAGGTATTATTTAGAGGGATGCAACGGGCGGCCGCCATTTTATTCATCCCTTTGATGGTATCGTGGTCTATCCTTTATTGGGACAAGGATAAAGAAGAGATACATATGATGGAAGTCAGGACAAATCCGGGAATGACTACTTCTGTCGAATTGCCGGATGGAACGGAAGTCGTTCTGAATTCGTCGTCGTCGTTGCGCTATCCTTCCCGGTTTGCCGATGATAAAAGGGAAGTGAAGTTGGTGGGTGAAGCATTCTTTTCTGTCGCAAAAGATGAAAAGAAGTTCATTGTCGGCACGCTGAACAATTCCGAGATAGTGGTACATGGAACGGAGTTCAACGTAGAGGCTTACAAAGGGAGCAGGACGGTACAGACCACTTTGGTTTCGGGTAAAGTCAGTTTCTCCTATGTGAATAACGGCAGGAGGAATAATGTAATGATGATACCGGGGCAAAAGGTTATTTATGATATAGTGCGGGAAAAGGTCGTTGTGAAAGAAGTCAATGTAGACGTGGAAACATGTTGGAAGGACGGACGCTTGATTTTCAGGAACACTCCGTTTGAAGATATATTGAAGAGTTTGAGCAAAAGATATAATGTGGAATTCATTCTGAAAAAGGCTTCATTGAAGCAGAATTCCTTTACGGCTACATTTACCAAACAACGTTTGGAGCGAATATTGGAGCACTTCCGAATCTCCTCGAATATTCATTTCAAGTTTGTTGAAGATGGTGATGTGAATGCCGAGAGACAGGTAATAGAAGTTTATTAACCCTTTAAAAAGTAGTATGATGAAACACAAGTCCGTTTAGAAAAACATGCAGGAAAATGTTGGCGCATTTTCCTGCATGAAACACAGTAACTTTTAAATATCTGTTTGGCGACAGATAAAGTAACTTTATTTTTTCACTAGAAATCAATACAAAATTATGAAAAAACACTATTGTATCCAATCATTTAGGGCAAAAAGTGTCCTGATGAGATGCATGAAAAAAATTCCTCTTGCTATGAGATGCACATTATTTATGTTGTTTTGTTTGGTTGGTATGACTTTTGCCAATGAAGGTTATGCTCAAAAGACAATGGTAAACATTGCTCTTGAAGACAAGACCGTTGATGAAGTACTGACAGAATTGGAACAGGGTACTGAATTCGTTTTCTTCTACAACAACAAGCAGATTGACGTTAAGCGCCGTGTATCGGTCCGGGCAAATAACAAAACCATATTCAAGGTTCTGAACGATGTGTTCAAAGGAACCAATATAGGCTATAAGGTATTGGACCGTAATATAATCCTTTATGATAAAGCTATAGGAGCTGATGGGATACAGGCAACCTTGCAGGCTGCGACAGTGAAAGGTTCTGTGGTCGATGCAACCGGTGAACCGGTGATTGGTGCCAGTATCTTGGTGCAGGGAACTACCAACGGTGTCATAACAGACATTGACGGTAATTTCATTCTGACCAATGTGGGCTCTGATGCTACTCTTATAATAAGCTATGTAGGTTATAAGACGCAAAACATAAAGGTTGCAGGCCGAAATTCGTTCAAGATAGTTTTGGTAGAAGATGCTGAGATATTGGATGAAGTGGTTGTTGTAGGATATGGTGTACAGAAGAAAGAATCACTGACCGGTGCCATTGCAGCCATTGGTGCTGATGAAATAGCTACGACCAAGACCGAGAATCTGATTAGCAATATTCAAGGTAAGATGCCGGGGTTATTGATTCGTCAGAAAACCGGAGAGCCGGGAACTTTCGACAATATGGTGAGCATTCGCGGTTATGGTGACCCGTTGGTGGTAATTGATGGTATCACACGTGAAGGTACTGAAGAACTTGCACAGCTGAATTCTGAGGATATAGAAAGTATCTCTATTTTGAAAGATGCTTCTGCCGCTATTTATGGTATGAATGCGGCTAATGGCGTAATCATTGTTACTACCAAAAAAGGTGTAGCCGAAAAGACCAGAGTATCTTACTCAGCATTGTTCGGTATGAAGAATGCCACGGGTATGGAAGAAACGGTAGATGCTTATACTTATCGCATGTTGGCCAATGAAAGGGCACGTAATGACCAGGCTGCCCCTGAATACACTGACGATATTCTGGAACTGTATAGAACCGGGGCTAAGGGTTATACAGACAATAACTGGATTGACATGTTTATGAATAAACTGGCGTTCCAGCAATCGCATACTGTTTCTGTGAGAGGCGGAACGGATAAGGTAAAATATTATGTGAGCTTCGGCTATAATGGCGATAATGGTTTGCTGAAGAGTGGTATCCAATACTATCATAGATATAATCTGAGAAGTAACCTGACTGCAGAGCTTACGAAAGGGCTGAAACTGAATGTGAATCTGTCCGGGCGTTGGGATGAAACCCAAAGGCCGAGAGAGGATTTTATGTGGACTTTTAAGACTTTGATGGTTAATGACCGTGGTATCGGTACTCATACGATTAATAATCCCAATCATTTGTCTGCAATCGGTCCTGAAAACAAGAATCCTTTTGCGTTGGTTGATCCGGATATAGACGGTTATCGCAAGAACAGAGGCCTGACGTATTCTGCCGATGTGGAATTGAATTGGCAAGTTCCTTTTGTAAAAGGGTTGGCATTGAGTCTTTTGGGGTCATTTGACGGTAACAATCGTAACAACTCTTCTTTAAATCGTTCTTATCCGTTGTATGATTATTATACAGATGCGCCTGCCGGTACGGGAGGTAGTACTGATGCTTATTCCAATACGATGAGAATATATCAGAAGATTTATGGTAGGTTGCAGGCTAATTATATGCGTTCTTTCAATCAGCACAATTTGAATGTGACAGCTGTGGCAGAGTTGAACAGTACACGACGCGATGAATTATCCGGTTCCCGGCAATATTCAGAGTTATTTACTAATGATATTTTGAATCAGGCAAGTCCGGGTACAGCTACCAATTCAGGGTATCGTAGTTTTGGCCGTTTGGCAGCCTATCTGATGCGTGCGAACTATGATTATGCCGGTAAATACTTGTTGGAGGTAGTAGGACGTTATGATGGTTCTTATCGTTATGCTCCTTCTAAGCGTTGGACGTTCTTCCCGTCGGTAAGTGCCGGATGGCGACTTTCGGAAGAAAGTTTCATCAAGGACAATTTGCCGTTCATTACTAATTTGAAAATCAGGGGTTCTTTTGGGCAAAGTGGATATGATGCCGGTGATCCTTTCCAATATGTATCTGCTTATAATTCGGCTTCCAATGGTTATGTTTTTGATGGTGCCAGCCAGATTATGGGTATGGTAGCTCCTGGTGTAGTGACTGACCGGCTTTCTTGGGTTACATCTTCTATTTCCAATGTAGGTCTGGACTTTGACTTATGGAATGGTAAGTTGAGTGGTACTATCGAGTGGTTCAATCGTAAGAATGAAGGCATTTTGGCCGACCGTGCACAATCTGCTCCTGATACATTTGGTGCAAGTTTCCCGAAGGAAAATCTGAATTCTAACCGGAACCGGGGGTTTGAGATTGAATTGGGACACAGAGGACAAATCGGTAAGGACTTCTCATATTCAGTAAGTGCTAATTTTACGTATGCACGTGAAAGAAGTCTGCATGTGGAACATGCCGAATATACCAGTTCTATGGATAGATGGCTGAATGGAAAGGAAAACCGCAACAGTAATGTGATGTGGTTGTATAAATATGATGGCCAATATACTTCTTTGGAACAGTATGAAACGGCTCCTTTGATTGGTGGAAACTTGGGTAACTCTAAGATGCTTCCGGGTAGTTACAGATTGCTTGACTTGAATGGTGATGGCAGGATTAACAGCAGTGACCGTGTTCCGGAGTTTTGGGCAACCGGTGCAAATCCTCCTATCCAGTATGGGTTGACTTTGGCGGCTTCTTATAAGAATTTTGATCTCAATATGCTGTTTCAAGGAGCTTCCGGTTACTCCATCGGATATGCTAATGATGATGTTTGGGGATATGGTGGCAAGACAAATAAATCTTATTTAATTGCGAAGTATGTAGATCGTTGGCATCCTGCAAATATAACAGATGATCCGTATAATCCTGCCACACAATGGGTAGCCGGTTATTATCCGGCATTACGCCACAATTTCTCCAATACTTCGGATAATGGTAGTAGATGGAATTATGGTATTTCCGTTTGGCTTCCGCAAGCTACTTATCTCCGTTTGAAGAGTATGGAGATCGGTTACAATCTGCCAAAATCATTTATGAAAAGAATCGGGTTGAACAGTGCCCGTATCTTTGTCAATGGTTCAAATCTGCTTACGTTCTGTAACAAGGCTTTGAAGGATGCTGACCCCGAACGTGAGGAAAGGGATTGGGGAGCCAACCTGGCATATCCGTTGATGAGAACTTATAACTTTGGGTTAAACATAAACTTTTAATTCTGAAATACCATGAAAAAAAATATTTTATCGATATTCTCATTATGTGCATTGATGGGATTGTCCGGTTGTAATGCCTTCTTGGAACTTGAACCGCTGGATAAAGTGTCCCCCGAGCAGTTATTGGAGACAGAAGGTGGTGTAAAGGCACTATTGGCAAACATATATACCATGATTCCTATGGAAGATTTTAATTATCGTCCGAACAATGGTTTTAATCAACGCGGTTATGATGGTGTGAATGAAACTACTAATTTGGCATTTCTCACCGACGAAGCTACCCGTAGTGACGGAGGAGTGGGTATAGGTTATGAAGGATTCAATTATTGGCCCTATGGAGATATTCGTCAAGTGAATATTTTTATGCAAAATGTAGAAAAAGCCAAAGAAGCAGGAACAATTTCTGTTGCAGATGCGGATCGTATGACTGGTGAAGCCCATTTTGCACGTGCTTATATGTATTATGGGCTTGTAAAAAGATATGGCGGCGTTCCTCTGATTGACAAAGTGCAGGACGATGATTATGCCGATGGTGGACCGGGTGCTGTGGCAGTTCCCCGCAGTACAGAGTTGGATACTTGGAAATTTGTATTGAATGAGTGTACCCTTGCTGCTGCTACCTTGCCCGATGCGACTTCTGGTTCGGATTTGTATCGCGTAACCAAGTGGGCAGCTTATGCGTTGAAGTCAAGAGTTGCACTTCATGCAGCTTCTGTAGCCAAGTATTGGAATCTGGCACCTTTGGCTGGTGAGGCTGTCACTCAGAAACTGGTGGGTGGAATGACTTCTGCCGATGCCGATGCATTCTATAAAGAATGTATTGAAGCATCTAAGTTCCTTATAGAGAATTCCGGTAAATCTCTTTATAAGCCTGCTCCGGCTACTGTTAAGGAGGCTGCATCAAACTTCCAGGCCTTGTTCTTGAATGACCAGAATGAAGAGGTCATTTTCAGTAAAGCGTATCTTAATGGAACAACCAATACTAATCAAGGACATAGCTATGCTCAGTTTAATATCCTTCCTCAAGTCAATCCGGGCGCTCTGAAATATGGACGTTTCAATCCGATGTTGGAAATCGTTGATTTGTTTGAAGATTATACGGATGACGGCACGGGAAAAAGTGCAAAGATTGTAACTCGTACGGATGGGAATGAAGATGCTTATATCCCTAATTTCCATAATATGAATAATGCTTCTGTAGTGAACACCTTGATGTCGGTACCTTTTGTTAAATATAACGATTTGTATGAACCGTTTGCCAACAAGGATGCACGTCTGTTGGCAAGTGTGGTTGTGCCGGGTTCATCTTATGCCGGCACTGAGATTATTATCCAGGGCGGATTTATTAAGGACAATAATAGCTATGTGGCTTATTCAAACGAGTCTACTCAGAAAAATGGAACAACATATTATGCTTTAGGAGCCGAAGGTGAAACCATGTTCTCTGGATTTAATAATGTGAACAGTGGTGAGGATGCTAATTGGACTGCTACAGGTTTTGGAGTTCGTAAGTATATGCCCGAGGGCGAGAGCATGTCTCCCGACCGTCTTTCGTCCACTACCTCTTATATTGATATGCGTTTGGCAGAAGTCTACCTGAATTATGCTGAGGCTGTTGTGGAAAATGGTAGTGGATTTGGCGATAAGGAATTGGCTGAGAACTATTTGAATGCTTTGCGACGTAGAGCCGGACATACCGACCGGATATCTTTGACATTAGAGAGTGTTTTGAAGGAACGTCGTGTGGAGATGGCGTTTGAAGGAAAGCGTTTTTGGGATATGAATCGTCGTAGGGAATTCCATACTGAGTTCAGCAATAATAGAATTCGTAAAGCTTTGGTGCCGATGCTTGACTTGCGTGGTGCAGAGCCTAAATATGTCTTTGCAAGGGTGAACTACTTTGGTGACGAAACAAGAGGAGGGCGTACTTTCCAGAACATCAACTACTATAGGGGCATACCTAATATTGCCACGAATGGTTTAGTTCAGAATCCAGGTCATTAATTTGAATAATATTAAGTAGAAAGTTATGAAAAAGATATTGTTATTTGTGTCATGCTTCTTATTTGCATTGACATCTTGTGAAATTGATAATTATGAGGGACCGGATGCTTCCATACATGGTTCTATCCTTGACGAACAGACAGGTGAACTTGTAGGTTCCGATATGGAAAACGGTAATGCAATTAAAGTGAGGGAGCATGGATTTACTAATGCTACGGATCAAACCTGGTATATCACAAATACCGGAGAATATCGTAACAATATGGTTTTTGCTGCCACTTATGATGTTCGTTTTGAAAATGGGAATTTTTATCCATTTGAAGTGAAGGATTTTGTTGTTAAGTCAGGGGATAATGTGTATGATTTCAAGGTTATTCCTTATATTCGCGTCAAAAGTCCAAAAGTAGAAAAGAATGGCAATGTAATTACTGCTACATTCTCGTTGGAAGCTGGTAAACAAGAAGTGAAATTGAAAGAGATTCAGTTGTTTGCTTTTTCAGATATGTGGGTAGGTAACAATGTGAAATTGACGTTGAATGGAGGGACTGATAAGCAAGTGTTTAGTCCGAGTACTGCTATAAATAGCGCTGATATTTATACATTGTCCATCGATCTGGGACAAAATGCTGATGTCTTGAAATACAGCAAGAATTATTATTTCCGTATTGGCGCTCTGGCTGATGTTTCGGGTGTGGGCACTGTACGGCATAATTATGCGCCGGTAGTAGTTATAAAATTGTAATTTATAGCAGAGGGAGACGTTCTGCTTGACGGCAGAACGTCTTTTTTTATCCATACATTAAAAATAAGACCATGAAGAAATTGAACACGATTATTTTAATTTTGCTGGGGATGATATGTACTCAGTTGTATGCTGTACAATTGAATTCGATTTATACTCTAAAACCCAATGACTCCGAAGCTTTTTATTTCACTCCCGAGAACTATCCTATAAAGGCGGATGGAAAGATGGATGTATCGGATGCTTTGCAGGCAGCGATTAATCAAGTGAAGAAAGAAAAGAATTTCGGAATCCTTTTTATCCCTGAAGGTAAATATAAAATCAGCAAGACCATTTATATTCCTACGGCTATTCGTTTGATTGGCTATGGAAAGAATCGCCCGGAATTTATTCTGGCTAAGAATTCTCCGGGTTTTCAGGAGGAAGTAGCTGATGATAAAGGAAAAGCTAAATACATGTTCTGGTTTACGGGAGCCGTTGTCAAGGAAGGTGAGAAACCCCGTGATGCCGGTGCCAGTACGTTCTACAGTGCCATGTCGAATATCAACTTGCGCATAGAAGATGGTAATCCGCATGCAGTGGCGCTACGCACACACTTTGCCCAACACAGTTTTATCAGTTATGTGGCCGTATACATAGGTAAAGGCAAGGCTGGTCTGTTCGATGTGGGCAATGAGTTGGAAAACGTTGCTTTTTACGGGGGAGATTATGGCATTTATACGACAAAAGCTTCTCCCGGATGGCCGGTAATGATGGTCGACTCTTATTTTGAGGGACAACGTGTAGCTGCTCTTCGTTGTCAGGAGTCCGGTTTGGCAATGGTGAATCTGTATGCCAAGAATGTTCCGGCTGTATTTGATATTGACCCTAATTATTGCGACAAGTTATTTTTGGAAAACAGCTATTTTGAAAATGTAAGTGGTCCGGCAGTGGTGATTACCAACGAGAACAACAGCAACAATCAGATAACCTTTCGCAATGTATATTGTAAGAATGTACCGACCTTGGCGAAATATCCCCGTAGCAATACGGCCACCCATGTTGCTCATAAAATCTATAAGGTAAAGTCATACGACCACGGCTTGCAGATGGATAACATGGTGGATATGCCGGAATATGAAACGTTGGTTGATATTGAACCGATACAGAAGATGCCGGTTGCCCAACTGATGGACATCCCTGCACTGCCTGCAATGGCAACATGGGTAAATCTGCGCGAATTCGGTGCAAAGGGAGATGGGGAAACGGATGATACGAAGGCCATCCAGGAGGCTATTGACAAGTACGATAATATCTATGTGCCCCAGGGCTGGTATCGCATTACCGAAACTTTGAAGATGAAGCCCGATACCAAGTTGATAGGCCTGCATCCTTTTGGCACTCAGTTCCGGCTAGATGAAAGTACTGCTGCATTCAGTGGTTTTGGCGGTCCGAAAGCGATGGTGGAATCTTCGGAAGGCGGTGCAAATATGCTGATGGGCATTGGTATCAATACCGGCGGTTATAACTATCGTGCTGTAGGTGTGAAGTGGATGGCAAATGCAGATTCTTATATGAATGACGTGAAGTTTGTAGGCGGGCATGGCGGTTTATGGAAACCTAAACCGGGTGTTGAGGAACCACGTGGCCGGTGGAACAGACCGGCTCGTATCAGTTCTCCCGATAATCCGGTAGCGGCTTCGGGCATGGATCTTGCTTGGGACAACCAGTATTGGAGTCTGTGGGTGACCAACAACGGTGGTGGCACCTTTAAAGATATCTGGACAGCAAGCACATATGCCACCAATGGTTTCTATGCCAACAATACTTCTACTCCGGGGCGTATCTATGCCATGTCCATCGAGCATCATGTAAGAAATGAAGTACGTTTCAGCAAGGTGTCCAACTGGAAGGTGTATTGCATGCAAACCGAGGAAGAGAGCCGCGAAAGTACCGATTGCCAACCGATAGAGATGGACGACTGCAAAGATGTGACCTTTGCAAACTTGTATATGTTCCGCGTTATCCGTGTCAATGAACCGTATCACAGTTCTGTACGTATCCGCAATTGCGAGAACATCGCATTTCTGAACCTGCATAACTATTCTCAGATTAAATATACGAATAACATTGCAGTGTTCGATGTCAACAAAGACATTGACATCCGCCCGTGGGAACTTTCTCGCTTGATTGTAACCGGAAAAGAACCTCATCAGCAATCGTTAGGCAATGAAATAGGTAAGGTGAACCAATTGGCTTCCGATTTGGAATTTGCCGAAGGCATTGCGCGCGACAGTAAAGGTAACATTTACTTCTGCGACCATCGGATGCGTCGTATCTTTAAGTGGTCGGTAGAGACAAACAGCTTGTCGCTGCTGGCAGATTTCCCGTGGAAACCCTCCAACCTGGCTTTTGATTCAGAAGATAATCTATTGGTATTGTTCAGATATGATGCGCAGCCGGGATATCTGATTAATGGTAAGCCGGAGGAAATGCCGGTAATGCCTGATACAAAAGGTACTTCTTTCAGCGGATATGGTAATTCCGCATATACAATGAGAGTCTACTCCATTGACCCGGAAAATCCGGAAGAGACCATCAAACTGTTGCCGCGTGTTCCGATGGGTCAAGTGAAGAACGTGTATAAGGCTCTTTATCCTTCTAACCGTTGGAGAGACTTCCACGATTTCAATGCGGTGTCGGTCTATGTTCCTGAAATGTGCTTCCTGGCACCGGATGGAAAAACTATCATTCCTCATTATTTCGACTTGTCACGTAGTTCTTCCCTGCTGGAAGCCTATCCGGGAAAGCCTTTCTATACATCTGATGAATATGACCGCAGAATGGTGAAGATGGATGTGGCCAATGACGGCACGCTCTCCAACTTGAGCTATTTTGTGGAGCAGGGCGAATTTGGTTCTGCTGTAGATAAGGAAGGGAACTTGTATGTGGCTGACGGAGAAATATATGTATTTGATAAGGATGGCAAGAAGAAAGGGATGATTCGTGTTCCCGAACGTCCGTCCACATTACAGTTTGGCGGTAAGGATGGCAATACATTGTTTGTCACAGGCCGTTCCAAGTTCTTTGGTGTACGTATTAAATAAGGAAAATCCATATTAAAACAATCTGTGTAATGAGAAATTATCAAATAATGAGATACCTGCTGATAGTCTGTTGGATTATCGGTAATATGCCGTCCGGGTGGGCGGCAGAGGGTGGTTCCACCTATACGCAAAGACCGGACGATCCGGAAGCATTCTACTTTACCCCGGAGAATTACGGCTTCAAGGCTGATGGAAAGTCCGACGTGACCGATGCACTTCAAGAGGCAATCAATCAGGTGAAGCGCGAAAAGAACTTTGGGATACTGTTTCTGCCGGAAGGAAATTATCGTATTAGCAAGACGATTCAAATTCCCTCATCCATTCGGCTGATTGGTTATGGGAAGAAACGGCCGGTGATTTATTTGGGAGCCGATACACCCGGTTTCCAGACTACTCAAAATTATATGATATGGTTTACGGGAGGGCTGGCACAAGAGGGCAGGAAGCCTTCGGATGCCGGTGCAGGTACTTTCTATAGTGCGGTGTCCAATGTGGATTTCCGTATAGACAAAGGTAATCCTCAAGCCGTCGCCATTCGTGCGCATTTTGCCCAGCATGGATTTATCAATCATTGCGACATTCGGATTGGTTCGGGGAAAGCCGGCATGTATGATGTTGGCAATGAACTGGAAGACGTCAGGTTTTATGGCGGTGAATATGGGATAATTTCCTCCAGGACTTCTCCGGGATGGCCTATGATGATGGTCGATACTTACTTTGAGGGGCAGAGAAAGGCGGCTGTCTATTCAAAAGAGGTGGGGTTTGCCATCGTCAATATGCATGTGAAGAATACGCCCGTTGCCTTTGAAATGGCAGAGAATCTGGCAGACCGTCTTCATGTGGAGAATTCGTTGTGGGAGAATATTTCGGAAGCCGGTGTCAGGGTGAGCGTAGAGGGAAATACTTTTTCGCAATTGAATCTGGTGAATGTGGATTGCAGGAATGTTCCCGTACTGGTGGGCTATGCTCAAAGTGGAAAGAAAGTTGCCGGAAAAGCAAAAATGTACAGAGTCAAGGAGTTTACTTACGGTCTGGTGTATCAGGATTTGAATGATGCTTCTTCTTTCAGGGAAATATGTGAAATAGAGCCGGTGGCAAAACTGCCGGTTACACTTGGCAAGGACCTTCCGGTTCTTCCGGCAATGGAGACATGGGTCAATATCCGAGACTTAGGGGCAAAAGGTGATGGCGAGACTGATGATACGGAAGTTTTTGAGAAAGCTGTCTCTTTGCATAAAAACATCTATGTGCCCCAGGGTTGGTATCGCCTGACGAGAACGTTGAAGCTGTCTCCCGGTACTAAGCTGATTGGGCTGCATCCTTTTGGGACTCAATTTCTGTTGAAGGAAAGCGAGCCTGCATTCAGTGGTTTCGGCGTGCCTGTGCCTTTGGTTGAATCTTCCGAAGGCGGCGACGACGTACTGAATGGTATAGGTATTAATACCGGTGCGTATAATTACCGTGCTGTCGGCTGTAAATGGATGGCGGGTGAGCGTTCGTACTTGAATGATGTGAAGTTTGTAGGCGGGCACGGCACCTTGCGCAAACCGGCTCCGAATGCTTCCGGACAGTCGTCTTACCGCAGGGGCGAGCGTCGAATTAGTTCTCCGTCTTCTCCGGTCATGGAGACCGGTAAGGATATGGCTTGGGACAACCAGTATTGGAGTTTGTGGATTACAAACAATGGTGGCGGGACAATTAAGGATGTTTGGACAGCCAGTACGTATGCTGCCAGTGGGCTTTATATTAGCGAAACGAAGACTCCGGGACGTATTTATGCCATGTCTTTGGAGCATCATGTCCGTACTGAAGCCCGTTTCCATAATGTGGCCAACTGGAAAATTTATGCTTTCCAGTTTGAGGAAGAAGGTCGTGAAGGGCCTGATTGTTATATGGCAGAAATATCCAACTGTCAAAATATCGAAATGGTAAATGTGTGGATGTATCGCGTAATCCGTGCCTTTATGCCGAAGAGGATAGGTTTCCGCATATGGGATTGCAAGAATATCACTTTCCGTAATATGCACAATTATACGCAGATATTACCAGTCATAGAGTTTCCTATATATGATATGAATAAGAAGTTGCCCGTTTATTCGTGGGACTTTGCCCGTCTCACTGTTTTGGGTAGCGAGAAGAGCCTTCGCCCTTCCTGCACGGTCATGGACAAGCCAGTGAAGCTGGCTACCGGTTTTGAACTAGCCTCCGGAGCTACTACCGACAGTAAAGGAAATATCTACTTCTGTGAAAACCGTCTGAAGAAAATCTATAAATGGTCGGCAGACACGGAGCAGATTACTTTGATAGCCGATTATCCCTGGAAGCCTTTTACATTGACTACTGATACGCAAGACAATCTGCTGGTTATTTTCCGCTATGACCCTCAGCCGGGTTATCTGGTGAACGGCAAGCAGGAAACGGTAGTGCGCTTGCCGGATGATAATCCGATGTACAGTGGTTGGGGTAACAGTGGCTGGAGTGCTTGGGGGTATTCTTTTAATCCGGATAACGTGGATGCTACGATGAAGCCTATGCCACGTGTCGTTACAGCCGGTATGAAGAATATACAGAAAGTCATTCACCCTTCCAGTCGTTGGAGAGGTGACTTTGACAAGGTGGTTGCCAGTATGCCTGAGTATAGTTTTGTCGCTCCGGATGGCGTGACAATTATTCCGGATACCTATGATTTGGGACGTTCTTGTGCTTTGACTGTTACAGTTCCCGGTCAGTCAGAACCGGTTTATATTGTAAATGAGATGAATAAAACGACAGTACAACTTTCCGTTGGTGGGGATGGCCGTTTGACAGAACAAGGAATAATATGTCCTTATGGCCAATACAGTAATGTGACCGATGCTGACGGAAATGTCTATGTTGCTGATGGTGAAATATTTGTCTATGACAAATATGGTAAAGAGCAGAGACGTATTCAGATAGAAGAACGCCCGATTTCCTTGGCAATTGGTGGAAGGCAGAAGGATATGCTTTTTGTTACCACCTCAAGTTCTTTCTATGGAATTAAGATACGTTAGGTATTGTATAGGTAAAAAAGAATTAGCCCCTGCGGTCGTTTTATATCGCAGGGGCTAATTTATTATAAGAAGGTCTCTTTTCCTTATAGGCTGATTGTTTGGAATATTATTTTTCCAGCAGCTCTTTCAGAAAAGAATCCAGTTCCTCATCCAATCCTTTCAGTAGCTCTTCATTGACCAATAGAGTATCATCATCCATCAGCAACAGTTCTGCTATTGTTTCTCTATCATCATCCACCAGTACAAAAGAGAATGGTTTCAGAATAGTCAGCTTGTCGAACTTTCCTTCATTTTTCATGTTGCAGAGCAGTGAGGACAAGATACGCTCTACATTTTCGTAGAAATCATCCCCCTCGTATGTCATCCATTCTTCAATGGAAGTATTGGCAAGCTCTTCATCTTCATCATCAAAGATAGACAGTTCGCCCGAATTCTGATTCGGTTGCAGATGAATGTCTGTAACGATAGTCTGTTCGCAACCGCAGGTGTATTTGCCGATTGCTTTTTTAAGAGTGTCCTCCAAGAGTGCTAATGACGATTGACTGAGCTTCATAATAACTTTCTTTTCTTAATGGTTGTTCAAAGGTATAAAAAAAACGGTTATCTCTGCATCATTTGACTAAAAATCATCATCAAATCTGTTCATTTGCATGTTCAGGCGTGCCATTCCCTCTTTTCGTTTCTCCAATTCGTCTACATACATGCTGATAAAGATATAATAGGAGATGGTTCCATTATGTATTTCGCCTGTCTCTTTTTTGTCTGTCTTGCTTTTCTCACGGGCAAGGGTTTGCGCTTTTAATGCCCATTCCAAGGCAGTATCTATGCTGTCTTGCATTTCGTAGCCCAAAGCGGTGTTATAGGCTGCATACATTTTCTGTTTTCCTTTTTTTGTTTCGTAGGTCTGCTTCCAGAGCTCTACTGCTTTACTCCAATTTTCTTCTTTGGCATATACGGCTGCGTCACGCATATTTACAGAACCACCACTGAAGAGATAGCGGTTACTGGTTTTCCAATAGGGGAGTAGATGTCTTACCGGAACCGTTCCTGCAAATTCAGATGCTTGCTTCACCATGTCTTCTTCGCTGATGAGGCGGGAACGTACTGACGCTTCACCATTTCCTGCCTCTTCCCAGAAAATACTGTCATTGCTGTTGACGGTCACCATAGGACCTTTGCGGTTAGGTAAATATATTCTGACGGTAGGATATACCTTTACATCCACTGTGCCGAGGAACACACCCCAGTCGGGCATATAACTTATCTTGCGATTGGAACGCATTTGTATGTTTTCCAGGGCTATCAGGAAATCTACGTCCAAATTCTGTGTAAGTTCCAGTACTTCATCTCTCGATAATGTGCTTTCGCGGGGATTGATGTCTTTACTCCGGAGGGCAGAGTCGCATATCACAACCTCTTCAAAGTAGTTTTCGTTGGCAAGGGCCTCTGCAAGGGATTCGGTTGTTATTGCGGCGTCTCCATTGTAGTAGTTGGTGAGGCGTGCCACCTCATTCTCGCTTTTTTTCTGTTCTTCCTCAGTGATGATGAGTTTGTTGTCCGGTACGTTTGGCATGTTGTTGACAACAGCCACACGTTTCAGTGTTGCCGGGAAACTGACTTCTGCCGGAAGCATATAATCAATGGACAGTTGTTCTACACTCTGGCAGCTGCCTAACAGCAGAGACCCCATCAATAACAGACAATAGTGATATTTGGTCATAGTCTTTGGTTTTGTCCTTTGGAGCAAAAGTACTCTTTTAGCTGAATATTCAAAAGCTGGAACGAATAAAAAATGTGATAATGTGGTAGGAGAAAAAGTGATAGGGTGATAAAAGATACCTGACGGTATCATCTTATCACCCTATCGCCTTATCATTTTATAGCTTTGCTTTATGCATTCCGTCCGTGGCAGTTTTTGTATTTCTTACCGCTTCCGCAAGGACAAGGATCATTGCGTCCTACGGTCTTCTCGGCACGGATAGGTTCGCGTCTTGGTTGTTCACGTGTATCTTGTGCCGCAGCGGCCTGCTGGTTCGGGTCATTCAAATCAACCTTCTGTTCGCGATACTTGCTCATATCCTGGCGTTGTTCCGGAGCAGCCTGGCGCACCTCTACTTGGCGGGGAGCCTGGGGAGCCTCAGGGGCTTCAGCCGGAGCCTCTTGTACCGGGATTTGTCCACGCATTAAGATAGAGATAGTCTGATTATTAATCTTATTCACCATGGCATCAAACAAGTTCACAGATTCCAGCTTGTAAATCAGCAGCGGGTCTTTCTGCTCGTAACTTGCATTCTGCACGGAGTGTTTCAGCTCGTCCAGCTCGCGCAGGTTTTCTTTCCATGCTTCGTCGATGACGTGCAGCAAGATGGATTTCTCGAATGACTTCACCACCTCCTTACATTCTGTCTCATAAGCTCTCTTCAGGTTGCAGGAGATGTTATACATACGTTTTCCGTCTGTGATGGGGATAAGTATGTTTTCGTACATGTGTCCCTGCGTTTCGTATACTTGTTTGATGACCGGATAGGCTATCTGTGCCATACGTTCTGTCTTGCGTTTGAAGAGTTCCATGGCAGCGTCAAAAGTTCTGTCTGCCAGTTTTTCTTTCTTCTCATTACGGAATTCCTCTTCGGTGAAAGGTACTTCCATGGCAAGTGTCTGGAGCACATCCATCTTGCAGTTTTCGTAGTCGGGCGCTTCAATGGCATTGGCACAACGGTCCCAAATCATGTTCACGATATCCATGCCGATACGTTCGCCCATCAAAGCGTGGCGGCGTTTGGTGTAGACTACTGTACGTTGCTTGTTCATCACGTCGTCATATTCCAACAGACGCTTACGGATGCCGAAGTTGTTTTCCTCAACTTTCTTTTGTGCACGTTCAATGGACTTGGAAATCATGCCGTGTTCAATCATTTCACCTTCTTTGAAACCCAGTTTGTCCATTACACTGGCAATGCGGTCACTGGAGAACAAACGCATCAGGTCATCTTCCAAAGATACGAAGAATACAGAAGAACCCGGGTCGCCTTGACGTCCTGCACGACCACGTAACTGACGGTCCACACGGCGTGATTCGTGGCGTTCTGTACCGATGATGGCAAGACCGCCTGCAGCTTTCACTTCCGGACTCAGCTTGATGTCGGTACCACGGCCGGCCATATTGGTAGCGATGGTTACAGCACATTTCAAACCGGCAGTAGCCACAATATCCGCTTCCTTCTGATGCAGTTTGGCATTCAATACACTATGTTCAATCTTACGCATGGTAAGCATTTTGCTCAACATTTCAGAGATTTCAACAGAAGTGGTACCCACCAGTACGGGGCGTCCTGCTGCCACCATTTTTTCTATCTCTTCGATGACTGCTTTATATTTTTCACGTTTTGTCTTGTAAACGCGGTCATTCATGTCATTACGGGCAATGGGGCGGTTAGTCGGAATAACCACTACATCCAGTTTGTAGATGTCCCACAACTCGCCGGCTTCTGTTTCTGCCGTACCGGTCATACCGGATAGTTTGTGGTACATACGGAAATAGTTCTGTAATGTAATGGTGGCAAAAGTCTGGGTGGCAGCTTCTACTTTCACGCCTTCTTTGGCTTCGATGGCTTGGTGCAAACCGTCAGAATAACGACGTCCTTCCATGATACGTCCCGTCTGCTCATCCACAATCTTCACTTGGCCGTCAATTACCACATATTCGTCATCTTTCTCGAACATGGTGTATGCCTTCAACAGTTGGTTGATGGTATGCACACGTTCGCTTTTGATGGCATAGTTGGTCATCAGGGCATCCTTCTTTTCAAGGCGCTGTTCGTCTGTCAGCTCTGTTTCGTTTTCCAAGGCAGAGAGTTGCGCTGTGATATCGGGGAGTACGAAGAAAGTGGGGTCCTCTACATTGCTACTAATCAAGTCTACGCCCTTGTCCGTCAAATCCACGCTGTTCATTTTCTCTTCGATAACGAAGTACAGCGGGTCAGTCACCTCGTGCATGCGCTTGTTGTTCTGCTCCATGTAGATTTCTTCGGTCTTCAGCATACCGGCCTTGATGCCTTGTTCGCTGAGGAACTTGATGAGTGCCTTGTTCTTGGGCAGGCACTTGTGACTGCGGTACAAAGCGAGGAAGCCTTCTTCCTGGTCTTTCTTATCGTTTGATGCAATCAGGCGCTTGGCATCGGCCAGGTATTGGGTAGCCAGTTTTTTCTGAGCTTCTACCAGACGTTCCACTTGCGGGCGGAGCTGTTCGAAGAGTTGGTCATCGCCTTTGGGAACCGGTCCGGAGATAATCAGCGGAGTACGGGCATCATCAATCAATACTGAGTCCACCTCATCGACAATGGCATAATTATGTTGGCGTTGTACCAGGTCTTTGGGGCTGATAGCCATGTTGTCACGCAGGTAGTCGAAACCGAATTCATTGTTTGTACCGAACGTGATATCTGCCAGATAAGCTTTGCGACGGGCATCAGAGTTGGGCTGGTGCTTGTCGATGCAATCTACACTCAAACCGTGGAACATGTAAAGAGGACCCATCCATTCGGAGTCACGTTTTGCCAGATAGTCGTTCACTGTTACCACGTGCACGCCGTTACCAGTCAGGGCATTGAGGAATACCGGTAGGGTAGCTACCAATGTCTTACCTTCACCGGTTGCCATTTCGGCAATCTTACCTTTATGTAGAACCACACCACCAAATAGCTGTACATCATAATGTACCATGTTCCATACAGTATCGTTACCACCTGCTATCCAATGGTTCTGGTAGATGGCTTTATCGCCTTCGATGCGTACAAAGTCTTTAGTGGCAGCCAGTTGGCGGTCAAAATCGGTAGCTGTAACCACTATTTCTTCATTTTCAGAGAATCGTTTGGCTGTTTCCTTTACAATAGAGAAAGCGGTGGGTAATACTTCGTCCAGCGCTTTTTCATAAATCTCCAATATCTCTTTCTCGATTTTGTCGATTTGGTTGAAGAGGTCTTCGCGTTTTTCCAGTTCGGTATCTTCAACGCTGGCTTTCAGTTCTTCCACTTTGGCGCGTTGTTCGGCTGCCGAATCGTGGATGTAGGCTTTCAGTTCTTCTGTCTTGGCGCGTAGGGCGTCGTTGTCGAGTTTGGCTACTTCCGGGTAAGCGGCTTTGATTTTCTCCACCCACGGTTGTATTTCTTTCATGTCGCGTGTGGATTTGTTGCCGAAAATCGAGCTTAAAAATTCATTAAATCCCATTATATATTTGTTTTTATTATTATTGCTGAGTTAGTTGAGCGTGCAAAGTTACTGATTTCTATACAGATTATCCAGATTTGCACAGATTATTTTAGAATCAAAAGTCAAGGGGAGATGCTGTACTTGCATTAGGGGCGCGGATGCGCATTACACTTGCCAAGGTAGGGGCAATGCGGTCAATACTGATGGGGGTACGGATGGTTTCAGCCTTCATTCCTCCTCCCAATAAAATGAGGGGAGCAGGAATATCGGCCGTACGTACTACACGGTTATCAGTACTATTTTCCTGCATGATAGTCCAGCCCGGGAGTATTTCAATGAGCAAATCGCCAGAGCGCTTGCGATGAAAACTATTGCGTATACGTTCTATTTGCGGTGACCAGGGGCCCAAAAGCAGGCGATGAGCTGAATATACTTCGCTCACGCCACTAAACTGAACCAGAAATTCGGCAGATTTTTCTTGAATTTCAGTCAGGCTCAACTGCTTGTTCTCAATAAGTTTATGGTTGAGATAGATTTGTTGGTCATAATAAGCTTCCACATATTGTCCCTCGCCATAGGATGCCATGAGGTACATGTTTAGCAGGGCGGCACAGCGGTTCAGGTAGAATTCACCACCCGGTATCCGGTATACGCCCGGGTCGGCTGCTTCCGGGTCGGCATAGCCGGTGGAGGTGATGCAGAAAAGTACGTTGTGGAGCCCAACTTTACGTTCTATGAGCTCTAATAAGGAAGCTATACTACGGTCCAGTCGCACGTAGGTGTCTTGCATTTCCATGGCACATTCCTGCGTACTTCGGTGGTTATAATTTCCTGCGTAGTAAGTCAGCGATAATAGGTCGGGCACGTCATCTTGTCCGATAGTGCTCTTATTCAGCAGCTCTTCGGTCAGCAGGTTGACTTCCTCATTGATGAAAGGGCTGGTTATCAAGCGGCGGAACTTGTTTGTCCGTTCACCATCCAGCTTGTATTTGAATGGCTCGTTGCGCCATTCGGGCAGAAATGTATAGTTGGTAAAAGGAAGTGCAGGTGTCCATACCATATCCTTGATACGGTAGTCAGGAGATTTCCGGTCGTTGTATTGGCTCAGCCACCACGGAAATTCATTATAATAAGTCGTACTGCACCATTTTCCGGTATTGTTATTAAGCCAGAAAGCACCGTTCCCCGCGTGCCCGGCACCCAATATGGCGGCATCGCGGAAAGGCGCGATGGCATAGACCAGACCTTTGTTGCGGGTAGCTATTTTCAGCTCGTCGGCAATAGTAGAGGTCAGTAATTGGGAGGGGGAAGTGCTTTCGTCGGTATAGTTGCCCATGAAGTTGGGGTCTTCTACACAGTTTATGGGGCGTAGTGTACCTGCATCCAGCCACTGCTCTGCAATGATGCCGTTCATGGACGGTGTTGTCCCGGTATAGATGGCGGCAATGGCCGAGGCTCGGTCCGTTCCGCAAAAAGGAAATTCTGCTTGACGGAATACTTTACCTTCACGCAGTAAGCGCTTAAACCCCTTTTCTCCGTATAAGGACGAAAATGCTTCCATATAGTCTGTACGCAACTGGTCAATGGTCAATGTTACCACCAGCTTTGGGGAGGCAGGCAGCGGTTGGGCTTGCAGACCACTGAATGTAAGTGCGAGTATGGAAGTTATCAGTCCTTTTTTCATTACTTTCGTTTGTATGTTAGAATGAGGTTGCTTGCAGAACGTATCAGCAAACACAGTGCCAAAGGTAATACTGCTGGCGGAATTCTCTGCGGAATTATTGTCCAAAGCCCTATAAAAAGTGTTAAAACTACAAAATTAACCAGCATATAGCGGCTTATTTCCCTTTTTCGTACCCTGGATAGCATGAATGGAAGGCAGAAAAGGTGAAATGGATGGAATACAAATAATATATAATTGGGACTTACTGCCGGATGCTGTGAGAATAGTGCTAAAAATGCCAGTATACATCCAGCCATTCCGGCAACCAAGAAGAGTATGAGGTCTATGCCCCAAAGAGTTTTCCCTCTTCGTATGCCGTAAATGCTGATGCCTGCTACAAGTATCAGTAATAGCGAAGCCGACTGCATCGGTGTGATGCCTCTGCTGACGAAGTCGGCTGGTGTTTTACCCGTTACTACGATTTTTTCTTCTTTGGCAACCAGTGGCCGTGCTTGTCCTTCTTTGTCCACAATCTGCGCTTTATTGAAATACTCCTGCATGTAGAAGGGGACGAACATTGCCAGCCGCCGGTTGATGGGTTCGTCTGCTTTGCTGCCCATGCATAGGTCCATGCCGAAACGTGACCACAAATGGCCTTCACTGTATTTATGCAGCAAATCCCTGAAAGAGATTCCCGTACTGTTAGCAGTCATATTGTCAGCGTATTGCAGAGTGCCGTTGATGGCACGCTCTATCTGGTCCCGCGGGCGGGTGGCACAATTGTCGTAGAAAAAATTGTAGCGGTATACTCGGTTTTCAGGGCGGTAGTTTTCTGTTAATAGTGCTATCAGGCGTTCTTTTTCCTCTTCTGTTAGGTTTAACGTTTGTTGCCAGACATCGCGTCCCAGATAGTTGTATTCGGCGGCGAAATGCTCATAATCGGTTACTCCAAGTTGATAATCCGTTTCTCCCAAGGCAAAACGGAAGATGAAGTTAGGGGCGTTGAAGTTGAACATGCCGTAATTGAAGACGGCGTCAATGCCACGTGTATAGTTCTCGTACCGTATGGCAGTGTGTCCGAATAGGGAATAAATCTCTCCTCCTGCAGCGCAAGTCAGTAGGCTGACGCGTACGGAGTCTGTTGCAGCAGTCTTTTGCTGTTGTGTCACCTGGGCATTTGCTGAAGGCAAACAGAAGAAAAAGATTACTATATATATATGTATAAGTAGGCTTCGTTTCATGCTGCAAACTTACGGAAAAAACTAATATTATCCCAATTTGTGATTAGGAACTAAAGCGGTTATTCGCGTTATTCCGGTCATCTGTGTCCGAAGAATCTTTTTTAATTATGAACTTGATACAATTCTTAATTCGCATTATTGGTTGTTTTGAATCAACTGTCGAGTACGAGTGGTAGGTATTTTCTATTTACAAACGATACGGGTGCAAGAAATAGTGGTATATTGAACCTGATTCAGTCGTATACTGAATGCCATTCAATCGTATACTGAATAGGGCTCAGTCGTATACTGAATGTAGCGCATTTAGTTGTATTGATAATCAGGTGGTTGTGGTATGATGTTGCGGCTTTAATAAATCTCAACAGAATGTAAAAGTGGCATTGTGGTTGTTTGGTGTGGATGTGAATAAGAATTCTTGTGCAGTTGTTCTTCTAATAAAGAGATGGTTTCTGCTGAATTTCAATATTAATGTTATATCTTTGCGCCGCTAAATTTATGCAATACGGTGAATCTCATTATTGATATAGGAAATACAATCGCCAAGATGGCGGTGTTTGATGGTGGACGTATCGTGGAGGTGGTGTATGACTCCAATCTGACGTTGGAACGGTTGCCTGAAGTATGCCGTACATATACGATTGAAAAAGCGATAGTGGCTACTGTCATTGATTTGAGTAGAGAGGTGTTGTCGCAACTGGAAGATATGGCTGTCCCCATTCTGTGGCTCAATGAAAAGACTTCTCTTCCGGTAGAAAACCTCTATGAAACTCCCCGGACGCTGGGGTATGATCGTATGGCGGCGGTGGTAGGAGCCAATGAGCAATTTCCTGGCAGGGATATACTGGTGATTGATGCCGGTACCTGTATCACTTATGAGTTTGTCGATGCTGCTGCCCGCTATCATGGCGGGAATATCTCTCCCGGCCTGCAGATGCGTTTCAAGGCGCTTCATCAGTTTACCGGACGGCTTCCAATGGTGGCTCTTGAGGGGCGGATGGTGCCCATGGGGAAGGATACCGATACGGCTATCCGTGCCGGAGTACTGAAGGGTATTGAATATGAAATTTCAGGTTACATTACGGTTATGAAGCATAAATATCCTGAACTTTTGGTTTTTTTAACGGGCGGGGATGATTTTTCTTTTGATACAAACTTAAAAAGTATCATCTTTGCAGACAGATTTTTAGTGTTGAAAGGATTAAATAGAATTTTAAACTATAATAATGACAGGCTATAGACAAACACTGTTAGTGCTCTTGCTCACGATATTATCAGGAGCGGCAGTCGCTCAAAATAATACAAATTCTCCCTATACACGATATGGATATGGACAGTTATCTGAACAAGGCTCGAGCAACAGTAGGGCGATGGGTGGTATTGCCTATGGTTTACGGGACAAGTATCAGACTAACTTTGCTAATCCTGCATCCTATACGGCGGTAGATTCGCTGACTTTTATCTTCGATGGAGCAGTCTCTCTACAGAATACAAATCTCAGTAACGGTACTCTGAAACGAAATGCCAAGAATTCCAGTTTTGACTATATCACGATGCAGTTTCGTGCAAGTAAATGGGCTGCCATAAGCTTGGGGTTGCTGCCTTATTCAAACGTTGGATACAGTATGGGAGAATATCGGGAAGATACGGAATTTCCAGACAAATCTACTACGGTAAGCTATTCGGGAGAAGGAGGCTTGCACCAGCTTTATTTAGGTGCCGGTTTTAAAATAATTAAAAATCTTTCTGTCGGTGCGAATTTTTCGTATCTTTGGGGAGATATAACAAGAACCGCTGCGGAGACCTTTCCGTCCAGTTCAAGTGTATTTCCTATTACAATACAGTCTAATGTGGCTGTAAAGAGTTATAAGTTGGATTTTGGAGCGCAGTACACTCACCAGTTTGGGAAAAAACATGTTGCAACGTTGGGAGTTGTCTTTTCTCCGGGGCATGATTTGAGTAACGATGCGTACGAAGTTACGCAGACTGGTAATAGCAATACGGGAGCTACTTCGGTAACAAGGGATACTGTCGTTATTTGTGGCATTCCGACAACATTTGGCGCAGGTGTGACGTACGTGTACGACAATCGTCTGACGGTAGGAGCGGATGTGATGTTCCAGAATTGGAGCAAAGTGAGCTATATGAACAATGACGAGGCGTTTTGCGACCGTGGAAGAATATCCGTTGGTGCAGAGTATCTGCCGAATCCTATGGGAAGAAGTTATTTGTCTCATGTGAAGTATCGTTTGGGAGCTTATTATTCCAAACCTTATTATAAGATAGACGGTGTACGTGCCGCTGATGAATATGGTGTTACTGCCGGTTTTGGATTACCCATACCGAGAACCCGTTCTGTATTGAGCCTTTCTGCGCAATACGTGCGAACCAAAGGAACCCAAGCAGCGTTCTTGAACGAAAATACATTGCGCATTTGTATCGGAGTAACCTTTAACGAACGTTGGTTCTTCAAGCGTAAAGTGGATTAATGGAAATTGAATAGACAAAAAATATAACAACTAAAATTTAAATACAATGAAAATTAAGACGCTTGTGGCTGTCTTGCTCCTTTCGGGTGGAGTGACCAGCACTTTCGCACAGACTGAAAATTGTAATTCGAACAGTAGTATCTCTCATGAAGCAGTGAGAGCTGGTAACTTTAAGGATGCATACGCTCCTTGTATGGCTGTATTGAAGGATTGTCCTACACTGCGGTATTACACATTTACAGATGCTCAGAAGATTTTAGTGGGTTTCTTGAGTCAGATTAAGGATAGAAATTCTGCTGATTACAAGAAGTATTTTGATGAATTGATGGATGTGTATGACTTGAGAATGAAGTACATTCCTGAATTCATTAATAAAGGAATGAAGGGCGTGCCGAGTGTGGCTGATGCCTTGGGCGCTAAAGCTGTGGATTATCTTCAGTTTGCTCCTACTCCGGACCTTAATACAGCTTACAATTGGCTGAAAGAATCTGTTCAAGCTGAAAAGGGTGGTTCCAAAGGTGCGGTTTTGCACTATTTTCTGGATGTCTCTATGCAGAAGGTAAAGGCAGATGACAATCATACTGACCAGTTCTTCCAAGACTATATCGATGCTTCCAAGTATGCGGATGATGCTATCGCAGCTGAGACCAAAGAGGCAAAGAAGGCAAACCTGCAAGCTATCAAGGATAATCTGGTAGCTATGTTCATCCAGAGTGGTGTGGCTGATTGTGAATCTTTGCAGAATATTTATGGTCCTAAGGTAGAAGAAAATAAGACAGACTCTACTTTCTTGAAGAAAGCATTGAATATTTTGAAGTTGATGAAGTGTAACGAAAGTGAAGTTTATTTCAAGGCTTCTGAATATATGTATCAAATAGACCCGACTGCCGATGCTGCTGTAGGTGTAGCATACATGTACTATAAGAAAGGCGACTATGAAAATGCCGTGAAATACTTTGACGAAGCATTGGCTAAGGAAACCGATAATGACAAGAAAGCTGAAATGGCATATGCTACTGCTGCAGCCTTGATGCAGGCTAAAAAACTCTCTCAGGCAAGAGCATATTGCCAGAAGGCTATTAGCTTTAAGGAAAACTATGGTGATCCTTATATCTTGCTGGCACAGCTTTACGGCTCCAATCCTAACTGGACTGATGAGCCTGCTCTGAATAAGTGTACTTACTTTGTAGTAATTGATAAGTTGCAGAGAGCTAAAGCGGTGGATCCTTCAGTTGCAGAACGTGCTAACGAATTGATTGGTACTTATTCCCGCCACACTCCCCAGGCTAAAGACCTCTTTATGTTGGGTTACAAAGCCGGTGACCGTATCACTATCGGCGGATGGATAGGTGAATCTACAACTATCAGATAAAACTATGTTGCTACAACCCATCAACGTTGTTTATCATAAAAATGCAAGCATAACCATTGTCCTTGGGGCAATGGTTATGCTTCTTTTATTTTCTTCGTGTTCCGGGAAGAAGAAGGAACTGGGCGATGCCATTACCGAACGTGACTCTATGGCGGTGATGGACACCCGTGGGGTGACTACGCTGGTGTCTGATTCCGGTGTAACACGTTATCGCATCAATACGGAAGAGTGGCTGGTCTTTGACCGGAAGAATCCTCCTTACTGGGCTTTTGAAAAGGGGGTCTATTTGGAGAAGTTCGACTCTATCTTCCAAGTGGAGGCGAGTATCAAGGCTGATACAGCCTACTTCTTTAATAAGGAAGAGTTATGGAAACTGATGGGGAATGTGCATATACAGAATTTGAAAGGTGAGCAGTTTGATACAGAGCTGCTGTATTGGGACCAGCGGACACAAAGAATTTATTCGGATGAGTTTATCCGTATCGAACAGCCTGACCGTATCATTACGGGACATGGCTTTGAATCCAACCAGCAGATGACCGTTTACACGATTCGCAAGCCGGAGGGCATCTTCTATGTTGACGAGGAAGCTGCCGCAGCAGACAGCTTGCAGACTGATACCATAAATTGATAAAATGGATACCGTTATTTTTTTATTGATAACCATGGCTTTCTCCGCTTTCTTTTCAGGAATGGAGATTGCCTTTGTTTCCGTAGATAAACTGCGTTTTGAGATGGAAAGGAAGTCAGGCGTCACTTCCAGTATCATTTCCTATTTCCTTCGCAACCCGAACAACTTTATCTCGACCATGCTCGTGGGCAATAACATTGCGCTTGTCATTTATGGTATCTTGATGGCACAAATCATAGAGGTGAATCTTCTTGCCGGAATTATTTCCAATCATTTTGTAATGGTGTTGGTGCAGACTGTAATTTCCACTCTTATTATTTTGGTAACCGGTGAGTTCTTGCCGAAGACTTTGTTTAAAATCAATCCCAATCTGATGCTGAGGGTATGTGCCATTCCTTTATTCATATGTTATGTCATTCTGTTTCCTGTTTCAAAGTTTGCATCGGGATTGTCGTATCTGTTCCTTCGGATATTTGGGATGAAAGTAAACAAGGAGGCGTCGGCCAAGGCTTTTGGCAAAGTGGATTTGGATTACTTCATCCAGTCGAGCATAGAGAATGCGGAAAGTGAAGAAGAACTGGATGCAGAGGTAAAGATATTCCAAAATGCGCTTGACTTTTCGAATATAAAGATACGCGACTGTATTGTACCGCGTACAGAGGTGGTAGCTGTAGATCTGACCACTACATTGGAAGAATTGAAATGTCTTTTTGTGGAGTCGGGTATTTCCAAAATCATAGTATATGATGGAAATATAGATAATGTGGTGGGATATATTCACTCGTCGGAGATGTTCAGGAATCCGGTGGACTGGAGGAATAACGTGAAGGAAGTGCCTATTGTACCCGAAACGATGTCGGCCCACAAACTGATGAAACTGTTCATGCAGCAGAAAAAAACGATTGCTGTAGTGGTGGACGAATTCGGTGGTACGGCGGGTATCGTCTCTTTGGAGGATTTGGTGGAAGAAATTTTCGGCGATATTGAGGATGAGCATGATAATACGTCCTATGTATGTAAGCAGCTGGGTGAACGTGAATATGTGCTTTCGGCCCGTCTGGAAATAGAAAAGGTAAATGAGACTTTCGGGCTCGACCTGCCGGAATCGGATGATTATCTGACAGTGGGCGGTCTGATTCTGAACCGTTATCAAAGTTTCCCGAAGCTGCATGAAGTGATTGAAGTGGATAATTATCAGTTTAAAATAATCAAGGTAACAGCCACTAAAATTGAGTTGGTAAGACTGAAAGTCATTGAATAATTTCATTTAGGCATAATTTTTTAAAGAATAAATGGATGCGTATTAGCATTTTTTGTATCTTCGTGCGCTAAAATGAACGTGTTAGGAAAATAATAATAAACAAATAAATCATATTAACTAAAATGGCAACATTACAAAACATTCGGTCTAAAGGACCTTTATTGGTGATTGTTATTGGTTTGGCGCTGTTTGCTTTCATCGCAGGTGACGCGTGGAAAGTGCTTCAGCCACACCAGTCACAAGACGTAGGTGAAGTGAACGGGGAATCAATTTCCGCTCAGGATTTTCAAGCATTGGTAGAAGAATATACAGAAGTCATCAAGTTCTCCAGTGGCAACAGTGCATTGAGCGATGAGCAGACAAACCAAATCAAAGATGAAGTATGGAGAACATACGTCAATAATAAGCTGATTGAAAAGGAAGCAAAGAAACTCGGTCTGGTTGTATCGAAGGCTGAGATTCAGGCTATCATTAATGCCGGTGTGCATCCGATGCTGCAACAGACTCCGTTCCGTAATCCTCAGACCGGTGCGTTTGATAAGGATATGTTGAAGAAGTTCTTGGTGGACTATTCAAAAATGAATAAGGCGCAGATGCCTTCACAATATGCAGAATACTATGAATCCATGTACAAGTTCTGGTCTTTCCTCGAAAAGTCTCTTATCCAGGCACGTCTTCAGGAGAAGTATCAGGCTTTGATTACAAAATCTCTTTTCTCCAACCCGGTAGAAGCTCAGGACGCTTTTGATGCAAGAGTAGAGCAGTCAGACCTGCTGCTTGCTGCAGTTCCCTATTCTTCTATCGTTGACTCTACCATCGTTATCAAGGATTCTGATTTGAAGGCTGCATACGACAAGAAGAAAGAACAGTTCAAGCAATATGTGGAAACTCGCAATATCAAGTTCATTGATGTGCAAGTTACTGCAAGTGCAGAAGACAGAGCTGCTCTCCAGAAGGAAATGGAAGAATACACCGAACAACTTACTGCCAATCCTTCTGACTATACTACCTTCATCCGTTCTACCGGTTCCGAAGCTCCTTATACAGACTTGTTCTACACTACTAAGTCTCTGCCTGCTGATGTGACAGCCCGTTTGGATTCTGTTGCGGTGGGTGGTGTATTCGGACCTTATTATAACGTATCGGACAATACTCTTAACTCTTTCAAGAAATTGGCTACTGCTGCTATGCCGGACTCTATCGAGTTCCGTCAGATTCAGGTAGTTGCCGAAGATGCTGAAAAGACGAAGACTTTAGCCGACAGCATCTACAATGCTATTAAGGGTGGTGCCAGCTTTGCTGAAGTTGCGAAGAAGTACGGTCAGACCGGTGAGCCTACCTGGATTTCTTCTGCTAACTACGAAGGCGCACAGATTGACGGTGACAACTTGAAATACATTACCGCTGTCACAACTTTGGGACAGAACGAACTGACCAATCTGGCGTTGGGACAAGCAAATGTCATTTTGCAAGTAACCAACAAGAAGGCTGTCAAGGATAAATATAAGGTAGCCGTTATCAAGCGTCCGGTAGAATTCAGCAAGGAAACTTACAGCAAGGCATACAATGAGTTTAGCCAGTTCATCGCTGCAAACAATACTTTAGAGAAAATGATTGCCAATGCGGAAGATGCCGGTTACAAGTTGCTGGATAGAGCCGACTTGTACAGCTCTGAACATGGTATCGGTGGTATCAGAGGAACCAAAGATGCTTTGAAATGGGCGTTTGAGGCAAAAGCCGGTGAAGTTTCCGGTTTGTACGAATGTGGCGAGAGCGACCGTATGCTGGTAGTAGGTGTTGCAAGTATTGTTCCTGAAGGTTATCGCCCACTGGCTTTGGTAAAGGATCAGTTGAGAGCTGAAATTCTCCGTGACAAGAAAGCAGAGAAGATTATGGCTGATATGAAGGCTGCCAATGCAACTTCGTTCGAGCAGTACAAGAATATGGCAAATGCTGTTAGTGATTCTGTAAAGCACGTTACTTTCTCTGCTCCTGCCTATATCCCGGCATTGCGTAGCAGCGAACCTCTGGTAGGCGCATACGCTTCTATTGCCGAAGTGAACAAGCTGAGTGCTCCTATCAAGGGTAACGGTGGTGTATTCGTTCTGCAACCTTATGCAAAAGAGAAGCTGAACGAAACATTCAACAAGGAAACTGAAGAGGCTAACTTGGCTAACATGCATGCACGCATGGCAAGCCAGTTCATCAGTGACTTGTATCTGAAAGCCAACGTAAAAGACCAACGTTATTTATTCTTCTAAGAATAGAAAACCCATATTGAAAAGCCGTTCGGTACTCCCGGGCGGCTTTTTCATTCTCTGTACATTTCATTTTCTATACTCTCCGTTGTCTTTGTGCAACTTTATTCCTACCTTTGCATTCTTGAAAGAGTTTTGTTTTTAATGAAAAACGATATGCAGAAACGACCTCTATTGGGCTTGACGCTCTCTGAATTGCAGAATGTGGTGAAGAATCTGGGAATGCCCGGTTTCTCTGCCAAGCAGATAGCTTCCTGGCTGTATGACAAGAAGGTGACTTCTATAGACGAAATGAGCAATCTTTCGTTGAAGCATCGGGAATTGCTGAAAGAAATCTATGAGGTAGGTGCCGAAGCGCCGGTAGATGCCATGCGCTCTGTAGACGGTACGGTGAAATACTTGTACCGGGCAGGCGAGGGGCATTTCGTGGAAGCTGTCTATATACCCGACGAAGACAGGGCTACGCTTTGTGTCTCCTCGCAGGTGGGCTGTAAGATGAATTGCAAGTTCTGTATGACCGGCAAACAAGGTTTTACTGCCAATCTGACATCCAACCAGATTATTAATCAAATCAATTCGTTGCCCGAAAGGGACAAGCTTACCAATGTGGTAATGATGGGCATGGGTGAACCACTTGATAATCTGGACGAGGTATTGAAAGCGCTGGAAATAATGACCGCCTCTTATGGGTATGCGTGGAGTCCCAAGCGTGTTACACTTTCTTCTGTGGGATTGAAGAAGGGCTTGCAGCGTTTTATTGAGGAATCGGACTGCCATCTGGCTATCAGCCTTCATTCGCCGATACCTTTGCAACGCCGCGAACTGATGCCGGCAGAGAAGGCGTTCTCCATCACGGAGATTGTGGAATTGTTAAGAAACTATGATTTTAGCAAACAGCGCAGACTATCTTTTGAATATATTGTTTTCAAAGGAGTGAATGACTCGTTACCGTATGCAAAGGAACTTCTGAAGCTGCTACGCGGGCTGGACTGCCGGATTAACCTGATTCGTTTTCATGCCATACCTGGAGTGAATCTTGAAGGGGCTGATATGGAAACCATGACTGCGTTCCGTGATTATCTGACTTCGCACGGTCTGTTTACCACTATACGGTCATCGCGTGGAGAGGATATATTTGCCGCTTGTGGCATGTTGTCCACTGCCAAGCAGGAGGAGAATAAAGAAGAATTAATATAAATTATTAACTTAGGTAGGGAGGATATTACGCATTCTTCGTAGCTTTGTGAAAAACTAAAATGATAGAGATATGAGAAAGCACTTGTTTTATTTAAGTATGGTTCTCGTACTGACACTTTTTTCCGCTTGCGGTGGTGGTAAAAAGGGTGTGTTTACTCCGACCTCCAGTGGTCGTGCGTATGAAGTTCTGGTAGTGGTGGAGCCCGGCTTGTGGGAACGTCCTGCCGGTAGGGCGCTTTTCGATGTGCTTGATTCTGATGTTCCGGGGCTTCCCCAGTCAGAACGTTCATTCCGAATCATGTATACTGCCCCTTCCAATTATGATGCCACTTTAAAACTGATTCGCAATATCATTATTGTCGATGTGAACAAGGACCTCTATACCCAGCCTAAATTCAAGTATGCAAGGAATGTATATGCTGCTCCTCAGTCTATTCTCACTATTCAGGCACCGGACGAGGCTTCGTTCGAGAAATTTGTGGAGGAGAATAGGCAGGTAATCATCGATTTCTTTACCCATGCGGAAATGAATCGTCAGATTTCAGTATTGAAGGACAAGCATAGCGACTATATAGCAACGAAGGTGAAAAGCCAGTTCGATTGCGATGTATGGGTGCCGGGCGAACTGACATCTACCAAGGAGGGTGAGAACTTCTTCTGGGCAGGTACGAATGCAGCTACCGGCGACCAGAACTTTGTAATCTACTCTTATCCTTATACGGATAAGGATACGTTTACTAAAGAATATTTTGTTCATAAACGCGATTCCGTGATGAAGGTTAATATCCCTGGTGCCCGTGAAGGCATGTATATGTCGACGGATTCTCTGATGACCGATGTACGCCCCATCAGTGTGCAGGGAGACTATGCACTGGAGGCCCGCGGCTTGTGGCGCATAAAGGGTGACCTCATGGGCGGTCCGTTCGTATCGCATGTACGTTTGGACAAGGCCAATCAGCGTATTATCGTATCTGAAATATTTATTTATTCACCTGATAAAATGAAACGTAATCTGGTACGTCAGATGGAGGCTTCGCTCTATACCTTGAAACTGCCCGGCAGCAAGCAGGAAGGTGCGGAAATTCCGGTAGGCGTAACCTCAAAAGATACTACTAATAATAAGTAATAAAAATGGAAGACAACAAAATAAGAGTCGGCATTACACAAGGCGACATTAATGGTGTAGGGTATGAAGTGATTTTAAAGACGTTTGCAGACCCGGTGATGCTGGAATTGTGCACGCCGATTATCTACGGTTCGCCTAAAGTGGCAGCTTATCATCGTAAATCATTGGACTTGCCTACCAACTTCAGTATCGTCAACTCCGCCTCCGAAGCGGTTCCCAATCGCTTGAGTGTAGTGAACTGTACGGATGATGAAGTAAAGGTTGAGTTCTCTAAACCTGACGTTGAAGCTGGTAAAGCTGCACTTGGTGCACTGGAAAAAGCCATTGAGGAATATAAGGAGGGAATGATAGACGTGATTGTCACAGCTCCCATCAACAAGCATACCATCCAGTCGGAGGAGTTTGCCTTCCCCGGACATACGGAGTATATAGAGCAAAAATTGGGAGATGGCGAGAAGGCCCTTATGATTCTGATGAAAGATGACTTCCGGGTAGCATTGGTGACCGGACATATTCCCGTTAAAGAGATAGCCGGAAGCATCACCAAAGAACTGATACAAGAAAAACTGAAGATATTCAACCGCTCCTTGAAGCAGGATTTTGCTATCAGCGCACCGCGTATTGCAGTGCTTTCGCTGAATCCGCATGCAGGAGACGGCGGATTGCTGGGAACTGAAGAGCAGGAGATTATCATTCCGGCCATCAACGAAATGGCTGCTAAGGGTATGCTTTGCTATGGTCCTTATCCGGCAGACGGGTTTATGGGCTCAGATAACTTTACCCATTTTGATGGTATCCTGGCCATGTATCACGACCAGGGGCTGGCACCGTTCAAGGCATTGGCTATGGACGAGGGCGTGAACTATACTGCCGGCTTGCCGGTGATACGCACTTCGCCTGCTCATGGCACGGCCTACGATATTGCCGGGAAAGGAATCGCCTCTGAAGATTCATTCCGGCAGGCTATCTATGTGGCAATAGATGTGTTCCGTAACCGCCAGCGTGAGAAAGAGGCACATGCAAATCCGCTGCGCAAGCAATATTACGAGAAACGTGACGATAGCGACAAACTGAAACTCGATAGTGTAGAAGAAGATTTGTAGAATGACAAAAGCGGAAATACAACAAGTAAAATTACGTTTCGGCATTATCGGCAACAATGAAGCGCTGATGCGTGCCATTGATATCGCTATCCAGGTAGCGCCCACCGACTTGTCTGTACTGATTACCGGAGAGAGTGGTGTGGGAAAGGAGAGCTTTCCGCAGATAATACACCAGTACAGCCGGCGCAAGCATGGACAGTACATTGCCGTGAACTGTGGAGCCATTCCCGAAGGGACGATTGACTCGGAACTGTTCGGTCATGAGAAGGGCGCATTTACCGGGGCTATCGGCGAACGGAAGGGGTATTTCGGTGAGGCCAACGGCGGAACAATCTTCCTTGATGAAGTCGGCGAATTGCCTTTGCCTACCCAGGCACGCTTGTTGCGTGTGCTCGAGAGCGGTGAATTCATCAAAGTAGGTTCTTCTAAGGTGGAAAAGACCGATGTGCGTATTGTTGCCGCTACCAATGTAAACTTGACACAAGCCATTGCTGACGGACGTTTTCGTGAAGACTTGTATTACCGTTTGAACACAGTTCCTATTCAGGTCCCTCCATTGCGCGAACGCGGTGAAGACGTGGTGCTGCTGTTCCGAAAGTTTGCTTCGGACTTTGCAGAAAAGTACCGTATGCCTGCCATTCAGCTGACGGAAGACGGCAAGCAAGTGTTGCTGGGCTACTCATGGCCGGGTAATGTGCGCCAGTTGAAGAATATCACCGAGCAGATATCCATCATTGAGACCAATCGTGAAATCAATGCATCCATACTGAAGGGCTATCTGCCTGAGCAGAACAATATGCAGCGCCTGCCTGCCTTGTTTGGAGTGAAGGAGGACAAGAGCTTTGGGAGTGAACGGGAAATTCTCTACCAGGTTCTGTTTGATATGCGCCAGGATGTAACGGACTTGAAAAAGTTGGTGCATGAGATTATGGCTGAAAGGGGAACGGTAGCCAATCCGGCGGTTGCCACATCGGCCTACTATACGCCGGCTACTCCGGCGGTGGTACCTCCGGTAACATCCAGTGTTCCCACCATTATACATCCTTCGGTAAAGCCGGTTACTCCGGTGGACGATGATTTCCAGGATACGGAAGAATATGTGGAGGAGTCACTCTCCCTGGATGAAGTGGAGAAAGAAATGATACGTAAGGCGCTTGAAAAACATCACGGCAAGCGTAAGAGTGCGGCTCAGGATTTGAATATCTCTGAGCGTACGTTATACAGAAAGATAAAAGAATATGGATTGGATTAAAAAAGCGGCATTTGCTTCCTTGTTGGTAAGCTTGTTATTTCTGGTGAATTCATGTAGTATGAAGTTGGGACTTGCTCCGATAAGCTCTATCGACTATACAAAGGTAAAAACGATTTCCATTGCCGATTTCCAGAACCGGGCAGAGTATGTATATGCACCGCTGGCAACAGAATTTAACCAGAAAATGAAGGATATGTTCATTCAGCAGACTCGCCTGCAACTGGTGAATTCCGGAGGAGACCTGGAAATAGACGGAGAAATAACCGGCTACAATCAATATAATGAATCGGTGGATGCCAGCGGCTACTCTTCGAAGGTGAAGGTGACGCTGACTGTCAACGTGCGCTACACCAATAACACGAACCATGAGGAGGACTTTGAACAGCAGTTCTCGGCTTTCCAGACCTATGATTCCTCAAAATTGCTGACCGAAGTGCAGGACCAGCTGATAACCTTGATGGTGAAAGACATTGCCGAACAGATTTTCAATGCAACTGTAGCTAACTGGTAAACTCATGACGCCTACCCATTTGCAACAATGGATTCAGCATCCCGAGACGCTGAATAGGGATACTTTGTACGAGCTTCGCACATTGGTGGCACGCTATCCTTATTTCCAGTCGCTCCGTTTGCTCTATCTGAAAAACCTCTATCTGCTGCACGACATCAACTTTGGCGCGGAGTTGCGCAAGGCTGTGTTGTATGTGGCAGACCGTCGTGTGCTGTTTTACTTTATAGAGGGTGACCGCTATACTTTGAAATCCCGGAAGGTCTCGTCGCTGTTTTCCGGCGATTTGGAGAAAGAGCCGAGTGTGGACCGTACCCTTTCCTTGATTGACGCATTTCTGGCTACTGTTCCCGAAGAGCATTCACAGCATACGGAGCTGGATTATGCGGTGGATTATACGGCCTATTTAATGCAGGAAGAACCCGGTGTGGATGCAGAAGATGAGTCGGAAGTGCCTAAACTGCGTGGGCATGAATTGATAGATGACTTTATCCAAAAGAGTGAGTCTTCGGATGCCTCGGATACGAGAAGGGAGTTTCTTGTAGAGAAGGAGGAAGAGACTGAAGAAGAGGAAGAACCCTCAGTATCGCCGGTAACGGAAGAGTTGGACGATAGCTGTTTTACGGAAACTTTAGCCAAAATCTATATAAAACAGCACCGATATGACAAGGCGCTTGAAATTATTAAAAAATTAAGTTTGAATTATCCAAAAAAAAATGCTTACTTTGCAGACCAAATCAGATTTTTGGAGAAATTGATTATTAACGCTAAATCAAAATAACAAAATGTATTTATTATTAGTTATCTTAATGCTGATTGCATCTGTGCTGATGTGCTTCATTGTATTGATTCAAAATTCTAAAGGAGGTGGTCTGGCATCAGGCTTTTCATCATCCAACCAAATTATGGGTGTGCGCAAGACTACGGACTTTTTGGAAAAAGCAACCTGGACTCTGGCAGCTGTCATGGTAGTCTTCAGTATTGTTTCTGCTTACACTATTCCTTCTTCCACAGGCAAGGGCGGTGATGTGATTCTGGAACAGGCGCAACAAGAAGAAAAAACTAATCCTTATAACATGCCCGTAGGTACAGAAGCTCCGCAATCGGAGGCCCCTGCAGCTACAACTCCGGCTGAAGCTCCTGCTCCTGCAGCAGAAGCCCCTGCAGCAGAATAAGATAAGGATATTGCGGATGACTCCCGCTTGGAAAAATAAGAGAAAGGTTGATACTGAAAAGGTGTCAGCCTTTTTTCGTTTTGATGAAGTATTTATTTACCTTTGTCAGCAATTTATGCAATCTGATTAATAAATTGAAATCCAAATAGTACAATGACAGAACAACTCAAACTTAAATTGAATGATTCCAAGGCTACCCGTTGGGGGGCATTGGTGATTGTTGCCTTCACGATGATGGCAGCTTATTATGTAAACGACGTGGTAGCACCGTTGAAGACAATGTTGGAAACGGACTTGGCTTGGTCGAGTACCGATTTCGGATTCTTTACCGGTGGTTATAGTTTTCTGAATGTTTTTTTCCTGATGTTGATTTGGGGAGGATTAATCCTCGACCGCTTTGGTATCCGTTTCACCGGAAAGCTGGCAACTATCCTGATGGTAGGTGGTACAGCACTTGAATACTATGCAATGACGGGACTTGCCGGTGCCGACGCGACTTTATTCGGAATCAATGAAATATTTGGCTATAAAACGGGTGTGTTTGTTGCTTTTGCCGGTTATTCCATTTTTGGAGTAGGAGCGGAGGTCGCCGGTATTACAGTTTCCAAAATCATAGCCAAGTGGTTTAAGGGGAAAGAGCTTGCCACGGCTATGGGGGTACAAGTCGCTTTAGCACGTATCGGTTCGCAAGCCGGTTATGCCGTAGCCATTCCTTTGGCCCGCGCTTTCGGTATTTCCACACCGGTGTTGTTGGGTTTGGTTCTGTTGTTGGGCGGTATGATTGCTTTCTTCATCTTTGCAGTGATGGACAAGAAGCTGGACAAACAGATGGAAGCTGCTGCCATTGCTGCCGGTACGGAAGATGAGGAAGAGAAGTTCTCTTTTAAGGATGTGAAGAATATTCTGGTCAATCCCGGTTTCTGGCTGATAGCATTGCTGTGTGTATTGTTCTACTCTTGTGTATTCCCATTCCAGAAGTTTGCTTCCGAGTTGATGATTATCAAATACGGTATCAATGAGAATGTAGCCGGTACATTTGCCGGACTTCCGGCATTGGGAGCGCTGATTCTGACTCCGGTCTTTGGTGGTTTCATTGACAAGCGGGGCAAGTCCGCATCTATCATGCTGCTGGGCTCGGCCATGCTGATATGTGTGCATTTCATTTATGCTATTCCCGATATAAACTATTGGCTGGTAGCTATTGTGCTGATGATAATTTTGGGTATCGCTTTCTCGCTGGTACCTTCTGCCATGTGGCCGGCTGTGGCCAAGATATTCCCGGTAAGCCAGTTGGGTACGGCATACGCATTGATTTTCTTTATCCAGAATATCGGTCTTTGGGGTATTCCTACATTGATAGGGTGGGTGCTTGATGCCTATTGTATATCCGGCAAGAAACCAGATGGAACGAATATGTATGACTATACGGTGCCTATGTGCATTTTTACCGGTATTGCCTGCTTGTCCCTTATAGTGGCTCTACTGCTGAAGAAGGCAGACAAGAAGTATGGTTATAAGCTGGAAGAGCCTAATATTCAGAAATAATAGGAAAAGCGGATACCGTATGATGGAAATACCCGAAGGAAAAGTAAGTCTGTTGGACGCTGTTCCGGTCCGCTGTGGACATATAACAACCGAATGGGAAGGTGAGTGCGCCGTACTCGCCTACCCACGGTTTAAATACGAATGGATGCGTCGTTTTTTATTGCCGAAGGGGATGTCTCCTGACATCCATGTGAGGCTGGAAGAACACGGTACAGCTGTCTGGAATCTGATAGATGGACATCGTACCGTGCGCGAAATCATCTCTCTACTTGCCAGGCACTTTGGGGAGGAAGAGAATTATATTCCCCGGGTCACCGCCTACGTAATGCAGTTGCGTAAGGATGGATTTATCCAGTTGACAATCCGGAATTAGAATTCCTTTATTCCCTATCCACTTTTATCAATCCTCCCGTTGCCGTATCAAACAGCACTTTGATGGTAGAATTCTTGTTGAACAGTACCGGTGCGAGGTATTCTACGGTGCCGAATTGGGTAATGGGAAGTTGGTCGTCAAACAATTTCTTATTGTTATACATCAATGTCACTTGTGCCTTGCCCGGAAGGTTATAGGCTACACCGTCCACTTTCTTTTTGCCTTCCTCGGTGGCAGATACATCGGGACTTTTGAGGTCGGTGACGCTGATATAATACGGTTCACCGGCAAGGTCATTATTGGCCACCACTCCCAGCTTTCGGGAAAAACGGAAAGCCACTTCATCTTTCATCTCTTTAGGCGTCAGCCGGATGGTGAATGTCTTGGGTTCTTTCTTTATTTTGCCCGAGAACATTTCCGTCATAGCCGTTTCCTGCTGGTTCAGATTGTCAAGCATCAGCTTGAGTTGGGCGCCGTCCTTGGGCATATTGTCTGCTTCGCCGCGCAGGAGGGCATTCTTGCTTTCGCGGATGCTGTATATTTCCTTAGCCACCAGCTCGGCCATCTTGGCACTGGAGTTGGACATCAGTATTTCTTCCGTCAGAAAACTGCGTGGGTCAATGCTGCTTTCGGTGGCTTTGGCTTCGGGCGTCTTGGCAGCAGGCTTACCGCTGAACGGAATGTTGATGGAGCGGACAATTCCGTCTTCGGTAAGCTCCATAAGGGGTGCTACGGTCTTGTCTTTCATCTTCACGAAATAGACGTTGTCCTTATCCGGTACACCGGCTATGCGGGTTTCTATCTTATCCAGTGTCCAGAACTCCTCGGGTTCGGCAGACACGTTGTTGAGACGCAGATAGCGGTCGGCATATCTGCAAAATTCTCCGGGAGTGTAAGTATGTTTGGTGGCTTGCAATACGATTTCTATTTCTGTTTTGGGCAACATATAAGTCACTCCGTAGTCTTTGCCACGCATCACACCGGTGGTTACGTCTGTTTGCGCCATGGCAGTGATAGACAAGAACAGAGCTGAGAGCATCAATATATTCTTCTTCATAATGTACATTCGTTTAGACTGATTTAGCTAAGGGACAAAGTTAATGAAGTTATCTTTGCTAAATATTGCTTTATAAATTATTAACAGAGCTGACGAACTGTACGCAAACCGGCATGTCGACTACAATGTCCTGATGAGTATCTTCCAAGAGTCCGGTAACTTCGTTTCGTTTGTATACCTGAATGACATTGCTGTCGCGGCAGGCGGCAAGCAAGTATTTGCCGTTGGGCGTGATGTTGAAGTTGCGGGGATGGATGCCGGTGGGCTGATAACCTACCTTTGCCAAGGTTCCATTTTCGGGATTCACGGCAAAGATGGCAATGCCGTCTTCTTTCAGACGGTTACTGGCGTAGAGGTATTTCCCATCCGGACTGAGGTGGATGTCTGCACTTCCACGGGCGGCTACGGTGTCGGCTGTGATAGTCTGTATCTGTTCCAGGCAGCCGTCGTCGTAACTGAAGGCAATGACCTTACCGGACAGTTCGGTGATGAGATAGGCAAACTTCCCGTTAGGGCTGAATGTCAGATGGCGCGGGCCGGAATCCGCTTCAATGTCAACGGCTTCCAGAGAAGCATGAGGAATAGGGTCGTCGGGGTGCATCACAAAGCGCAGGATGCGGTCGGCACTGAAGTCGGTGGCGAAGATATACTTTCCGTCCGGTGAAAAGACCGTGCAATGGATGTGGGGAGTGGCTTGCCGTATGGCGTCGGGACCGGTGGCAGAGCCTTGAAAGAGCGTGTCTGCAGGAGCCAAAGTACCGTCTTTCTGTAAAGGAAAGACGGACATGGTTCCACCGCTGTAGTTGGCAGTCAACACTTCCCGGCCATTGGTGGCCACGTAGCAGGGGTCGGCGCCGAAGGTGGGAACGGTGTTCAGCAGGCGCAGTTCTCCCGTTTCCCGGTCTAAGGCAAGGGAGCTGAGGGCTGCTGTGCTGTCGTTCATTTCACTGACGGCATAGACAAATTCGCCATCTTCCGAGGGGACGAGGTAGGAGGGATTGGGCAATGCCGCTGAACTGAGCGGAACGGCTGTTCCCGTCTCCTGATTAAAGCGGAAGGTATAGATACCCTTGCTTGAGCCATTCGTGTAAGTACCTATTAGCATGGCGAGTTCGTCCTGGTCACCGTTAGTGCCCTTTGGAGAAGAGCCACATGCTGTCAAACCTAATCCGAGCATACAGAAAAGAAGTGTTTTCATTAATTTAATGTGTTAATGTGCCAATATGCTAATGTGCTAATTGGCTGCGCTGTATATGCTGCATGGTCATTGGTACATTAGCATATTGGCACATTAGCACATTAAAATTTAACTTCGGCAATACTGACGCGGTCATCGTTCAGCACGATGCGGAGGTCGCTGGCGGTAGTGCCTTTGAACGGATAGGAAATCAGTTTGCCGTATTCGCTGACGGTGCCCGAATATACGGTGAGGAACTGTCCGCCACCGCCCGAGAGCTGGATTTCGAAGGTTGCCGGCAGGTTGTTGTCACGTGTAAAGGCGATGGTAACTTTATCTACCTGGGTTCCGTTCTTCAAGGCAAAGGTAATATAATCTCCCTTATTTCCTTGCCATGCGGTATTGATTTTTTCGTCGAGCACGTTTTCGGCATCCTCTGGGTTGGTGCTGGCACTCACACGCTTTGCTGGTTTTTGGGCTTCAATGGCTTTGGCACGGGTCTGGTAGTCTTCTACGGTCAGCGTTCCGTTCAGGCGGATGTCTTCGGAAGAGGCGCCGGCCATGAGCACGAAGTCGCCGGGTTCCACCACCCATTTCATGTCGGCGTCCAGAAGCTCCAGGTGCTTGCGGTCGATGGTGAAGGACAGCTCCTGGGCTTCGCCCGGTTCGAGGTGGATGCGCTGGAAGCCTGCAAGATTCTTTTCGTAGGTGGTGATGCTGCTCAGTACGTCGCGGATATAGAGCTGCACTACTTCATCTCCGGCACGTTTGCCGGTGTTGGTCACCTTCAGGCGGACGGTGGCAGACTCGTTCGGGGTGATGACTCGGGGAGTGATGTCGAGGTCGGAGTACTCGAAGGTGGTGTAGCTTAAGCCGTAACCGAAGGGGTACAGTGCTCCGTTGATGCGTGACATGTTGCCCGTGGGCCCCAGATTCTTACCGCCGTCTATCTGTGAAGAAGGCTTGCAGGGGAAGTTGAAGGGGATTTGCCCTACGGTCTTGGGGAAGGTCACTGTCAGCTTTCCACCAGGGTTGTAGTCGCCGAAGAGGATGTCGGCCAGGGCCATTCCGCCTTTGGAGCCGGGATACCAGGCTTCGAGGATGGCGGGGACGAACTTGTCTGCCCAGTTGATGGAGAGCGGGCGTCCGTTGATGAGTATCAGTACGACGGGCTTGCCCGTGGCTTGTATGGCTTGAAGCAGTTGCAACTGCCGGCCGGGCAGGTCGAGGCTGGTGCGCGATTTGTTTTCGCCGCAGGTGCGTTGTCCACCGCCCAATACTACGACGGCAACATCAGCTTGGCGGGCATTTTCTACGGCTTTGTCTATCTCGGCTTGCTCGTCGTCGGTCAGAGGATAGTCTATGATTTCACTTTCGGGCCAGTGGGCATCTACCAGGTCGCAGCCTTTGGTGTAGAGCACCTCTGCCTTGCCTTTTGTCTTTTCTTGAATGCCTTCCAGTACAGTGGTCACCTCTACGGCAAGGGGGCCGTAATGGGTCAGCGCGTAGCCTTCTTCGTTGGCATTGGGACCACAGACGGCAATCTTCTTGGTGGAGTTGATGTCTAAGGGCAACAGCTCACCGGCATTCTTCAGCAGAACGATGGACTCGCGGGATGCCTGCAAGGCGATGGCTTCGTTCTCTTCTTTTTCCACTTCACGGTCGGCACCGGCAAGGTCTGTCTGGTAGGGGGCATCGAACAGACCAATGAGGAACTTTACCCGGAGGATGTCGCGCACACGGTCGTTAATGACTTCTTCGCTCAGCCCGCCTTCCTTCACCAGTTCGCGGAGGGGAAGGACGAAGGAGTCGGGCGAGCGGAAGGTACAGCGTACGTTCAGCCCGGCTTCCACGCTTTGGCGGACGGCTTCTTTCATGTCTTTGGCGGTGCCGTGCTTGGTGTAGAGGTATTCTACGGCGTCACTGTCGGATACGACGTAGCCACGGAATCCCATTTCGCCACGCAGGCGGGTGGTGAGCCAGTAGTAGCTGCCCTGCACGGGGATGCCGTCGTAATCGTTGTACGAACTCATTACGCCCAGCATGCCAGCTTCCCGGATGACGCGTTTGAAGGGGTAGATGTGTATGTTTTCCACTTCGCGCGGCGACATTTGCGGGTCCACGCGTGCCATGCCTTCGCGGGCGCCTTTGTTGTTACTGTAAGCGGCAAAGTGCTTGCCGGTGGCGGCCACTTGGTGGTTGTGCTGCAAGCCGCGCACCATTTCGATGCCCAGTTCGGCTACGAGGTAGGGAGATTCGCCGTAAACTTCTTCGTAGCGTCCCCAGCGCTGGTCGCGTCCTACGTCGAGGATGGGGGCGTAGACGTTGGTGTAGCCCAGCATGCGGGCTTCGCGTCCGGTGATGAGTCCTACTTGGCGAATCAGTTCACGGTTCCAGGTATGTCCCAGTCCCAGTTGGGTGGGGAAGTTGGTGGCGCGGTAGCTTTCCACGCCGCGTATGCCTTCGTTGGTAAAGTCTACGGGGATGCCGAGACGGGTATCTTCCACAAAGAACCGTTGCACCTCGTTCAGTGCCCAGGCGTGGCGCGAGGCGGGCCAGACGTAGGCATTGTCCGAGGGAGGCAGCCCCCATTGCTGGAAGCCGTTCAGGTGTTCGTCGATGGCGCCGATACCGTCTTTCCAGAGCAGCTCTTTCCATTCGGGGGTGGGGAGGTCGTCTTTCAGTACGCGTTTGTAGCCGTAGAGGGTGACCATTTGGCAGGTCTTTTCGTCCAGCGTCATCTGTTGCAGCAGGTTTTCGATGCGTGCTTCGAGCGGGGCGGAGGGGTCTTCGTACACGTCTTTCACTCCGTTTTTGTTGAAGTCTATCCAACCTTTGCGGTACATTTCACTTTTCACCGGCTTGTAGGTTGCCGGTGTTTTGGCAGGCTTTTGTGCGCAGAGCAGTGTGCTTCCTCCAAGCAGCAGGGTTAGGGCAATAAGGTTCTTCATGATATGTTCTAAAAATCTCTTGGTTATTATTGTTTCTTTTGTTGACAAAAATACGGCTAATGTGTGAAATAAAGGGATAAAATAGTCCGAAGTATCGGCTTTTATTGTCCGAAGGGTCTTCCTCTTACTAAAAATATCCTCCAAGACGCTACCGGGGAATTCAAATCATTATTAGACGAAACATATCATTCACTTTTAAAAAGAAAGAACACTATAATAACCTGAAAAGTAGATGCAATCGCGGTGTATACAAGTATTACGGCTACATCTGTTAAACGAGGGTGTATTTATATAATAGGAATCTGTTGGCGGAATTGTTGCTTGTACGGAAGAACTTTCTTTTCAACCTTGGGATGTCTAAACCAAACCTTGGTTTAGACATCTCAAGGCTGGGTATGGAAAAACCAAAGTTTGGGATAGATTGCTTCCTTAATTCTTTCCGGTTTTTCAGTTAACTTCAGAGACTTTTTCCGTTAACTTCCCATCTCTTTTGTGCAAATATCCATTACAGAAGATAGATATTCCCTCTTGCAGGGGGTAATTCCGTCAACGGATACTGGCTTTGGTAGCTGTTTGAACATTGATGACAATGGGGTGCACATATTCTATGTATGGAAGATTATTGTTTTTATCACGAAAAGTCAGTATTAGCTAATATTTGTAAATATATGGTGATTGCTAATAAAAGAATATGTATCTTTGGGCCAAAGAAAGCGGTAGAGGATGAAAAATAAAGTAGCATTTATCCCTTTTTCACCCTCCCTACTTAGCAATGAGTTACGCAATCTTTTAAATTTCAGACCGTTACAAAGTCATGGGGTTGACTGGATTTGACAGCGGGCAGAAATGGTAAGTAAGCATGCAGTGCGTCGTTGATTTGCACTTTAATCTCAGTCCTCAAAATTTTATCTGGCGAAACTCGTTACGCTCTCGCTGCTTAATCGAAGTATAGTAGATTGAAGCTTAATCCCGGCACCAGGTGCTGGGACGTGACATCACTCGGAAGCTGTTGCTCCGAAGCATTCCGATAAAGTGGTGCAGTCAAATCGGGGATAGTTCGTGTCAGCCTCGTGGCGCGGGTGAAAATTTAGAGGATAAGGCAACGGTTGATGGCTTTGGTTCTGCCGCTGCACGAAAATTTAGGCAAAGATAAGCATGTAGAAAGCTTATGATTTCCTCGTTTGGACGAGGGTTCGATTCCCTCCAGCTCCACGGATATAGTAAAAAGAAGTTTGTAAGTCCTTGAATTCCAGTAATTCAGGGGCTTTCTCTTTTCTTCTACTCCCCCTACCTTTTATATTCATTTAGAAAACGGTTGTAGTAAATGTGCTACAATTTAAAATTAATATCTACTTTTGTCTGTTCAAAAACCAATAACTATTAGAAGTGGGGGCAACACTTTAAATTCTGCAACAGATTTATGAAAATTCACGAAGGAAAATGTACAGAGAAGATTTTGAAAGAACGTGAACGGATTGGTAGTCGGTTAGCCATTCTTCGCAAGAAGAGAAATATGACCCAAGAGGAATTGGCTAATCTTTGTGGTGTTAATCGTGTTAATATAGCCAAGATAGAGAAAGGGGCTTATAATGTGAGCATTGATATACTATCTAAGGTAACATCCGCTCTTGGTTTTGTGATAGATATAAAAGTGGATAGCTCTGTTTGTCCGACTCATTTCTCTCAACGTAAACCTGTAAAGCTGGTAATAGGGAAAGACTATTATGTCAGTTTTGGCAATAACGAAGCCCATAGATGTAAGCTGGTTGATATTCCGGAGATGTACCAAGGTCAAAGAATTAAAATCGAAACTCCGACCCCGAGAGGGTCTATCACCCACATATTATTTGCCGATGAAATAGGAACGACACCTGACGAGGCTGTAATGAACCAAGTAACGATGTAAAAACATTAAAAGGGAGGAAGTGCAAGTTCCTCTTTTATTGAAATCCCCTTCGCTACAACCATCTGCAGTGAGGGTGATTTTTTAGTTTATGAGGGTTTCTACACCCCCTCTTTCATCAGAGCTATTCAAAAATTTAATGGTTTCTTCTGAATATATAATCTTAAATTGATGGTTCGGAATCAATTCTAAAGCTGGGAAATCAGTAGTGATTAACAGTTTTAGTCCCTTTCTTTAATATGTAAAAGCAACTTGTACAAAAGAAGTTTCTTATGTACGGGATAGCAGCAATAACTCCGTTGAGCCTTCGTGGGGACAAGCCGAATTTGATTTTATAATGTGGGTTTATAAGGTACAGTCTCCGGTCAATGATTTGATAGTTGGCTTGCCGGGCGATGCGATTGAACAGTTCGATGGTGCATCCGGTGCTCTTTATATCCAGTAGCTCCGTGATTACGCGTTCCTGCTCACCGCATAGTCTTAATATCCATCTGTATAAAGTGCGGGGAAGGAGGTGGAGAAAAGGGAAATGTGAAACAATGTGGCTGTGTGCTATCTGCTGGTGGCCTCCGAATGGCATTTGCCAGGCGGGAAATCCTACAAATACAGCTCCGTCGGCAGACAAATGTTTTTGTAGGCCGGAGAGGAACCGTTCTTTGTCTCTGATATGCTCTATCACATCGTGTAGAAGAATCAGGGGAAAATTCGTAGCCTTGTCCTCAAGCTGGAAAATGTCGGTGGAAATGAACTGTCCCTGCTGATGCCTTTGGGTGAAGAAGGTCCTGGCTTGCTCTATTCGCATGGCATCAATGTCTACGCCCATCACCCGGCAACCGGCTTTGGCAAAGGGAAGCAGATTGCCTCCCTCTCCACAGCCCACTTCCAGCACTTTATCGGGGATGTGTCCGATGACTTCCTTTATGTAGGGGATATAATAGTTCTTGCTGGTCTGTGACTGTTCATCAAAGTAGCTTTCCCGGTCGGTATGTCGTTTCTGCATGTTCTTTGTTCCTTCTTGAGTTTGATTATCCATATAAATAGATAATCAGTCGGGTAAAAGACTGCGTGGCGCATCGTTTTTTTACCAGGAAATGCGGAGGCCTACCGGGAGGGTGAATATGAACGGGTGTTCCTTTCGGATGGTGCGCAGTTGGCTGCCGTCGGGGATGTAATAGTTTACAGTCGGCTCCAGATAGATGCCTGCCTGGGGTGTGAGGTGATATTGTATGCCTATACTTGTGTTGACCGACCACTGCCAGGGAGCACTTACCGGATGACTGCCGAGCTTGTGTGGAATACTGTCCGTGACATGGAAGCTTTGGAGTGTCCCTTTTATGGGGATATCCACCTGCATGCCTGCCGTGGCATAACCGGAGAAACGTTTGTAATGCCAGAAACGGTAGGAAAGCCGGAGAGGAATGCCGATATAATGCAACTTCTGGTTGTCTTGAATGCGGAATGCTTCGCCGGTAGTGAACTCCGACCTGAGAAGCGTATATTGCAATCCGGTTTCCAGACTCCAACGCTCATTCAATTTCTTGCTGAGAGAGAGTCCCACGACGATGGGGGCATGATGTTGCTGGTTCTCAACAATCCTGCCGCTGTTATTCTGGGCAATCTGCATGAGTCCGATGGAATCTTTTCCCAGAGTACCCTGCTGATAGCGGGTGTGCAGATAAGAATAATACTCTTCCCACGTGCTGACTTGTTGAGGGAAGTCACTTGAAATGCCGTCGGTATGTGGAGTGGCAATCAGCTTATATAAGTTCTGTGCCAGTTGCGGTCCGAGTGAACCTGCCAGCATCAACTTCCATTTTCCGGATTTCTTCTTGCGGGTTGGCGGCATCAGGGAAGGGGAGAAGACGAAAGCCATCTGTCGGTTGGTGATGGTCTGTCCGGTGAATGGAGAAGGTATGGGATATTTGTGGATACTATCTTTCATTGTGGGTATGGCAAGGGGCCATTCTGTGGAAACTGGAACGGGAGGGATGATTCGTTCCCTTTTGTTCAGATTTTCTTTGGTATAGCATTGTTCGTCGGTTCGGGGAGTATCGGTTTTCTTTGTTTGTTGCGTACTCCCGGCTTGCCTGGAAGAAACTTTGGACAAACGGTTTTCCCTGATACTCTTTTTCTCTCTGTACAGATAGTCATACAGCGTTGGAAAGAGAAGCAATACTGTCAAAACAATGAATACACGGTATCCTGCCAGCATCTTTTTAAGTAAAATTTTCGCCCGGAACAATTGGGAGGAAGAGGAGTGTGGCGCTATACCCAGTAAATCTCCGATTTCTTTGTGGGACAATCCTTCCAGTACTGCCAGTTTAAATACCTTGCAGTAGCCTTCCGGAAGGCTCTCCACTATATCCAGCATCTTATCGTACGAAATGAAATCCGGACAAAAAGGATTTTCAGCAGGCTCTTCCTCTTCCGGAATATCTGTCAATGGGATGGTGGGGGTTGGCATTGGCATGGTTGAGGTATTGCAGTGCCAGGTTTCTCATAATCTTTTTCATCCAGTATTCCAGTTTCTCCGGGTTGCGCAGCGAATGAATGGAAGTGAATATGATGACAAAACCGTCGTGAAGAAGATCTTGGGCTATCGTTGGGTCGGGAATATAGCGTAGGCATACTTTCAGCATTTTCTCTGAATAGTTTTCGTAGAGCAGGCTCAAGGCCTGCCCGTTTCCCTTCTGGCATAAAGTGACAAGAGCTTTTGTATCCATGTGTTTGTCTCAATGTTATTTCTTAAGGATAGAGAAGAACATGAATGACTGCATGGATTTTTATTTTTTAACTAAGCCTCCCGGTTGACTTCTGCTGCACAGTCCGGACAAATGCCTTTCAGTACATAGTTGATGCTGTTCAGTGTAAATCCTTGAGGCAGCTTCACCACCGGAGTGGGAATGTTGGTGAAGCAGAAGGTTTTGTTGCATTTCTCGCAATGGAAATGGGTGTGCAGGTCGCTTACGTCGCAAGAGCAACTGTCGCTGCACACGGCATACTTGAAGGAACCCGTCCCGTCATCTATACTGTGTATCAGATGATGGGAGAGGAATAGGGTAAGGGTACGGAAGATGGTGGATTTGTCCACCGTATCCAGCATGGTTTCAAGGTCGAGCAATGAGACGGAACGGCCTGCCTGCATCATGGTGCGCAATACCAGGATGCGGATGGCAGTGGGCTGTATGTCCCTTTTGGCCAATAGGTCCAAATATTTCTTTTCTTCCATTTTTTCTATTTAATAAGTTTTTGTATGCGTATGGCGTTCACTATCGCAATGAGGGCGACGCCTACGTCGGCAAAGACAGCTTCCCAAAGTGTAGCGATTCCACCGGCACCGAGGATGAGGACAAGCAGCTTCACTCCGAAAGCCAGCGAGATGTTCTGCCAGACAATCCGGCGGGTTTGCCTGCCCGCATGAATGGCGGTGGCCACTCTCGAAGGCTGGTCTGTCTGTATCACTACATCGGCGGTTTCGATGGCGGCATCGCTGCCAAGTCCGCCCATGGCGATGCCCACATGACTAAGGGCAAGAACCGGGGCATCATTGATGCCGTCGCCCACAAAGGCTATTCGGTTGGCAGGGTTGCTGCGGAGTGCCTCGATGTGCTTCACCTTTCCGTCCGGCAGCAGGTCTCCGTATGCCTGGGTGATGCCTAGCTTTTCTGCAAAGTTAGTAACAATGGCTTGTTTGTCTCCCGATAATATCTGAATATTATTGATATTTAAAGCTTTTAATTCTTTGACGGCGTTGACGGCATCTTCCTTCAATGTGTCTGATAGCAACAGATAACCGGCATATTTTGTTCCGATGGCGCAGGCCACAATCGTATCGACAATTGATGACAATTCATCGGGATATTCTATCCCGAACTTAGTCAGCAGGCGGGTGTTGCCCACCAGGACACGCGTTCCATCCATAGTGGCTTGCAGTCCGTGGCCGGCAATCTCCGTAACGTCCGTTGTGGCAATCAGCTCTATATCTCTTTGTTTGGCATAGCTTATGATGGCTTTGGCTATGGGGTGCGTACTGTTTCGCTCTGCCGAGGCGGCAAGCTGTATCAACTTCTCTTCCGTAACTCCCGGTTGTGCCTGGCAGGATTGTACATCGAAGGTACCTTTGGTCAGCGTACCCGTCTTGTCGAATACCACCGTGTTGACTTGGGTGATGGCATCAAGGTAGTTGCCACCTTTGAAGAGGACACCCAGGCGGGAGGCGGCGCCGATTCCTCCGAAGTAGCCTAACGGAATGCTTACGACGAGGGCGCACGGGCAGGAGATAACCAGAAAGACCAATGCCCTGTATAGCCAGTCATTGAAGATGAACGAGAATTGTGCATCTGCCAGCGAATAGAGGAAGGGGAGCAGTACAATCAATGCCGCCAGTCCGGTGACGGCGGGCGTATAGATACGGGCAAACTTACGGATGAAAAGTTCTGCCGGCGCTTTGCGCTCGGAGGCATTCTGCACCAGTTCCAATATACGGGAAAGAGCACTTTTCTCGAAGGGTTTGGTGACTTGGATGCGTACGACTTTGTCGGTCGCAATCATTCCGGCAAGCACTTCCCCGCCCTGGCGGATGTTGCGGGGAACACTTTCTCCCGTCAGTGCGGAGGTGTTGAAGGCGGCAACTTCGTCCAGCATCGTTCCGTCCAGGGGGACGCGCTCTCCGGCTTTTACTTCGATGGTTTCGCCTACCTGCACACGTTGGGGAGCTTCGACAAGTGTACTGCCGTTTCTGATGACCGTTGCCGTTTCGGGACGTACGTCGAGCAGGGCGCTGATGTTACGCTTGGCTTTGTCTACGGCTTTGTCCTGAAAGAGCTCTCCCAAGGAGTAGAAGAGCATGACGGCAACGCCTTCGGGATATTCGCCTATATAGAAGGCGCCGAGGGTGGCGATGGACATAAGGGTGAATTCGCTGAACACGTCCTTTTGCAGGATGCTTTCCCAGGCTTCCCTCATCACCGGGAGGCCTACGGGGAGATAGGCAAGCAAGTACCATATAAAAGGTACATACTCTCCCTTGAAGAAGGTGGTGTCAGTAGCATTCAGGATGAGCCCTCCGAAGAGCAATAGGGCGGAGAGGATGATTCTCCAATAATCTTTCAGCAGACTGTTTCTTTTTTCTTGTATCGCTGTATGTCCGTGTGTGCAGCAGCATTTGCAACTCATATTGTTTCCTCCTATTTTCTATTTTCTGCAGCAAAGGTAGCGGAAAGGAGATGCAACTTGGTTGCAAAGTGAAAATTCCCGGACTGTCCGGGCTGTCTTAGATTTCCAGCATCCGCTTCTCCCGTTCCAGGTCTTTCTCGTTCAGCAGGGGAGAGGGGACGGAGCAGGTTTTGATGAAGTCGCCCGGCTGGCAGGTGTAGTTGTAGTAGGGGCGTTGCTCGTCGGTCAGCTGGTCTTGGGGGATGAGCTGGCCTTTCAGTTCCAGGAAGTCGTCCATGGAGGTGCTGTCCGAGTGTTTGATGAAGAGGATGCGGCGGGCTATGGGGTTGCGGTTGTAGTCCAGACAGAGGTAGAGCCCTTTGAGCAGGTGGGGAAAGTCGTACATGGGCAGTTGCAGGTAGATGGTGGACAAGGCCAGTTGGGGCGCCTCGCGTTCGTTGAAGAAGATATAGGCATTCTGGTGGTTGTTGAAGACAGCAGTGCCGAAGTGGGTGGTGTTGTAGGCGCTCATGTGCACCACTTTGACGTGGTCGTTGCTGTCGGCAGGGGTTATCAGGTAAGGCTCTACCTTTAAGGCATTGGAGGAGGAAGAGAGGCTGTAGCTGATGTAGATGCCGCTGTAATTGTACACTTCCTGCGCCGAGTGGAGCATCTCATGAAGTTTATTAATAATGGAAATTCATTTTTGCTGTCAGCACCCGCCTCTATCTTTGCCGCCGAAATCAAGAACGAACTTAAACGACACACTATGTTCAACGGTGAGAAAAAACAGATAATACAGAGCAAGAGACTGGCTGATGCCTTGTTCATCCTTTGGGCGGGTGGAGCGGCTTTGCTCTCCTATTCACTGGTCTATGCGCTGCGCAAGCCGTTTACGGCTGCGGGCTTCGACGGGCTCGACTTCTTCGGGATGGATTACAAGACGGCAACCAGCATCGTGCAGATTTCCGGCTATTTTATTTCCAAGCTGATTGGCATCAAGGTTATTTCGGAACTGAAGAAGGAGAACCGTCTGAAGTTCATCATCCTCTCGGTGGCGGTGGCCGAGCTTTCGCTGGTGCTGTTCGGAGCGTTGCCCCGGCCGCTGAATGTCTTTGCGCTGTTCTTCAACGGGCTTTCGTTGGGATGCATGTGGGGAGTGATTTTCAGTTTCCTCGAGGGGCGGCGGGTGACGGACCTGCTGGCGAGCCTAATGGGGCTGAGCATTGCCATCAGTTCGGGCACGGCAAAGTCCGTCGGGCTGTTTGTGATGGAGCATCTCCACATCAGTGAGTTCTGGATGCCTGCCTTTATCGGTGCCTTTGCCTTCCCGCTGCTGTCGTTGCTGGGCTGGCTGATGACGAGAATGCCGCAACCTACCGCGGCAGACCGGGCACTGCGCTCGGAACGGGTGACGCTGGACGGCAGGGCGCGTGCGGACCTCTTCAAGAGCTTCATGCCGGTATTGCTGATGCTGTTTGCGGCAAACTTGTTCATCACCGTCTTGCAGGACATCAAGGAGGACTTCCTGGTGAAGATTCTGGATGTGGAGGCGGCGGAGCTGTCGTCGTGGGCATTTGCCAAGGTAGATGCGGTGGTGACACTGATTATCTTGTTGCTTTTCGGACTGATGTCCGCGGTGAGGAGTAATATAAAGGTGCTGTGCCTGCTGCTGGTGCTTGTGACGTGCGGCACAGCGACCTTGGGATTCGTGGCCTTCAATTACGATGGGTTGCAACTGCCACCCATGACGTGGCTGTTCCTCCAGAGTTTGTCGCTCTATACTGTTTACCTCAGCTTCCAGACGTTGTTCTTCGAGCGTTTCATCGCCTGCTTCCGCATCAAGGGGAATGTGGGGTTCTTTATTGTCACACTCGATTTTATCGGGTATACCGGTACGGTGGTGGTATTGGTATTCAAAGAATTCTTCAATCCGGACATCAACTGGCTGGATTTCTATAACCTGATGTCGGGCTATGCCGGCATTGTGTGCAGCGTGGCTTTCCTATGCTCGGCTGTCTACCTGGTGCAGCGCTATCGCAAGGAGAATGCTTCGGGACCGTTGGGCTCTTCCCTTTTCCGTTTGCGCCGTTGGTCCCGGCCGGGCAATTCCTTGCTTCTTGAGACTGAATAATAATATATCGTATGAAAAGAATTGAATGTATCATTATGGACTGGGCAGGAACTGCCGTCGATTACGGTTGCTTTGCTCCCGTCGCCGCCTTTGTCGAGAGCTTTCGGGCCATCGGCGTTCCCGTCACAGCTGCCGAAACACGTGCGCACATGGGGCTGACCAAAGTAGAAGAAATCCGTGCGCTGTTCGATATAGAGCGTGTCCGTGCGGAATTTGAACGGAAATTCGGCCGTCCCGCCGGTGAGGAAGACGTGCAGGCACGTTATGCCGAATTCCAACGGGTGTTGTTTGCCTCGCTCGAAGATTATACCGACCCTATTCCCGGTGTGGTGGAAACGATTTCCGCACTGCGTGCGCAAGGTATCCGCATTGGCTCCACCACCGGCTATACCCGCTCTATGATGGATGTTGTGCTGCCTGCCGCCACAGCCAAAGGCTATGCGGTAGATAATTGCGTCGCTCCCGACGGGTTGCCTGCAGGCCGTCCTGCTCCCTACATGATATATAAGAATATGGCAGACCTCGCCATCCCCTCCGTAGATTGTGTGTTGAAGTATGGCGACACCATCGCCGACATCAAGGAGGGTATCAATGCCAAAGCATGGACCGTCGGCGTAGTCCTCGGCAGTAACGAACTGGGACTGACGCAAGAGGAAGTCTCCTCCTTGCCTGCCGATGAGCTCGAAGCCCGTAAGGCCGATGTCTGCCGCCGCATGCTTGCCGCCGGTGCCCACTATGTGGTCGATACCATTGCCGAGCTCCCCGCAGTCATCGCCGAGATAAACCGTAAACTTGAGATTTTGTAACCCTTATAAACGTATAAACTTAAAAACTCAATGCATATGAAACCCTACATTCTCCTTACCCCCGGCCCCCTTACTACCTCACAAACCGTCAAGGAAGCCATGCTGACCGACTGGTGTACCTGGGACGAAGACTACAACCTCCACATTGTGGAAGAAATCCGCAAGTCCCTCGTCTCCCTCGCCACCCAGCATACCGGCGACTATACTTCCATCCTCCTGCAAGGCAGCGGCACGTATTGTGTGGAAGCCGTCATCGGTAGCGTCATCAAGCCTGGCGACAAACTCCTCATACTGAGCAACGGCGCCTACGGCGACCGCATGGGCAACATCGCCGAGTATCACGGCATCTCGTACGACATGCTTGCTTTTGACGAAACAGAGCAAGTCTCCGTCAGCTACGTCGACGACTATCTTTCGCACAATGCCGAAATCACCCACGTTGCCGTGGTGCATTGCGAAACCACTACCGGCGTGCTCAATCCCCTCAAGGAGATAGCCCACCTCGTCAAGATGCACGGCAAGAAACTGATTGTAGACGCCATGAGCAGCTTCGGCGGTGTTCCCCTCGATGTACACGAACTGGGCATAGACTTCCTCATCAGCAGTGCCAACAAGTGCATCCAGGGCGTTCCGGGATTTGGCTTCATCATCGCCCGCTGTTCCGAGCTGTTGCACTGCAAGGGCGTCTCCAAGTCACTCTCTCTCGACATTTACGACCAATGGGAAGCCATGGAGAAAGGACATGGCAAATGGCGTTTTACTTCTCCCACACACGTGGTCCGCGCCTTCAAGCAAGCCATGGACGAACTGGCAGAGGAGGGCGGTGTGGAGGCCCGTCACAACAGATATTGCGAGAACCACCGCGTGCTGGTGGACGGCATGCGTTCCCTCGGTTTCCAAACGTTGCTGCCGGACGAGATTCAATCGCCCGTTATTACTTCTTTCCTCTATCCTTATGCCGATTTCAACTTCAAAACTTTCTACACACAACTGAAAGAACGTGGATTTGTCATCTATCCGGGAAAGATTTCGCAAGCCGACACTTTCCGTATCGGCAATATCGGAGATGTTCATCCCGAAGATTTCCGGCAGCTGATAGAGATAATTCGCGAGTGTAAATACTAAGCTCCGAATCTGCATAGATTTAATCGTTCCATCGTGGAGGAAAAATCGTTCCACCATGGTGGAACGATTTTTTCCTAGTGGTGGAATAATATTTTCCCCATGATGGAACGATTTGTCCTTCGCCTTCCTTCTCCTTAAGCTTCCCTATTAAATTTGACCTTCGTCAAGTCTGTAAACGCTATCTTTTCGTATTTTTGCACCCAATTTCGGAGGTATTAGATTTATGGCAACATCCAGAGAAATGACGGAAGGACGGGCTCTTCCGTTGATTTTCAACTTTACTTTGCCTTTACTGCTCGGCAATCTGCTGCAACAGACCTATTCATTGGTGGATGCAGCCATCGTGGGGCGCTTTCTGGGTATCAACGCCTTGGCTTCAGTCGGGGCAAGCACTTCGGTCGTTTTTCTTATTCTGGGATTCTGCAATGGCTGTTGCGGAGGTTTCGGCATTCCCGTGGCGCAAAAGTTCGGTGCGCGGGATTATGTCACGATGCGCCGTTATGTGGCTGTCAGCCTGCAGCTGGCTGCGGTGATGTCTGTTGTCATTGCCGTGGTTACCAGCTTTTACTGTGCAGACATTCTGCACATGATGAGTACGCCGGAGAACATATTCACGGGAGCCTATTATTACCTGCTTGTCACGTTTATCGGGGTTCCCTTTACTTTCTTCTATAATCTGCTGTCCAGTATTATCCGTGCATTGGGTGACAGCAAGACGCCGTTTTGGTTTCTACTTCTCTCTACGGTACTGAATATCCTGCTCGATTTGTTCTGCATTCTGGTACTGGGTTGGGGAGTGGCAGGAGCTGCCATCGCTACCGTATTTTCACAAGGCGTCTCGGCCATATTGTGCTACATCTATATGATGCGTCGTTTCGACATTCTGAAGACAACGCCAGCCGAGCGGAAATTCGACGGTGCTTTGGCACGCACACTGATGTACATCGGCGTACCCATGGGACTGCAATTTTCCATTACTGCCATTGGCAGCATTATGCTGCAAAGCGCCAATAATGCTTTGGGTACGGCTTGTGTGGCTGCATTCACGGCAGCCATGCGTATCAAGATGTTTTTCATGTGTCCTTTCGAGAGTCTGGGCATGGCAATGGCCACCTATAGCGGGCAAAACTACGGTGCGGGCAAGCCGGAACGTATCTGGATGGGAGTCAAGGCAAGCACCCTGATGATGATTGTTTATTGGGCGTTCACTTTCTGTGTACTGATGTTCGGTGCCAGGACTTTTGCCCTGTTCTTTGTAGATGCCTCTGAGTTGGAGATTTTAAAGAATACGGAGTTGTTCCTGCACATTTCCGTTTCCTTTTTCCCGGTTTTGGGACTGCTCTGCATCCTGCGATACACTATCCAGGGGGTGGGATATACCAATCTTGCCATGCTTTCCGGTGTCTCGGAAATGATTGCCCGGATACTGGTCAGCCTGCTGGCTGTTCCGGCTTTCGGCTATCTGGCCGTGTGTTTTGGTGACCCTACTGCATGGATTTTTGCAGATGCCTTTTTAATACCAGCCTTCATTTATGTCTATCGGCGGATACTTCGGATGAAGAAAAATTAGTGTATCTTTGTATCGGGGAGTTGAAAGAAGAATGACCGGACGAAAAATTATACACATCGATATGGACGCATTCTACGCCTCCGTAGAACAGCGTGATAACCCTGCATTGCGGGGCAAGCCCATTGCCGTGGGCCATGCGGAGGAGCGGGGAGTGGTGGCGGCAGCCAGTTACGAGGCACGGCGTTTCGGGGTGCGTTCTGCCATGTCGTCACTGAAGGCAAAGCGGCTGTGCCCCCAACTTATCTTTATCCCGGGACGGATGGAAGTCTACAAATCCGTTTCCCGCCAGATACACGAAATCTTTCATGAATATACGGATGTCATCGAGCCCATTTCGCTGGACGAGGCTTTTCTGGATGTGACGGAGAATAAACCGGGCATTCCATTGGCTGTAGACATCGCGAAGGAGATAAAGCGGAAGATGCGGGAGAGGTTGAATCTGGTGGCTTCTGCCGGCATATCCTATAATAAGTTTCTTGCCAAGATAGCCTCGGACTACCGCAAGCCGGACGGGCTTTGCACCATACATCCTGCCCAGGCACTGGACTTTGTTGCCCGGCTGCCCATTGAAAGTTTCTGGGGAGTGGGACCGGTAACGGCGAAGAAGATGCACACTTTGGGGATTCACAACGGGGAACAGCTGCGTATGCAGTCTTTGGAGATGCTGACCCGCGAATTTGGCAAAGTGGGGACAGTCTATTATGATTTTGCCCGTGGCATCGATATCCGTCCGGTAGAGGCTGTCCGCATCCGCAAGTCTGTGGGTTGCGAACATACGTTGGAGAAGGACATCAGCAAGCGTTCATCCGTCATTATAGAGCTGTACCATGCGGCAGTGGAGCTGGTGGGGCGACTGGAGCACGCCAATTTCCGCGGGAATACGCTGACGCTGAAAATCAAGTTTCATGATTTTAGCCAGATTACCCGCAGTATGACCCAAGCAAAGGAGCTGGTTGCCCTTGACGTGATTCTGCCTTTGGCAAAGCAATTGCTGCAGGAAGTGGATTATGAACATCATCCTATCCGTTTGATTGGGCTTTCCGTTTCCAACCCCCGTGAAGAGGGGGAGGAGAAAGGAGTCTGGGAACAGCTGAGTTTTGAATTTAGTGACTGGGAGACGGAACATTCAAATAAATAATGCTATATTTGTGTTCAGTATCAAAAAAAGGAAAGCTATGGGCTGTTTTATGAATATTTTGTGGTTGATGTTTGGAGGTATCATCACTGCTGTGGAGTATCTTATTGCAAGTTTATTGATGATGTTCACCATTATTGGCATCCCTTTCGGTATGCAGACCTTGAAAATGGCAAGCCTTGCCTTGTGGCCTTTCGGCAAAGAGGTTCGTAGCGGGGAACGTTCCAACGGTTGCCTCTATGTGCTGATGAATATTCTTTGGATATTCTTGGGCGGCATTTGGATTTGCCTTTCGCACTTGGGATTCGGGTTATTGCTGTGCATCACCATTATAGGCATTCCTTTCGGTATCCAACACTTTAAGCTGGCAGGGCTGGCATTGACTCCTTTCGGGAAGGATATTGTTGCGGCTTGAGCGATTGTGCTGTATCGTTTTTTTATAAATATATGTAAGTATAATTGATGGTGGAGGATGAATGGTGCTTTAATCTTATTGTAATGTGCTTCTGCTTGCATGCTAAATGTTTAGCTTTGTGTTTAGCATCCGATTATGGCTCTATTTTTTGTTTTTATTTGAATTATATATAATAATAATTTTATTTTTAAAAGTGAAATGTTATATTTGTGATTATCCTCACCTATAACACTTCACATATATGCGAAAAACACACCTTTACACGCTACTATGCGTCCTATGTTTTCCATCTTTGGTTTGTGCACAACAAGCCGTTTTTGATGAATTCAGAAAAGCGGCAGGAGATTATGCTGCTCTTTACTCCGGTAAGGCAGAGGAAAATTATAACCAGCAGAAGTATCTTAACCATCCCTATTGGAATACGGATGAATTTCGCGAGGGGGCTGTCTGTTATGGCAGATGGCTTTACTCGGATTTGCAGCTCCGTTATGATACCTATAAAAAGAGTCTGATTGTGGTTACTCCGGAGAAACGGATAACCTTGCAGGTAGATATGCGGAAAGTGGATTATTTTGTCATAGAAGGACAGAAGTTTGTACCGCAGGGTGACTGTTTCGCTGCGTTGCTATATGATAGTCCGCAAATGTGCCTGACACAGTATATCGTATCCACAATGGAGTCTCAGGTGAAGAAAAACGATCTTTATTACAGCCGGTTCAAGAAAAAGAGCTATTTCAGTCTTCGCAGTGGCGGAACCGATTATGTGATAACTTCCCGTTCGGGTTTCTTGAAACTTTTTCCTACATACAAGAAGCAGTTGAAGGCTTATTGCCGGAAAGAGCGGCTGGACTTCAAGGAAGATGGCGGTGTCCGGGCAATGACCCGGTTAACGGAATATATTGATTCCTTAATTCATGGAAAATAATATGAAAGCACATAATCTTAAATATACAGTAGCCTTTTTCCTCCTATTGTCGCCTTTCGGCATGTTTGCACAGCAACAGATGGCTATGGACAGCATTTCCATATTCGAATTGATGGATGCAGTAGAAAAGGGCACGTCTTGCCGTATTTATACAACGATAACGGTTCCTTTTAAAGTGAAGCGGGCAGAGGTGAAGAACCCCACTGCCGAGTACTTGAGAGAGGCTTTGGCAGCTACTATCTATAAGGTGACGGTTTATGGTGACAGAATATTTGTCTTGCCGGAGGTTTTTCTGGCCACCTCGCTGCCACCGGTATTGATGGGGGAAAAGTTGGAGACGGATGAGGAACTATTGCCTTCATACATTCCTATTGTGAAGTCTTCTTCAGAAAATAAGGTCTATGAGATAGGAAACAAGTACAAGCCTGCCCCCGGAGATATGATAACTTTGACCGGAAGAGTTTCTGACTTTAAGACCGGCCAGAATCTGGATGGTATCAACATCATTCATCGAGAGCCGTGGGTAGCTACGACGACCAACCGTCAGGGGGAATTTACCATTGACCTGCCTGCAGGCTATAATATTCTTGAAATCAGTGGGATGAATATCAAAGTGACCCATCGGCAATTTATGCTTTATGGTGAAGGCATTGTCCATATCGAGTTGGAAGAGGAAGACCATATGCTGGATGAGGTGCTTATTGTTTCGGGGCGTATACAGAACGTGAAAAGTGTGCAGTTGGGAATGGAGAAGCTGCAGCCTGCCCTGCTGAAAAACATTCCTACGGCTATGGGTGAGGTGGATGTGCTGAAGATGATACAGACACTTCCCGGCATCAAGACAGTGGGAGAGGCATCCAGCGGATACAATGTGCGTGGGAGTGCCGCCGACCAAAACCTGCTTCTTTTCAATAACGGAACGATTTATAACCCCAATCATCTTTTCGGTTTTTTCACGGCTTTTAATTCGGACATGATAAAGGATGCGGAACTTTATAAGAGCAGTATCCCCAGCCAGTATGGCGGGCGTATCGCTTCCGTACTGAACATCACCAGCAAGGAGGCGAACAAGGAAAAGTTTACCGGTTCTGCAGGTATCGGGCTTGTGACCAGTAAGTTGAATCTCGAGATTCCCATCATTAAGGAAAAGACTTCCCTTCTGCTGAGTGGACGTACGACCTATTCGGACTGGATAATGAAGACCTTGCCCAACAAAAGTGGGTATCGTGACGGGAAAGCAGGTTTCTATGACTTGGGGGCTGTCTTCTCGCATACGGTGAACGAGCGCAACAAGCTGAATGTCTATGGCTATTATAGTCACGACCGTTTTGCCTTTAATGACAATGAGAAGTATGCCTACAACAATATGAATTTCTCGGCAAACTGGCGGACTGTCTTTGCAGATAAGCTGACCGGAAACTTCTCTTTCGGTTATGACCACTACGATTACCGAAATGATGAAACGGTGGAGGAAGCGTCTGCCGCACGGCTGTCTTTTGCCATTAACCAATGGTTTGGAAAAGCGGACTTTCTTTATCAAGCCGGCAATAGCCATGCAGTGAACTTTGGTTTGATGAGCCAGCTGTATAATGTGAATTCCGGGACCTACGAGCCGGTGGGGCCTAATTCGCTGGTAAGATATGATGAACTGCAAAAGGATAAAGCACTGGAAAGTGCCGTTTATATAGGGGATGAATGGGATATAACTTCCAGGCTCTCCATCAATGCGGGTATACGCTATTCCATGCTCAATGCTTTGGGACCGCGCACTTACTATACATATCAGGAAGGTATGCTGCCCTCCATGTCTTCGGTGGCGGATTCTATCACGGCGGGGAATGGAAAGGTCATCAAGACCTATCACGGACCGGAATTCAGAGTGTCGGCACGTTATGCCTTTACAGATGATTTTTCCGTAAAGGCCGGTTTCAATACGATGAGGCAGTATATCCATAAGGTATCGAATACTGCCGTTATGTCTCCTACGGATACCTGGAAGCTGAGCGACCCCAACATCAAGCCTCAACGTGGCTGGCAGGTGGCGGCAGGTGCCTACTATAATACGCCGGGGCAACTTCTGGAATTATCTGTAGAAGGATATTACAAAAAGCTGATTGATTATCTGGATTATCGCAGTTCCGCCCAAATCCTGATGAACCACCATCTGGAGACGGATGTCATCAATACGGAGGGATATGCCTACGGCGTAGAATTTCAGGTGAAGAAACAGGTAGGAAAACTGAACGGATGGATGAGCTATACTTATTCGCGCACTTTCTTGCGTCAGAATGATCCGCGCATAGCCCGTCCCATCAATGGTGGAGAATGGTATCCGACCGAGTATGACAAGCCGCATGACTTCAAGCTTGTAGGCAATTACAAGTTTACCCGTCGTTACAGCATGTCTTTCAATATGGATTACAGTACGGGCCGTCCCACCACAATTCCTGCCGGGCAATACTACGACCAGGGTCTGAAAAAGATGCAGGTTTACTATACCGACCGTAACAGTTATCGTGTTCCCGACTATTTCCGTATGGATTTGTCGTTCAATATTGAACCCAGCCATCACCTGACATTGTTGACCCACAGTTCCCTTTCTTTCGGTATCTATAACCTGACCGGAAGGAAGAATGTGTACTCTGTCTATTTTGTGTCCGAGGAGGGTAGGATTCAAGGATACAAGATGTCCATATTCGGTGCTCCCATTCCTTTTGTTACTTATAATATTAAATTTTGAAAGGGTATGAAGAATAAAATATATTGGGTGATATGTATATGTCCGTTATGGTTGTTCCTTAGTAATTGTGTGGATAAGTTCAATGCCCATTTGCCGGAAAGTAGTATCGGCCTTCTCATAGTTGAAGGTAGTATTATATCGGATAGTGCTGTCGTGTTTTCTTTGAGCCGTTCCTTTTCCTTGGATGTGGAAGGGGTTCCTCCTGATTTCAATAAGGTGGATGCTGAAGTTTGTGTAACCGGTGAGGATGGCTCCAGTTTTAGTGGTGTTGCGTTGGGTAATGGAAAGTACCGGGTTGCTGTCGGAACATTGCATAGGGATGTTCGCTATAGCTTGAAGATTGTCTATGAGGGAGATACTTATATTTCCGAACCTCAATATCCGATAGGGACGGAAAGCATAGACGATGTCACTTACGAACAGCAAGGGGAGTATGGTGATGTCAGCATCCGTTTCTCCATGCAAAGCAAAGATGCTGCATGTTATTTCTGGAATTATGAAGAAGATTGGGAGGTTAGAGCAGTATACAATCCTATGTGTGCTTATGATCCCGATACAGACAAGGTTGTTGATTATGATGCCAGACCATACTCACGCGGATGGTGTCACAGTGAATCGTCCGAGATAATAATAGGTAATATGGAAATAAACAAGGATAATCGTGTAAAGGATAAGTGTCTCTATTCCATTGAAGCAGATGATATTCGTTTTTCTTGTTGTTACAGTACTATAGTGAAACAACGTAAGATTTCGAAGGGTGAATATGAATATTATCAGGAGAAAATAAAGCTTAATGAGGAGATGGGTGGGTTGTTTGTTCCCCAGCCTTCGGAATTGCCGTCGAACATTAGATGTGAAAGTTCAGATAAACAGGCTATTGGATATGTTGGTGTCAGTTTGAATGTGGCGGAATATCGTATTTTCATTTCTACAGATGATATACAATATAGGCTTCCTGAGGGGTATTGTCAGGGAGCGAAAGGGCTGAAAGAAGAGTATACATTTTTAGATTTATACTTGATGGGGTATACCATTGCATATCCGGACCCGGACCCACGTACGGGATTCAAAGGTTATGCATGGGTTTCTGGAGGTTGTACAGACGTACGCTATTTAGGTGCCAGCTTGGAAAAGCCTTCCTTCTGGCCAGTTGAAATCAATCTGTTTTGATTATTAAAAGCGATGAATAATGCAAAATATATAGTAACATGGATATGCTTGTTGTGGCTCACTATTGGCAGTTGTGTGGATAAATTCAATGCGCACTTGCCGGAGAGTAGTACGAGGGTGCTTATAGTTGAAGGTAATATCATATCAGATAGTACAGTCGTTTTTTCCTTGAGCTGTTCCTTTCCTTTGAATGTAGAAGGAATTCCTCAAGATTATAACAAGATAGATGCAGAAGTCAGTGTAGTAGGAAGTGATGGTTCTTGCTTTAATGGCACTTCTTTGGGAGATGGAAAATACCAAGTTGTAATTGGCTCTTTGAATAAGGATGCCAGCTATAGTCTGAAGATTGTGTATGAAGGGGATATTTATACTTCGGAGCCTCAATATCCATTGGAGACAGAAACAATAGATGACGTCACCTACGAGCAACCGGAAAAATACGGTGACATCTCTATCCGCTTTTCTATGCGGAGTGAAGATGGCGGATGTTATTTCTGGAGTTACGAGGAAGATTGGGAAGTGAGGGCAGTATATAATCCCAAGTTCCGTTACGACCCTACCACTGATGAGGTGGTTGATCTTGATGCTACACCATATGCACGGGGATGGTGTCATAATAAGTCGGCTAAAATCATAGTAGGTAATACAGGAACAAATAAGGATGCTCAATTGAAGGATAAGTGGCTTTATTCTATAAAGGCGGATAATAACCGTGTCTTTCATCATTATAGCACTTTGGTGAAGCAGCGTAAGATTTCGAGGGGCGAATACGAATATTATCAGGAGAAAATAAAAATCAATGAAGAAATGGGCGGATTGTTTATTCCTCAGCCTTCGGAACTTCCTACGAATATTACTTGCAACAATTCAGACAAAAATGTAGTTGGTTATGTGGGAGTTAGTATGAATGTGGCAAAATATCGCATTTTCATTTCTGCCGATGATATATGTTATAGGTTTCCTGACGGTTATTGCCAAGAATTTAGAGGTTGGGCAGATTCGTACATGGATTTATATGTGATGGGATATGCTATTGCTTATCCATTGATGGTAGGTTATGCATGGGTTCCCGGAGGTTGTACAGACGTACGCTATTTAGGTGCCAGCCTGGAAAAGCCTTCCTTCTGGTCGGATGAAATGAATTAATATTGAAATGATATGAAGAGAGTGATATTTTGTATTATAGGTTGGGTTCTTGTATTGGGATTACATGCTCAAATTGTTGAGAATATGCGTATTTATACAGACAAGGACTGCTATGTGGCTGGAGAAGATTTGTGGATAAAAGTTTGTGTGACGGATTCCTTGTCTCGTGGAAGCGTATTAAGCAAAGTAGCTTATGTAGAGATAAGTGACACGAAGCTGGTATACGCACAAGGTAAAATCGACTTGCAGAATGGGAATGGATGGGGGCGTATCAGACTTCCGCAAGTCATGTATACCGGAGCTTACCAACTGACAGCATATACGCGTTATATGAGGAACTATCCTATGGCTTGTTTCCCAAAGAAGTATATAGCCTTGCTTAATACTGTTCAGACAACAGAGGAGGATAATGTGGAACTTTTTACGGATTCCATTACCGTTTCACAAGCTTCCGGCAATCAGCTTTCCGGAGCGGACTTATGGACAGATAAATCGGTCTATGGGAACCGGAGTAAAGTAGCCTTGACATTACCCAATCTGCCTGCTGATGTCAAGGAGCTTACTCTGTCCGTAGTACGAAAAGACTATGTGCTGAAGGGTTTTCCAATATCAGCCGACGGGCAGAAGAACTATACAAGTGTTCCGGAACGGTCATTTGCTGCAGAGTGTGAAGGGCATATTGTAACCGGCAGGCTGATGGGAGCGCCAGCTGACAATGTAAATGCACGTCTGGCATGTGTGGGCAAGGATATTCGTGTCTTTGACGGACAGCCTAAGGCTGACGCTATTTATGCTTTTTATACGACCGGAATAACGGATATGCAGGAGATTGTATTAACTGCATTACCGGAGGAGGAAAGTCCCTGCCGATTGGAGCTTATTTCTCCTTTTGTCGGGGTGTTGGCGGAAAAACTTCCTAAAGTCTGTGTGTCATTTCGGAAAGAAGACTTGATAGAGCGTGGTTTCAGCGCGCAATTACATTCTCTTTTGCCGGTAGATTCTTCGTATAGCAAGAGTATATTGCAACAACTTTATGATTTTGTTCCCGCTTCCACTTATAATCTGGATGAGTATGTTCGTTTCAGGACTGTGAGGGATGTTTTTGTGGAATTTGTCAAGGGAATACGTATCAGTCAGCTGGAAGGTAAAGATGTCATCCGGATACTGCAACCGGATATAAGGAGATTCAGTAATATGAAAACACTGGTGTTGTTAGACGGGATTCCGTTTGATGACCATGAAACCATTCTGAACTATGATGCCCGTTTGATACACTATATACATCGTTATACTGGCAAATATACTTTTGGCGGGGAGTTGTATGATGGAATTGTTTCGTTTATAACCCATCGGGGAACATTGCCTGATATACGTTTGGATAAGAATTCACAGATGTTTTCTTATGAATTTCCACAAAAGAGAATCGCATTTGTTGCTCCATCATACAATTCAGAGAAACAAGCCGGTTCCCGCTTACCGGATTTTCGACATACACTTTATTGGAATCCGGAGATAACTCCCGCTATGAGTACACTCAACTTTTATACTTCGGATATGAACGGAATATATATAATTACCCTACAAGGAATTTCGGTTGACGGTAGGGAGATAAGGATGCAAAGCGAGTTTGTAGTTGGTGCTAACCATTAGTATAGATGGATAAAAAAGAAAAAGGGGCAGGGAACTTTTCAGCTCCCTGCCCTTCATTCATTGTATTTAAAGGTGTTTTTTTACATGGTTACGAGGGACTGCTTTGCAAGCAGCTTTTGTAGTTTACCGTTCAGTGTTTGACACATTGTTCCATTACCCATTGCCTGATAGCGTTTGATTTGGTACTGTAACATAAAAATTTCATTTGCATTCTTTTTCATAATTCTCATCTTTTTGTGCTCTCCGCGTTTCGGAAAGCGGGTTTTTACATCTTTTCTTTTATCTTATAACGCTGCAAAGATACGAAATGTTTGCGAGAAATGTGTTTTATAACATAAAAAATAGCCATTCATCCTTTATTTCCTTTAGAAATACTAGATTTTGCAATCTATATATGACAAATCTGTTACGCAAGTTTCGCAAACTCTTCCTTGTTTTATACCTTTGTAAAAAGGAATATTTTAGTATGGAGAATATTGTCAGAACAATAAGAGCTTATTATCCGGTTTCAGATGAAGCATTGGCGGCATTGACACATGGTTTTGAAAAGCAAGTGTTTCCTGCCAAAACACTTATTATCCGTGCAGGACAATTTGATAGGCAAGTCCACTTCATAGAGAAGGGAATGACACGCTCGTACACCTTGCACGATGGAAAAGAAATAACGACATGGTTCTCTATGGAAGGTGATGTAGCTTGTGGCTCGTGGGATTTATATAGGAACAAAGCAGGCTTTGAATACGTGGAAACATTGGAAGAAACACTGGTCTATTCTATTTCCATTGAAACGCTTAATGAGTTGTATAAGTCAGATATAGATATTGCAAATTGGATGAGGGTGTTACAACAGGAAAATTTTCTTCGCTTACAAGATATTCATATATCTCGCCTCAACTTGTCTGCGTATGAGCGTTATGAAAAATTAATGAGTGAGTGTCCGGCCCTTTTTCATAGAGTGACTTTGGGACATATCGCTTCTTTCCTTGGCATTACACAACAATCATTGAGTCGTATCAGGGCAAAGGGGTATTTTTTAACATAGGATAAATTCCTATACATTAGAGTTTTGTATTTTTGTCCGCAAAAACAGAATACGTATGAAAACAGAATATGAAAAGTGCATGGCTGGCGAACCTTTTATAGGAAGCAGGGATCCGAAAATAGTGGAGATGATTTTGCGTACAAAACGTCTCCTGGCACAATTCAATGCCACAGATTATGCCGATAGCAAGCGCAGGAGAGAGTTGTTGTGTGAGATGTTGGGACATGTAGGCAAGAATGTGCATGTGGATATTGACTTCCATTGTGAATGTGGCAAGCATATTTTTATGGGCGACAAGGTAATTGTCAACATGAATTGTACCTTTGTGGACAACAATCGTATTGACATAGGTAGCAACGTCTTAATAGCCTCTAATGTACAGATATATACGGCAACCCATTCTACCAAAGTAGATGAACGTATGGTGCAGGACTGTCCGGAAGGACAAGAAATCTGCCGTACGTATGCCTTACCTGTACGAATAGAGGATGGAGTATGGATTGGTGGAGGGGTTGTCATTTTGCCTGGTGTCACCATCGGGAGGAACAGTGTTATCGGGGCGGGGAGTGTGGTTACCCGTTCTATTCCTGCGAATTGTGTGGCAGTGGGAAATCCTTGTCGTGTGATAAAACAGATTGATAATATAGTATCTGTATGAGCATGTGTTGAGTAAATGTATTATCTTTGCATATATTACCATGTAAACAAGAGAGACTATATACTTATGGGGAAATTGGCGGAACTTTGGCGGAGTCCTTATCCTACGTTTTATCAACGCTGGAAGGCAGTAGTGATACCTTCGGCCATTATTTTTCTGATATTATATATACTTCAGCCGTTCGGTATTTCCCGGATAAAGGGAAGTGTGTTTGGGGTAGTTGCCGGTTCTGCATTGATTGCGGCAGGTGCTTCGGGAGTTTTCACCTATTTGCTTCCGGCATTATTTCCTGCTTATTACAAGGAGCAGAACTGGACATTGGGTAAGCATGTGTTGAATTTGCTGCTGATGTTGTTGCTGATAGCAGTGGGGATTTGGGCCTATCAATCATGGTTGATGGGAATGTGGTTGGACAAGCGGTTGTTCTTTCTGGCTTTGTCTTGGGTAATGGTGCTGGCACCTTTTCCTACCATATTTTTTCTGATGTGGAACCGCAATTTGCAACTGACCCGCAATCTGAAAGAAGCTATGGAGATGAACGGTCATCTTTCAAGGAGAATATCCCCGGAAGTTGGGATAGCGAGCTTGGAAGACAAGGTGTTTTCCTCGGAAGAAGCGTTGGTGTTTGCCGGTGGCACCAAAGAAATGCTGGAAGTAAAGGCCGGAGATTTCCTTTATGCAGAGGCAAAGGGGAATTACGTAAAAGTAGGTTACCGTTCAGATTCGGATAAAGAAAAGAAAATTACATGGAGATTGTTGCGTGCCACCATGAAGCAGGCAGAGGAAGCTGTCTCTGCTTGCCCTTTTATTATCCGTTGCCATAGGGCCTTTCTTGTAAACATCCGGATGGTGGTGAAAGTAGATGGAAACTCTCAGGGATATAAGCTGAATCTGGAGGGTTGCGAAGAAGAGGTTCCGGTTTCACGCGCATACGCCAAAGAGGTGAAAGCATTGATTGAAAACCGGACAAAGAGTTAGTCACTCGTCACAGAAATACGTTGTTCGTCACAAAGAGTTTGTTGGTTGTCACATATCCGGGCTGTCTGTCCCGGATATTTTTTTGTCTTATACCCTTCCTTTATGTTTGCGGCAGGAAACACAACGAATGTAAAGATATGAAACGGGAAACAGTCTTTGGGATATTGGGCGTATTACTTTATACACAGCCTTCCGTAGCGCAGAAATCAGTGACCGATACAGTACGTCTGAATTTTAATATAGACAGTGTCGCTTTGGAAGAAGTAGTGGTAAAAGGAGCCAGAACTCCTGCTGCCAACAGCCGTTGGAGCGATATGCATCCGGTGGAACTGGTTACGGTGGGCGGTGCGAACGGTGATTTATACAAGGCATTGCAGACTTTGCCCGGTACGCAAGTGCAGGGTGAAACCGGTGAATTGCTGGTACGTGGTGGAGGCAGTTACGAGACGCAGACTTTTATTGATGGAATGCATGTACTGAATCCCTATACTTCGAACGGAATAAATACCCCTGCTCGCAGCCGTTACTCTACATTTATGTTCAGTGGGGTAAACCTTGCTTCGGGAGGCGCTTCACAAGAATATGGAGAAGCGCTTTCGGCAGTCTTGCCATTGGAAACAAAAGATTACAGCAAGGTCGATAAAGTCGGAGTGAACGCTTCCGTTGTCGGTGTTGGTGGAGGGGGCACAAAGACTTTTGACAGAGGCTCCTTGTCTGTTGACTTGAATTATCAGAACCTGGGTTTGTATGACAAGGTTTATTCGGGCAGGAGGGATTTCGAGGAGCCTTACCGGATGTTTTCCGGAGCTGTCCAGTTCCGTTATACTCCTGATGAAAGAGTGGTATGGAAGGTTTACGCACAATACGACCGGACGGACTTTTCCACTTACGAAGGGGATAACCGCAGATTGTTCGGGCTGGGTGAAGACAATATCTATGTAAATGCAACCTTTCGCAGGCATACTTCCGGAGAGTGGAGTTGGTTTGCAGGGGCGGCCTATTCTTACTATAACCGGAGAATCGGAGGAGCAGTTGTTTCGGGTGATAACTGGCTGGAACGTCAGCAAGAGACGCATCTGAAGGCTAAAGTTTCCAAACGGTTGTCATCGGTATTCCGCCTGGATATGGGGATAGAGAGCTATATCCGCAATTACAGGAATCATTATCTGTTGTGCGGGACGGATGACAGCAATCGCATGTCGCCTACCATTGGTGCGGGTTTCTTTTCGATGGCTTATTATCCGATGGAACAATTGAAGATGGAGTTTTCTTTTCGCACGGAATACACTTCTCCGAACCGTAAGATGAATTTCTCTCCCCGGCTGGCGGCGAACTATTATTGGGGAAACATGATGTTGTCGGGGATTGTAGGGCGATACACACAGTTGCCCGAGAACAACTGTCTGGTGCGTCGGCCGCAGTTGATGTCGGAAGTATGTATGCAGTACAATTTGGGCGTTCAGTACGACTATGAAGGGCGTTTCTGTAAAGCTGAACTTTATTATAAGGATTATGACCGTCTGGCATTGGAGGAAACGGATGCCGATACGAAAGCTGTATTCTTGACCTCCAACGGTTATGGACACAGCAAAGGCATAGACTTGTTCTTCCGTGATAGAGCGTCCTTCAAGAATCTGGAATACCAGTTATCCTATACCTATAATATAGCCAAACGTAAATATCGGGAGTATCCGGAACTGACTACTCCTCAGTATGCCACACGGCATAATGCAGCCTGGGTGGTGAAGTATTCCTTGCCTCGCCTGCGTTCCATTGTCAGCGTGACCGACCGTTTCAGTAGCGGACGTCCTTATCATAACCCCATGCTGCCGGGTCTGATGAACGATGAAGTGAAGCCTTATAACAGTCTGGATTTGGGTGTGACCTTCCTGGCAAGCAAGAAGGTAATCATCCATGCTTCCGCCAGCAATATCCTTTGCCGGAAGAATGAGTTCGGTAAGGTGGATAACAAGGCTGTCCTGGCTTCCAGCGACCATTTTTTCTATGTAGGAGTATATGTGACTTTAGGCAAGAAGGCCGCCTACGATGTATCCAATTTTTAGACAATAACCCTTTTAAAATAAACAAAGATGAAAGCAATGATTATTTTTTTAGTATTTGTAATGCAAAGTGCCGCCCAGCTGCTCTTTGCCCAGAACCTGACTATTGAAGTGTGTGACATTGAAAAGGTGGAGGGGCATCTCTATGTCGCCATCTACAATTCGGAAGAAACATTCATGAAGAAACCCTTGACCGCCTTCCGGATAGATGTGAAAGATACGTCGCTCTCCATTCCTTGCCAGGGGTTACCTACGGGTACGTATGCCATTTCGTTGTTTCAAGACGAGAACGGAAACGGGAAACTGGATACTGCCGTTTTCGGCATTCCTACAGAGAAGTACGGGTTCAGCAATGATGCTCAAGGCGTTATGGGTCTGCCGTCTTATGACAAATGCAGCTTCACTTTTTCCGGAGACACGACTTTGGTGATACATCTGAAGTAGAGTGATTATGTAAGTAAAACGGGAATTAATTTTCTTTTGCGGACGATTTACACTATTTTTGTGGCTCAACCTTAATAATTGCGTTATGAAACGAGTTGCACGACTTCTGGGATTTCTCGGACTGGTATGTTTGCTTGCCTCTTGCGGCAAACGTTCTTTCATTACAGACACTTCTTACCGCCAACGTGTGGAGCAAGACTTCAATCAAAAAAAAGAAAGGTTGCCGCAGGGCGATTTGTTTGCCATATTCGATACGGACTTGACGTCGTACGAACGCGAAGCTTTGGAGTTCCTTTATGCCTATATGCCTTTGGCAGACATTGCCGATTATTCCGGAGAATTTCATCTGATGAATGTGCGAGCCTCCCAAAAGGCTGCCGATGAGATGCCTTGGGGAAAAGTTATTCCTGAGGATTTGTTTCGTCATTTTGTACTTCCGGTGCGGGTCAACAATGAGCATCTGGACAGTGCACGGGTAGTGTTTTACGAAGAACTGAAGAATCGTGTCAAGTCTCTGTCCCTCTATGATGCCATTCTGGAGGTGAACCACTGGTGCCACGAGAAGGCTATCTATACTCCCTCCGATGCCCGTACCAGTTCGCCTTTGGCAACGGTACGCACGGCATACGGGCGTTGTGGCGAGGAATCTACCTTGCTGGTTGCCGCCTTGCGTTCGGTGGGTATCCCTGCTCGTCAGGTCTACACACCCCGGTGGGCGCATACCGACGACAATCATGCATGGGTAGAAGCATGGGCGGACGGGAAATGGTATTTTCTTGGAGCCTGCGAACCCGAACCGGTACTCAACCTTGGTTGGTTCAATGCTCCGGCCAGTCGCGGTATGCTGATGCATACCAAGGTCTTCGGACGTTATGAAGGAGCGGAGGAAGTGATGTCTGTCACTCCTACTTATACGGAAATCAATGTAATCGGTAACTATGCACCGACGGCTAAGGCCACAGTTACGGTCATGGACGGACATGGAAATCCGGTGTCTGATGCTTGTGTGGAGTTCAAGCTCTATAATTATGCGGAGTTCTATACCGTAGCCCGGAAGCAGACCGATGCAGAGGGAAAGGCTTTTTTGACGGCCGGTAAGGGTGACATGCTGGTATGGGCTTCCAAAGACGGAAAATTCGGCTATGCCAAACTGTCTTTCGGTAAGGACCATGAACTGGTTGTGAAGATGGATAAGACTGCCGGCGGAGGCCATGCGGTAGATTTTGAACTTGTGCCGCCCCCCGAAAATGCGGAGTTGCCGGCGGTTACGCCCGAACAGCGTGCGGCGAATGACCGCCGCATGGTCCATGAAGATTCCATCCGCAACGCTTATGTGTCTATGTTCATGATGGATGAGACGGCGCGTTATTTTGCCCGGCGGTACAAGCTCGACGAAGATGCCGTTTCACGGATACTGGTCGCTTCCAGAGGAAACCATCGGGTCATTGTCGACTTCATGGCACGGTTGCGCTCTGAAAAGTCCAAAAGAGGAGGTCTGGACCTGCTCCAACGGATTTCGGCAAAAGACCTCCGCGACGTTACACTGGAAGTTCTGATGGACCACATGCAATCCCGTATGTGCAAGAATGCCGACCATTTCCGCAGATATGTGCGCAATCCACGCGTAAGCAACGAGATACTGACCCCCTATAAAGGATTTTTCAAGAAAGCCGTCTCAAAGGAAGATGCTGAGGCATACAAGGCAGAGCCGATGAAACTGGTGGCATGGGTGGCCCAAAATATCCGGGTAGACAATGACTGTAATTTGGGAGGGGCTCCCATTTCTCCGGAAGGGGTCTGGAAGGCCCGTGTGGCTGATGCCCATAGTCGTGACATTTTCTTCGTCTCCATGGCACGCAGCATGGCAATCCCTGCCCGTATCAACGGAGTGACCGGCAAAGTACAGTTGATAGGGGATGATGGTGCGATGGATGTGGACTTGAACCATCATCCGGAAGAGCCGGTCTTTATGGCAGAAGGAATTGCTTCGAAGGGAAAGTTGGTGGCTTCCTATAAGCCTATCCGTTCGTTGGATAACCCGAAATACTATTCTCATTTCACTCTTTCCAAACAGACCCCGCAGGGCAGTTTGCAATTGCTTTCCTATGACGAAGGCGATGCAGATATGGGCGGCGGTACTACATGGAGCAATCTTCTGAAGGAAGGAACAGCTCTGGAGGCCGGAGATTATGTTTTGGTGACCGGTACACGCCTTGCCAGCGGTGCGGTACTTTCTAAAACCACCTTTTTCAATATTCTGCCGGAGAAGACAACGGAAATTGAATTGGTGATGCGCGAGAGCGAGGATGAGGTGCAGGTTATCGGGAACTTTAATTCGGAGTCTCTCTTCACTCCGCTGCCGGACGCCGGCTCCGCAGCCCGGCAGAGTCTGCTGCAGGCTTGTGGGCGCGGTTACTTTGTCGTAGGCATTCTGGGTGTCAATCAAGAGCCAACCAATCATGCGTTGCGCGACATCGCTTCATTCAAGGCTGATTTGGAGAAGTGGGGGCGTAAGATGGTGTTGCTGTTCCCTAATGAGGCCAAAGCCGGCAAGTTCGCCCGCGAGTCATTCCCCGATTTGCCCTCTACCATTATTTATGGTATAGATACGGACGGTATCGCTGCGCAGATTGCAGAAAGCATGAAGTTGAAGCATAAAGAGAGCCTGCCGATATTCATCATAGCCGATACTTTCAATCGGGTGGTCTTTGTATCGCAAGGATACACCATCGGACTGGGAGAACAACTGATGAAGACAATAAAGGGGTTATAGGGCTTTCTGCCATGAATTGTAAATAGTAATCGTCAAATAGTAAATCATCCGATGCCTGTTATCGAAATATCATCTTTGACCCATCCCGGTGTGGAGATATTCAGTACCCTTACCGAAGCCCAGTTGCGCAACCGCTTTGAGCCGGACAAAGGGCTGTTTATAGCTGAGAGTCCTAAGGTTATCAAGGTGGCTCTGGATGTCGGCTACGAGCCTTTGGCCCTTTTGTGTGAGCACAAGCACATTTATGGGGATGCTGCTGAAATCATTGAGCGTTGTGGCGATATACCCGTCTACACAAGCGGTAGGGAATTGCTTGCCGAGCTGACTGGCTACGTTTTGACACGTGGTGTTCTTTGTGCCATGCGCCGTCCGGTTCCGAAGAGTATGGAGGACGTCTGCCGGGGAGCCCGGCGTATTGTGGTTATCGACGGGGTGGTGGATACCACCAATATTGGGGCCATCTTCCGTTCGGCGGCAGCTCTTGGCATGGATGCTGTGCTGTTGACGCGTAATTCCTGCGATCCTCTGAACCGTCGTGCGGTCCGGGTTTCAATGGGAACGGTTTTTCTTGTGCCGTGGACGTGGATGGACGGTCCTCTGGATACGCTCGGTGAGTTGGGTTTCCGCACGGCGGCCATGGCGCTTACGGACAATTCCATTTCCATAGACAATCCCGTTTTGAAGACCGAGCCCCGGTTGGCTATTGTGATGGGTACTGAGGGAGATGGTCTTTCGCACGAAGCGATTGCGGGAGCCGACTATGTGGTTCGTATCCCCATGGCGCACGGTGTAGATTCGCTGAACGTGGCGGCCGCAGCGGCTGTTGCTTTCTGGCAACTTCGCGTTTAGAAGTGATAACTCAAAAAAGCATATATTATGTTGGCATATACTTATATTGAACACGGAAAGTTCGGATTGCTTGAGAAACCGATACCGGTATTGGAAGATGCACGTGATGCTATTGTGCGGGTGACACTGGGTAGCATATGCACCAGTGACTTGCATATAAAGCATGGAAGTGTACCGCGCGCCGTACCCGGAATTACGGTAGGACACGAAATGGTGGGCATCGTAGAGCAGGTGGGTGCCGAAGTTGAGTCGGTAAAGCCCGGCGACCGTGTGACTGTGAATGTGGAGACTTTTTGTGGTAAATGTTTCTTTTGTCGTCACGGATATGTGAACAACTGTACCGACACTAATGGCGGTTGGGCTTTGGGGTGCCGTATCGATGGCGGCCAGGCGGAATATGTACGTGTGCCTTATGCCGACCAGGGACTGAACCGTATTCCCGATACGGTAAGCGACGAGCAGGCGCTCTTGGTAGGCGATGTGTTGGCCACCGGCTTCTGGGCTGCCCGTATCTCCGAAATAACCGAGGAAGACACTGTACTCATCATCGGTGCCGGGCCGACGGGTATTTGTACCCTGCTTTGTTCCATGCTGAAGAAGCCCCGTCGCATTATTGTCTGCGAGCAGTCGGCCGAAAGAATCCGTTTTGTCCGCGAGCATTATCCGGAGGTGCTGGTCATTGGGCCGGAAAACTGCAAAGACTTTGTGAGGAAGCATAGCGACCATGGTGGGGCAGATGTCGTACTTGAAGTTGCCGGCACGGAAGATACTTTCCGCTTGGCATGGGAGTGTGCCCGTCCCAATGCCATTGTCACCATTGTGGCGCTTTATGACCAGCCTCAGTTATTGCCCTTGCCGGAGATGTATGGCAAGAATCTTGTCTTCAAGACCGGTGGTGTGGATGGGTGCGATTGTGCCGAGATACTGCGCCTGATAGCGGCGGGACAGATAGATACCACACCGCTTATCACACATCGTTTCTCGTTGGAGGAAATTGACGAAGCCTACCGTATTTTTGAGAATAGGCTGGAGGGGGTGATAAAGGTGGCGATTGTGGGTAGATAGAAAAAGAGGATAGCCAATGAAGGCTATCCTCTTTTTCTATGTAATTATTTACTTGCTACTTACTTGCTCAAAGCTTGAGCCACGTCAACCGCACAAGCCACTGTACATCCTACCATCGGGTTGTTACCGATACCCAGGAATCCCATCATTTCTACGTGGGCAGGAACTGATGAAGAACCAGCGAACTGAGCGTCTGAGTGCATACGACCCATGGTGTCAGTCATACCGTAAGAAGCCGGTCCGGCAGCCATGTTGTCCGGGTGCAGAGTACGACCAGTACCACCACCGGATGCCACTGAGAAGTACGGCTTGCCAGCCAATACGCGTTCTTTCTTATAAGTACCTGCAACCGGGTGTTGAAAGCGGGTCGGATTCGTAGAGTTACCAGTGATAGATACATCCACGCCTTCTTTCCACATGATAGCCACACCTTCGCGAACATCGTCTGCACCGTAGCATTTTACTTTGGCACGGGGACCGTCGCTGTATGCGATTTCACGAACTACTTTCAGTTCACCTGTATAGTAATCGAATTGAGTCTGAACGTATGTAAAGCCGTTGATACGAGAGATAATCTGTGCAGCGTCCTTGCCGAGACCGTTCAGGATGCAACGCAGAGGTTCTTTACGTACCTTGTCAGCTTTAGCGGCAATCTTGATAGCACCTTCGGCAGCAGCGAATGACTCGTGACCTGCCAAGAAAGCGAAACATTTGGTTTCTTCACGCAGCAACATGGCTGCCAAGTTACCATGACCGATACCAACCTTGCGGTCGTCAGCTACAGAACCCGGAATACAAAATGCCTGCAGACCGATACCGATAGCTTCAGCAGCTTCAGCAGCGTTCTTGCAGCCCTTCTTAATGGCGATGGCGCAACCTACAACGTATGCCCATTTTGCATTTTCGAAACAGATGGGCTGAGTTTCTTCACAAGTCTTATAAGGATCGAGACCATGAGCTTCGCAGATAGCATTGGCTTCTTCGATGTCTTTGATACCGTTTGCGTTCAATGCAGCAAGAATCTGCTTGATACGACGGTCTTGGCTTTCAAATTTTACTTCTCTAATCATATGTCTTTCCTCCTTATATTATTCGTGACGTGGGTCAATGTGTTTAACTGCACCTTGCTCTTCAGTGAAGCGGCCGTATGTACCGGTAACTTTCTTCAATGCTTCATTGGCGTCTGTACCTTTCTTGATTTCATCCATAAACTTGCCCAGATGAACAAATTCGTAACCGCAGATTTCGTCGTTCTTGTCCAAAGCGATAGTCTTGATGTAACCTTCTGCCATTTCCAAGTAACGAGAACCCTTAGCCAACGTTCCGTATAATGTGCCTACCTGGCTGCGCAGACCTTTGCCCAAGTCTTCCAAGCCAGCTCCAATCATCAAACCGCCTTCAGAGAAAGCAGACTGAGTACGACCGTAAACAATTTGCAGGAAGAGTTCGCGCATAGCTGTGTTGATAGCGTCGCAAACGAGGTCAGTATTCAATGCTTCGAGGATAGTCTTTCCCGGGAGGATTTCTGATGCCATAGCAGCAGAATGAGTCATACCGGAGCAACCGATAGTCTCAACCAAAGCTTCCTGGATAACGCCTTCCTTTACATTGAGGGTTAATTTACATGCACCTTGCTGAGGAGCACACCAGCCAATACCGTGTGTCAGACCAGAGATGTCAACAATTTCTTTAGCTTTTACCCATTTACCTTCTTCGGGAATAGGAGCCGGTCCGTGATTAGGACCTTTCTTCACAACACACATGTGTTCCACTTCGTGTGAATAAGTCATAATTAGCTCTTTTTTTAAGTGATATAATTAAAAAAAACGTAGTCCACTTTTATTAGTCGGGTGCAAAGTTAGTTGTTTTCCCCGTTTCTGCCAACTGTTCAATTTGACTTTTTTATTAAAAAGAAGTAATAAGAAGCTGAATTTCTGCGGAATGTAAAGTGGAGTTTGCAGTTGACTGTTTTTTCTCGTCTCTGATAGGGTTTGTGAATCAATAAGGTATGTGCTTGTTAATCAGGAAGTAATTTTGCCAACCCCTTGCTTGCGTCTTGGCAAACTTTTGCCATGCCTATGGCAAAGTTTTGCCAACGCGGTGGCAAAGTCTTGCCAATGGTAAGGCAAAATCCTGCCAACTGGTTGGCAAGGCGAAGAAAATAAAGGGGAGTCCGTGTTTGACTATGGCTGCAAAGTCTTACCTTTGTGGCACATTAAATAAAATACAAACTATGATAGAAGTTACAGATGTGGCATTGCGCCAGGCTGCCGGTGAAGGGATGGATGCATTCATCGGCGTATTCACCGGTGCTTATAAGAAAGAAATAGGCGGAGAAATGACTGCCGGGACGATGTCTTTGCTTACCGGTGAACAGCATTCATTGTTGGCCTATCAGATATTCCGTGATGAAGTGATGGAAGGGGGCTTCTGCCAACTGATTCAAAATGGTTATGGCGGTTATATTTTCGACAATCCGTTTGCCAAAGTGATGCGTTTGTGGGGAGTGGGCGATTTGAGCAAGTTGGTTTATGCTGCCAAGAAAATATACGATAGCCATCGTGACGACTTGGAACGCGAACGCACAGACGAGGAATTTATGGCAATGTACGAGCAATATGAGGCTTTCGATGAACTGGAAGATGAATTTTTGGAAAAAGAGGAGGAATATACAGCTTTGGTTGCCGGCTATGTGGATGAGCATTTGGAGCTGTTTGCCAAGATTGTGTGATAGAGAGTAACGAGGAAAGGCATATTAGCCTATACCCATTCTTGCCTTTCGGTATTGGAGAGATGTGCTATCTGAAAGCTAAAATATGCGAGCTATGAATGCCGGGATGAAAAATGGAATTAATTTATTGATGATTCTTGTATTGTTTATCTCATGTGTACAAGAAAAAGAGGACAATAATGTCTTAAGACGTGTGGAAGCGTGTATGGAATTATTTCCTGATAGTGCCTTGTCGCTTCTGAGTCAAATTGAATGTCCCGAATGTATGAGAGGACAACAGAGAGCAGATTATGCTTTGCTTTTAACGCAGGCTTTGGATAAAAACTATTTGGATAATTTGCAGTCAGACTCATTGATAATGATAGCGGTAGAATATTATAAACAGGAAGGTGATAAATTGAAGGCAGGGAAGGCTTACTTTTATTATGGAAAAGTGATGTTGTTAAAGGAGCGCTTCTCAGATGCTATGCAGGCTTATCTGGAAGCATCGAGTCTCTTGGAAGAAACTAGGGATTATAAAGTACAAGGGATGGTCTGGGAATATATAGGGTATTTGAACTCGGTTCAAGGATTGTATGAAAATTCTATAGACAATTTTAAACATTCTATCAGGTACTATGAACTGGCGAGTGACAGACGTCGTATTTTATATGGTTATAGGAATATGGCAAGAGGCTATTTTTCGGTACATCATAATGATAGTGCAGGTTGGTATGCTGAAAAAGGGCTTGTGTTGAGTGACACTGTTAGTGGTATGAAGGCATCTTTTCTACATTTATTAGGACTTATTGCCAATAATGAAAAACGATATCCACAAGCAATAGAGTATTTTTCAAATGCAATGGAAGTTTGTGATAATTTAAATGATAAATATCGTTATAGTTTGTCTTTGGGACGTGTTTATTCTGAAGTAGGTCAAAAGAAAAAAGCTGAAGATTGTTTTGTTTCTTGTATCAATGCAACTAATATTTTTGTGTCTTCGGGTGCATATTACTATTTGGCTGATATGCATAAAAAAGATGGTAATTATTTGAAAGCGTTTTTGTATAAAGAGAAGTCTGATTCATTATTAGAGGTGACTCGTAATGCTGAACTGCAAAAGCAGTTGTTGGATTTGCAGAATAAGTATGAAAATGATAAGCTTATTTTGGAAAATAAACAGATAAGGCTGGAAAATGAGAAACAGACTTATTTTTATTTGTTTTTATTTGTATTCATATTAGGGTTGGGCATCATCGCTTTCTTTCTGGTTAGGAAAAGGTATCGAACAAAATTGTTGCGTAATGTCGAGATTATTGGAAATAATAATGCAATTATTAATAGATATGCTTGTAGAATTGCAGAATTGGAGAATGTGAGCTTACAAGAACGTCAGGCTAAAAAAGAGGAAATAGGAATCCTGAATAGAAAAATCCTTTGTTTAATAGCAGAAAATAAGCGAGTATGTGAGAATTCGAGTGTTGACGCCTTGTTTGTATTAGAGGAATTGAAGCAAGGAAATTTGATTATTAGTAATATGACTATTGCTGAACGGCAACATATATTTGACTTTCTGGATTTGGTTCATGCGAATTTTATTACTCGACTTAAACAAGAGTTTGATTTAACAAAAAATGAATTATTGTTGGCTGCGTTGCTGAAAGTGGGATTCTCTAACAAGCAATTAATGATTGTTTTTGATTGTGAAATGAAATCCATATATAAAAACAGACAAAGACTAAAAGCAGATTTAGGACTTACTAAGAATGATTCTTTAGAGCAAATGATAATGATGTATTGAGAAAAAAACGTTTTTTTGTCCTATATGTTTCTTTGTAGTGTGTTGATATATAATTTATTACCTACCCTATTTTTGTCCGCATAGTTATTGCTGAATTATTGTTGAATAGTCCCTAATTTTGTATAAATAAAAAATGAAAGACTATGAAACTGAAAATTATCTTATCTGTATTGTTGTTATTTTCTTTATTAAAGGTCGATGCTAATCCTTTGGTCGACATAAGTATTGCTTCTGGAAAAGAAGAAGTCTTTTTGCATTCAAATGATATTCCTTTTGAAATTCTGACTACGGGAAAAGAAGATGGAAGCCGTTCCGTTATACCATTAGTGCCATTTGTTGTATTCGTTGAAGATTCTAATTATTCCGTGGAATTGGATTTTATGGAAGGAATCGGGGTAGTGGAAATTGCCATTTCCCAAAATGGTTCTGTGATTTATTCTTCTTCCGAGAATATTCTATCTCCCCTTCGGAAATATTTGCAACTTCCTTTCGGAGTATCAGGGGAGTATTGTATAGAAATTAAAGGAGATAATGGGGCATATGCATATGGCTGTTTTGAATTATGATATATTGTTAACTAAAAAATGTAATGCTTATGAAAAAGATTAGTTTATTGTTGGTAGGAGTGTTAGCTCTATTTTCTTGTGAGCAAGAGGAATTGGATAACTTTGTGGAAAGTAGTGGTGTGGGGCAGGTGATGACAAGGGCGATAGGTTCTAGTGCGGATTTTGATCCGATAAGTGAGCTTGCCGAAATTCCAGTGAATATTTTGAATATTGGAAACTCTAAACAAAAGTATCTTACTTGTAAAGAGAAAGGTACTGAAATTTGTTTAACAGATAAAGATGATGGATCTTTGAGGCAGAGATGGTATCTGAAGTATGGAAGAACTATTGTTGTTGCTGGGGGAAATAATAGAGTGACATCCGATACATATGGAGTTGTTACTCCTAATAACTATTTATCTTCAGAAATACCTGATAATCTTCGTTTGAGTTATTGGAATAAATCAACTTTTGATTCACCTTTGGCTGGACCTGGCTTAAGCTTTAATTGTTTGGCTGATGCTAATTGTATGATATATACGATGTATGGAAACTTTAATACTGGTTTGTCTTCTTATTATTTGCAATCAGAATCTTCAACGTCTTCCTCTGTAAAGTTTAAAACGAATAATTCCTCAAGCCTCGCTTTATGGGAAATAGTTCCTGTTGGTGAATATGAACTTGTTGGTTTAGAGTATGTACGGACTACGGTTGACAGCTTTGAACCTACAGAAGTGATTTGTGACCATGATGAATATACAAATGAACATTTAAGCGTTGATACATGGAACTATTCTTTATCTACAAGCTATACAGAAAAATCTGATTTTTCAAAAACAGAAGGAGTAAGTGTCACTATTTCAGGAGGATTGAACGTGGGTATACCTAATGTGGTAGGAGATGATTCTTCGCTTGGAGTAAATGTTTCTGTACAGCAGCAGACAAATAAATCTTGGACTTATGGTACAAGTGATAGTAAAACGGTAACAAAAACGAGAACTGGACAAATCCCGATTCAACCAGGTGAAACTGTAAAACTTGATGCGGTGTTAGTCATGTACAAAGGTAGTTTGACTTACGTTGCTACATTAAGGAAAATAGGGGATACTAAAACGTTTAGAGTTAAAGGAAAATGGAGTGGAGACTGCTTTTCTTCTTTTGAAGCTAGAACATATAATCCAACAACAGGGAAATTGGTAGGAGAATATGTTTTAGAATAATGTGATTGTCTAAATTATGGTTGTTTATAATTGTTAAATAAATATTGGGGCGTGCAGTATTTAGATTAATCTTTCATTTAATCTTAAAAACAATGAAAAAACGAGGAGAGTGCTATATTACTCAATTCTTTTATCTAAATTTGCAAACTCTAATATTTATAGGAAAGATGAAACAATTAAAATTCTTGATGGTTGCCTTGACATTGTTGATGGGCATTGCGTTTACTTCGTGTCTGAATTCAGATGACGGAGAGTATGATGACATTTATGGCATGGTTTTAGTGAATAACTATAGGGGATTACTCTCTTTTGAAGATGCTGCGGGTAACACTTATCAACCTACATCGGCTTCTGTTACTCAATTTGAGGCAAATTCGAGTTTGAAGATTTCAGATTCTCGAATGGGAATCATCTTAGGAAAGAGCATAGAACCTGAGACGAATGAAAAATCTAAAACTACCAACTTCACTTTGAAGAATTTTCAGCCTATTTCTTTTGCAAACGCTGTCGTATCAATGACAGCAGAAAGCTTGGTTGTTGATGCGCCGGAAACAGCACCGGTGATAACTTTGAAATTGGAAAATGGGTCAGTTCAGCCATTTTTGTATAACAAGGATATACTTGTAACTCCTATAGCTTGGAGACTGCAAAATGACAACGATAAGTTTAAGATGCATAAATTTGCTTTAGCTTGTGTACTGGATGAAATTGAAGCAGGGGCCACAGACCTTGTTTTCTATCTACGTCATGATAAGGGTGCTGATGATAAGACAGATGTTTATTATTCTAATTGGTATGGGTATGATATAAAAAATGCTTTAGAAAGGTTTAAAGAAAAAGCAGGAAATCTTCCTACTAAATTAGTTATTAAGTCGCATGAAAGTGGAAATAATAGCAATACAGAAATACCGGAAAACTATACGGAATATACTGTAGAATACAAAATTGCGTCTACTAATCAATAAATTGATATTGAATTACAAAGATTTATTTCATATAGCAATACTACTGATTTCCTCTCCGGCTCGTGCCTGGGAGGAAATTAGTTTAGAGGATAGGCGAAAAGTATTTACTGCTTTTGTCTATCCTATGATTGGTTTATGCGGGTTGTCCGTTTTCATCGGCTCTTTGATGAAGATGGGATGGGACGGGCCGCAAAGCTTTCAATATGCCATGACACAATGCTGTGCGGTGGCTGTATCCTTGTTTGGAGGATATTTTTTGGCAGCCTATCTCATCAATGGGTTGCGTGTCCGCATGTTTATGCTGGACAGTGATATTCCTTTGGCGCAACAGTTTGCAGGTTATGCACTGGTAGTGGTGTTCATGCTGAGGATTGTTATCGGCATATTGCCTGATTTCGGCATTATGGCTCTGTTGCTCCAATTCTATATCGTGTATGTTGTGTGGGAAGGAAGCAAAAAGGTGATGCAGATAGCGGAAAAAGACCGTTTGCGTTTCACCATTCTTTCTTCTATTTTGTTAATAGCTTGTCCGGTGGCCATTGAATGGATATTCAATAAGCTGACGGTAGTGCTAAACTGATAAATGTTATGAAACAAGCTCCTGTAAATATAAAGAATAAGCGTGCTACGTTCGATTACGAACTGACGGACACCTATACGGCCGGCATTGTGCTTACGGGCACAGAAATCAAGTCCATCCGGTTGGGGAAAGCAAGCTTAGTCGATACGTTCTGTTACTTTGCCAACGGCGAATTGTGGGTGAAGAACATGCATGTGGCCGAATACTTCTATGGTTCGTACAACAACCACAATGCACGCAGGGAGCGCAAGCTTTTGTTGAATAAGAAGGAACTTGAAAAACTGATGCGCGGCACGAAAGATCCGGGTTTCACCATTGTTCCCGTGCGCTTGTTTATCAATGAAAAAGGGCTGGCCAAACTTGTGGTGGCACTTGCCAAAGGTAAGAAGCAATATGATAAGCGCGAATCACTGAAGGAAAAAGATGACAAACGCGATATGGCGCGTATGTTTAAAAGATAATATGAGTAAACTTGGTAGTTTGGTGCGTGAGCGCATCCTTATTTTGGATGGTGCAATGGGCACCATGATACAGCAATACAACTTGACAGAGGGAGATTTTCGGGGTGAACGCTTCTCGCAGATTCCCGGACAGATGAAAGGTAACAATGACTTGCTTTGTCTGACACGCCCCGATGTGATACAAGACATTCACCGCAAGTATCTGGCGGCAGGTGCAGATATTATCGAAACAAATACATTCAGTTCCACCCGCGTCAGTATGGCCGATTATCATGTGCAGGACTATGTGCGTGAGATGAATCTTGCCGCAGTGCGCCTGGCACGCAAAGTGGCAGATGAGTTTACTTCTCTTACTCCCGACAAACCCCGTTTTGTGGCAGGCTCCGTAGGACCGACGAACAAGACCTGCTCCATGAGTCCCGATGTGAACAATCCGGCCTTTCGTGCCTTGAGCTACGATGAACTGGCCGATGCCTACCGTGAGCAGATGGAAGCATTGCTCGAAGGTGGTGTGGATGCTTTGCTGATAGAAACCATTTTTGATACGCTGAATGCCAAGGCTGCTATTTTTGCCGCCGGGCAGGCGATGGAAACTGTAGGAGTTCATGTACCCTTGATGCTCTCTGTGACTGTTTCTGATATTGGAGGGCGTACTCTGTCGGGACAAACTTTGGATGCTTTTCTCGCCTCCGTGCAACATGCCGATATTTTTTCAGTTGGGTTGAACTGCTCCTTTGGCGCCCGCCAGCTGAAACCTTTCCTGGAGCAGCTTGCTGTCCGTGCACCTTATTATATCAGTGCTTATCCCAACGCCGGACTGCCCAACAGTTTGGGCACATACGACCAGACTCCTGCCGATATGGCACATGAAGTAAAAGAGTATATCCATGAGGGATTGGTGAATATTATCGGTGGTTGTTGCGGAACGACAGATGCCTACATTGCCGAGTACTCCTCGCTGATTGCCGGTGCAACGCCCCATCAGCCGGTTCCCAGACCGGAAAATCTTTGGCTCTCCGGGCTTGAACTTCTGGAAGTGAAGCCGGAAAACAACTTCGTGAATGTGGGTGAACGCTGCAATGTGGCAGGTTCGCGCAAATTCCTGCGTCTGATTAATGAAAAGAAATACGACGAGGCGCTCAGCATCGCTCGCCGGCAGGTGGAAGACGGTGCGCAGGTCATCGACATCAATATGGATGACGGACTGCTGGATGCCCGGACAGAGATGACGACTTTCCTCCATCTGATAGCTTCGGAACCGGAGATTGCCCGTGTTCCCGTCATGATAGACTCCTCTAAGTGGGAAGTGATTGTGGCCGGATTGAAATGCTTGCAAGGCAAGTCCATCGTCAACTCCATCTCCTTGAAGGAGGGGGAAGATAAATTCCTGGAGCATGCGCGTACCATAAAGCAATATGGTGCGGCGACCGTGGTGATGGCTTTTGATGAAAAAGGGCAGGCAGACACGTACGAGCGTAAGATTGAGGTCTGCGAACGGGCATACCGTCTTTTGGTGGACAAGATAGGTTTCAATCCCCATGATATAATTTTCGACCCGAATGTACTTGCCGTGGCAACCGGTATGGACGAGCACAACAATTATGCTGTAGACTTTATCCGTGCCACCGGATGGATACGCAAGAATCTGCCCGGTGCGCATGTCAGTGGAGGAGTGAGTAACCTTTCCTTCTCTTTCCGCGGCAATAATTACATCCGCGAGGCGATGCATGCCGTATTCCTTTACTATGCCATCCGCGAGGGCATGGATATGGGTATCGTCAATCCGGCTGCCTCCGTTCTTTACACCGATATTCCCGCTGATATATTGGAGCGCATAGAGGATGTGGTCTTGAACCGTCGTCCCGATGCTGCCGAGCGCCTGATAGAAACTGCCGAACGCTTGAAAGCGGAAGCAGAGGCGGCAAAAACTTCTGGAGGAGAGCGGCAGGCTGCCGCCCATTCCCAACTTGCCTGGAGAGAGGGGACTCCTGTGGAAGAACGGTTGAAGTACGCCTTGACAAAGGGTATCGGCGATTATCTGGAAGAAGACCTTGCCGAAGCGCTGAAGCTGTATCCCAAGGCTGTTTCCATCATTGAAGGTCCGTTGATGGCAGGCATGAATCATGTCGGCGACTTGTTTGGGGCAGGCAAGATGTTCCTGCCGCAAGTAGTGAAGACGGCGCGCACCATGAAGAGGGCGGTTGCCATCCTCCAGCCCGTAATCGAGTCGGAGAAAGAAGAAGGTGCGACTGCTGCCGGGAAGGTACTGCTGGCTACGGTGAAAGGTGATGTGCACGACATTGGCAAAAATATAGTCTCGGTAGTAATGGCCTGCAACGGGTACGATATAGTGGACCTTGGCGTCATGGTGCCTGCCGAAACCATTGTACAGCATGCCATAGAGGAAAAGGTAGACATGATAGGATTGAGTGGCTTGATAACCCCTTCGCTGGATGAAATGGTGCATGTAGCCATTGAGCTGGAAAAGGCAGGTCTGGACGTTCCTCTGCTGATAGGTGGTGCCACGACTTCACCGCTTCACACAGCTCTGAAAATTGCTCCGGTCTATCATGCTCCCGTAATCCATCTGAAGGACGCTTCACAGAATGCTACAGTAGCAGCCAAGCTGATGAATCCTAAGACAAAGGAGGAGCTGGAAGAAGAACTGCATGAGAAGTATCGGCAGTTGTGCGAAAAGAACCGGGAGAAACAAGTGACAACCGTTTCCCTGGAAGAAGCGAGAAAGAACAAACTGAATCTGTTTTAAATAGGAAGGAAAATAAGGATTAAGGATTAATCCTTAATCCCTATTTTTTTATCTTCTTCTTGTATTGCTCGAAGCGTGACGTAATATCCCTTACGAAGTTATAAGTTTCGATGCCACGGAAGTAGCCGTTTTTGCAAACGGGGTCGGTGAAGTATTCCTCATTGCTTTTTAGCAGAATGAAGTTTTCTACATTATCACGCCAGACATATTTGTTTTTGCCGTATTTTTCGGCCAGTGCCATGGCATCCAGCACATGGCCGATACCGGAATTATAAGATGCCAGCACAAAGTTGATGCGTTCTTCCTGGGGTATCTTGGAAAAACTTTTGGCTGTGGCGCCTATGTATTTCACGGCAGCCTTTATGCTCTCTTCAGGGTTCTGTTCCTTTCCTTCGGGTAGCCCCATAGCCCTGGCTGTGGCAGGCATCAGTTGCATCAGCCCCCTGGCACCCGCCCAAGATACGGCAGTGGAGTCGAAGTTGGATTCTGTATACGCCAGAGACGCCAGCAGACGCCAGTCCCAGTCTATTTCGGGAGCATATTTCTTGAACAAATCATCGTAATGGGAAATTTTTCCTTCGCGCAGGGAGAGGATAGGAGAGTGGGGAATGGCCTTGCCGATTTCAAAATATCGTTTCATACTTGCCGTATAGGCAGGTGAAGTCATATTCTCCTCATGCCATTTGTTGGCGGCGGCTGCCAGTTGCGGACAGTCTTTCCGGACTGCCCACGATGCACGCTGGTCAAAGCTGATGGAGAGTCCGATATTCAGGTTGGGGTAATAGGTGGTATTAAGCTGTGCCACGTCATTGTCTGCTACGGTATAGGGGATTTTTCCTTGTGCCACCTGGGTGATGAGGTCTTCTGCACTGATACTGTCGTTGGTCACTTTATGGATGTGGATACCTCCTCCGAGCTCTTCGTCCAGATTGACCAGCCGTTCATAATATTTTCCGGGCTTCACATATACATCTTTCCCGATGAGTTCCGTCACGTCTTTCAGTGGTTTGGTGCGTCCGCCGTTACGTTGCACGATGACTTGGTGCGTGATGACCTCCTCACCGCAATATATCAGGCTGTCTTTCCATTCTTTAGTGATAGGCAGGTTGTAGGCAATGAGGTCTCCCTTGCCTGCCAATAACTTCTCTATGAGTTCGTGCACGTTCCGGGCTACCTCTATTCTTAGCTTTACTCCCAGGCTCTTGGCAAACTGTTCGCTTAGCTCATACTGGAATCCCATGTCCTGGCCACGGTAGATGAAGTAGGAAGTGGAACTGTACAGTGTCAATACAACCAGTTCTCCGCTATCCTTTATCTGTTGCAGGTCATCCGCTTCTTCTTTTTCGGCAGGATGTCCTCCACGGCATCCTGCGATGCAGCACAACAACAACAGCAAGATAATTGGGACGGGAGAATTGATAATGGATGATTTATGTCTGGCGAAAGAAAACAGGCTGTTCATATCTCATAGGGTTTAGTGCGTTCTTAATCCTCCATTATCAATCCTCCATTATCAATTCTCCATTACAAATTAACTCCCCAAGTGCTTCTTGATGTACATGGTCAATATATCAATGGCCACCTGGTTGTTTCCGCCTTCCGGCACAATGAGGTCGGCGTATCGTTTGCAGGGCTCTATGAATTGCTGGTGCATGGGTTTTAGTATGCGTGTATAGCGCTCCATGACGGCTTCGGCCGTGCGTCCGCGTTCCACCACGTCACGCTGGATTACACGAATTAGGCGTTCGTCGGGGTCAGCGTCTACAAATATCTTGAGGTCCATCATGCTTCGCAGTTTCTTGTCGCACAAGGCAAGGATACCTTCTATGATGATGACTTCCCGGGGGGCGATATGGATGGTTTCGGGCTGGCGTGTACACGTCAGGTATGAGTAGGTGGGCTGTTCTATGCTTTTTCCTTCGCGCAGCATGGCAACATGTCTGGAAAGGAGGCTCCACTCAAAGGCGTCGGGATGGTCGAAGTTGATGTTCTGCCGTTCTTCCACGGGCACATGGCTGCTGTCCTTGTAGTAAGAGTCTTGTGGCAATAATACCACTTCACCAGCCGGTAGGCTTTCGATAATTTTACGTACGACGGTGGTCTTTCCCGAGCCGGTTCCGCCTGCAATTCCTATTATTAACATCCGTTTAAGTGTATATTTGAAACAAAACCAGTATTTTTGCAGTTGTTAAAACAGCCGCTTAGGCTGACAAATATAGTGATAAATCATTTAAATGGCAAAGTTATGGTAAAGCACATTGTATTATTTAAGTTAAAAGATGAGGCACCGGCTGACGAAAAGTTGGCTGCGATGAACAGTTTCAAGGCAGCTATCGAAGCGCTTCCGGCTAAAATATCCGTTATCCGCAAGATTGAAGTCGGATTGAACATCAATCCTGCCGAGGCTTGGAGCATCGCTCTTTACAGTGAGTTCGATACGTTGGATGACGTGAAATACTATGCTACCCATCCCGACCATGTAGCTGCCGGCAAGCTTATCGCTGCTGTGAAAGAGAGTCGTGCCTGCGTGGACTACGAGATAATTGAAAATTAAAAATTAAATCAGAGAACATGAAGAAATTACTGTTCCCTTTCGTTCTGTTGCTCTTCGCTGTGGCGATGCAGGCACAGATACAAGACCCCGTCAAGTTCAATTCCGAACTGAAGATTTTGGCTGCCGATGAAGCGGAGGTCGTTTTTACGGCTGCTATTGACAAGGGCTGGCATGTCTATTCCACCGACTTGGGCGATGGAGGGCCTATCTCGGCGACTTTCAATGTGGAGAAAATATTCGGAGCGGAAGTGGTTGGCAAACTGAAGCCCGTAGGCAAGGAAATCTCTACTTTCGATAAGTTGTTCGAAATGAAGGTACGCTATTTTGAAAATACGGCCCAATTTGTGCAGAAGCTAAAATTGACGGGTGGTGCCTATCAGCTGGAAGGATATCTGGAGTATGGCGCTTGCAACGATGAAAATTGTCTGCCGCCCACACAAGTGCCTTTCCAATTCTCCGGTAAGGTAGAAGGGGCTGCCAAAGAAGCTGCTGCCGCTACGGCTGAAATGAAAGCCGAAACACAGTCCGCAGAGCAGGAGACTGCCGCCGATACGGTTTCTGTGGCTGCTATTGGCGGTGCGGACGGGCCGACGGAAATCAATGTGACGGACAAGGTGGACCTTTGGAAGCCAGTCATCAATGAATTGCAATCTTTGGGCGAAACTACTTCGCAGGAGGATATGTCCTGGATTTATATCTTTATTACCGGATTTGCCGGCGGACTGTTAGCGCTCTTCACCCCTTGTGTATGGCCCATCATCCCGATGACTGTCAGCTTCTTCTTGAAGCGTAGCAAGGATAAGAAGAAAGGCATCCGTGATGCATGGACGTATGGTGCTTCCATCGTAGTGATTTATGTGACGCTCGGACTGGCCATTACGCTGATTTTCGGAGCCAGCGCACTGAACGCACTCTCTACGAATGCAGTATTCAATATCCTTTTCTGCCTGATGCTGGTGGTGTTTGCGGCTTCCTTCTTCGGAGCGTTCGAGATAACGTTGCCCTCCAAGTGGAGTACGGCTGTAGACAGCAAGGCCGAGGCGACAAGCGGTTTGCTCAGCATCTTCCTGATGGCATTTACCTTGTCGCTGGTATCTTTCTCCTGCACGGGACCCATTATCGGATTCCTGCTGGTGCAGGTTTCCACGACGGGCAGCGTGGTGGCTCCCGCCATCGGCATGCTGGGCTTTGCCATAGCTTTGGCATTGCCTTTCACGCTGTTTGCCCTGTTCCCGTCTTGGCTGAAGTCCATGCCCAAGTCCGGTGGATGGATGAACATCATCAAGGTGACGCTCGGCTTCCTGGAGCTGGCCTTTGCCCTGAAATTCCTTTCGGTGGCCGATTTGGCTTACGGCTGGCGCATCCTCGACCGTGAGACGTTCCTCGCCTTGTGGATTGTGCTTTTTGCGCTGCTGGGCTTCTACCTGCTGGGCAAAATCAAGTTCCCGCACGATGATGACGATACGAAGGTCAGCGTGCCCCGTTTCTTCATGGCGTTGGCCTCGCTGGCGTTTGCGGTGTATATGGTTCCCGGTTTGTGGGGAGCGCCGTTGAAGGCGGTCAGTGCCTTTGCGCCGCCCATGCAGACGCAGGATTTCAACCTTTACAATAATGAGGTGCATGCCAGGTTCGACGATTACGACCTCGGTATGGAGTATGCCCGCCAGCATGGCAAGCCCGTGATGCTCGACTTCACCGGCTACGGCTGCGTGAACTGCCGTAAGATGGAGCTTGCCGTATGGACCAACCCGAAGGTGAGCGACATCATCAACAACGACTATGTGCTTATCACGCTCTACGTGGACAACAAGACCCCGCTTCCTTCTCCCGTGAAGATTGTGGAGAACGGCACGGAACGCACGCTGCGCACCGTAGGCGACAAATGGAGCTATCTGCAGCGTGTCAAGTTCGGCGCCAATGCGCAGCCCTTCTACGTGCTGATTGACAACGAAGGCAAGCCGCTCAACAAGTCCTACTCCTACGACGAGGATATACCTAAGTATATCGAGTTCCTGCAGACCGGACTGGAGAATTATAAGAAAGAGAAATAAATAGAATTGGAAAAAGGATGCTTGTAAAAAGGCATCCTTTTTTCACTAAATCCCCTTTTTGTATGAAACACATTATAGACATTGATGCTTGGGAACGCCGGGATAACTACGGCTTTTTCCGCAGTTTTGTAAATTCCTGGTATTCCGTCACCACAGAGATTGACTGCACGGAAGCCAGTGCTGCAGCCCGGGCTGCAAAGCGCTCCTTTTTCCTTTATTATCTGTATGCTGTGGTGCGTTCGGCCAATGAAGTCGATGAACTCCGTTACCGTACCGACAAGGAAGGCCGGGTTGTTTTTCACGACCGGGTGGACATCATTTCTCCGATAGCCGTTCCTGGGAAAACATTCTATACCGTGCGCATTCCCTATTACGAAGACTTTGAACGTTTCTATGCCGAAGCCTACGCCTTGATAACAAACATGCCCGAGGACGGTGACCCTTATGGAGCCGAAAAGATTCTTGCCGAGCAAGGCGATTACGATGTGGTCCATCTGAGTGCGGTTCCCAAAATGTATTTCACCTCGATAACCTATACACTTGCCGAAGCAGGCAACGGTTGCAGTTATCCGTTGATGACTGCCGGCAAGGCCGTATCTCGTGAAGGCCGTCTGGTATTTCCTCTTTCCATTTATGTGAACCATGCTTTTGTCGACGGTTCTCATTTGACCTCCTTCTTCGGAAAGGTGGAGGAGTATTTGAAAGAGATTTCACATAAATGAATCACCCCAAATAAATAATCTATGAAACGCTTATAAGGGTGTTTTTTCATGCTACAAATATATATATATATGATGCCATACATATATGGCAACTTTGAGTTGTTTTTTGTATCTCGGTTTCTGTTTTTTAAGTATCATTGAAAAATCGGAAATGTGCAGACAAGATTTGTAGTATTACAGAATTGTTACAGAATTTATCCTTACCTTTGACACTTTAACAGAATAAGCGTATGGTAAGTAATATATCTTCATGCACGAAAGTACTTGTTTTGCCGATAGTTCTATGGGTTGTTTCGTCTTTTTCCCTGCGGGCGCAGGAGAAGGATTTTGCCACTTGGGCGAATGCCGGTTTCGAATATAAGTTGAAGCCGGCATTTACTGTTTCCGGTGGGCTGGAGTGGCGTACAAAGGATGATTTGGGAAAGACAGACCGGTGGGGGCTGAAGGTGGGGGGAAGCTATAAGCTGTTGCCTTTCCTGAAGCTTGGAGCTGGGTATGAGACGCATTACCGCAATCGGGGGGCAGATGGCTGGAAGTTCCGGCACCGCTACCGTTTGGAAGGCACTCTGTCTGCCCGTGTGCAAAGGGTGAAACTGTCCTTGCGTGAGCGCTTTCAGCATACGTTCGATGGGCATAGAGATGAGTTCCGCTTGCGCTCGCGTGCGAAGTTTGCCTATGACATTCCGAAGTGCAAGCTGGAACCGTATGCTTCGGCCGAGATGTATAATGGTTTGAATAAGACAGAGCACTTCGGAGTAAAGCGGATGCGCTATCGTGGGGGTATTACGTTGCCCTTGTCCGAGCGCTGGGAGGCGGACATCTTCTATTGCAGGCAATGGGAGAAGGATAAGCGGAAGGATATAGTAGGGGTGGAGTGTGTTTATAGCTTTTGAGGGGAGATGAGGGCTGAAAGCCTTTTTTTACTTTTTGTTCTTCCGGTACTCCTTTTTCAGATAAAAGTTGAATCCGGCATATATTTGGAGGGTGCCGAACCCGTTGTTCAGGGAGAAACTGTTTTTGTAGTAGTCGTATGTCCGTCCTACGAATGAGGTACCCACGAAGTATTTGCTGTTGTTGTATACCACACCTGCACGCAGAATGAAGTCGATATTGAAATTCTTGTACCAGTCGTCCGCTTCCCGCTCTTCTGTCTTCTCTATGCGTGATGTCTTGTAGGCGACAGCCGGATTGAACGACAGGCATGCGAGGCAGTTGCGGGCAAACACCCAATTGTAGGCATAGCCGGCGTTGAGGCTGATGTTCGTGTATTTGATATGTTTCACCTTCATACCCGGGTTCATGGTTTCCTGAATGATTTCGGGCAGCTTGGTATAGTCGAAGTTCAGATTGTGGGTGGATACGGAGAATCCGGCAATGAAAGAACCTGCATTGCAGCGCTGGTTGGTGGACTGGCTGAAGGCGGCTGGATAGGAGAAACGTCGATTGTTGAAAATGTAATACAGATTTAATCCCTTCATCTTTACTTTCAATCCGTTGAAATCTTCGGAATAATTGGAGGGAATCTCGTCGGAAAAGCCGGATACCTTGTGTATCTTATAGTCGTTTCCGGTGCTGCGATAGAAAATGTCGACTCCCAGTTTGGAACTGTAAAGACTGAGATCAAACTCCGTACCGCGCTTTTTCTTGCTTTTCTTTCCGTAGAGCCAGTCCGTATCGACAGCCCATCCCAGGAATATCCAACGCCATCCGAAGTAAGCGCCTATCTTGTTGTGAGGGTTGGGCGAGAAACGGAGCCGCTGGTCGTCATTGCCCACGGAGTAATACTCGTAATTGGTGAAATGGTCGAGCATCAGGGCGTAATTGTATCGGTTGGGACTGATATAGGTAGTGTCGAAGTCGCTGAAGTTGAGGAATTTCTTCAATGCTTTTCCGAAGGTGTTTTTATATACGATGCTGTCGCATGCGACAGAACCGTTCTCCTTGTTTTGCGCAAACAATGAGAATGTAAATAATATCCATAAGCAGAAAAAGGCCCCTCTTTGCATCTTGTTGTTCTCTCTCATTTATACAAAGCTAAATAAAATAACCGGTTTTTGAACAGTATCCCGCTAATTTTTCTCTGAAAAAGGCATCAATAATTTGTAGTTCTCAATCGGAATGACTAATATTGAACGTCTTATTGAGAGACTTTATGAATCAAAACCAGATAAAGAAGAATACGATATGAAGAAGATTATCAATCCGTGGAAAGATATGGAGGGCTACAACTGTTTCGGTTGCTCTCCTGACAATGAAGCCGGTGTGAGAATGGAGTTTTATGAGGACGGTGACGAGGTGGTGAGCATCTGGAAGCCGCGTCCGGAGTATCAAGGGTGGCTGAATACGTTGCATGGAGGCATCCAGTCCGTATTGCTGGATGAAATCTGCGGCTGGGTCGTGTTCCGCAAGCTGCAGACCGGCGGGGTGACATCGAAAATGGAAACCCGCTTCCGCAAATCCATATCGACCAACGACACGCATGTGGTGCTGCGGGCTTCGCTTCGCGAGCAGAAGCGGAATATTGCTATCATAGAAGCACGCCTGTATAATAGCATGGGCGAACTTTGCACAGAAGCCACTTGCACCTACTTTACCTTTCCGAAGGAGAAGGCGGAAGCGGAAATGCATTTCCATAGCTGCGAAGTAGAGCAGGAGGAAATATTGCCGTTGATTTAATTGTTTCACCACAGATTACACAGATTTGCATAGATTGGAATAAAAATAATCTGTGCAAATCTGTGTAATTTGTGGTGAACTAAGATGAATTTGAAAGAAAAAATAAACTTTTTGTGATAAATCTTTTGGAGTTTCAAACTTTTAGTTTACTTTTGTCGCATTAAAATCCAAAAAATATGAAGAATATCGTTGCACATCATCACCATCATCATCCTAACGAATAACTCGGTGGGCGTATGAGTGTATATGTACAACAGATGACATAACAGACGAGGCTTGCCGAATATTGGTAAGCCTCGTTTTGTTTTCTGTCATCTCATTCAAAATAGTAAATAGTAAATCGTAAAATAGTAAATAACCTTATGTTAAGAATTGCAGTACAAGCTAAGGGTCGTCTGTATGACGAGACCATGTCGTTTTTGGGAGAATCGGATATAAAGTTGAGTGCCATGAAGCGCTCGTTGTTGGTGCAGTCGTCAAACTTTCCTCTTGAAGTGTTGTTTCTGAGGGATGACGACATTCCGCAGTCTGTGGCTACCGGAGTGGCTGATATAGGAATTGTGGGTGAGAATGAATTTGTTGAGAAGAATGAGGATGCAGAGATAATCAAGCGTCTGGGATTCAGCAAATGCCGTCTGTCTCTTGCCATGCCGAAGGATATTGAGTATCCGGGGGTGAAGTGGTTTCACGGAAAGAAGATTGCGACATCTTATCCGGGTATCCTTTCCGGCTTTTTGAAAGAGAATGGGGTGAATGCGGAGATACACGTCATTACGGGGTCGGTAGAAGTGGCGCCGGGCATCGGTCTGGCAGATGCCATTTTCGATATTGTAAGTTCCGGTTCTACGCTGGTGAGCAACCGTTTGAAGGAAGTGGAGGTTGTGATGAAGTCCGAAGCCCTGCTGATTGGTAACAGGAACCTGAGCGAGGAAAAGCAAGAGATATTGAGGGAGCTGTTGTTCCGTATGGATGCCGTGAAGACAGCCGAAGATAAGAAGTATGTGCTGATGAATGCCCCGAAAGAGAAACTGGATGAGATTGTCTCTGTACTTCCGGGCATGAAGAGCCCCACGGTGATGCCTTTGGCACAAGAAGGCTGGTGCTCAGTACATACCGTACTCGACGAGAAGTGTTTCTGGGAGATTATCGGAAAGCTGAAAGCGCTGGGGGCGGAAGGCATTCTGGTGCTGCCGATTGAGAAAATGATAATTTAAAGCCTCGAGGATGTGTCAAAAGTATATAAACGCTTTCTTTATGTTACGACATTAGGTACGAATTACGCGAAATAGCGCGGATTCGGTAAAATGAATCCGTGAAATCCGCGTAATCAGCGCCTAATAGAAAGTCTTCAGAGAGTTTTGACACACCTCCAATAATATCATGGTTTATGCATAAATCTTTAAAAACATGTCATTATGATATTGATTAGTAATCCCGATAAATCCCAGTGGCAAGAGATTCTGAAACGTCCGGTGATGAATACGGAGAATCTGTTTGATACGGTGCGGAGTGTTATTGACCGTGTGAAGGAGGAGGGAGACCGTGCTGTGCTGGATTATGAAGAAAAATTTGATAAAGTGGTGTTGGCCTCGCTGGCAGTGTCGGAAGAGGAACAGCAGGAAGCGGAAAACCTGGTGAGTGAAGACTTGAAAGCAGCTATTCGCCTGGCAAAGCAGAACATCGAGACTTTCCACGCCGCACAACGCTTTGAGGGCAAGAAAGTGCAGACTCAGCCGGGGGTGACCTGCTGGCAGAAAGCGGTTGCCATAGAAAAGGTGGGATTGTATATCCCCGGAGGAACGGCTCCGCTGTTTTCTACGGTACTGATGCTGGCCGTTCCCGCCAGGATTGCCGGATGCAAGGAGATTGTTCTCTGCACCCCTCCGGGACGTGACGGAAAGGTACATCCCGCTGTGTTGTTTGCCGCAAAAGTGGCAGGTGTCAACCGGATTTTCAAAGCTGGCGGCATACAAGCCATTGCCGCTATGGCATACGGAACGGAAAGTGTGCCTAAGGTTTACAAGATATTCGGTCCGGGAAATCAGTATGTCACGGCTGCCAAACAGCTTGTGAGCTTGCGTGATGTGGCGATAGATATGCCGGCAGGACCTTCGGAAGTAGAAGTTTTGGCTGACGAAACAGCTAATCCGATTTTTGTCGCCGCCGACTTGTTGAGCCAGGCAGAACACGGAGTGGACAGTCAGGCTATATTAATTACGACCTCTGTCGAATTGCAACAAGCTGTAAAGGTGGAAGTGGAACGCCAACTGGCCTTACTGCCACGTAAAGAGATTGCCGAAGAGTCTCTTGCCAATAGCAAACTGATTGTAGTGGACAGCATGACAGAAGCCATTGAATTGACCAACGCGTATGCTCCCGAACATCTTATCATAGAAACCGAGGATTATCTTTCCGTGGCAGAACGTATCGTGAATGCCGGTTCCGTATTCCTGGGTTCTCTTACTCCGGAGAGTGCGGGAGATTATGCTTCGGGCACAAACCATACCCTGCCGACAAACGGCTATGCCAAAGCATACAGCGGTGTCAGCCTCGACAGCTTTATCCGCAAGATAACTTTTCAGGAGATAAAGCCGGAAGGATTAAATATCATCGGCCCTGCCATCGAGCTGATGGCTGCCAATGAACAGCTGGATGCGCATAAGAATGCTGTGAGTGTGAGACTGGGGCAGTTGGAAAATGGAAATGGAAATTGAAAGTTGAAAATTGAGAGCTGATGGCTTAAAGTAATTTTAATCGTAAATTGTCAAATCATAAATAACATGGTGAAAACATTACAAGAACTTACCCGTCCGAATATCTGGCGTCTGAAGCCTTATTCTTCAGCACGTGATGAATATAATGGTGCTGCGGCATCCGTTTTTCTCGATGCAAACGAGAATCCTTATAACATGCCGCACAACCGTTATCCCGACCCCATGCAGCGGGAGTTAAAGACAGAATTGTCTAAAATTAAAAAGGTGAGTCCCGATTCCATCTTCTTAGGGAATGGCAGTGACGAAGCTATCGATTTGGTGTTCCGTGCTTTTTGTGAACCCCGTGTGGACAATGTAGTGGCTATCGACCCTACCTACGGCATGTATCAAGTCTGTGCCGACGTTAATGATGTGGAGTACCGCAAGGTGCTGCTCGATGAGGATTTCCAGTTCTCTGCCGACAAGCTTTTGGCTGCTGCGGATGAGCATACCAAACTGATTTTTATCTGCTCTCCCAACAATCCTACCGGCAATGACCTGCTCCGTAGCGAAATTGAAACGCTGATTCGCCGGTTTGATGGGTTAGTGATACTGGACGAGGCATACAATGACTTCTCCGAGGCACCTTCCTTCCTTGAAAATTTGAATCAATATCCGAATCTCATTGTACTGCAAACCTTTTCCAAAGCATGGGGATGTGCTGCCATCCGTCTGGGTATGGCATTTGCCTCACCGGATATTATCGGCATCCTCAGTAAGATAAAATATCCCTATAACGTGAACCAGTTGACACAGAAGCAGGCAGTGGAAATGCTTCACCGCTATTATGAAATAGAACGTTGGGTGAAGACACTGAAAGAAGAACGGGAGAATCTGGAAGCCGAGTTCGCCGCACTGCCATGTACGGTGAAGATGTTCCCTTCCCATGCCAATTTCTTCCTGGCCCGTGTGACGGATGCCGTGAAGATTTACAATTATCTGGTAGGCAAGGGTATCATTGTCCGCAACCGTAACTCCGTTTCACTCTGCGGAAATTGCCTGCGGGTGACGGTGGGAACGAGAGGAGAGAATGAAAAATTGATTGAAGCGCTGAAGGAATATATGTAGAAGGAGTTAAAGGGAGTAAAAGGGGGGGGTAAAGGGATTAAAAGGGAGTTAAAGGCCGATACTGCTGTTCTATACAAGTAATGCTTATGCAAGCAGAACTACCGGCTCTAACTCCTCTAACTCCTTCTACCTCCTTCTAACTCCCGATAACTCCCTTTATTCCCTCAAAAAAATATCCTTTAAAATGAAGAAACTACTTTTTATAGACCGTGACGGGACTTTAGTCATTGAGCCGCCCATTGATTATCAGCTGGACTCCCTGGAGAAGCTGGAGTTCTATCCGAAAGTGATGCGCAATCTTGGCTTCATCCGCAGCAAGCTGGATTTTGATTTTGTAATGGTGACCAATCAGGATGGGCTCGGCACAACTTCCTTTCCGGAAGAGACCTTTTGGCCGGCACACAACCTGATGATGAAGACATTGGAAGGCGAAGGCATCACCTTCGACGACATCTGCATAGACCGCAGCATGCCCGACGACAATGCACCGACTCGCAAGCCGCGTACCGGAATGCTTACCAAATACCTCGATAACCCGGACTACGATTTGTCCCACAGTTTCGTCATTGGCGACCGGCCTACGGATGTGGAACTGGCAAAGAATCTGGGCTGCCGCGCCATTCTTCTGCAAGATGACACGGCGTCATTGAAACCCGTTTCCGAAGGTGGCGGTGCCGCTTGTGACGGACTTGAAGATTACTGCGCCCTCGCCACCAGGGATTGGGATAAGGTTGCCGAATTCCTCTTTGCCGGTGAGCGTACGGCGGAAGTACGTCGCACTACCAAGGAGACAGATATATACGTATCCTTGAATCTGGATGGTGACGGGCATTGTGACATCGCGACCGGACTGGGCTTCTTCGACCACATGTTGGAACAGATAGGCAAGCACGGCGGCATGGACCTCACCATCCGTGTGAAAGGTGACCTTGAAGTGGACGAGCATCACACCATCGAAGATACCGCCCTTGCTCTGGGCGACTGCCTTTATCAGGCCTTAGGAAGCAAGCGGGGCATTGAACGCTATGGCTATGCCCTTCCTATGGACGATTGTCTCTGCCAGGTGTGCCTCGACTTTGGCGGACGCCCGTGGCTGGTATGGGATGCCGAGTTCAAGCGCGAGAAGGTAGGAGATATGCCGACGGAAATGTTCCTGCATTTCTTCAAGTCCTTGAGCGATGCTGCCCGGATGAATCTTAATGTAAAAGCCGAAGGACAGAACGAACATCATAAGATAGAGGGCATCTTCAAGGCGTTGGCACGTGCGCTGAAGATGGCGGTGAAGAGGGATATTTATCACTTTGAACTGCCAAGCTCGAAAGGAGTGTTGTAGAATCGTGCAGACAACTGCTGCAAAGTTACTGCATACCTTTTGCAGTGCTGCTGCAAAGCAGTTGCAGTGACGCTGCAAGGCTTTTGCAGAGCCACTGCAGATGTATTGCATAGTTTTGCAGTTATATATCTCTGATTAATAGATAAGTAGTGTTATGTCACATTTAGCCCCTTTGATAGCTGATTTAGCTCTGATATTGATTTGTGCGGGGATTATGACCCTGCTTTTTAAGAAATTGAAGCAACCGCTGGTGTTAGGATATGTAGTCGCAGGATTCCTTGCCAGCCCTCACATGGCCTATACACCGTCGGTGATGGACACGGCTAATATACAGACCTGGGCGGATATAGGCGTTATCTTCCTGCTGTTTGCACTGGGATTGGAATTCAGCTTCAAGAAGATTGTGAAGGTGGGAGGCGCGGCGATTATTGCTGCGTGTACCATCATCTTTTGTATGATATTGTTGGGAGTGGCGGTAGGTACCGGGTTCGGCTGGCAACGGATGGACTGTATCTTCCTGGGCGGTATGATTGCCATGTCGTCCACTACCATTATCTATAAGGCGTTTGATGATTTGGGGATGCGCAAGAAACAGTTCACGGGGCTGGTGCTCAGTGTGCTTATCCTGGAGGATATTCTTGCCATCGTATTGATGGTGATGCTCTCCACGATGGCAGTCAGCCATAACTTTGAGGGTACGGAGATGCTGGGGAGCATTGCCAAACTGCTGTTCTTCCTGATACTTTGGTTCGTCGTAGGGATATACCTCATCCCCGGATTGCTGAAGCGGTGCCGGAAGCTGATGAGCGAGGAAACCTTGCTGATAGTCTCTCTCGGACTCTGTTTCGGTATGGTGGTGATGGCTGCACATACGGGTTTCTCGGCTGCTTTCGGTGCCTTCATCATGGGTTCCATTCTTGCCGAAACGGTAGAGGCGGAGAGCATAGAACGGCTGGTGAAGCCGGTCAAGGACTTGTTTGGCGCCATCTTCTTCGTATCGGTCGGCATGATGGTAGACCCAGCCATGATTGTGGAGTATGCGGGACCTATTGTCGTGATTACTTTAGCGGTTATCCTCGGGCAATCCCTTTTCGGGACGCTGGGTGTGCTGCTGGCGGGGCAACCGCTAAAGACAGCCATGCAGTGCGGTTTCAGCTTGACGCAAATCGGTGAGTTTGCCTTTATCATAGCTTCGCTGGGCGTGTCGCTGCATGTCACCAGCCATTTCTTGTATCCTATTGTGGTGGCGGTGTCTGTCATCACCACTTTCCTCACTCCTTATATGATTCGTTTGGCAGACCCCGCTTCCAATCTTGTGGATACGCATTTGCCGGAAAAATGGAGAAAGTTCTTGACCCGTTATGCTTTAGGTTCGCAGACGATGAACCATGAAAGTCTGTGGAAGAAACTGATATTTGCACTAGTCAGGATTACGGTTGTATATTCTATCATTTGCGTGGCGGTGATAGCTTTGGCGTTCCGTTTTCTGGTGCCTTTCGTGCACGACAGTCTGCCCGGGGTATGGGGCTCTTTGTTGGCTGCCTTTATCATCATTCTGTGTATAGCTCCGTTTCTGCGTGCTATCATGATTAAAAAGAATCATTCGGAGGAGTTCGTGACTTTATGGAAAGATAACCGTGGAAACCGGGCGCCGTTGGTGGCTACCATTGTACTGCGTCTGCTGCTGGGTGTTTCGTTTGTCATGTTCGTTATAGCCGGTTTATTCAAGATGTCTGTGGGACTGGTATTTGGAGTGGCGGTGTTGCTGGTGACTTTAATGATACTCTCCCGCCAGTTGAAGAAGCAGTCCATCATGATAGAGAGGACATTCTTCCAGAATCTGCGGTACCGCGACATGCGTGCCGAGTATATGGGAGAGAAGAAACCGGAGTATGCGGGACGTCTGCTGTCGCGCGACCTGCACCTGACGGATTTTGAAATCCCCGGCGAGTCGGCATGGGTGGGCAGGACATTGGCGGAGCTGAATTTCGGAAAGAAATACGGCATCCATGTGGTCTCCATCCTTCGGGGCAAGAAACGGATTAATATTCCCGGAGCGTCTGTCCGCCTTTTCCCGCAGGACAAGATACAAGTGATTGCTACGGACGAGGAACTGAACGTCTTCGGCAAGGAGATGGATAAGGTGTCTGCCATGAATACGGATGTGATAGAGAAGAGTGAGATGATTCTGCGCCAGTTCTGTGTGGACGGGCAGTCTCCTTTCCTGAACAAGACCTTGAAGGAAGCAGGGATACGCGAGAAGTATCACTGCCTGATTGCCGGTGTGGAGCGGGGAGGGGAGACCCTGCATGCTCCCGACCCGCATGAACCTTTTGTAGAAGGCGATGTGGTATGGGTTGTAGGCGAGAGTGCCGATGTGTACAAGCTGGTCGGCCGGAAATGTGAAGGTTTCGACATGGGGTAAGGTCTACCCCATGAACGCTAATCAGAGTTTGTTCAGTATTTTGTCCATTACCCAGTTAGTCAGAGTGGCGCTTTCACCGTCACAGCCGCAGACTGACTTGCCCAGCAGGTGGTCTACTACTGCCTGTATAAGCGGTTGCTGGACGTAGGTGGGATTTTCGACAATGATTTCCTCACGCCCTCTTTCTGTGTGCAGCGCAATGGGGTCATAGGTGAATACGGAGAAACAAATCATGCCTTTGTCTCCAATGATTTCTATACGGTCTTCGCGGGCGGATTCGTGGGCGACAAAGCACCAGGAGCCGCTGCCCACCAGTCCGCTGTCAAACTGGAAACATGCGCTTAGAGTGTCTTCGGCAGGATATAGTCTGCCACGGTTGCTCTTGTAGCCGCTGGCTTCGAGGATACATCCGAAGATTTCCTGCAGCAAGTCTATCTGGTGGGGCGCAAGGTCATAGAAGTATCCTCCGCCGGCAATGTCCGGTTGCACGCGCCACGGTAGGTTTTCCTTGTTATGGTCGAGGTCGCGGGGAGGCTGGGCGAAGCGGATTTGAATGTTGATGACATTGCCAATATGTCCCTCCTCTACCAGTGACTTTACCTTCAGGAAGTAGGGCAGATAGCGGCGGTAATACGCGACAAAACATGGAACACCCGTTTCTTGGGAAATGCGGTTGATGCGGCAGCACTCTTCGTAGGTAACGGCCATCGGCTTCTCTATGTAGACCGGTTTACCTGCCTTCATGGACATGATGGCGTACGTAGCATGTGAAGAAGGAGGAGTGGCAATGTACACGGCGTTCACCTCTTCGTCGTCAATCAGCTCCTGGGCATCGTCGTACCATTTAGGAATCCCTCTTTCCTTGGCGTAGGTCTTGGCCTTGTCACCATTTCGGCTCATGACGGCCACTACTTCGGAGTTCTCTATTTTCTGGAATGCCGGTCCGCTTTTGTATTTGGTCACTTCTCCGCAACCGATGAATCCCCATTTAATTATTCTCTCGCTCATAATCTTTCCCTTATTTTTACTCTTCCTCAAAATCGAATTCAAAGTCGAAATCATCCAGAAATTCCGGTTCTGTAAATTCTTCCAGACTCCGGCGGTCTTTTTTCGTTGGCCGTCCGGTACCTTTGGCACGGTTGACGAAACCGCTGACACGGCTCATCTCCAGCAGTTCATACTGTTCCGGAGTCGTTACATTCTCCATCATTTCGGCCACTAACTTTGCGCCGACACGCTTTTCGATGGGCTGCAGAACTTTGAAGGAATAGGTGACGGGGGGCTTGCGCACCTGGATGACGTCTCCCGGTTTCACCGTACGGGCAGCCTTTGCCAGTGCGCCATTGATGCTGATGCGTCCTTTTTTGCAGGCTTCGGCGGCTATGGTACGCGTCTTGAAGATGCGCACGGCCCACATCCATTTGTCAATTCTGGCTTCGTTCATTTCTTGTTATATTGATTCATGGTGATATCTATTCCCGCCAGGCAGAAACTTTTGATGATTTCTCCGGCTGTCTCCAATCTCTCGCCCATTGTTTTCCAATCTTCATCGGTAAAATGTCCCAGCACATAGTCAATCTGTCCACCACGGGGAAAATCATTGCCGATGCCGAAACGCAGGCGTGCATAATTCTGAGTGCCCAGTGTTGCTGCAATATGCTTAAGGCCGTTATGTCCCGCATCGCTTCCTTTACCTTTCAGGCGCAGTGTGCCGAAAGGCAGTGCCAGGTCATCTACCACTACCAACACATTCTCCAATGGAATGTTTTCTTTTTGCATCCAGTAGCGCACGGCGTTGCCGCTGAGATTCATAAAGGTGGAAGGCTTCAGCAGTAACAGTTGGCGTCCCTTGACTGACAGCGTTGTGGTGAAGCCATAACGTCCGTCGGTAAAAGTGGCACCCGCTGCTTTTGCCAGAGCATCTACTGCCATGAATCCGATGTTATGGCGGGTTTCGTGATATTCGGGGCCGATATTGCCCAATCCTACAATTAAATATTTCATAGTCTGTGCTTCCTGTTTATGAGGGTGTTAAAACTAGTATTCACCACAGATTACACAGATTTGCACAGATAGACATCTTTGATTATCGGTACATTAAATTCATTCTGTGTTAATCTGTGTAATCTGTGGTGAATTATACACTCTCGTGAGCCGTAAAAAGAACGCGGATTATCGCAACTTTCCGCGGAAATCAGTATGAAATCTGCGTTGGCTGCGTTAATCCGCGTTCCCGAATATTTAGTCTTTCTTGGAAAGAATCGATTAGTTGCCTGCAGCAGCAGCGGCACCTCTTGCAGCACGAGTCAGCTTAACGGCGCATACAACAGCTTCTTTGGCATTCAGCAATTCCAATCCTTCGTATTGCAATTCGCCAACTTTAACAGTCTTACCAAGTCCCAAGTGGGCAACGTTGATAATCAGTCTTTCAGGAATTACGTTATACAAAGCTCTTACTTTCAGCTTACGCATCTGGAGTACCAGCTTACCACCGGCCTTAACACCTTCTGCCAAACCTTCCATCTGTACCGGAACTTCCATAACGATAGGCTTAGCCTCGTCAATTTGATAGAAGTCAACGTGCAGGATAGTATCCTTTACGGGGTGGAATTGGATATCTTTCATGATAGCGTTTACTTTCTTGCCATCAATCACCAAGTCAACTACGTAGATGTGCGGAGTGTAAACCAAGTTACGCAGACCCTCTGCAGGTACAGTGAAGTGAACATTTTCACCTGCACCATAAAGTACGCAAGGTACACCGTTGTTTTTACGAATAGCTTTCAAAGCTCTTGCTTGTTCCGAAGAACGTTCTGCAATAGTTCTTGCAGTTCCTTTTACTTCAATTGATTTCATTTTAAAAATTTTTGTGTTACTCTAAATTAAGTAAATTTTTTGCTTAATTCACCATCACACGATGTGGCTTGCCACACGATGTTGCAAAAAAGCGGTGCAAAAGTACAGCTTCTTTTTGAATTATCAAAAGGTTATAACTTAAAATTCAATGTCTATCTTGATTTCTCCTTCCAATGAAGACGCTTTTTCCTCTTTCGGCAGTTCTTCTTTTCCCGTTTCGGGACTTTCAGCCTCTTCGTCAGTGGTATGTCTTGTATAGCAGCCTTGCTGTTCCTGGATGAAGCCGATGGCTTGCTGAAGTCCGTTCATGAACTTTTCAAAATCCTCTTTGTATAGAAAGATTTTGTGCTTTTCGAAACTTACCTGCGAGTCGTCTCCTTCGCCCATCACAATCTTCTTGCTTTCCGTGATGGCGAGAAACATTTCGTCTTTTCTGTTTTTCTTGACGTCTAAATAGTAGATGCGCTTACCTGCTTTGATGGATTGGGAGAATACAATCTCCTTGTCGTTCATGTCCGCTGCGTTTTTCTTCTTAAAGTCTTCCATATTATAATAGGTCTCAATTTTGATATTATCACCTTAAAACTTGTATCTCGTAGCTTTTAGCTCTTTATCGGGCTCAAAATTGACGATTTTTTTTAAACTGTCAAAAGAAAAAGACCGGATAATCAATATCTGCATTAAAAAATGTGATTTATTTATGTAAACTCATTAAAAATGCCTACTTTTGCGCCTTGTTAAAACACTAGTATTTACTTTAGAATTATGATCAACAGAGTTCTTATTCGTCTTAAGATTATACAGATTGTATATGCTTATTATCAGAATGGCAGTAAAAATTTAGACTCAGCGGAGAAAGAATTGTTCTTTAGCCTTTCAAAGGCATACGACCTCTACAACTACCTGCTGATGCTGATGATAGCTTTGACGAACTACGCACAAAAACGTATTGATGCGGCAAAAGCTAAGCTGGCTCCCACTGCCGAGGAGCTGTATCCCAACATGAAATTTGTGGAAAACAAGTTCATAGCCCAGTTGGAAGTGAACAAACAATTGACGGAATTCATTGCCAACCAAAAGCGCACGTGGGCCAATGATGAAGACTTTGTCAAGGGATTGTATGAGAAAATTGTGGAATCAGATATATATAAGGAATATATGGCTTCTTCGGACAATTCTTACGAATACGACCGTGAATTGTGGAGAAAGCTGTATAAGACTTTTGTCTTCAACAACGAAGCCTTGGACAATGTGCTCGAAGACCAGAGCCTCTACTGGAATGACGACAAGGAGATTGTGGATACTTTCGTACTGAAAACCATCAAGCGCTTTGAAGAGAAGAATGGTGCCAATCAGGAACTTCTACCAGAGTTCAAGGATGAGGAAGACCAGGAATTTGCACGCCGTTTGTTCCGCCGTGCCATCTTGAACTGTGACTATTACCGTCACCTCATCAGCGAGAATACGCGTAATTGGGACTTGGACCGTGTAGCCTTTATGGATGTTGTAATCATGCAGTGTGCCTTGGCCGAAATATTAAGTTTCCCGAACATTCCGGTGAGTGTTTCGTTGAACGAATATGTCGATATTGCCAAAGTTTACAGCACGGCCAAAAGTGGCAGCTTCGTGAACGGTACATTGGATGGAATAGTTAATCAATTAAAAAAAGAAGGTAAGTTAACGAAAAACTAATACCTTTGTTTAATAATAGAAACCAAAACTGAGTATTTATGAACTTAATGACTGTATTCTTCCTGCAGGCTCCCGCTGCAGGCCCTGCCGGTGGTGGTAGCATGATGTGGATTATGCTGATAGCCATGTTCGTTATTATGTATTTCTTTATGATTCGTCCTCAAAACAAGAAGCAAAAGGAAATAGCAAACTTCCGTAAATCGCTTCAAGTGAATCAGAAAGTAATCACAGCTGGTGGTATCCATGGTGTTATCAAGGAAATCAACGACAATGATGTGGTGCTTGAAATCGCTTCTAACGTTAAGATTCGTATAGACAAGAATTCTATTTTTGCTGCAGCTGCTGATGCGAACAGCAGTCAGGCATCTAAATAATAGAAATGTGAGCCTATGTTTGAACGTAGGAACATACAACGTACATATCTGAAGATATCAAGAGAAGTGAAGGACTTTCTGCTTAGCGATAAAAGCAGGGAGTTCTTCATTTTTTTGTTTTTTTTCTTTGTAGCCGGTGGCTTCTGGCTCTTGCAGACCTTGAACAACGACTATGAGGCGGACTTTTCTATACCGGTGCGGCTGAAGGGAGTGCCCAATAATGTGGTGATTACCTCTGAACCTGCTTCAGAACTCCGTATCAAGGTAAAGGATAAGGGAACGGTACTGCTCAACTATATGTTGGGAAAGAGCTTTTATCCCGTTATTCTCGATTATGCCGATTATAAGGGCGTGGATAATCAAGTAAGGATATATCCCTCGCAGTTTGAAAAGAAAGTGCTGAACCAGCTGAATGCCTCTACCCGCCTGCTTTCCATGAAGCCGGATACATTGGAGTACATCTATTCGACGGGAGCCTCCAAACTGGTGCCGGTGAAGCTGCGCGGCACGCTGAGTGCCGGACGTGAGTATTATCTTTCGGATACGATATTCAGTCCCGATTCCGTATTGGTGTATGCGCCGCAAGGCGTGCTGGATACGATTGCTGTTGCCTATACGCAACCGGTGAAGCTGGAAGATATATCGGATACCTTGAGGCAGCAAGTCCCCCTGCGTATCCAGAAAGGTGTGAAGTTTGTGCCTTCTTCCATTGAGATGATGCTTCCGGTGGATATTTATACGGAAAAGACAGTGGAGGTGCCGTTGCGTGGCGTTAACTTTCCTGCCGACAAGGTGCTGCGCGCTTTCCCTTCCAAGGTGCAGGTCACGTTTCAGGTTGGTCTGAGTCATTTCAGGCAGATTAACGCTGATGATTTTCATATTTACGTGTCCTATGAGGAACTGCTCCGTCTGGGTTCCGACAAGTATACGGTAAAGATTAAGAATCTGCCGAAAGGGGTGAGCCAGGTACGCTTCAATCCGGCACAAGTGGATTTTCTGATAGAGCAAGTTTCTCCTGATTATGGCGATTAAGATAGGTATAACCGGTGGTATCGGTAGCGGAAAGAGTATGGTATCCCGGCTGTTGGAAGTGCTGGGTGTTCCCGTCTATATCTCGGACTTGGAAACGAAAAGGCTGATGGTATCCGATTCATTGATCCGCGAGGAATTGTCAGCTTTGCTTGGTGCGGAAGTGTATGCCGGTGGCACGCTGAACAAGCCTTTGTTGGCGTCTTATCTTTTCGGCAGTCCGGAGCATGCCAAAGAAATCAACTGTATTGTGCATCCTCGTGTAAAGGAGGATTTCAGGCGGTGGACACAATGCCGCACCGCTTTTCCCATTGTCGGTATAGAATCGGCCATTCTGGTCGAAGCGGGGTTTGCGGGTGAAGTGGATGCTATTGTTATGGTCTATGCGCCCGAAGAGGTGCGCATTTTACGTGCCGTCCGGCGGGATGCTTCCTCGCGCGAATTGATAGAAAAGCGTATTCGTAGCCAGATGAATGACGAAGAAAAGCGTAAATATGCAGATTTTGTCATTGTAAATGACGACGAAACTCCATTAATACCCCAGGTTTTAGAACTAATCGGTTCGCTATCTGAAAAAATGTACTATCTTTAAAAAATAGGCATCTCCTTAACAATAAAAATAAGCAAGCTTATTTTGTATTGTCTTCGGCTTACATTATCTTTGCCCCCCGAAAAAATAACTACTAATCATCAAAACAGAATATATTATGTTGAAGACTATTTTGTCCATTTCCGGTAAACCGGGATTATATAAGCTTGTTTCCCAGGGAAAAAATATGTTGATTGTAGAGTCGCTTGCAGACAAGAAGCGTTTCCCTGCCTATGGTAATGAGAAGATTATTTCTTTGGGCGATATCGCCATGTATACAGATACGGAAGATGTTCCTTTGAAGGAAGTGTTTCTTTCCATGAAGAAAAAGGAAAATGGTGCTGCCGTAGTGATGGATTTGAAGAAAGCTACTGCCGACGATTTGCGTGCTTACCTGGCAGAGGTATTGCCTACTTTCGATCGCGACCGCGTATATCCGTCCGACATCAAGAAATTGATTGTTTGGTATAATTTGCTGGTGGCAAGCGGTATGACGGATTTTGAAGAAACTCCTGCGGGAGAAACGAAGGAGGAAAGCAAGGCCGAGTAACCGGAGAAGGATTGAAATACAAAATAAAAGAGGCGATTCCCGACTATTGGGAATCGCCTCTTTTATTGGGGGGATACGGATTGCTTTTAATTTCTGAAAACCAGTCCGTCGTCAGTGGTACTGGCATCCACTGTAATAGGCTTGCTGCGGTCTACTTCCTGAGCCAGCAGCTTCTTCGACAAATCGTTCAGCAAATAGTGCTGTATGGCACGTTTCACCGGACGGGCACCGAATTCAGGGTCATACCCTGCATTGGCAAGGAAGTCTATGGCGGCATTTGTCAGAACCAGTTCCACACCGTTACCGGAAAGCATCTTCTGCACACTCTTGATTTGGAGCACCACAATTTGCTTGATTTCGGGCTCTGTCAGTGGCAGGAACATGATGGTTTCGTCGATACGGTTCAGGAATTCCGGGCGGATGGTCTTTTTCAGCATATTCATCACTTCCTTTTTGGTTTCCTCTACGATTTGCTCCTTATTGCTACTGTTGAGCTTCTCCATCTGGCTTTGGATATAGCCGCTGCCCATGTTGGAGGTCATGATGATAATCGTATTTTTGAAGTTGACCGTACGCCCTTTGTTGTCCGTCAGACGTCCGTCATCCAGCACTTGCAGCAAGATGTTGAATACGTCCGGATGCGCTTTCTCGATTTCGTCGAATAGGACGACAGAATACGGTTTCCGCCTTACGGCTTCTGTCAGTTGTCCACCTTCATCGTAGCCCACATATCCCGGAGGCGCTCCAACCAGACGGGAAACGCTGTGTTTCTCCTGATACTCGCTCATGTCGATACGGGTCATCATTGTCTCGTCGTCAAAGAGGAACTCCGCCAGCGCCTTTGCCAATTCCGTCTTACCTACACCGGTGGTTCCCAGGAAAAGGAATGAGCCGATAGGACGTTTCGGGTCTTGCAGTCCGGCACGGCTGCGTCGTACGGCATCGGATACGGCCTCGATGGCTTCGTCCTGCCCGATAACCCGCTGGTGCAGTTCCGCCTCCAGATGCAACAGTTTGTCCTTTTCGCTTTGCAGCATCTTGCTTACCGGTATGCCGGTCCAGCGGGATACTACGTCGGCGATGTCTTCAGCGTCCACTTCCTCTTTAATCATGGCCTTGTCGCCCTGCATCTCGTGCAGTTTTTGCTGCGTTTCTTCAATCTCCTGGTTCAGCGCTTGCAGTTTGCCGTAGCGTATTTCGGCCACCCGGCCATAGTCGCCTTCCCGTTCAGCCTTGTCGGCCTCGAACTTCAGGTTCTCTATTTCCACCTTATTCTGCTGGATTTTGTTGACAAGGGTCTTTTCACTTTGCCATTTCGCCTTGTACGAGTTTTCCTGCTCTTTCAGCTCGGCAAGTTCTTTGCCGATTTGTTCCAGTTTGGGCTTGTCGTTTTCGCGCTTGATGGCTTCACGTTCAATCTCCAGCTGCTTTATCTTACGCGAAATCTCGTCCAGCTCTTCCGGTACGGAATCGACCTCCATACGCAGCTTGGCGGCGGCTTCGTCCATCAGGTCGATAGCCTTGTCCGGCAAGAAACGGTCGGTGATGTAACGGTTGCTCAACTCTACGGCGGCGATGATGGCATCGTCCTTAATCCGTACGTGGTGATGGTTCTCATAACGTTCCTTCAGACCACGCAGAATGGAGATGGTGCTCAGTGTATCCGGTTCGTTCACCATGACAATCTGGAAGCGGCGCTCCAACGCTTTGTCCTTTTCGAAATACTTCTGATATTCATCGAGGGTAGTGGCCCCGATGCTCCTCAGTTCACCGCGTGCCAAGGCGGGTTTCAAGATGTTGGCGGCATCCATGGCACCTTCGCCCTTGCCGGCACCCACCAGGGTGTGGATTTCATCAATGAAGAGGATAATGTCTCCTTCCGACTTCTTCACTTCGTTGATAACGGCCTTCAGACGTTCTTCAAATTCGCCTTTGTACTTGGCGCCAGCCACCAGTGCACCCATATCCAGGGAGTAGACTTGTTTGTTCTTCAAGTTCTCGGGGACGTCTCCACGCAAGATACGGTGGGCAAGTCCCTCTACGATAGCTGTTTTACCGGTACCCGGTTCACCGATAAGAATCGGGTTGTTCTTGGTACGCCGACTCAGAATCTGCAGGACACGCCGTATCTCTTCGTCACGGCCGATGACGGGATCCAGTTTGCCGCTGCGGGCTGCTTCGTTCAGATTGATGGCATACTTTTCCAATGACTGGTAAGTGTCTTCGCTGGATTGTGAAGTTACTTTTTCTCCTTTTCGCAGTTCGTTGATGGCTTCCCGCAGTTCGCGTTCCGTCATCCCGGCATCTTTCAGAATGGTGGATGCAGTGCTTTTCACATTCAGCAAAGCCAGCAGTACCGGTTCCAGGGAGACGAATTCATCACCCATTTCCTTGGAATATTGGGTGGCCTTCTGGAACACTTCGTTCGTTTCACGGCTCAGGTATGGCTCTCCGCCGGATACCTTGGGCAGAGAATCAATTTGCTTGTCCAGTACAAGTGCTATCTGCTGACCGTTCATGCCCAGCTTCTGGAAGATGAAGTTGGTGACATTTTCACCCACTTTCATCACGCTTTGAAGCACATGCACGGGCTCGATGGCTTGCTGTCCACGGCTTTGTACCAGGTTCACAGCCTCCTGCACCGCTTCTTGCGCTTTAATGGTAAAGTTGTTAAAGTTCATATTTTGTTCTCCTTTCTATTTTATCAGTTTCATAACACTTGGGAAGGCGCAAAAGATTTGCCATTGGCACATTTCGGACAAATTGTCTGCATATAAAATATGTAAAATGACAAATTGTCTGTAAATCAGTCGTTTTGTTTCTTTCTACTTCTTTAGATAAGAAGTTGGAGCAAAGTTCCTTTTCGTATTAAACTCTATTGGTTAAAGAGAAGGGCAAATAAGGATGTCATGCATGAGATGTGCATCTCATGTAGTACGAGGTGTACATCTCATGTAGTACGAGATGCACATCTTATGTAGTGAGGGCCTATATGTTTTAGTAGCTAAGTCTTCGTGTTCCAGCTCCAAGGTTTCCGTGTTGCGGGGGAAGGATATTCTCTTTCCGCTTCGGAGATATAGATTAATTGCTTGGGATGATACAAGTTATTGATAAATTTGTCGTACTTTTACTGCTTCAAAGTTTTGTGCTTTCTGTGTGGTAGGTTTTCGGAGCTCCGCTTGCAGAGGAGCATTATGTATAATTATGTATTAAGATAGGAGATAATGGAGGATAAGATAAAGTTTCCAGCAAATGTGATATTGATAGATGTTGCATTTCTGAATGAAGTGGTATATGGTGCAAAGAACTTTTTGGAAGGTAAGTTGGGACGGAAGCTACCCGATGTTGACCTGCCGGCATGGTTGAGCTATCTGGCATTGGACGCCGGCTTGAGAGAACAAGAAAATGAGGTGGAAGTGTTGCTGGTGCATACTCCGGCAGCGGACGTGCTGAAGTGTTGTGAACCATCCGATGTGAATAAACTGAATCACCAGGCATGCCGTACGCCGCTGGGCGAATTTACATTTTCTTCCGTCACCTCTTCCGGTTTAGTCTCGACCGAAGAGTTGTTTCTTGACCTGATGAACCTGGCACTTGATTCTGCAGATGTGAAGTGTTTGATGCTGTTGCCTTTCCATCAGGTATATGGTAATGGAGTGGAGGAGAAGCTGGCGGGTTTCTTCAAAGACAAGAATGAGGAAGAACGGGGCAAAGCTGTGTACTTCATTACGGAGGAACCTCTGAGCCCGGTGTATTGCCGCCTGGAGCCGGTGTTTTATTCTTTGGCGCATGCTTTCGGCATCAAGTCTGACGAGTTATAAGATATAAGAAGTATATGAGTGATTTCCGTTTAAAAGTGTTTCAGTCTGTTGCCAAGAACTTGAGTTTTACAAAGGCTTCGCAAGAGTTGTTTGTAAGTCAGCCGGCTATAACCAAGCATATCCAGGAGCTGGAGGCCACTTATCAGACGAGGCTTTTCGACCGGCAGGGAAGTAAAATCAGTTTGACCGAGTCAGGCCGGCTGCTCTTGGAGCATTGCGAACGAATATTGGAGGAGTATAAACGGCTGGAATATGAAATGCACTTGTTACATAACGAATATATTGGAGAACTCAAGTTGGGAGCCAGCACTACCATTGCGCAGTATGTGCTTCCTCCGTTGCTAGGCAGTTTTATCGGCAAGTTTCCGCAGGTCAACTTGTCCTTGCTCAATGGAAACTCCCGGGAAATAGAAGCCGCTTTGCAGGAACACCGCATTGACTTGGGATTGGTGGAAGGGGTTTTCCGCCTTCCCAATCTGAAGTACACTACTTTTCTTGAGGATGAACTGGTAGCGGTAGTCCATTCCAAAAGCCGTTTGCAGTTGCCCGAAGAGATTACTCCCCAGGATTTGCCCGCTATTCCTTTAGTGCTCCGTGAGCGCGGTTCGGGTACGCTGGACGTGATAGAACGCTCACTCCAGAAGCACGGCGTCAAGCTTTCCTCACTCCATGTACTGATGTACCTGGGTAGTACCGAAAGCATCAAGCTCTTTCTTGAAAACTCCGATTGCATGGGAATCGTGTCTATCCGTTCCATCTGCAAGGAACTGGCGGCAGGCACTTTCCGCATGGTCGAGATAAAGGATATGCCCATGCTTCGCGACTTCTGCTTTGTCCAATTGCAAGGGCAGGAAGGAGGATTGTCACAAGCCTTTATGAACTATATGTTTATGTCCCGATAACAATAAGTTATAGTCTATAAGTAGAAACGATTGGCGGGTGTACTAAAATAGAACTACCTTTGCACCCGGAAAATTAAGGAATAAACATTAGTAATAATAGTAAAATAAACAGTATGGCTTCAAATCGAGTTTTGGCTAAAAGCATTAATATGCCTTTTCTTCAAAGTAATAATAAATTTATTTATGTATCTCTTCTGGTTGTCCTCTCCTTCTTTCTGCTGCTGGATTATGTGCCCGGTATGCATGCCTATTCGGCGTGGGTCACTCCACCGTTGGCGTTGTTCTTGGGGTTGGCCTTTGCATTGTTGTGTGGGCAGGCACATCCGAAGTTCAATAAGAAGACTTCAAAGTATCTATTGCAATACTCTGTTGTAGGGTTAGGATTTGGAATGAATCTGCAGGCTTCCCTGGCTTCGGGCAAGGAGGGAATGGAGTTCACGATTATTTCTGTAGTAGGGACATTGCTCATAGGCTGGCTCATAGGACGTAAGTTCCTGAAAGTGGACCGTGACACTTCTTATCTTATCAGCTCCGGTACGGCTATCTGCGGAGGCAGTGCCATTGCGGCTGTGGGTCCGGTATTGAAGGCAAAGGATAGCGAGATGTCTGTGGCATTGGGCACCATCTTTATATTGAATGCCATTGCATTGTTTGTTTTTCCGATGATAGGCCACGCTTTGAACATGAGCCAGCATGAGTTCGGCACATGGGCGGCCATTGCCATACATGATACGAGTTCGGTAGTGGGAGCAGGTGCCGCATATGGCGAGGAGGCCCTGAAGGTGGCAACGACTATAAAGCTGACACGTGCCTTATGGATTATTCCTTTGGCTCTGGTAACTTCGTTCATCTTTAAGAGTAAGGGACAGAAAATCAGTATTCCCTGGTTCATCTTCTTCTTTGTGCTGGCTATGATTTTCAATACTTATGTGCTGGGCACTACCGAAACGGGTGCCATGATTGGGGAGGGAATCAATTCTTTGGCTCGCAAGACGCTGACTATCACTCTGTTCTTTATCGGTGCCTCTCTGTCACGTGATGTACTGAAGGCAGTAGGTATCAAGCCCTTGATACAAGGCACTTTGTTGTGGATAGTGATTAGTGTGAGCACGTTGGCATATATCTACTTGTTCTGATTGCATAGGTCCGGCAGTTCTTGAAGTATAATTTCTGGTTGAAGAAGTCGGTAGGATTTTTGCAACGTATTTCTTTCCTCATTGGATATATAGACGAATACACATCTCGGGATAACCGGGGTGTGTATCTCTTTTAATATCCTTCCCCATTGACGCCGGACCGGAGCAAGTGGAAGCCAAGTTATGATACCTTTTGCTTCCAGCATTGCTTTTGTCCTCGGTTCGGCGTGCTGACCAGTTAATACAATGTTCCAGAAATGTGGTTCTTTCAGCTGTTTTTTTATATCTTGAGAAGTCATAGTTAGTTCACTTTTTTGATGATAAAGTCGAAAGAGGTGAAGAATTGAGGGTGCTTACCGATAGATATGGGAAGAATAATGGTAATGGAGGAATTCCTCCCTTTCCTAATCTCTTTCTTGTTGTATATTCGAGAGTTTGCTTTATTTGCCGTATAAGTTGTCACGCCAATCTTTTGGCTTGTTTCTGCTTGACTTTTTATAATTGCAAAGGGAGTTTCCGCTTCTGCCAGTATGGGGTATTTGACTTCTGAGGTTCTTCCGTCCACAATGAATTGCATATTTTCCCAGTTTATTCGGATATCTTCTGAAGAGTTGTTGCGAATTATAATTTCCCATTGGGAGTCGTTTGGAATAAACTTATAAGTAACCCCATCTTTTGTATACTCTAATTTCCCTTTTTGGTTCTCCAGCCATTTAAAGGATACTTGGCATCCCGCATCAACGTATTGTGCAGATAAAGTGGTTGGAAATAGGAGAAACAGCAAAATGGCCAGCTTATTTTTCTTCTTATATTTCCGGTAGTCATTGTATATCCATAGCATAATAAAAATAATGCCGATAGGGATGGCTATGAGAATACATGTCAGTAAATTCATGATAGCAGATATTATTTGTTTGTTTATATGAATATGTTGCAAAAGTATCATAAAATATTTGATAAAACAAACGAATTATGAATAAAAAGAACGATACATACAGACAAATTGGTATTGGTGTTCCTTATAATATGAATGATTAATTTGTACCTTCATATAAATGGAAAAAAGTAATATATACATCGGAGAGATAATCAAGAACGTGATGCTTGAACAGCAGGTTACCAAGGCGGAACTTGCACGAAGACTGAAAGTTAAGCCTCAAAGTGTAGACTATATGCTTACGAGAAAAAGTATTGATACGGATACGTTGTATAATGTCTCACGTGCCTTGAACTACGATTTTGCTTTGTTGTATTCCATTCATAAGGAACAGATAAATTATGATACGTTAGAGCAGGAATACAGACTCTCCACAGCGAAGGTGTTGGTGGAGCTTGAGCTGAAGCCTGAAGACATTGCAAAATTGAATCTTAAAAAGCGGATTGCTGATGTCTTGAAATAAACGCACTCTTGGGCTGGTGCTATTGGTGTTTTCATTTTTTTTCCATTTTTTCTTCCTGGCCGTGTAACAAAATCCTTTCCTCCTACGTCTGAAGGGTATAAACAGGAATCTACTATTGATAAATAGCCCATGGACGCTGAAAGTTTTAAAAAAGAGTTTCTGCCATATCATCGCAAGTTGTACTGCATAGCTTATAGACTATTGGAGAATGCTGCCGATGCTGAAGATTTGGTGCAGGAAGCTTATCTGAAGTTGTGGGACAAGCGGGAAGGACTGGCCATTATCAGTAATCCGGAAGCATTCAGCGTTACTCTGGTGAAAAATATGTGCTTTGATTTGCTTCGTTCGGGAAAGTATACTTTGAGCAGACAGAGTGTGGAGTTGGCCGAAGTGCATAATATGTCTCAAGCAGATAACTTTGAAGTGAGGGATGAAGCGCAGCAGGTAAGGCACATCATTGCCCATCTGCCGGTGCAACAGCAGAAAATAGTAACGTTGCGTGATGTCAAGGGATGTTCTTATGAAGAGATAGAGCAGGTCACGGGATTGAATGCTACCAATGTCCGTGTACTGTTGTCCCGGGCAAGAAAAAAGATACGTGAGGAATTTAATAAATGGAGTAACTATGAAAGTCGAGGAAATTGAAAGGCTGCTCGCCGAATTTTATGAAGGGAATACCAACGAGCAGGAAGAAGAGTTGTTGAAGGAAGCTTTCAGAACCGAAGAAGTGCCCGAGCACTTGCAGAAGGACAAGAAACTCTTTCTCAGCTTTTTTCCCGGGGAAGTGGTGGATAATGTTCCCGCCGGATTGGAGGATAAACTGAGCCGGATGATTGATGAAAAGGCTGAAGAGGAACAACGTTTTTTCCACCGGAACAAGGCCAAACGTAATTGGCGCTGGATAGGAGGTATTGCTGCCACCATTCTGGTTCTTGTAGGTGTAGGTTATGGCATTACGAACATGGAAGAGGATATGCGTCCTCCTACACCTCAGGACACTTTCTCTGATCCGGAAGCTGCTTATAAGGCATTGCAGGCCACTTTAATCGAGGTGTCTGCGAATCTGAACAAGGGAATTGAACAGATAGAGGAAACGCGGATAGACGTAACGAAGGTGAACCAGGAAGTAAGAAAAGAAATTCAACAATAATCTGATATGAAAACAATGAAAATGATTTTGGCAGGTGTACTGCTGATGTTGCCTTTGCTTTGCCAGGCACAGAAGAACCTATTCAACAAGTATGGAGATATGAAAGGCGTGTCGTCCGTCTACATATCCAAGGCAATGATAGAAACGAATCCCAACTTGTTTACTAAAGATGTTTATATTGGGAAAGTGTCCGGACAGTTGAACTCTGTGCAGGTACTTTCTACAATGGATAATAATGTAAAGAAAGAAATGCGTAAGGATCTTCGTTCTTTGGTGCAGTCTTCCAGATATGAATTGCTGATGAAGCAGAAGGGAACAGTCTCCAGTTCTGAATTCTACATGAGCCGTAAAGGGGAAAAGGTGAAGGAGCTGATTATGATTGTAGATGGTGCAGCCACTCTGAAATTTGTTTATTTGGAAGGTGATATGACTTTGAAGGATATACAGAATATCATGATGTATCAGAATACCAGCTGGAATGGTAACAATGTGAATATACAGCTTCCGGATATAAACTGGGCTGAGATAGAGAAGCTGAAGAACCGCGATTGGCTTGGAGAATTGAAGCATTCGCAAGAACTGGCATTGAAAGGGCTGGAAAATGTAGCCAAGCTGAAAGACAACAAGTATCTGAAAGAACAAATGGATACCGATACATGGAAACGTTTTGAAAAAAGTATGGAGGCTTTGGAAGAACGTTTGGAAAAGATGGAATAGGAAGCGGTAACCTTTTAGGGAAACTTGCCAATAGAATGTTTTGTTTTTCTATTGGCAAGTTTTTTTGTTATTTGTCTTTTCTCAATTCTGCAAAGATAAGCCCTTCCAGCTCTTCTGCCAGTTCCGGATTGTCAAGGATGACCTGCTTGGCGGCGTCGCGTCCCTGGGCAATTTTCGTCTCGTTATAGCTGAACCATGAGCCGCTTTTCTTGATGATGCCAAGCTCTGCACCCAAGTCAATGATTTCGCCTGCACGGGAGATGCCTTCACCGAACATGATGTCGAATTCCGCTCTACGGAAAGGAGGAGCTACCTTGTTCTTCACAACTTTCACTTTGGTCTGCTTGCCGATTACTTCATCGCCGTTCTTGATGGCTTGGCTTCCACGGATGTCAAGACGTACGGAGGCATAGAACTTCAGTGCATTACCGCCGGTAGTTGTTTCGGGATTGCCGAACATGACACCGATTTTTTCGCGCAACTGGTTGATGAAGATACAAGTGGTGCGTGTTTTGCTGACAGCTGCCGTCAGTTTACGCAAGGCTTGTGACATGAGCCGGGCTTGCAGACCTACTTTGTTGTCACCCATATCGCCTTCAATTTCAGCTTTCGGGGTTAAGGCAGCCACAGAGTCCACTACAATGATGTCAATAGCGGAGGAACGGATCAGTTGCTCTGCGATTTCCAGTGCTTGTTCGCCATTGTCCGGCTGTGATATCAGCAGATTGTCCACATCCACACCCAGTTTTGCTGCATAGAAGCGGTCGAAAGCATGTTCTGCATCAATGAATGCGGCAATGCCTCCTGCCTTTTGCGCTTCAGCGATGGCATGAATGGCAAGGGTTGTCTTACCGGAAGATTCCGGGCCGTAAATCTCGATGATACGTCCGCGGGGATATCCTCCCACGCCAAGAGCCACATTGAGGCCGATGGAACCTGTGGGAATAACTTCTACTTGTTCGACGCTTTCGTCGCCCATTTTCATGATAGAGCCTTTACCAAAGCTCTTTTCTATCTTGTCCATGGCAGCCTGCAAGGCTTTCAGTTTTTCGCCCGATGCCAGATTGCTGCCATTTTCAAAATTCAGTTCGTCTTTTTTTGCCACGTTGTTAATGTTTAATGATTATAAAATTTGTGCCGCATGGTCTTTGGTCTTCACTTCTTTCGGAGTGATGATACGCTCTACAATACCTTCTTCATTAATGATGAAAGTTGTGCGGAACGTTCCCATATATTTGCGGCCATACATGCTTTTTTCGCCCCATACTCCGAATTGTTCTACCAGCTTCTTGTCGGTGTCTGCAATCAGGGTAAAAGGCAGATTGTTTTTCTCAATAAATTTCTGGTGTGACTTTTCGCTGTCCACACTGACGCCGATGACTTCATAACCGGCTTTGCGCAGGTCGGCATAATTATCCCGCAGGTTGCAGGCTTGTGCCGTGCAGCCGGATGTCATGTCTTTGGGGTAGAAGTAAAGTACAATCTTCTTTCCCTTATAGTCGCTCAAGCGGATTTCTACACCTTTTTCGTTGATACCCAATACTTCGGGTGCTTTATCTCCTATATTCACTTTGTTAATGTTTAATGATTAGTGGATAATGATTAATGTTTAATCATTAATTTCAAACTTCCAAGTCTCCGTCGATAATCTCATGCCAAGGCAGGCCTTGTTTGTTGAGCTGTTCCATGAACGGGTCCGGATTGAATTCTTCAACATTCCATACACCCGGTTTTTTCCACAATCCCTTGAGGAACATCATGGCACCAATCATGGCGGGCACACCGGTGGTATAGCTTACGCCCTGCATACCGGTTTCCTTGTAGGCCTCCTGGTGGCTACAGTTGTTATATACATAGTAGGTACGCTCTTTGCCATCCTTTAGTCCGCGGATGCGGCAACCGATGGATGTTTCGCCTTCGTAGTTTTCGCCCAGGTCTTGCGGGTTGGGGAGGACGGCTTTCAGGAATTGCAGCGGAACAATCTTCATGCCGTTATATTCCACTTCGTCTATGCGTGCCATGCCGATGTTCTGGATAACGCGCAGGTGGGTTAGATACTCTTGTCCAAACGTCATCCAGAAGCGTGCACGCTTGATGGTGGGGAAATTCTTCACCAGAGACTCCAGTTCTTCGTGATAAAGCAGGTAGGAGTCGCGCGGACCGATGTTCGGATAAGTCAGGTCTTTGTGGATTTCCAGCGGCTTGGTTGTCACCCATTCTCCGTTTTCATAATAGCGGCCGTTCTGTGTAATCTCACGGATATTGATTTCCGGATTGAAGTTGGTGGCGAATGCTTTATGATGATTTCCGGCATTGCAGTCTACGATGTCCAGATATTGTATTTCGTCAAAATGATGTTTGGCGGCGTATGCAGTATAGATGCCGCTCACTCCCGGGTCGAAACCGCAACCGAGGATGGCGGTCAGTCCGGCATCTTCGAAGCGTTTCTTATAGGCCCATTGCCAACTGTATTCAAAGTGGGCAACATCTTTCGGCTCATAATTGGCGGTATCCAGATAGTTGACTCCACTTTGCAGACAAGCCTCCATGATGGTGAGGTCTTGGTAGGGGAGGGCTACGTTGATGACGATTTCGGGTTTGAAACTATTGAAGAGTGCTACCAGTTCGTCCACGCTGTCGGCATCTACCTGGGCGGTTTTGATGTTCGGGTTACCGATTGCCTTGACAACAGCGTCACATTTGGACTTGGTGCGGCTGGCTATCATGATTTCTGTAAACACATCAGGATTTTGAGCCACTTTGTGCGCAACAACGGTACCTACACCGCCTGCACCGATAATAAGAACTTTACCCATTTCTTTGTACTATATTATTATATTAGGTTTATAAAAAATACGGAGAGCAAATATAAGGGTTAATTCTTAGATAAACATTAAAATCCTGCTAAATACTTTGGGGCAAATGCTTCAAATATTAAACAAATTACTTGCATTTGGGTTATTTTCTATATATTTGCCCCTTGAATAAATTAACTTAAACAACGAATAACAATGAAAAAAGTATTTGTTTCCCTATGTATGGCAAGCGTGTTGATGGGCTTGTCTTCTTGTGCATCAACCAAAAATGCCGCAACTCTTTCTTCCATCAGCGGTGAGTGGAATATTATTGAAGTGAATGGTACTGCCGTAGTCCCTGCTCCGGGTCAGGAATTTCCCTATATCGGTTTTGACACAAAGACTGGAAAAGTATTTGGCAACAGTGGTTGCAACCGTATGATGGGTTCGTTTGACGTGAATGCCAAGCCCGGCACGATTGACCTTGGCGCTTTGGCAAGTACCCGTATGGCTTGTCCGGATATGACTGTAGAAAATAATGTGTTGTCGGCTTTGAACAAAGTGAAAAAGTATAAGAAGCTGGGAAAGGAAAATATAGCTTTATGCGGTGCTTCCAATCGTCCCATAGTCGTGTTGCAGAAGAAAGAGTCCGTTTCCAAGTTGTCTGATTTGGAAGGAAAGTGGATAATTAGTGAGGCTGCGGGCGAGGCTATTCCCGACGGAATGGAGAAGCAGCCGTTCATTGAATTTAATATTGCAGAAAAGCGCTTGCACGGCAATGCGGGTTGCAATCTGATTAACGGCGCTTTCCAGGTTGATGATGAAAATCCGTCGGCAATCTCTTTCCCGCAAGTTATCAGTACCATGATGGCATGCCCTGATATGGAGGTGGAAGGCCGTGTGCTGAAAGCCTTGAATTCCGTTCAGTCTTTTGGCAAGCTGGCAGGCGGAGGCATCGGGCTGTACGATGCTGACAATAACCTGGTGATGGTGTTGGTGAAGAACTGACAAGATAGGTTGAAATAATAAAGGCTCTTACAGAAATAATCTGCTAAGAGCCTTTTTTGCATCTTGACATAAAAAGGTCTTTTACTTTTTCTTTAATCCTGCGCGTATCCGGCTCAGGGATTGCGGAGTGATGTAGAGATAAGAAGCCAGATACTTGAGCGGTACATCCTGCAGCAGTTCCGGATTCTCTTCCATCAGCGTCATGTACCTTTCTTTGGCAGTGGGAGGGGTGCCGTAGGCTACTGTGGAACTGTCTACCGACAGAATTTCCCGCTCAAAGATTCTTCTGCCGAAGTTGGCCATGTCTATGGAATGCGAAAAAAGGGCTTCCAGTTCAGGCTTACTGATACAATAGGCGATGCTTTCATTCACCGATTCGATGTTGACGGGGGAAACTTCGCCGTCCACATATCCCCACGATGAGAAAGCAGTGTCGCCCGGTGCGGCGAACCAAAGGGAGTGTTCCGTGCCGTCTGTCAGGTAGTAGGCGCGCCAGATGCCTTTCTTCAAAAGATAGAAGTTGCTGTTCCTTTCCCCTTCGCTGATAATGAGTTCTCCCTTGCTGAAACGAACTTCTGCCATGTGTGACAGAAGTTCGTGCAAAGTGTTTTCCGGTAGTTTATACTTCTTGCAGAATTTCTTTATCATAGTTTCCATGCTGCAAAGATAGTGTAAACCGAAGACAGGACTTTTATGCTTGCATGAAAAAGTTATGTTGGGGTGCAGCCCATCTTGTCTAAAGATACGGATTTTTCTTTATGTTCCTTTTTCCCGGATATGTAAATCACGAGGATAAAGAGGGTTGTCAGCATTTCTGCAAGAGGAGTGGCAAGCCAGATTCCCCGGTCTCCCAATAGCAGGGGCAGTCCGAAAAAGCAGGCTGTCAGCAGGATAAAACCACGCAGCAGGGTGATAACTGTGGCGTATTTGGCACGCTCCACACTCTGGAAATAGCCGATGGATACGATGTTGACGGCAAAGAACACGAAGCCGGTGGCATACAAAGGCAACCCTTTTACCGCTATGTCATAAGCCGGATAACTGTGGTCTATGAACATACCGACAATTTCAGGACTGCAGAATATTGTGACCAGGGCAAAACATACACCGCAGCCTATGGCCGTTTTCAGTGCCAGCAAGTAGGCGCGGCAGACACGTTGGCTCTCGTTCAGGCCGTAGTTATAACTGATAATCGGCTGCGCCGACTGCGCAATGGCATTATATACCATAAATATAATAGGAAAGAAATAGCAGGCAATGCTGAATGCCGCCACTCCGTCTTCCTTCAGATAATGGATGAACACCTGATTGCCGACAAACATCATGCAGGCAATCGCCACCTCGCACAAGAAGGCGGAGGAACCCAATCGGCACATATAGCCAATGTTGCGGCGCATCAGTTGCATGCTTTTCCGGCTCATCTTAATGGGGTGGAAGCGCAGTGCGCACCGGCGGCGCATCAGATAGAATACTATCATCAATGCACCTACCGTGGTACCTATGGCACTTGCCAGTGCAGCACCGAACATTCCCCAGCCAAAGGGGAAGATGAACAGATAATCCAATAGGATGTTCAGAACGGCAGCCACCACATTGCACATCATGGCGAAGTTGGGCGAACCGTCCAGCCTCAGAAAAAACATACCCGAATTGAGCAATGCCGTGAACAGAGAGAAAGGCACAAACCAAAGCATGTATTCCACAGCCAATGGCGTGAGCCGTTCGGACCCTCCGAGCAGCTTTACCACCTGCGGGGCAAATGAACAGAATAGGGTGGAGGTACACATCAGCAGCAAGGAAGATATGACTACAGACTGTGTGATGTTGATACGTGCCACCTTGACTTTTCCGTGTGACAGATGAATGGAGGCCACCACAGAGGCGCCGACTCCGAACATAAGTCCCACACCCGTAGAGAACAACCATAGCGGTGCCACAATGTTGACCGCCGCCAAAGCATCACTGCCAATTCCTTTTCCGACAAAGATGCCGTCGGTGATAACGAATAGTGCAGAGAAAATCATCCCCAGTACAGTAGGGAGCAATAGTTTGCGGAACAATGTCTTGATGTCCGTGTTCTTGAAGTCGATACTGTCTCTCATCTTTTCCATATTCATCTTATTTATTTCTTTATATGTGAAAACCAATCATTTCCGTTGCTGCGATTAAGCCCAATGTTAACTAATCCTTAATCGTTCCACCATGGTGGAACGATATTTCCCTCGTGGTGGAATGATATTTTCTCCACGGTGGAACAATATTTCCTCCATGGAGGAACGGTTAAAGGTATGCAAGGAAAATGATTAATGTTGTTCATGTTTTATTATCTCTGATTCGAGCGACAAAAGTAGAGCTTTTGAATGGAATGGAAATTAACAAATGGTAATTTCCGACAGAAAAAATGATTTTAATTCTGCCAAACTGACAGATAAACTGCCACAAGTATAAATCTGCGGCTGCTCTGAACAATTTGGCACAACGTTTGTCTTTTTATTGGCGTCTGCCACTGAGGCGGACGTCGAAACAGAATAATAACAAATAAAAAAATAACGATCATGGGAAAAATTATTGGTATTGACTTAGGAACAACAAACTCTTGCGTTGCAGTATTCGAAGGTAACGAACCTGTAGTAATTGCAAACAGTGAAGGTAAGCGCACCACTCCTTCAGTAGTAGCATTTGTTGATGGTGGCGAACGTAAAATCGGTGATCCTGCCAAGCGTCAGGCTATCACGAACCCCACCCGTACGGTTTTCTCCATCAAACGTTTCATGGGCGAAAACTGGGACCAGGTGCAGAAAGAAATCGGCCGCATGCCTTATAAAGTAGTAAAGGGTGACAACAATACTCCGCGTGTAGACATCGACGGACGTCTCTATACTCCGCAGGAAATCTCTGCAATGATTCTGCAGAAGATGAAAAAGACTGCCGAGGATTATCTGGGACAAGAAGTGACAGAAGCCGTAATTACCGTCCCCGCATACTTCTCCGACTCCCAACGCCAGGCTACAAAGGAAGCCGGACAGATTGCAGGTCTTGAAGTGAAGCGTATTGTGAACGAGCCGACTGCCGCAGCTCTTGCTTACGGTATTGACAAGTCTCACAAGGACATGAAGGTTGCCGTATTCGACCTTGGTGGTGGTACATTCGATATCTCTATCCTCGAATTCGGTGGCGGTGTGTTCGAAGTATTGTCAACCAACGGTGACACTCATCTGGGTGGTGACGATTTCGACCAGGTAATCATCGACTGGCTGGTTCAGGAGTTCAAGAACGACGAAGGTGCCGACCTGACTCAAGACCCGATGGCTATGCAACGTCTGAAGGAAGCTGCCGAGAAGGCTAAGATTGAGCTGTCCTCTTCTACCAGCACTGAAATCAACTTGCCGTACATCATGCCCGTAGGCGGTGTGCCCAAGCACTTGGTGAAGACGTTGACCCGTGCCAAGTTCGAGGCTCTGGCTCACAATTTGATTCAAGCTTGTTTGGAACCGTGTAAGAAGGCTATGAGCGATGCAGGTCTGAACAATGCGGACATTGATGAAGTAATCCTTGTTGGTGGTTCTTCACGTATCCCGGCTGTACAGAAGTTGGTAGAAGACTTCTTCGGTAAAGTTCCTTCCAAGGGTGTGAATCCGGATGAGGTAGTAGCCGTAGGTGCTGCTGTGCAGGGTGCCGTTTTGACAGATGAAATTAAGGGCGTTGTGTTGCTGGATGTTACCCCGCTGTCTATGGGTATCGAGACTATGGGTGGTGTGATGACTAAGCTGATTGAGGCCAACACTACCATTCCGTGCAAGAAGAGCGAGACATTCTCCACTGCTGCCGACAACCAGACGGAAGTTACCATCCATGTATTGCAGGGTGAGCGTCCGATGGCTGCACAGAACAAGTCAATCGGTCAGTTCAACCTGACAGGTATTGCTCCGGCACGTCGCGGTATTCCTCAGATTGAGGTGACATTTGATATTGATGCCAATGGTATTTTGAAGGTGTCTGCCAAAGATAAGGCTACCGGCAAGGAACAAGCCATCCGTATCGAAGCTTCCAGCGGCTTGAGCAAGGAAGAAATCGAAAAGATGAAAGCCGAAGCCGAAGCCAATGCTGAAGCAGATAAGAAAGAGCGTGAGAAAGTAGACAAGCTGAACCAGGCCGATTCTATGATTTTCCAAACCGAAAATCAGTTGAAGGAACTCGGCGACAAGCTCCCTGCCGACAAGAAGGCTCCGATTGAAGCTGCTTTGCAGAAGCTGAAAGATGCCCATAAGGCTCAAGACCTGGCTACCGTAGATTCTGCCATGGCCGAACTGAATACGGCATTCCAGGCTGCCAGTGCTGAAATGTATGCCCAGAGCGGTGCTCAGGGTGGTGCACAAGCTGGTCCTGATATGAATGCAGGGCAACAAGGCGGTGCTCAGGATAATACAAAGCATGGCGATAATGTGCAGGATGCTGACTTTGAGGAAGTCAAATGATTCCGATAAGGATACAGATAATAAACAATAAGCAAAAGCGTGCAGCTCAATGAGTTGCACGCTTTTTGCGTTTATGGAGTTCATGGTTGCTATGTGTTTTCTATGGGCTTTTTTATCTCTTATTTGCGACATGTTTGCGACAAGACAAAAAAGTAGATAATGTGGTACTTAATCACACTTATACATACTAATACATACTTAAAAGTAGATAACATGCCAACAATCGGATTTGAAATCAAACGGAAGTGTAAGGTCTGCGGCAAAGTGTTTGTCGCAAAAACACTTGACAGTCACTATTGTTCCCCTAAATGTGGTAAAGTGGCTTGGAAACGCAAAAAGGATGCAAAGGATAGAAACGCGAAGTTAGAAGCCATTGCTAAACAAGTATCAGACATCAGAGAGTACATTTCTGTAAAGGAAGCCGTCGCTATGTTCGGGGTGGAACGTAGCACTCTGTATCGCCTGATTAAATTGGGACGTATTCCAACTATCAATATGGGTACAAGGCTCACACGTATCAAACGCTCTGAAATGGAATGGCTTTTTCTAAACAGACCGGAAAGTATTGCGGAGAAAGAAAAGCCTGCTCCTAAAATATACAGCTTAGAGCCGGAGGATTGCTATACCATTACTGAGATTTGTGAGAAGTACCATATTAATGACAGTTCAGTATGGGCACATGTTAGAAAATACTCTATTCCCTCAAGACAAATAGGAAACTATGTGTATGTACCCAAGCAAGAAATTGATAATCTATATAAGTCAGAAGTAGAATGAAGAAAGCATTACCTAATACCAAAGTGACCGTCAAACTCAGAAGGTCGAATTATAAAGAAGAGTGGTATCTGATTATAGAATCATACCCAGTTTATAAGCGAGGTTCTAAACGGGCAAGCCGTGTGGTGGAATCCATTAACCGGACTATATCCACGCCTGTTTGGGACAAATCGTCCATTGCACGTATTTTGCCAGATGGAACATTCAACTATAAGCCTAAGCGTGATTTGAATGGGATTATCCAATGCCGTTCAACGATAGACCAAGAGGCTTGTATCTATGCTGACAATATCCGTAAGTTACGCCAACACGAATACGATAGTGCCATCCTTTACACTGATAAGGAAAACGAAATCGCTGCACAGAATGAGCGGAGCGAACAGGATTTTATCAAGTATTTCAATGGTATTATAAGCACACGTCATCCCAATAGTTCCGATTCGATTATAGTTAACTGGAGGCGTGTAGGCGAATTATTGAAAATGTATTCGCATGGGCAACCAATTCCATTCAAGGCGATTTCAGTTAAACTGCTTGAAGATATAAAGATGTTCCTTCTTCGTGCTCCAATGGGAGGGAATAAGAAAGGTACTATCTCACAAAATACGGCATCAACCTATTTCTCCATACTCAAAGCCGGACTGAAACAGGCATTTATTGATGAATATCTTACAGTTGATATAAGTGCAAAAGTAAAGGGAATAACAAACATTGAGAAACCCCGTGTTGCACTTACCATGAATGAGGTGCAAATGTTGGTTGATACCCCTTGCAAGGATGATGTTTTGAAACGTGCGTTCTTGTTCTCTATTCTCACAGGATTGCGCCATAGTGATATTCAATCTTTGAAATGGAAACAGATTCAACAAACAAATAAGGGAACATGGCAAGCGGTCGTTGTACAGCAAAAGACAAAAAGACCGGATTACAAGCCTGTCATCCAACAAGCACTTCAATTATGTGGCATACGTCCAAACGATGATGAAGCACTTGTTTTTGAAGGACTGACCGATGCCTCTTGGATTTCTCGTCCTCTGAAAGTCTGGATAGAAGCATCCGGTATCAAGAAGCACATCACCTTCCATTGTGGGCGACATAGCTACGCTTCGCTGTTGCTGGAAAATGGCGTTGACATATACACAATCAAGTCTTTGATGGGACATACAAACGTCAAAACTACGCAGATTTATACGCATCTTGTAAACGAACAAAAGGAGAAAGCCGCCAATACACTGTATATAGAAAATTTGGATTTATAGGTTGTGGTGGTTATATCCACCATTGAGCATCAACGACTTATGTAATACCAATCATATACTTACCACCATTTGCCCCTCATGAAGCATCGGCTTTTTGAGGGGTGTTTTGTAGCATTGAGACTTTCGGTGAGGAATGTGTTAGTCCCAATAATAGTTTATTTCCCTTTTATTATGTTTTCCAATAAATTCTCGTATTAATGAAACTTAAATCTGTCAGTGGTAAATGAGCGGTTGATTGGTGGCTTTCAAGCACCTATTTAGCACTCATAAACATCCCTATACTTTTGCGGCATCAACTTTAATACGAAGAAAATGGCTTATAAAGTAAATTCGTTGGAGGAAATGCCAAATGCGTTGTCCTACCTGATTGAGTCCGTAGAATCACTACAATCCAAAGTAAATGCCTTGCAACATAAGCAGGCAAGTGATTCACCCAAGTGGATGGATATAGATGAGCTATGCGCTTATCTGCCATCGCATCCAGCCAAGCAAACGGTTTATGGATGGGTATCAACTAAACAGATTCCCGTACATAAAATAAATAAGGCATTGGCTTTCTTGCAATCGGAAATAGATGACTGGTTGAAGAACAAATCGCATAAGACACAGAATGACTTGATGGAGGAAGCTAGACGATTTGTCGAATCCAAAAAGATTATCAGATGATGGGAACGACTGATTATTGTTTTTCATTCTTTCGCAAGCCTATCCAGAACATCGAACCGATAAGAGCTGTAGGTATTGTGGATGTGTACCGCTATATCACCGGGCATTATGCACAACCACAAACCGAAGCTCTACGTCTGATGTTAACTTCTCCTGAAGCCAAAAGGTACAAAACCACCCATTTTGACTATTGTACTTTTTCTGGATTATTCGGTAAGCGGAATGAGAAGGAACTGATAATGCACTCCGGATTGATGTGTCTGGACTTTGATCATGTGGAAGATATTATGGAACTAAAGCAAAAGTTACTCAACCATGAATATTTCGATACGGAACTGTTGTTTGTCAGTCCATCCGGTAATGGATTAAAATGGATCATACCTGTAGACTTGAAAGGCTGGGAACATTTCCGGTACTTTAAGGCTGTTGCCAACTGCATCAAAGCAACAGGCTTGCCGTTAGTAGATATGTCCGGAAGTGACGTTGCTCGTTCATGTTTTTTGCCACATGATCCACAAGCATATATTAACCCTAAATATAAAGATGATGTCGAAGAAAATATTTTTCGCCCAAGATTGGGAGAATGTCCCTTCTGAAATAAAGCAAACAGATATACCAAGTATCACTTCATTATATAATAAGGTAGAGGAAGATGTGGAACATGTTGTCTGGGAAATAGAGCAGCGTGCCATTGATATAGCACCCAATTATAAAGATTGGGTAGAATTGGGTTTTGCGCTTGTGGACGGATTGGGAGAAAACGGACGGGAGTATTATCACCGCATTAGTAGGTTTTATCTTCACTATCAAAGGGAAGAGACAGACAAACAATACACGCATTGTCTGCAATCCAAAGGACAAGGTATTACCATTCGTTCTTTCTTCCATCTGGCAAACCAAGCCGGAATCTCGCTGGCTCCATTCAGCAAAGAACATTTATCCATTTTTCCAAATATCCAAAATAGAAAAACGGGTAAATGGATAAAGTCAGAGGAAGAACTTCCAGCATTTCCTGAGTGTGTATTTGCGCATCTTCCCCCTTTCCTAAATGAGATTGTTAACAATTCTATATCGCTGGATGACCGTGATACGATATTGATTGGAGCTATTGTGTGTTTGTCTGTCTGCTTTCACAATGTTTGCGGAGTTTACGATGAACGAATCGTTTATCCGAATCTTTATCTGTTTGTTGTTGCAGATGCCGGTATGGGGAAAGGTGCGTTGACTTTGTGCCGGGAACTTGTAGCCCCTATCAATCGTAATTTGCATGAACTTTCCAAACGATTGGAGCAGGAGTATAAGGAAGCAATAAACGCTTACATCAAAGGCAAGAAAGATGGTGGAATGACCATGCCAGCTGAACCGCCCATGCGAATGCTTGTCATTCCTGCCAATAGTAGTGCAAGTTCTTTCTTGAAGATATTGGGAGATAATGACGGTATCGGACTACTATTTGAATCGGAAGGTGACACATTAAGCCAGACTTTGAAGTCGGACTATGGTAATTATTCTGATGTATTGCGAAAAGCATTCCACCATGAGTTAGTCAGTTTAAGCCGCCGCAAGGACAGGGAATATTGCGAAGTCAGCAATCCAAGAGTGTCAGTCGCTTTGGCAGGAACTCCCGAACAAGTAAGAAAATTGATACCTGATGCAGAAAACGGTCTGATGAGCCGTTTTTGTTTCTATATCATTCGCTTCAAGAGAGGTATAAGAAACGTGTTTGCCACAAATGATATTTCCCAATCCAAGAATGCCATGTTCAAACTATTGGGGGATAAATTCTGCCATTTACATGAAGAATTTGTTAGGCAAGGTAATTATTCCTTTTCTCTTCCCTCTGATTTGCAGGAACATTTTATAGAATATCTCAGTCGGGTGAATGATGAATGTTGTGACGAAGTAGATAACAAAATGCAGGGTGTAGTCCGTCGGATGGGGCTGATTGCCTATCGTATAATGATGGTGTTGACTGCTGTCCGGCATTTGGAGAATATGCCTCACGAATCATATTCCTCTGACGAGACTATACAATTAATTTGCCATAAATATGACTATTCCATAGCCATGAGTATCTGTGAAACCTTGCTTTGCCATGCAGTGTTCATCTATCGAAACTTGTCAGGAAATCAGCCCAAACGTTTACAATCCCTTTCACAAGAAACGGGCATTTACGCACGAAGGAATACCCTTTATAATATGTTGCCCGAAACATTTACCAAAAAAGATTATGATGCAACTGTTTTAGCTTTAGGTGAGAATGGAAGTACGGCAAACAAATGGATAGAAGCCTTTATCAAAGATGGCAAACTAAGCCGAATAGAACAAGGTAAATATAGGAAGATTTTTTGAGTGGCAAGTTTGTGTTTTAGTGTCACTAAAACCTAGGCGGCAAGCGGATAGAACTGCCACTCTCAAAAAATCAATTTATGCACATCAAAGTTTAGATAAGTATGAAGAAAAAGAAACTTGGTGGTCGCCCAAAGTTAGCGAATTACCAGAAACGCACGAAATGTTTCCGGGTAATGTTTACCGAGAACGACTATATCTATATCCAATCCAAAGCCCAACAGGCTGGACTGTCTGTCAATGAATTTTGCCATCAGGCTGCAATGGGCTGTGAAGTTGGTCAGCGTATCAGTCCGGAAATGGTATCGGCAATCCGTGACCTTTCCGGTATAGCCAATAATGTCAACCAGATTGCCCATCAGATGCACATCTATGGTTTGGAAGCCGTGAAACAACAATGTTTTTCTATTATATCAGAAGTCAGTAGAATTATCACCCAAGTAAAGAATAACAATCATGATAGCGAAGATTAAAACAAGAGCCGATTTTGGAGGGATAGTAAATTACGCCAATGATCAAAAGAACAAGAAAAAGAGTGCCATACTTTTAGCATACGAAGGTGTCTGTGCCATCAGCAATAAGACCATAGCCGATTCTTTTCAGATACAAGCTTCTATGCGTCCGAAAGTAAAAAGTTCGGTGAAACACGTATCACTTGCTTTCTCTCCGCAAGATACCATCCGTTTTTCCGATGATGAAAAAGGAGATACACTTATGGTGGAGATTGCCAAGAAATGGATGGAGCAGATGGGGATTAGCAATACCCAATATATCATAGCCAGGCATCATGATACGGAACATCCACATTGCCATATAGTGTTCAATCGGATAGATAATGACGGTAATCTCATTTCTGATAGCAACGAACGGATACGAAATGCAAAAGTCTGTCGAGCTTTAACCAAAGAATATAAACTTTACTTTGCCCCTAAAAACAGCAAAGCCAGAAATAAGAGCCGTTTACGTCCTCATCAATTACGGAAGTATAATCTACGTTCTGCAGCTCTTGATGCACTGGCTGTATCTCGCTCATGGAATGATTTTCTTGGCATTCTCAAAGGTCAGGGCATAGATATGCGTTTTAATCATGTTGAGAACTCTGATAAAATTCGTGGTATATCCTTTTGTATGGATGAATTTAGCATTGCAGGTTCTAAACTTGACTGTGATTTGAGTTTTAACAGCCTTTGCGTTACGTTGGGCAATGTAACTACAGAATTGATTATTCAACCCCATCAGGCCATAACTTCCAGTGGAGGTGGAGGAACAAGCAATGAACAAGGATGGCGAGACGATAAAAACAAGGATAGCCAAAGAAACGAACCTTTCTATAAACCCTCAAAACGTAGAAGATAATGAAAGAAGATGTAGTAGCTGCGAATCTTGCAAATTTGCGTCAAAGTATCAGTGAGCTAAAAGAATGTATTGAAAAACAGAATGCCACTGTTTCTAAATCGGAACAATCTGTAAAAGTGGACTTTGACGAAAAGA